>ERZ773183.18-NODE-18-length-207627-cov-17.585122_pt1 | contig 207627 bp, 175 predicted proteins | sample MGYA00580532_ERZ773183 | MGnify/ENA primary metagenome ERZ773183 (study PRJEB29015, sample SAMEA2737791) | human gut metagenome | biome: human gut; feature: human-associated habitat; material: faeces | place: China | collected 2012 ...
GGGCCCGAACCTTCGGCCTCGCGGCCACCATCTCCAACTGCTCCAACAACTACGGCCCCTACCAGCACGTGGAGAAGTTCATCCCCAGGCAAATCACCAACCTCATCGACGGCGTCCGCCCCAGGCTCTACGGCGACGGGCGCAACGTCCGCGACTGGATCCACACCGAGGACCACTCCAGTGCCGTCTGGACCATCTTGACGAAGGGCCGCATCGGCGAGACCTACCTGATCGGCGCCGACGGCGAGCTGGACAACATCACGGTGCTCCGCGAGATCCTCAAGGCCTTCGGCAGGGACGAGGACGACTTCGACTGGGTGCGCGACCGCCCCGGCCACGACCGCCGCTACGCGATCGACGCCACCAAGCTCCGCCGCGAGCTCGGTTGGGAGCCGCAGCACACCGACTTCGCCGCCGGCCTGGCCGAGACCATAGCCTGGTACCGCGACAACGAGGCCTGGTGGCGCCCGGCCAAGGAGGCCACCGAGGCCAAGTACGCCGCCCAGGGGCAGTAGGAGCATCGCGAGCGCGGCCGCGCCCCGCGGCCCCGCCCCCGACCGCGCGCGGAGGGGAGGGCCGGGGGCGCGGCCGCACCGATCAGAACGAGAAAGGCGGCCTCCATGGCGCTCGAATTCGAGAAGGAACTGACCGCGACCGAGACGAACATCCCCGGGATGCTCGTGTTCGACCTGCCCGTGCACGGTGACTCCCGCGGCTGGTTCAAGGAGAACTGGCAGCGCGAGAAGATGCGCGCGCTGGGCCTGCCCGACATGGGCCCGGTCCAGAACAACATCTCCTTCAACGACCGGAAGGGCGTGACCCGCGGCATCCACGCGGAGCCCTGGGACAAGTTCATCTCCGTGGCCTGCGGCCGCGTGTTCGGCGCGTGGGTCGACCTGCGCCCCGGTTCGTCCTTCGGCCAGGTCTACACCTGCGAGCTCGACCCGAGCCGCGCCATCTACGTGCCCCGCGGCGTGGGCAACTCCTACCAGGCCCTCGAGGACGGCACCGCCTACACCTACCTGGTGAACGCCCACTGGTCGGCGGAGCTGAAGTCCACCTACACCTTCGTGAACCTCGCCGACCCCGATCTGGGCATCGAGTGGCCCATCCCGCTGTCCGAGTGCGAGCTCTCCGAGGCCGACAAGGCCCACCCCGTGCTCGCGGACGCCCTGCCCATGGCGCCGAGGCGCACGCTGGTGACGGGCTGCAACGGCCAGCTCGGCCGCGCCGTGCGCGCCGCCGCCGAGGAGCGCGGCCTGCCCGGCTTCGACTACTGCGACATCGACGAGTTCGACCTCTCCCGCCCCGAGGACTACGCCAAGTACGACTGGTCCCTCTACGGCGCCGTGATCAACTGCGGCGCCTACACCGCCGTCGACGCCGCCGAGGCGCCCGAGGGGCGCAGGGCCTGCTGGGCCGCGAACGCGGCCGGCCCCGCCCTCATGGCCCGCACCTGCGCCGAGCACGGGATGACCCTGGTGCACGTGTCCTCCGACTACGTCTTCGACGGCGCCGTCGGCAACCACCCCGAGGGCGAGCCGATGTCCCCGCTGTCCGTCTACGGCCAGTCCAAGGCCGCCGGCGACCTGGCCGTGGCCGGCTGCCCGCGCCACTACGTCGTCCGCAGCTCCTGGGTCATCGGCGACGGCCGCAACTTCGTCAAGACGATGAGGTCCCTCTCCGACCGCGTGGCCGACGCGTCCGACGCCCTCGACCGCGTAACCGTCGTCGACGACCAGCTCGGCCGCCTCACCTTCACCGACCAGATGGCCGAGGGCATCCTGCACCTGCTCGGCTACCGCGACGGCGACGTGGAGCCCAGCGCCCCCGCCGAGTACGGCACCTACAACCTCACGGGCTCCGGCCCGGTGGAGTCCTGGGCCGCCATCGCCGCCCGCGTGTTCGACCTCGCCAACGGCAACGGGGAGGCCGTGGAGCCCGTCACCACCGCCGGCTACTACGCCGCCGCCGAGGGCCCCATCGCCCCGCGCCCCGCGCACTCCGACCTCGACCTCTCCAAGATCGCCGCGGCGGGCTTCTCGGCCCGCGACTGGACCGAGGAGCTCGCGGAGTACATGGCCGCGCTGTAGGCGTTCGCGGGTCCGTCCCGCGTCCCTGCTTCGTCCGGTCGACTCGCCCGTCAATATGTCTTCGATGCCCATCCGCTGACTGCGGATGGGCATCTTTTCATATGCGCTATGATTTGTCATATCTGTAGGTACGTGAGGTTGGATTGCCTGTGTCTAACGCACCCACCGAGCTGTTCGTGAGTGAGCCGCGCATTCCCGCGCCGGCGGTCTCCGTGCTCGTTCCCATATGCAACGTCGAGCGCTATCTCGAGGAATGCCTCGATTCGCTGCTCGCTCAGACTTTCTCGGATTTCGAGGCCATCTGCATCAACGACGGGTCGACCGATGGCTCACGTGCCATCATCCAGCGCTATCTGGACGCCGACCCCCGTTTTCGCGTCATCGATAAACCGAACTCTGGCTACGGCGCCTCGATGAACCTCGGCCTCGACCACGCGGTGGGTACTTACATCGCCATCCTCGAGTCCGATGACTTCTATGAGCCGAACGCCTTGGAGCTTTTGGTGGGCGCCGCCCGCGCGAACATGTCTGATGTTGTCAAGGCCGACTTCTACCTTTACTGGTCTCAGCCCGAGCCGCGTGACGAGCTATTCGGCATCCTCGATGAGCGCCAAGTCGGTCGTACCATGCGCCCCTTGGACGACGTCGCCATCTTCTTCCGCAAGCCCTCGATCTGGTCGGCGCTCTACAAGGTCGACTTCCTCAGGGCGCGCGGCATTCGCTTCCTCGAGACGCCGGGTGCGTCCTACCAGGATGCGGGCTTCAATTTCAAAGTGTGGGCGAGCGCCGAGCGCGCAACGTTCATCCCGCAGGCCATTCTGCATTACCGACAGGACAACGAGAAGTCCTCGGTGAACTCCGCCGCCAAGGTGTTCTGCGTGTGCGACGAGTATGCTTCCATGCAAAAGTTCGTCGAGGGCCTTTCGGATAATCGGGCCCTGCTCTTCGGCATCCTCGTGCGCATGAAGTTCGACAGCTACATGTGGAATTACGACCGCCTTGCCCCCGAGTTGCGCGAGGAATTCGCCATCCAGATTGCCGACGAGTTCAACGGGGATCTCGCGGCGGACCGACTCGATTTCGGTTTGTTCGAGCCCTGGGCGGCATCGGACCTCAAGGCCCTCATGCGCGATCCCATTGATTTCAACGAGCATCGCGCCACGTTCATCGCTCCGGGCAAACTCAACACGTTCAAGCATTACTACCGGATCGGCGGGTTCGGACTTGTGGCGCAGGTAATCGCCCGTAAGCTCTCGAAGGGCTCCATTCGCCGTACGAACGAGCGCGGTGGTGCCCTGTGAGCCGCATTTCGGTTGTCGTGCCGGTGTACAACGTCGCCGACTGCCTCGACGCCTGCATGGAGTCCCTGCAGGCTCAGACACTTGAGGACATCGAGATCATCTGCGTGAACGACGGGTCCACCGACGACTCGCGTTCCGTCCTCGATGCTTGGGCCGCTCGCGATTCGCGTATCTACGTTGTTGACAAGCAGAATGGGGGCCTTTCCTCGGCTCGCAACGCCGGCATTCGCGCTGCGCGTTCCCCGTACGTGTGCTTCCTCGATTCGGACGACCGCTTTCACGCGAGGGCGTGCGAGGAGATGGCCCGCATACTCGAGAACACGGGGGCGGATGTCCTCACCTTCGGTTCGACTTGGACGCCCGAGGATGGGGGCTATCCCTGGTTGGAGTGGGCGCTCAGCCCGCGCGACGCCGAGTTTGACGCGTTCGATCCCGATCTCTTGTTCAAGGAGGCTTCCCGTCCCTTTGCATGGCGCACTGCGTGCAGGACCGGATTTCTGTTGGGCAACGACCTCTTCTTCGACGAGACGGTCAAGTTCGGTGAGGATCAGGTATGGCACTTCGCTATCTACCCTCGATCGAAAAAAACGGTCCTGAGCTCGGCAAAACTCTATGAGTATCGCTTAGCTCGTCCAGGCTCGCTCATGAGCACGGTGCGGGATGACTTCTTCATCAAAATGAGCGAACATGTGAAGATTCTCGATGCTATCTTTCTCGACTGGGAACGCGGCGGCTTTTTGGATCGCTGGCCCGCGGAGATGGTGGCGTTTGCACTCGACTTCGCGCTGTATGACGCCCTCAAGCTCTCAGACGGTGAGTACCAGGAAGTAGCGCGGGGCGTTAAGGCCCTCCTGCGCCGCTATTGGACAGCCACGGATGTCGCGGAACTGCCTTTGGCTCCGGTGACTCAAAAGATGGCGCAGCGCGCCTGCTATCGCCAAAATCTCTCCCGCCCTGTCCGTCTTAAGCTCGCGTTGGATTATTTCGCGCAGCAGCATGGCCGCAGGGCTGTGCTGGGCAAGCTGCTCAAGAGGGGGAGGTAGCCTATGCGCGTGCGCAATCGCATGATGGCCCGATCTGACGGGCGCCTGTATTGCCATATCGATATTGAGGCCGCGCCCGTCCTCGAAGATGACGTGTGGCCTGTGGTTTCCGCTCGCCGCGGCATGGCGGAAATCCCCGCCGAGGTATATCCCGCGGAGCACGTTCGCGACGCGCGCGCCTGGGTACTCGTGCTGCCGTATTTTGAGAAGGCGGTTTTCGATGTGCGTGTGTCGGTGGGCGGTGCTTATGCGGACATGCGCGTCTCCTGCGCCCGTGCCCGCTTTGAGTCCCCCGCTCGCCACCTGGTCCAGCGCGCCCGCCACAAGGGGCGCAGCCTGGGCATCGAGCGTATCCAGGCCTCCTGGGTCAAAGATCGGCTGCGTCCCTCGCTCGACCGTCTCATGGTGGGGGAGCAAGGCGACGTGTGGCGTGTGTGCGTCACATGGGACGGCGCCGAGGATGTGCGCCCGCGTCTTTCGATGATCGATGCGCAGGGCGCCCCGATCGCGTTCGAGCAATATGAGTTCGAACGGCAGATTGGCGTGGAATCGGCATGTGGCGGGCATCTGAACAGATATTTCTATTCGTTGCGGCTGCCTTGCACCTGCCGCGAGTTCGCCCTTTACGTAAAAGATGAGGCCGGCCTCGCGGCGCCCAGCTTCTGCAGCTGCGACGAGAGCTTCTGGCGCTTTCGCGAGCATGAGTCCTGGGAGCACATGCGCGATGCCCGTGCCGATGACCGGCGCTACGCCGCGTGGTTCGAGGAGCACCGCGCGCACCGCGGCGACTTGGAGGTCCAACGCGCGCACCGATTCGATCGCGAGCCGCTGTTCAGCATCGTCGTCCCGTGCTTTCGATCAAACGGGCGGTTCTTATCGGAGCTCATCGAATCCGTCGTATCGCAGAGTTATCGCGCGTGGGAGCTCGTCCTCGTGGACTCGACTCCCGCCGACGGCGTGGTCGCGACGAGTGCGATGGCGGCGGGGGATGAGCGAATCCGCGTGGTCCCGATCGCCGGGAACGCGGGTATCGTGGGCAACACGAACTTGGGCATCGACGCCGCCCGGGGGGACTACATCGCCTTCCTCGATCATGATGATCTTCTCGAGCCAGATGCCCTGTTTTGGTACGCACTCGAGGTTGTGCGGGATCCCGCATGTTCGCCGGAGGTCCTGTATTGCGACGAAGACCTGTTCGAGGTCGCAGGCGTATGGCGTCAACCCATCTTCAAGACGCGCCTCAACGTGGACCTGCTCTACAGCCACAACTGCGTGACGCATTTCCTGTGCGTGTCGCGGGAGTTGATCGACCGCATCGGAATGTCCCCCGAGGATGTGGCGGGCGCTCAGGATTACGACCTCACGTTGCGTGCGCTGGCGGCAGGGGCTCGCTTCGCGCACGTCCCGCGCGTGCTCTATCACTGGCGCGAGCACGCCGGCTCCACGAGCGGGGACAATGTGGGGAGCAAGCCCTACGCGATCGAGGCGGGTCGCCTGGCGCTTGAGCGTCATATGGCGTCGCGTGGCGTCTGTGCGCGCGCCGAGGAGGCTCCGCAGCCGTTCGTGTACCGGGTGCGCTACGAGCTGCCCGAACCCGCGCCGCTCGTGAGTGTGATCATTCCCTCGCGCGACCATGCCGATATGCTTCGGGAGTGCGTCGGCTCGCTATTCGAGCGCTCCACATATCGCGCGTTTGAGGTCATCGTGGTCGAGAACCATAGCGTCGAGCCCGAGACCTTCGAGCTTTACGATGAACTGGCCCAGGTGCACGGCCCCGCCTTCCGCGTGCTCGACGTCTCCGATGCGTTGGAGGGTTTCAACTACTCGCGCCTGATCAACTTGGGCGCCGCTGACGCGGCGGGGGAGTACCTCCTGCTGCTCAACAACGACACCGAGGTCAGGTCGCCCGACTTCATGGCGGAGATGCTCGGCTACCTTCAGCGGCCCGAAGTCGGCGTCGTAGGTGCCAAGCTGTACTTCCGCGACGGCCTCACGCAACATGCGGGTATGCTGGTGGGTCCCCATGGGACCGTCTGCCACCCCAACCAGGATTTCGAGTCGCCGCGCGAGGGCTATCTTTCGCGAGCCGTCCGTCCGGGGAACTTCTCGGCGGTCACCGGTGCGTGCCAGATGGTGAGAAAGGGCGTGTTCGGCGAGGTCGGCGGCTACGATGAGGCATTTGCCGTCGGTTTCAACGATGTGGATTTCTGCTTCCGCGTGCGCGAGACCGGTCGTCTCGTCACGTTCACGCCTTATGCCGAGTTGTTTCATTACGAGTTCGTCTCGCGGGGCAGGGAGGTGGCGGACACCGTCAAGCTCGAGCGCTGGAAGCGCGAGCAGGCGCTGTTCACGACCCGCTGGCCCGAGCCCTTCCTCGAAGGGGACCCGTATTCCAATCCCAACCTCGATCCCGACAGCGTCTATTACGGGCTGTAGGGGATCGCCATCGACTGCCAGGGGGCGCTCTTGTCTGAAATTGAAAACGGTAGCGAAATGCAAATCGGGTGCGATTCGCTGCTCGAGCGAGCTGTGCACATGACGTTCAAGGTCGCCGCAATCGGCATCGTCTTTCTGATTGTGGCGGTCGCCCCATCGGTTGCGTATCTTTGCCGCAAGGAGTGGCTGGTGGATGGCTCGTGGCTTTTGGCCGCCGCCTCGCTCACGGTGCCGTTGGCGCTGGGCCTTTTCACTACCGCGGTGTTGCGCCGATTCGACGTTGACTTGAGAGATGACCGGGTCTTCAGGCGTTTTGTGCTGGGGTTCGTCGCTGTGCTGCTCGCATGTCAGGCGTTCGTGCTCATCGGCGCGCGCTTCAGTACCGGCTGGGATGTGTGGTGGCTCACCTTGCCGAGGGCCTATACGCACGGGGACTACCTCTCCGAGTCAAGCGTGTATTTTGGCGGCTATCCCAATCAATTGTTTCTCTATGCGCTCTTTTCCGCCGTCGATATGGCGTGCGGGGCCCTCGGCGTATCCTCATATCCCGTCTTGGCGGCGGTCGGCTGCCTCTGCGTGACGATCGCCCTTGCAGCGTGCCTGTGCGTGGCTCGCGAGCTCTGGGGTCCGCGCGGCGCGCTCGTGTTCGCGCCCATCGCCTTCGTCTATCTTGGTCTGAATGGCTGGATCATGGTCCCGTATTCGGATTCGATAGGGATGTTCTTCACATCGGCGATTTTGTGTTGCTATGTGTGCGCTCGAACTCCTTTGCGTCGCGCGGTGGGAATGACGGCGTTTACCGTGGTGGGGTACATGATTAAGCCGACCATCGTGTTCCCGGTATTCGCCGTCGTTCTGCTTATGGTTCCTCGCACTTTCCGCACCTTGGGGGAGTGGCGGACGAATGGTCTGGATGGGGCCAAGGCGCGTGGTGTCGCTGCCGCTGCGGGCGCGTCCGTGTTGTTTGCCGTGGCGCTTTGGTGCGGCTGCTCTGCCGTTAAGGCCTGGAGTTTTGACGCCGATCCCGATCGGGCGTTCTCTATGACGCACTTTCTCATGATGGGTGCGAACGATGCCGCCGGGGGCGGTTACTCCCTAGATGATGTCGAGTATTCGTATTCCTTCGATTGCCCGCGAGATCGTTCACGCGCGAATATCGAGCGATGGGTCCGGCGAGTTCAGGAGATGGGTCCCGCGGGCGTCGCGTCCCTGGGGCTTCGCAAAGCCCTGACGAACTTTGCGGACGGCACCTTCGCCTGGGAATGTGAGGGTGACTTCTATCTCCAGCAGAGGGGGCGTATCGGTGTCGTGCAAGACTGGTACGGCACAGGCGAGGTGGGCGCGCGGCCCGGTAGCGGCTTGGAGTACGAGGTGTTTTGCCAGGTGTGCTGGATTGCAACGCTAATCGGCTGTGCCGCCGCCCCGCGGTGCGGTGGTGGCCGAAGGGCGGCCATGCAGCTCGCCCTGCTCATGCTTATGGTCTTCCTGCTTGTCTTCGAGGCGCGGGCGCGTTACGTCTTCCTCTTCGCTCCCTACTTCGTCCTGCTCGCCGTCCCGGGGTGGATGCGCATATGGGATAGCGTGTGCATTCTCGTAAATAGGCGGCTGGAAGGTCGCTGCTGATGAAGTTATGGAATTGCGCGGGAAGTCGTCTTACATTCGCGTAATTACAGCAGGCCCGCCCCGAGCATCTCGGGGCGGGCCTGAAGTGACGATGGTGCGCCATGGGGGATTCGAACCCTCGACCATCGGATTAGAAGTCCGGTGCTCTATCCAGCTGAGCTAATGGCGCATATGCTTGTCATTATAACCGACTCGGCATTAAAAATGGAATCCTTGCGATGTATCAGCGCAGTGCATGGTTGTCATGCTTATAGCCTAGTTTCACGGGCAGGTGCAAGGGGCACTTTCCCATCTGCTTTCAAACTCACTCCCCAATTTTGCTCAAACGTATTACAATGGGTCTGTCGTGTTTATGAGCACGTTCGGTTTTACCGGTCGTGCCACTTTAAAGGAGTCAGTTATGGTTTCTGATAAGGCTACGCTCGTTAACCCGCAGGGTCTCCACATGCGTCCCGCCGGCCTCTTCGCCTCCACCATGGGCAAGTTCGCCTCCGAGGTCACCGTTGTCGCCCCCGACAAGGAGGTCAACGGCAAGTCCCCGATGGCCCTCATGGCCGCCGGCATCCCTTGCGGCACCGAGGTCGAGGTCAAGTGCGACGGCGCTGACGAGAAGGAGGCCCTCGCGGCCGCCATCGAGCTCATCAAGAGCGGTCTGGGCGAGTAGTTCGCGCGTGAGCCTTGTCTTGATGGCAAACATCTAATCTCATAGGTGTAGATTGGCAGGCGTCCTCGCGATACGTGGGCGCCTGTGTTTTTGTTCCCCGTGCGCACGGATGGGGAATAGGAGAGAGGAAACGTAATGTACCAGGGAGTTAACGCTTCTGAGGGCATCGGCATCGGCACCGTCATGGTGGCCGTCGATCCCGACCTGACCTTCGAGCCCCGCGAGGTGTCCGACACCGCCGCCGAGAAGGAGCGCTATCAGGCTGCTCTGGCCGTCTTCTGCGAGAAGACCCAGGCCCAGGCCGACCACATGAAGGTCGCCGTGGGTGAGAACGAGGCCGAGATCATGGCCGGTCACATCATCCTCGCCCAGGATCCGGGCATGACGGACGCAATCAGCGGCGCCATCGATGGCGGCGCTTGCGCCGAGCAGGCCCTGGTGGACGCTTCCACCATGTTCGAGAACATGTTCCTCTCTATGGACGATGAGATGTTCCGCCTCCGCGCCGCCGACATTGCCGACATCCGCACCGGCATCCTTGCCGAGCTGCTGGGTGTTGAGGTCGTCGATCTCTCCGTCCTGCCCGAGAACACCGTCGTCGTCGTGCATGACCTGACTCCGTCCATGACCGCGACCATCGACAAGGAGCATGTCGCCGGCATTGTCACCGAGACCGGTGGCCGCACCTCCCACTCCGCCATCATCGCTCGCGCGCTGGAGATCCCGGCCGTCCTGTCCGTGGCAAACAGCTGCTCTGCGCTGCGCAACGGCATGACCGTCATCGTCGACGGTTCCAAGGGCGTCGTCATCGCCGAGCCTGAGGACTCCGTCATGGCCGATTACCAGGCCAAGGCTCAAGCCTTCGCCGAGGAGAAGGCCGCTCTCGAGGCCTTCCGTGGCCAGGAGACCGTCACCGCCGACGGCATCAAGAAGATCCTCGCCTGCAACATCGGCAGCCCCGAGGACGTCGCCAACGCTCTCGAGCACGACGCCGAGGCCATCGGTCTGTTCCGCTCCGAGTTCCTCTTCATGGACGCCGCCGAGCTTCCCTCCGAGGAGGAGCAGTTCCAGGCTTACCGTAAGGTTGCCTCGGCCCTCAAGGGTGCCCCGGTCATCATCCGCACCCTCGATGTGGGCGGCGATAAGGAGATCCCCTACCTCCACATGGAGAAGGAGGAGAACCCCTTCATGGGCTTCCGCGCGGTGCGCTACTGCCTCGAGAACGCCGATCAGTACAAGGTCCAGCTCCGCGCCCTGCTGCGCGCCGGCGCCTTCGGCGACGTCAAGATCATGATCCCGCTCGTCACCTGCGTCGAGGAGGTTCGCGCCGTCAAGGCTCTCGTCGAGGAGTGCAAGGCCGAGCTCGAGGCCGAGGGCTTCCAGTACGATGCCAACATCGAGGTCGGCGTCATGATGGAGACCCCCGCTGCCTCCCTCGTCGCCGATAAGCTGGCCGAGGAGGCCGACTTCTTCTCCATCGGCACCAACGACCTCATCGGCTACACCATGTGCGCCGACCGTGGCAACGACCACATTTCCAACCTGTACCAGGTCTACTATCCTTCCGTCCTCCGCTCGATCAAGAACATCATCGAGAACGGCGTGAAGGCCGGCATCATGGTTGGCATGTGCGGCGAGGCTGCCGCCGATCCGCTGCTTGAGCCGCTGCTGATCTCCTTCGGCCTGGAGGAGTTCTCCATGTCCGCGCCGAGTATCCTGCGCGCCCGCAAGACCATCTCCCAGTGGACCAAGGCCGAGTGCGACGAGCTCGCCGAGAAGGCGCTCGCCTGCTCCACCGCCGCCGAGGTCAAGGAGCTGCTCGAGGCTGCCGCTCGCTAAGCTTTGCTTGCCGACTGCGCGTCCGCTCTCGCGGGTGGGCCGCAGTCGGTATCTTTGCGTGTGACGATAAAACGATTTATCACTAATGGTCTCGAAATTGTTTCTCAATTTGCGCTACGCTGTATAAAGCAGTGTGTCTACTTAGGAGGCTGTATGTTTTACACTCTGACCGCTAATCCCGCTGTCGACATGACGGTCGCCGGTCCGACCCTCGTCCCCGATGAGAACGTCCGCGCCAACTCCGCCAGCTACACCGCCAACGGCAAGGGCCTCGACGTGTCCTTCGCCCTCAAGAAGTTCGGCGTCGACTCCGTCGCCCTGGGCTTCTTCGGTGGCTTCACCGGCAAGTTCATCGTCGAGGAGACCATGAACCTCGGCTGCCTGTGCCGTCCTGTCTGGATCGACGGCGTCACCCGTATCTGCGCCTATATCAACGATGGCGAGCACGAGTACGGCGTCCTCAATCCGGGTGCCCCGCTTACCCCTCAGTATGAGGAGGAGCTCTACAACATCCTCGACACCAGCACCGGCATGGACTGCCTGATCGTCTCCGGCTCCGTGCCCCCGCGTGCCTCTAAGGACTTCCTGGATCAGGTCATGGATCACGCTCAGGCCCGCGGTGCAGACGTCGTGCTGGACCTCTCCTCCGACAAGCTCAAGAGCCTCGCTTCCAAGAAGCCTCTGCTCATCAAGCCGAATCACCACGAGATGCGCGAGATCTTCGGCGTTCCGGTGAACACCGATGACGAAGTCCGCGTTGCCATGAAGATGGCTCACGACGCGGGCGTTCAGAACGTCCTTCTGACTCGCGGTAGCCGTGGCGATGCCTACTTCTCCAATGGCGAGGACATCTGGTACGCCAAGCGTGAGTTCAACATCAAGCTCGTGTCCTCCGTCTGCGCCGGCGACTGCACGCTGGCGGCGTTCCTGCTCAAGTGGTACAAGGATCGCGATAACGTCGAGGAGGCCATGAAGCTCGCTATGGCCACCGGCGCCAACGTCGCCGAGAGCGTCGGCCTGGGCGACTTTGGTCGTGTCGACGAGTATTCCAAGCGCGTCACCGTCCGCAAGCTCGAGCGCAAGTAACGATCGTCCCCTTTGGGATGCGTTTCGCCGCCGGTCCATTCGTGGGCCGGCGGCTTTTTGCGACGGGAGTTCCACTTGGGGACAGGTACAAATTGAGACATTCGCCTGTGGGGCCTGTGCGAACGGAATGTCTCAATTTGTACCTGTCCCCAATTGGGCGCTTTGGGGTGCGGGGCTCGTGGCTCGGGTTGGTATACTGAGGCGCAGACTATGAGGAGGACCATGCAGCATTCGACCGATATCGCTTTCGCCGGTGAGACCCTGATGGGCTCCAAACCCAGTGCCGCTTCCTTGGCCGTCTTGTCTGCGCTTGAAGGAGCCGGGCTCGAGGCTTGGATCGTGGGCGGCTGGGTGCGCGACGCTCTAATGGGCGCTTCGGGGCACGATATCGACATCTGCTGCAGCGGATCGTGGGAGGAAAGCGCGGCTGCCCTGCGTTCTCGCGGTATCGCGGTCGTGGAATCGGGCGTCAAGTTCGGTGGTATCACGGCCGTGGTGGACGGCGAGCGCATCGAAATCACGGCATATCGGCTCGACGGCTTTTACACCGATGGTCGTCATCCGGAGAACGTTCAGCGTGCAACGTGCGTCGAAGACGACCTTGCTCGTCGTGACTTCACGGTGAACGCCATGGCTTGGCATCCTGCCCGAGGCCTGCTCGACTGCTACGACGGTCGCGGTGATCTGGAGCGTCGTCAGATCCGCGCGGTGGGTGAACCCCGCCGCCGTTTTGAGGAGGACGCGCTGCGCATGTTGCGAGCGGTGCGCTTTGCCTGCCGACTCGACTTTGCCATGGATCCTGCCACGGCGCAGGCCCTCGCCGAATGTGCGCCGTTGCTCGACCAGGTCGCTCGCGAGCGCGTCGGCATCGAGCTCGAGGGAATCCTCGTCACCCGCCATGGTGGTGACGCGCTTATCCGTTATCCCGAGCTCATGTGCGCCGCCATTCCCGAACTCGCCCGCATGCGCGGTTTCGATCAGCGCACGCCTTACCACGCCTTTGACGTGTACGACCATACCGCTCGCGTCCTCACGGTCGCTGGTGAGTTGTCGCGTTTCCGCATCGATGGGGGCGATCCGAGCGCGCCCCCGTCGCCTTCGCTCATGTGGGCGGCGCTCTTGCACGATATCGCCAAGCCCGACTGCTTTACCGTTGACGAGCGCGGTCGTGGACATTTCTACGGGCATCCCGAGGCGGGTGCCAAGCTTGCTGAGAAGATCATGCGGCGCCTGTCGTGTTCAAACGAACTCATCCGCGACGCGAGCCTGTTGATTCACGACCATGATCGCCCCTTGGACCCCGATCGTATCAGCCTGCTTCGCCAAATGCAGCGGTTCGCGCGATCCGGCGTGGACACGGCGCGGCTCATGGGGGAGCTGTTCGATCTCAAGCGCGCCGATACGCTCGGCAAGGCGCCGGGGTGTTTTTACTACGTCGAGGAAATCGAGCGTATGCGCGAGATGTGCCGAGAGCTGCTCGCGAATCGTGAAGCATACAGCATCAAGACGCTCGACCTGGCCGGCTCCGATCTGATCGCGTGCGGTATGGCGCCCGGTCCGCGTATCGGCGAGGCCTTGAACCGCGCGCTCGAGGGCGCGATCGTCGGGGCCGTTGCCAACGAGCGCGAGGCGCTCTTGGCGTATCTGGGGTTTTAGAGTCACATATGTTATCGAGCTCGACGAGTACATTGATAACGTACTATTGTCGCCGATTATTCTCAGGCGCCGCTTAGGAGGCGCCGCCGATTGAAGGGAGGCGCTCATGCATTGCGCCGTCACCCGTCGCTCTTTGCTGTCCGCTTCGATGCTCGCCGCGACCGCTTCGCTGGTGGGATGTGGTGCCGACGCCGAATCCCAGGGTTCGGCGCAAGACCACGATGCTTCAAAGAGCCAAGTCATCGTTGCCATGAACGCCACGAGCGAGCCCGCCGCGGGCTTTGACCCGCTTGTGTCCTGGGGTTGCGGCGAGCATGTGCATGCGCCCCTCATTCAGTCCACGCTCGTCACCACTGCCGATGACCTTTCGATCGTCGGCGATCTGGCAACGGAGCATTTCTGCTCCTCAGACGGCCTGGTGTGGACCTTCACCATCCGCGACGATGCGGTCTTTTCGAACGGCGAGCCTCTGACCGCCTCCGACGTTGCCTTCACCGTCAACGGTGTGATTGAGAGTCCCGCCTCTGAGGCCGACCTCTCCATGGTGGAGCGGGCCGTTGCGGTGAGCGACACGGTTGTGGAGCTGCATCTTTTGAAGCCGAATAACACGTTGCTCTATACCCTGGCGGTGCTCGGCATTGTTCCCGAGGCATCGTATGGCGATGATTACGGGCACAATCCAATTGGGTCCGGCCCCTATGTTCTCAAGCAGTGGGATCAGGGACAGCAGGTGATCTTTGAGGCGAACCCCGGCTATTACGGCGAGGCGCCCGTCATGGAGCGGGTCATCGTTGTATTTATGGACGAGGACGCCGCGCTTGCCGCTGTGCAGAAGGGCGATGTGGATATCGCCTATACCTTCGCGACCCACGCCGATCGCACGTTCGACGGCTATGAGCTCACAGCATTCAAGACGGTCGACTCGAGAGGTATCTCGCTTCCGTGCATCCCGGCGGGAGGTACGCGCGTGCTCGAGGAAGATGTCGCGTACCACACGGGCAATGATGTGACATGCGACGTCGCGGTGCGTCGCGCCATCAACCTGGCGATCGACCGTGAGCAGCTCATCGATAACGTGCTGAACGGCTATGGTCGCCCCGCCTTTTCTGTGGGCGATGGAATGCCGTGGTCGTCGCCCGATATGCGCGTCGAGTGCGATATCGATGCGGCCAGGGTCCTGCTTGACGAGGCCGGCTGGAAGCCCGGTGCCGACGGTATCCGCGAGCGCGACGGCGTGCGCGCCGCGTTCGACCTGTGGTATTCCTCGGATGACTCGGTTCGCCAGGCGACGGCCCACGAAGTGGCCAATCAGCTTGCCGAGCTCGGTATCGAAGTGAAGCCGCAGGGCGGTAGCTGGGACGAGATCTACCCGCATCAGTTCGAGCAGCCGGTCCTGTGGGGCTGGGGCTCCAACGCGCCCGTGGAGGTGTACGAGCTCAACTACTCCACCGGGTGGGGTAATTACAGCTGCCGCGAGAGTGCGGTCACCGATGCGTACCTCGACCAGGCGCTCGCTCAAACTGACGTCGAGGCCTCTTACGAGTATTGGAAGAAGGCTATGTGGGACGGGACGGAGGGCCCCGCTCCGCAGGGAGATGCCTCCTGGGCTTGGCTTGCTAACGTCGACCATCTGTATTTCAAGCGCAAGGGTCTCGTGGCTCCGCAGGGCAAGGCGCAGCCACATGGCCATGGTTGGTCTCTGCTGAACAATGTTGCGTCCTGGACCTGGAAATAGCCATGGCGCGATTCGCCGCGAGGGAGGCCGTCCGATTTGCCCTGCTGATGCTCGCTGTCAGCTTTGCCACGTTCACGCTCGTGTCCCTGTCGCCCATCGACCCGGTTCAGGCCAATGTGGGACAGCAGGCCCTATTGGGCATGAGCGAGGCAAAACGCGCTCAGCTTGCGGCACACTGGGGTGTGGGCGTTCCGTTGCTGGAACGCTACGGCACATGGCTCGTGGATGCCCTGCGCGGCGATTGGGGTACGAGTCTTCGCTTCAACGCGCCCGTGCCCGCAGTGGTGGGGGAGCGGTTTGCGAGTTCTGCCGCACTCATGCTCATAGCTTGGGCGCTTTCGGGCATTCTGGGCGTGGCGCTCGGGATGGCAGCTGGAGCTTCAAAGGGCTCCCGGGTTGACCGCGTGATCCGCTGGCTGTGTCTTGCGCTGAGTTCGACTCCGGCGTTTTGGGTCGCGATTGTGACCCTGATGGTGTTCTCCGTGTGGCTCGGATGGTTCCCCCTGGGCTTTTCGATGCCCATCGGCGCCGATCAGGCTACGGTTTCGTTCGCCGTTCGCGTGCATCACCTCGCCCTGCCCGCGCTCGTGCTCGCGCTGACCGGAGCCCCCGGCATCGCACTCCATACGCGCGAGAAGGCGATCGAGGTCATGGAGAGCGATTACGTGCGCCTTGCGCGCGCACGCGGGGAGTCTACGCGCTTCATCGCGTTGCGACACGGGCTGCGCAACATCGTTCTGCCGGCGCTCACGCTGCAGCTCTCCTCGGTTGGCGAGCTCGTTGGCGGTACGGTCTTGGTCGAGCAGGTGTTTTCCTATCCCGGGTTGGGGCAGGCGGCCGTCACGGCGGGTTTGGGCGGCGACGCCCCGCTTCTCGTGGGCATCGCGCTCTTCTGTGCGGTCCTCGTGTTCGCTGGCAATCTACTTGCCGATGTGCTTGCGCGTGTTGTTGATCCCCGCGTCGGACGGGGGGTCGGCCATGTCGAGCGATAGAAACGTGCTACATGCTTCGGGGGCCCGGCGCGATGCACGCGAGTCGGGGGCCTGCCGTGTGCTGCATGCCCCACAGTCTCGGTGCGACAATCGCGCGCGCCTCCTGCGCGCCGGCTTGTTTGGACTCGTCGTGTTCTCATGCGTTATGGTTTGTGGCAGTCTGGTCCATGACGTCGCGCAGGTCGCCGATTTTTCGCAGAAGATGCTTCCGCCTTCTTTCGAGCACCCCTTCGGCACGGATCAGCTCGGTCGGGATATGCTCGCACGCACCGTCGCCGGTCTCGCGACCTCGCTTTCGATTGGTCTCGTGGCGGCGGTGGCGTCCACGGTCATCGCGCTGTTGTTGTCGGTCGCCGCGGCGATCGGTGGCCCGCGCGTCGACGCGATTGTTGCGGGCTTGATCGACCTCATATCCTCGGTGCCGTATCTCGTGTTGCTCATCCTCATCAGCTGCGCCGTGGGGCGCGGACTCGCGGGGGTGACGATCGGCATGGCGCTCACGCATTGGCCCAGCCTTGCCCGCGTTCTACGTGCCGAGATGCGCTCCGTCCTTGCGCGTCCCTATATTGCGCAGAGCCGCTCTCTCGGCGTCGGCGCTTGCCGCATCGCGATGACGCATTTGCTTCCCGCCGTCATGCCGCAGGTGCTTGTCGCTGCGATTTTGGCACTGCCCCACGCGGTGCTGCACGAATCGTCCATCACGTTCCTCGGCTTTGGCTTGTCCCCCGATGAACCGGCGCTCGGTGTGATCCTGGCCGAGGCGATGGGGCATCTCACCGCCGGCGCCTGGTGGCTCGCACTGTTTCCCGGTGCGGTGCTCGCCCTGAGCGTGATGCTGTTCGCGCACGTGGGCGAGCTTGCCCGTTCGGTGCTCGACCCGCGTTCGATGCAGGAATAGGGGGCGCCGTGGACGAGATCAAGCACGGTCCGCATGGGGCCGCGGAATACCATCATCACCATACACATGCTGCGGACTCCCAGCACGTGGGGTCGCACCATTTGCTGACGGTGGAACATTTGACGGTTGCATATCGAATGTACGACCCGCGGGCGCGCTTTTGGCGTCCTCGCCGGGTACATCACAACGTTTTGCGTGATTTGACGCTCTCGGTGCATGAGGGCGAGATATTGGCCCTTGTTGGGGCGAGCGGCTCGGGTAAGTCGGTGCTGGCCGACGCCCTTATGGGCCTATTTGATGCAAACGCGGTCGCGAGCGGCGAGATGTGGTTCGACGGACACCGCGTCGCGCCGGTAGATCTCGGCAGCTTGCGAGGACATGGAATCTCGTTGGTTCCTCAGGGGGTTTCCTCTCTCGATCCATTGATGCGCGTTGACGAGCAGGTGCGCGGTGAGGCCCGAGGGGCCGACCGCCGCGCGCGGAGGGAAGATGCCCGACGCCGGATGGCCCGTCAGCGGGAGCTCTTCGAGGCATACGGGCTTGCGCCGGAAGTCGAGCGGATGTACCCGCACGAACTGTCCGGCGGCATGGCGCGTCGCGTGCTGCTCATGTGCGCGCTCATGGAGGAACCGAGGCTGCTTATCGCAGATGAGCCGACGCCGGGCATGGATGATGAGTCCGCAGCCGTCGCCGCGCACGATCTTCGGGCTTTCGCCCAAGACGGTGGTGGCGTGCTGCTTATCACACATGACCTTGATTTCGCGCTGAGCGTCGCCGATCGATTGGCGGTGTTTCGCGAGGGGACTGTTGTGGAGGAGACATCCGTTTCGGCGTTCAGGCGCGCAGAGGCGCTCAGGGACCCGTATGCGCGTGAATTGAGTCGTGCTTGGATCAGGCTCCACGAGGACGACAATTGGGCCTCTGGGGCGCTCGGAGACGCTTATGGCAAGCAGGGTGGCGACGGGTCGGTGCTCGTCGCTCGAGACCTTGCTTTTGTCCGTCGGAATGGTGACGCTGTGTTCGCGGGGGTCGACGTGGACCTTGCGCCCGGTGCCCGCTTGGCGCTGCGCGGTGCGTCTGGCGCCGGCAAGACGACGCTTTGCCGCGTCCTGGCCGGCCAGCTCATGCCGAACGCGGGCGTCGTGCTGGTGGGCGGCGAGCCCATCGGAGATGGATGGGGGCAGCGTGCGGGTCGGCGGTTCCGGGCTGAACGACCGTTTCGGGCGGATGGGCCGTTCCGGGTAGATCGGCCGTTCAAAGATGGCCGATCGCGCCGAATGGGTCGCGCGTGCCCGGTGCAGCTTGTCTCGCAGCACCCAGAGGAAGCGTTCGATCCCGCGTTGAGCTTGCGCGCGTCTCTTGCCGAGGCGGGGGATGTGGACGGGCCGAGGGCCGATCACTTGATGCGCATCTTCTCGGTGGAGGGGGAGTGGCTGAGCCGGCGGCCCCATGAAGTCTCGGGAGGACAGCTGATGCGCGTCGCGTTGGTCCGCGCTCTCATGGCGTCTCCGCGTGTGCTCATTTGCGATGAGTCGACGGCCTCGCTCGATTTGCTTTCCCAAGAGGAGATCTGGCGTGCAGTGGTTGGCTGTCAGGAGACCGAGGGGTTTGGGTTGATCGTGGTCTCACATGATTCTTCGCTGGTGGAGCGCCTGGCAACTGAGGAAGCGTGGCTCGAAAACGGACACCTCGTTCGCAATTCGTCCACAAATTAAAATTTCTCAAATTGGGGCTTGCATAGACCGAATCGTTTCCGTATAGTATTTCCTCGCGTTGAGGCATGACGCACATCACTTTGGGATGTCGTCTAATGGCAGGACAGCGGATTCTGGTTCCGTCAATGGGGGTTCGACTCCCTCCATCCCAGCCATTGTGTGTTGTGTTTTGTCGCTTTTGGCCCGTTCGTCTAGCGGTTCAGGACGCCGCCCTCTCAAGGCGGAGATCACCGGTTCGAATCCGGTACGGGCTACCAAGAGTTTTCGAGGCACTCCGAGCCTCATTACATATGGCCCGTTCGTCTAGCGGTTCAGGACGCCGCCCTCTCAAGGCGGAGATCACCGGTTCGAATCCGGTACGGGCTACCAAGAGTTATCCCCGGGTTTTCGAACCCGGGGTTTTCTTTATATGTACGCATCTCCTTGTGGCCACCTGTCCTCTCGTTGCCGCCCTCCTCGGCTCGTATTTTGAAATTGTCTATGGTATTCAGCCGTTTAACGAGGTTGAATGGAGCTAATTCATGGTCAATTTGCGTGCAGCCATAGGTATTCGGCGTCTTGCCGAGATGCACCGTTGCAATTACGGCGCAAAAGGTCGAGCCCCCTGCGAGAGGGGGCTCGACGGTGGGCCGGACGGCGAATTGAGTGACTGCCATCCAAAGACTTTTTAGAGGCCTGGCCCAGATTCCGTTATTGGTACCTTAGGCATTCGACGGGGTCGAGCTTGGCGGCGCGGCGGGCGGGATAGTACCCGAAGATCAGGCCGATGAGCATCGAGATGCCCACCGCAATCGCTATGGCTGCGGGCTCGATGGCCGGCGTGAGCGTGGCGCCCGCTCCGCCCATGCCCGTCATGGACCCCATGTCCAGGCCAAACGCACCAGCGGCAAATGCCAGGCCCCAGGCGATGGCATACCCCGCGATGGTTCCTATGATGCCGCCCGTCACGCAAAGCGCCGCACTTTCGGTGAGGAACTGCAGCGTGATGTCGCGGCCGCGCGCGCCCAGTGCGCGGCGCACACCGATCTCGCGGATGCGCTCCGTGACGTTGGTGAGCATCATGTTCATGATGCCGATGCCGCCGACGAGCAGGGAGATTCCCGCCACGGAGCCCATGATTAGCTGGAAGGACATCATGAAGGTGTCGAGCTGGTCGATGGAGGACTTCATGGAGTAGACCCAGATCATATCCTCGCGGCTCTCGTCGGGGATGCTCTTGATTTTGGCGAGCTGCTCGATGGTCTGCTCTTGCACGGACTCGATGTCTGCGCCCTCGCGGGCAAGGCCCACGACGCTCGATAGATAATCCCAACCATCGCTGAAATCCTGGCTCACCGTATCGGCAGGCAAGTAGACATTGCAGTAGTCCGTTCCGGTCATGCCGTCATCGAGCACGCCGATGACGGTGTAGCTCTTGCCTCGCAGCTGAATGGATTTGCCAACGGCCTCAGCGCCCGGGCTGCCGAAGAACGCCTCGATGCCGTTGCGGCCGATGAGCGCCATGCGGGATCGCGCCTCGGCTTCCGCTGCTGTGTAGATGCGCCCCTCGGCGAGCTTGGCGGTCGCCCCTGTCATTTCGAGAAATGAGGGGTTGGCGCCGGTGATGCCGCAGTTGATCGTTTTATCGCCCACGCGAACCTCGGCATAGCTGTCGCGCGTGCCCTCGATGGCCTCATAGTCGGGTATGAGGCGTGCCAGGTCTTCGACGTCTTCTTCAGAGAGCGGCTCGCCGCAGCTGATGTTGACGATGCGCGCGGCATTGAGGCCCATGCCGCTGATGAGGCCGTTGCGCACGCCGCCGATGAGCGATGTCATGGCAATGACCGCGGCGATGCCGATCACAATGCCGAGGATGGTGAGGAGGCTGCGGCCCTTGTTGGCCTCAAGCGACCTGAATGCCTCGCGGCAGAGGTCTGCAAAGCTCATAGGGCACCTCCCAGGTTCGTGGTTGATGATTGGCCGCCGCCTGCTGCGGAGGGCGTGGCCGCCGCGATGCCGGTGGCCGTTACGCGAGCGACGCCGGTAGTGGCTGCTGCGGGGACATAGGCCCCCTCGTACACGCGGCCGTCGCGAATTTGGATGGCGCGGTCGGCTTCGGCGGCGACGCTCGCGTCGTGCGTGATGAGAACGATGGTCTTGCCGGCGTGCTTGAGAGCGTGGAACGTGTCCATGACCTGGCGCCCCGTCACGGAGTCGAGGTTGCCGGTGGGCTCATCGGCCAGGATGATGGCGGGGTCGTTCACAAGGGCGCGTGCGATGGCGACGCGTTGCATCTGACCGCCCGAGAGCTCGTTTGTGCGATGGTCGTAGTGGTCGACGGGAAGGCCTACTGAGCGCAGGGCGTGGACGGCGCGCATCTCACGCTCGCGTCGGGGAACATCGGTGTAGGCGAGGGGCAGCATGACGTTGTCGAGCACACTCATGCGTGGGAGCAGATTGAAGCTCTGGAAGACGAAGCCGATGCGCAGGGCGCGAACTTCGGCGAGCTCGTCGTCGGTGAGTTCCGCCACGTTCAGGCCCTCGAGCAGATACGTGCCCGACGTGGGGGTGTCCAGGCATCCGAGGATGTTCATGAGCGTGGATTTGCCGGAGCCCGAGGGACCGGTGATCGCCACGAACTCTCCGGTGTTCACCGTGAGTGACACGTCGTGAAGGATGTGCGCCAGACCGGCATCGCTCTCAAAGATACGGTGGATATGACGAATATCGATGACCGGGCGGGAGCTGGTGCCTGTTGCGGGGATTGCCGTGGATGCGAGTGGGGTCACGGGTACGGTCGACGTGAGGCTCGCGGACGCCGCGGCGGCATCGGGCGTCGCCGGTGCGCCGCGCGGGATCGTCAAGGGGCTCTCTTCCATTAGCGCACCTCCATGCCGCCGCTGGATGCGCCGCCATCCATCATCTCGTCCTCCGGCATGGCGCCGCCTGCGATCACGAGCACGTCGCTATCGGAGAGGGGGGACTCGGGCATGTCGGAATTCTGGTCGACAGGTGCGTCGGCGGGCTTGCCGACCACGGCGTAGTCGTCGTTCTTGGCTAGAACCCGCACGTCCAGGCGCTCCGTGGCGTGCGTTTCGGGGTCGGTCTCGAGGTTCACATAGTAGGTCTCGCCGTCATCGGTGAGCAGGGCGGTCATGGGCACCATGACGACGTTCTCGAGCTTCTGCGTGGTGAGGGACACCTCCGCGGTCATGCCTGGCTTGAGGCGCGGGTCGGGTGCGTCGATCATGATGTCGACGGCGAAGGTGGGGGAGCCGCCCATGCCGTCGTGGGACATCTGGGCGCCGTCGCCGCTCGCGATGGAGGCGATGCCCGTCACGCGTCCGGTCATGGAGAGGTCGGGGAAGGCAGGGCAGGAGATGGTCGCGGTCTGGTCGACGGCCACGCTCGCGATGTCCTCCTCCTCAACCTGGATGGTGACCTTCATCTTGGAGAGGTCGGCGATCTGCATGAGCGGGCCGTTCGTCCCCGTGCCGCCCAAGCTCTCGCCGAGATCGGCGCCCACTTGCGCGTTCATGGCCACGATGGAGCCCGCGGCCGGTGCCTTCACGGTGCGCAGGGCGGCCTTTGCGGCGGCGTCGTTGTAGGAGGCCTGTGCGGATTCAACTGCGACTTGGGCGGCGTTCACCGCCTGCTGCGCGCCGGCGACGTCTCCCGCGGGGCCGGCCATGGGGTCGGCTGTGGACTGGGAGGCGAGTTGCTTTGCCTCGGCGAGCGCCTGCTGTGCGGCCGCGAGGTCGGCACGGGCCTGGCGCAGCGCGCGATCGGCCTCCGCCACGGCGCGGTCGAGCTCGGGGTTCTTGATGGTCATGAGGACGTCGCCCTCTTTGACCGTCTGACCGGCAACGACGTTGACGCTCTCGATTTGGCCGCCCACCTCGGGTGTGATGACGGTGGCGGAGAGTGGTTGCAACGTTCCCTTGGCGTCGACGATGGTCTCGAAATCTCCCTGAACGGCAAAATCAGTGACGGCTTCCATCATCTGCTCGGGCTCTTTGCCCAGGATGTTGATGGCAATGGCCCCGCCGCCGATGATGACGGCCGCAACGCCGATCACGATGCCGCGGCGTACGAGCTTCTTGCGCCGACGCTCGGCGCGCTTCGCCTTGAGGGCGGCGTATGCCTCGGCGTCGGAACCCTCAAGCGGGGTTTGGCCGTCGGGCCCGGTGTTGGATTCCGTGCTCGTCGCGTCGCCTTGGATGGTGGGGATGACTTCGGGAACACGAAGCACCTTCGTCTCTTGCGGCTCGTCGCCGAGCGTGCTCAGGAACTCGTCCATCGGGTCGTTCTCACGGTAGGTATCGGACATGGGTCTTCCTTTCGGGTGGGGTGGACCTGATTCGGGAATCTCACCTCAATTTAGGGACTGTCCCTAAATTGAGGTGGGTGGTGAGTCGGATGGCGCCTAGATCGCGTCCTCGCGCAGGGTTTGCACGATGGAGCCGCTTGAGGACTTGCGAAGAGCATACGCGGTTGAGACGGCGAGCACGGCGATCACCACGCCGACGGCGGCGATGACCCAGCCGAACGGCACCACGAAGCTGAGGCCCTCGAAGCTCATCATCATCGCCTGGTAAATGAAGAAGGTGATGACGGCGCCGAGTGCCAGGCCGATGGCCAACCCCCTCCAGGCGTATGAGAAGCACTCGAGGGCGATCATGCGCCAGAACGCACGCTGCCCCATGCCGATGCTCTTGAGCATGGCGAATTCGCGACGGCGCAGGATGATCGAGTTCGTGAGCGTGTTGAACACATTTGCGACGGCGATCGCACCGGTGATGAGGATGAAGCAGTTGATGAACAGTTGCACGGTCTCGCCTATGAGCCGCTCGGCGCGCGCGTTCTCAGCGTTGTTCGTCAGATATGTGCGGTACCACTCGCTGCCGGTGATCTTATCGGCGATGGTCTCGTTCATGCCGATTTCGACGGTGCGCGCGTCTTCGGCTCCAAAGGATAGATACGCGTACATCGTGTTGCCGTACGTGCCCTGCTCGCTGTGGAAGGCGAATGGCGTGGCGAGACTGCTCATATCCTTGTCATCGATGATGCCCTCGGAGCTCGCGGCAAGTGTGGGCAGCGCGCTCACGGGAAGGACGAGCGTCGGCCAGATGGATGCATATGCTTTGATGGGCGAGGGGAAGGTCTTCACGATCGCCCCAACGGGCAGGTCGTACGAGTCCAGGAGCACCTCGTCGAGCGGGCGCGTGACCTTGCCGTAGATGGGTTCGCCGTTCTCGTCGAATCGGGCTTCGTCCCCCTCTCCGTATCCCTCATATCGGGCGACTGGTTCTCCGTCATCGACGCCCGCCTCGACGAACATGGCGTTCTCGGCGGATGCGATGTTGGTGAGGAGGTTCGCGGTGCCCGTGGAGGAGAACAGATCGCGCACCGAATAGCGCTTCCCGTCGTTGGACTGGGTTCCGTTGAGTGCCACGGCGACAGGGTTCTTTGGGTCCCCGAAACGCTTGCGGTCGAGGCTGTTCTCATCAAGGATCTGATTCCACGATGCATCGTCGAGGAACAGGACGGAAGCTGGGGCGTAGACGGTGCCGTCGTCGGTCATGCCGCGGTCGGGCATATCGTAGTGCTCGCTTTGGCTTGAGAGCTCGCCGTAATCGATCATGCCGGGCTCGAAGCTCGCACAGAGGGACGTGAGGAGCATGTATCCCTCTCCGAACGCCCCATCGACTGTCGCGAGCGCCCGATATGCGTCGTCGATCTCCTTCAGCCCGTCGGATGTCGTCTCGTCGAGCTCCAGCCGCCTATTGAGCGAAACCTCGATGTCGCTGCCGCCGCTGTCGACGACCTGCGTGAGATAGTTCAGGTAATGAGAGATACCGCCCGAGATGATGATAAGTGCGACCGATACGGCCAGGGAGGCGACGGCCACGCGGCCCTTCGCGCTGGCGCGCGTGAGGTTGCGGTGCGCGAGAAGGCCGGGCACTCCCGCGGCGCGCAAGCGCAGGTTGTCAAAGATGCGCCCGAAGGACGTGCCGCGGGCTCCCGCGCGGCGGTTTTTCCGCATCTCCCGGCGCTCGCGTCGGGACAGGCGCACGTCGCGGCTTCCGCGGATGGCGTCCACGGCCGAGATGCGGCTCGCGCGCCATGCGGGGATCGTCGCGCTGATGAAGACGGTTATGACAGCGAGCAAAGCCGATAGGGCGAGCACCGCGGGATTGATTGCGATCGTGCTGAAGCCGGTCTTCGCGAACGCTTCCTGGTCGATGAGCATTCCGATGCCCTCGCCGGCGAAGGTGAACACGGCGAAGGTTCCCGCAAGGCCCACCAAAAGGCCGACGGGGATCCCGATGATTGCGAGCATGCTCGCCTCGGCGTATACGGTGCGACGCAGCTGTCGCTTGCTGGCGCCAAGCGAGGAGAGCAAGCCGAATTGGCGGGTGCGCTCGGAGACGGCGATGGCGAACGAGTTGTATATGAGGGATATGGAGGCGCCGATGACGACGGCGGAGAGAATGAAGGCGAGCGTGTATAGGGTTCCCCAGATGGAACGGTCATCGGTCATGCCCTGATACCGCATGAGGGAATAATGCGAATATGCCGCGGTCTGGCCTTCCATATTCTCGATGTTACCTCGGTTGCCGCCGCCGTTGAAGACGGCGTGGGGGTTGCCGGTATAGTCCTCGATGAGTCCATCGATTTCGGTGCGGTTCTTCAGGTTCGTGGCGAGGTAGATGCTCGTGGTGCGCACGGGGACATCGGGAGAGGAGACGAACCCGAGGTGGCCGGGCCCCATTCGCCCCCACACGTCGTCCTTCCTGACCCCCTCTGGGGCATAGAAGCCAACTACCTTGTAGGATTTCAACTCGCCGGGGTTCGCGAGGTACTCGCTGATGACGTCACCCGTCGCGCTTTCCGTTGTGTACAGGGATTCGTCGTACAGACAGGGTGCCTCCTGGCCAGACTCGACGTCGACAAAGGTTCGCTCGCCAAGCGCGAGGTCGATGACGCTACCGATCTCCAGGCTTCCGTCCCATGATGCGCGCGGGACGTCGTCGTCCTTGCCGCTCGTGGGGAGGCTGTCGTAGAGCCAGCTGCCGTCTTCGACGGTCAGGCCCTTGAGATTGTGGGTGAGCACGATCTCGTCAGGCGCCTGGGGGGCACGCCCTTCGGCGATGTGGGGGAGAGGCTTGAGGCCTTTCACCTTGTTGGCCGTGGGCCATTCCTGGACGCTGAGATAGCGTCCCCAATATCCCTCGAAGCTCTTCGGCATGATCGCGTCGCCGTAGGAGATGCGATCATAGCTGCGCGTGACGCGAGAATCGGCGTGCACGACATCGATTTCATCCTCGGGTACGTTCACGAGTTCGACTTGCCATGCGCCCTCGGTCACGATCTCGGCCTTGAGTAGGCCCTCATAGAGCGTGGCCACGCTCGTGAAGATCGCGGTGATGAGCGCGCAGGAGAGCGCGACGCCGATGATGGACACGATGGTGCGCGAGCGATTGAGTTTGAGGGAGCGTACGGCGAAGTGCCAGAACACGCCCCTACGGGGGAGGACGCCCTGTGCGGCGTTTGCGCCTGCGGGCGTGGCGGTGCGGGTGTCTTCGGCCATCTTATGCCCTCCGCTCGTCACGGACGATGCGCCCGTCCTCGATGGCGATCACGCGGTCGGCCATGAGGGCGACGTCCTCGTCGTGGGTGATGACGATGAGGGTCTGCTTGAACTTCTTATTGGATGCGCGCAGCAGGCTCATGATCTCCGCGGAGTTCTTGGAGTCGAGGTTGCCGGTGGGCTCGTCGGCGAGTACGACCGAGGGGGCATTCATGAGTGCGCGGCCAATGGCGACGCGCTGCTGCTGGCCGCCGGAGAGCTGATTGGGCAGGCAGTGCTCGCGGCCCGTGAGGCCCAGCGCCCGCACGAGGGCCGATAGGCGCTGCTCGTTGACGGAGCGTCCGTCCATCAGGACCGGCAGGGTCATGTTCTCCACCACGTCAAGGACGGGGATGAGGTTGTAGAACTGGTAGATGAGGCCCACCTCGCGGCGGCGGAACACAGCGAGCTGCTCGTCGTTGCGGGCGAAGATGTCCTGCCCTTGCAGTCTGACGGTTCCCGACGTGGGGCGGTCGACACCTCCCATGAGATGCATGAGGGTCGATTTACCCGATCCCGAGCTGCCGATGATGGCGATGAATTCGCCGGCCTCGACGGTGAAGCTCACGTCGTTCAGCGCGGTTACCGCCGTGTCGCCCGTGCCGTATACGCGTGTGAGATGTTCGATGCTGAGGATGTTCATGGCCGTCCTTTCGCCAGCTAGATTCCTATCAACGATACTGGACGAATGACCTTGCCCTGTCATGACCGCAATGTGACAGATGCGTCACGAACCCTCGCGTCCCATCCGCCGACCCGGCGTCATATACGCTCCGGGGCGTGGTTCGCTTCGCTCACAAAAACGCCCCTACGGTATATGACGCCGTGTCGGCGGCCGGGACGGCATTCTGCCCACCGTAGCTGCTACACGACTGCCTTGAAGAACACCAGGTTGAAGGCTGCGCCTGTGATGTTGCCGTTCTCGTCGCGGAGGTTCTCGGCGGTGAGGGTGCCTCCCTGCGCTGTCACGAGGCTCTTGGAGAGGGCGAGCCCGATACCGACTCCGGCGGGGTTGACTTCGCTCGGCGTGGCGTTTGCATCGCGCGAACCGCGGTAGAAGCGCTCGAAGATGTGCGGGAGGTCGGATTCGGCAATGCCCGGTCCGGTGTCCTCGATGCGGATTCGACATGCCAGGACGTCTTCGGTGACGCGCACGATCACGCATCCTCCGGCCGGGGTGTGCTCCATGCAGTTTTTCAAGATGTTCTCGAGGGCCTCGACGCTCCACGTGAGATCGCCCTCGTAGGAGGCTCCATCCTGCACGTCCGCGCTGAAGCGCACGTCGGCGATATCGAAGGCGATGGCAAGCGGCTCGAAGCTCTTGCGCACGAGCTCGCGCGCGTCGACATCTCCGCAAACGAGCTTGATCACGCCGGCGTCGATGCGGGCGAGTTTGAGCAGGGCGGCCACCAGGTCCTCAACGCGTGCCTGCAGTGTTTGGATGAGACGTAGGCGCTCGACCAGATCTTCGGAATCGCCCCGCGCGGAAAGACGGTCGCGGATGAGCTCGGTGGAAATGGCGATCGAGGTGAGGGGCGTCTTGAGCTGATGGGAGATGTCGGCGAGTGCGTCTGAGAGCGCGAGCTTCTCCGCCTGCAGTTCGTCGACGGTGAGGTTGAGCCGCGCGATGACCTTGTCGATTTCGCTCGAGAGGATGGCGAGCTCGCCTTCGCTCATGTCGCGCAGGCGGATGTCGCGCTCGCCCGCCAGCACGCGGTCAAGGTTGGCTGCCATTTTTGCCAGGGCGCGGTAGCGCCTGTCCGTGAGGATCATGAAGATGACGGTGACAATCAATCCGGTGACGAACGTGCATATGGCCGCGAACAGGGCAGCGCTTGCAACAGAGGCTCCCGATGCCGCCATCGAAGCTGCCTCGTTGATGGAGGCGGTGACGATGCCCGCGCCGCCGAGAGCGTCGAGCATGATGGAGCGCGTGATCAGGTACGTGGCAACAGTCCCGAGAGCTGTGACGAGCAGGCATGCGATAAGCGCGCGTCGGATTTCGCGATTCCTCAGCATGGGCTATCCCATCGCCTTGTAGCCGAGGCCGCGGACGGTTTGGATGAGTTCGGGTCGGCTCGGGTCGTCTTCGATCTTGTCGCGGAGTCGCTTGATGTAGACGGAGAGTGTGTTCTCCTCGATGTAGGTGCCCGCGCTGTCCCACAGGGCGTCACGGATCATATCGCGAGAGACGAGCTTGCCTGGATTTGTGGCAAACAACAGAAGCAAGCGGTATTCGAGCGCCGAGAGCGTGAGCTCGACGCCCTTGCGCTCGACGTAGGCGCGATCGGTGTCGATGCGGATATCGCCCAGGCTGACGATGCGCCTGCTCGGCTGCGAGCGGCGGATGGTCGCGGCGATGCGGGCGAGCAGCTCGCGTGGCCGGAAGGGCTTGGCAACGTAGTCGTCTGCACCCATCGTGAGGCCCGTCACGGTGTTGAATTCGTCATCGGAGGCGGTGAGGAAGATGACCGGGGTGCTTGGCGAAGTTTCCTTCACGGCGGCGCACACCGCGAAGCCGTTTCCCTCGCGCAGGGTGACGTCGAGCAGCACGAGCTGATAGGTGACGGCAGACCCGGCGTCCGTGGCGAGCTCGATGGCACGCGTCTGGGTGTCGGCGGTGTCGACGCTGTAGCCCGAGCTCGTGAGAAGCTCGGTGAGGGCGTCGACGATGAGCGGATCGTCCTCGACGAGCAGGATGCGGGTGGTCATGTATGCCTCCAGATGGGGTTTCGCCTTGCATACCGGCGTGTGCGGCACGTGCGGCGCACGGCTAGTTGTGGACGATCACGCAATCGCCCTTGGAGATGATGTCGAATAGCGCTGCAGCGCGGTCGGGGGGCAGGTTGACGCAGCCGTGGCTTCCCGTCCAGGTGTAGGCCTTGGGATTCGAGAAGCTTGCTGCAGACTGCCAGGTGGCGTCGTGCATGCCGACGGCGTTGCCCACGAACGGCATCCAGTAGGCGACCGGGGTCTTGTAGTCGGGCTCGCCGTCCTCGTCCTCGTCGAGTCCGATGAGGGTCGAGTTGCGTGTTTTGGCATTCAGGCTGAAGACGCCCGTTGGGGTTGCATTTCCGGTGTTCGGGTTGCCCGTGATGCAGCCGCTCTCCCAGACGAGGTTGCCCGTCGCGTCGTAGTAGCGCGCATGTTGCTCGGTCAGGTCGATGTCGCAATAAGCGCCCCAATCGGGCTTGCCCATGCCCCCCCAGGTTGCGGCGGAACGCTTGAGCGGAATCTCGATATCGCCGACCTGCTTGTTGGAGACGGCGTCTTGGAGCAATTGCACGAGTCGCGCCTCATCGCTCATCCAGCCGTAGGTGCCGCCGCTCACGGTGACGGTCTTGCCGTCGGGGCGGGTGTAGGTCCGCTCGCTGCCTACGGTGTCGATATGCGTCTTGGCGAGTTCGTGCACCCACTGCCCCACGGGTTCCGTGTTGAGCGTTGGGTTCAGCGTCTCGTCGAAGGTGATCCACTGAGCGAGTTGCGCGCCGTCGAGCGTGGAGACGACGGAGCCCCCCATCTTGAGGTTGACGTTCGTCCCAATGAGTTCGTTGGCACGGTCGATCGCATGTTGAAGTTCCTGCTCCGTGGCGCCGCCGGCAAGGGGAGTGAAGCTGCGCTCGGTCAGTTCGACGCGCGCGGCGAGGGTCGACACGGCCACGAGAGCCGCGCGATCGATGGCGTCCTTGTCCAGCTTGCGGTTGGAGAGGGCCTTTGTGAGGGTGAACGAACCGGCCTCGGGATCGAAAGCGCCGGCCGCATCGAAGGTTCCCACGCGCGCCGAGTTGAACTCATCGATCGCCGCGTCGAGGCTGGCCAGGAAGGCATCGCGATCGAATGTCTTGGGAAGCTCGATTTTGTCGAGCTCCGGTAGTTTGCCGGATTGCGCGTTGGCCGATGTTGCGTTTGCGGGTTTTTCGGGAGAGGCCATGAGGGCTCGGGCCAGCCGCACGGGCCATAGAGCGGGCTCGTTATGGGCCATGACGTTATCGACCGCACGGGCGGCGTCGATCACCTCGTTTGCATGTTCGGCTTCGTAGGTCCAGGTAAAGCCGTCGCCAGAAACCTCGAGGACGTAGTCCTCAGCGGCGTCGCGCACGCGGGCGACCGAGCTGTCCCGGTCAAGCCAAGAGAGGTCGGCCCCCGCGACCTTGGTGTTTGGGTAGCACGTACGGGAGAACACGAAGACGCCGCCGCCATAGAGGGCGATGAGCAGGCAGCAGAGGACGCCGAGCGCCGCGGCGCCCTTGTGGCTGCGGGAGTGTTTGTCGTTATGCTTTTTTGCCGGCTCCTTGGCGTGCTTGGGAGCGTTGTGGGCAGCGTGGGATGACGCTCCGCGCTTTGCTCCGCTGGTCCCCGCCGTCCGACTACCGATGGGCAGGGGGGCGGTGACGTGTCCATTGTTGTTATGCGACTGACTTGCTGGCGTGTTCGGCATCTCCGTCATATGTTGCTCTTTCACAGGTAAATCGGCGTTTCGCCATTATAGCGCGCCGTGCGGACGCGCTGCAGCCCATGACAGATGTGTCATGTCTCAATTGGGGACAGGCACAAATTGAGGCCTTTTCGGCGAAACGCCTCAGGCCTCAAGGTGTGTCTCAATTTGTGCCTGTCCCCAATTGAGGCGAGTCCTCATTTGAGGTGCGCTAGGAGCACATGCCGCAACGTGCGCAGGCGGACAGGGCGCTGGGGGCGGTGGCGATGCCTCCCTTTGCCGTTTCGCGCAGGGTCGTGGGAAGCGCATGTCCTACCTGCAACATGACGGCGGCCATCTCATCGAAGGGAACGAGCGACCGTACTCCAGACAAAGCGAGCTGGGCACCCGTGAATGCGGCGGCAACACCCTGGGCGTTGCGAGCCTGGCAGGGGACCTCCACAAGGCCGCCCACCGGGTCGCATACCAGGCCGAGCATGTTGGAGATGGTTATGGTGGCGGCATCGAGTGCCTGCTCCGGCGTACCGCCGTGCATCTGCACGAGCGCGGCTGCGGCCATGGCTGCGGCGGAGCCGACCTCGGCCTGACAACCGCCCTCGGCGCCGGCGACGCATGCGGTTGTGGAGAGGATGAGGCCCACGGCAGCGGCGCAGTATAGCGCCTCGGCGATTATCTCGTCTATCTCATCCCTACCCTGGGCGAGCAAGGGTGCCACGGCGAGGACGCAGCCGGGGACGACGCCGGCGGAGCCCGCAGTGGGGGCTGCAACGATGACTCCCATGGTGGCGGAGCGCTCGAGAACGGCCATGGCGCGCGCCGCCGCCTCGGTGAGGGTGCAACCAAGAAGGCTCGGCGCATACAGCGCTCTATTTTGGTCCACTCGCCGCGCCTCGCCATTGAGGAATCCGCCGAGGGAGCGTTGCGGCTGGGCGAGCGTGGCGGTGGTCTCGTCGCGCATGACCTCGATTACGCGGCGCATATTCGCGGCGGCTCGTTCGGCACCGACCATCCGCTCCTCGCGCACGCGCATGACGCCGCCGATGTTCATGTTCAGCTCGCGGCATGCGGCGAGTAACTGCTCGGCGTCGTCGAAGAGGTCGGGGACCGAGATTCCGGGTCCGAGCGCGGTCACCGATCCGGGCAGCTCGATGAAGGTCGCGTAATTCACTAGATCGAGCGCGCGCACGATGGGCAGCACGTCGCGTTGGGGAGCACCGTCGGTCTCGAAGACGGAATACGCCTGGCCGCCCGCCTCCGTGCGGTACGTGCGGCAAAAGGCGATGTTCATCTGCGCCTGGGCGAGTGCGCCGGTAAGCGATGCGAGCGCTCCGGGGGCGTCGCGGTGCGCGACGAAGAGCGTGGTGTACAGGCCCGAGATCTCGACGTGCACGCCGTTGATGGCGCTGATACGCATCTTTCCGCCGCCGAGGCTCTCGCCTCGGACGTCCGCCATGGAGCCGGTCTCGCTCTCGAGGTGGATGTCGACGGTGTTGGGGTGGATTGACGCGTCATCTCCGCCGATGACGAACTCATAGGCGAGTCCGCGCTCCTCCGCCAGGGTGAACGCGTCTCGGATGCGCTCGTCGTCAGTGTCGAGTCCGAGCACGCCTGCAACGAGTGCGCGGTTGGTGCCATGCCCTTTGTAGGTGTGGGCGAAGCTGTTCCACAGGGTGAAGGTGACGCGCACAATGCGCCCGTCGAGCAGCGATGCGGCGACCTGTGCGCAGCGCAGGGCCCCGGCGGTATGCGAGGACGAGGGTCCCACCATGATGGGGCCGAGCACCTCGAACGCGGAGGTGGTGGCAAACGATTGCGGCTTTGCGGGCATGTTGGGCTCCGTTCGAAGAGGCTCCATTCGTTTAAAGAGGCGCTGTTCGTTTACATGGTACCCACTCGTGTCACATGCGGGCCCATCACGAGGGGGTTCACCTGGCTGCCAGAGTCTCGTCGCCCTCACGCCAGGCGCGCCAAAGGCAACCAAAGTCACACGATGCCCCTCCTGAGGTGCAGCCAAAGTCACAAAATAGGCCCTCGGAACGTGACTTCAGTTATATCTCGGTGATAATCCGGTGGGGTCTCGATGCATGTTCAACACCGCGGCATCTGCGGCCGCCCGATGGCTTGGGCCGGATAAACGTTGGGCCGGATAAACGCTGGGCCGGCCCCCATTCCCCCTGAGCGATTTCTGAGCAGCGCAAGGCTGAGCGAAGGGGGATGGGAGCCGGCCCGGTCAGGTCGACTAGAGCGCCATCGGACGGGCGCGGTCGATGCGGGCGAGGCAGTCGTCGCGGCCGATGAGCGCCATGGTCTCGCCCAGCGGCGGGCTCACCATGTTGCCGCACTCGGCCACGCGCACGGCGCCGAAGACGAGACGCTTCTTCACGTCGAGCGCCTCGGGCAGCGGCTCGAGGGCGGCGTCGATGTTCTCCGGCGTCCAGTCCGTCACGGCTTCGAGCGCGGTCTTGGCGGCGTCGAGCACGGCGCCCAGGCCCTCCTTGGCGAGGCCCTTGGCCACGGACTTCTCGTCGTACTCGAGCGTCTCGGCGGTCTTGAAGACGGGCGCTGCAACGGCAGCGGCGTCGGCGGGCATCTTGGTGCGCGGGCGAACGATGGCGGCGAGGGCATCCACCCAGGCCTCATCAGCTTCGAAGCCCTCGTCGATCAGGCCGGCCTCGATGAGCTGGGGCAGCATGATCTCGTCGGCAAAGGCCTTGTCATCCATCGCGTTGATGTACTCGGCGTTCATCCAGTCGAGCTTCTTGGGGTCGAAGGTCGCCGGGTTCTTGGAGATGCGGTCCAGACTGAACTTGCTGGCGAGCACGTCGCGCGGGATGACCGTGGTCTCGCCGTCGAGCGACCAGCCGAGCAGCGCCAGGTAGTTCACAAAGGCGTCGGACAGGTAGCCGGCATCGCGATACTCCTCTACGGAGGTGGCGCCGTGGCGCTTGGAGAGCTTCTTGCCGTCGGCGCCCAAGATCATGGAGATGTGGGCGAAGGTGGGCACCGGCGCGCCCATGGCCTCGTAGACCATGACCTGGCGAGGGGTGTTGGAGAGGTGGTCGTCACCGCGGATGACGTGGGTGATGCCCATGAGCGCGTCGTCCACCACGGTGGCGAAGTTGTAGGTGGGGGTACCGTCGGAGCGGAAGATGACGAAGTCGTCGAGCTCCTTGGCGTCGAAGGTGACCTCACCATGGACGGCGTCGTTGATCACAACGTTGCCGCGGTTCTCGGGCACCTTGATGCGCAGAACGTAGGGCTCGCCGGCGTCGATGCGGGCCTGGGCCTCCTCCGGCGTGAGGTCGCGGCAACGGCGCTGGTAACCCTGGAACGGGTCCTTGCGGGCCTGGGCGGCCTCGCGGTCGGCGGCCAGTTGCTCGGGCGTGCAGAAGCAGGGATAGGCCTTGCCCTCGGCGAGCAGGCGCTCGGCGGTCTGCTTGTAAAGATCCAGTCGCTCGGTCTGGGAGTAGGGGCCAAAATCGCCGCCGACCTCGGGACCCTCGTCCCAGTCGAGGCCAAGCCAGCGCATGGCACGCAGGATGACCTGGGTGTTCTCGTCGGTGGAGCGGGTCGGGTCGGTGTCGTCGATGCGCAGGATGAAGGTGCCGCCGTTGGCACGGGCGAAGGCCCAGTTGTAGATGGCGGTGCGGGCGCCGCCGATGTGTAGCTTGCCGGTGGGCGAGGGCGCAAAGCGGACGCGGACGGAATCGCTCATACTCATGCTCCTTGTGATTTGGTCGGGTCAATCTGATTCATTATAGGACATGGCAAGTTGTCTTATCCGGAGCGCGCATTACTTTCGAAGCGTCTAGGGATGTTGCCGCATTCGGGCCTGGGGTCATGTGTGTCACATTCGGCGCGCGGCGGTGAGCTCGCGGTGCATCCGCGCTTCTCATGAAGATTGCTTGCATGAAATGTTTGGCTTGCAAGCATGTTTTGCTCTGAAACGCCCGGCCCTTCGTTTAATATCAGCTTTTTTACCTAGTTCAGATTCGGGTCAGCCATGCCCGGCTCGTGTCTCAGGTTTATCTTGATGCGATTGGGATCGTCGGTTTTAAGCTCCTCTCCCGACTGTCGGAAAGGAGACGAGATGCCGACAATCAGCATGTTTCTGGGGATTGTGATCCGAATGAACTGGCTCGAACATAATCCGCCACATTTTCACGCCGAATATCAGGGACACAGGGCGGTGTTCGATTTGGATGGAAATCTCACTCACGGAGAAATGCCTGTAAAACAGAGTAAGTTGATTTCTGCTTGGGCCGTCCTTCATGCCGATGAGCTTCGCGCGAATTGGGAACTTTCGAGCAGGAAGGAGGAACTTTACCGCATTGACCCCCTTCGATAACATGAAGGTCTTGAAAGGAGGGCCATCATGTATTTCGACGTTGCATCGGTCGTCGCCAATAACGATTTCACCCTGAGCCTTGTGTTCGAGGATGGAAAGAGCGGCATCTACGACATGAAGCCTCTGATTGGCAAGGGGCCTTGGGAGCACCTTGCCTCGCTATCTTTTTTCAAGACTGTTTCGATTGACTGTGGTACCGCGGTGTGGCCCGGGGATATCGATATCGCTCCGGAGGAGCTGTACGAGAATTGCATCGCCTAGACGAGTTTCGGTGACGTAGGTGTTCAGGCGCTTGGACTTTCGTCAATTTACAGTGTGCTTTTTCGGCGCGTGGGCGCGATTTGGCACGGAGCGGTACAATCTATCAGCTACATGCCCGGCGGAATGGTAACGGTCGCCGGGTTCAATCATGAAAGGGGCACCTATGCCAACTGAGAATCGTTCCACCACGGAACCGGCTCGCGCCACCGACTTCGGCGCAGATTCCTTCGTCTTCACCTCCGAGTCGGTCACCGAGGGCCATCCCGACAAGATCGCGGACCAGATCTCCGACGCCGTGCTCGACGCCATCCTGGCCAAGGAGGCCGAGCTCGAGGCCAAGGGCTACGTGGCGCCCAACGGCCAGCCCGCCAAGCTCGAAAACGTCCGCTGCGCCTGCGAGACCTTTGTCACCACCGGCACCGTGATCGTTGCCGGCGAAATTCGCACCGAGGCCTACATCGATGTTCAGAACATCGCACGCGAGGTCATCCGCCGCATCGGGTACGACCGCGCCAAGTTCGGCTTTGACTGCGACACCTGCGGCGTGCTCAACCTCATTCACGAGCAGAGCCCCGACATCGCGCAGGGCGTGGACGAGTCCTTTGATGCCCAGGCCGGCCGCACCACCGACCCGCTCGACCTCATCGGCGCGGGCGACCAGGGCATGATGTTCGGCTACGCGTCCAACGAGACCCCCACGCTCATGCCCATGCCGCACTACCTGTCCAGCCGCCTGGCCGAGCGTCTCGCCGCGGTGCGCCACGATGGCACGTTGCCGTACCTGCGCCCCGACGGCAAGACCCAGGTCACCGTGCGCTACGAGGGCGGCAAGCCCGTCGCCGTCGAGACCATCGTCATCTCCACGCAGCATGCGCCCGAGATCGAGGACATGGACATCATCGAGGCAGACATGCGCGAGCATGTGATTGCGCCCGTCATGGAGGCCGCCGGAATCCCGTGGGAGGGCGCGGACCTCTATGTGAACCCCACCGGTCGCTTCGTGGTAGGCGGCCCCATGGGCGACACCGGCCTCACCGGCCGCAAGATCATCGTCGACACCTACGGCGGCATGGGCCGCCATGGCGGCGGCGCCTTCTCCGGCAAGGACTGCACCAAGGTGGACCGCTCCGCCGCGTACGCCGCTCGTTGGGTGGCCAAGAACGTGGTCGCCGCCGGCTTGGCCGAGCGCTGCGAGATCGAGCTCGCCTACGCCATCGGCGTGAGCTACCCGCTGTCCATCATGGTCGATACGTTCGGCACCGGCGTGGTCGATGAGGCCACGATCACCGAGGCCGTCAAGCGCGTGTTCGACCTGCGCCCGGGCGCGATCATCCGCGACCTGGACCTGCGTCGTCCCATCTACGAGAAGACGGCTGCCTACGGTCACTTTGGCCGTGAGGACGCGGACTTCACCTGGGAGCGCACCGACCGTGTGGCGGAGCTCCGCGCCGCCTGCGGGCTGGCCGAGTAGCCAATTTCGCATGAGGGGCCAGGATTCGCTCTTTCCCGAACTGAATACGGCCGATCAGGGGGCGTCTGCGCAAGCGGGCGCCCTTTGCCCCCTGGGAGGGGCGGCGCCCGGGGGAGACGGTACGCCGGTAGTGTCCGGGCCCGTTTTAGGCTATGTCTCCGTGGTGATCGACATTCCGGCGCGGGCGCTGTCCGAGCCCTTTGCGTATGGGGTGCCCCTCGCTCTTGATGGGGTCTGCCAGGTGGGCGCCACGGTTCTCGTGCCGTTTGGTCGGCGCGTCGAGGCGGGGTACGTTGTCGCGCGCTCCGAGTCGCTGGGAAAGCTCCCGGGCGCGGAAGGTCTCGAGCCTTCCCGCATCGAGCCTGTTCGCGAGGTCGTTGCCGCCCCGGCGTTCTCTGCCGCCTCTGCCGAGCTCGCGTTTTGGATGAGCCGCGAATATGTGGCACCGCTTTCCGAGTGCCTGCGCCTGCTGCTGCCCCCGGGCGGTGCCGGCAAGGTCGTGCGGCTGGAAGACGGCTCGTATGCGTATGAACCGCCGACCGTCACGTCCGTTACCGTGCGTTGGGTGAGTCTCACCGAGGAGGGACGGTCGTTCGAACCCGCCGAGCGCGCGGTGCGCCAGCGCCAGCTCATCGATGCGCTTTCCTGTGGTCCGGTCACCACGCGCGAGCTCAACCTCATGAACGGCGACCTGTCCGCCACGATCCGCTCGCTCGAGAAGCGCGGCGTGGTGACGGTGGAGGAGCGTCGCAGTTGGCGCGGATGCGAGGGCTCCACCACGCTCTCCTCCGCGAACGCATCCGCGCCCAAAGAGCTCACGGCTGGGCAGCAAAACGCCCTCGACGCGATCGCGCGGGCGACCGAGGCCGAGTCCGGCGACGTGGTCCTGGTGGACGGCGTGACCGGTTCGGGCAAGACCGAGGTGTATCTGGCCGCCATCGAGCGCGTTCTGGCACATGGTCGCTCGGCCTGTGTGCTCGTGCCCGAGATCTCGCTCACGGCGCAGACTGTGGGTCGCTTCCGCTCGCGTTTCGGCGACGCGGTGGCGGTGTTCCACTCGCGCCTTTCCGCGGGCGAGCGCCTCGACCAGTGGGATATGGTTCGTTCGGGTGCGGCCCGCGTGGTGGTGGGCGCGCGCTCGGCGCTCTTCTGCCCGCTTGCCGACCTCGGCCTCATCGTCATCGACGAGGAGCATGAGCAGAGCTACAAACAAGGAAGTAGTCCGCGCTACCACGCGCGCGAGGTGGCTGCCAAGTTGGCGCAGCTCCATGGGTGCGCCCTTGTGCTGGGGTCCGCCACGCCGTCGGCCGAGGCGCTCGCCCGCTGTGAGGCCGGTGGCCACGGCGGCGCCCGCTGGGCCCGGGTTGAGATGCCCGAGCGCCCCGGCACGGCGCGCCTTCCCGAGGTCATCGTTGCCGACCTGAGGCGCGCGTTTGCATCCGGCAGCCGTTCGATTTTCTCGAAGCCTCTGCTCGACGCGCTCGACGAGGTGGTGGAGAGGCGCCAGAAGGCCGTGCTGCTCCATAACCGACGTGGGTTTGCGAGTTTTCTCATGTGCCGGGAGTGCGGGTGTGTGCCCACGTGCAAGCACTGCTCCACGGCGCTCACCTACCATGAGCGCACCCACACGCTCGAGTGCCACACCTGCGGCTCCTCGTATCGCGTGCGGCCGTACCCCGAGTACGGCAGCGCTTGCCCCAAGTGTGGGAGTCGCTACCTCGCCAAAATGGGGCTGGGAACCCAGCAGGTTGAGGACGCCCTGCGAGCGCTGTTGCCCGAGGACGTGGCGGTGATTCGCATGGACGCCGATTCGACGCGCACCAAGGGCGCGCATCAAAAGCTGCTCGAGCAGTTCGACGCCGCCGAGTGCGCGGTTCTGCTCGGCACGCAGATGATCGCCAAGGGCCTTGATTTCCCCGAGGTGACGCTCGTGGGTGTGATCAACGCCGACTACGCCCTCAAGATGCCCGATTTTCGTGCGGGGGAGCGCGCGTTCGACCTGCTCGAACAGGTTGCCGGTCGCGCCGGTCGCGGTGAGGATCCGGGTCGCGTGATCATCCAGACGTACCTGCCCGATGAGCCGGTCATCCGCGCGGTCAAGACGCACGACCGCTCTGTGTTCACGGAGCACGACCTGGGCATGCGCCGTGAGGCCCTGTACCCGCCGTATGTGCGGCTCGCCAACGTGCTGGTGTGGGGCAAAGATGAGCGCGCGGCTCGAGGTCTGGTTATGCGCATTGCAGAGGAGCTACGTGTCGAGTTTGGCTTGGACGCGGTGCCCATGCTGCACCCAGTGGTCGAGACGGGGAGTGCCGGCGTTGAGTTTTCGTCTCGCGAGCTGCTGAGCCGCCCGCAGATTTTAGGGCCCACGCCGTGTGTGATCGAGCGGGCCAAGGACCGGTATCGTTTCCACATCATCGTCAAGGCACCGCTCGGCTGTGACCTATCCGGGGCTCTTTCCGCGGCGGTCTCGCGCGCCGGCACGCGTCCTGGCGTGAGCATCGCCGTCGACGTCGACGCCTACGACCTCATGTAGCGTGTTCCAAATGGGGACAGGTACAAATTGAGGCATTTCGAAACGCTGCTCGTCCACGGGGCGGACAGCTGGGCGCCGCTCGCAAACGGCAGAATGTCTCAATTTGTACCTGTCCCCATTTGCGCCATTTGCGCCTGCGGGGCTGGTGGAGATGCTTCGCGCGCACATATCGCCCATCACCTCGGCGGGCAATGCGGGTACTATAGAACACGGTGAATACGTGCGGGTTTGCGCCCGCGTACGAAAGGAAGACCATGGAGATCAACGGTATCGTTCTGTCGCCGGACCCGCGTCTGCGCCAGGAGTGCGCCGAGGTCGAGGAGATCAATTCCGACCTTCGCGCCCTGGTTGAGCGCATGAAGGTCCAGATGTTCGAGAACGGCGGCTGTGGCCTGGCCGCCCCGCAGGTGGGCGAGACCATCCAGCTCGCCATCGTGGACACCGAGTACACCTCCGAGAAGGATTACGACCCCTACGTCCTCATCAACCCGGTGATCGTGGAGCAGTCCGACAACCTCGTGCCCTACAACGAGGGCTGCCTGTCCATCCCGGGCATCAATTGCGAGATTCGCCGTCCCGATCACGTGGTGGTCGAGGCCTACAACCTCGAGGGCGAGTGCATTCGCTATGAGGCCGCCGGCGACCTGTTCTGCGTGTGCCTGCAGCACGAGATCGACCATCTGCACGGCAAGACGATGTTCGAGCGCTTGCTTCCGCAGCAGCGCATGCACGCTATGAGGCAGTACCAGGACGCGCTCGCCCGCGGCGCCAAGCCCGGCGAGACGGAGTAGCCATGCGCGTCGTCTTTATGGGTACGCCCGCCTTTGCCGTTCCGTCCCTGCGTAAGCTCGCCGCGGCTCACGAGGTTGCCCTGGTGCTCACGCGTCCGGACGCCGTGCGTTCGCGCGGCAAGAAGCTCGAGCCGTCACCGGTGAAGGAGGCCGCACTCGAGCTCGGCCTGCCCGTGATGGAGGCCAATCGCATGACGCCCGAGGTCCTCGACGCCCTGCGCGCTGCCGAGGCCGAGATCTTTTGCGTTGCCGCCTACGGCTGCATCCTGCCCGACGAGGTGCTCACCATGGCTCCTTTGGGCTGTGTGAACGTTCATGCCTCGCTGCTGCCGCGTTGGCGCGGTGCGGCTCCCATCCAGCGCTCCATTCTGGAGGGCGATGCCGAGACCGGCGTGTCCATCATGCGTATCGGCCACGGCGTGGACACGGGTGCATATTGTGCCCAGGCGAGTTGTGCGGTCCCCGGTAAGTCCGCCGACGAGTTGACGGCCGAGCTGGCCGAGCTCGGCGGCGATTTGCTGGTGAGCACGCTGCCTGCCATCGCGGACGGTTCGGCCGTCTGGACCGAGCAGGACGAGTCGCTCGTGATGCATGCCGCCAAGATCGCCAAGGCGGAGCTGCGCCTCGATCCGGCTGCTGGGGCCCTGGAGAACATCCGTCGCGTTATGGCCTCCTCCAACGCGGCGCCCGCGCGCTGCGTGATCGCCGGCAAGCCCGTGCGCGTGATGCGCGCCGCAGCCGTCGATGCCGCCTCGCCCAGTGTGGCAGCCGGCTCGTTCACCGTGAAGGGCGGGCGTGTCTATATGGGTTGCGCCGATGGTTCGCTTGAACTCATCTCGATCAAGCCGGATGGTAAGCGCGAGATGGACGCCAAGTCCTGGGCCGCCGGCCAGCGTGAGGACAGCGGGGCATGGGGTTGCCTTGAGTAAGACGGCCAAACTGTCTCCGGGGCGCCTTGTTGCCCTGCGCATTTTGATCGCCGCCCGCGAGTCGGGGCGCTATGCTCGCGAGCTCGCCGCCGACGCCTGCGCATCCGCTTCGCTCGACTCGCGCGATGCCGCCTTTGCGCGCCGTCTCGCGCTGGGTGTCACGGGTTGCAGCGGTTGCTTGGACGACGCCCTCAACAGTGTTCTCGACGATCCGCGCTCGCTTACGGCCGACGTGCGCGATGCGCTGCGTATCGGTGCGTATGAGCTGCTCTACCTGGGGACTTCGCCGCAGGTCGCGGTGAGCCAGGGCGTGGAGCTCGCGCGCATGTGCGCTCATGGGGCCGCCGGCCTCGCCAATGCGGTGTTGCGTCGCGTAGCGGAAGGGGCGAATGCCTTCCTCGCCGCCGAGGATGCTTCCGAGCAGCATCGCGCGATGGTGTCGTGCGCCCGTCGCGCCGGCTTGCCCACATGGCTCGTGCGTAGGATTGTCGACTCGCTGGGGGAGGAGCGCGCGCAAGCCATGTTTGCGTGCCAGCTCGAGCCTGCTCCCATCGCGGTGCAGGTCAATCCGTTGCGCTCCGAAGCCGTAGAAGATGCCCTTGCCTCCGATGGCGCTCGATCGTTGGAGCTTCCCGGTGCGTATGCGGTCGACCGCGTGAGTGAGCTCGTGCGTTCGAATGCCTTTGCGCATGCAGATGCCGTCGCCTCCGATTATCACGCGCAGCTCATTGCCGCCGCGGTGACGCGCGAGGGGTCTTGCCTCGAGATTGGCGCTGGTCGCGGCACCAAGACGTTCATGATGCTCGCCCATGCCGAACGCCGAAATCTTGATCACGAGCATGTTGCGCTCGACTTGTACGAGGGTAAATGCCAGGCGAATGCGCAGCGCATCGAGTGCTCGGGGCTGGGGGAGATCTTTGCGGCCGCGGGTGATGCCACCGACTTGGACGCGTGTCTTGCCGCGTATGACGAGCAACTGGGTCGAACCGCGCTGTTCGACACCGTGTTTGTGGATACGCCGTGTTCGGGTACGGGCACCATGCGCCGCCATGGGGAGATTCCCTGGCGTCTCACGCCACAGGAGTGCGACCGCGACCTGCCCGAACTTCAGCTTGAGTTGCTGCGTGAGGCCGCGTGCCGCGTCGGTGCAGGCGGGCAGCTCATCTACGCGACGTGTTCGGTGCTGCGTGCCGAGAACAGCCATGTGGTCACCCAGTTCCTCGGGTCGCCGGAAGGGGAGGGTTTTGCCCCCATGCCGCTTTCCGACGCCCTTGCCGCCGCCGGTCCCGCGTACTCGGGTGCTGCCGAGGACATCGCCGCACATGAGATTCCAATCGGGACCTTCCAGAGCTACCCGCACCAGGGCGGCTTCGACGGTCATTTCTGCGCCCGCTTTGTTCGTGTATAAGCTTCCCCTAAACTTAAGGGAAGGCTGGAGGGGACTGCGGGCGAAAAGTTGATGTGGCTATACTTAATTGGACAGTCGGATGAGTGTCTGAGGGCCCTTCGAGGAAAGGAGGCCCATGCGGGACCCCAAGCACCCCAGGCAGTTCACCGAGGACTTCAAGAGGCAGATAGTCGCCCTGGTAGACTCCAGCAAGCCGCGCGCCGAGGTGATGCGCGAGTACGACCTCGGCAAATCCACACTGGACCGCCGGATCCAGCGGCTCCATGCATGCGGCTCCACCGCCGCCGCGGACAACCGCACCCCTGAGCAGAACCGCCTCATCGAGCTCGAGCGCGAGAACGCTAGGCTCAAGATGGAGGTCGACGTCTTAAAACAAGCGGCGCTGATATTCGCTCGAAAGTGACGGTGATGGCGGCGAACGCCGGCCGCTGCCCGGTATCAGCGCAGTGCCGCATCCTCGGCGTGCCGCGCTCTACCTGCTACCACATGCTCGCCAACCCGCCCGCACCGAAGGCTCAAGATCGCGCTCGCGAGGTCCGGTATCGCCGTCTCGAGGCGAAGGATATGCAGGATATTGAGCGAGAACGGCCTATTCAGCGCGTATTCCGGGCGCGGGCCGATGGTCTCGCGCCCCGCCGTCCCGCCCGACGCCGCCAACGTCCTCGGGCGGGGCTTCGACGGCCGCAGACCCTGCACACACGTCGCCGCCGACCTCACCTACGTGCGCTGGGTCGCGCTGGCGCTGCGCGTGCCTGCTGGTTGACTTGCACGACAGGGAGATAATTGGGTGCTCATGCGGCCGGCGCAAGGATGCCGCGCTGGTCAAGGCCGCGCTCTCGAACATCGAGTTTCCCCTCGATGGGATCGAGGCGTCCCATTCCGAGCGCGGGCCGGAGTTCTGCAACGCCGAGATCGACGCGATCCCGGCCGACTTCGGGATCGCGAGGTCGGTCTCCAGGCCCGGCAACCCGCACGACAACGCCGTGGTGGAGTCGACGAACCATATCCTGAAAAGGGGCTCGTCGCGGGCAGGAGGTTCGGCTCCGAGGAGGGGCTGCGCACCGCCCTGTTCGATTGGGTCAACTGGTAGAACAACTTCAGGATCCACTCGACCTTGGGCTACATGAGCACCGTCGAGTTCAGGGAGGCGGGCCTGATCATCTCGTGAATCTGTCTAAGAAAACGTTGCCACATTACCTGCGCTTGGCGGGCAGGGGCGGGGCGGGCGACATATCCTCCATGTCGGCGTACTTCGCGACGGCGTTGCGGCTGGCGTGGATCCTTCGCGCTATCTCGGCGTTCGGCACGCCGTCGGCGTCCATCGACCGTATATCATTCCTCATGTCCAGGGGCACGGTCATCTCCTCCATCCTTCCCGGGCGGGCTCGGCAAAGTCTCCGTCCGGGAACACCATACGGCGAGGGCCGCGCCCCTGGTCCCGGGGGGCGGCCCTCGTGCTCTTTCTGCTCAATTCTCAATGACCGCGATGCTCAAGAAGCGGTGACCATTCGAACCACTTCTTAGCGAACATCAACACGCGACAAAGCGGTCGATTTGGGAGATCAATGAGTTCGATGCGGATGCAGTGTTGCCGAGGAAGCATGAGCGGAGCGAGTAGACACGGCAGGGGTCCTTCTTGGGCCAAGCTGATAGATCGTTCTGCTCGTGTCTATAAGGAACGTTCGACAAGTCTGTCTGACGTGCGGGTCGGGAGGAGCGCTGAACGCTTGTGCGTGACCCGTCTTTCGATGCCGAACGATTCGCGTCCCCTCAAGGTCAACAAGATCTCCCATGAGGGAAATTGCATTTGAAGACACTTCTTTAGGGGCCGGTTGCCCTGTACGACGGATTGTGCAGTGTGGGGGAAACGGATGAGGGTCCGTTTTTCAGCAACAAACTTGTCGGTATTTTAATCATTTTGTAATTAATAAAATCCAAATAGTAATTATCTAAAACAAGAGTAATAATCCACTCAGATAAAGTGCAACTGCGAGATAGGGTTTGCTGGAATTGCTTATGTGATATGGGGTGTTGAACATGAGATGCCGTCATTTGAACGAGAGGGAATACAGGATATTTTGAGGGGGACGAGTTTAATGGGCACTTCGTTACCTCAGATTTGGGTTGTTTGAAAAATGGTCGACTAAGAGTTAGTGGTCGAGCCGACAGCCTGATTGTTCTTGATAACGGAGGGAAGATCGCTCCGGAGGTAGTCGAATCTCAACTCTCCGATTTTCCATCGATTGGAGAGGTTCGCATCATTGGTATCAGGGAGGGAAGCCGGTCGGTAATATGCGCACAGATTGAGGTCGGCGACGGCTTCGATCGCGACGCTGTCATATCGGACGTTGGGAAGTACAACCAAAAAGTAACAACTCAAGAGCGGGTAATGAAAATTGAGTGGATGAGAGGCGGAACGCTCACGCGGACCGCGCTCGGAAAGCTCAAACGTTCGCCCGTCAACGAAGGGAGATGAGCGTCGTGATCGAAGTGGAGAATGTGGTCAGAACATTCAAGACGGAGCGCGTTATCGATAATGCCAGTTTCGTTCTTAGCTCCTGCGGGGTTTCCGCTCTTGTCGCGCCGAACGGAAGCGGAAAGACTACCCTGATGTCAATTATAGCCGGCTTGATGGAGCCAACCGAGGGTCGGGTTTTGTTCTCGGACGGAGAAGGAACGAGCGATGTGGCCCTTCTCCTTGCGGGTGACAAAAACCTGTATATGAAGAACACCGTCATGGAGAACCTGATGTACTTTGCTGCCCTGAATGGGTACGGCCGTGGGGATATCCAGGGGGATATTGACGATGTGGTTTCCTGGTTTCCGGAGTTGAAGGCCCTTTGGCGGAAGACAGCGGAATCGCTTTCTTATGGCCAAAAGAGACTGGTGTCTCTGGCCAGCGCGGTCATTTCTAGGAATCGCTACCTTTTGGTTGATGAGGCTGTTGAGGGTCTTGATGTGGCCAATGTTGAAAGGCTGGTTGAGGTATTGCAAAAGGTGTCGAGCCGGCGGAGCGTGCTTGTGAGTTCCCATGATCTGCGATTCGTCTCTAAAGTAACCGATTCAGTGCTTTTCCTGAGCGGGGGGAAGGTTTTACGTGAGTCCATTCATTCCGAGGATGAGCTTAGAAACCGCTATTCGGAACTATTCGGTGAGGTGGCGCAATGAATTCTTCAAGTGGTTCGCTGGCTTCGGTTGTTCGCCAAGTGAGGGCGTTGCTCTGGACGGCGAGGGTGGAGCTGTCGGGGGCATTTAGGTACCGCGCATCTTTCGTCTCGGATATCGTGGTCTACACCGTGATACTTACGCTGTTCATGATGTCCGGTTCCGGTCATTCTTTATCTGAGAAATATGGTGTTGCGGACTATAGGAGTCTGCTGTTTGCGGGATATATCGCCTGGACGTTTGCGAACTCAGCGTTGGTCAGCAGCGTGAACAACACGAGCGCTGAGCTTTCCAGGGGAACTTTCTATCGGAAGTTGAATGCATGTTGCCCGTTGCCTCTCATACAACTAGGGGAGCTGTTAAGCACTGTGCTGATGAATTGCATCGTTGCGTTTGCGGTGGCGATTATAGGTGGCATCGCGTGGGATTTGCGGCTATATGTCAGTGGAGTCTCCGTGGGTGCGATAGCGATGTGCTCTCTCGGCATGTATGGAATGGGCCTTTTGCTGAATGGCGCCACGATTAAGTACAAACGGGTAGGCTCCCTGCTATTTCTCTCCCAGCTCGGCTTACTGTTTGTAACCGACACCATTCCCTCAGACTCGATTGTGCTGTCGGTCACGCGGCTGGTTCCGCTTACGGCTTGCAACGATTTGATTAGGCTTTCCATGATTGGTGCCGACTTTGTTGAGCCCGCGGTTCGGCTCTGCGCCTCTTCGCTTGCCTGGTTGGCTCTAGGCTATGTTGTCTTCAGATTCTTGCTTTTCAGGGCAAAAAAAGATGGGAATCTATTGCATTACTAGGTGGGATAAGAATGGTCGAAATCGAGATGCAAGAATTCGTCGATGTTGTTGAGAGATACAGAGAGCAAGATCGAGAGATCGTGCCGGAATCTCGGCTCTTCTACGATTTGTAGCCCGACTCGTTCGACATCATCGCACTTATTTGCTTGATAGAAGAGACGTTTCACATCTCCATAGACCTTAGCTATGAGGGCGACGTCGAAACCATCGAGGACTTCTATCGATTTGTGCGCCTGCATAGCGAGCAGGATCGAAAGTAGCTGCCCTCATATATTGAGTGCTGTTTGTCGGGTTCGATCCCAAGCGCTCGGCTGGCTCACGCCCGACGAGCACCGCCTCGCGCTGGAATATGCCGTGTAGGCACAAGAAATAGTCCGCAGTCCCAACCTCAATTTAGGGACAGACTCTAAATTGAGGTTGGTGGGGGTACGAGGAACGGTTGCAAAATAGTCAAATCTTCGACTTTTGTAACCGTTATGGGGTCGCTGTGCCCATAAATTGGTTCTACAACGTTCAATGTGGAGGACGTCGTGAGGCGAGGATGCCCGAATTCTGCAGTTTTGTGGGTTGCTTGTCGTATCGCGTTCTTTCGGCTGTCAGCTTTCACCCTCTTGCGGGCTTGATTGGTCACACAAGTGTCGAATTTGACAATCGGGACCCCGGGGCATGTCGAGATGGCGACTTACTAGGCGTTGGGACAGCAGCCGCAGGAGCCGGTCGCGCTTGCGCAGGAGCTGCTCGCGCGTTGGTCGGTGTTGTAGAAGCCCGAGCCCTCGAACTTGATGCCGCTTGCGCTGAACACCTTTTCGGCTGCGCCGCCGCAGGAGGGGCAGGTGACCTCCGGGCGTTCCGTCATGCTGTGCTCGACCTCGAAAACCTCGCCGCAAGCCGTGCAGCGATAATCATAACGTGCCATGTCGTATCTGCCTTTCTTCCAGGGAGGGGCGCCGGGCCCAAGACCCGACGCCCCGTTGTGCGTTTTCGTTATTCCGAGGATAACTGTACCCAAAACAGCGCCACGCGATGTGACGGGTTTATGCCGATGGGCGGCACGCGCCGCAGGCTCGTCGCGTGTCCACAGGAGCTTCGCACTCGTGGGCATGTCACTCGCAGCTATGCCGATGCGCCTGCCCTCGATGTGGCACGTCCCGTCTCGTCGAGCACCCCTGCGATCTTGCGCTCGTAGTCGCAGATCAAGTCCTCATTGGCCTGCCAGCTCCAGTTGCCCTCGGCCACGCCTGGCACGTTCATGCGAGCATCGTCGCCAAGGCAGAGCAGGTCTTGCAGCTGCATCATGACGAGCGTCGCCGGGCTGTCAAGCGCATGGCGCATGATTTCGCCCGCCAGGTAACGCGCGCCCTGTTCGTCGCCATCGGAGCAGAACGACCGCTGGCAGAACCCGACGAGCGTCGAGGTGTCGTGCGTCGAGGTGTAGAGGACCTTCTCATTGTGCGGCCAGATTTGCTCACGGATGTCGTAGTCCGCGAACTCCAGAACGTCCATTCCGAAAAAACCGCAGCTTGCAAGCAGGGCGCGCACGCCGGGAGTGAGAATGCCCAGGTCCTCGGCGATAAGCGGCAGCGGCCCGAATTCCTCGAATGCACGTTGGAACAACTCGATACCCGGTCCCGGCATCCAGGTGCCATCGGCTCCGGTACCTCCTGCGGGAATCGCAAAGTAGTTATGGAAGCCCAGGAAGTGATCGAGGCGAACGCGGTTGTATAGCTTGAACGAGCGGCGCAGGCGGGCAAGCCACCATACGTATCCGTCGTTGCGCATATGATCCCAGTTATAGGTGGGATTGCCCCAAACCTGTCCGGTGGCTGAGAAGCGATCCGGCGGGACTCCCGCGATCTCGTAGGGCATGCCGTCCTTACCGAGTGAGAACATCTCGGGTTCGCTCCACGCGTCGGCCGAATCGTCCGAGACGTACATCGGGATGTCGCCGACGATCTCAATGCCCTTCTCGTGCGCGTATGCGAGCATCTCGGTCCATTCGCGCTCAAAGCGGAACTGAACAAAGGCATGGTAGCGGGCGCGATCGGCGAAGCGTGCATCGGCGAAGATGTCGACATGGTAGCGACGCAGCTCGTCGGGCCAGCTATGTCGGCTGGTGCCGTTCATGGCATCCTTGACGGCCATGAACGCGCAGTACGGGTCGAGCCAGCTCTCATTCTCACGGGCGAACTCGAAGAACTCTCGGCTGGTAAAGTTCCCTTCCGCCTTGAAGCGCTCGAAGGCGTGTTTGAGCTCGGTGCTCGTTTCCTCCAGCAGACTGGGGTTTCCCGCGAAGGCGGACGGTCCGGCGTAGGGGGATCCAAAGGAGTCTGTGGGATTGACGGGCAAGACCTGCCAATAGCGCAGGCCGGTGGCGGCGAGATGATCGATAAAGCGGCGAGCGGGCGCGCCGAGGGTGCCCGCGCGACCCGCATTGGGCAGTGAGGTGATATGCGCGATGACGCCGGCGCCGCGCTCGAGCGGCTTTTGCAGGCGCTGCCCCTTACTGGAATACACCACGGCCGACCCGAGTGGCCATAGACGTACCTCCGCGCAGCCATCGGCCCCTCGCTTGAGGTCGGTGCCCGAGACGAGATCGAGGGCGAAATCCCCCTCGATGGGAACGCGCACGGAGCGCGCATCGGACAGGCTGTGATTGATGAGGACGCTTGCGACCTGGCCATCCGATCCGCGACGGCGGTAGCACAGCACGTCGTCGTTGTATGCGAACGCATCGAGTGTCCCGTCAACGAGGAAGGGGAGTGCACGGCGCAACATGATGGTGTTTCGAACCATGTTGAGCATGTCGCGGTCATGTACGGCGTCGGGTGTGGGCAGCGTGCGGCGGTTTCCGGGATCGGAGAGGCCCTCGAGGGCGTATTCGTCGCCGTAATAGATGGAGGGGACGCCAGGAAGCGTCATCTGCATGAGCGTGGCGAGCCAGAAGCGCCCCTTGGCCAGGCCCATTGAATTCTCGTCGAGGCGGAAGCGGCCGCGCTCCTCCTCGGGCAGTTGGGACTCGTCGGGGCCGCCGCCGAGCACAGAGGCGATGCGCGGCTTATCGTGGCTGCCGAGCAGGTTGAGGCAGCAGGCCAGCGCCTCGGGCGGGTAGTTTTCACGTAGCGTCTCGATGCGCTCGGCGCACTGGTAGGCGTTCTCGCCGTAGACGAGAAAACCCAGGATGGCATCGCGCAGCGGGTAGTTCATGGCAGAGTCGAGCTCATCGCCCAGCAGGTATTTGCGCAGCTTGCCGTAGGCAAGTTTGTTAGATGCGTCTTCCCAGACCTCGCCGAGCAACAGGCCGTCGGGGCGCTCCTCGATCACCGCCGTTTTGATGTCCTCGATAAGCTCGTCCGAGAGCTCATCGGCCACGTCGAGGCGCCAGCCGCGTGCACCGGCGCGCAGCCAGGTGCGGACCACGCCGTTTTCACCGAGCAGTAGCTCGCGCACGCGATCGGACTTCTCGTTGAGGTCGGGCATGTTCTCAATGCCCCACCAGGAGCTGTATGTCCCGTCTTCGTTCCAGCAATATGCGTCATGCCAGGGAGATTCCACGCCCTGCCATGCGCCCTTGCCAGGGTAGTTCCCAAAGCGGTTGAAATAGATGGAGTCGTCTCCCGTGTGGTTGAACACGCCGTCGAGGATGAGCGAGATGCCCAGCTTGTCGGCGTCTTGGGCGAGACGACGGAAGTCCTCCTCGGTTCCGAGCATGGGGTCGATCGTGAGGTAATCGGCCGTGTCGTAGCGGTGATTGCTCTGCGCTTCGAAGATGGGGTTGAGGTAGATCGCGGTGACGCCCATGGCGTGCAGGCGGGGGAGGTCCTGGCGGATCCCCTCGAGCGATCCGCCGTAGAAGTCCCAGCTCTTGATGGATTTGTCCTCGTTGCGCTCGTATACCGGCGGCTTGTCCCAGTCCATCACCAGGTGCTTGCCAGGGCCCTTGCGGGGCTTGTCTACGACGGCCTGGGCGCGCTCGAGCCAGTGCTGGTCGCGTGCGTAACGATCGGGGAAAATCTGGTATACGATGCCGCGCTCGTACCAAGCGGGACGGGTTTTGCGGTGCTTATACACGGTGATTTGGAACGAGGGGACGTCTGCGCGGTCGGTATAGGTGACCGACTCTCCGCCTGTGGCGCCATCGCGCGCGCCGACCTTGAGCATTGATCCGTCGGTGCAAGTCACGCGGAAGCTGTACCATAAGATGCACGGTTCAGAGCAGTCGATGGACGCTACCAGGGTGTTGGATTCACCGAGGGTCATTGGGATGAGCTCTTCGCCGCGATCGTCGACCCATGTGCGAACTTCACCTTTGAGGAATCTGGCATCGGCGTCTTCGACACGCAATGTGAGATGAACGGTGGTTCCGGCCACAACAGCGCCAAACGGCACGCGATATTCCGACCGGCGGGAATTATGAAAAAGTCTCATGAGACAGCTAACCAAACGAACGGATAATGCCTGTTCATTATACAGGTTGCAGTGGGTTGGTTCTCTGCCGGCAATCGGGCGTCCTTTGGGGATTCGGGGCGTCCGTACATGAAAAAGGCCGAGGGCATATCGCCCTCGGCCCGTATAGCGCGGCTGGATGTGCACTCGTCTCTTATTTGCGCTTGCCCCTGTGGGTTGCCTTGGGAACGACCTTGGTCGTCGGGGTGGCGGGCTTGGGCTCGGCCGCGGGAGTTGCGGCGGCTGCGGGCGCCGAGGTCGCGGTCTTGGCGGCCGTGGTGGTTGCCTTTGTGGTGGCAGTCTTGGGGGCCGTGGCCTTGGCGGTCGTCGTCTTGCGCGCCGTCGTCTTGCGTGTGGCGGGCTTCTTCACGGGCGTCGCTGCGGGCTCTTTAACGGGAGCGACCTCGGGTTCGGCTGGCTTTGCTTCCTTGGCGGGCTTTACCTCTTCGGTCGGGGCGGCTTCGGTCTCGGGTTGCGGCAGAGGGATGTCGGGGCGCAGGTTGTGATACATCGCCATGTAGACGTCGGCCGAACGAGTCCAGCTGAAGTCTGCGGCCATTGCGTTGTCCACGAGCTTGTTGAATGCGGCGCGATCGTCCCAGAACAGGCGCGCGGCGCGGAAGACGGTGTCGGCCATCTCGTCCCCGTTGAAGTTGGCGAACGAGAAACCGGTGCCCTCGCCTGTGAACTGGTTGTACGGCGCGACGGTGTCCTTCAGGCCGCCGGTTTCGCGCACGACGGGCAGGGTGCCATAGCGCATGGCGATCATCTGTGACAGGCCGCAGGGCTCGAACAAGGACGGCATGAGGAACAGGTCGGCGCCCGCGTACATGCGCTGGGACAGTGCGGGGTCGAACTGGATGCGTGCGGCCATGGTTCCGGGGTACTTGCCTTCAAAGTAGCGCAGCGCGTTCTCATAGTCGGTATCACCGGTGCCGAGCACGGCCACCTGGACACCGCCGGAAAGGATCCGGTCGAGCGCGTACGTGACCAGGTCCATGCCCTTCTGGCGGGTGAGTCGCGTGACCATGACCATGAGGGGGCGGTCATCGCGAACCTCCAGACCGAGCTCCTCCTGCAGGCGGGCCTTGCAAACGGCCTTGCCGGAGCGATCGCCGGCGGTGAACTGCGCGGGGATGCGCTGGTCGGTGGCGGGGTCGAATCCCACGGTGTCGATGCCGTTGACGATGCCCTGCAGGATCGGCGCGCGGCGGCGCAGAATCCCATCGAGTCCCTCGCCGAACTCGCCGGTCTTGATCTCCTCGGCATACGTGGGGGAAACGGTCGTGATGGCGTCGGTGTAGTTGAGGGCGCCCTGCATGTAGTTGACGGCGTCGGGACCGCAGGTGAGCTGGAAGGCGGCTGCGGGAATATGTGCCAGGCCCAGAATGTCGTTTAGCACCTTGGCGCTGTACTGTCCCTGGAACGCGATGTTGTGGATGGAGAACACCGTCTTGATGTTCTGGTAGAACGGCGAGGCCTGGTAGAACTCGCGCAGGAACACGGGGGCCATGGCGGTGTGCCAGTCGTTGCAGTGCAGGACGTCGCACGTGAACCCCTTCAGAACCCCGGGCAGGTGCTGGAGGGTCTCGACGATGGCCTTGGAGAAGAAGGCGAAGCGCTCTCCGTCGTCGAAGAACCCGTACGGATAGCCACGGCTGAAGTAACGCTCGTTGTCGATAAACAGATAGTCGACTCCGCGGTGGTTGAGGCGCTCGATGCCGCAGTACTCATTGCGCCAGCCGAGCGGGACATAGAAGTCGCACAGGTGCTCCATGCGGTCCTTGTACTCCTGGGCGATGGTGTCGTACTTGGGAACGAGCACGACGACCTCGGCGCCCGCGGCTTTGAGAGCCTGGGGCAGGGAGCCCGCCACGTCGCCGAGGCCGCCGGTCTTCACGAAGGGCGCGGCTTCGGCGCTGGCAAATGCGACATGGAGTTTCTGCTGGGGGGATTCGGTCATATGGATGCCAATCTCTTGATGCGCGCGTTGCTTCGCGGCGTCGAGTTCAGTGATTCCGTGCGGATACGCCGCCTGGGGCGTGTGCTCAAGGCGGGGTATCCATCATATGCGCGTCTGGCGTACCTCAGGCGCGTCGGCTGCGCGTGCGGCCCTAATTCTCGATCGCGACCTTGGGCACCACGAGCACGTTGTCGGGCGTGCCGGTGAGGACGGTCCCGGCTTCCACGATGTTGTTCTTGTCCACGATGGCGTTCTCGACGCGCGCGCCGCGCTTGATGACGCAACCCTGCATGATGATGGAGTTGGCCACGTAGGCGCCGCTCTCGACGATGACGTCGCGCGAGAGGGTGGAGCCGCGCACGGTGCCGTCGATGCGGCAGCCTGCGGAGATGAACGAGTTGGTGGCGTTGGAGCCGGAGCTGTACTTCGCGGGCGGCGTGTCGTGAGCCTTGGTCATGATCGGGCGGCTGTGCGTGAACAGCTGGTGCATGACGTCGGGGTTGAGCATTTCCATGCTCCGCTGGTAATAGCTCTCCTCGTTGAACATGCCGACGGCGAGGCCCTTGAACTCGTAGGTGCACACGTCGATGCGACCGAAGTCGGGGCGGATGGCGTCGAACAGGTCGAGGTAGTCGAGCGTCTCGTACTGCTCACACAGCTCGAGGAGCAGGTCGCGGTTGATGATGAAGCAGTCGAGGAACTGGTTATCGCCGTAGGCGCAGCCGCTCTTAAGGTCGGTGACGCGGCCGTTCTCGTTGATGTCGAGCTTGGTGACGTCCTCGAGCTGGCGATCGGCCTTTTTGTAGATCATCGTCACGCCGGAGCCGCTGCGCTCGTGTGCATCGATGACGGCGGAGAGGTCCATGTTGAAGACGATGTTGGTCGCGCTCATGACCACGTAGGGCTCGCTGGCGCGCTGGAACAGTATCTTGTTGGTGTTGATGTCGCGCAGCAGGAAGCGGATGCCCTTTTTGGCGGTGCCGTAAGCGCTGCCCTGGAGTAGGAACAGACCGCCCTTCTTGCGATCGAGCTCCCACTCGCGTCCGCTACCGAGGTGGTCGACGAGCGAGCGGTAATTGCCCGGAAGCACCACGCCGACGGTGCGGATGCCCGCGTTCATCATGTTGGACAGCGGGAAGTCGATGAGGCGGTAGCGGCCCATGAACGGGATGGAAGCGAGCGGACGGCATTCAAGCAGGTGGCTGTGCTCTTTACTGGTGTAGTTGGCAGTGATGTAGCCGATGGCCTTGCGGTTGATCATCGGATCATTCCCCCTTCCCGATGACGACGTCGTTTCCAACGACGGCGGTATCCTTGGTCATATCGACGCTTCCGAGCTTGACGCCCTCTTCCACGACGGCGTTCTCGCCCAGGATGGCGCGCACGACGTGCGCCCCGTCCTTCACGATGGCTCCCGGCAGCAGCACGGAATCCTCGACGATGGCGCGCTCGCCCACCACGCAGTCTGTGGAGAGAATCGAGTGGCGCGCGGTGCCGTAGACGCGGCAGCCGTTGGAGACGAGGCAGTCGTCAACGCGACCCTCGGGTCCGATGAAGTGGGGAGGACGGGTCGAGTCGTTGCTCATGACCGGGAAGGACTTGTCGAACAGGTCGAACTCGGGGTTGTCGCCGAGCAGGTCCATCGAGGTCTCGTGGAAGCTCGCGATGGTGCCGACGTCCTTCCAGAAACCATGGAACTCGTACGTGTGCAGGCGTTTTCCCTCGGCGAGCAGCTTGGGGATGATGTCGTTGCCAAAGTCGTGGCTGGAGCGCTGGTCGACGGCGTCCTCCTCGAGTGCCCTCACGAGCACGTTAGTGGAGAAGATGTAGATGCCCATGGAGGCGAGGTTCGAATCGGGCTTCTCCGGCTTCTCGGTGAACTTCACGATGCGACCGTCTTCAGGGTCGGCGGTGATGATGCCGAAGCGGCTGGCCTCCTCCCACGGTACGGGCATGACCGAGACGGTGAGGTCGGCGTTGTGTTGGATGTGGCTCTCGAGCATCTTGCGGTAGTCCATGCGATACAGGTGGTCGCCGGACAGGATGAGTACGTACTTGGGGTCGTGGTTCTTGATGTAATTGAGGTTCTGCGTGATCGCGTCGGCGGTGCCGGCATACCATGCGCCGCCGTCCTGCGTGGCGTAGGGCGGCAGGATGGAAACGCCGCTGCCGTGCTCGGCGAGGTCCCACGCGCGGCCGGAGCCGATGTACTCATGGAGCTGGTACGGACGGTACTGGGTCAGCACGCCCACGGTGTCGATGCCGGAGTTTGCGCAGTTCGACAGCGAGAAGTCGATGATGCGGAACTTGCCGCCGAAGCTGACGGCCGGTTTCGCGATCTTAGAGGTGAGGGCCATCAGTCGGCTGCCTTGGCCTCCCGCGAGGAGCATCGCGATGCATTCTTTGCTTGCCATCAATCTCTCCCTTTATCCGTTGGATGGTTGCGGATGTCTTGTGCGGGATATCCGTGTCCGGAGGCGGCTCCCCCGTCTTCGCCGCTTCCGTCGCCTTATTGGTGCGCCGGCCGTTTCCCAGCGCGCCGCACCTCCTTTATGCGTGCCAAATCTCGTCGCGGTATTCGCGGATGGTTCGGTCGGAGGAGAACCAGCCGGACATCGCGGTGTTGTGCAGCGCGCGGCGGTTCCAGTCCTGGGTCTCGGGATAGGTCGCGGTGAGCTTTTCCCAAGCGTCCACATAGGAGTGGAAGTCCTTGAGCACCAGGTCGTAGTCGTTGTTGAACATGAGCTCATGATGAATGCTCTCGAAATTGCCGGATTGAGCGGCGAAGGTGCCATCGACGAGTTGGTCGATGATGCGGCCGAGGTGCGCGCGATCGGAGTTGACGACATCCCAGGCGAAGTACTGGCCGGAGGCGCGCAGGGCGTCGACCTCGGGCGTGGTGAGGCCGAAGATCGCCTCGTTCTCGCGGCCCGCCAGATCGACGATCTCGATGTTCGCGCCGTCCATGGTGCCGAGCGTGAGGGCGCCGTTCATCATGAGCTTCATGTTCGAAGTGCCGGAGGCCTCCTTGCCGGCCGTGGAGATCTGCTCGGAGATTTCGGCGGCAGGGTAGATGAGCTGGGCGTTCGAGACGCGGAAGTTCGGGATGAAGCAGACCTTCATGACGTCGTTGACGCGCGGGTCGTTGTTGACGACCTCGGCCACACCGTTGATCAGGCGGATGACTTCCTTGGCGAAGGTGTAGCTCGAGGCGGCTTTGCCCGAGAAGATGAAAGTGGTGGGCTGAATCTTGAAATTCGGATCGGCGAGACGACGGTTATAGAGGTCCATGACCTTCATGATGTTCAGGAGCTGGCGCTTGTAGGCGTGGAAGCGCTTGACCTGGACGTCGAAGACCGTGTTCGGGTCGATGGTGAGCCCGCACTCGCGCTTGACGTAGTCGGCCAGGCGCTGCTTGTTGGCGAGCTTGGAGGCGCCGACGCGCTCAAGGAAAGAGGCGTCGCCTTCGAAGGCGGTGAGCTTCTCGAGTTCGCGGGCGTCGTCGAGCCAGCCGTCGCCGATTGCCTCGGTCACGAGTTTGGCGTAGGTGGGGTTGGCCTCAGCGAAGAAGCGACGATGGCTGATGCCGTTAGTCTTGTTGTTGAACATCTCCGGGCGCATGGCCGCGAAGTCCTTGAGCGTGCTCGCCTTGAGGATGTCGGAGTGGATCTTTGCGACGCCGTTGACGGAGTGGCTGCAGATTACGGACAGGTTGGCCATACGGACCTCGCCATCCCACAGGACGGCGGTCGCGCGCAGTCGTTTGGCGCTCTCGGGCTTGCTCATGTCGAAGCTCTCGCGCCAGCGACGGTTGATCTCGTCGATGATCTGGTACACGCGGGGCAGCAGGGTGGAGAAGGTGGAGATGGGCCACTTCTCGAGAGCCTCGGGCAGGATGGTGTGGTTGGTGTAGGACACCGTGTTCGTCACGATCTCCCAAGCGTCGTCCCAGGTCAGGCACTCTTCGTCCATGAGGATGCGCATGAGCTCGGGTCCGCACATCGCCGGGTGCGTATCGTTGGTATGGATGGCCACATAGCGGGGCAGCTCGTTCCAGGCCTTGCCGTGCTCACGCACAAAGGTGTCGAGGAGGGTGCGGATGCCCGCGGCAACGAATAGGTACTCCTGCTTGAGGCGAAGCAGGCGGCCGTGCTCGCCGGCGTCGTTGGGATACAAGATGGCGGAGATGGCCTCGGCATTTGCACGGTCGCGGTCGGCGCCGGTGTAGTCGCCGGCGTTGAAGGCGTCGAGATCGAAATGGTCGTCGATGGGCTCGGCGCTCCAGCAGCGCAGCTTGTTGACGGTCTCGCCGCCGTAACCGACGATCGGAATGTCGTAAGGCACGGCCAGGACGTCATCGGTCCCCTCAACGGAGTAGAAGGTGCGGTCGCCCTCCTGGCGTGAGACGACGTAGCCGCCGAAGCCGATGCGAACGGCCTTGTCGGGGCGCTTGACCTCCCAGGGATAGCCCTTGGAGAGCCATTCATCGGCTACTTCGACCTGACGGCCATCGACGATTTCCTGCTTGAAGAGGCCGTAGCGATAGCGCATGCCGTTGCCGTAGCCCGCGATGCCCTCGTGAGCCATCGAGTCGAGGAAGCATGCGGCGAGGCGACCGAGGCCGCCGTTGCCCAGGGCCGGATCGGGCTCCTGGCGCTCGATCTCGTCGAGATCGCCGCCCATGTCGGCGATGGCGTCGGCCACGAGGTCACGAATGCCGAGGTTCAGCAGGTAGTTGTCGAGCAGGCGACCGATGAGGAACTCGATGGAGAAGTAGTAGACACGCTTCTTGCCCTCGGTGCGGTTGCGCTCGTCGGTTTTGGCGGCAATGACGCGGGCATCGCCGGCGACCATGTTGGCCAGCGCGGTGAAGCGGTCGATATCGCTCGTGTCCTCGAACTCCTTGCCGGACAGTGCGCGCACGTGCTGGCGGTACTGCTCGATGAACTGCTCTTTGTTCTCGTAGATCTTATCCATGGTTTCCTTTCGAGAAGGGGCCGGGTTGGTGATAGTCGCAAGCGCGCACGATCGGCCCGGCGTGCGGTTGCGTCATCGTGGGCGCGAGGTGCTCCGAAGTCGGTGCTTACTTCGCTCGGGATGTCCTGGTTTTGGACGCGGCCTTTGTCTTTGGCGTCTCTGCCTTGGGAGGCTTGTAGGAGGAGGCGCGGCGACGGCGGTAGACCAGGCCGGCGAGGCCGGGAACGGCGATCTCGATTGAGTTGTCGCGCATGTTCCAGGGCTCGGGTTTGGAGGAGGCCATGTCGACCACCGGAAAGCCGGATCCGCCAAAGGTCGGTGTGTCCGTATTGAAGACGAGCTCCCAATCGCCCTCGCGCGGGGTTCCCACGCGATAGGTCTCGTAGGATGCCGGGTCGAAGTTGATCAGGATGAGCAGGTCGTCGGCCGGCTTATCGCCGTGGCGCACGAAGCTCACAATGGACTGCTCGGAGTTGTTGGCGTCGATCCATTCGAAGCCCTGCTCGGTATAGGCGTTTTGCCACAGTCCGCGCTGCTTGGTGTAGAAGTGGTTGAGTGCCTCGATAAAGCGCTGTTGAGCGCCGTGGGTGGCGTCGAAGTCTTTGGCGAGGAACCACTCGATGGACTCGTAGTAGCGCCATTCGATCTGCTGGCCGATCTCGTCACCCATGAAGGAAAGCTTGGCGCCGGGGTGGGTCATCTGGTAGAAGGCGAGCGTGCGCAGGCCGGCGAAACGGCGCCAGTCGTCGCCCGGCATGCGTCCGATCAGGGAACACTTGCCGTTCACGACCTCATCGTGCGACAGCGGCAGGACAAAGTTCTCTGAGAAGGCGTACATGATGGAGAAGGTGAGCAGGCTGTGATTGCCCGGGCGCCAAGGGAAGTCACACTGCATGTAGTGCAGGGTGTCGTTCATCCAGCCCATATCCCATTTGAGGTGGAATCCCAGGCCGCCGTCCTCTGCGGGATAGGTGACCAGGGGCCATGCGGTGGATTCCTCGGCGATCATCATGACATCGGGGTATTCCTTGCCTACGGCGCAGTTGACCTGGCGGATAAACGCGGAGGCGTCGAGGTCCTCCTCGGTGCCGTACTTGTTGAACTTCTTGTCCGCTGGGTTGTCCACGCCGAAGTTGAGATAGAGCATGCTCGATACGCCATCCATGCGGATGCCGTCGACATGGAACTCTTCGATCCAGAAGAGGGCGTTGGACACGAGGAAGCTGCGAACCTCGGGGCGGGAGAAATCGAACTTGTGCGTGCCCCAGTTGGGGTGAATCTCGCGTTCGAAGAGCATACGGCCGTTGAAGGTCGCAAGTCCCTCGGCGTTGGCGCAAAAGCCCCCGGGAACCCAGTCCAGAATCACTCCGATGCCGGCCTTGTGGCAGGCGTCGACGAAGTGCATGAGCTGTTGGGGGGTGCCGTAACGAGAGGTTGCTGCGAAGTATCCCGTAGCCTGATATCCCCAAGATCCGTCGAAGGGGTGCTCGGAGAGGGGCATGACCTCGATATGGGTATAGCCCATCTTCTTGACGTAAGCCACGAGCTCATCAGAGAGGTCGTCGTAGGTGTAGTACGTTCCGCGTTGCGCCGGGAACGGATCGCCGGGGCCGGGCCAGGTGCCGTCTTCGCGTGGCTCGCCCTGCGGTTCGTTGCCATGGCGCTTCCAGGAGCCAAGGTGCACCTCATAAATGTTGAGCGGGCTCTTCATGATGTCGCGCTCGGCGCGGCGATTCAGCCATGTGGCATCTTTCCAGGTGTATCCACCGAGGTCCCAGAGCTTGGATGCTGTTCCAGGGCAAGTCTCAGCGTAGAAACCGAACGGGTCGGCCTTCCAGAGGAGCTCCCCCGCATCGGTTTCGATCACGTATTTGTAAAGCGATCCCTGCTCAAGGCCGGGGACGAAAGTCTCCCATATATCGCTATTGGCGGCACGTGTGAGCGGCGTTGCCTTGGGGTCCCAGCCGTTGAAATCGCCGACGACGTGCACGCTTGAGACCTGAGGGGCCCAAACGCGGAAAAGCCAGCCTTCGGAGTTGCCTTGAACGTCTTTGTGGGCGCCCATCTTTTCCCACGCCCGCTGCCACATGCCGGTTCCGAACAGGTGGATGTCGTCATCCGTGAGCATGAGGTTGGGTTGTGCAGCGGCAACGGGCCCCTTGGCGAGTCCTTGGGCCTTGCGCTCTGTCTTATTGGCGGTCTTCGATGTGATGGCCATCTCAACCTTCCGATCGTATGCGCGGCGTTCTGCCGTAAACCAACGATACGTCTCGGGCTCGGCATGCGTACTTAGACGGAAGGGGACGCAGATGTGCTGCGTTCGTTCCACTCGCATCGACGCATGTGGAACCAGTGACGATACTTACCGTATCACTCGTTCATCACAAAATAGACAAGAATGCGGCAATCGGTATAAATCGCCCCATGGGTGAAACAATCACATTTTAGCTTGACATGCTGGGCTTTTTGGTAAATACCCCGTAAGCAAGGGGTTTGATAAGCAACCTACTGTAAGGGCCTGTTTTGAGCTGCGTTTGCCGCGCGCATGATCGCGAAATATTGGGTAAGATGGCAATCTGTCCGTAATTGTGCTATGCGTCAGGTGGTCTTATATGAAAGGCATGAGCAGCGTCCTCGAAACCCAAGCGGATGCGTTGCGCGTCCTTCTTGTCGGAGGCTCACCGCAGACCTGCGATGTCGTGTTTCTCAAGCACCTGTATGCCGGCTGCGATTTGGTCGTGGCAGTGGATCGGGGTCTCGATGCGGTGCTGGATGCCGGACTGCCATGTGACTTGTTCTGCGGCGACGCGGACTCGGTGGGCGCTCGCGGCCTGTTGGCGGTTCGTCGTTGCGAAGAGGGAGAGCCCTCTGAAGTTTTGGCCGTCGAACGTTATGACCCGTATAAGGATTTTACCGACCTTTCGCTCGCCCTCCGCGCGATCGATTCGCGTTGGGGGAGCATCGAGCTGGTGTGCACGTGCCTGACGGGGGGACGGCCCGATCACGCCCTCGCAGCACTTGGCTGCATCTTGAGATGGGGCGGCCCGGTTTGCCTCGAGGAACAGGGCTTTTCCGGTCGCCTGCTCAGGGCGGGCGCGTCATGGCAGATGACGGGCTTTCAGGGTTCGACGTTCTCGTTCGTATGCCTGAGTCCCGTCGGGGTCGTATCCGAGCGGGGGATGGAGTGGGAGCTCGATCACAAACGCGTCGAGCTGTTGAGCGATTTGGGCATCTCGAATATCGTCACGGATGATGCCGAAGTGGCTTGCCATGAAGGCGCCATTGCGGCGTATCTCATTCGCTGACGCGTGCAAGCAGTTTTGAAAAGCTAACGGCCCCGGAGATCGTCTGTCTCCAGGGCCGTTGCCATGAACGCGTTCTCGCGCGGATTGTCAGGCTGTTAGCCCATGTAGTCCACGACGTCGATCCAGCTCATGAGGAACTCATCGTTGACGTCGGTGCGCTTACGGGAGAGTTCGGCGGCGGCGACGATGGACATCCACTGGCGGACGACCTGCATCGGGACGTCGGCGCGGTCGCAGTACAGTTCGAGATAGGCATCGGCCTGCTGCTTGTCGTTAAGGGCGAACAGCAGGTAGGTCATGGCTGCGTCGGCGGCAGGGGAGCCCTGAGTCGCGTGGGCCCAGTCGCAGACGTAGAGCTGGCCGTCCTCGGCGACGATGACGTTGCTCGGGTTGAAGTCGCCGTGGCAGATCTGGAACTCCTTCTTCATGCCGTCCAGGCGCTCCATGAGGTTGTAGCGGGTGGTGGCGTTGATGTGCTGGAGGCCGTTGATCATGCGGGCGTACTTGTCACGCTGACGGTTGAGCAGCGGGGAGCGCTCGGCGTGAATCTCGACCTGCAGGTCGACGAACTGCTCGAGGTACTCGTAGAACTTGGCGGGTTCGGCTGCCATCTTGTCGGCGAGCGTCACACCCGGGACCTTCTCGGTGAGCAGGCCCCAACCCTCACCGGCGACCTCGGAGACCTCGAGGGCCTTCGGGGCGCGGATTCCGGACTCGGAGATGCGGGCGAGGTTCAGGGCCTCGTTGAAGACATCGGAAGCCGGCTTGTTGGAGTTGAAGACCTTGGCGATCTTGTCGCCCAGGTCGTAGACCTTCTTGTTGGAGTGCTCGACGATAACGGTCTTGGACTCGGGCAGATTCATGGTGTGCCTTCCTTTCTGAATGGGTCTACGCCATCAATGGATCTACACCATCTTAGGACGCCCGCGCCGCCGCTCGCGATGAGTTGGGTGAGCGGCGGCAAACGGGCGGGAAGCGGATGCGCTTACAGGACGGCGTAGTCCTGGGGCTCACGGCCGTAGTAGGCGTCGAGGTAGAGCTCCTTGATCTCGCTCATCAGCGGGTAGCGCGGGTTGGCACCGGTGCACTGGTCGTTGAACGCCTGCTCGACCATCTCGTCGAGGGACTCGAGGAAGTAGGCCTCGTCCACGCCGTAGTCGGCGATGGTCTCCTTGATGCCGATGGTGGCCTTGAGCTCCTCGAGCTTGGCGCAGAAGTTCTCAAAGACCTCACGGTCGTCCTTGCCCTCGACACCGCAGTAGCGGGCCATCTCGGCGTACGCGGCGAGCGCGTTGGGGTAGGGGTACTGGGAGAATGTGCCCATCTTGACCGGGGCCTCGGCGGCGTTGTAGCGCATGACGCGGGTCAGGATGACGGCGTTGGCGATGCCGTGAGGCAGGTGGTGGAAGGCGCCGAGCTTGTGGGCCATGGAGTGGTTGAGGCCCAGGAAGGCGTTAGCGAAGGCCATGCCGGCCATGCAGGAGGCGTTGTGCATCTCCTCACGGGCGTGCGGGTCGTTGGCGCCGTTCTCGTAGGAGCTGGGAAGGTTCTCGAAGACGAGCTTCGCGGCCTTCATGGACAGGCCCTTGGTGTAGTCGGACGCCATGATGGAGACGTAGGACTCGATGGCGTGGGTCATCACGTCGATGCCGGAGGCGCTCGTGAGGCCCTTGGGGGCGGTCATGGCGTTGTCGACGTCGACGATGGCCATGTTCGGCAGCAGCGCGTAGTCGGCGAGCGGCCACTTGATGCCGGTGTCCTTGTCGGTGATGATCGCGAACGGGGTCACCTCGGAGCCGGTACCGGAGGAGGTGGGGACGGCCACGAAGTAGGCCTTCTTGCCCATCTCGGGGAAGGTGAAGATACGCTTGCGAATGTCCATGAAGTCCATGGCCATATCCTCGAAGTTGCACTCCGGGTGCTCGTACATCATCCACATGATCTTGCCGGCGTCCATGGCGGAGCCGCCGCCGACGGCGATGATGACGTCAGGCTCGAAGAGGGCCATCTGGGCGGCACCGCGGCGAGCGCACTGCAGGGACGGATCGGGCTCGACGTCGTAGAAGCAGTCGTGCGCGATGCCCATGGAGTCGAGCTTGGCCTCGATGGCGCGGGTGTTGCCGTTCTTGAAGAGGAACTGGTCGGTGACGATGAAGGCGCGCTTCTTGCCCATCACGGTGCCGAGCTCGTCGAGGGCGACCGGCGTGGAGCCCTTCTTGAAGTAGACCTTCTCGGGAGCGCGGAACCACAGCATGTTCTCGCGGCGCTCGGCCACGGTCTTGACGTTGATCAAGTGCTTCACCCCAACATTCTCGGAGACGGAGTTGCCACCCCAGGAGCCGCAGCCCAGGGTGAGGGAGGGCTTCATGCCGAAGTTGTACAGGTCACCGATGCCGCCCTGGGAGGAGGGGGTGTTGATGACGATACGGCAGGCCTTCATGGTGTGCTCGAAGAGGGAGATCTTCTCGGCCTGGGCCGGATGCACGTAGAGGGAGGCGGTGTGACCGGGGCCACCGGCGAGCACCAGGTGCTCGGCCATGTCGACGGCGGTCTGGAAATCGGGGGCCTTGTACATGGCCAGGACGGGGGAGAGCTTCTCGTGAGCGAACTCCTCCTTCTCCAGATCGACGGAAGTGACCTCGGCGATCAGGATCTTGGTCTTGGCAGGGACCTCGATGCCGGCGAGCTCGGCGATCTTGGCGGCGGGCATGCCGGGGATGCGGTGGTCGAGCGCGCCGTTCTTGAACATGGCGGAGCGCAGGGCCTCCATCTCGGCGCCCTTCTTCACGAAGTAGCAGCCGCGGTGGGCGAACTCGGACTTGACCTCGTCATACACGGACTCGAGGACGGTCACGGACTGCTCGGAGGCGCAGATCATGCCGTTGTCGAAGGTCTTGGAGTGGATGATGGAGTTGACCGAGAGCTTGATGTCGGCGGTATCGTCGATGATGACGGGGGTGTTGCCGGCACCGACGCCCAGGGCGGGTTTGCCGGAGGAGTAGGCGGCCTTGACCATGCCGGGGCCACCGGTGGCCAGGATGATGTCGACGTCGGCCATGACCTTGTTGGTGAGGTCGATGGAGGGGACGTCCACCCAGCCGATGATACCCTCGGGAGCGCCGGCCTTGACGGCGGCATCGAGCACGAGCTTGGCGGCGGCGATGGTGCACTTGGCGGCAGCCGGGTGCGGGGAGATGATGATGGCGTTGCGGGTCTTCAGAGAGATGAGGCACTTGAAGATCGCGGTGGAGGTGGGGTTGGTGGTCGGGATGACCGCGCCCACGATGCCGATGGGCTCGGCGATCTTGGTGATGCCGTAGGCATCGTCGCGCTCGATCACGCCGCAGGTCTTGGTGTCCTTATACGCGTTGTAGATGTACTCGGCGGCATAGTGGTTCTTGATGACCTTGTCCTCGAGCACGCCGCGGCCGGTCTCCTCGACGGCCATCTTGGCCAGGGGGATGCGGGCCTTGTTGGCTGCCATAGCGGCCTCGTAGAAGATCTTGTCAACCTGCTCCTGGGAGTAGGTAGCAAAAATCCCCTGGGCCTCACGCATGTGCGCGAGCTTGGCCTCAAGGGATTCGATCGAATCTACGATTTCGGGGGCGGCGGCAACGGTAGGTTTCTTCGCCATTCTGCTCTCCTTTGCGAGAAGCGGGTTTTCCCAACAAGTCGTACTCTATAGTAATGAAACGCTTCACTATGGCGAATGGCGGATATTCAGCCGTAAACGGTCGAATGGAGCGCTTCAATAGCATGAAACATCACTATTTGTGTTCAAACCGTGGCGCATTCCCATCAACTGAAACGTTTCACTCGTTTCATTGGAGATCTCAAAATGGGATCTCAATTGGGGACAGATCTCAATTGGGGACAGGTACAAATTGAGACGCTGATATCTGTATTCCACAGGGCTTCCTTCAATCACATCTATATCTTGGTTTGTTCTGGCCATGTCGGTCAGATTTGGATCAGATGCATGCGCAGATGGGTGGTCATGAAATTGTATTCTCGGCGCCATCGAGGCTATGTTGGCAAGAATGAAGTTGACCTTGCCGTCGTCATCGATGGCGCCAGGCGGTTTGTTCGACAGGAGCGGTAGACATATGGCGAGGACGGGAAGAGTTCGATGCGAAACCGATCTATACCATGTGACGATTCGCGGTTGCGGTCGTCAGATCATTTTTGAGGATGCGATGGACAGAAACTTCTTTCTCAATCGCTTGGAGCTTCTTTCTGCGCAAGAGCGCGTCGATGTGATTGCGTATTGCCTTATGGACAATCACGTGCACATCGTTCTGTTCGATCCCGCAGGAGACCTCGGTGTGTTCATGCAGCGACTCTGCTGCGTGTACGCAAGGTACTTTAACGAGAGGCACGACCGGTCTGGCCACTTGTTCCAGGGAAGATACTCGAGTGCTGCAATTGAAGACGTGCGCTACCTACTTACGGTCGTACGGTATGTTCACGATAATCCCGTCAAGGCGGGGGTCTCAGGGCGTGAGTGTTATCAATGGAGCAGTTATCGTGGGTATGTCGAGGACAGGGGCTTTGTTTCACGCGGTCTGGTGTACGAGCTGATCGGTGGCGCGGTGAGGTTCGTTGAGTTTTCCTCTTCTGAAGACAGCTGGCGTGATTTGGCCCGTGTGATGCACTCCGATGGGGTTGGAGTTCTGGAGGTTGCCCGTACTGCCCTGGGAGGCAGGGACCCACTTGTAATTGGGGCGAGTCCGAGGCCGGAGCGAGACGCTTGTATACGGATCCTCTCCGAGTGCGGATTGAATGCGTCTGAGATTTCTCGCATCACGGGCGTGTCACGCAGGGTGATTTCGCGTGTAGCTGGTCAGAATTAGCCTGCATTGCGATCGTGGTCGACCATGTGCCTGCCTGGCGTCCTCCCCAACGCCCTTGCGGGCGGAAGCGATTTCCTCCTGTTTCGATTGCCGCATCTCGATTGCATGTCTCAATTTGTGCCTGTCCCCAATTGATACCGACAGGAGCGGTACATTGATACAAAAAAACGCCCCGGCGATGCCGGGGCGCTGCGTATGCAAGCAAACGTTTGTCCAAAGAGGGGAGTGCTTAGGAGCGGGCCACCTTCTGGGCCTTGAGGCAGCTGGTGCACACGTTCATCTTGCGACGGACGCCGTTCACGACGACGTACACGCGCTGGATGTTCGGACGGAACTTACGGTTGGAGACGCGGTGGGAGTGGCTGATGGAGCGACCAGCAACGGGGTGCTTACCGCAGATTTCGCAAACTTTGGACATGTCAGTGACCCTTCTTAGGCGACCGAAAATGAGGTCGCGTGAACAAACAGCAATGAACTATACCATAGAAGCCCATTCATGTGCGGAATCTCCACAATGAACGAGAAGTGTGCGCTCCGCGGCGTGGGATGCAGCGCGCGGACCACATTATACGGCCGTCATGTGCGTGCGCAAGTGGTTTGACCTCCACCTTTGACAGATAGTTATGAGGTACCTAAATTGTTGAGCTTTTATGGAATGGGGCTCTTACGGTTTCAGGACGCATGAGATGGAGACAATACCGTTCGCAAATTTCGTCGTCTGAGTTGTAAGTGCGTTTGGGGGAGGCACCGGTGAAGATATTCAGGTTCCTGAGACATCACAAGGCCAATCTTGCGTTGGCGCTCGCGCTACTTATGGTGCAAGCATATTGCGAGCTCACGTTACCTTCGGTTATGAGTGAGATCGTCGACACCGGCATCAGCCGGGGAGGCATCGAGGATGTGGTGCCCAACCGCATCACCTCAGACGACCTTGGTGATGTCGAACTCTTGCTGACGCCCGGTGAGGTCAATCGCGTCGAGGCGCTCTATTCGAGTCCCGATGCCGATGGCGTCCGCATATTCGAAGGGGATCTTCGGGACCGTGATGAGATCAAGGGCTTTTTGGGAGAGGCCGAGATGATCGCATTCATGCTCGAGCGCGGTGTGCCGGTCGACTCCGTGGTCGAAGATGCGCGCGAGGCGGCCGCGCTTAAGGCCGCGGTGGGCGATACCATAACCATCGATACGGTCAGGGCGCTTGCTGGGGCACAGGCAGATGGGTCGCCTGATTCCACGCTGTTCGATCCGTCGGCCATTCGGGCTGGCCTGCATCGCGCACTCGGCGCGGACGGCGGGGCCGTTGTCACCTCCCAGGCCATCGAGTTCGTCAAATTCGCTTATGAACACGCCGGCGTCGACCTTGCCGGCGTTCAGACCGATTTTCTCGTTCGAGAGGGTGCGCGCATGTTGACGTACGCGGTCGTCGCGGCGCTGTGCGCCATCGCGGCCGCGTATAACGCATCGCGTACCGCCGCTCGCATCGCTCGCGATCTTCGCCATGATGTGTACGAGCGCGTCCTGTCCTTCTCGCCCGCGGAGATGGGGCGTTTTTCGGAGGCCTCGCTCATCACGCGCGCCACGAATGATATTCAGCAGGTGCAGATGGTGTTGGTCATGTGCATGCGCATGGTGCTGTTCGCCCCCTGCATGGGCGTTGGTGCGGTTGTGAAGGTCATAGGGTTCGGCAGCACGGGGCTTCAGTGGATCATCTTAGTTGGTCTTGCCGCCATCATGGTGGTCATCGGCGTTCTCATGGGCCTCACCATGCCGCGTTTTCGCAGGATGCAAGAACTCGTGGACCGCAACAACCTCATCGCGCGCGAAATCATCACCGGTGTCATGCCGATCCGGGCTTTTGGACGCAGCGATAGCGAGCGCAAGCGTTACGACGAGGCCAATCGCGAGCTCACCGGTACTTATATATTCACGAATCGAGCGATGTCCTTCATGATGCCCGTGCTGATGATGCTCATGAACATCATCTCGGTGGCCATCGTCTGGTTCGGCGGCCACGCCGTGGACGCGGGCGGTATGCAGGTTGGCGACCTCATGGCGTATATGAATTACACGATGCAGGTGATTATGTCCTTCATGATCATCACGATGGTCGCCGTTATGCTGCCGCGCGCCGACATTGCCTCTGAACGCATCATGGAAGTGCTTTCAACCGAATCGAGCATCGTGGATCCCGCACATACGCTCGAGGGCCCGCAGAGTCATATAACCGCCGACGGTGAGCGCGTCGACTGGAGTGGCGTGCTGAGCTTCGATGACGTCTCGTTCACCTATCCGGACGCCGAGGCTCCGACGCTGGAGCATGTCAGCTTCACCGTGAAACCGGGGCAGACGCTCGGCATCATCGGATCAACGGGGTCGGGCAAGACCACGCTCGTCCAGATGATCCCTCGTTTGTACGATGCGACCGCGGGGTCCATCACGGTCGACGGGGTCGATGTGCGTCGTATGTCTCTGCATGAACTTCGCTCGCTCATCGGCTATGTCCCGCAGAAGGGCATGCTCTTCTCGGGCGATATCGAGGGCAACATCGCCTACGGCGACCCCGATATGGCTCATGCGGATGTCGCGCGCGCCGCGCGGATCGCCCAGGCCTCCGAGTTCATCGATGCCAAACCGGATGGCTATGGCTCCGCGATCGCTCAGGGCGGCTCAAACGTTTCCGGGGGTCAGCGGCAGCGCCTATCGATTGCGCGTGCGCTTGCGATCGATCCGAAGATCCTCGTCTTTGATGACAGTTTCTCCGCGCTCGATTACAAGACCGATGCCGCGCTGCGCGCGGGACTGTCCCATGAGCTGCACGACGCCTCCGTCGTGATCGTCGCCCAGCGCATCGCGACCATCATGCACGCCGATCAGATCTTGGTGCTCGATGATGGTCGCGTCGTGGGGCAGGGCACCCATGAGGAGCTGCTCCGTGCATGTGAGTCGTATCGCGAGATCGCGATGAGCCAGCTTTCCTCAGAAGAGCTCGGCCTGGATGAAGGGGAGGTGCGCTAGCATGCCCGCACATATGCGTCACGGCCACGGTCCCACGACCGAAAAGGCTAAAGATTTCAAGGGCGCCGTTGTAAAGGTCGTGCGCTATATCGCGCACGATAAGCTGGCGTTGTTCGTCGCCATTGCGTGCGCGGTGGGCTCGGTTGCGTTCAATGTCATGGGGCCGCGCGTGCTCGGTGAGGCGACTACGGAGCTGTTCCGCGGCATCGCCGCGAAGGTCGGCGGTACGGGCGGGGTCGATTTTGCGCTTATCGGCCGCATCTTGGCCACTGTTCTGTGCATCTACATCACCTCCTCCGCCCTCAGCTTGGTGCAGGGCTGGCTCATGACGGGCGTCACGCAGCGCGTTTGCTATCGCTTGCGCCGCCAGATCATCGAGAAAATCGATCGCATGCCCTTGGCCTATTTTGAGCGGGTCAGCACGGGTGATGTGATGAGCCGCGTGACGAATGACGTCGATACGCTCGGCCAGTCGCTCAACCAAAGTGTCACGCAGCTGATTACCTCGGTGGCGCAGCTGATCGGCGTGAGTGTTCAGATGCTCTCCATCTCCGTCGCCTTGGCGGGCGTCACGTTCCTGACCATACCGCTGTCGCTGCTCGGCGTTGTGCTGGTCGTCCGCTCGTCGCAGCGCCATTTCCGCCGTCAGCAGGTGTTCCTCGGTTCGGCGAACGGCATTATCGAGGAGAGCTTCGCTGGCCAGACCCTTATCCAGGCTTACAACAGGGCCGAGCGGGCGCTCGGGGAGTTTGATGAGGTGAACGAAAAGCTGTACGAGTCGGGTTGGCGCGCACAGTTCCTCTCCGGCGTCATGCAGCCGATCATGGGCCTCGTCGGCAACCTCGGCTATGTCGCCGTGGTCATGATGAGCGCCTTCCTCATGATCTCCGGCCGCATCACGGTCGGCAATGCGCAGGCGTTCTTCCAGTACATCCGCAACTTCACGCAGCCCATCACACAGCTTTCCCAGGTATCCAATATGCTGCAGATGCTGGCCGCCGCCGCTGAGCGTATCTTTGAGTTCCTGGACGAGGATGAGGAAGATGACCCCGCGCCCCTTTCCGAGTCTCTTCGCGCCACGGGTTCTGTTGAGTTCGATCATGTAAGGTTCGGCTACATCCCGGAAAAGACCGTCATTCATGATTTCAACTGCTCGGTCGAGCCCGGGCAGACGGTCGCAATCGTTGGCCCCACAGGCGCCGGCAAGACGACGCTCATGAAGCTCCTCATGCGTTTTTACGATGTGAACGCCGGCTCGATTCGCGTGAACGGCGCCGATGTTCGTTCGCTGCCGCGCGAGGACCTGCGATCGAATTTCGCGATGGTCCTGCAGGACACGTGGCTGTTCAAGGGCAGCATCCGGGAGAACATCCGCTACGGCAACATCGAGGCCGATGACGCCATGGTCGAGGCGGCGGCCCGCACTGCGCTCGCAGACCATTTCATCCGCACCCTTCCCGGAGGATATGACTTCGAGCTGAACGAGGACGCCTCCAATGTCAGCCAGGGACAGCGACAGTTGATCACAATCGCACGTGCCCTGCTTGCAGACCGCCCGATCCTCATTCTCGACGAGGCGACCTCCAACGTCGACACGCGTACCGAGGAGCGCATTCAGCGCGCCATGGACATCCTCATGGCCGGCCGCACGAGCTTCGTCATCGCACACCGCCTTTCCACCATCCGCTCGGCGGACGTGATCTTGGTGCTGCGCGACGGCGATATCGTCGAATCCGGCTCGCATGAGGAGCTGCTCGCGAGGGGTGGTTTTTACGCCGAGCTGTATAACAGCCAGTTCGATGAGGGGGCGGATGAGTAGGCGTTCCTCGTGTGCGCCGTCTGTTTTGTCTGTGCCGGAGCGCGCGGAGTTGTAGAATACTCGGATGTATGCTCGATATGCCGACGCGCTCGCGCGGAAGGAGAACCTCATGACTGAACCGATCGCCGGGACCCTGAGCGTCTCGAACGAGGTCATCGCCGATATCGCCGGCTACGCCGCCATGTCTTGCTATGGCGTCGTCGGCATGGCCGAGCAGATGCAGGGTGCTGAGAGCGTCCGCCTGCTTCCCGGGCAGCGCCTGCGTAAGGGCGTGCTCGTCACCACCACCGAGTCCGGCCTGACTGTCGACCTGCACGTCGTGCTCGAGGCGGGCGTCAACATGCGCTCCGTGTCCGACAACCTCTCCAGCTCCGTGGCATTCACGCTTTCCGAGATCGCCCAGATCGATCCTGCGAGCCTCAAGATCGCCATCCACATCGACGGGATGAAGTCCCGCTTCTAGGCGCCCCGCGCCCTCCTGCATTCACGAGACGAAAGTGCCAGAACAGATGATTGCAAAGACCATTCGAACCTGTTTCCCCATCGCCGTCGCGGCCGTTGCCGACAAGGCTGAGGAGATCAACAAGCTCAACGTGTTCCCGGTTCCCGATGGAGACACCGGCACCAATATGTCCCTCACGCTCCAGTCCGTCGTGAAGGAGCTCGCCGCCCTTTCGGTCGACGCGGACATGGACGGTATTGCCGGCGCCATCACCCACGGCTCCCTTATGGGCGCCCGCGGAAACTCCGGTGTCATTACCTCGCAGATTCTGCGCGGCGTAGCCGAGGGCCTGCGTGAGGCCGGGGAGCCCATCTCCTCCGCCGATATCGCCTCTGCGTTCCGTCGAGCCGTCAAGGTCGCCTTCCAGGCGGTCCGCAAGCCCATCGAGGGCACCATCCTGACCGTCCTGCGCGACGTGTCAACCAAGGCCGACGAGTGTGAGAAGCGCCGCATGAGCGTTGAGGAGACGCTGGACGCCCTTGTGGTCGAGGCATATCAGTCCGTCGCCCGCACGCCCGACCTGCTGCCCGTCCTCAAGGAGAACGGCGTCGTCGATTCGGGCGCTTTCGGCTTCGCCATCTTCCTCGAGAATTTCGTGGCTGCCGCTCTCGGCCGTACCTCCAAGGTCGAGAACTTCTCCGCCACCTTCGAGGCCGACACCAACTCCGCCAAGGCCGGCGCGCTCGACCGCGTGAAGATCGAGGCGAACGACGACTGGGAGGGCTCCGAGTTCCGTTACTGCAACGAGTTCCTCTTCAAGGCCGAGAAGCCCTTCGACGAGGACGAGGCCCTGAAGTTCCTCGGCTCCATGGGCGATTGTGAGCTGCTCGTTGGCGCGTATCCCGACTACAAGGTTCACGTTCACTCCAACACTCCCAACCTGGTGCTCGAGCACATGCTTCAGTTCGGTCAGGTCTACGAGGTGTTCATCCACAACATGGATCTCGAGGTCGCCGAGCGCACCGCCAAGATTCACGCCGATCAGGAGGCTTCCGCCGAGCCCGCCAAGCCCCTGGGCTTCGTGGCCGTCGCCGCCGGTTCCGGTGAGGCCGAGATCCTCGAGTCCCTTGGGGTCGACGTCGTCGTTTCCGGCGGTCAGACCATGAACCCCTCCACCGCCGACCTTCTCGAGGCCGTTTCTCGCGTGAACGCCGAGTCCGTTATCATCCTGCCCAACAACGGCAATATCCGCATGGCAGCCGAGGCCGCTGCGAGTGCGTGTGAGGACAAGCATGTTTACGTTGTGCCCACCAAGACCGTTCCGCAGGCGTTCTCTGCGCTCTTCGCCGTCATGCCCGACATGCCCGTCGAGGATCTCGTCGAGGCGATGACCGAGGCCAAGGCCTCCGTCCGCGACGGCGAGGTCACCCGCGCCGTCCGCGATTCCCAGGCTTCCGATGGCACCCCCATCCATGACGGTGACGTTATGGGCATCATCTGCGATTCGATTGATATCGTGGGCTCCGACGTGCATCAGGTCACACTCGATTGCATCAATCGCATGATGGATGAGGAGGAGGGCGATGCTCTCACCATTCTCGCCGGCCAGGACATGTCCGACGAGGATTTCGAGAAGCTCATCGAGGCCATTGAGGAGGCCCAGCCCGATCTGGAGATCGACGCCCATCGTGGCGAGCAGCCCCTGTATCCTGTTATCTTCTCCATCGAATAGGTTTTCGATCGCATGGCCGCAGACCTGAGTGTCCCGCGCGCTTCTGCCCGCCTGTCGCGGGCCTGCGCGCTGTATGAGGATGTAGCGCGGCTCAAATATGTGTCAGGCACACGTGAGGAGGCCCTCCGCCGGCTCGGTATCGAGCGGGTGGGGGACCTCCTTTCCCATATCCCGTTTCGCTATCTCGATTTCACGCGGGCGTATACGATTGAGAGCGCTCCGTTGGGAGAGGTCTGCACCATCGTCGGTACGGTCGATAAGGTTTCAAACCGTCCGACTTCTAAGCCCGGCATGACACTCACCGAGGTGTTTCTCGTCGACGAATCGGGTGTGCTGAAAGTTGCCTTTTTCAAGCAGCCCTGGTTGGCTCGCGAGTTTGCACGCGGCGACCGCCTTGCGTTGATTGGCAAGATGGAGTTTGCCTATGGGTTCAAGCAAATGGCATCACCTCACTTCGAGAAGCTCGATGGTGGGGGAGCGCGTGCGGGTATCCAGCCGGTTCACCGGGTGACAGACGGCATATCCCAGGCTTGGATGCGTCGCATAGCGTCGGTTGCTCTGGAACAGGTCGGTGTGTTCTGTGATCCCGTGCCCGCCCCACTGCGCGCCCGCAGGCAGCTTATGAGCCTTTCGCGGGCCCTGCGTACCGTCCACTTCCCGCGACTTATGAACGAGGTGCAACTCGCTCGTCGTCGCTTGGCATATGACGAGCTCATGTACCTGCAGCTCGCGCTGCGCCTTCGAAACGACGGCGACCTTCTCGACGTCGCGCCGTTTGCGCACAGAGTGGGCGCTCGCGTGCGTGCCATGCGCGAGGCGCTGCCTTTTGCGCTCTCGGATGAGCAGGAGGCCGCGGTCTCCGATATTCTCGGCGATATGTGCGATGCCGGGCATGTGATGAACCGACTGCTCCTCGGCGATGTTGGCACGGGCAAGACCGCCGTGGCCTGCGTCGCGCTCGCCTGTGCGGCGGATTCGGGTAATCAGGCGTGCGTTATGGCGCCCACCGGCGTCCTTGCGCGTCAATATGCCGTCAAGAGCGGCCCGCTCCTCGATGCCGCAGGGATATCGTGGGCACTGCTCACCGGCTCGACGGCCGCCTCGGAGCGCTCGTCCATACTCGAGCGCGTCGCATCCGGTGCGCTCGACGTGGTGTTCGGCACCCATGCCGTCCTCAACGACGACTTGCGCTTCAGGCGCCTATCGCTCGTGGTCATTGACGAGCAACATCGCTTTGGAGTGGGTCAACGCAATGTCCTGCGAGGTAAGGGGCCTGGTGCTGACCTACTTGTCATGACGGCCACGCCGATTCCGCGTACGCTGGCGCTGTCGGTCTACGGTGACCTTGATACGAGCATCATTCGCCATCGTCCCGTGCCGGGTGCGGGCGTTTCGACGGTCGCACTCGAGAGCGGCAGTCGCGACATCGCGTATGGGGCAGTTCGAGATGCCCTGGCCCAGGGCCGGCAGGCCTACATCATCTGCCCGATGGTCTCCCCGCAAGATGCGCCCGAGCAGCTCGACGACGTTCCCGGGCTCGACATCGACGAGAGCGGCCGCGCACGACAGGCCGTATCCCTGCACGATGTCGAGACGGAGGCGATCGATATTCGCCGCCTCATACCCGGTGCACGCGTCGAGGTGCTGCATGGCAAGATGGCGCCAAAGGCGAAGGACGATGTCATCGACAGATTTGGAAAAGGCGAGATCGATATTCTCGTCTCGACGACCGTCGTCGAGGTCGGCGTCGACGTGCCCAACGCCACCGTCATGCTCATCGAGAACGGCGAGCGGTTTGGTTTGGCCACCTTGCATCAGCTGCGCGGTCGCGTGGGACGAGGGTCGAATCCCGGCACCTGCTATGTCTTGACCGAGGTTAGGCCCAAACGCGGATCTAAGTCGCCCGCGTGGGAGCGCCTCCAGGCGCTGGCAAAGACCGATGACGGGTTCGAGCTCGCCGAGATGGACCTCAGACTCAGGCATGAGGGCGAGATCCTCGGCCTGCGCCAGCACGGCGGCGTCGCGCTGCGCTTCGTCGACCTCGATGCCGACACCAGCCTTATCGAAGCCGCCCATGAGGACGCTGAGGAATTGTTGCGATACTCCCGCGATTTGACTGCTTGCGCTACCATGCCCATGCGCCATGAAGTCATTGCGCGCTATGGAGATGTTTTCAAGGAGGTAAGCGGCGGATGAGGATCGTTGGAGGGGAGTGGCGCGGTCGTCCCATCGATAGCCCCAAGGGGCGCGATGTGAGCCGCCCCACGACCGATCGCGTGCGCGAGGCCATCGCCTCGATGCTCGAGAGTGCGCTGTCCGAAGGTATCGAGGGCTCCCGCGTGCTCGATGCGTTTGCCGGTTCGGGTGCGCTCGGCCTTGAGGTGCTTTCTCGCGGTGCAGAGCATGCCGTCTTTTTCGATCTCGATCGGTCGGCCGCTGCTCTTGTAAAGCGAAACCTTGCCAAGCTCTCATGTGCCCCCGCTCGCTTTCAGGTAATGTGCGGTGACGTGATTGCATCTGCCCGCCGCGGGCGCGTCCCAGGCGGGCCGTTCGATGCGGTTCTCATCGACCCGCCGTATGCACTCGGTTCGCAGCCGGCCATCGATCTCATCGAGGCCTTGCGTGGACATGGCCTGCTCTCCGATGGAGCAGTTGTGATGTTCGAGCGCACCTCCTCGACCCCCGCCCTATCGATCGTAGGGTTCGAGACGGTCAAGGAGAAGCGCTACGGGCAGACGTGCATCGACCTGCTGCGCATGGAATAGGAAAAGGTATGACCAAGAAGATTTCGCACGTGTTGGTGCCCGGCACCTTCGACCCGATCACCTTCGGCCATATGGATGTGGTTCGCAGGGCCCTGCGCATTTGCCCACGAGTGACGGTCGCCGTGGCCGAGAGCCTGGGGAAGAACGGCGTGGGTACGACGTTCACGCTCGATGAGCGCGTCGAGCTCGCGCGCCGCGCCCTGGACGGCATGGGCGGCGTCGACGTGATGCCGTTTACGGGGCTGTTGGTCGATTTTGCGCGGGAGGTGCAAGCCGACGCGGTGGTCAAGGGCCTGCGCGCCATGACCGACTTCGAGTACGAGCTGCAGCAGGCCGACCTTAACTATCGACTGGATGCCGGCCTCGAGTCCATTTTCGTCATGAGCTCGCCTGAGTACGGGTATCTGTCCAGTTCGGTGGTCCGTCAGATCGCCTCGTTCGGGGGAGAGGTGGACACGTTCGTCCCGCCCTGCGTGGCGGCGGCCCTCAAAGAGCGATTTTGTGGTCTACCAGCCGCAATCTGAAATTTACACAGATGTGGTACCATGAATCGTTAGAGTAATCAGCAGAAAGGAGACCCTCATGCCGGTCGATAACCTCCCGGGTGAGCGCATCGAGAGCTTGGTCGATGAGCTCGAGGGCATTATCGAGGAGGCACGTCCGCCGTTCGGCAAGGGCGCGCAGCAGAAGATCATCGAGACAGACGTGTTCTTCAACATCCTCGATGAGATTCGCATGAGCTATCCGGAGGAGTGGCAGAAGTCTCGCCGCATCATCAAGGAGCGTGAGGAACTGCTCGCAAGCGCCGCCGCCCAGGCGGACTCCATCATCGCCGATGCCCAGCAGCAGGCGCTCACCATCGCCTCTGAGCAGGAGATTGTGCGTCTTGCCCAGCAGCAGGCCGACGATATCCGCGATCGTGCCAACCAGTATGAGCGCGAGACCCGTTACGCTGCCGAGGACTATGCCGAGCAGGTCTTCACGCATCTGGAGGAGAATCTCAAGAGCTTGACGGGCACCGTTTCCCGCTGCCGTCAGCAGCTCAACGATAGCGCCTTCCAGAACCAGGGTCAGGGCTGGTAGCCATGAGTTGCCTGGGTTCCGTGACGGTCGACCTGTCTGACAAGCTCGAAAACCCCGGTGAGTCGTTGCCGGTTTCCGGTCACATCGATGTCGATGCGTACATGGTGGGCGATAAGGAGCTCGCTCTGCCCCACGGTGCGAACTATGATGTCGTTTTGACCAACGCCGGCGATGGTATCCTCGTCACCGGTATCGTGCGTGCGGATGTGACGGGGGAGTGCGACCGCTGCCTCGAGACCGCCGCGTTCGAAGTCTCCGGTGAGATCGAGGAGTACTACCTCTTCGAGGAGCCCTCGGATCCGGAGGAATATGAGGACGGCTTCGAGCTCGTGAGTCCCGACCGCGTGATCGATCTTGGCGAGGCTATCTCGGATGCCGTTGTGATGGACACGCCGTTCGTCGTTCTGTGTCGTCCCGATTGCGAGGGTCTGTGCCCGACGTGCGGTGCGAACCTCAATGACGGCGACTGCGGGTGCGAGAAGCAGTCCGAGCAGGCTTGGGTCGATTCCGAAGAGAATCCCTTCGCGGCCCTTAAGGCCCTGAAGTTCGATGACTCGAATGATGAGTAACCGTAATTTCTAGGGATTGTTTTTAATATTTTGTGTGTAACGGTGATTTCTGCTACTATCAATGCTTGCGCGTAATCGCCGCCAGTTATGAGTTGTAAGGAAGGTCAACATGCCAGTACCTAAGCAAAAAAAGGGTCGCGCTAAGACGCACTCTCGTCGTTCGACGAACATGAAGATCAACGCTGCTTCCCAGTCCACCTGCCCTCGTTGCGGTGCCGTGAAGCTCCCGCACCACGTGTGCGGCAACTGCGGTTTCTACAAGGACCGCGAGGTCATCGTCGTCGAGTAAACTCGACTGGCGGTTACGTTGAGTTTCATAATGGCCGGCTCGTTGAGTCGGCCATTTCTGTTTAGAGAGGCTACGTATGAGCGATGTTCGCATCTGCGTCGACGCCATGGGCGGAGATGAGCCGGCAGAGGTTGTTCTCGCGGGTATCGAGGCCGCCCTTGAGGCTGATCGTTCCTTGACGGTACTCGTCGCGGGCCCCGAGGATGTCGTTGTTCCGTTCTGCGACTCCCATGAACGCGCCGAGTCCCTCGTCGCGCCCGATGTGATCACCATGGAGGACGATCCGATCAACGCGGTCATGACAAAGCGCAAATCGTCTATCGTTCTGGGGTGCCGCGCGGTCAAGAAGGGCGCGGCCGACGGCTTCTTCTCCGCTGGGTCCACCGGCGCTATCACCGCGGCGGGCACCGCCTACGTCACCCCGTTCAAGGCCGAGCGCGACGGCAAGAAGACTGCCATTCGCCCCTGCCTCACAAACGCTCTACCCAACCGCCGCGGTGGTTTGACTGTCATGTGCGACATGGGCGCCAATCCGGATGTCGAGCCGTGGGATATGGTTCGGTTCGCCCAGATGGGCGCTGCCTATGCGGCCTGTGTCCTCGGCGTCGATGAGCCGAGCGTCGGTTTGCTGTCCAATGGCACGGAGGAGCACAAGGGCAGTGCCTTCACACAGTCCTGTTATCCGCTCATGGCGGAGCACGTTCCCGGTTTTGCCGGCAACTGCGAGGGCGGGGATATCACCAGTGGTTCGGTCGACGTTGTGGTATGCAACGGTTTCGACGGCAATATCGCCCTCAAGTCCATTGAGGGTGCGGCCAAGTTCATGATGGGCGAGCTCAAGGCCGGCATGACCGCGAATCTCAAGGGAAAGGTCGCGGCCTTGCTCATGAGGAACATGCTGCGCGCTCTCAAGCACAAGCTCTCCGGCGATGCCAAGGGCGGGGCGATCCTGCTCGGTCTGCGCGGCGTGGTCATGATCGGCCATGGCGCAACGAGCGCAGAGGCGGTAAAGAACGGCACGCTTGCCTGCGCGGAGGCGGTGCGCGCACGCCTTGTCGAACGCGTCCGGGAGTCCATGGGGCTCGAGGCGTAGCGTCCTTACACCCAACGTACCTTCCCCGGCTCTTCGCTTGTTTGAGGGCCGGGGTTTTTCATACCCTGCGCCTGTGGAGGCGCATGCTTCGTTGAAATGCGAACCTTGCGACGCTTTCCGTGTGCGCGGGCCGAGGGCGTTGCTTGGGGTAGAATGAGCACCATATGTGCAAGGTCGGCACTGCGCCGGCCAATCGGAAGGGAGCTATTCATGGCACTCGATCGTAATGATATTTTCGCCAAGGTGTGCGATATCGCGTCCGATGTCCTCGGCGTTGAGGCGGACGAGCTGTCCGAGGCGACCACCTTCGATGACCTCGATGCGAATTCCCTCGATCGCCTGCAGCTCGTCACCGCTATGGAGGATGAGTTCGACATCGAGATCGACGACGACAAACTGATGTCCATCAACTCCGTGGCCGAGGCCATCGACGCCATCGCTCAGACCCTGGGGGAGTAGGTTTTGTCCATCGCGGATAAGCTCGCGCTCGCGCAGGAGATCTGCGGTCACGAGTTCACTGACGTACAACTGCTTCGCAGCGCCATCACGCACCCCTCGGCTGTTGAGGGGGAGCCCGTCTCGGCCTCTTATGAGCGCCTTGAGTTCTTGGGCGACTCGATTCTCGGTTCGATCGTCGCGCTCTCGCTCTTCAAGACCTACGGGGCGTTCGACGAGGGCAAACTCACCCGTCTCAAGGTATCGCTCGTCTCGGGCGCCACGCTTTCCGAAGTCGGACTCGAGCTGGGGATCGACAAGATCATCATCCTGGGCGCCTCCGAGCAGGGGACTGGTGCTCGCGGCATGCACTCCGCTCTCGAGAACGTCTACGAGGCCCTGATCGGCGCCCTGTATCTGGACGGCGGTTGGGATGTCGCCGAGGCCTTCATCACGCGCACGCTCAAGCCCCATCTGGCCGATGAGCGCGCCGAGCACCCGTCCAATCCCAAGAGCTATCTGCAAGAGTGCGTCCAGTCCGACCGCATGGACCCTCCTGCCTACAAGGTGATCGGCGAGGATGGACCGGCGCATCAGCCGACCTTCACCGCCGTCGCGCTCGTGGACGGCATCCGTCGCGGGCGCGGCACCGGTTCCTCCAAAAAGGAGGCCGAGGCGGCCGCCGCCCTTGATGCCCTCGAGCGCATGGGTTACACCACCAACGGTGTCATCTTGAAAAAGAAGCTCGGGTAACAGGGGGTCGCGTGTATCTGAAGTCGCTGACCCTCAAGGGGTTCAAATCCTTCGCGGACCGCGCTCACATGACGTTCGAGCCGGGCCTGACGGTCATCGTCGGCCCTAACGGCTCGGGTAAATCCAATGTTTCCGACGCCATCCTGTGGGTCTTGGGCGAGCAGAGCGCCAAGCAGCTGCGCGGTCAGGCCATGGAGGACGTTATCTTCTCCGGGTCTTCCGCGCGCAAGCCGGTCGGCGTCGCGGAGGTCACGCTCGTACTCGACAATTCCGATCACATGCTGCCCGTCGATTTCGACGAGGTCGCGATCACGCGTCGCATGTACCGTTCGGGCGAAAGCGAGTACCTCATCAACTCGAGCCCCTGCCGTCTGATGGACATCCAGGACATCCTGCATGATTCGGGCCTGGGCAAGGACACGCACTCCATCATCTCCCAGGGCAAGCTCGATGCGATCCTTCAGAGCCGCCCCGAGGAACGTCGCAGTCTCATCGAGGAGGCTGCCGGCATCTCCAAGCATAAGCGCCGCAAGGAGCGTGCGCTGCGCAAGATCAAGAGCATGGACGAGCACCTTACCCGTGCCCGTGACATTAATCGCGAGATTTCGCGTCAGCTCAAGCCCCTCGAGCGCCAGGTCGATCGTGCCCGCAAGTACAAGGACCTGTCCACGCGCGCCAACGAGCTGACCCAGATCCTCGCCGTCGATGAGCTCCGCCAGTTGCAAGCCCAGTGGGTTGACCTCGAATCCGCCTCGCGTGAGAGCGCGGCGGCGCTCGAGCTTGCGCGCTACCGCCTCTCCGAAAAGGAGCGAGAGCTTGAGAAGCTCCAGGTCATGCTTGAGGAGAAGGGCCTGTTCGTAGGCGATCTGGGTGAGCAGCGCCGCCATATGCAGGACGTCGTTGGGCGCATCGGCTCCGATATGCGCCTGCTCGAGGAGAAGGGCCGCAACATGGTTGCGCGCCTTTCTGAGATGCGCGGCACCCTTTCGGCCTCGGAGCATCAGCGCAAGCGCACGCTTGAGGAACTGTCCGATATCAATCGCCAGCTCGATGAGGAGCGTGCCGCGGCTGAGGTCGCTGGGGTCGACGTCTCCTCCCTCGAGCCCGCCGCCGATGAGTTGCATGCTCGCCGCGTTGAACTCGATGAGCTCATTTCCACGCTCACGCGTTCCGTGCGCGACGCCCAGCGCAATGCCGACAACGCCGCGCTCGAACTCGTGAAGGTCCGGGAGACCCTTTCCAACGCCGAGATCGAGGACGGCTTGTATGCCAAGCGTCTCGAACAAGTTGACGACGAGGTCGATGAGCTCCGAGCCTCTCTCGAGCATCGCCGCGATCGCTCCGTCGAGCTCGAGGCGGAGTTGGAAGACGCCCGCAAGAGCCGCCAGGAAGCCAAAGACGCGCTCGATGTCGCGATCTCGGCACTCGCCCAACTCCGCGAACAGGAGGGAGATGCCCGCACCAAACTGGCGGACGTCCGCTCCGAGCTTTCCGGCCTGCGCAAACTCGACGCAAGCCTCGCCGATTCTTCGCCGCTCGCCGCGCGTGTGGTGAGCAATCGGCCACAGGCGATCGCTGCCCGATTGGGCGACCTCATCGAGGCTCCGCTCGAGCTCGAGGACCTTGTCGAGCAGCTCTTGGCCGAGGACATCGATGCCCTGGTGTGCATGGACTCCGCCGCGCTCACGTCCGCCGCGCAGTTCGCGCTTTCCATGGACGATGCCTCCGGGGAAACGTTGATGGTCTCTCGCGACATCGCCCCCGCCGCCGGTCTGCCTGAGGCCGCGGGCCGTCGCTTGGTTGAGCTCTTGCAGGTGCGTGACGGGTACGCTCCCGTTGTCTGCGCCTTGCTTGGCGGCATCTACCTGGTGGATTCCCTCGAAGAAGCTCTCCAGGCGCCGGTTTGCCCGGGTGTTTTGTATGTCACGTCCGACGGTGCCCGCGTTCGCGATGGCGGCGTCGTGCGCGTCGGTCGCTCTTCCGGCGCGGCTTCCGGCGCGCTCGAGCGTAAGCGCCGCATTCGCGAACTCGAAGGGCTCGAGCCCGACTTGTGCGCCGTGTTCGATGCCGCCGAGCGCCGTGTGGTCGAGGCAAACGAGGCCATCGAGGATGCGCGAAGTCGTGATGGTGAGATCGCGGGGGAGATCTCGCGCCTTGAGGGCGAGCGCACGTCCCTGCTTTCCGAAATCGGCCGTATGGAGCATTCTCTTTCCACGAAGCTCGCGGAGCGCGGCAATTTGGCTCGGCGCCGCGAGGACGCCGCGGCGGCAGTTCGGGCCGCCCAGCCGCGTGTGGACGAACTTGAGATCCAGCGCGATGAGGCTCGCGGTGTCGTCGATGAGGCGACCCGTCGCCTGGCCGACGCCCAGGACGACCTCGAGCGTGTCCGCCGCGATGATTCCGAGGCGGGTTCAAAGCTCGCCGACGCCAAGGTTCGGCTCGCTCGCGCGAACGAGCGCGTGCGCAGTCTTTCCGCCCGCGTTCCCGAGCTCGAGAAGCGTCTTGACGGCATCGATCGCCGTATTCGCGGCACCGAGCAGTCCGCCCGCTCCCTCGAGGTTCTTCGTCTGCGCGTGGACCCGCTGCATGATCGCTATGAGGCCCTGTCCGAGCGCGCGCTTGATTGGGCCGCTCGCTTGAGGGACCGCGCTTCGCTCGAGGAGGCCGATTCGGCTTCGCTCAAGCGCACGATCGAGGATGCAAAGGCCGAGGTCGCGCGTGCTAAAGTCGAAGTGGATATGGCCTCTTCGTCGGTCAATGAGCACAAGATCACCCGCGGCAAGCTGGAGGTTCAGGTGGATGCCGCCGTCAAGGCGATCACCGCCGACGGTTCGACCGTTCTCGAGGACGCCCTCAGGCTCCCCGCGCCGACCGACCGCGCCGCCGCAGAGCGTGAGCTCAACGGCCTCGTCCGCCAGATCAACAACCTGGGCCCCGTGAACCAGGTTGCCATGGAGGAGTACGAGACGCTCAAGAACCGCGCGGACTATATCGCAGGGCAGCTGGCCGACCTCGAGAACGCGCGTAAGGCGCTCACCAAGATCACTGCCGCCATCGACCGCAAGATGCGCGCAAGCTTCCTCACCACCTTTGAGAAGGTCGACGAGAACTTCCGTGAGGTGTTCCAGATGCTGTTCCCGGGCGGTCAGGCCCATCTCGAGATGACCGACCCCGAGCATCCGGCGGACACCGGCATCGAGGTCGTGGCGCAGCCGCGTGGCAAGCGCATCACCAAGATGATGCTCATGAGCGGCGGCGAGAAGAGCCTCACGGCGCTCGCGTTGCTGTTCGCGGTGTATCGCACGCGCACGGTGCCCTTCTACGTGCTCGACGAGGTCGAGGCTGCGTTGGACGATTCGAACCTGTCCAAGCTCATCGGCGCCATCGATTACCTGCGTCAGTCGACGCAGCTTCTCGTTATCTCCCATCAGCGCCGCACCATGGAGGATGCGGACGTTTTGTACGGCGTATCTATGCAGGCCGACGGAGTCAGCCGCGTGGTCAGCCAGAAACTCGATCGTGAAACCGGAAAGGTCGTGAATGCCTAATGGGTCTGTTCGATTCCCTCAAGCGCGGACTGGAGCGCAGCCGCGAGGCCCTGAACGAGGTCTTCTACTTCGGTGGTGAGGTGGATGAGAGCTTCTGGGAGGATCTGGAGGACACTCTCGTCATGGGAGACATGGGTGGCGAGATCGCCATGCGCGTCACCGACGACCTGCGTGAGACCGCGGCCCGTAAGAACCTCAAGACCGCCGATCAGCTGCGTGGCGCCCTTGCCGAGCGCCTGTGCGAGTTCTTCGTCGAGCCCGAGTCCGACATCTTCGACGATACGCCGAGCTGCGTGCTGTTCGTGGGCATCAACGGCGCCGGCAAGACCACCACGGTCGGCAAGATCGCGAGCGCCGAGGCGGGTGCCGGCAAGAACGTCGTGATCGGCAGTGCCGACACGTTCCGCGCCGCGGCCATCGAGCAACTCGATGTGTGGGGTGAGCGCGCAGGTGTGCCCGTCATCAAGCGCGATCGCGGGTCCGATCCCGCGAGCGTTTGCTACGACGTGCTCGACCAGGCCGATAAGCTGGGTAGCGACCTCGTTCTCATTGACACGGCGGGTCGTTTGCATTCGAGCCCCGAGCTCATGCGCGAGCTTGCCAAGGTCGTGAAGGTCACTCGCAAGCGCGCCGAGTCGTGCGCCGCGGGCCCCATGCCCGTACATGTTGTGCTCGTCATCGATTCTGCTACCGGTCAAAACGGCCTGGCCCAGGCCCAGGAGTTCAACGATGCCCTCGGCTTGGACGGCATCATCATGACCAAGCTCGACGGCACGGCCAAGGGCGGTATCGCGTTGGCGGTGGCTGAGCAGCTTAAATTGCCGATTTACCGTATCGGTGTCGGTGAGCAGGTCGAGGACCTGCAGCGTTTCGACGCCTCGTCCTTCTGCCGCGCGCTCGTCGGTCTGAATTAGCTCGCATCGGCATACACCTCGGCCCGAAGGCAGGTTTCACGTCGAGGTTTCATCAGTCCTGTTCCGTTCTCAGTTCGCGCCTGCCCCGATTTGAGACGCATCTGATTGTTGGGAGAATCCATGGCAGCTTTCGGCTCGCTTTCCGATCGCCTGAACGATACCTTCGACCGCCTGCGTGGCAAGGGCAAGCTCACCGAGGCGGACATCAACGCCGCTATGCGCGAGATTCGCATGGCCCTGCTCGAGGCGGACGTCAACTACCGCGTCGTGAAGGACTTCGTCACGCGCACCAAGGAGCGCTGCCTCGCCTCCGAGGTCATGGAGTCCCTCACTCCGGCGCAAAACGTTGTCAAGATCGTCCTCGACGAGCTCACCGAGCTGCTCGGCGGAACCGAGAGCAAGCTCGTTCTCTCAAGCCGCATTCCCAATGTGATCATGCTCGTGGGCCTGCAGGGCTCCGGTAAGACCACCGCAGCCGTCAAGCTCGCCTATATGCTCAAGAAACAGGGCAAAAGCCCGCTTCTCGCCGCGTGCGACGTCTATCGTCCCGCCGCTGCCGATCAGCTCGCCACCCTCGGCGGCGAGATCGGCGTGCCGGTGTTCCGCGGCGATGGCGCGCATCCGGTCGATATCGCCCGCGCATCCATCCGCGAGGCAGTCGACAACATGCGCGACGTGGTCATCGTCGACACCGCCGGCCGTTTGCAGATCGATGAGCAGATGATGCAGGAGGCCGTCGACATCAAGAAGGCGGTCAAGCCCGATCAGGTCCTCATGGTTGTCGACGCGATGACCGGTCAGGATATCGTCAACGTGGTGTCCACCTTCGCCGAGCGCACCGACTTCGACGGTGTGATCATCTCCAAGCTCGACGGCGACGCCCGCGGTGGCGGCGCGCTGTCCGTCCGCGAGGTCACGGGTAAGCCCATCAAGTTCGTCTCCATGGGTGAGAAGCCCGATTCCCTTGAGGTCTTCAATCCCGAGCGCATGGCCAAACGCATCCTCGGCATGGGCGATGTCATTGGCATCATCGAGAAGGCCCAGGAGGCCGCGACCGCCGAGCAGCTCGCCTCCGCCGAGCGCATGCTGCGCGATGGCTTCACGATGGACGACATGCTCGAGCAGATGAAGGCCGTCAAGAAGATGGGCGGCATGAAGGGCATCCTCGGCATGCTCCCCGGTGGCCAGCGCGCTCTCAACCAGATGGGCGGCAACCTCGATGAGAAGATCTTCGATCGCAACGAGGCCATTATCCTGTCCATGACGGCCGAGGAGCGCCGCCGCCCCTCCATCATCAACGGTCAGCGCCGCGCCCGTATCGCTCGCGGCTGCGGTCTCACGCCGACCGACGTGAACGCCCTGATGAAGCAGTGGGGCGAGATGAACAAGATGATGGGCAAGATGCGCGCCATGACCCAGCAGCAGATGTCCGGCAAAAAGGGCAAGAAGGGGAAGAAGGGCAAGAAGATGCGCATGCCCGGTATCCCCGGTATGGGTGGCGTGAATATGAACCAGCTCATGAATCAGATGGGCGGCATGGGCGGAGGCATGTCCGATATGGACAAGCTCATGCAGATGAACGATCAGTTCAAGCGGAAGTAGGATCTTGTGAGCAAGGCAGACAAGCTATTCGTGTCCATGTGCCGAGACATTCTCGATCACGGTACGACCACGGAGGGGGAGAAGGTCCGCCCGGTTTGGGAGGACGGCACCCCTGCCTACACCATCAAGAACTTTGGTGTCACCAACCGCTACGACCTGCGCGAGGAGTTCCCTGCGCTGACGCTGCGCCGCACCGCTCTCAAGTCCGCGATGGACGAGATCTTGTGGATCTACCAGAAGAAGTCCAACAACATCAACGACCTCAATTCCCATATCTGGGATCAGTGGGCCGATGAAACGGGTTCGATTGGCAAGGCGTACGGGTATCAGATCGCGCAGAAGTCGCACTACAAGGAGGGCGACTTCGACCAGATGGACCGTGTCCTGTACGATCTCACCCACACGCCGTACTCGCGTCGCATCATGACGAATATGTATACCTTTTCCGATCTTTCGGAGATGCATCTGTATCCGTGTGCCTACAGCGTCACGTACAACGTGACCTCCGAGCCCGGTTGCGACAAGCCTGTGCTCAATATGGTTCTCATGCAGCGTAGCCAGGACATTCTCGCTGCGAACAACTGGAACGTTTGCCAGTACGCCATCCTGCTCATGATGGTCGCGCGTCACTGCGACATGATTGCAGGCGAGCTTCTGCACGTGATCGTCGATGCGCACATCTACGACCGCCATGTTGACATCGTGCGCGAGCTCATCGAGCGTCCGCAGTATCCGGCGCCCAAGGTCTCGCTTAACCCCGAGGTCACGAATTTCTATGATTTCACGACGGATGATTTGATCGTCGAGGACTATAACCATGGTCCTCAGGTCAAGAACATTCCGATTGCGGTCTAGGCGGGCATCATGACGTGTGAACTCAAGGCCATCGTCGCGGTGTGCGACGACTGGGGGATTGGGCGCGATGGGGATATGGTCGTGTCCAACCGTGCGGATATGAGGCACTTCGTCAATAAGACGAAGGGGCATCCCGTCATCATGGGCCGCAAGACGCTCGAGAGCTTTCCGGGCGGCCGTCCGCTCAAGGACCGCCGCAACATCGTGCTGACGCGCGACGAGACGTTCTCCCGTGAGGGTGTCGAGGTCGTTCATTCGGTCGACGAGGCGCTTGCTGCGGTTGCGGATGAGGACGTTGCCTGGGTTATCGGCGGGGGAGCGGTGTATGGGCAGTTCCTGCCGTATTGTTCCGAGGCCGAGATCACCCATGATCATGTGACGCATGTGGTTGATACGCATTTCCCCGATCTCTCACAGGATCCCGCCTGGTATGTCGCGGAACGATCTGATGTCCAGACGGTCCAGCCCGGACAGGGCGATGAGGGGATCACATTCGAGTTCGTCACGTATCGCCGTGGGGACTGCTGATGGCGGGCGTGCAGATTATTCGTATCGAGACACTCGACGACCCGCGTCTCGAGGCGTACACCAAGCTCACCGAGCGCCAGCTGCGTTCTGTGTTAGAGCCCGAGAAGGGGATCTTCATCGCGGAGAGCGGCAAAGTCATTGAGCGCGCGGTTGAGGCGGGTCTCGAGCCGGCGAGCTTTTTGTTGGGGGAGCGTTGGCTCGAGCAACTGTCGCCGTTGCTCGACAAGGTCGCCGATGCGCATCCTGAGCTTGAGATTCCTGTTTTTGTGGGAGCGATGGACCTGCTGGAGCAGCTCACGGGCTTCTCCGTCACGCGTGGAGCCCTTGCGGCGTTTCGCCGACCGCCACTTGCCGACCCGGGTGCTTTTCTCGATGGACTCGTCGAGCGTGCCGATGGTCGCCCGGTGCGCGTGTGCGTGCTCGAGGGCATTGTCGATCATTCCAATGTCGGTGCGATCTTTCGCTCCGCCGCCGCGCTCAATGTCGACGGTATTTTGGTAAGCCCCACGTGTGTCGACCCGCTGTATCGTCGCTCCGCGCGCGTGTCCATGGGCACGGTGTTCCAGGTACCTTGGACGCGCATCGGCAGCGAGGCACGCGCGTGGCCGTATGACGGCTTTGAGGTCCTCAAGGGTGCGGGGTTCACGTGCTCTGCCATGGCTCTTTCCGATGATTCCGTCTCACTCGACGATCCGTCGCTGCTGGATATCGAGCGCCATGCCATCTTCATGGGCACCGAAGGTACGGGACTGCAAGCCAAGACTATTGCGGGGTGCGATAAGACCATTCGCATCCCCATGGCGCATGGCGTGGACTCCCTCAATGTGGCAGCGGCGAGCGCCGTGGCGTTTTGGCAGCTCTGCCCCCATGTCGATAACGGCTATCACTACCGTCCGGGCATGTTCGCCTAGCCTGCCTTCGTACTTTTTTATCCTGTGCTTTAACGCCGCGTTGTTTGGGGACTGCGATCTGTCGTTAATCGGCGAAGGGTTGCGGTCCCCATGTTGTTGCCGTAGGCTCGTATGGCTGCAGTTGAACGGGGATGGGGGAGCATATGGCAAAACGTGCCGGGAATGGTTCGATCGACGTCACACAGGGTGTTATTTGGCGTCAGCTTCTTGCCCTATGCGTGCCCATTTTCTTCAGCTCCTTCTTCCAGCAGGCCTATGCCCTCATCAACACGTATATCGTCGGGCAGTTCGGTGGCAAGATCGCACTTGGCGGCATTCAGTCCACGCTGTCCCTCTTTGAGCTCGCAATTGGTTTTTGCGTCGGCCTTGGTGCCGGTTGCGCTGTGATTACCGGTCAGTTTTTCGGCCAGCGCGACGACGACCGACTCTCTCGTTCCGTCCACACCGCCATGACGCTCGCGCTCATCATCGGCGCTTGCATATCGGTGTTCGGAGTCATCTTCTTGCCGAGCATCCTCACACTTATGGGGACGCCGGACGAGCTCATGTGGGAGGCCGTGGCTTATTCTCGCTGCTATTTCGGCGCCATGGTGTTCTCGCTCGTCCTCAACATGGGCACCGCTCTTTTGCGCGCCGTGGGCGATACGCGTGCGCCCGCGCTCATCATCGCGAGCGGCTGCATTTTCAACGTGGTCTTTGATCTGATTTTCGTCGCCTGGTTCAAAATGGAGGCTCTGGGCTGCGGTATCGCGACGGCTCTCACTATTGCGATCAACGCCTCTATGGTGCTTTTGCGCCTCATGCGCGCCGATGGCCCGTGGCGCCTCGAGTTCTCCCGACTGCGCATCGACCCCGTCATCTGCAAGAGCATGGTCGCCACCGGTCTGCCTTTGGGGATTCAAGCCTCGCTCTACTCGATTTCGAACATCATCGTGCAGTCCACGGTCAATTCCTTCGGTGCGGACGCCGTGACCGGCTGGGGCCTTGCCGCCCGCCTGGACGGCATCGTGTGGATGGTCACCGAGGCGCTCGGCGTAGCCATGACCACGTTCTCCGCTCAGAACTTCGGCGCGCGGAATTACGATCGCATGCGCCGCGGTTACCACACCTCGCTCGTCATCACGGTGACCCTCGTCGGCTCGATGGCGCTGTTCCTCATCACGTTCGTCGACCCGCTGGCCCGGTTCTTCATCGATGATTCCACGGTGGTGGGCTACACCTCGACCATGATTCATTTCATCGCGCCGTTCTATCTGTTCTATTCGATTGTCGACAACACATCGGGCGCGATCCGCGGCTCCGGCGAGAGCCTGCGCCCCATGTTGCTGACGGTTGTGGGTACCGTGGTGTTCCGTGTCATCTGGCTGCTCGTCGTGGTGCCGATGCACCATACGCTTCAGACCATGCTGATGGTGTATCCGGTCACATGGATTCTTACGGCCTGCCTGTTCGTCGCCTATCATCACTTCGGTCATTGGCTCAGCCATGCCGAGCGACGCCGGGATAGGCTCGAGCTCTCCATCTAGCGCTTCGCTCATCCGTTTAGATTGCTGCCCGCGGGGTATCCTGAGCAAGATACTGAACGTACGGACGGAGTCTTTCCATGGAAATGGACGATCACAAGCGTAGACGCAACATGATCCTCTACGTGCTCATCGCCTTCGCGGTGTACCTCGTTCTCAGCAATGTGCTGTTCCCGAGCTTCCAAAACGGCGGCATGCAAGTCGAGGATGTCACGTATTCCCAGCTGCTCGATGACCTTAAGGACAAAAAGGTCAAGGAGATCAGCTATACAACCGATGACGCGCAGGCCATGTACACGCGCAAGGGCGAGAAGGACAAGGCCTATCGCACCACCACCATGCCCACCGACGTCGATTTGACGAACCGCATCGAGGAGGCGGGTGCCGAGCTCAAGGTCACCATCCCCAAGCAGGATTCCGGTATGTGGACCTACCTGATGGTGACCGTGTTCGGGCCCATGCTCATCTTCTTCCTGCTCGGCTGGTGGCTCAACCGTCGCATGAAGAAGGCCATGGGAGACGACAACCCCTCCATGGATTTCTCCGGTGGCGGCTTCGGCGGCCTGGGCGGCGGCAACCTCGGTAAGTCCGGTGCGCGCATCGTCGCATCCAAGGATGTCGGTGTGACCTTCAAGGATGTTGCCGGCCAGGAGGAGGCAAAGGAATCTCTCAAGGAGGTCGTGGACTTCCTCGAGAATCCGCAGCGGTATGAGGAGATCGGCGCCAAATTGCCGCGTGGCGCCCTGCTCGTGGGTCCTCCCGGTACGGGCAAGACCCTTCTCGCCAAGGCTGTTGCCGGCGAGGCCGGTGTTCCGTTCTTCTCCATTTCGGGTTCCGAGTTCGTCGAGATGTTCGTTGGTCGCGGTGCCGCCAAGGTCCGCGACCTGTTCAAGCAGGCCAAGGAAAAGGCTCCCTGCATCGTCTTCATCGATGAGATCGATACTATCGGCAAGAAGCGCGACGGCGGCGGTTTCTCTGGAAACGACGAGCGCGAGCAGACGCTCAACCAGCTCCTCACCGAGATGGACGGCTTCGACAACCAAAAGGGCATCGTCGTCCTTGCGGCCACCAACCGTCCCGACTCGCTCGACGCCGCATTGCTGCGTCCTGGTCGCTTCGACCGCCGCGTGCCCGTCGAGCTGCCTGACTTGGCCGGTCGTAAGGCCATCCTCGAGCTTCATACCAAGGATGTGAAGACCGAGCCCGGCATCGACTTGACCACGATCGCCCGCGCCACACCCGGTGCTTCCGGTGCCGATCTGGCCAATATCATTAACGAGGGCGCCCTTCGCGCCGTCCGCCTCGGTCGCAAACGTGCGACCCAGGAGGACTTCGAGGAGAGCGTCGAGGTTGTCATCGCCGGCCAGCAGCGCAAGTCCACCGTTTTGTCCGACCACGAGAAGCAGGTCGTCGCGTACCACGAGATCGGCCATGCTATCGTAGCGGCTCGCCAGAAGGGCTCGGCTCCGGTCACCAAGATCACCATCGTGCCCCGCACGTCGGGCGCCCTCGGCTATACCATGCAGGTGGAGGAAGATGAGCGCTTCCTCACCACCAAGCAAGAGGTTTTGGACAAGCTCGCCGTCTATTGCGGCGGCCGCGCCGCCGAGGAACTCATCTTCGGCGAGATGACCACCGGTGCCGCGAACGATATCGAGCAGGCGACCAAGCTCGCGCGCAACATGATCACACGGTTCGGTATGTCCGAGGAGTTTGGCATGATGGCGCTCGGTACCGTTCAGAACGCCTACCTCAACCAGGACACGTCGCTCACCTGCGCCCCCGGCACCGCGGAGCGCGTTGACGCGGCCGTCCTCAAGCTCATTACCGAGGCGCATGAGCGCGCCATGCAGATCCTGAAGGAAAATAAGTTCAAGCTGCACGAGCTCGCCCATTACCTTTACAAGAAGGAGACCATCACGGGCGAGGAGTTCATGAGCCTTCTCACTCGCGAGAATCCGCTCATGCCCAAGAGCCCCCAGGAGTAACAGTGGCTATCGCTCGCAGCTGAAAACCGACCCCGCCCGCCCGTGTGCGAGCGGGGTCGCTGCGTGCGAATGGCCTGAAAGGAAAAGATGTTTGAGACGACTTCCGAGCTGAGATTCGCCGTCTTGATCGATGCCGACAACGTTAGCGAGAAGTACATCAAGGTAATCCTCGATGAGATTTCCAACGCGGGCGTTGCGACGTACAAGCGCATCTATGGCGATTGGACGAGTCCGCGATTGGCGAGCTGGAAGAGTTGCCTGCTCGACCATTCGATCATTCCCATGCAGCAGTACAGCTACACGTATGGCAAGAATGCCACCGACTCCGCGATGATCATCGACGCGATGGACATCCTGTATTCGGGAACGGTCGACGGATTCGCCATCGTCAGTTCCGATTCCGATTTCACGCGACTCGTCGCCCGTTTGCGCGAAAGCGGCATGATCGTTATCGGTATGGGCGAGCAAAAGACCCCCAAGCCGTTCATCTCTGCCTGCAACCAGTTCAAATACCTCGATCTGCTCTATGCCCAGCGACAGGACGAGGAATCTGAAGACGCGCAGGATGCCCGTGATGACACCGATATGGCGGCCTCGTCGGGAAAGGCGCCCTCCCGTCGACGTCGCCGTCGACCTGGCGATGCCGGCGGCAATACGTCCGAGTCTTGCGATTGCGCCTGTGAGGATGTCGATGATGAGCTTGAGGGGGAAGTGACGTTCGGCGAGATGAGCCGAGCCGATAAGCGCCGCCATCTGCGTGCGATTCGTTGCGCCATCAACGCCGTCATCGATTCCTTCGGCGATGAAGACGGCTGGATCTCCCTGGGGCTGCTTGGCGATCAGCTTGGGAAGCGTCTTCCCGATTTCGACGTTCGCAACTACGGGTATAAGCGCCTGCGCCCGTTTTTGAAGTCCTTGGGTGTCTACGAGTTTGATGAGCCGGTGGGCGAGCAGGGAAAGCGCCAGATCAACCTTCGCCAACGTGATGTGTGACGACCTGCCGGTCTTCGTTTCGTCCCGGTGGGGGCATCGTGGGGGAGTACGGGTGTTTTCAAGGGTTCTTGGTGCGGGGATTCCCGTGGAGGACTTGAGGTTTTCCTTGGGTTCGACCTGTATCTTGTGTATACTACCTAGCTGTTTGTTCAACCTATGTGCCGGCGTACGCGTGCGGCACCTCTAGAAGAGTAAGGAATCTGTCATGGATTACATCCGCGCAATCGAGCGTCAGCAGATCCGCGAGGACATGCCTCGCATCCTGGTCGGCGACAACGTCAAGGTGCACTACCGCATCAAGGAGGGTGACCGCGAGCGTGTCCAGGTCTTCCAGGGCGACGTCATCCGTCTCCAGGGTGCCGGTTCTCGCGAGACCTTCACGGTCCGCAAGGTCTCCTATGGCGTCGGTGTCGAGCGTACCTTCCCGGTTCACTCCCCGAAGATCGCCAAGCTCGAGGTCGTGCGTCACGGTAAGGTCCGTCGCGCCAAGCTCTACTACCTGCGCGACAAGGTGGGCAAGGCTGCCCGCATCCCCGAGAAGCGCTAAGTCGCTTTTCGCGGAGTACAGATCCGCAACAGGAAACGGGCCGCTCTCTGGGCGGCCCGTTTTCGTGTACATCGAAGGTGCGCCCAAGCGTTGAGGGGGAGAGCCGGTATGGCCAATATGACGAGTTCCGCGTCGGCAGCCCAGGTCGCCGCTGAGTTGAGCAGTGCGTCCATCGACCAGATCGAGGCTTTGGTCGATCGGTATTCCGAGGATCCGCGGGCGCAGGTTCAAAAGGCGTGCGAACGCGCCCTGAAGCGGCTTTCAAAGGAACGTGCGGAGCGCGAGCGCGTCGATGCGATGTACGAAACCATGGTACAGCTTGGCGGCGAGGGGATCGTCGTCGGTGTCGATGAGGTGGGGCGCGGGTCAGTTGCCGGCCCTCTGACCGTTTGCGCCGTATGCCTTCCCTCCGATCCGCGCATCTGGGGAATCAATGATTCCAAACAGTTGGCTCCCGCAAAGCGCGAGATACTCGCCGTTCGAATCGCGGAGGTCGCAACGGCTATCGGCATCTGCCATATCGCCCCTGCCCGCATCGACGAGATCGGCATGGCCCGCGCCCTTCGTGAGGCGGTCGCCGGTGCCGTTGCCGACACGGGTCTGGAGCCCGACTGCGTGCTCATGGATGGCAATCCGTTGGGTGCCGTTCCCAATGAGCGCGATGTTGTGAAAGGTGACGCCAAGGTCGCCTGTATCGCCGCCGCCTCTATCGTCGCCAAGGTGACTCGTGACGAGCTTATGGTTGAGCTCGATGCGGAATATCCCGAATATCATCTCGCCCAATCGAAGGGCTATGCCTCGGCCGAACACATCCAAGCAATCAAGGATTACGGCCTGTCTCCCGTCCATCGCGTGAGCTTTTGCGGTAACTTTCTGGAGACCGCTCGTCTTTTTTAGCGTTTTCCAGGCCTTCTCAACTAAACCATCGCACGGTCTCTCGCGTTTTCTCTTTTGGGCAGATTGGTTCCAAAGTGCTTTGGAATCGCGTTCGTATTGCCCTGAGGTCATTCAAATGCTCGGGTCCATACTTCGACTCACCCGATGTGAGGAGGCGCTATGGGAACGAACAGGCAAAGGGATCTCGCGCGAGAACTGGTCGACCGCATGCTTTCGGGCGATGACATCGTGTTTGGTCATCAGGATGCCGATGACATGTCGAACAAGCTCTTGGGGTCCGGGGGTGAAGAGCTCGCTGCGCGATATCTTGAGCAACGAGGCTACGACATCATCGATCGGAATTATCGTTGCCCTGAGGGGGAAGCCGATCTTGTCGCCTATGATCAGGATGACGACGGTGTCGTGTTGGTTGAGGTTAAGACGAGGCGTTCGCGTTCTGAGCGAGGCGGCGCGTATCCCGAAGAAGCGGTTACCCCTGAGAAGCAGCGTAGGTATCGTCGGATCGCCCTGTGTTATGCGGCGGATCATTACCCGGTTCCATCCATCCGATTTGACGTCATAGGGGTGACCCTCAGGCCCGCCAACATCGGTGAGATAAGGCACCTGTGCGGCGCGTTTGATTGGTCGGGTCGCTGATGCCCGGGTCTCGCAGGGTGTACGCCGTCCACGCTGCATGTATTCGCGGCGTGGAGGCGTTTCCCGTAACAGTGGAAGTGTCCGCATCGGGCACGATTCCCGGCCTGACTATCGTTGGCATGGCCGATGCGGCCGTACAGGAGGCGCGGATTCGCATCCGCTGCGCCTTGCGTGCGAGCGATTTTGAGATTCCGCGATGTGCGTTAACGGTGAGCTTGGCGCCTGGAGACGTGAGAAAGACGGGTTCGGGATTTGACCTTCCCATCGCGGTGGCCATTCTGGCTCTAACCAATCAAATCCCAGTTTCCGGACTCGACGACTATCTTTTTGCGGGAGAACTCGGGCTCGATGGTTCGGTCAACGCCGTCAGTGGAGAAGTCGCATATCAACTGCTCGCGCGGGACAACGCCCTTTCCTTCGCCGGCGGAAAGGGTGGCACCCATGTTCCGGTTCAGGGCGTGGCCTGTGGCATCTTGTCTCATATCGACCATTTGAGACTCGGCATCGAAGTGGCGCTTGGTATGCCTGTTCCGACTGGGGCCCCTGCCGATCCTTTGGTTCCGCCGCTAGATTACGGCGATGTGGTTGGGCAGGAGATCGCGAAGAGAGGGATTGCCGTCGCGGCCGCTGGCGGCCTCGGAATGCTCATGGTCGGGTCTCCCGGATCGGGAAAGACAATGCTCGCGAAGAGGATGACGACTATTCTGCCGCCCCTTGATGAGGATGAGCGCCAGGAGGCGCTATGTATCCACTCGGTATTGGGAGAGCCGGTAGATTCCTTGCTCCGGGGTGAGAGGCCTTTTAGGAGCCCGCACCACTCGGTTTCCGTAGCCGGTTTGGTTGGCGGTGGCAGGCCCGTGCATCCGGGTGAGATCAGCTTGGCGCATGGCGGCGTTCTGTATCTGGATGAACTCGGCGAGTTTCCCTCGACCGCGCTTCAGATGTTGCGGCAGCCAATTGAGGAGGGAAGTATCCGTGTTGTACGCGTCGATGGCGCCTTTACGTTCCCCGCACGGTTTCAGCTCATAGCCGCGAGCAATCCTTGTCCGTGTGGATACCTCGGCGATCGTGATATCGCTTGCCGTTGCTCGGATGCCGCCATCGAGCGATATCGGACAAAGCTCGGAGGCCCGCTCGCCGATCGAATCGACTTGATTGTGGACGTTGCACGACCGGATCCCGACCTGATTGTCCGGGGTGCGGAGGGGAAAACAAGCTCGGAGTTGCTCGAAGACGTGATGCGTGGCCGTGAGTTTCGTTCGTGGAGGGTCGCCAGCCGAAGGGACGGCGATGGCCACGATGGGCCGACAAGTATCGATGCGGCTATCGCATCGCAGGCTCTTAGCAATGAGGGGAAAACCGCCCTTCTAGAAATCGCGAGGAGAAAGCACCTGACCGGTCGGGGGATCGTGCGACTTGCGAGGGTTGCCCGCACCATTGCCGACATGGTCGAGTCGCAGACCATCGAGCCTGCCCATCTTATGGAGGCATCGCTGCTGCAGGGAAGGAGGGGAGATGGGGAAGCCTGCTGATGGTATCGAGCTTCATAGAGGAGATGAACGCTACCCAAAGACTGTCGAGGAGCTCGCAAATCCGCCACAGACTCTTTACGTGAGGGGTGATCCCGGCATTTTGAATGCGCCGTCTCTGTCGATCATCGGCGCACGGAAATCAACTCCTTATGGTCGAGCCATCGCTGAGATGGCTGGTCGAATCGCAGCGGAGTCTGGGGTCGTTGTGGTTTCGGGCGGAGCTCGAGGATGCGATCAGGCTGGAGGAATGGGTGCGCTGAATGCCGGCGGACGGCATGTCGTGGTTTTGGGTACGGGTGCAGACGTCGTGTATCCGTCGAGTGCCGGCCGATTGATCGATCGTTCATTGCTTCAGGGAGGATGTGTGCTGTCTCTCGAGCCGTGGGGTACGCAGCCCATGAAATGGGCCTTTCCCAAAAGGAACCAGGTGATAGCGGCTCTTTCCGGGGCGACGTTCGTTGCAGAGGCCGGCATGCCATCGGGCACGTTCAGCACCGCCGAGGCGGCGAATGCGCTGGGTCGTGAGTTGCTGGCCGCTCCTGGTTCGATATTCTCCCCCGAGTCACGGGGTGCGAATTACCTCATAGCCAACGGGGCATGTTGCATTGCAGATGAGGAGGCCCTCGAGGTCGCCATTTCGAGAATATACGGGACTCTGCGGTTTTCCCGTCCCGATGCACGTGGGTTGGACGGTTTGGATCCGAATGGTCGTCGCATGGTGGACATGCTGCTGGCCAATCCGATGCGCGTCGATGATCTTGCGTCCGCTCTTGGGGTCGATCCTCTTGCGTGCTTGCAGCTTATTGGAGACCTCGAGGTTCATGGCGTCGTTGAGCGATTGGTTGATGGAAGGTTGGCGCTGAGCAGCATTGCGCTTCACGCTCTTACGCGCTTGGGGCAGAATGGTTGAGATGCATTCGACGTAAGGGAGATGAATATGAGCTTTGAACGCGTGACGGTTATCGGCGGAGGTCTATCGGGCAGCGAGTGCGCCTGCCAGCTCGCCGATCGCGGCGTACCCGTTCGCCTGTATGAGATGCGGCCCGATCATTCTTCTCCTGCGCATCATACCGGCTCGCTTGCTGAGCTCGTTTGCTCTAATTCGTTCAAGTCGACTCGCGTGGACTCCGCCGCCGGGCTTCTCAAGGAGGAGCTCCGTAGGATAGGATCAGTTCTCATTGATTGCGCTGAGCGCGCTGCGGTCCCCGCTGGAGGGGCGCTCGCCGTCGATCGCGAGCGCTTCTCCGCCCTCGTTGAGGAAGAGGTGGCTCGCCGACCCCTTATCGAGGTCATTCGCGAGGAGGTTGTGGATATCCCCGAGGGTCCCTGCGTCATCGCCGCGGGTCCGTTGTGCTCTCCCGCCCTTTCCGACAAGGTGCTCGAGCTCGTGGGCGGGGATGCCCTGTCATTCTTTGATGCCGCCGCTCCGATTGTCGATGCGACGACGATCGACAGGTCAATCGTGTTCACCCAGTCTCGCTATGACGAGCAGGGGGGCGGGGATTATCTAAATGCCCCCTTCACTAAGGATGAATACGACGCATTCATCGATGCGCTCGTTGGTGCCGAACGTGTTGTGTTGAAAGATTTCGAGCGCCGTGATTTGTTCCAGGCCTGTCAGCCGGCCGAGGAAGTTGCGCGAACCGGCCACGATGCCATCAGATTCGGCGCTATGAAGCCCGTGGGTTTGACGGATCCGCGTACGGGCAGGCGCCCCTGGGCCGCCGTTCAGCTGCGTTCTGAAAATGCAGAAGGCACCGCATACAATCTTGTCGGGTTCCAGACGAACCTCACGTTCGGCGAGCAAAAGCGGGTGTTCCGCATGATTCCCGGTCTGGAGAACGCCGAGTTCTTCCGTTACGGTGTCATGCACCGAAACACGTTCGTCGATGCACCGCGCGTGCTGGATGGGTCTTTTGCCGTTCCGGGAACTCGGGTTCGTCTTGCCGGTCAGATCACCGGCACTGAGGGTTATACCGAGGCGGTTGCGTCTGGCCTGTTCGCCGCGCTCAACACGTTTGCAGATTTGAGCTCCACCGACCGCGTGTCGCTTCCGCTCACGGGCGCCTTTGGTTCACTTGTCGCGTACGCGACCTCGAAGGATACGGTCGACTACCAGCCGATGCACGTCAACTTCGGTGTGGTTCCCCCGCTTGAGGACGGCAAACGCCGCAGCAAGCGTGATCGCTATGCCGCTTATTCGGCTCGCGCACTCGCTGATCTCGACGCTTACATCTCAACTCGACCGGATTTGTTCGGCGAGCGCGGGCGGGCTTAGGTGGCGCCCTCCAGTCTTCAAAGTGAGCTTCTTGCCCAGATTGATGATTTCATCGTATTCATCTCGTGTGTTGAAGGGTTGTCTCCCGAGACGGTCAGGGCCTACGGCCAGCATTTGGAAGCGTACGCCGATTGGTGCGAATCACACGCGGTCGATGGACTCGATCCTTCATCTCGGGACTTGAGGTCTTATCTTGCCGAATTTCGTCGCGATGGTCGTGCTTCGACTACGGTTGCCGCGCACCTTTCCGCGCTCCGATCGTTTTTTCGCTGGTTGGAATATTCGGGACATAGGGCGGGAGCGGTCCCTCTTGCGACGGTTGCCCCGAAGCAGCGTAGGGAACTTCCTCATGTGCTGACTGCTGAGGAGCTGGCGGCTTTGTTCGATGCCCCCGATCTTTCATGTCCTGCCGGCTTGAGGGATGCCGCCATGCTCGAGCTATTTATCGCCACAGGCGCTCGCATCTCCGAGCTTTCCCGGCTCGAGCTCGGTGATGTCTGCGTGGCTGAGAGACAAGTGCGCCTTCTGGGCAAAGGCTCCAAGGAGCGAATTGTCCCTCTCTACGCGAGGGCGATCGAGGTTTACGAGAGGTATCTTGAAAACGGAAGGCCCATTCTGCTTCGGGCACCCGCGCTTGGCGGTGACGCATGCCGCGCGGTGTTCGTCTCCGACCGGGGAAGGGCGATGAACAGTGATGCGCTGCGATATCGTTTTGATGTATTAAAAAGAAGAGCCGGTATCTCCTCTGACATAACGCCCCATGCGATGCGTCATACGTTTGCGACCGAATTGCTCGGCGGGGGAGCGGATCTTCGTAGCGTGCAGGAGCTCCTCGGGCATGCAAGTCTCTCTACGACCCAGATTTACACGCATTTGACGCCGGATCGACTTAAATCTGCCGTCGCGCGGGCGCATCCTCGTGGATAGAGTTTGTGGGCCCTTGGCAATGGCGGTCGGACCTGCTACCATGCATCAGGTTGCGAATACGCAACGTTCCATCACACACGCACGGCTACACGCCGGCCGCGGTGCTCGGGCTAAGGTAGCACAGGCTCGAGTGGTCGGAGTGGTCGACACCGTGCGAAAGAAAAACCGGGAGGTAAACATGGCTACCAAGATTAACATCCGTACCCTGCTCGAGGCTGGCTGCCACTTCGGTCACCAGACCCGCCGTTGGAACCCCAAGATGAAGCCGTTCATCTTCGGTGAGCGCAACAACATCTACATCCTCGACCTCAAGCAGACCATCGTCGAGGCCGACAAGGCTTACACCTTCCTGAAGGAGACCGCTGCCAAGGGTGGCAAGGTCCTCTTCGTCGGCACCAAGAAGCAGGCTCAGGAGGCCGTGAAGGCCGCTGCCGAGCGCGCCAACATGCCCTACATCAACCAGCGCTGGCTCGGCGGTATGCTCACCAACTTCGTGACCATCCGCTCCCGCATCAACCGCCTCGAGGAGCTCGAGGGCATGGTCGCCGACGGTTCCATGGCCCTGCGCGGCAAGAAGGAGCAGGCTGTCCTGGGCAAGGAGCTCGCCAAGCTGCAGGCCAACCTCGGTGGCGCCCGTGAGCTCAAGAGCACCCCGGCTGCTCTCTTCGTCATCGACACCAAGCGCGAGGAGAACGCCATCAAGGAGGCCAAGCGCCTTGGTATTCCGGTGGTCGCCCTCATCGACACCAACTCCGATCCCGACGTCGTCGACTACGGCATTCCCTGCAACGACGACGCCATCTCCGCGATCCAGCTCATGAGCGAGCTGTTCGCCGACGCTTGCCTCGCCGGTTCCGGCAAGGAGCAGATCTCCGAGGCCGAGATGGCCGCTGAGGCTCCTGCCACCGAGGCCGCTGCCGAGTAGGCAACCGTACCCCGTTAGGTAACTTCCTTCGAAAGGAACGAACATGGCTCAGATCACCGCCGCTATGGTCAAGGAGCTCCGCGAGATGACCGACTCTCCGATGATGGAGTGCAAGAAGGCTCTCGTTCAGGCTGAGGGCGATATGGACGCCGCTGTCGACATCCTCCGCAAGAACGGCCTCGCCGCTGCCGCCAAGAAGGCCGGTCGCGACACCAACGAGGGCGCTGTCGCCGCTTACATCTCCGAGGACGGCACCAAGGGCGCTCTCGCCGAGATCGCTTGCGAGACCGACTTCGTCGCCTCCAACCCCAAGTTCACCGGCTTTGCCGCTGAGGTCGCCAAGGTCGTTTGCGACAACGAGCCCGCTGATGTCGAGGCCCTTATGGCCTGCGACATGAACGGTGAGACTGTCGAGGCCGCCCTCACCGAGATGATTCACGTCATCGGTGAGAACATGAAGGTCTCTCGCACCACCGTTCGCAAGCCCGCCGCCGGTGGCGTTGCCTCTTACATCCATATGGGTGGCAAGATCGGCGTTCTCGTCGAGTTCTCCTTCGACAAGCCCGAGACCGCTACCGCCGAGGCCTTCAAGGCCTTCGCTCATGACGTGGCCATGCAGGTCGCCGCTACCGCTCCTATCGCCGCTGTCCGCGAGGACGTGGCTCAGGACGTCATCGACCACGAGGTCGAGATCTACAAGGCTCAGGCTGCCGAGTCCGGCAAGCCCGAGGCCATCCAGGAGAAGATGGCCATTGGCCGTCTCGAGAAGTTCTTCAAGGGCATCGTCCTGAACGAGCAGGAGTTCATCAAGGATTCTAGCCTCACCATCAAGGCCTATGCCGAGAAGGTCTCCAAGGAGCTCGGTGACACCGTCAAGGTCGTCGCCTTCGATCGTCTGGTTTGCGGCGAGTAATTTCGCAATGAGCTAGTTTATGCAGGTCGTGGGAGCACTCCCGCGGCCTGCTTTTTCATGTGCCGCCAAGCGAAGGCGACGCGTGTTCTTCATCCCTGCTAGAATGGGAACAATTCCGTACTAAGGAGGCATCCTTGTCCGATTACCAGTACAAACGCGTTCTTCTCAAGATTTCCGGCGAGGCGCTGATGGGCAGCGCCGATTACGGCATCGATCCCGCTATCGTCGAGCGCATGGCCGCCCAGGTCAAGCAGCTGCATGACGAGGGCATTGAGGTCGCCGTCGTCGTCGGTGGCGGCAACATCTTCCGTGGTGTCGCAGGTTCCGCCAAGGGTATGGAGCGCGCCCAGGCCGACTACATGGGCATGCTCGCCACGGTCATGAACGCTCTCGCCCTGCAGGACGCCATCGAGCGCATCGACTGCCCCTGCCGCGTCATGAGCGGTATCCAGATGAACGAGGTTTGCGAGCCCTACATTCGCCGTCGCGCGATGCGCAGCCTTGAGAAGGGCGACGTCGTCATCTTCGCCGCCGGTTCGGGTAACCCCTATTTCACCACCGATACTGCGGCCGCTCTGCGCGCCTGCGAGATCGGCGCGGACTGTCTGCTTAAGGCCACCAAGGTCGACGGCGTGTATGATATGGACCCCGTCAAGAACGAGGATGCCGTTCGCTTCGACAGCATCAGCTATCATGAGGTGCTCGTTCGCGGCCTTCAGGTTATGGACGCCACCGCGACCGCCCTGTGCCAGGACAACCACATGCCGATTATCGTCCTCAACATCGATGGGGATGACAACATCAAGCGCGCGCTGGCGGGCGAGCCCGTCGGTACCGTCGTCATGGAAGAGGAGTAAGTCATGTCCGATATCCGCGAGAACATGGACAAGGCCATCGATAGCCTGAAGCACAACTTCGCCAAGGTCCGCACCGGCCGCGCTAACGCCAACGTGCTGTCCGATATCACGGTCGACTACTACGGCGTGGCCACCCCGATCACCCAAGTCGCCGCTATCAAGGCCCCCGAGGCCCACATGCTCGTTATCGAGCCCTGGGACAAAGCCCTCGTCAACGCGATCGTCAAGGCGGTCACCGCCTCCGATCTCGGCATTACCCCGAACTCCGACGGCATTGTCGTTCGCCTGCCTTTCCCGGCCCCCACGGAGGAGCGCCGTCGCGAGCTCGTCAAGGAGTGCCGTGAGCTCGCCGAGCACGCCAAGATCGCCATTCGCAACATTCGTCGCGACGCTAATAACAAGCTCGAGCGCGATGAGGAGCTCACCGAGGACGACGTCCGTCGCGAGCAGGCGAAGGTCCAGAAGGCGACCGATGAATATGTCGCTCGTGTCGAGGAGCTTCTGAAGGCCAAAGAGGCCGAGGTCATGGAGATCTAGTCATGAACTATGACATCGAAAAGCTCAACGAGTTCTTCGCCGAGCATCCCGATGACATCTCGATCGCAGATATCGATATGGCGCGTATTCCGCGCCATATCTCCTGCATCATGGACGGCAACGGCCGATGGGCGACCTCCCGTGGTCTCGGTAGGGGAGAGGGCCATAAGGCCGGTATCGTGGCGCTGCAAGACGTCATCACCGCTTGCGTTCGTATGGGCGTTGACGTTTTGTCCGCTTACGCCTTTTCCACGGAGAATTGGAATCGCCCTCAGGCTGAGGTCGATCTGCTCATGTACCTCTTCGCCAAGACATTCGTCGATGAGCTGCCTTTGCTCAAACGTGAGAACGTGCGCGTCGAGTTTCTCGGTGACATCTCCGCGCTCCCCAAGAAGACCCGCGACGTCTTTGAGCGCGGTCTTGCCGAGACGCGTGATCATACGGGCATGACGCTCGCCCTCGCCGTCAATTACGGCGGGCGGGCCGAGATCACCCGTGCCGTCAGGCATATCGCTGAGGCCGTTTCGACGGGCGATATTGCCGTCGAACAGATCGACGACGCCCTCGTTGCCGATCACCTCTATACGGCGGGTCTGCCCGACCCCGAGCTCGTCATCCGCACGTCGGGTGAGCTGCGTGTCTCGAACTACCTGTTGTGGCAGATCGCCTATTCCGAGTTTTATATCACCGATACGTATTGGCCCGATTTCGATCGATGGGGGCTTGTCCGCGCCATTGCCTCGTTCCAGGGCCGTGACCGCCGATTCGGCGGTCTTTCCCAGGCTTAAGGCCGGGGGAGTCTCAAGGAGTTCATCTTGGATTCTAAGGAAGCTACCTCTAAAGCTGCGGCGACCGAGAAATCCGGCGGTCGCCTTCATTCGTTTATGGTGCGAGCCGGGGCCGGCATCGTGTATGCGGCGCTTTTCATCGGGTCTTTGTTGTTCGGTGTCGTACCCACTGCCGTTTTTGCCTCGGTTATGTCGGTGCTTTGCTGCTATGAGTTTTATCGCATAATGCGACTGGACGGTAAGGTTCCCAATGAATTCGTGGGACTCGTCGCCTCGGTGCTTTTCCCGCTGTCCGTCCTGGTCGACCCCGTGTGGCTCACGGTCATCAATTTCCTGCTCGTGTTGCTCTTGGGTCTGTGGTATGTGAAGAACCCCCGCACGCGCATCGCCGATGTGGCGGTGACGGCTTTCGGCGCCATCTACACCGGTTACATGCTATCCGCCATCGTTTTGCTTCGCGAGGCCATTCCCGGCTGGGAGGGCGCGTTGCTGTCCATCGGCGTCTGTGCTTCCCTATGGCTCTCAGATTCCTTTGCCTACATGGTCGGTAGTCGCTTTGGTAAGCACAAGATGGTTCCCAAGATCTCCCCCAAGAAAAGCTGGGAGGGTTTCTTCGGCGGACTTTTTGGTTCCGTCGTCGTTTGGATCATCATCTGGTGGACGGGCCTGTATGAGATCAACCTCTGGTTCTCCATTCTCTGCGGCGTGGTGGTATCCATCATGGGCGTGTTCGGCGATCTGCTCGAGAGTCGTATCAAACGAGGTGTCGGCGTCAAGGATTCGGGCAATCTCATTCCCGGGCATGGCGGCATGCTCGATCGGTCCGACTCTTTGATCGTCGGAGTCATCACAGCCTATCTCATGCTTCACCTTGGGGGTGTCCTGTAATGGCTGTCGTCGACACCCCTTCACGTACGCGCGTTGCCATCCTCGGCTGTACGGGCTCTATCGGCACGCAGGCGCTCGATGTTTGCAAGCAGCACTCCGACAAGCTTGAGGTTGTCGCGCTGAGCGCGCATTCGCGCACCGAGATTCTGGTTCGTTTTGCACACGAGTTTGCTGTGCGACATGTTGCGGTCACGTCTGAGGCGCATCGTGGCGACGCGGTCCTCTCGGAGCTACCCTCCGCGTGCGAACTGCATACCGGCTCTCGTTGTGCCGAGGAGCTCGTCGAGCTCGAGGATGTAGACGTGGTGCTCGTCGCAATCGTGGGAGCCGCGGGCCTTTCTGCCAGTCATGCTGTTCTCAAGAGCGGCAAGCGATTGGCGCTTGCCAACAAGGAGTCCCTGGTCGTGGGTGGCGATTTGCTGATGCCCATGGTCCAGCCGGGTCAGATGCTTCCCGTTGATTCGGAACACGGCGCCATTTTCCAATGCCTGCTCGGTGAGAATCCGCGCGAGGCACATTGCATCTGGCTCACGTGTTCGGGCGGCCCGTTCTATGGGCGCGCTCTCGATGAACTTGCCGATGTTACTCGTCATGATGCCTTGGCCCATCCAACGTGGAACATGGGTGCGAAGATCACCATCGATTCCGCCACCCTCATGAACAAGGGTCTTGAGCGCATCGAGGCTATGCATCTGTTCGGTATGGATATCGATCGCATCAAGGTGCTCATCCAGCGTGAGTCCAAGATTCATTCCATGGTCGAATTCGAGGACGGCTCGGTCATGGCGCATCTCGGTGCCTCCGATATGCGCATTCCCATCCAGTATGCGTTTTCGTATCCCGAGCGCTGGTCCACTCCCGCCCCGCGTGTCGATTTCCGCGAAATTGCGCAACTTACATTTGGTGCGCCGGATATGGAATCCTTCCGCTGCCTCAAGCTCGCCGAAATCGCCGGCAAGCAAGGGGGTACGCTTCCCTGCGTGCTTAACGCCGCTAACGAGGTCGCCGTCGACGCATTCTTGCATGACGCCTGCACGTTTGCCGGCATCGCCGATGTCGTGGAGGCGTGTATGGATGAGCACGACTGTCAGAAGGTCGTTTCCTTCGAGCAGCTGGTCGATGTCGACGCATGGGCTCGTGAGCAGGCGCGAGGTATCATCTCGTCCCGTTTCTGATGAGTTTGGATTATATGGACGCTCTATTTGGAATTCTCGGCCCCATCTTTTGGGGCCTTCTGCTTCTGTCGGTCCTCGTGTTCGTGCACGAGGGTGGACATTTTCTCGCCGCGCGGGCGTGCGGCGTTCGCGTGCTCGAGTTTTTCCTCGGCATGCCCTGTCGTTTCAACATCCACCACGTTTCCAAGCGCATCGGCACGAAGTTCGGCGTGACCCCGATTCTTCTCGGCGGGTACGCTGAGATTTGCGGTATGGATCCAACCGAGGTCCCCTGCGCCCCGCAGGTCCTCGCTTGCATTCATCGTCATGGTACGGTCGAGCTCGAGATCGTTGCCGAGGAGCTTGGTCTGTCGTTGGATGACGTCCAGGATGCCTGCTCGCTGCTCTATGGCTGGGGCTCCATCATCCCCGTCGAGGTTGAGGTTGAGGATCTCGAGAAATCTCACGGCGGCGACTTTCCGCAGGCGTTTGCCGCGGTCTCTCGCGATCGGTCCGGTAATACGGTTTATGACGGGCGCTCGTTCGATCGCGAGCATGCCACTGTTGAGGGCGATGCCTGGGTCCCTCCCATGACCGATGCCGAATTCTTCGAGCTTGAGCGTTCTCATACGTACATTGGCAAGGGATTTTGGAAGCGTGCCTTCATGTTGGTTGCGGGTATCGCCGTCAATATCCTGACTGGTTTTCTGCTCGTAATCGCGGTCTATTCCGCGCTCGGTGTCTCAACGCCCATGGACCTCAACGTCCTAGGCGATATCGTCGTTGACTCTCCCGCTCAGCAAGCTGGTCTTCAGAAGGGCGACCGTGTGATTGCCGTCAATGGGGAGCAGGTCGCCTCTTGGATCGAAATGACTGATGCCTTGAACGCCACCGGCAAGAAGGACCCGGTCGAGCTTGAGCTGTGGCGTCCCAACAACCAGCGCGATGCGTTCGAGCATCTTCCCTTTGACGAGAATTCGGAAGACGATTCCTGGGCTCGCGAGAACGGCTCGTTCATGAGTGTCGAGGTGTCGTTCGACCCCGACGGGATGTTGGGAATCAATGCGCCTGTGAAGGTGATTCGCCTCAACCCGTTGCAGTCTTGCCAGATCGCCATCGACAACATCGTCACTACTGCCCAGTCTGTCGCCAGCCTTCTCAATCCGCGTCACACGATGGAGGTGCTCGACAACTCAACGTCCGTCGTCGGCATTTCCGTGATGTCTGCTCAGGCAGCTGCGGCCGGTCCTGCCACGTTCCTCAACTGGGCGGCGCTCATCTCGTTCTCCCTTGGTTTCATGAACCTGCTGCCCATCCCGCCTCTCGACGGAGGCAAACTGTTGATCGAGGCGATCCAGGCCGTTACGCGTCGAAAAGTTCCGGTCAAGGTTCAGACGGTTATTTCCATGATCGGTATTGGACTGTTCGGCTTGCTGTTCGTCTATATGTTGGGCTCGGATATTCTCCGCTTCTTCTAGCGGTGGCAATGAAAGGGGAGTGTCATGCAGGATCTCGCTCGTGAGCGCACGCGTCGTGTGATGGTGGGTTCCGTGCCCTTAGGCGGCGGGTCTCCGGTCGTGGTGCAATCCATGACCTGCACCCCCACTGTCGATGCCGATGCAACGCTTGCCCAGGTCAATGCATTGGTTGACGCGGGATGCGATCTTGTTCGGGTCACCGTGCCCTCAAGGGAGGCGCTGGGGCCCTTCGAGCGCATTTGTCGTGAGTCGCCCGTGCCGATCGTGGCTGACATTCATTTCGATTACCGCCTCGCGATCGGAGCTGTTCGGGCCGGCGCGGCCAAGTTGCGCATCAACCCTGGCAACATCGGTGACTGGGAGCGCGTCGACGCCGTGATCGATGCGGCTGGTGAGGCGGGTGCGGCCATCCGCATCGGCGTCAATGCCGGTTCGCTCGACAAACGCATCGCCGAGCGGGACGACTTAACGCAGCCGGAGAAGCTCGTCGCCTCGTCTCTCGAGTTTGTAGAGCATTTTGAGAAGCGCGGATTCGATGACATCGTGCTTTCTGCTAAGGCGCATAGCGTGCCTACCACGATTGAGACGTATCGCGCGCTTTCGCGCGAACTGCCCCATGTCCCGCTGCATCTCGGCGTGACTGAGGCGGGCACCGTGCAGCAAGGTACGATCAAGAGCGCCGTGGGCCTTGGTGTGCTGCTCGCCGAGGGTATTGGTGACACGATGCGCGTGAGCCTCACGGCCGACCCCATCGAGGAGCCGCCGGTGTGCTGGGGGATCTTGCAATCACTCGGTCTGCGCCGCCGCGGTCCGGAGCTCGTGAGCTGCCCCACGTGCGGCCGAACTCAGGTGGATCTCATCGGCCTGGCAGAAGAGGTGGCCGAGCGGCTCAAGGGTTGCTCCAAGCCCATCTCCGTCGCCGTCATGGGTTGCGTGGTCAACGGACCTGGAGAGGCGAGCGATGCCGACGTGGGCGTTGCCTGTGGGCGCGGTGTCGGCATGGTGTTTCGCCATGGCGAGGTTATCCGCAAGGTGCCCGAGGACCAGATCGTGGATGCGCTCATGGAGGAAATCGACAGGCTCTGATCAATCCCACCGCTCCGGTCCAGACATAATTCCTTCAGGCGTGGTTCGCCTTCGACATCACAAAACGCCTTGCGGAAATATGTCTGGACCGGAGCTGCGATTACTCTACAGCCAGACAAGATTCCCGCGCATTAGCTGGTATTATCGAAGCGTTTGACGCAATTGATATAAGGAGGTCGCTGTGTCTAAGACTCGCGCCATGAAGATGTCCAATTTGTATGCCCCCACGCTTAAAGAGGATCCCGCTGAGGCTGAGCTCGCCAGCCACCGCCTCATGTTGCGTGCGGGTATGATCCGCAAGCAGGCTGCGGGTCTTTACAGCTACCTGCCCCTCGCGTGGCGTTCTTTGCGCAAGATCGAGGATATCGTCCGCGATGAGATGGACGCCGCCGGCGCCCAGGAGCTGCTCATGCCCATCATGGTCGATGCCCAGGTGTGGCGCGAGTCCGGTCGCTACAACGTGTACGGCCCCGAGCTTATGCGTATCTCCGACCGTCATGAGCGCGAGTTCGTTCTCGGCCCCACCCATGAGGAGACTGTCACCGACCTCATCAAGAACGAGCTCAAGAGCTACAAGCAGCTTCCCGTGAACCTGTACCAGATTCAGGACAAGTTCCGCGACGAGATGCGCCCCCGCTTTGGCCTCATGCGCGGCCGCGAGTTCATCATGAAGGACGGCTATTCCTTCAACGCCACGCAGGAGTCCCTGCAGGAGACCTATGACGATATGAAGCAGGCTTATGCGAACATCTGCGAGCGCTGCGGTCTCAAGGCGCTGCCCGTTGTGGCCGATTCCGGTCAGATCGGTGGCGACACCTCCGTCGAGTTCATGGCTCTCGCCGACGCCGGTGAGGCCGCGCTCGTGTACTGCGACGCTTGCGGTTACGCTGCGGACGACGAGGCCGCTTCCACCCAGGTCGTAGTTACCGAGGGTCCCGGCGACGGCATCCTGCAGAAGGTTCACACCCCCGGACTCACGACCATTAAGGAGGTCGCGGAGTTCTTCGAGTTCCCCGAGAACGGCACGCGCAAGGCGCTCGCCCTCATCGACGTCGAGGGCAATCCGGTTGTCGCCATCGTCCCCGGCGATCATGAGCTCAACGATTGCAAGGCCGAACATCTCTTTGGCGAGGGCTTCCACCTCATGACCGACGAGGAGCTTGAGCAGTACGGCCTTTGCAAGGGCTTTATCGGGCCGGTCAACCTGCCCGAGGGCATTCGCCTTGTCTGCGATGTCACCCTGCGCGATTCCAAGCAGTGGGCATGCGGTGCCAACGAGGTCGATTACCACTTTACTGGCGCCTGCCCCGGTCGCGATTTCGAGCCCGACGCATGGGAGGATCTCATCACGGTCGTTGCCGGCGACCCGTGCCCGCATTGCGGCACCCCGCTCTCCGGTGCTCGTGGCATCGAGGTGTCCCAGGTCTTCCAGCTCGGCACCAAGTACTCCGAGGCCATGGGGGCGACCTTCGCCGATGAGAACGGCGAGGAGAAGCCTTTCCTGATGGGCTGCTACGGTGTTGGCGTTTCGCGCACCCTCGCCGCGTCCGTCGAGCAGCATCACGACGAGAACGGCATCATCTGGCCCGTGTCGATTGCCCCGTACGAGGTTTCCATCATGCCGCTCGATCCGACGATCCCGGAATGCGCCGAGGTTTGTGACCGCCTGACTGCGGAGCTCTGCGAGGCGGGCATCGAGGTCATCGTCGATGATCGCGACATTCGTCCCGGCGTCAAGTTCGCCGACAACGACCTTATGGGCTTCCCGTACCAGATCGTGCTGGGCAAGCGCGGTCTCAAGAACGGCACGGTCGAGCTCAAGGATCGCGCTACGGGCGAGCGCGAGGACGTTGCGATCGATGAGGTTGCCTCCAAGGTCGCAGATCTTGTGATCTCGCAGCGCCGTTAGAGTCAGTTCTTCATGGGCGTACGTGCTCAAAGCATCGTGCGCCCATGTTGTTGTGCAGCGTTTACCTGGGAGAACCTCCAATATCAGACTTCTTTTCAAAAAAGTCTGAAAAAGTGCTTGCACAGCTTTCGAGGTTCCCGTATAGTACTTCTTCGTTGCAAGGGGGCGTAGCTCAGCTGGGAGAGCGCTTGACTGGCAGTCAAGAGGTCAGGGGTTCGATCCCCCTCGTCTCCACCACTTGCTTCTTTCTTTCTCTTCATGGGGGCGTAGCTCAGCTGGGAGAGCGCTTGACTGGCAGTCAAGAGGTCAGGGGTTCGATCCCCCTCGTCTCCACCATGAGATTTATGGCCAGGGCTTTTGCCCTGGCCTTTTTATTTACGATTTAACTAGATTCTGTATATTTCTCATTCCGAATCGCATATCGGGATCCTTTGACTCGATTCGCGGAATCTGATCCGATTGCACGCTTTTTGGGACCCTGCCCCCACCTGAGGAAGGTCCTTTACCAGTTCATCTAATAAACCGGGCGTCGCGTTATTCGCTGGACACGGTATCTCGTTATTCGGGGGCTCCGACCTTCCGCAAACGGGACACCCTCGCCGGGAATTCAGCTCGGTCGGAGTCTAATATGTAGAAACCGTGTGCGGGCGCTCATCGGGGGCGCCCGCTCCGTTATCTATTGCGAGAGGGGGTGGTGCGCGTGGCGCACGAAAGTCGCGGGATGGAACCTGCAGGAGTCAGGCGGCTCGTCGAGGCCCATTATTCCGACGTCTACGCGTACTGCCGCAGGCACACCGAGTCGGTCGACGAGGCGGAGGATGCCGCCCAGGAGGTGTTCCTCAGGTTCGTCGGGGCATCCGGGCGCTATCGGGACGACGGCAGGCCGCTGGCCTACCTGCTCACGATCGCGCGCAACGTCTGCGCCGACTCGCACCGCCGTGGCGCGATGCGCGCCGACGAGCTGCCCTGCGACGAGGTCCTCGCCGACCCTTCGCCCGGGCCCGGCGCGGCCGACAGGCTGTCCGCCGTTCGTCGCGCGGTCCGGGCCCTGCCAGACGAGGCCCGCGAGATCGTAGAGCTCAAGTTCGACCAGGGGCTCACTGCGGTGGAGATCGCGCACGTCACGGGCCTCAGCCGCTTCGCGGTGGCGCGCCGCATCGGCTCCGCCCTGTCGGACATCAGGGAGGCCCTGGCCTCCGAGGAAGGGGACGCATGATGGATCACATTCCTGACCGATCGCCGGAGCGGGAGCTCGCCCGCCTGTTCCGGGAGGAGCGCGAGGGCTGGGACCGGGAGGCGGACCGCGCCCGTCTCGTCGAGGCCTGCGTCGCCGCTTGCGAGGCCGAGGCGGCCGCCCTCGAGAGGAGGGGGGTGGGGGCGTCGCTCCCGGCGTTCCTGGCCGCCCAGGCCCGCTTCACGCCGCCCGGCGTCTGGATTGCCATCGCCTCCGTGGGGGTACTTGCGGTCGCGGGCGCGGGGGCGGGGGCTGACGGCCCCGCCGCCTTTCAGGCGCTCTCTTCCGCGGGCGGGCTGCTCGCCCTGGTGTGCCTCGTCGGCGTGACGCGGTCCAAGCCGTTCGGCATGGGCGAGCTCGAGTCGTCGTGCCCGTTCAACGCCGTGTCGGTGTCCTTCGCCCGCCTGCTGCTCTTTGGGGTCCCCAGCGCGCTTGTGCTCGCGCTCGGGTCGGCCTCGGCGGGGGCCCAGGGACTGGGTGCCGCCAGGGCCCTGGCCCTCATGGCCGCCCCCTACCTGACGGCCTGCGCCGGGGGCCTCATGTGCGCCAGGCGCGCCGCGGGGCCGGACGCCGGGGGCGCCGCGGTCGCGTGGGCCTCCTCGGTCACCGCCGCGTCGGCGCTGTTGTTCTACGCCGCCCCTGTCGCGTATGCGGCGGCGAGCGCCTGGGCTTGGTGCCTCGCTTGCCTGGCCTCCGGGTTCTGGTGCGCCTCGGAGGTCCGCGCGTGGCTGGGCGAGGGAGCCCGGGGCTTCGCGCCCCGGCGCGGGGACGTCCGGTCCCCGCTCAACATCTGATATCGATAGAAGGGAGAATGCGATGGAACTCGAGCTCGATAGGCTCACCAAGCAGTACGGCCCGAAGATCGCGGTCGACCGGGTCAGCGCCCGGCTGGGGGCCGGCGTCTACGGGCTGCTCGGCGCCAACGGCGCGGGGAAGACGACGATCATGCGCATGATATGCGGCATCTTGCGCCCGACCTCGGGCGAGGTCCGCCTTGACGGGCGCCCGACCGCGGAGATGGGGGGCGAGTTCCGGGCGCGCCTCGGCTATCTCCCCCAGGACTTCGGGTACTACCCGGAGTTCACGGCGCTCGACTTCATGGAGTACATGGCCGCCCTGAAGGGCCTGGACTCCCGCGCGGCACGCACGCGCTCGCTCGAGCTGCTCGACCGGGTCGGGCTCGCCGGCGAGGAGCGCCGCCTCATCCGTACGTTCTCCGGGGGCATGAAGCAGCGCCTCGGTATCGCCCAGGCGGTGCTCAACGACCCGGACGTCCTCGTGCTCGACGAGCCCACCGCCGGCCTCGACCCGAAGGAGCGAGTGCGGTTCCGCAACCTCATCGCGAGCTTCGCCGCCGACAAGGTCGTCCTGCTGTCCACGCACATCGTCTCCGACGTCGAGTACATAGCCGACAGCATCCTGATGATGCGGGCGGGGTCCTTGATAATGCGGGGCACCCCGTCGGAGGTCGTGTCGCGCGTCGACGGCATGGTCTGGGAGGCCCGCGTCCCGGCTCGGGAGGCGGATGATCTGTCGACCGCGTCGCGCGTGGTCAACGTCCACCACATGGGGGACGGAACGGCCCTCGTCCGGTTCCTCTCCGGAGACGGCCCCTCCCGTGTGCCCGGTGCCGTCAGGGCAGAGCCCACGCTCGAGGACCTGTACCTGCACGTGTTCGACGAGAGCGGGGCGGAGGGCGGCCCCGCGCCGCTCGCCGGGCCCGCCGACGCCGATCGCCGCGGGCGCCGCGGCGCCCATTTCGGAGGTGGCCGACATGCTTAGCCTTATCAAGTTCGAGCTCAAGAAGATGCTTACCCGCCGCGTGGCCGTTGCCGTGAACGCCGGCGTGCTCGTTATGCTCATCGCCGTCATGGCGCTCAACGTGATGCAAGCCAGGGCCGAGGGCAACACCGGGGAGATCCTTTCGGGGCCCGAGGCCATCGCGCACCGCCGCGAGGTGGCCGAGACCCGCGCGGGCGAGCTCACGCCAGAGCGCGTGGCCGCCGACATCGCCCATTATCAAGAGATCGCCTACGAGAGACTCAACCCCGAGGAGCTCGCGGAGATGTCTGACGCAGCCGCGTACGAGGCCGTGGCGGAGGCGTACGACGAGGCGACGCGCCTGGAGCTCTATGATCCGTACTACATCACGCTGCTCAAGCCCTGGGCGGTCAGGGGCCTGGAGCCCTACCAGTACGCCTTCCGCGTTACCCCCGAGATGGCGCTTGACTTCTACGGCGCCCTGGCGGCCAGCCTGCAGGACTCCCTCGACGAGGGCATGGGAGGGGAGTGGGTCTACTCGCCGGCGGAGCGAGCGTTCTGGACCGAGAAGGAGGCCGGCGTGGCCGAGCCCATCGGATACGGGTGGTCCGGCGGATGGGACAACATCCTCGACTGCACGGCGTTCCTCGTCTTCGCCATCTTCGCCGTCTGCGTCACGGTGACGCCCCTGTTCGCCTCCGAGTACCGCGAGGGGACCGACGCGGTCCTTCTCTCGTCCCGAAACGGGCGCGGCAGGCTCGTAGCCGCGAAGCTCGCGGCGGCCGTGCTCTACGCCACGGCCCTGTTCGCGGTCGCCGCCGCCATCGTCTGCGGCGTCTCCCTGGTCTTCTACGGCGCCGGAGGGGCGGACCTCGCGATCCAGAACTATGCTCTGGCCTCGCCCTACAACCTCACGATGGCGCAAGCCGCCGCGCTGTACATCGGCATCTTCTACCTCGTCATGCTCGGGATGCTCGCCCTGACGCTCGCGCTCTCCGCGTCGACGCCCTCCACGCTCGCCATCATCGTGACCGACGTGGTCGTCCTGTTCGTGACCGGCCTCCTCCCGTCCGCCGGCGTCGGGGTGCTGCGCCACTTCCTCACGCTGTTCCCCATGGGGATGCAGTCGCCGTTCGACATGTTCGCCGCGCTGTTCTCCTACCCGGTGGGGCCGGTCGTGCTCGACCTCATCGGCATGGCGGCCCTCGTCTACGGCGCCCTCGTCGCGATCGGCGTCCCCCTCGCCCTGTGCCGCTGGTGCCGGCACCAGGTCGCCTGATAGGCGCCCCACGCCCAAGCGAGGCCTTCCGTGCGGATTAAGCACCGATCAATCACGACGGCCCCCTGCGTCGATTGCGTGGTATACTCCCTCTCGCAGGAATCGCTGCGATTGCAGAATTTGCGTTGCATCGGTTTTCGCGTTTACCCGGAATTGCCCTGAATGCGTCTTTTCGCGCGGATTTGAGGTTAATCGGACTTCCCGGCATCAAGAGGCCAGGGGTTCGATCCCCCTCGTTTCCACCATGAGATTTAAGGCCTCCGGGAAACCGAAGGCCTTTTACATTTACGCATGTGATGCAACATTCTTAACGGGCTCTTGGCGCAACGGTTAGCGCAGGGGACTCATAATCCCTGGGTTCTGGGTTCGAATCCCGGAGGGCCCACCATCGAAACAGCAGGTCAGACAACGTGTCTGGCCTTTTTCTTTTTCGCGCCCGATGTGCAACGCCGTGCACGGCTATGCGGCTGAATGAGTCGAAAACATTCGCCGGAGGCGAGTAGTGCCTCACCTGAATCGCGATTTTAAAAAATGTATTGCACCGTCATCCAAATTCGTGTTAGTATTCTCCTTGCTGAAAAGCACGGGCGATTGGCTCAGGGGTAGAGCATATCCTTCACACGGATGGGGTCACAAGTTCGAATCTTGTATCGCCCACCATCACACATTAAAGGCTCCAGGTAACTGGAGCCTTTTTGCTATAGAGACTCAGCGACCTTGTGAGGGTGACATGATTCTCCTTGTCGACAAAATCGAGAAGTCCTTCGGCGCCCGGACTCTGTTCACGGGTGCCACGCTCCAGGTGAATGCCGGCGAGCGGTACGCCCTTGTCGGTCCTAACGGTGCCGGCAAGACGACGCTGCTTAAGATCATCATGGGCATCGACAGCGCCGATGCCGGGTCCGTTACGTTTGCCAAGGATGCCAATGTCGGCTATCTCGAGCAGGAGACCAAACTTGCCGGTGATACCTCCATCATCCAGGAGGTTATGGACGCTGCGATCGAAATCAAGACGATGGGGGAGCGCTCCGAGGAGCTTCAGCTCAAGATTGCCGAGGCTGGAGAGTCCGGCGAGGTTCCCCAGGCCCTGCTTGACGAGTATGGTCATGTGCAGGACCGCTTCGAGCGTTTGGGCGGCTACGAACTCGAGAGCAACGCGCGTCAGATTCTTGCCGGTCTGGGTTTTAAGCCCTCGGATTTCGATCAGCCGTGTTCCGAGTTTTCTGGTGGCTGGCAGATGCGTATTGCGCTGGCCAAGCTGTTCCTCCGCCATCCCGACGTCCTGTTGCTCGACGAGCCCACCAACCACCTCGACCTTGAAAGTGTCCAGTGGCTGCGCGGGTTCATCTCCGCCTACGACGGCGCTGTGCTGATCGTCAGCCACGACCGTGCCTTTATGGACGCCTGTGTGGATCACGTGGCGGCCCTCGAGAACCGTCGCATCACTACCTACACCGGCAATTACAGCTCCTATCTCAAGCAGCGCGAGGACAACCTCGAGCAGATGCGCGCCAAGCGCGCCGCCCAGGAGCGCGAGATCGCCCATATGCAGGTGTTCGTCGATAAGTTCCGTTACAAGCCGACCAAGGCCGCCCAGGCCCAGGAGCGCATGCGCCGCATCGAGCAGATCAAGAGTGAGCTCGTGATCTTGCCCGAGGGTCACAAACACGTCAATTTCAAGTTCCCCGACCCTCCGCGCTCGGGCGATATGGTCATCAAGCTCGAGGATTTTGCCAAGCGCTTTGGCAGTAAGACCCTTTACGAGCACGCCGATCTGACGCTGTATCGCGGGGACCGCGTCGCGCTCGTCGGACCCAATGGCGCCGGCAAGTCCACGCTCCTCAAGATGCTCATCGGCCAGGAGGCGCCGACTGAGGGAACTCGCTCGCTTGGCACCAACGTCGGCGTGGCGTACTACGCTCAACATCAGCTCGAGGGGCTTAAAGAGGGCAATACCGTTCTGCAGGAGATCGACTCCGTTGCCCCTACCTGGACTGTCCCGCAGCAGCGCAGCCTGCTCGGTGCCTTCCTCTTCGCCGGTGAGGATGTCGACAAACGCGTGGGGGTTCTTTCCGGCGGCGAGCGCGCCCGTCTCGCGCTGGCCAAGATGCTCGTCGCCCCTGAGGCGCTGCTCTGCCTCGACGAGCCCACCAACCATCTCGATATCGATTCCGTCGACATGCTCGAGAACGCCCTCAAGAGCTTCCCGGGCACCATCGTCCTCATCTCCCACGACGAGCACCTGGTGCGTGCTGTGGCGAACCGCGTGGTTGATATCCGTGACGGAAAGATGACCGTTTACGACGGTGATTACGACTATTACCTGTTCAAGCGCGAAGACCTGGCTGCTCGTGCCGCGGCTGAGGCCGCTGAGCCTGCAAATGCCCCCAGGCAACAGGTCCAGCAACGTGCCGACGAACCTCAGGCTTCGGCGCCTCGCGAGGGCAAGAAGACCAAGGAGCAGAAACGTGCCGAGGCCGCCGCTCGCGCCGAACTCAATCGCCGCCTTAAGGGCACGAAGGACCGCCTCAAGAAGGTCGAAGCCGAGCTTGATGTGAAGCGAGCCCGCTACGACGAGCTCATGACTCTCATGGCCAGCGAGGAGCTGTATGCCGACCAGGATAAGTTCAATGCCGCGCTCGTGGAGTACAACGGGCTCAAGCAGGAGCTTCCGGCTCTCGAGGACGAGTGGCTCGAGCTATCCACCACGATCGAGGAAGAGACTGCCCGTGGACTCGCGTAGAGCGCTTGCCGTCGCCCTGTCGCTTCTGGGTTTCGCTTTTAGATTGTTCGCGCTCGTCCTCTGTGCGCTCACGGTCGTCCTGTGCTTCAACGGATTCGCGACGATGCTCGGCATCGTGAATTTCGTCGTCGACCTCACCCGGGCGCTTCCGGATATCATCGCGGGCTATGGTTTGATTCCCACTCCCTTTGGCGGCGTGTTCCGCTTCGACTTTGCAGTCGTGGCGGCAGTGTGCTTCTTTGTGGATTACCTGCTCGGCCGTATTTCTCAAACCATCCGCTAGGAGGAGTAGGGTGAATTTCGACTATCTGTTCGGCTTGCTCGCAAGCGCAGCTGCCGTGATCATCGGCATTGTGGTGCATGAGAGCGCCCACGCTCTTGCCGCCTACCTGTTGGGCGATCGCACGGCTCGATCGCAGGGGCGCATCTCGCTCAATCCGCTTCGCCACATCGATCCCTTCGGTACCATACTGCTACCTCTGATCATGATCTTGGCCGGCGGTCCCGTCTTTGCATTTGCCAAGCCCGTTCCCATCTATCTTGGCAACCTCAAGCATCCCAAGCGCGACGAGGTGATCGTCTCTCTGGCGGGTCCTTTGAGTAATATCGTCCTTGCCGTCCTGGGTGCGCTTCTTTTGCGTGGCCTGGCCAACGACCCCGCGCTGTTCGCGGGCGGTCTGGCGCAGTACGGGCTGGCTGCGCAGGTCGCTCCGCACTTGGTCCGCTTCTCGTTGACGCTCATGAGCGTCAACCTCTCGCTCGCGTTCTTCAACTTGATCCCGTTGCCTCCGCTCGACGGTTCTTCGCTGCTTGTCCCGTTTCTCAAGGGTCGGGCCCTGCAGACGTATTATGAGATCCAGCGCTATTCCATGCCCATTCTGATCGTCGTTCTGTACGTGTTGCCGAGCTTGTTACGCATCGATTTGATCGGCCTGTATTTCAGCGTTACGGTCGATCCCTTGTATCTCAACCTCGTCAGCTTCGCTTTGGGGTTTTAAAGCCCGTCGGTGCGCTAAACTCAGTGCGTATGCGTTTTTCAGTGTGAGAGGGGGGGTCGCATGTCGTATCGCGTGTCTACGCAGGTCTATTCCGGACCGTTTGACCTTCTGCTTCAGCTTGTGAGCAGGCAAAAGGTCGACATCGGCTCGATCTCCATCTCCGAGGTCGCCGAGCAGTACCTCGCCGAGGTCGAGCGTCTCGAGGCGCTTGACCTCGATGTCGCGAGCGATTTTCTGCTCGTCGCCGCGACCTTGCTCGATATCAAGGCCGCGTCGCTTGTCCCCGACGATTCGACCAATGTCGCCGAAGACGATGATCTGGACGATGAATTCTCGGGCTTGGATGCCGACTCCTTGCGCGAGGTCCTCATCCAGCGCCTCATAGCCTACAAGCAGTTCAAGGGTGCGGCCGCCGCGTTGGGGGCCCGTATGGAGGCTGAGAGTCGCATGCATCCGCGCGTTGCCGGCCCCGACCCCGAGTTCTTGAACTTGATGCCCGATTATCTTGCGGGCATCACGCTGCGCGGCCTTGCCGTTATCTGCGCGGATTTGGATGGCAAGCGCGAGACGTTCCTGCTTGAGGCCGAGCATGTCGCCCCCAGCCGCGTGCCCATCGAACTCACGGTTGCCTCTGTCGACCGCGTCACGATCTCGCGGCCGCATCTCACGTTCCGCGATCTTCTGGATGGGGATGCGACCACTGAGCAGATCGTCGCCACGTTTCTCGCCATTCTCGAATTGTCAAAGCGCGGCTCCGTCACGCTCGAGCAAGACGAGAACTTCGGCACCATCCGCATCGACCGAGTCGCGGGCGCACCCGAGTACCGCCCCGAGGACGGTTCGCTTTTTGACGAGGAGGACTAATGGAGCATCTGAGCGAGCTTGAAGCCGGCTCCATCAAGGGCGCCGTTGAGGCGCTTCTGCTGGTTTCGAGCGATCCCGTGAGCGCGAGTCAGCTTGCGGGCGTTCTCGGTTCGACCCCCGGTGAGATCGCCTCCCTTCTGGCAGATCTCAAGGTCGAGTATGAGGAGGCCAATCGCGGTTTTCAGTTGCGTGAGGTCGCAGGGGGTTGGCGCCTATTCACACATCCCGCGTTTCATGACCAGGTCGAGTCATTTGTCCTGTCATGGGATACTCAGCGCTTGTCGCAGGCCGCCCTCGAGACGCTCGCTGTCATCGCCTATCATCAGCCGGTCACGCGCGAAATGGTCAAGGGCATCCGCGGCGTAAACTCCGATGGCGTCATCTCCTCTTTGGTGGATAAGGGCCTCATTCGCGAGATGGGCCGGGACCCCCAGCGCGGCCAGGCCATTCTCTACGGCACCACCAACGCGTTCCTCGAGAAGTTCGGCTTGCGCTCCACGCGCGATCTTCCCGATCTCGAGCAGTTCGCCCCCGACGAGCAGGCTCGCCAGTTCATTCGCGAGCGTCTTTCCGGCCGATCAATCCAGTCGACCCTCGATGAGGTGGACGAGGATCTGGAAGAGGAGCGCGAGCTCATCTCCACGGATGAGGGCAACGCCGACGTCGGCGCCACGTCCGATGGCGATTCGTTCGACAAGGACCGCGATGCGTAGCGCCAGAGAGGGCTTGCCGCTCGTCCATGAGGGCGACTCGATGCTGGTTCCCATGCGCTTGCAGCGCTTTCTCGCGCGCGCAGGCGTTGCGAGTCGGCGCGGGTCTGAAGGGCTCATGACTGCCGGGCGCGTTCGCGTCAACGGCGAGGTCAAAACCGAGCTCGGTACGAAGGTCGACCCGCGATGCGATGAGGTCACGGTTGACGGTGTTCCCGTCGTGCTCGGCTCCGGACCCGCCTACATCATGCTCAACAAGCCGGCCGGGTTCCTCACCACGATGAGCGACCCGCATGGGCGCCCCACCGTCGCTGAACTTGTGCCCAGCAAAAAGTTTCCCGGGCTCTTCCCGGTCGGCCGTTTAGACATGGACACGACCGGCCTGCTCTTGTTTACCACCGATGGTGATTTGGGCCAGCGTCTGCTCCATCCGTCTCACCATGTATGGAAGACCTATCGCGCCATCGTGGACGGCCGCTGCTTAGATGGAGACCTGGAGCCCTTGCGGCGCGGGCTCACCCTCGACGACGGTCCGTGCCAGCCCGCGCGGTGCCGCGTGCTCGAGCCGGCAGATGCTCGCATCCCCGGCTTCCTCCGGCTCGACCCGGGGACGACGGCCGTCGAGGTCATCATTCGAGAAGGCCGAAAGAACCAGGTCAAGCGCATGCTCTCCAAGATCGGTCATCCCGTCATCGCCCTGCATCGCTGCCGGTTCGGCGAATTGCGGCTCGGCGACTTGGCTGAAGGCTCTTGGAGGGAACTCACCGACGAAGAGGTCGCGTCGCTCAAATCCGCGCCGCGGCTGGATCTATAGGAGGATTACATGATCATTGCCATTGACGGGCCCGCCGGTTCCGGCAAGTCCACCATCGCCCGCGAGGTAGCCACGAGATTCGGCTTTTCCAAGCTCGATACCGGCGCTATGTATCGCTCTGTCGCGTTGAGTGCACTGCAGCGCGGCATTTCGCTTGAGGATGCTTCGGCGACCGCTCAGCTTGCGCGCGACATCCACATCACGTTTGGTGCCGAGAATCACGGCAACGTCTCCGTCTTCGTGGATGGGGTCGACGTCTCCGACGCGATCCGTACCCCCGAGGTGGACCGCAACGTCTCCGCAGCGGCCGCGAATCCCGGTGTTCGCGCCGCCATGCTCGACCCGCAGCGCCGCTTCGCCGAGGGCCGCGATGTTGTTGCCGAGGGCCGCGATATCGGCACCGTCGTCTTTCCGGAGGCGGAGCTCAAGGTGTTTTTGACCGCCGATCCGCGTGAGCGCGCCCGTCGCCGTGTCATGCAGCGCCATGAGGGCGCCGAGGTCGATGCATCCGTGATCGAGGCCGAGATCGAGCAGACGCTCGCCGATATCGAGCGTCGTGACGCGCTTGATTCCAAGCGTGAAACTGCGCCGCTCACCTGTGCCGACGATGCCGTTCGCATTGATTCGACGAGCCATACCATCGATGAAATCGTCTCCATGATCGAGCATCTCATCGCCGAGAGGAGGTAGTATGGCCGAGGAGATCTCGATCCCGCGTGATGCGGCTTCGCATTACAACTGCCCCATGTCGGCGTTTCCACTGCATGAGCGCGTGATCTATACCATTGTCATGGCTGTTCTCTGGGCATTTTCCAAAATCATGTGGCGCTGGCGCCTTGAGGACGCCGAGAAGGTGCACGCCCGCTGCTCCGACGGCGTCGTCATCATTTGCAATCACACTTCGATGGCCGAGGTTTTGCCCATCGTCACGAGCGAGTGGGCGGCCGGTCGCCGCGTCCGCCCGATTTTCAAATCGGAATTCAACAAGACCGGCATCGTTCGATGGGCTTTCGCCCTCGCGGGCGGTATCCCCGTCGATCGCGGCGAGGCAGATATGGCGGCCCTGCGCGCGGCCCAGCATGCCTTGCAGCGAGGCGAGGATGTGCTGATCTTCCCTGAGGGCACTCGTGTTCGCACCGATGACCAGCCGGTCGAGGTTCACGGAGGCTTCGCGCTTATTGCGCAGATGGGAAAGGCGCCCGTTTCCCCGATGGCCGTTTGCGGTTTTCGCGATATCACGCCTGCCGGTAAAAAGCTCATGCGCCCCAAGAAGTGCTGGATGCGAGCGGGTGATTCCGTCCTTCTCGAAGATGCCCCCGAGGGCATGAAGCGCCGCGAACGCACGCAGTGGGTTGAGGATGAGTCCATTCGACGCATGTACGCGATTCGCGATGCGCTGCGCGCTGAGCATCCGGGGAGGTTCTAGATGTCTCACATTGACATCGAGGTCGCTCGCTACGCCGGCGTATGCTACGGCGTCGAGCGTGCGCTCGGCATGGCCGAAAAGGCCGCCGACGAGGCCCGCAAGCCCGTCAATACGCTCGGCCCCCTCATTCATAATCCGCTGGTAGTCGACGATCTCGAAAGCATCGGCGTGGGCACTGCCTCGAGTGTTTCCGAGGTCGAGGAGGGCACGCTCATCATTCGCGCCCACGGCGTCGTGCCGAGTGTCATCGAGGATGCCCGTACCCGCGGTCTTGACGTCCTGGATGCAACGTGCCCCTATGTCAAGAAGGTCCATAACGCCGCCGAGCGCCTCGTGCGCGAGGGGTATCAGCTCATCGTGGTAGGGGAGAGCGGTCACCCCGAGGTCGAGGGCATCATGGGACACGCAGGGAATGACGCACACGTGGTCTCCGTTCCCGGGGATCTCGACACCATCGATCTTTCGCGTAAGGTCGGCGTGGTCGTGCAGACCACCCAGACACCCGGAGCGCTGGCCGATGTTGTTGCCGAACTATCCAAGCGGACCATGGATTTGCGCGTCATCAACACCATCTGCTCCGCGACTCAGGAACGCCAGGATAGCGCCGCCGAACTTGCCCGTCGCGTTGACGCGATGGTCGTCGTCGGCGGCAAGAACTCCGGCAACACGCGTCGTCTTGCCGAGATTTGCACGGCGGCCTGCCCCAAAACGCATCACATTGAGGACGCCTCCGAGATCGAGGCGGCCTGGTTTGACGGAGCTTCTCACATCGGCGTGACCGCAGGCGCTTCGACGCCCGCTTCGCATATTGAGCGCGCCCTTGTCCGCATGCGCAGCCTTCTGGAGTCCTGATGGCCGGACGAGATTCGAACATGCCCTCGGTGCCCACGTATGCGGGCACCGTTGCGCCATATGCCCTATCCAAGGATCCCTCTTCAGACGGCGCCACCGTTTTGTCGGTGACCCCCGATTCGCCTGCATATGACATAGGGCTCGAGCCCGGCATGCGCGTGCTCACGGTGAATGGCAAGCCGCTCACCGATATGATCGTGTGGCTGTGGGAGACCGAGGACGTCGAGGCCGAGATCGAGGTATTCGACCCGCGTGACAACACGGTCGCATCTGCTGTGATCGAGCGTTTCCCGGGCGAGGAATGGGGTGTCGATTTTGACGGTGTCGTGTTCGACGGGATGCGCACCTGCGTGAACGCCTGCATCTTCTGCTTCATGAACATGCTCCCTAAGGAGAGCCGCTCCACGCTCACCATTCGGGACGATGATTATCGCCTGAGCTTTTTGCAGGGCAATTTCGTGACCCTTACGAATATGAAGGACCACGAGGTCGAAGACGCCATCGACAAGATGCTCTCGCCCATGAACGTGTCGCTTCATGCCATCACGCCTGAGTGCCGACGCAAGCTCATCGGGCGCAACGCACCGCGTGGCATCGAGGTGCTCGAGCGCTTTCTCGAGGCTGGTATCGAGATCCATGCGCAGATCGTGCTTTGCCCCGGGATCAATGACGGGGACGAGCTACTCGCAACTCTCGAGTACGTCGAGGCCCATCCCGGCATCACGAGCCTTGCCATCGTCCCGCTTGGCTTTACCAAGCATCAGAAGCGCTTCACCACCTCGTACTCCGATGACGTCGAGGCGTCGCGGGCCGTTGTCAAGATGCTCGAGCCGTTCCAACAGCGCGCCCGCGAGGAGCGCGGTTGCACGGTATTCCAGCTCGCGGATGAGTTTTACATCGATGCCCATCTGCCGGTCCCACCTGCAGAGACCTATGATGGCTTTCCGCAGTTCTACGACGGCATCGGTATGCTTCGCAGCTTCCTGGACGAAGTCGAGTCCGTAAGGGCTGTCAGGAGTTTGGAGGTCGCTCGCGTTTCCGAGCGGCTCGGCGAATCGAGTCGTCGGGTCCTCATCATTTCCGGAGAAGCGGCGCAGGGCACCTTCGGTGCGTTTTGCAGCATGTTCGATGCGGACGTTATCGACGTCTTCACTATCAAAAATAAGTACTTCGGCGGCAACGTGAACGTCACGGGCCTCATCTGCGCATGCGATCTTCTCGGCCAGCTGCCAGCTGATCTGACGGGCATCGAGCTGCTCATTCCGGATGTGATGTTCAACTACGACGGTCTCACTCTCGACGGTCTCGCCCGTGATGAGGTCACAGCTGAACTCGAGCAGCGCGGTGCGATCGTGCATTACGCCACTCCCGCGCCGAATTGTCTACTCGACGCGTTGGCCTAACTGAACGCCGGTGCGCGGGCATAATTCCTTCGGGCGTGGTTTCGCTTCGCTTCACAAAAAACGCCCTACGGAAATATGCCCGCGCATCGGCTGCCCATAAATAGCGCCGAGCACTAATTTTTCCAACGAGGGTGGCTTGGATCGCGATGGGCGACCCTCCGGGGTGGACATATTCTCGTAGGGTGTTTTGTGAGCGAAGCGAACCACACCCGAAGAGATTATGTCCACCCCGTGGGATGCGTCATCGCCACGGAGCACATGCTAGAATTTCACCAACTGTGACTATCCAAGGAGAACCTATGTCTCGTCCTATTGTCGCGATCGTCGGGCGCCCTAATGTGGGCAAGTCGACGCTCGTCAATCGCATCGCGCAGACGTCCGATGCCATCGTTCATCAGAGCCGCGGCGTCACGCGCGACCGTAGCTACCATGTCGCCGACTGGAACGGCCGCGAGTTCATGCTCGTGGATACGGGCGGTATCGAGCCCATGAAGAGTGACGATGTCTTTGCCACGTCCATCCGCGACCAGGCCCTGGCTGCCGCCGAGGAAGCCGCTGTCATCCTGTTTGTGGTCGACGGTTCTGTCGGTGTCACCGAGGAGGATGAGAGCGTCGCCCGCATGGTGCGCAAGCTCAAGAAACCGACTTTCCTGCTCGTCAACAAGCTCGACAATCCCGCCCGCGAGAACGACAGCCTTTGGGAGTTCTACTCCCTGGGCGTGGGTGACCCCGTCGCCGTCTCCGCACTGCACGGCCACGGCACCGGCGACCTGCTCGACGAGGTCGTCTCCCTGCTGCCCGAGGACGCGGGAGACGAGGACGACGAGCCCGATACGCTGCGCGTCGCCATCATCGGCCGACCGAATGCCGGCAAGTCCTCGCTCTTCAACAAGATGATTGGCAATGACCGCTCCATCGTGAGCAATATCGCCGGTACCACGCGCGATGCCATCGACACGGTTGTCGAGCGCGACGGCAAGCGTTATCGCATGGTCGATACCGCGGGTATCCGTAAGAAGAGCACGGTCTATGAGAATATCGAGTACTACTCCATGGTCCGAGGGCTCCGCGCCATCGATCGCGCGGACGTCGCGCTGCTCGTCGTCGACGCCTCCACGGGCGTGACGGAGCAGGACCAGAAGGTTGCCAACCTCGCCATCGAGCGCGGCTGCGCCCTGGTGGTACTCCTCAACAAATGGGACCTCCTCAAGGACGACTACGAGCGCGAGGCCGTCATGGAGACTGTCGATCGCCGCCTGACCATGGCGCCCTGGGCCGAGTATCTGCGCATTTCTGCCATGACCGGCCGCAGCGTCCACAAGATCTGGGACATGGTCGACGCCGCGGCCGAGCGTCGCGCGAGTCATATCACCACTTCTCAGCTGAACAAGCTCCTTACCGATATGCGTGAGTTCGGCCACACCGTCTCCGATGGCAAGCGCCGCCTCAAGATGCACTACGTCACGCAGACGGGTGAGAAGCCCCCGGCGTTCACGTTCTTCGTCAACCACACCGACTTGGTGTCCGACAACTACAAGCGGTACATCGAGAACCGCATGCGCGCCACCTTCGATTTCAAGGGAACGCCGATCCGCCTGCGCTTCCGTGCCAAGAAGAGCGACAAGGACAAGGAGTAGCGATGCCGGGGATGGATCGCTTCCTCATCCTTGCTGGCCCGGGGATGTTCGGAGCTTCCTGGTGGCCGTTGATTCTCACGTACATTCTCACGTTCCTTGTTTGCGGTATTCCCTTTGGGAAGATCTTTGCCAGATTGCTCGGTAAAATTGACCTGCAGAAGGTCGGCTCCGGCAACATCGGCACCACCAATGCGCTCCGCGCCGGAGGCCCCAAGGTCGCGATTCCCACGCTCATCTGCGACGTCTTCAAGGGCGTTCTTGGCGTGAACGCGGCCCGTCTCGTCGTCGCGAACATGGTCCGCATCGAGCCCGTCGACGTACTCGCCCTCAACGGTGGCGCCGGCATCGGCGACACCCTCCTGGCTATCGCGGGGCTCGTATGCCTGTGTGGCCATATCTTTTCGCCCTATCTCCACTTCAAGGGTGGTAAAGGTATTGCGACGGGCGTGGGTGTGCTGTTTGGTCTTTCCTGGCCCTTCGCCTTGCTGCATCTCGGGATCTTCATCGTGGTCGTGGCGTTCACGCGTCTCGTGTCGCTCGGTTCCATCATCACCGTTCTGGCCCTGCCCATTACGGTTCCCTTGTATTTTGCGGGCGATAGCCTGAGCTTCAAGGTGATCTTGTCCCTTCTCGGGCTGCTGATCGTTTGGGCCCATCGCTCCAACGTCAGGAAGCTACTGAATGGCACGGAGTCCAAACTCTCTTTTTCTAAACGCGTCGATAAGATGGATGAGTAACATGCGCATCGCACTGATCGGTACCGGTTCGTGGGGCACGGCCATGGCCGGCCTTGTGGCCTCTCATGGACATACGGTCGTCATGTGGTCCTACGACCCCGCTCCGGCGCACGAGATCAACGAGCTTCATACCAACAGCTGCTATCTCTCAGACTACACGTTGCCTGAAAGTGTGAGTGCGACCTGCTCGCATGAGGAGGCGCTGGCTGGCGCTGATGCTGTGATTTTCGCCGTGCCCTCGTCGTTCTTGAGGGGCGTTGCCCGTGATTGCGCGCCCTACATCCCGGATGGTTTGCCGGTGCTTTGCCTGGCAAAGGGAATCGAGCTTGGCACCGGGTTGCTTATGAGCGACGTTATCGCCAGCGAAATCGGGCATCCCGAACGCATCGCGGCGCTTTCAGGCCCCAATCACGCCGAGGAGATCTGCCATGGGGCCCTTTCCGCCTCTACCATCGCTTGTGAGAGCATGGAGATCGGCGAGTTCTTCAAGGGCATCATCCTCGGACCGAACTTCCGTATCTACCTCTCGACCGATCTAGTCGGTGTTGAGCTTTGCGGTGCGATGAAGAACATCATGGCCATCATTTGCGGCATCGCAGCCGGGTCGGGCATGGGCGACAACGCCCTTGCGCTCATCATGACCCGTGGACTGGCTGAGATGAGCCGTCTGGTCCATGCCTGCGGCGGAGAGGCTATGACCTGCATGGGCCTGGCTGGCATGGGCGACCTGATCGTGACGTGCACCTCGCGCCATTCGCGCAACCGTTCTTTCGGCGAGGCGTTCGCCCGTGGTGAGACGCTCGAGGAGTACCAGGCGCGACGTCGGATGGTCGTCGAGGGAGCAGCGGCCGCAAAGAGCGTCAGCGAGCTTGCGCGCTCCAAGGGCGTCGACGTGCCATTCGCTTTTGCGCTTGAGCAGCTCCTCTACGGCAGTATGACGCTCGAGGAGGCGCTCGACCAGCTTACCAGCCGAATGCCGGGTGAGGAGTTCTACGGTCTCGACGAGTAGCCGTTTCGCATCTTCAGCCCCAGCATAACCGCATATCAATCCGTTCGAAAGGAACGCCATGTCAGCTTCAATCCAGATTTCCCCTTCCATTCTCTCGGCCGATATGGCGAACCTCGCGCACGACCTGACGCGCATCTCGAATGCGGACCTGATCCATGTCGACGTCATGGATGGTCACTTCGTGCCGAATCTGAGCTATGGCACGGCCATCGTAAAGGCGTGCAAGAGCGCCACGGACATTCCGCTCGACGTTCATCTCATGGTTTCCAATCCCGACGATACGGTCGATTGGTACATCGACGCCGGCGCCGACCTCGTCACCGTCCACTATGAGGCCTCCACGCATCTGCATCGTACGGTTTCCCACATCAAGTCCCGTGGTTGCAAGGCCGGCGTGGTGCTCAATCCTGCCACTCCCGTGGATGTGCTCGAAGACATCCTCGATGAGCTCGATATGGTCCTGCTCATGAGTGTGAACCCCGGTTTCGGCGGACAGAAGTTCATCCCGCGCACGCTCGATAAACTCCGCCGCCTGCGCGCCATGTGCGTCGAGCACGGCGTCGATCCGCTCATCGAAATCGATGGCGGTGTGGGCGCCGGCAACGCCGAGGAGCTCGGTGCCGCCGGTGCGACGGTTCTCGTGGCCGGTTCGGCCGTCTTCGGAGCTGAGGATCCGGCTCAGGCGGTCGAGGACATCCGTCAGGCCGCTGTGCGCGGCCGAGCTTCCAAGGAAGCGTAGGCGCGATGTCTGACAGGTATACCAATCTCGACTACGCAGCCTCGACGCCCATGAGGCCCGAGGCAATCCGCGCTCAGCTTGATTACGATGCTTCGGAAATCGCTGGGGCAAATCCCAACTCCCTGCACTCCCTCGGTCGCAAGGCCGCGCAGGTGCTCGAATCTTGTCGTAGGGTTGTCGCCCGCAGCTTCGGTTCGCACGTACGCGCCTCTGAGGTGCTGTTTTGCGGTGGTGGAACCGAGGCCAACGTCCTGGCGCTCATCGGTCTTGCCGAGGCGGCTCGTGCGGCCGATCGCCGGCGCGACCGTGTTGTCGTTTCCGCGATTGAGCACGATTCGATCCTCGACAATCTCCCGCAGCTCCGCGCTCTCGGGTTCACGGTCGATGCGGTCAAGCCCAACCGTCGAGGATATGTCGAACCTTCCGAGCTCGAAGCGCTCATGGGACCCGATGTCGCGCTTGTGTCGATCATGTTCGCCAACAACGAGACCGGCGTCATCCAGCCCGTCCGAGCACTTTCCGATGTAGCTCATGCCCACGGGGCCGTCTATCACGCCGACGCCGTCCAGGGTTGGCTGCATGTGCCCTTTGATGTTGCAGATCTCGCTGTCGATGCCCTCTCCATCGCCGGGCATAAGGTCGGCGGACCGGTCGGCATCGGCGCCTTGTATCTCAAGGGCCGAACCCCGATTCGCCCACGCAGCCTCGGAGGTGGGCAGGAGCGCGGTCTCAGGCCCGGCACCCAAGATCTTCGGGCCATAGTTGGACTTGCCGCCGCCGCCGATACGCTTTTGCCGCACGTAGCCGAGCACGTTTCTGTACTCGGGCCTCTGGCCGATAGGCTGTATGATCGACTCTGCTCAAATTCCAGGGTTCATGCCACGATGGGGGATTGGGCCGATTCCGATTGTCTCCCCGGCATCGTGAGCATTTACGTCGAGGGCATCGACTCCGAGGAGCTCATCTTGAAGCTCGACGGCCTTGGGTTCGCCGTTTCCGCGGCGAGCGCCTGCTCGAGTGGGAGTATGGATGCCAGCCATGTGCTGCGGGCTATGGGGATCCCTCGTGAGGATGCGCTCGGCTCTTTGCGCATCTCCTTCGACGACCGCGTCGACCCTGCTGCCCTCGACCGGTTTGTCGAGGCCTTTTTCGAGGTGGTGCACGATGCTCGTCCGTGACCTTGAATCTTCCCTGCTCGCACGTTTCCCACGTCGGGATGCCGAGGTCTGGGACCATGTGGGGCTCTCCGTGGGCGATCCCGATGCCAAAGTACGCGGTGTGCTGTGCTCTTTGGATGCCACCCTGGACTCGCTGCACGCAGCGTGCTCCTTGGGTTGCAATGTGCTGTTGACGCATCACCCGGTTTACATCTCGGCTCCTGACAGCTTCTGCCCTCCCTCTGCAGAACGTCCCTCGAGTTCCGCCGTCGTGTACGAGGCCGCCCGGCTCGGCGTGAGTGTCATCTCGCTTCACACCAACCTTGATCGCTCCCACGAGGCGAGGGCCTCACTTCCCGGTCTTCTCGGTATGGAGGCGCGATCTTCTCTCGAGTACCCAAACGACCCGGATGCGACTGGTTTGGGAAGCCTGTGTGCTTGTGACCCCATCACGCTCGGCGATCTTGCCGTTCGTCTGCGGGATTCGTTTGAGACGGCACCGACCGTTTGGGGCGATCCTAAGATGACGGTCTCTCGACCGGCGTTTCTCGGCGGTAGTCTCGGTGATTTCGGTGAGCTCGCCGTGCGCGCGGGTGCCGATGTCGTGGTGACGGGAGAGGTGGGCTATCATCGCGCACAGGACCTCTCCCTCAGGGGAATGGGGGTTGTGGCTTTGGGCCACGATCGCTCCGAGCAGCCGTTCTGCTCGATTTTGGCCGACGTCTGCGTCTCAATTGGCGTCCCGGCCGAACACGTATATGTCAATCCGCTGCCCATGCAATGGTGGGTGCCAACGCAAGGAGATTTCGTATGAGTCTTGGTTCCGATCTGATCAAGCTGCAGGAGACCGACCTCGAGCTTGCAAAGCTGGGCAAGCAGCTCGGCTCGCTGCCCATCATCGACGAACTTGTCAAGAAGCGAGCGGCTCTCACCAAGCTCCGCGCCGAGGCCACGCGCCTGCTCGCCGTTCGCAAGGACGCGCAGATCGCCGTCGATGACCTCGATGAGAGCGAGCGCGCCTGCCATGAGGCCGTCGCCGCCGCTCAGGCCCGTCCCGTCGATTCGAGTGATTACCGTGCGATGCGAGATCTGGAGGAGGAGCTCTCCAATCTTGCCAAGCGCCTCGAGCGCATCGAGTTCGACCGTCCCGAGGCACGCGAGGCGCTGGCCGCTGCCGAGGAGCGCGAGCGCAAACTTGCCGACTACATCAAGCGCTTCGAGGCTGCCATTGTCGAGGACACGCGTTCCGCCCGCGATCAGGCCTCTGACATTCAGACCGAGATCGACGAGCTTTCTCTTCGCCGCAGCCACCTGTTCGGCCGTCTGCCCAAGGACGTCCAGGGGCTGTACGAGCGCTCCTCTAAGCGCTTCAAGGGCCTGTGTGTCGAGCGCATTCAGGGCAACGTCCCGACGGTCTGCCGCACCGCCCTCCAGCCCGCGTCCATGGATGCGCTTCGTCATGCGACCGATTATGCCGAGTGCCCGTACTGCCACCGCATCATCGTGGTCAACGAGCAGGAGTAGTCATGCCAAAGACCGTTCTCGTTTGCGTTACGGGATGCATCGCCGCGTATAAGTCATGTGAGATCGTCCGTCTCCTCCAGAAGGCCGGCGTGCGTGTCAAGGTCTGCATGACTGAGCACGCGACTGCGTTCGTGGGCCCCACCACCTTTCGAGCGCTCACGCACGAGGAGGTTGCGATCGACCTGTTCGACAACCCCTCCGACCCGATTCACCATATCTCGCTTGCCAAAGAGCCCGATGCCGTTCTCGTGGCCCCGGCCACGGCCAACGTCATCGCCAAAATGGCCCATGGCCTTGCCGATGACCTGATGAGCACGACGCTGCTTGCGACGGATGCCCCCATTGTCGTGGCTCCCGCGATGAATGTGGGGATGTGGACGGCGGCCGCCACTCAGGAGAACGTTGCGACCCTCGCTGCCAGGGGCTGTGAGATCGTCTACCCCGCTACCGGCTACCTTGCCTGCGGTGACACCGGACAGGGCAAGCTCGCCGAAGTCGAGGCAATTGTGGACCGTACGCTTGCCGTGCTCGGGCGATCCGACATCCTTGTGGGCGAGCACGTGCTCATCACCGCCGGCGGTACGCGTGAGGCCATCGACCCCGTACGCTATATCGGCAATCGCTCCTCCGGCAAGATGGGCTACGCGCTTGCGCGCGCCGCACGGGACATGGGGGCCCGCGTCACCTTGGTGAGCGCCCCGACGGCCCTTCAGGCGCCTCAAGGTGTGCGCGTCGTTCGCGTCGAGTCGGCTGCGGAGATGCATGCCGAGGTCGAGCGCGCTTTCGAAGAGGCCACCATGCTCGTTTGCGCCGCTGCGGTCGCGGATTATACCCCCGCTACCGTCGCCCCCGAAAAGCTCAGCAAGTCCGATGGCGAACTGACCTCTGTTCCGCTCGTCAAGACACGCGACGTCCTTGCGGACATGTCGTCCAAGAAGGTCGATCGCATCGTGATCGGCTTTGCCGCCGAGACGAATGACCTTTCTCGTCGTGCCGTCGACAAGCTCGCCCGCAAGGGCTGCGATGCCATCGTCGCCAACGATGTGTCGCGTTCGGAGTCCACCTTCGGCTCAGACACGGATGCGGTTCTTTGGGTGACAGGGGAGGGGACTGAGGAGATTCCCTGTATGGACAAGCAGTACCTCGCCTATGAGCTGCTGAAACGCGCCAAAGAGCTAAAATCTTAAAACAGATGAAAAAAGTTCTTGCATCTGTTGGAACCTTTGGGTAAAGTAACTCCTTGCTTCGGGACGTAGCGCAGCTTGGTAGCGCACTTGCATGGGGCGCAAGGGGTCGCTGGTTCAAATCCAGTCGTCCCGACCACGGAGCATTAAGGGCGGCCATTTGGTCGCCCTTTTCCATTTTCAGGTTGTCGGCTTACGCGTTTCGTAAGCGGGTATCATGCCTCCAGTGTTTCATGTTCTAGGGGAGTAAGGCGTGGCCGCAGGCAAGATCAGGAAGAAGATCAAGAAGGAGCTCATCGGTACCTCCGATTATCCTTCCAATAAGATCTTCACCATCTCAAACTTCATCACCTTCACGCGCTTGATTCTCACGGGCGTTTTTCTGTACCTGTTCGTGACCGACCAAAACCGTTACGTCGCCCTCGCCATATACGCGATCGCGGCTTCCACCGATTGGCTCGACGGGCAGATCGCGCGCATGACCAAGACCGTGAGTTGGCTGGGAAAGATGCTCGATCCCATTGTGGACCGTGCCTTGCTCTTCACCGGTGTCGTCGGCCTGGTTGCTCGAGGTGAACTGCCGCTATGGATCTGCCTCGCCATCGTCGGTCGCGATGTGTACCTGTTCCTCGGCAATTTTGTGGTTCGCCATTACCATCGCAGGCCCATCGATGTCGTTTTTATCGGCAAGCTCGCCACCGCGCTGCTGATGAGCGGTTTTACCTTGATGCTCCTCGGGATGCCGATGCTCGATGGCCTGGGCCTTGTCCCGGCCTCCGTTTCCTGGCTGCCCGGCATTAACGACGTGGCCGCCCCGCTGGGCATTTACTTCGTGTATGCAGGAGTCTTCTGCTCACTGGCAACGGGTGGCGTCTATACCGTCAAGGGCATGGTCGCCATTCGCGCCGCGATTGCGCATCCCGAGGACGAGGATGATGATTTTCTAAACCCTGAGATCGATGATTCCGATGATGCCGAGGTCGTTGAGAACGCATAACGACATCGATATGCGAACTATTTGGGTTAGAATAAATTGTTGATTGTATTTTCCGGGTTTATCCCGTTTTGCCGCTAGGGGGTTACCATGGCCAATGTCGAGCAGAATGAGACAACGCGCGTTTTTCGCATGCCGAGCAGCGATGCCACCGCGCCTGACCTCATGAAGAGCACGCCCCTCATCGTCCCGGTCCTATCCATCATCAAGGGGCCGCAGACCGGCAATGTCTTTGAGTTGGATCAGCCCGAGGTCACCATCGGTCGCGATCCCTCCAACACGATCTTCCTCAACGACATGACCGTCTCTCGCAGCCATGCCAAGATCCTGCGTAACGCCGCCAGTGTTCTCATCGAGGACCTCGGCTCCCTCAATGGCACCTGGGTTGATGGCGCCATCGTCAACTCCGCGCCTCTGCACGACGGCTCGTCCGTGCAGATCGGCACGTTCACGCTGATGTACCACGAGAGCACCGTGGAGCGCATCGAAACCGGTGAGTAGCTTGGCTGAGCGCAGCTACCTCAGCATCGGGCAGGTGGTCAACCTCCTGCGCGGAACGTATCCCGATCTCTCCAACTCAAAAATACGCTTCCTTGAGGACGAGGGGCTCATTACGCCCCATCGCACCCCTAAGGGCTATCGTCAGTACTCCAAGGCCGACGTTGACCGCCTTGAGGTCATCTTGCATCTTCAAAAGACGCGGTACATGCCCCTTTCCGCTATCAAGCAAAAGCTCGATAGCGCCTCGGACCTGTCCGCGCTCGCGTTCGAGGTCGGTCTCTTGACAGATGCCCCCATGAAGGTTGCCTCTAAGGAAACGCGTCAGAAACTGCATCCCATCGAGGACGTCCCCGACATCCTTGGTGTCGATATCGCGTTTCTGCGCCAGCTTTCCGACAATGATCTCATCCGCATCATACGCAGCCCGCAGAACCGCGAGCTTATCGATGGCCGTGATTTCGAGATCATCCGCCACTGTGCCGAGCTCTCGCGCTTTCACATCGAGCCGCGCAATCTGCGTCAGTATGTGATTGCCGCTAATCGCGAGTCCGCGCTCTTCGAGCAGGTTCTTATTGGCATGCTCGGTTCCGATGACTCCGACGATGACCGTGAGGCTAAGCTCGACCGTGCTTTTAAAACGTTGCACGACCTCACCGATGGCGTCCGCACCGCCCTTCTTCGCAACCGTGTATTCGAATCGCTTAACGCCGTCGTTGAAGATGCCGACGTCGATGCAATCGATGATGAGATCACCCGTGCGCAGCAGGCCGCTCAGAACCATGTGAGCCAGCAGTCTTACGCGACTGGGCATGAGCAGGTCGTGAGCGCATTGGATGCAAGCGAGCTCGCCGCCCAACCGATTCGCGTCCTCCCCGTCGACGCTTCATAGCGCCGTACGTTGTGACAATCAAAGCCAAAACGAGTAGAAAGATGCGCCGACATGTCCGATTTTGACTTCGAGTCCTTTATCACCGACATTCCCGATTATCCCGAGCCCGGTGTTGTCTTTAAGGACATCACGCCCCTGTTCGCCGATGCCAACGCAATGCGTCAAACCGTTCTCGCGATCGCTGATCACTTCCGTGATGCGGGCATTACCAAGGTTGTCGGCCCCGAGGCTCGTGGCTTCATGATCGGCGTGCCCGTTGCCATGGAGCTCGGAGCTGGCTTTATTCCCGCTCGCAAGCCCGGTAAGCTGCCCCGTGAGACCTACTCCGTTAGCTATGAGCTCGAGTATGGCTCCGATACGCTCGAGATTCATCGCGATGCGATCGAACCCGGTGACCGCATCCTGATCGTCGACGACCTTATCGCCACGGGTGGTACTGCCGCTGCAACCGGCAAGCTCATCCAGGAGGTTGGGGGCGAGCTGGTCGGCTATGCTTGCATCCTCGAGCTTACGTTCCTGAATCCGCGCGACGTACTTGCGACTTCGGGCGATCAGGAGCTGTTCAGCCTGGTCAAGGTCGGGTAACGCACACTTCCGTCGGTTATGGGGAGGAAAGGGGAGAGCCTTTCCTCCCCATCTTCATATGCGCTGGGTTTCTGTCTTTTCGTCCTCAACTGGTCATTTTAGTAGGTATATACTCTGGTCTCGATAAATCGAGCGAAAGGAACCCTCATGACTTGGGCCATTATCGCTGACTCTAGTTGCAACTTGCGTGACTATACGCCTGCCACCCCCAATTGCACCTATGCATTCGCGCCGCTCACGCTTCACGTGGGAGGGGAGGAGTACCCCGATGACTCCGACTTGGATGTGAGCAAGCTGAACGAGCGAGTCCATTCGGAGGCAACAGCATCGAGTTCGGCATGCCCGAGCGCTGGCGAATGGGCTGATCTGTTCCGACTGGCCGATAACGTCATTGTCGTGACGCTTTCCTCCAATCTTTCGGGGAGCTACGACTCTGCTCAGATGGGCCGCAATCTCGTTATGGATGAATATGCTCGAGAGCACGGCGGTCAGGTTATTGGCAAAAACATCTACATCCTTGATTCTCGAGCTGCGGGCGCAAAACTCGAGGTCATTGTCCGCCTTATCGATAGGTACCTTACGGCGCATCCTGATACGACGTTCGACGAGGTCGTTTCGTATGCAAAGAGGCTTGAGTCGAACAGCCAGGTGCAGTTCTCGTTGAGGAGCTTCGACAATCTTGTCAAGAATGGGCGCATGCCCAAGCTGGTTGGCGCACTCGCAAGCGGCCTTTCCATTCGTATGCTTGGAACGGCAAGCGAGCAGGGCACCATCAAGGTGATTGCCCCGACGCGTGGCGATAAGAAGACGATGAAGAAAATCCTCGATGTCATGAGGTCGGACGGATATCGTGGCGGTCTGGCATATATCGATCATGTCGACAATGTCGAGGGTGCAGAGGAGCTGGGCCGTGCGATTGCATCCGAATGGCCGCAGGCCGAAGTCGAGATCCTTCCTTGTCGAGGTCTCTGTTCTTATTATGCTGAGGAATCTGGTTTGATCATCGGGTATGAGTGGAACGGCCTGAGTTAAGTATTCTACCGGCCTGCGCACACGTCTTGATGGGTGTCAGGCCGGTTACCTATTTCCATTCCTACTTTACATAATATATATTATCAGGAATGACTAACTCTTGATTCTTGTCATTCTGTTAGCGACAGACGCAAGCTGCGCAAAGACGCCCTCTGAGATTAGGCATTCTCAGAGGGCGTCTGCATCATCAGGCAGATAGAGACTCGATGTAATGATATGCAGCTGTTGCCGCAATGGCGCCGTCAGCAGCCGCCGTGACAACTTGTCGTAGCGACTTGGACCTCATGTCGCCTGCGCAATACAAGCCCGGCGTGGTGGTGCCCATATGTTCGTCGGTTAGTACGCCGCCATCGGGGCCGAGTTCGGCCAAACCCGCAACGAGACTCGTGGCGGGATCGTGCCCAACTGCCACAAAGACGCCGACGGATCCCTCGTCGTACGACTCCACGTGCGTTTCACCTGTGGCGTTGTCTCGAAATGTGATGGCGTTGATAAACGTCGATCCTGCAACCTCTGTAATACTCGTTTGGTACCTAATGGAAATATTGGGTTTAGCGGAGAGTCGATCGACCATTCCTCGAGGTGCGCGGAAGACATCGCGACGGACGATGATCTCTACCTGATCGGCAAGATTCGATAGATAGAGCGCCTCCTCGACAGCGGAGTTGCCGCCGCCGATGATGAACACGTGCTTACCACGATAAAACATGCCGTCGCAAGTGGCGCAATACGATACGCCTCGACCCCTGTACGTCTCTTCCCCTGAGAAGTTACCGGGACGGGGAGTTGCTCCCGTGGCGACGATAACACTTTTGGCCTCAATAGAATCCATGTCGGTTGTGATGGTGAATCCACTTTCATGGCGTGTAAGGGATTGAACTGAGCCGTAGGTCGATTGTGCGCCTGCGGATTCAGCATGGGACTGCATCTTCTGTCCGAGTTCGGCACCTGAGCACTGTTCGATTCCAGGATAGTTGTCAATCATATCTGATGTGGCAATTTGACCACCGGGCATGCCCTGCTCGACGACAAGCGTATCAAGGCTGGCACGGGCGGCGTATAAAGCAGCGGAGTAACCGGCGGGACCTCCGCCGATGATCACAAGATCGCGTTTATTTGGCGTGGACATAAGAACCTCCATACGTCGTTTCTCTGCTCTTACCCGATAGCGGGAATCTGTTACACACAGGGTCGTACAATACCCTTATCGTCTTTGGGGGTGCCTGATGCAAGATCGTACAGATTGTCCGCGCGAGCACGTTGCGGCTATGCCTGCGTCCGTTCCTTCGAGGAGCGAATCGACGCATAGGCCGACCATCGCGGTTGTGCATGCATCCGTCGGTTCTGGTCATCGTGCAGCGGCACATGCGATCGCTCAGGCCATCGAGCAACTTCGTGGTCTCGATGGTGTTCCGCAGGACGTACAGGTCGACGTCCTCGATATTCTCGATTTTGGAAAAATCAAGTTCGACGGCAATAAGACTGCCGCTGCGTTCACTGGGGCAACAAGGCCGCTCTATGACGTCACCTGGCGCTTCACACTGACGGGGCGCCTTTTGTGGGGTGGCGGCTCAGCATGGTCGACATTGATGTTCGATTCTTTCGATGAGTATGTTCAGAATGCGCGACCCCTTGCCATCATCTGCACTCATATCACCGCTGCAAATGTGGCAGTAGGCGCCCGCATGCGCACTAAGATCGAATATCCCGTTGTCTGTGTTCCCACTGATTATGAAATCGAGGGATTTTGGCCACATAAGGAGGCTGACCTCTTCTGCGTGGCGACGGAGTTTATGGCTGAGACCCTACGTCCGAGAAAGGTTCCCGAGAGCGCCATCGAGGTGACGGGCATTCCGGTCCGGTCTGGCTTCGGCGATTCCGGCAGTCGCGACGCGGATCGCGAGCGCTTTGGTCTTCCTACGGATAAAACGTTGGTGCTTGTTATGGCGGGCGCCGCTCTCCCCCAGCCTTACGTTCGTTTTAGGGCGGCAATTGAGGAGACCCTCCCCTATCTTCGAGGATTCGAGGACATGCACTTCATCTTCTTGCCCGGCAAGGATAAATCCTACGCCAATCATCTACGGTCGATATTTTCGGGAATGAAACTTCCAAATGCGATGGTCATGGATTACGTCGATGATATGGCGGCTCTCATGCATGCCTGCGACCTGGCCATTCTTAAATCTGGTGGTCTTACGGTGACCGAATGCCTGTGCGCGGAGCTGCCGATGCTGCTGTTGGGCAAGGCCTATGGCCAAGAGAAGTCAAACACCGTCATGCTCACGTCGTTTGGCGCCAGCATGCATGCCACGACCTCTCGTGAGCTTGTGATGCAGCTTACGCATCTACACGATAACAAGGAGGCCCTTCATGGGCTTCTGGTTAACGCCAGTGCGCTGAGGCGACCTGATGCCGCTGCCGACATTGTCCGTGCGACCATGCGCCTCGTCGGGGTTCCCTGCGATCGTGAGCGGCATTTTGCCGAGTTTTACTGGGGCGGGAAACCGGCCCACGCGCGATAGGCGCTTGCTTTTTGCTCTATGTTCTGCCGTTGTGCTTGTTTGAAAGTACGACGTTGCTCTGGCGAAGTTAATCTCCATGTAAAAGAGGCGCCCTCGACGAGCATTAACTCGTCGAGGGCGCCTCGTCTTGGCATCTCAGGTTACGTGCGGAAGCGTGTAATTAGAGAAGCAGGAAGTAGGCCAGGAAAGCGGCGGCGGCAACCCACATGAGCGGGCGGACCTTCTTGATGTTGCCGGTGACGGAGGCAACGATGACATAGGCGATGAAGCCGAGGCCGATACCGTTGGAAATGGAGTACGTGAACGGGATACCGATGATGATCATGAAAGTCGGGAATCCCTCAAGGATGTCGAACCAGTCGATCTCGGTGACCTCGCTCATCATGAGGAAGCCAACGTACACCAGGGCGCCGCAGGTCGCCGCAGAGCTGATGCAGCTGATCAGCGGGGAGAAGAATGCGGCAAGCAGGAACAGGATGCCCGCAGTGATGGAGGTGAGACCGGAACGGCCGCCGTCAGCGGCGCCGGAAGCGGACTCAACAAACGTGGTGATCGAAGACGCGCCGAACACGCCACCGGCTGCGGCGGCGACAGAGTCAACGATGAGGATCGGCTTGATGTCCTCGACCTTGCCCTCGTCGGAAAGGAAGTCACCCTGCTTGGCGACGGCCATCGCGGTGCCCATGGTGTCGAAGAAGTCGCTCATCATGAGAGAGAAGGCGAAGAGCAGGAGCGCGGGAGTGGTGAGGGCCTTGACGACGCCCATGACGCCATCGGCGTCAGCCATGAAAGGAGCGCCGAACGTGGAGAAGTCGAGCGGAGCTACGATGCTGGACGGAGCCGCTGTAACACCCAGCGGAATGCCCAGAATGGATGCGATGACGATGCCCCAGAGCAGCGCGCCCTTGACGTTCATCGAGGAAAGGATGACCGTGGCCACAATGGAAATGAGGCCAACGAGGAAGACGGGGTCAGTAACGCTACCCAGGGAAACCATGGTGGCTTCGTTGGCGACGATAATGCCGCCGTCCTTGAGGCCGATCATAGCGATGAAAAGGCCGAGACCGATGGAGATGCCATGACGGAGCGACACGGGAATGGCGTCCATGATGGCCTCGCGAAGGCCGCAAAGAACGAGCAGAAGAATGGCGATGCCTTCAACGAAGATGATGGCCATGGCGGTCTGCCAACCGAGCCCCATCGCGCCGCAAAGCGTGTAGGCGACGATGGAGTTGATGCCCATACCGGAAGCGCAGGCCAGAGGACGATTCGAGATGAAGCCCATCGCGATCGTCATGATGCCGGCGCCAATGCAGGTGGCAGTGACCGCGGCGGTCATGGGAACGCCGCCTGCAGACAGGATAAGCGGGTTGACGACGATGATGTAAGCCATCGCCAGGAACGTTGTCAGGCCGGCGCGAAGCTCGGTCGCGATGTTCGAGTTGCGCTCCCCCAACTTGAAGAACTGGTCCATGTGGTTATCCCCCTATGCTCAAGGACCGACTGACTTATTTCGAACCACTCGAACCGAAACCGCCGCAACCGCGGTCAGTCTCGTCGAGTTCGTCGACTTCTACGAGGTGCACGACGGGCACCTGCTGGATGACGAGCTGAGCGATACGCTCGCCTCGCTCGATGTGGATAGCCTTTTCGGAGTCGAGATTCACCGCGATCACCTTGAGCTCGCCACGATAGTGGGCGTCGATGAGACCGGGCGTGTTGGCGATGGAGAGCCCCTGCTTTAGGGCCATGCCGCTGCGCGGTTGCACAAAGCCTGCGTAGCCATCGGGAATTGCAATCCCAAGACCCGTTGGGATGAGGACGCGCTGATAGGGTTCGATGACGACGTCCGCATTGGCACGCAGGTCGAGGCCTGCATCCCCCTCGTATGCATATGAGGGGAGTTCGACGCTCGGATCGAGACGCTTAATGGAAACGGAAAGCTCGGACATGGTTACCTCAACTTATCAAGCTCGGAAATAAACTCATCGACATCGCGGAAATCGCGATAGACGGATGCGAAGCGGATGTAAGCGACCTTATCGATGCGTTCTAGCCTCTTTAGGACCATGTCGCCGATGTCGTGCGATCGGATGGCAGTCAGCGTTCCGCCTCGAAGCTCGCGCTCGATATCATCGATGAGCGCGTTGAGTTCGGACAGGTCGATGTCTCGTTTCGAGGTGGCGCGCATCAGTCCGACGAGTAACTTATTGCGGTCAAAGGGCTGGACGGACCCATCGCTTTTTATAACTTCGATGGGATCCTCGCATCGCTCGAACGTGGTGAAACGATATCCACAAGAACGGCACTCACGCCGGCGCTTGATGGCATTGGTTGTATCCTGCGCTCGAGAATCAATGACGCGCGTGTCATCATGTCCACAGCTTGGACAACGCATATCGCTATCCCCCTCCCATTGAGACAACCTATTTAGAATACCATGCGATGAGGGGGTGTAGCACAATTTAGTTCCGCTGGAAACCTATTACCTTGCAGCGGTGGGAACGGAAAGCTCCATACCAGGAACCAGCAGGCCCGAATCGAGGTCGTTGACCATCTTGATGGCATCGACTGTCTCAGTAATGGAGAGGCCGTCGATAGGGTTCTTTTCGGCGATGTTCCACAGCGTGTCGCCGGTGGTGACCTCGACGATTTTGGTGGGGGCGTTCAGAAGCGCGTTAAGCTTGGAATCCGAGGAAGCGGACCCCATGAATATAGTGCCTGCAACGCAGACAGATACCGCAAGCGCAGCGAGGGTGAATACAAGTTTATCGTTCATCTTGGCGCCCTCGAGCACCGTGCGACTGGGATATGCAATCGGGGCGAATAGCTGCGGGCGCGAAGGTGCGACCGCCTTTTGAGCAGCAGACCCGTCGATAACGGTGAAACGATGCTCCTCAGCAGGGGCGAGGGCGAGATTTCCAACAACGCGGATCTGACTCTTCATGGCGTGCTCCTTTCGGCTCTGTTCTCTGCATATAGATATAAATGGCCGTTCGGACAAAACTCGTTCTCTTAGAACGGGTGTTCGTGTATTATTATCTTCGAACAGTTGTTCCTGTCAAGAAATATTCGAACAAGTGTTTGATGAGAAGGGATCTGCCGTGAGCCGTAAAATCACCAAGCGCCAGCAACAGATTTACGATTTCATCCGCTCCTATCAAAAGGAAAAGGGCTATCCCCCGAGCGTTCGCGAGATGGCGGCCGCCGTCGGGCTCTCTTCTCCATCCACTGTCCATGCTCACCTCAGCGCGCTCGAAGAGCACGGCTTGATTCGCCGTGACGCGACGAAGCCGCGCGCGCTCGAGGTGTTCAATTCCGACGGATCGTCGTACAAGCCGGAAGAATCCACCGCCTCGTCTGCCCGTGGCACGGTCAAATTGCCCCTCGTCGGTCGTGTCGCTGCTGGCATGCCCATTCTCGCAGAGCAGAATATCGAGGATTCGTTTACTGTTCCCACGGAGATCGCAACGGATTCAAGCTCGTTTGTCCTGGAGGTGCACGGGGATTCCATGATCAATGCTGGCATCTTCAACGGCGATTACATCATCGTGCGCGAGCAGAAAAGCGCCATGAACGGCGAGATTGTCGTCGCCATGATCGATGGGTCGGCAACGGTTAAAACGTTCTATAAGGAGCGCGGCCGCGTTCGACTCCAACCCGAGAATGACGCCATGGAACCCATCTACGCCGACAACCCGACGATACTCGGCAAGGTTGTCGCCCTGATGCGTCGCTTTTAAATAATTGGATCGAAAATTCGGAATCGGAGTGAGCCCCTCGGCTCACTCCGTGACGTATGGTTTGACGCGCGCGGCAATATGGCGCGGCACCTTGCAAACGAGCCTGATCCGATCCTCGAGGTACTCCTCGATAAGAATGTTGCCCTGAGTCCTTATGGAGGAGAGCAGCAGGCCTTCCCGATAGGGAATCTCGCAAGATATCGGTGCATCACATGCCGACGCTTCATGGATTATCCGATTCAGCAGCTCCTCTTTCCCCTCTCCGGTAACGGCGGAAAAGAATACGGCCCTGGGCTCTCGGCGCCTCAGCGATTCAACTACAGAGGGATCCAGGCGATCGATCTTGTTATATACAGTGACGGCCGGCTGCTCGGCCGCCCCAACTTCATCGAGAACGTGCTCTACGGCATCGACATGCCGCGGATAATCAGTATCGGAGATATCGACCACCCGCAGGATGAGATCGGCGTCCCTAACTTCCGATAACGTTGATTTGAAAGCCTCGACCAAGCCGTGCGGTAGCTTCTGGATGAAACCGACGGTGTCGGTAATGGTCACGTTTCTGCCACCGGGAAGACTGAGTGAGCGGGTCGTCGGATCGAGCGTGGCGAAAAGCTTGTCCTGCGCAAGCACAGAGGGGCCGCAGAGTTGATTGAGCAGCGAGGACTTCCCGGCATTCGTATAGCCTGCGAGCGCGATGCGAAACGTCTGCGAGTCATTGCGCTTCTTCGATTGAACGTCACGACGTTTCTCGACCTCTCGCAGTTCACGCCTCAGTTGGGCGATACGATTGCGAATCATGCGTCGGTCGATTTCCAGCTGGCTCTCACCCTGACCGAACCTGCTGCCGATGCCGCCGCGCGTCTGCTCTTTAGCAAGATGGCTCCACATGCCCCGCAGTCGTGGCAAAAGATATTGCAATTGTGCGAGCTGGACTTGCAGGCGGCCTTCGCGTGTTCGAGCGTGCAAGCCGAAGATATCGAGAATAAGGGCGGTACGGTCGATGACCTTCGTCGGTTCACCGAGTGCGCGTTCAAGATAGGACTGCTGAGAGGGACTCAGGTCATCATCGAAAATCACCACATCGGCATCGAGTCTTTGCACGAAGCCTTTGAGTTCTTCAACTTTGCCCGACCCGATATAGGATTTCGGTACGGGTCGGTCGAGTCGTTGCGTCAGTCGGGCTACGGTGCCAGCGCCCGCCGTGTCGGCGAGCCGCTCGAGTTCGTCGAGCGAGCGCTCGATAGGCCAACCGTCGCTTCTCCAGTCAACGCCGACGAGGATAGCGCGCTCTGGTGTCGGAGCAGTGTCCACGAGTTCGAAACGACTCATCCTTTCAGCACCTCGTGCTCAATAAGATCGAGGGCGTCTTCGACTCCCATCCTATCGAGATCGATCCAACGTGTTCGTTCGTCGCGTTTACACCAGCTGATCTGGCGCTTTGCATAGCGGCGGGAGCGCTGTTTGATCAGGTCGACTGCATCGGAAAGAGTGCATTCGCCATCGAGGTATGAAATGAGCTCTTTGTATCCGATTGCCTGCATGGACGTGAGCGCGTCACGTGCGCCGCAATCAAGCAGTCCCTTGACCTCTTCAAGGAGGCCCTCGCCCATCATAACGTCGACGCGTCGATCGATCCGCTCGTACAAACGGGCGCGGTCCATGGTGAGCGCAAAGGTTACGTGCTCGTAAAACGGATTGTGCTGTGAAAACCCAGCTGCCTGATCGGCGTAGGAAACACCCTCATCGCACATTTCAAGCGCGCGAACGACACGTTTAACGTTATTGGGATGAATAATCTCCGCGCTTCGGGGATCGCGTTTCTCGAGCATAGCGTGAATTCCGAGGGGTCCGAGATCCTCGGCGAGCTTGTTGTAGCGCTCGCGACGCTCATCGTCGACCTCCCCCTTGGGGAAGTGCATGTCATCGAGCGCAGCGCGCAAATACAACCCGGTGCCGCCGCAAAATATGGGCGTTTTGCCTTCGCTTTGCAACCGCTCGACCTCACCACGTGCGTCAACCTGGAACTGCGCGGCGGAATACGGTTGAAATACGTCCACTAAGTCAACGAGACGCAGCGGAACGGGGCGCTCGTCAGCGGGCGTTTTGGCCGTTCCGATATCCATACCACGATAAACCTGCATGGCATCGGCGGAAAGCACCTCACTCCCCCATCGTATGGCGAGCATATCGGCGAGGGAGCTCTTTCCAACAGCAGTGGGTCCCGTTATCGCTACGATTGGAGTCATCGAGCATCGCCTACGGACGCACCCGCCAAATACCATGTGCGTGCCGTATCGACGTGGACGTCGATGACCTTGCCGATGAGCGTCGTGGGGTCCACACCCGCAGGCACAGGGCAGTGCACGGTTTGGTTCCAAGGGCTCTTGCCCTGCAAAACGTTGGGGTCCTTCTTGGACGTGCCTTCGATGAGCATGGGGACGGTGGTGTCCAGTGAGCCTTGGTTGAAGTCGAAGGCGGTCTGCTCGACATGCTTTACGAGGCGATCGAAGCGCTCTTGAATAACCGAACGAGGAGTGGGGTCGACGATTTTCGCAGCAGGCGTTCCCTCACGCTTGGAGTAGATGAACGTGAACGCCTGAGCGAATTTCGCTTCATCGACGAGGGAGACGGTCTGCTCGAAATCCTCTTCCGTCTCACCGGGGAAACCGACGATGATATCCGTGGTGAGGGCGATATTGGGAATGCGATCGCGGACACGCTGCACCAGGTCAAGATATTGTTCGCGCGTGTACTTGCGATTCATGAGTTTCAAGATGCGTGAAGATCCAGACTGTACGGCCAGGTGCAGTTGCGGCATGACAGCGGGAACTTCGGCCATGGCATCAATCGTCTCGGGAAGGAGATCCTTCGGATGAGACGAGGTAAAGTAGATGCGCTCGATTCCGGTGTCGCCCACGCGGCGGAGCAGCTCGGCAAAACGTGGGTCGTGATCGTGGTCGCGCCCATAGGAGTTGACGTTCTGGCCAAGAAGCGTGATGGATCGAACGCCTTGGCGGACAAGCCCGGTCACCTCATCGACGATTTCGTCCATGGGACGACTCTTCTCGCGTCCACGAACGTATGGAACGATGCAATAGCTGCAGAAATTATTACAGCCGGTCATGATCGGAACCCATGCGTGATAAGCGGTCTCACGATGCCAGGGCATATCGGTGGCAGCGCCGGTGTCGATCTCCTCGACACGGACATGATGGTCGCCGTCTGCGAAGGCATCGGCCAGGAGTTCGGCGACATGGGCGATTGAGTGAGTTCCGAAAATGACGTCGACGTTATCGAGATTGGTGAGCAGGCCCTCACCATCACGCTGGGCGATGCAGCCGCCTACGGCGATGACGCGCTTGCCGGAAGGTGATGCAGGAAGGCTTTTGCAAGAGGAGCACTGACCGTACAGGCGGGTGTCCGCAGCCTCACGCACACAGCATGTCATGAAGATGACGATATCGGCATCTGCGGGACTAGAAGCAACCAAGCAGCCGCAGGAATCCAACAAGCCGCTTACGCGTTCGGAATCGTGCAAATTCATCTGGCATCCGAACGTGCGGATGAAATAGGTCTTTCCGGAAAGGATAGAAAGGTTGGACATGTTAGCAAACCTGCTTAAAATCGTCGGGAAAATCGGGGATATCGGCGGAGTTGTACGAGATGTGGTGCACATACACGGACAGGCGTATGGCCGTACGTGATTCACCGTTTATAAGGATGTCCGAGAAGACCGGAGCGCAAGAGATATCGAACCCGGTGGGGATCAGAAACCCGCGGGCGATTGCCATCGCCTTGATGGCTTGGTTGACGGCGCCGGCGCCGACGCACTGCATGTTGACGGGGACGCCATCTTTGACCATGCCGGCTATAGCGCCTGCCACCGAGGCGGGCGATGATTTACTCGAGACCTTGAGGAACTCCATGTACATTTCTCCAGCGAATAAAGTGCATATTTTGGTGCGTTTTAATTGGTGTAAAGATACCCCATGGGCTACACATGGGCAAGTACACGGGCTAGGTGTCTTCCTTGTCGATATCAAAGGTGACAGTGATGCGGTCTTTTGTGACGCGGACTTTCGGCTCACGCGACAACGTCAGGAAATATCGAGATGCCAGATCGGTAAAATCTCGTTCCATCGTACGAGAAAAAGAAGCGATATCTTCCTTCGAGATCTTGAGGCCGCGTCGGTCGCGCGTCAGATCGACTTGAGCTGGCTCCCCTATCGCAGGTTCCTTTTCGCGCAGAAGGCGAGAGGCGATGCTCTTGAGCGGCGTGATGGAACCGCCGAGAATGCGATGGGCGGTGCGCTCGGAAATCTCTATGCCCATGTCGGATGCGATTCGAATGAAGTCGCCGGCATCCGCCGCGCAGGTCAGACGATCGACGACCGGCAACGATTGTTCAGAATCCAAGAAAAGCAAACGTGTGGTATCGACGCGAGATGCTGCGTGAGCGTATAGCGTGGCGGCGATTTCGGTGGGAGTGCCAAGATATACGTCACAACCATGCAGCTCTTCACATGCGAATTCGCAAACAGCACGATTGATGTTGTGAGGGCCTTTCACGCAGGAAAGAATGCCATCCTCGTCTTTTGAGGCGGTCGGCCAGGTCGATTGGTCGGCACGCTCACCGAGAGAAGCGGTATCGACGACGACGCGGAATGACGAGCCGCCACCTTGAGCAGAGGTGACGACCTCGGCCGTTTGCGTGTTCTGGCGAATTGAAAAGAGGGCCATACCGCGTCCATGGACACCCCATTTGTCCATACGCATGCTTTCGAGCTTGGATGTGACGCGTGCATCAAAGATGCGATCACGCATATCCTCTGGCACTCCAGATCCGTCATCGAGGAAAAGGAGGGTGCGAACACCCTCCTCCTTACTCGTGGCGAGGTAGATATTGCGAGCACCTGCGTCGCGTGCATTTCGCAGCATTTCGACAACGATGTCCTCGACATGCTGGATATCGTGTTTGGCCTGACGGCGCTCAGCCTCGGAAACGCGCAGGCGAACGAAGCCGTCGCCGAGGTTCTCCTCGACACGAAGGTTTCCCTCGCCGGACATGGAGGCGATGAACGAAATGAGGTCGTTGCCGTCAGACATAGGTCACACTACTTTGCAATATCGACGGCGCGGCTCTCGCGAATGACCACGACGCGAACCTGGCCGGGATACTCCATCTCTTCCTCGATCTGCTGGGCGATATCGTGCGCCAGGACCGTGGACTCGGCGTCGGAGACCTTGTCGGGCTGAACCATGACGTGGACCTCTCGACCGGCCTGCATGGCGTAGGTGCGCTCCACGCCCTCGTGGGAGTTCGCAATCTCCTCGAGCTTCTCGAGACGCTTGATGTAGTTCTCAGCGGACTCGCGGCGAGCGCCAGGACGGGAGGCAGAAATGGCATCGCCAGCCTGGACGAGCACGTCCAGGACGGTGTTGGGATCGGTATCGCCGTGATGCGCCTCAATCGCGTGAACGATTGCGGGCCTCTCGCCATAACGACGGGCAAGTTCGGCACCGATGACGGCATGCGGACCCTCGACCTCATGATCGATGGCCTTGCCGAGATCATGCAGAAGGCCGGCGCGCTTCGCGGTCACGACATCGATACCGAGCTCAGCGGCCATGATGGCACAAAGGTCGGCCACCTCGAGGGAGTGACGGAGAACGTTCTGGCCAAAGGAGGTGCGATAGCGAAGGGCACCGAGGGTCTTGACGATCTCGGGGTGCAGGTCGTGGATGCCCATATCGAATGCCGCCTGCTCGCCAGCCTCGCGGACGCGCTGCTGTACAAGGTCGGAGGCCTTCTGGTACATCTCCTCGATGCGGGCTGGGTGAATGCGGCCGTCGGCGATCAGGTTCTCAAGTGCGACACGTGCGGTCTCGCGACGAACCGGATCAAAGCTGGAGAGGACGACGGTCTCAGGCGTGTCATCTATGACGAGATTGACGCCGGAAACCTGCTCGAACGTGCGGATGTTGCGGCCTTCGCGTCCGATAATGCGGCCCTTGAGGTCGTCAGAGGGAATGTGAACGGACGTGACGGTGACCTCGGCGGTGTGATCGGAAGCGCAACGCTGGATGGCGAGGGAGATGATCTCCTGAGCGGTCTTATGGCACTCGGCCTTGACCTTCTGCTCGGACTCGCGAATGATCGTGGCGGCTTCGTGGGTCACCTCGCCGCGAACCTTGTCGAGAAGCTCGGAGTGGGCGTCCTCGCGGGTAAGCTCGGAGATGCGCTCGAGCTCGTCCGTCTGACGGGCATAAAGCTCCTCGAGCTCACGAGAGCGCTTGTCGATCTGACCCTGCTGACTGGAAAGCTGGTGCTCGCGCTTATCAAGGGCCTCATTGCGTCGATCAAGGGACTCCTCACGCTGCATCACACGGTTCTCGAGGGCGCGGATCTCCTTCTTACGCTGAGCCTCCTCTGCCTCGGCGGCCTGCTTATTCTGGATGATCTCCTCTTTGGCCTCGAGGAGGGCCTCCTTCTTAAGGGTCTCGGCCGCGCGCTTGGCATCGGCCATCACCTGCTCGGCTTCAGATTGGGCGGCGGTAACCTTCGATTCGGCCTCGCGAATGCTTCCGGACTTGGCGTTGCGCATGGCCAAGACGGCGGCAAAAGCGCCGATTGCCAGGCACACGATGCCGACGAGAACAAGCTCCATTGGCATGATGGACTCCTTTTAGTGGTTAAAGATGCAAGAAAACTGCACCCACCGATAAGGAAGGCGCAGGACATTTGCCGGGTATGGTCCACCGAAGGGCCTATGAAATCGTTCCGATAGAAAATATCGTCAATCTCATCTGCGAGGATGAGCGCATAACAAACAAATGACAAATCCATCCTACGAGGTGGCAGGGGATTTGTCAAAGTTTCATAAGGTATCGGACGATAAACGGCGTCGAGCGGCCTCGGCCGACACGGAATATGAAAACCCCTTGGCCATGAGGTGTCGGATGAGCTTCTCCTGGGGCCTCACTGACGGAATCGACTTGCGAGAAAGCAGCTCGATCGCGCGATCGAGCTCGTCATCGTCAGAGAAGAAGTCCTCAGGGTAGCCAGGCAGGTCGTTGGCATCGACGCCTTTGCGCTTTAATTCGATTTCGATTTTCCGCCGTCCCCAACCGCGTCGAATGCGTTCGGAGATGAAATAGGTCGCAAACCTACAGTCATCAAGGAACCTGACATCGATTGCCTTGGATAGGGCCGCATCGATTTCGATCTCACGATATCCGTAATTGAGTAGTCGTTCCCGCGCCTCGAGGACGGCATAGTCGCGCCTCGATAACATCTCAGTCAGCTGAGCAAAACAAATCTTGCCCTCAAGTGCATGGATGGCATCGAACGCCTCCTCTTCGGGAAGCGGCAGAGCTATGGCATCGGTCATGAGCAAGCGTCCCACGCGAACGGGAACGACGATTTCCCTTGTTCGGCCGTTATCCATGATGCAGGAGACTTCTGCCATGGGCTTTTTTGAGGTGGAAAGACTCGAGGCGCTCCTTCTATCGGGAAGACGCACCTCGAGCTCAGTCATGAGCAACGTCATAGTACGCGTGCTTGCTAGGCCTCGGACGAACTATCGAATTCGACATCATCGACGATGGTACCCACGGGTTCATCTTCGAACTCAAGGTCGCATGCGACACGGACCTTGTGCTCGAGCTCGGCCAAGAGCTCAGGGGTCTTGCGCAGCTTCTCCTTTGCGGCCTCGCGACCCTGACCGAGTCGCTCGCCGTCATACGTGAACCAGGCACCGGCCTTGGTGACGAAATTGAACTGGACGGCCATGTCGAGCACCGAGCCCTCCTTGGAGATGCCCGTACCGTACATGATGTCGAATTCCGCAGTCCTGAACGGAGCTGCAACCTTGTTCTTCACAACCTTGGCGCGCACGCGGTTGCCCACGATCTCATCCTTGACCTTGATGCTCTCGATTCGACGGATGTCGATGCGGACGGAAGAGAAGAACTTAAGAGCGCGACCACCAGTCGTCGTCTCGGGGTTGCCGAACATGACGCCGATCTTCTCGCGAAGCTGGTTGATGAAGATACAGGTCGTGTTTGATTTTGCGAGGGAGCCGGCAAGCTTGCGCAGGGCCTGGCTCATCAGGCGGGCCTGGAGACCCACCGTCGTTTCGCCGATCTCACCCTCGATTTCGGCACGAGGCACCAGGGCGGCGACGGAGTCGATGACGACGACGTCGATGGCTCCGGAGCGGACGAGCATGTCACAGATCTCAAGCGCCTGCTCACCGGTATCGGGCTGTGAGATGAGCACCTCGTCGATATCGACACCGATGCGAGCAGCATACGTGGGATCCAGGGCGTGCTCGGCGTCGATGAACGCTGCAACGCCACCCATGGCCTGTGCCTCCGCGACGATTTCCAGCGAAAGCGTGGTCTTGCCGGAAGACTCGGGACCGTAGATCTCGATGATGCGGCCGCGCGGGACACCGCCGATGCCCAATGCGGCATCCAGGGCGATGGCTCCAGTTGGAATGGCCTCTACCTCGAGTTCGGGACCGCCATCTCCGTAGCGCATGATCGCGCCGTCGCCAAATTTCTTGATGATATCGGCCTTGGTGACTTCAATCATCTTCTCGCGCTCTTCGCCCGTGGTGCGCTCGTGAATGATGCGCGCAGGGCCGGAATTCTTGGCCATTGCTCCTCCTTGATTTTGACAAGTCGATAGTATCCGAACGGGTGTTCGTGGTCAAGCGACCTGTGAGAAATGCTACTCCGCGTTATTCCCCATATGTCGGAATGCATGTGACCGGAATCTGAACGCAGATCGCAAGGCATCTGATTTCACGAGGAAGCGTGGGTATCGCAGGTGGAGGAACAAGGAGCCTCGCGCGATAACGGCACGGAAACCCCATCATGGGAGCCCTGTGCGCCAGTTACGCGGAAGCCCCAACATCGACGACGGCATCGGCGAGGAGCTTAAGCGCGCCAAGCGCGGCTTGCAGCCGAACGGACATGCGGTCACCTTCGAACAGATGGCGTTCATACCGAGTGCCTCGCTGGGTCGCCACTCCAATATAGACGGTTCCGACCGGATCGGCGGAACTACCTCCACCAGGGCCCGCATACCCGGTGATGCTCACCGCAACATCAGAGCCAAATAGCTTACGGCTGCCGTCCGCCATGGCGGACGCGGTCTCCCCGCTCACAGCCGTATGATTTTCAAGCGTTTTTGCGGGCACGTCGAGCACGTGATTCTTGATATCGTCGCAATACGTGACGGCCCCGCCGAGTAGGACGGCGCTGGCCCCCGGCACCCCGGCGATGTAAGACGAGACCATGCCAGCAGTGCAGGACTCGGCGGTGCTTACGCGCATATCACGCTCGGTCGCCAGGCGCACGAGCCCCTCAGCGGCGTGTACACAGGCGGCGTTCAGGGTCGTCTCATTCATATCAATCATGCTGGAACCCCCAAGTAAAACCAGCGACCCTCGCAAACGCGCAGGGAAACCAGCGAGCTTACGAGGGTCGATGAGAGAGAGCGCTACACGCGGAAAATGACGTGGCGAGCGTTCCAGAAGTACTGTGCGCCCGAGACAACCGTGAGCACGACCGCAGCGACCATCGTCGCCCATGCGACTGTGAGCACGATGGAGGTGGTCTGAACCATGCCGGGAAGCGCGAGGAACTCGAGCGCGATACCGAGCAGGTACGCGCACAGCGATACCATGGTGACCGCGGTCTTGGCCTTTCCGAGATTGTCGGCTGCGATGACCTCGCCGTTAGCGCTCGCCACCATACGAAGGGCGCTTACGAGGAACTCACGGAACAAGATGATGAACACGAACCAGACGTTGACCAGACCGTGCTCGAGCAAGATGAGAAGCGCCGAGAAGACCAGCAGCTTGTCGGCGATCGGGTCGAGGAACTTACCGAAGTCAGTCACCTCGCCACGCTTGCGGGCAAGATCGCCGTCGATCTTGTCGGTAGCGCTGAGCACGAAGTACAGAACGAAGGCGGCGACTGCCCAGGCGCCTGCGGTGATGCCGAAGTGGTTGCCACCGGCGGCAAAACCGCTGAACGCGAACTCACTCGCAATCATGAACAGCGGGATGAACAGAATGCGAACGCACGTGACGATGTTGGCGGGCGTCCAAATGCTCGTGATCTCCTCGCCCTTGGCGTTGACGGCCATGCCTACTACTCCTCTACGACCTCACCGACAAGCTCGTAGCAGAAGCTGTCGGTAAATCTGACCTGCAAGATATCGCCCACGGCGGCGTCGGTCACCTCGAGGTGAACGGCACCATCGGAATCGGGGGCCTGGAACCAAGCATGACCGATGAGCTCGGGGCCCTCGTCGGTCTCCTCGATACCGTCGACGATGACCTCGGCCACCTCGCCGACATGGGCGGCGGTGGCGGCAAAGCCGAGAGCCTCGGCCAAGTCCATGGCGGCCTGAGTACGCTCGAGCTTCACATCCTCGTCGACCTGACCGTCCATCTTCGCGGCGAACGTCCCCTCCTCCTGAGAATACGGGAACACGCTCGTGTAATCGAAGCCCTCGCGATCCATGAACGCGAGCATCTCGGCCGCTTCCTCATCGGTCTCACCGGGGAAGCCGACGAGACTGGTGGTGCGGATAACCATCGCGGGGATCTCGGCGCGAAGCTTCGCGAAGAGGTCGGAAAGCTGCTCGGCGGAGCCGGAACGATGCATTGCCTTCAGGACGCGCGCGTTGCAGTGCTGCACGGGGATGTCGATATAGGGCAGGACCTCGGGTGTGTCGCGGATGGCGGCGATGAGCTCGTCGGTCATGCCTTCGGGCTGCAGGTAGAGGACGCGGATCCAGACATGCTCGGGACGGACCGCCTCGCCGACGGCGATCATGAGCTGCGCCAAGTTGGTGGGACCGTCGACCACGTCCTTGAAATCAGTGCCCCAGATGCCCGTGTCCTGACCGATGAGAACGATCTCGCGAACACCGCCGGCAACCAGATCGCGAACTTCGGAGAGGATGCTCTCGGCGGAGCGGGAATGATAGCGGCCGCGGATGTAGGGAATCGCGCAGAAGCTGCAGTAGCGGTCGCAGCCATCGGAAATCTTGACATAGGCGACGGCACTCTCAACCGTGCGCTTGACACTCGGAATGAACGGAGGGTCGACGCGCTCGACGCCGAGCACCTCGTCCATGACGGAGACGATGCCGTCCTCCTCGTCGGTGCGAACGAATGCGGCGACTTCGGGGAGCTCATCCGGGAGCTCGGAACCGTATCGAGAGGGCACGCAGCCGCACATGACGATGCGAGTCCCGCGAACGCCCTCGGAGATCTCCTCGGCGAGCGTAAGCGTGGTCTCGATGCTCTCGGACGTCGCGGAGGCGAGGAACGAACACGTGTTGATAATCACCGCATCAGCGTCCTCGGCTGAAAAGACTTCGTCGTAGCCAGCCCCGTTGAGAAGGGCGCGCATGCGGTCGGTATCGACTTCGTTTTTAGCGCAGCCGAGCGTAATGTAGAGAATGGATCCGTGAGCCATGGGCGCTCCTTAACGGTAGTTCGTGAACTGGAGGGGTTGGCCGTAATCCTGATCGCGCAGGAAAGCGATGACCTGCTGCAGGGCATCCTTGGATGCGCTGGTGACGCGCAGCTTGTCAGCCTCGATGGTCACCTTGACCTTGAGCTTCTGATCCTTGATGTCCTTGTTGATCTTCTTGGCGGTCGCCTGGTCGATACCTTCGACGATATGGCCGAGCACGCGAACGGTGCCGCTGCTCGCGGCCTGCGGATCGTCCCACTTGACGGTCTTGATGTCGACACCGCGCTTGATGAGCTTGGACGAAAGGACGTCGATGATCTGGCGGGAGACGAAATCGGCCGGAGCGTTGATGGTGAAGAGCTTGTCCGCCTTGGACAGCTCGATCGTGGCACCGGAGTCCTTCAGGTCATAGCGCTGGGAAAGCTCACGGGCCGTCTGCTGATAGGCGTTGTCGACCTCCTGCATGTTGACTTCGGACACAACGTCGAAGCTCGAGTCTTTTGCCATAGTAGGCTCCTTTCAATTCGGTCCACGCGGACCGGTCGATTACTGTTCGGTCGTTGGCTCGTCGGTCTTCTCGGCGGCGGCAAGGACGTCTTCTGGGATGGTGACACCCGCTTCCTTCGCCTCGTCGATGGTCATATCGGGCGTGCCGTCGCCATCGCTGTCGACGACCTTCTCGGGCTCCTCCTTCTTGGGCGCGAGAATTGAGACCTTGCCAACGCCTGAGACCTTCGTATCGTAGCGGACCTTGTCGCCGTTTTTATAGATGGCGACGGCGCTCGGCGTGTTGGTGGTGATATCGATTTGGGTCTCGACCTTGAATTCCTCCTCGAAGGGACCGACGACTTGCTTGCCCAAGACGATCTTGCCGTCGAGCTTGACCTCGATCCAGGCAACTGCGCCCTTCTCCTTGAGCTTGACCTTGACGATGGTCTCCTTGGGCTCTTCGTCCTTGGAGGACTTGTCGGCCTTGTCTTTGGATGAGGACGGCTCGTCCGCATCGTCACCCTCATCCGTGGACGAATCGCCTCCCTCGTCGACATCGGTTGAATCCTCTGAGGTGTCCTTGGAATCCGCCTTCTGGGCAGAGGGCGTCGAAGATGCGCTGCCGGCTGCTTCGGGCTTGGGTGCGCAACCGCGCAGCAGCACCATGACCAACGCGATGAGGATCAAGATGCCGAGAGCCATAATGGCCAGGAATTTCATATCGGGGCCCTGTTGGGGCGGACGAGATCCACCGCGAGGAGCCTGTCCTCGTCCGGCGCCCCCACGCGGAGGCTGCCCGCCGGGCGCGCGACGAACGGGCCGCTGATCGGGATAGGTGCCACGCGGTCCGCGAGGGTCGCGATAGGAACGCCCGTCCTGTGAACGAGAAGCGTGGGCGCGAGGATCGCGCTGGTCGGAGGCCGGGTAGCCGTCGGGACGACGGGTGCGCGAACGCAACGTGGAATCGTACCCGCCCTGCGAGGGACGGCGGCGGGAGTCCGCGGTGTTGACCGGTCGAAGTCGCGAAGCTGAAACGGGCTCATGCGCGGATGAGAATTCGGACACGTATCCGGCCTGAGGCGGGCGCTGACCATAACGTGATGCGGGAACGGAATTGACCATCATGTATCGACCCGCCGCATTGGAGCTGCGGGGGTTGGCATCGGCGGCGGCATCCTGGAAACGGCCGGCGCGGCCACCGGAACCGTTGCGCTCGTACTCATGCAGGGCGTCGAAATAGGCATCGACCACCTCGCGCGGATTCAGGCCGAGGAATCGCGCGTAGCTGGCGATGATTCCCTGGGAATACCCGCGCGGGGGCATGGCAGCGAAGTTCTCAGTCTCGAAGTACTCGATGATCTGCGGCCGGATTTTGATGACGTTGGCGACCTGCTGAATCGAAGCGCCCATCTGACGACGGCGCTCGAGCAGCATCTCACCGAAATGACGGGTCATCTACATCCCTCCAAAAATCTCTTCCTCAGACAGAGGCTCCTCCACGGCGCGCAACGCCGCAAGCCCCTCCTCATCGTAGAGCACCTCGCGCGGCTTAGAGCCATCCGGCGGACCGACGATGCCCTTTTCCTCGAGCATGTCCATGATGCGACCGGCGCGCGCATAGCCGACCTTAAGACGGCGTTGCAGACCGGAGGTGGAGCCGAGCTGCGACTCGACCACGATCTTCGCCGCATCCCACAATAGCGGGTCCTCCTCGGTGGGAGCCTCGTTGTAGAAGCCGCCCCCTCCCCCGCCGGACATGGTTGCGGGCGCCACGGCAGACAGAATCTCCTCGTGGTAATCGGGCGCACCCTGCTCCTTGACGAAATCGACGACACCGTTGATCTCGTCATCGGATACGAAGCATCCCTGGATGCGCTTGGGCTTGCCCCAGTCGACCTTGGAGAACAGCATGTCTCCGTAGCCGGTGAGCTTCTCGGCGCCCACCTGATCGATGATGACGCGGCTGTCGATGCCGGTGGCGACGTTGAAGGCGATACGATTGGTGATGTTCGCCTTGATGAGGCCGGTCACGACGTTGGAGCTCGGGCGCTGCGTGGCCACGATGAGGTGGATACCCGCCGCACGGCCGAGCTGCGCGATGCGAACGATGCTCGCCTCGACATCCTTCCCGGCGACCATCATGAGGTCGGAGAGCTCGTCGATGATGATGACGAGGTAGGGCATCTTGGCGGGCGGATTGTCGTAATGATCGAACTCGCCGGCAGCCTGCTTTTCGTTGAAGGTCGAGATCTTGCGGACGCCGATGCGCTCGAAGACCTTGAGGCGGCGCTCCATCTCGGACACCGCCCATTGCAGGGCGCTCGCAGCCTGCTTGGGCTCGGTGACAACCGGGACGTACAGGTGCGGCAGGCCGTTATAGCCGGAAAGCTCGACGCGCTTGGGGTCGACCATGATGAGGCGAACGTCCTCGGGGAGGCTCCTCATGAGCAGCGCCATGATGATGGAGTTGATCATGACGGACTTACCGGAGCCGGTGGTGCCGGCGATGAGAAGGTGGGGCATCTTCGCGAGGTCGGCGACGATGGGCTGGCCCTCCGCGTCGCGGCCGATGGCAAGCTCGAGCGGTCCGCCCTGAACATAGGGCAAAACATCGCCGAGGTTGACGTTTTGGCGCTTGGCGTTGGGAATCTCGATGCCCACGAGCGAGGTGCCGGGAATCGGTGCGAAGATGCGGACCGACTGCGCGGCAAGAGACAACGCGATATCGTCCTCGAGATTGGAGATGCGGCTGACGCGCTCACCCTCACCCGGCTGGACCTTGAACGTGGTCACGGTGGGACCGGAGATCCATCCGACAACGCGGGAGTGCAGCCCAAACTCGTTCAACGTGGATTGCAGTGAGTTTGCGGTTTGCTCGAGCTCCTTGTCCGAGGAAGCGGCGACAGCGGAATGCGGATTGTGACGGAGCATGCTGAGCGGAGGCAGCTGCAGCTGACCGTCCTCGGGCTCTACCGAATCGGCCGCGGCAGGGGCGCTCGTTTTTGAAGGACGCACCTCCTTGGCCGAGCTGTCGGAGCTGGAAGCGGGAGCATGGCTCTTAAGGAAGGACGGGATCTCGCGCGGACCGTCGGCGGTCTTTACGACGGAGCGTGTCGCACCATCCACATCAAAGGGAGGGATCTCCTCGTCATCAACGGGGGATTCGGCCGTAGCGGAAGGCGCCTCTCCCCCATCGGCTTTGGCCGGCGCATCGACGTGGTCAATACGGTCAGGCACGGGAATGAGCGTGGTCTCAGCACGTTCAGCCGCGAGCTGGCTGCTCAAATCGACGAAGGGGTCCTCATCGCGATCCGGCTCATCTTCGATTGCGGAGGCAGACGCCCGGGAAGCGGAATCCAGCACCGTGGTCTCACGATTACCCAGAAAGGTCGTCTCGGCGGCACCGGCATCGTCGAACAGGTTGCCCTGAACGGCGGCCCCGCCGAACGCCGCGCGCCCCTGTGCGGGCTGAAGTGCGCCCTCATCGCCCCAGGGGGCATCGTTCACGTTGACGCGTCGACGCTCCGCGAGCACGCGGGCGCGATCGGCGGCCGCACGCATGAAGGAGCTGACCGAAAAACCGATCACAACGAACCCGACGACGATGAGGCCGATGAGCACCACGAGAGAGATGGTTTTGCCGAGGGCCTGCTGAAGGGCGCTCGCGATGAACGCGCCGACATATCCACCGGAGGTGGAGAGGGCCTCGGGCTCGAACATGGCTGAGGTGGCGAATTCGGTGCCCGGAACCATGAGCGACAGGATGGCCAGCACGCCCAGCAGGATGAGCGATCCGCCTAAAAGCGTACGGGCGTTCAGGGGAGCGCGGTCGCGCAAGAAGAGTCCGGCGGCGAATATGAGCAGGGCGAACGGCAGCACATAGGCACCCAGGCCGAAGCCTAGGTGGTAAAAACCGGCGATGGCGTTTGAGACGGGCGCGCTCGTAGGCGAGACCACAGCGATGAACGAGACCACGGCGACCACGGCGATCGCAATGCCGGCGATGTCGCGACCAGCGGTATCGTCCATGAGCGAATCGAAGGCGCGCTCGGAAACGGGAGCGCGGCCCTCGTTGGCCCGCAGACCACGCGGGGCGGCCGAGGAGGCCGCCCCTTGCTTGTTCTTACGTGCCGGAGATTTCTTTGCAGATGAATTGGCTGAGCGGGCCAACCTACACCTCCATGACGACCGGGATGATCATCGGTCGCGTGCGGTTGTTGTTCCAAATGTAATTCGAGAGGGCATCGCGCACGGCCTTGCGGATGGCATCCGTACCGGAGCTCGAGAAGTTGAACTTGCCCTTCTCGATGGCGCGCTGGATGGCGGCGGAGGCATCGGCGGAGAACTGGTCGTCGATGGGGAACGAGACGCCGCGACCGGAGAACTCGAGGTCGCCGATCTTCTTACGCTTCATGTCGAGCATGGCAACGACCGTCACCATGCCGTCGCTCGCGAGCTTCTGACGGTCGCGCAGGACGATCGGGTCGGTATCGCCGATGCGCAGGCCGTCGACGTATACGACGCCGGACTCGACGGAGCGGCCGCGCTTGACGACACCGTCGCGCATCTCGAGAGAATCGCCGTTGTCGATCACGAAGATGTTCTTGGCGGGGACACCCATCTTCTGGCCGAGCGCGGCGTGCGCGCGCAGATGCACGGCCTCGCCATGGACGGGCATGAAGTAGCTCGGCTTGGTAAGGGCAAGCATGAGCTTAAGCTCCTCCTGGCTGGCGTGGCCGGAAACGTGGACCAGGGCGCGGCTCTTGTCGTACACGTCGCAGCCGAGCTTGGCCAGGCTGTTCACGACCTGCTGGACGGCCTTCTCATTACCCGGAACCGGGGTTGCGGAGATGATGACCGTATCGCCCTCGTGGATGGACAGCGTCTTGTGCTCGCCGTTGGCCATGCGGGAGAGAGCGGAGAGCGGCTCACCCTGCGAGCCGGTGCACATGACGACGAGCTTATCCTCGGGGATGCCGTTGATCTCGAACGCATCGAGCAGGTCGTTCTCGTCGACCTTCAGGTAACCGAGCTCGCGTGCGACACGCGTGTTGGTGAGCATCGAGCGGCCGGTGACGACGATCTTGCGATTGCACTTCTTGGCCGCATCGCAGATCTGCTGCAAGCGGTGGATGTGGCTGGAGAAGGAGGCGACGAAGACGCGACCCTTGGCGTTCTTGATCGCATGGAGGATCGAAGGACCGACCTCCGCCTCGGACTTGGTGAAGCCCGGGACGGTGGCGTTGGTGGAGTCGGACATGAGTAAGTCGACGCCCTGCTTGCCGAACTTTGCGAGTGCGCCGTAGTCGGGGGTGACACCGTCGATCGGGGTCTGATCGAGCTTGAAGTCGCCTGTGTGCACAACAGTACCAGCCGGAGTCTTCAGGAACACGCCGAGCGCGCCGGGGATGGAGTGCGTCGTGGAGAAAAACTCGATGGAGAAGCAGCCGAGATTGACGTGGCTACCGCCCTTGACCTCGCGGAACTTGGGCGCACGGATGCGGAACTCGGAAAGCTTGCCCTCGATGAAGCCGAGGGTGAGCTTGCTGGAGAAAATCGGCACCTTGTTGTTGAGGTCCTGCAAGAGATAGGGCAGTGCACCCGTATGGTCCTCATGGCCATGGGTGATGATGATGCCGCGAAGCTTGTGCTCGTTCTCGAGAACATAGGTGTAATCCGGCAGGACGAGGTCGATGCCGGGCTGGTTGTCGTCGGGGAACATGAGGCCTGCGTCGACGAGCACCATGTCATCGCCGCACTCGAAGGCGGTCATGTTCTTGCCGATGCCGTCAAGGCCGCCCAGGGGGATGACCTTGAGCGTCACGTTAGATTTCTTGTTGTTGGTTGCCATAGACTGATGTGGCTCCTTTCGATTGCACGATAACGAAAACGACGGTCGATGCCGCCGCGCAATTCAAAGTCATATGCGTCGAGGTGGGTACACGCATACGGAAATTATTGTATCCATTCGATTGCATGTGAACGAAAGTACACCAAAAGTACGGTGGCCGCACGAATGCGGCCACCGCGAATAAAGGGGGTCGATTGTCGGTTCGCGCCGTTAGCGCACGCAAGTGAGCTTGGCGCGTGCAGCCGCGAGTCGGGCGAGCGGGACGCGATACGGAGAGCAGCTCACATAGTCCACGCCTGCCGTGTTGAAGAAGTCGACGATCGACGTCGGGTCGCCGCCATGCTCACCGCAGACGCCGAAATGCATTTCGGGTGTGACGGAACGACCCTTGTCGACGGCCATCTTCACCAGCTGAAGGACGGTGGGATCGACGGTCTCGAAGGGATTTGTAGTCAGCACCTTCTCATGCAGATAGGCGGGAAGGAATTTAGCCTCGGCGTCATCTCGTGAGAAACCGAAGGTCGTCTGGGTGAGATCGTTCGTACCGAAGCAGAAGAAGTCGGCATGAGCTGCAATCTCGTCGGCGACCAGGCAAGCGCGCGGCAGCTCGATCATAGTTCCAATGGGAATGTCGAGTTTCACGCCGTACTCCGCCTCGACATCCATGATGACGCGCTCGGCGACCGCACGGGTCTGGACATGCTCCTCGGTGATGGACACGAGCGGAATCATGATCTCGGGGCGTGGATCGAAGCCCTCGAGCTTGAGGCGGGCGGCGGCGGACGCGACGGCGCGCACCTGCATCAACGGAAGGTCGGCATAGACGATGGAGAGACGCACGCCGCGAAGGCCAAGCATGGGGTTGGACTCCATCATCCCGTCAATGAGGCGCAGGCGCTTGCGAGCATCGGAAACGTCCTGGCCCAGGGCCTCTTTACGCGCGATCTCAACGGCAAGCTCACGAGGATCGTCGAGGAACTCATGAAGCGGCGGATCGATGAGCCGGATGACCATGGCACGGCCGGTCATGGTGCGCAGCATGGCTACGAAGTCTTCAGTTTGGACGGCGAGCAGGTCCTCGAGCGCCTTGGCGCGCACATCGGCATCGTCGGAGAGGATGAAGGACTGGATGATCTGCTTGCGATCGCCGAGGAACATATGCTCCGTGCGGCACAGGCCGATGGCCTCGGCGCCGAATTCAAGGGCAAGCTCGGCGTCCTCGGGGTTATCGGCGTTGACGCGCACGTGGTATCCGCGCCCGTCGGACTCATCGAGGCGAACGTCGTCCGCCCAGCTGAGAACGGTGTCAAGGTCTCCGGTCAGTTCGGGCTTGACCAGCGGCACCGCGCCGGCGACAACGATGCCCTGACCGCCGTCTATGGAGATGACGTCACCTTCGTGCAGCACGATATCGGTTCCCAGAACGTGAACCTCTTTCGCGGCGGCATCGATGCGGAAGCTCTCGACACCGCACACGCACGGCGTCCCCATGCCTCTCGCGATAACGGCAGCATGACTCGTCTTTCCACCATGGCTCGTCAAGATGCCCTCAGCGGCGACCATGCCTTTGAGGTCATCGGGGTCCGTCTCCCAGCGCACGAGGATTGCGGGGCGCCCGGCCTCATGGACGGCGACGGCGTCGTCGGAGGAAAAGACAATCTCGCCCACAGCGGCACCGGGGCTCGCGTTGAGGCCGCGCGCAAGCACGTCGACGGCGGCGGAGGTGTCGAACTGAGGATGCAAGAGCTGGTCGAGCTGCGAGGGATCGATGCGCATAAGCGCCTCATCGCGGGAGATGAGCCCCTCCTCGACCATGTCGATCGCGATGCGCAACGCCGCTGCGGCCGTACGCTTGCCCGCACGCGTCTGCAGCATCCACAACTTGCCCTGCTCGATAGTGAACTCGATGTCGCACATATCGCGATAATGGCCCTCAAGGATGCCGAAGACGCGGTCAAGCTCGGCCGCGGCCTCCTCCAGCCCGGGGACATTCGCGAGACCGGAGATGGGCTCGGTGTTGCGGATGCCGGCGACGACATCCTCGCCCTGCGCGTTCACAAGGAAGTCGCCATAGGTTCCCCGCGCACCGCAGGCAGGGTCGCGCGTGAACGCGACGCCGGTCGCGGAGGTCTCTCCCTTGTTGCCGAATACCATGACTTGGACGTTGACGGCGGTGCCGAGATCGTCGGGGATGCGGTTGCGCTGGCGGTAGATGCAGGCGCGCTCATTCATCCAGCTGCCGAACACGGCCTGGATGGCCAAGCGAAGCTGAAGACGGGGATCTGCGGGGAAGGTGACAGTCCCGTCCACGACAAGATCGGGATACGCGGAGGCGTCGACCTCTCGGGCGAAAATCTCCTTGAACTCATCGACAAGATCGCGGAGATCTTCATCGGAGAGCTCGGCATCGGTGCGGACCCCGGCGATCAGGCGCCGCTCGGCGATGGCGTTCTCGAACAGGTCGGCATCGATACCCAGCACCACGTTGGAGAACATCTGGATGAACCTGCGATACGAATCCCATGCGAAGTGAGGGTTGTCTGTCTGGGCGATGAGCCCCATCACGGATTCATCGTTGAGGCCGAGGTTCAACACGGTGTCCATCATGCCCGGCATGGAGAACGGCGCTCCGGAGCGGACCGAGACGAGTAGCGGATCCTCGGCATCTCCCAAGCGCTTTCCCATACGATCCTCGAGGTCGCGCGTCGCCGCCTCGATTTCGTCGAGGGCGCCATCGGGCCAGTTGTTCCCCGCCTCGTCATACTCGACGCAGGTCTGGCACGTGATGGTGAAGCCCGGGGGCACAGGAAGGCCGATGCGGCACATCTCGGCGAGGTTGGCGCCCTTGCCGCCGAGGATGTAGTTCATCGAGGCGTCGCCCTCGGTCACGTCGGGCGAGGCCACGCCACCGCCGAATTTGTATACGCGCTGCATCGTAGTCATACTGACCCCCTATCGACCCGAAGCCGGGCCATATCGTTTGCCATACCGCGCTTCTGCGGGCTAAAGGAACTCTACGGGGGCGATTGGAAATACCTGTGAAGATGCAGGGATATGGGGCCGAGCGGCGCAATGCGCACGGCAAACGGTCGCGCATGTGGTTACTCGATGAAGATACCACCGCAGCTAGAATATGCTAAAACGATTGCGCATCCCGGCGCTCTCCACGGCGCTCGCGACCGATGCGCACCTGCCTCATACGCTCGAGAATCTCGGCGGCGGACTCCTCGATAGCCTTTCCGTCCGTGCGAACGGAAATGCATCCGAGCTTTTTGATAAGCGTCCGGGCCTCATCCATCTCCGTACGGACACGTTCGGGATCGGCGTAGTCGGAAGCGACGACGCGACTCATATCGTCGCCGAGGCGCCGGTCGCGGATCGTCGAAACGACTTCGGTCGTGGAGATGAGTCCGAAGACCTTTCCAGGATCGACGGAAAACAGGGACGCCGGCGGCTCCACACCTGGAACGAGAGGGATGTTTGCAACGCGATACCCAAGATGAGCGAGGTACATGGACAGCGGCGTTTTACCGGTACGTGAGATGCCGATAAGGACGATATCGGCGTCATCCAAGTCATCGGCGCCACGTCCATCGTCATGCTCGACAAAATACTCCATAGCCTCGATGCGTTTGAAATACTCCTCATCCGTACGATGGATGGACCCCGCAATACCACTCGGCGCGACTCCCGAGCTCTCACTCAATGCCTGGACGGCTGGACCGAGCACGTCGACACCGTTGACGCCCATTGCCCGAAGCCGCTCACCAACCTCGGCGCGCAAGGCACCGTCGGCGATGGTGTACAGAACGCTGAGCGCGCTCCCCTCACCCAAGAGCTGCCGGACAGCCTCCTCGACTACGTCTGCGTCGTTGACCTTCGTCAGGCGTTCGACGGCGATCTCGACTCCGTCGAACTGGCCGCATGCAGCACGAGCGACCTCATAACCAGTCGCACCCAGCGAATCGGAAACGACGAGGACGACTTGGCGTGCAAAACGCTTGGTCATGGAACCACCCTTCGGACGGGTCTTCACATCAAGGCGACTATAGCCTACGGCCTCGACGTCGGGTACCGAGGAGACCATCCTTTTGGGTGAACGGCGGCCGCGAACAATCCTCATGGCTGAACAATGCCCATATGAAAAGAGGGCCCTTGCGGACCCTCCAATTAAGCTATGAACGCTGCGAAGCAGGCGCTACTTACGAGCCATCTCACCGATGTTGGCAATGCCGGCAAACACGCTCTCAAATCGGTTGAGCAGGCAGAGCCTGTTCTCGCGAACGGCCAGGTCCTCGTCCATGACCATGACGTTGTCGAAGAACGCGTCGATGGGACCGCGCAGGGCCGCAAGGGCGGCAATGACGGCCTTGAAATCACGGGCGTCAAGTGCGGAGGCAACCTCATCGCGCGCGGCGTCGGTCGCATCAAGCAGGGCAAGCTCGGCGTCGCCCATGAGATTGCGGTCGACCTCGGTGCCGAGCTCCTCGTCGGCGAGGTGAGCAGCGCGCGCGTAAGCGGTGGCGAGGTTGGTGAAGGCCTCGCGGTCGTTGGCGCGGGCCTTCTCGAGAGCATGCGCAAGCTCGAAGAAGTGCACGGGAACGGTGACGTCGCCGTCGGATACGGCGGCCACGGTGTCGGCGGAAACCTTCTCATCGCGGGCCATCTGGGCCATGCGGCCCTTGATGAACGCGCAGACGGATGCAGCCACGGCAGTCTTGTCGAACTCAAGGCCCTGCTCCAGGTAGCTCTCGAGCGCAGCGTCGACGATCGCCTCATACCCGCACTTCAGACGTGTGCGGAGGATGTTGAGGACACCGATGGCGGAACGGCGCAGCGCGAAGGGGTCCTTAGAGCCGGTGGGAGGCTCGTCGATGGCGAACATGCCTGCAATAGTGTCGAGCTTGTCGGCGACGGCAACGATGCAGCCGGCGATGCCCTCGGGCAGATCGTCGCCGGCAAAGCGGGGACGATAATGATCGCGAATGGCGGCGGAAACCTCGGGCTCCTCGCCCGCTGCGGTGGCATAGTAGCCACCCATCACGCCCTGCTGGCTGGTGAACTCGACGACCGCAGAGGACACGAGATCGGCCTTGGCCAGGTGGGCGGCACGCTGAGCGCTGGACGCCGCGTGGGCACCGAGATGGGCCTCGCGAGCGATGGCGAGGGCCAGGTCCTCCATGCGATCGGACTTCTGAAGCACGGTGCCGAGCTTCTGCTGGAAGCCAACGGAGGCCAAGCGCTCACGGAACACCTCGAGGTCGACCTTGAGGTCCTCATCGTAGAAGAACTTGGCGTCGTAGAGGCGCGCACGGACGACGCGCTCATTGCCGTCGATCACGGTGGCGTTGGCCTTGGGGTCGCCGTTGGAGACAACGACGAACGCACGGGTCAGATTGCCCTCCGCGTCATACGTCGGGAAGTAACGCTGGTTGGACAGCATGGACTCGCAGATGATCTCGGACGGGACGTTCAGGAACTCCTCGTCGAAGTGGCCCACGAGAACCGTCGGCCACTCACAGAGATTGACGACCTCCTCGAACACCTTCGCAGGAGTATCAACGCGCACGCCGAGCTCGGATTCGACCTTGGAGATACCCTCGCGGATGACCTGCTCGCGACGCTCGGCGGACAGGACATGGGCGGACTCGAGGACATCCTCGTAGGCATCCGTGCTGGCGACGAGGTGCTCACCGGGGGAAAGCACGCGATGACCGCGCGTGGTGTTGCCGCTCACAACGTCGGCAAAGGAGACCGGGACGACCTCCTCACCGAAGAGGCAGCAGATCCAACGGACCGGGCGCACGAAGGTGGCATGCTCGCTGCCCCAACGCTGGCTACGGTAGTTCGGCCACTGGATGGACGGGATGAGGCCCTCACACACACGCGTCAGGATGGGGAGCGCGGGCTCCGAGGGGGTATTCTGCTCAGCAAAGACGTACTCGGTGCCATCAGCGTCCTCGCGACGGACCAATTCACGAGCAGTGAGACCGTTTTTGCGGGCAAAGCCCTCGGCGGCCTTGGTGGGATTGCCCTCGGCGTCGAAGGCGATCTTGGCGGAGGGACCGCGCAGGACGGAGTGAATCTCCTCCGTCGCCTCGGCAACGTCGCTCACGAGCACGGCCAGGCGGCGCGGCGAAGAGATGACGCGAATCGCGCCGTGGGCGAGCCCGGCCTCGTCGAGACCCTTGCCCATCAGGGATTCAAGCTGCTTGACGGCATTGTTGAGCGGGGCGGAGGGCATCTCCTCGACACCGAGCTCGAACAGGAAATCACGGGTGTTCGCCACTTAGGCCACCTCCCCCTTCTCAACGCTATCGGACGCGGCCGCATCACCGGCAACCTCGGCCAAATAGGACTCACAGCACGCCTTAGCGAGCGTGCGGACGCGCAGGATGTACGCCGCGCGCTCTGTGGCGGAAATAGCGCCGCGGGCATCCAGGATATTGAAGCTGTGGCTGCACTTCATGACGCAGTCATAGGCGGGCAGCGGGAGCTTGGCCTCGAGGCACGCATGGCATTCGGCCTCGAAATCATCGAACTTCTGGCGCATCATATCGACGTTGGCGACCTCAAAGTTGTAGGCGGAGAACTCACGCTCGTTCTCGAGGAAGACCTCACCGTAGGTCATGGGCGTGCCATCGGGCAGATAGCTCCAGACCAGGTCGTAGACGCTCGTGACGCCCTGAGCGTACATTGCGATGCGCTCGAGACCATAGGTGATCTCGACGGGAACCGGATCGCACTCGATGCCGCCGACCTGCTGGAAGTAGGTGAACTGGGTGACCTCCATGCCGTCCAGCCAAACCTCCCAACCGAGGCCCCAGGCACCGAGCGTCGGGCTCTCCCAGTCGTCCTCGACGAAGCGGACGTCGTGCTCAGCAGGATCGAGGCCGATGGCGGTCAGAGAGTCCAGGTACAGCTCCTGGGAGTTCTCGGGGCTCGGCTTAATGAGCACCTGGAACTGGTAATAGTGCTGCATGCGATTGGGATTCTCGCCATAGCGGCCATCGGCGGGACGGCGGCAGGGCTGCGGATAGCACGTGCGCCACGGCTTCTTGCCGAGGCTGCGAAGCAACGTGGCGGTGTGGAACGTACCGGCACCCACCTCGGAATCGTAGGGCTGCATAACGGTGCAGCCATGGCCGGCCCAATACTCCTCGAGCTTGAGAATCATCTCTTGGAAGGTCAATGCGTTCGGATTCATCCTGCGGCGCTCCCCCTCATTCGTACGGTCAAACAAGCTTATATTCTAGCGTTACATCGAGCCGATCCGCGAGAACGGCCAATATCGGAAAAAGACGGTCCCCACGACGTTGTCCGTGGGAACGGCCCCGAAGTACCTGGAATCGGAGGAGTTCTCACGGTTGTCCCCCATCATCCACAGCGAACCTTCTGGAACGACATACGGGTAGTCGATCGAAACCCCCGGAGCCTGCATGGGTAGCGGGTAGCTCTCGCCAACGACATAGGGCTCCTTCAAGGCGACCCCGTCGACATATACCTGCCCGTCGATCATGTCGACCGTCTGGCCGGCACGAGCCACGACACGCTTCACCAAAATCTCGTGGCTGGAATCGGAGATGGGATTCTTGAACACGACGATATCGCCGACCTCGGGCGTATCGCCGAGATGCGCGCTGACGCGCTGGGCGAAAACCTGATCGCCAACAAGAATGGTCGGCTCCATGGATCCGCTCGGAACAACGAATGGCGAGACAACGAACACGCGAATCAGGGCGAAGACGGCGAAGGCGACAACAAAGACGCCGAGCCACTCGAGAAGACCCCTCCACTTGGGCTCGCGATCAGGTCCATCCAGGCGCTCGGACTCATTCGAAGGCGCAGATTGGGCAGCAGTGCCGTCAAGGGCCTCAGAAATGTCACTCATCGATAGCCTCTCCATCAGATACGGCCTGATCATCACCGGACTGGAACTGCTCGATCAGATCGAGGGCGCGCCGACGCTCGTCGTCGGTCAGGCGCGCGGAGTCGATGAGATCGGGGCGCCAACGGCAGGTGCGCTCGATGGCGTTCCAACGGCGCCAGGCCGCGACTTTGGCATGGTCGCCCGAGAGCAGGACGTCCGGTACGGAAGACCCGTTGAAATCGGCAGGCCTCGTGTACTGAGCGTATTCGAGCAACCCGCCATCATCGGAGGTCGAGAACGATTCGTCGACGCTGCCCATGTCGTTGCCGAGCGCACCGGGGATCAGGCGGATGATGGCGTCGGAGACCACGAGGGCGGGAAGTTCGCCGCCGGTCAGAACGTAATCGCCAATCGAAAGGCGCTCGTCCGCGAGGTCATAGGCGCGCTCATCCATACCCTCGTAACGTCCGCAGACGAACAGGATGCGATCGCATGCAGAGAGACGTTCGGCGACCTCTTGCGTGAAGGGCTCGCCGCACGGGGTGAAAAACACAACGCGGGGCGGACACTCCCCCCTCGACGAGATATCGCAGATCGCCTCATGAAGGGGCTCGACCTTCATGAGCATGCCGGCGCCGCCACCAAAGGGCGCATCGTCCACGGTGCGATGGCGATCATGCGTCCAATCGCGCAAATCGTACGCGGCAAAATCGAACAAGCCGCGCGCACGGGCGCGGCCCATGATCGACGTGGACATATAGGGTTCGAAAAGCTCGGGAAAGACCGAGAGGGTCTCGATGAGCATGAGCACTCCTCTCAGCGTTTAGAGATCGAGCAGACCGTCCATGATGTGGACGGTGATGGCCCCCTCTTCGGGCAGCTCGACGATGACCTCGTCGATAACGGGCATGAGGACCTCCCCGTGCGATGAACCATCCAGCACCCAGACATCGTTCGCAGGGGTCTCCATGACTTCGACGATAGAGCCCAAATCACCGAAACGCTCATCGACGACAGAGCGGCCCAGCAGGTCCCCAACGGCCGAATCGAGACGACCGAGCTCGAAGTCATCGCAGGATGCGAGGACATAGCAACCCGTCAAGCTCTCGGCGTCATCGAGATTGTGAGCGCAGGAAAAGCGCACGCGGGCGCCCTCGGACGTGACGGAAAGGGACTCGACGGTCGAGGTACGCTCCCGCTTGAGCGCAGGCGGAGTCAGATGCACCTGCATCGACTCGGTAAGCAAAAGGGGAAGGCCTCGCAGCGGAGCCACGAGAACCTCCCCTTTGGTGCCGTGCGGGCGAACCACACGGGCGATGTTCTTATAAGCGGCGCGCACGGGCCTAACCCAGGACCTCGACCTCGACGGAAGTGTCGAGGCGAGCAGCGAGGGCACGGGCGAGCGTACGAATGGCCTTGATGGTACGACCGTGGCGACCAATCACCTTGGCCACGTCGCCCTCGGCGACGGTGACCTCGATGGTCGACGAGTCGGCACCGTCGATCACCTCGAGCGAAACGCCGTCGGCATCGTCGACGATGCTGCAGACGAGATACTCAACGAGATCGGCGATACGGTCGGAGACGAGCTCCTCCGCCTCGGTGGCGTCGATGGCCTCATCAACGAGGGATTCCAAGAGCAGCTCCTCAGACACGTTTTACTCCTCGGAAGCCTCGGCAGCGGCAGCGGCCTCTTCCTCGGCCTTACGGGCGGCCTCCTCGGCCTCCTTGGCGAGCTGCTTCTTGGACTTCTTGGGGGCGGCGGCGGTCTTCTCGCCCTCGTTGGCGGCCTTCACCAGAGCGGCGACGGCGTCGGTGAGCTGAGCGCCCTTGGACTGCCAGTCGGCGATCTTCTCGAGGTCGAGGGAGATGGTCTTGGGGGTGGTCATCGGGTTGTAACGACCGACCTCTTCGATGGGGCGACCATCGCGACGGGTGCGGGAATCGGCGACGACGACGCGGTAGTACGGGCGCTTCTTGGAACCATGACGAGCGAGGCGAATCTTGACAGCCATGCAAACTCCTTCTTTTGCGCAGCGATTGCTGCATTCCTAACCAGGACAATTACCGTGCCAAACGACTCGACGGGAAGCGTTTGAGACCGGCTTCATTTGGAAAGTCGCAAGCAAATCCATATCTTATCTGAGATTTGCGCGATTGCAAGCATGTTCATGCAGCGTACATCGGCAATTGTCGATATACTGACAGCATGAACACAAGCGAACATACATACGGTCTCGCCCCAGAGCTCTTCGGCTCGTGGAACGGCCCTGCAATCGGGCTGATGGATCTCGATGCGTTCTTTGCGAGCGTCGAGCAGCTCGATCATCCGGAATGGCGCGGAAAGCCCGTGATCGTGGGCGGTTCGCCCGAAAAACGCGGCGTCGTCTCCACATGCTCATATGAGGCGCGAGTCTACGGTGTTCGCTCGGCCATGTCGTCCGCCCAGGCCAAACGCCTGTGCCCCGAGGCCATCTGGACGCCCGGCCACTTCGATCGCTATCGCGAGATGAGCGCGCGCGTCATGGCCATTCTCGCAGATGAGACCCCATTCGTCGACCGCGTATCCATAGACGAGGCGTTCTTCGACATCAGCCCCGGCAGGTTTTGCGACGAACATCCCATTCAGATAGCGCAGCGCATCAGCCGCCGTGTCTCAGAACTGGGCGTCACCTGCTCGATCGGGCTGGGCCGCAACAAGACCGTCGCAAAGATCGCCAGCGAGCGCGACAAGCCCCGCGGGCTCACCATCGTGACGCCTGGAACCGAGCACGGATTTCTCGCGCCGCTACCCGTCCGTGCCATGAGCGGCATCGGCGCCGCCGCCGAAAGCGCGCTTGCGCGCGTGGGGATACGGACGCTCGGGCAGCTTGCAGAAACGTCCGACGGCCTCCTCTGCCCTATCTTCGGCATCAACGCCGAACTCGTGCGTCGAAGGGCCGCGGGGCTCGAGGTCAGCGAAGTTCGGGCCATCGATGCCCCTGACGACGTCAAGTCAGTCAGTAACGAGCGTACCTTCGCGCACGACCTCACCGACCCCAGCGACGTCAAGGCGGCGATACAGCTGCTCTCCGAATCGGTGGGTGCCAGGCTCCGCCGGCGTGGACTGGCGGGACGAACCGTCACGCTCAAGCTTAAGTACTCCTTTGGCGAAGGTAGGACGATCCAACGCAAGCTTGCGCACGCGACCGACGATGAGAACGTATTCGGAGCGGTTGCATGCGATCTGTTGGCCTCGATTTGGACCGGGGGCATGCATATCCGCCTCGCCGGCGTGGGTGTGAGCGATTTTGGGCCCGACCCCCATGGGATTCAGACTGACCTCTTTTGCGCTGTCGATGAACGGGGCGCCATGGCGAGCGACAAGCGCGACCTCGCCGTCACGCTCGACGCCCTCCGCGAGCGCTTTGGCAACGATGCCGTGGCCTTTGGGCGAAGCACACGTTTTGGCGGCGACCTCGTCGACCCCGCGAAATTCCTCACGCAACATGCACCCGAAGATGTGTAATTGGGGACGGGTACAGGTTTCACATCGTCGTGTTCCCACGCCACAAGGACGTCCATCCAAAGTGACGGGCAATTTGTACCTGCACCCGATTACGCATCGAGCTGCGGGTACAAGAGAGGACGTGGCTCGCAAGTAGCCTGCGGCCCCAACATGCATCGACCTTGTTAAGGAGACCCATGACGCAGCGCACCCTCGAAATCGTCGTTACCTGTGACGAGGGATATCTCGGCCCGCTCCGCACCATGCTGCTGTCGCTGCGTACAAATAACCGAGCTGAAAACATCCGAGTCTGGATCCTTCACCGCGGCATCCCGCAGCTGGCGCTCGAATCTCTTGCGGTTTTTTGCGGGCATATCGAGATCGAGCTGGCGCCCCGCATGGTGGACCAGGCGCTCTTCGCGCATGCACGTTCAAGTGAGCGATACCCGCAGGAGATGTACTACCGCATGCTGGCGACGCACGTCATCGACGCCGACATAGACCGAGCCCTGTATCTCGACCCCGACATTCTCATCATCAATCCGCTCACGCCGCTCTTCGACATCGTACTGGGCGACTGCGTATTCGCCGCCGCATCCCATACCGATGCGGTCCATCCGGCAACGGCCCTCAACAACGTGCGCCTCAACACGAACGAGGTCTACTTCAACACCGGCGTGATCCTCATGGACATGAGGCGTGCCAAAGCACTCATCGACCCCGACGAGATCCTTGCTTTTGCCATGGAGCACGAGCGAAAGCTGCTCTTCCCCGACCAGGACATCTTCAACGCCCTGTATGGCGAGCGCACATTGCCCGTCCCTGACCAGGTGTGGAATTACGACGCGCGAAAATACCCCGACAACATCATCCGCACCGGCGGCGAGGCAACGCTCGATTGGGTTATGAACAACACTGCAATCCTGCACTTCTGCGGCCGAGATAAACCGTGGGCGCCGAAGTACCGCGGCCAATTCGCAGCGTTGTACAAACACTACGCCACGCTCGCCCGCCGGATATAGCGAGCGAAGAGCAGAATACACTGCGGATATGAGAAAGGGCAGGCACTATAGCCTGCCCTTTTACGTAAACCCCGTGTGGCGATACGCCGAAATTAGAGCTCGATGACGGGAGCATCGCCCCAGAGCTTCTCGAGGCGGTAGTACTCGCGCGCCTCAGGGGTGAAGGAGTGGACGACGACCGAACCGTAGTCCATGAGGATCCAATTGCGCTCCTCGCGGCCCTCAATCGAGAACGGATGCTCGCCGAATGCCTTCGCGACCTTCTCCTCGACCTCGTCGACGATAGCGTCGACCATGCGCGTGTTGCTGCCGGTGGCAAGCACAAAGTAGTCGCAGACATCGGAGAGCTCGGTGAGATCGATGATGCAAATGTCCTCGGCACCCTTGAACGAGGCCGCGTCGGCGGCGGCACGAGCCACCTCGATGGCAGGAACGCCGGACGTAGAGGGGGAAGCGGCGCTGCGCTCGACGGAGGCGTTGCCCTCGGCGGCATGAGCGCCCAGGCCGGAGGCGTAGTCGAGAAGCTGATCGTCGGTCATGTCAGTCATGGAAAACCTTTCCTGTGATCGGTTAGCGCGTTCGCTTTGCTGCGTACGCATTATAGATGTCGATGGCGGTCGGGTACAGATAGCGTCCACCCGAAATCACATAAACGAGACCCTGCGCGAACGTTTGGAAAAACAGCTCTTCCAGGGAAGACTCCCCCACCATGGCGCGCAGGCGCTCGGCGTAGTCGCCGTGACGGCCGGGCTCGATCGCATCGGCGACGAACACGACCATGTCAAGCGGCGTCATATCGACCGCTCCGACCGTGTGCCTTGCGACCGCCTGGCACACGGAAGCGTCGATGCCCTCGAAGATGTGCGGCAGCTCATAAGAGGCAACAGGACCGTGCAACAACCCAACGGCGGCGGAGGGGGAACCGGCGACGCGAACGCCGTACTGGGCCGCCCTCACGAGCAGCTCGTGATCGTCCAAGACCTTGTCCCAATCGTGCAAAAGCCCCGCAAGGGCAGCCGAGAAGCAGTCCACATCGTACGCGCGGGCGATCTCGTAAGCCGTCTTGGCAACGCCCAGAGAGTGCTGGTAGCGTCGGGGCTTCTCGACCATGCGCACCTCGAGCTTGGCGCGAACGGCCTCGAGCTCGGCGATCTGTTCATCTGAAAGCGTCATGTGCTCATTCTCCCGTGACGTACAAGTCGTTCTTCTGGATATAGCCCATCACCGACTCGCTCGTGAGATAGCGCGCGCTCTTGCCGTCGCGCACGAGCTCGCGAATGCTGGACGAGCTGATGGCCAGAGCCGGAATCTCGATATAACGAACATCGAAATCGATGCCAGAGGCGGCAATGCGGGCCTTGGCCGTCTCGATATCGTACCCGGGTCGGGTCGCGGCGATCAGGGTCGCGAGCGATGCGAGGCGCTCCGCATCATGCCAGGCAAGGATATCCATGATCGCGTCTGCTCCCGTGATGAAGTAGAGCTCGACGTTGTCGGGATAGCGCGAGCGCAACTCGCCGAGGGTATCGACCGTATAGGTGACGCCGGGGCGATCGATCTCGAAGCGACTGGCGTAAAACGCCGCGTTCGCGGCAGTTGCCAGCACCGTCATGGCGTAGCGATCCTCGGGGTCGCTCACGTGCTTGCCCTGCTTGAACGCAGGCGAACCGGCCGGCATGAACAGCACCAGATCGAGATCGAGCGCCTCGCGCGCCTGCTCGGCGGTGACCAAGTGACCGTAGTGAATCGGGTCGAACGTTCCGCCCATGATACCCAGGCGGTACGTGCGCTCAGGGTCGTCGCCGAGCGGAGGCAGCAGTCGATCACGCGAGGACATCGGGGTCCTCCTCACCGACCTCGGGTCGGGAATCCTCGGTGGCGAGCTCTTCATCGTCGACATCGAACTCGATGAACTCGACATCGTCCTCGTAATCCTCATCGTCGTCGACACCCTCGAAATCGAAAGCGTAGCCGAGGATGCGAACCTCATCGCCATTCTTGCAGCCGGCCTTGATGAGGGCGTCGTCCACACCCATGCGGGCCATGCGGTGCTGCAGGTAGATGATGGCCTCTTCGTTCTCCCAGTCGGTCTGGACGACCATGCGCTCGAGGTTGGTGCCGGTGACGCGCCAAGCGCCCGGCTCCTCCTCGAGTACGCGGAAGCGCTTGTCGCGAGCCTTGCGGGCGCGCTCCCACTTCTCCTCGTCGAAGGCGGGGGCAGCCGCCTGTTCCTCGGCAATGGCGCGACGCAGCTCGCTCACGCGCTCACCGCAGGCGAGCATGAGCGTCTGGAGGCCGGCGCCCGTAAGCGCGGAAACGGCGAAGAACTCGTGACCGTCCTCGAGGGCGGCCATCTTGAGCGCCTGGACACGATCGGCCACGCCGGAGGCATCGCACTTGTTGGCGACGACGATCTGCGGGCGATCGGCCAGGTCGGATGCGTAGCGGCGGAGCTCATCGTTGATGATGCGGTAATCCTCGAGGGGATCGCGGCCCTCGTAGCTGCCTGTGATGTCGACCACGTGCAGGATCAGGGCCGTGCGCTCGACATGACGCAGGAACTGATGGCCCAAGCCCTTGCCCTCAGCCGCGCCCTCGATGAGACCCGGGACGTCGGCAACGACATAGGAATACTCGCCGGCGCGCACCATGCCGAGATTGGGCACGAGCGTGGTGAACGGGTAGTCGGCGATCTTAGGGCGGGCGGCGCTCATGCGGGCGATGAGCGAGGACTTACCGACGCTCGGGAAACCCACGAGGGCTGCATCGGCCATGAGCTTCATCTCAAGCTCGATCCAGTGCTCGATGGCGGGCTCGCCCTTTTGAGCGAACGCCGGAGCACGACGCGTGGAAGTCACGAAGTGCGGGTTGCCCAAACCACCGGTGCCACCGGGGGCCACCACGACGCGCTCCCCGTCGTGCGTGAGGTCGGCCAGATCGTAGGCGGGCTCCATCGTCGTGGGATCGAGTTCGCGGATGACGGTGCCCATAGGCACCTTGAGGATAAGGTCCTTGCCGTCGGCGCCGTCTTTGCGCGAGCCCTTGCCGTGCGTGCCAGCCTCAGCGCGGAAATGATGCTTGAATCGATAATCGATGAGCGACGAAAGTTGGGCGTCGGCCTGAATGACAACATCGCCGCCATGACCGCCGTCGCCGCCGTCGGGACCGCCCTTGGGAACGAAGGCCTCACGGCGGAACGACATGCAGCCGGCGCCGCCGTCGCCGCCCTTGACGTTGATGCGGCAAATATCGGTGAACTGGGACACAGCCCCTCCTTGTATGTTGACAAGCCCTATGTGTAAAAAGGGACGGGTGCACATTGCAGATCCACGGCGATGCACGCGACGCGCATTCGCAGTAAACATGCAACTAGCTTACCAAATGCCCCTGTGCAAAATGAGATGTGTCGTGTGCACCCGACCCCTTTTACACACAAGGAGACCCTCCGGGCTAAACGCTCAGAGGGTCTCCCAAAAGATGCAAATGCAAAAAGGGTGAGGATTACGCCTCGACGGGGTACACGTTCACGCGGTGCTTAAGGCCCTTGGTGAACTTGACCTTACCCTCGACGAGCGCGAAGAGGGTGTCGTCCTTGCCACGGCCGACGTTCTCGCCGGGGTGGATGTGGGTGCCGTTCTGGCGGACGAGAACCTCGCCGGCCTTCACGGTCTGACCGTCAAAACGCTTGGTGCCCAGACGCTGGCCGCGGGAGTCGCGACCATTGCGGGAGGAACCGAGACCTTTTTTGTGTGCCATGTCAGGTACCTGCTCTCTAACTAACTACAAATGGTCGACTACTCGGCGACGGGAGCCTCGGGCTCCTCGACCTTGGTGGTCTTCTTGGCGCGGGAAGTGGCCTGGACCTTGGTGATCTTCAGCTTGGTGAGCTGCTGACGGTGGCCCTTGAGGCGGTGATAGCGCTTACGCTTGTGGAACTTGTAGACGAGCTGCTTCTCGCCCTTGAACTGCTCCAGGATCTCAGCAGTGACCTTAGCCTTGGCGAGCTTGGCAGGATCCGTGACGATCTTCTTGCCGTCGTTCAGGAAGATAACCTCGAGCTCGACCTTGGAACCGGCCTCGCCCTCGATCTTCTCAACGGTGATGACGTCATCGGTGGCGACTTTATACTGCTTGCCGCCCGTAGAAACGATTGCGTACATGTTCTTGCCCTTCATGCATCAGTTGTGCAACAGTCGGATATGGTATCAGGTGGATTATGGCGCGTCAACGGATATATTCAACGTTTTCCCTGCATATTCACAGGTTCGACAAAGCCTATCGCACGGAACGCGCGAGAAGACTCCCCTCAGGTGCCTCGAGCTCACGGCCCAATGGCTCGATGATAGTCGAAGCATTCACGCAAATGCTTTGGGAAATACGCTCAACATTATATCTATCGAACACCGTGAGCTGCTGGATTCCCGTAGACACGATCTGCTCGTCCACACCGGGATCGAGCCCTCGCAAGGCCTGGTCGAAGGCGGCCACGATGATCTCGGGGCGAAGCGAGCCCTCGTTGTCGCAACGGGTGCACAATCCGATTCTGATGCAACCGTCGCTCAGAACTTCGTGGCTCTCGGCCTTGAGCAAGCGCCGCACATCGAGGGTTTTGGTCTTCTTGCCGCGATGGAACGGGATCTGCGCGCCCTGATCGTACCAGCCGAAGACAATCTGAGAAAGCGCCTCGTCGGTAACGTCGAACTCGGGCCTGACGAAGACCTCAAGCAGGTATCGCACCTCATTAATCTCGGCGGTGAGCGCCGGGCGACGGAGCTCAACGTAGGCAGCGTCGATAGGACGCAGGTCCACGGGAGCGGCGGCCTGCAGCCGCGCAAGCGCGTCCTCGGCAGGGATGAGCTCCGTCAGATACACGTCGAAATACTCCGCCGTGGAAGACGTCCCCACTGGCAGTGCCGAGGTGTAGGCGATACGCATATGCGGAGAGAAGCCCTGCGTGACCGCATAGGGCAACTTCGCACGGCGCACAACCTGCTCGACCGTGTGAATCAGCTCGAGGTGGCCCAGATACTTGAGGCGCCCCAACTTGGGATAGGCCACGCGGAGGCGGAAGAGCGTGGGTTCGGATGCGTTCGTCATGCGCGCTCACCTACCAAGACGTTGTCGGCTTTCAGGGTCGGGCACACGCCGCAGCCTGTGCAGGACTCGCGCGTGCAGTCGGGCGTGGTGACGCCCTCGAGGGATCGACGGTACTCGCGCAGGAGGAACCCGCGGGACACGCCCGGGCTCACATGCTCCCAGGGCAGACGCCAATCGAGCTCAAAGGACTCCTGGGCGAGCGCCCTCAAGTCCATGCCGAGCTCCGCGGCCGCCTCTTCCCAGCGACTGAGCTCGAACTGCTCGGTCCAGGCGTCGAAGCGCTGGCCGCGCCTCCAGGCGCCCTCGATGAGAGGCGCGATGTCTCGGCCGCCGCGGCTCATGACCGCCTCAACGAGCGAAGTGGCGGCATCGTGGCAGTGGATGCGCACGGCGCGATTCTTCACCGAATGGAAGAGCAGCTGCTGACGGCGCTTGACCTCGGCGTCGTCGAGCTGCGGGCACCACTGGAACGGGGTATGCGCCTTGGGGATGAACACCGACACCGAGATAGATACGGAAATACCGCCTCGCTGCTCCTTGGGAACGACCTCGCGCGCGATCTCGAGCGTATGGTCGGCGAGCTGGGCGATAGCGACGATGTCCTCATCGGTCTCCCCCGGCAGACCCATCATGAAGTACAGCTTGACGCGACGCCAACCGGCCTCGAACGCGGCGCGCGTGGCACGCTCGAGGTCCTCCTCGGTCACGTTCTTGTTGATGATGTCGCGCATGCGCTGGCTGCCGGCCTCGGGCGCAAAGGTGAGGCCGCCCTTCTTCTCCCCCGCCACAGCGGCCGCCATGTCCACGCCAAAGGAGTCGAGGCGCTGAGACGGAACGGAGATGGAGATGCCGGTGTCGCCCAGGCGCTTGTTGAGGCGGTTGAGCATCTCGGCGCATTTGGAGTGATCGGTGGTGGAGAGCGAGTTGAGCGAGACCTCGTCATAACCCATGTGGGCTAGGCCACCTGTGACGGCGGAGACAACCTGGTCGGCGGAGCGCTCGCGCACCGGGCGGTACGTCATGCCCGCCTGGCAGAAGCGGCAACCGCGGGCGCAGCCGCGCAGCACCTCGACGCAAAGACGGTCCTGGACGATCTGCATGTAGGGAACGACGGCCTGCGGAACCGGGTTGGTGGCGCCAAAGTCCTTCACCACGCGCTTGTACACGACCGGCGGGACCTCCTCGCCCTCGCGCGGAACCGTGTAGCCGTGCGGCGAGCAGGGCTCATCATGGCGCACCTCATAGAGGGACGGCACGTAAACGCCGCCGATCTTCGAAAGCTCGCGAAGCATTTCGGCACGGGACGCGCCGGCGTCGCGCAGTTCGCGATGGCGCTGGCAGAACTCGACGATCTGCTCCTCGCCCTCGCCGATCATCATGCAGTCGAAGAACGGCGCGAGCGGCTCGGGATTGTAGACGGAAGGACCGCCGCAGATGACGATGGGGTCGTCCTCACCGCGATCTGCCGCATGAAGCGGGATGCCGGCAAGGTCGAGGCCCTCGAGGTAGTTGGTGCACGCCATCTCATGCGGCACGTGGAAGCCCACAACGTCGAAGGACGCGATGGGGGCTGCGCCCTCAAGCGAGAGCAGCGGGATTCCGGCGGCGCGCATCTCATCGGCCATGTCGACCCATGGGATGTAACCGCGCTCGCAGGAAAGGCCGGGGGCCTCATTGAGATTGCGGTACAGGATGGCGATGCCCTGGTTGGGCAGACCCACCTCGTACACATCAGGGTAGATCAGCACGCAGCGGTGCTCGGCCTCGGGCTTGTACAGCGCACCCCACTCGTGGTCGATGTAGCGCGTGGGCTTTTCGACACGGGCGAGCAACGGCTCAAGCTCATGGAAGCGGTTCTCATAGGGAACTCGCATGAATCCTCCTTATCGGGGGCTTAACGGAAATAGAAGCCATAGGTGTCGGGAATGATAGCGCATCGTCGCGACACGGGCGAACGGGGGCGCACCGCACAGGCGGCAGCGGCAGACCAAAAACCGCGGCAAACCGGCCTACGCGACCGCCTGCGGCGCAGGGGCGAGCAGGGTCTTCGCGCGCGAATACGCCCCGCGGAAGAAGTCGTTCAAAGGACCGTAGTCGATATCGCGCTCGTAATAGGCACTGAGGCAGCACCCCATGCCGAACGTACCGGCGCCCGCGACAAGGGTCTTGAAGAACACACCCGGGCGCCCGATACGACGTGCCACCGCACGCGCCCCGGCGCGTAGAGCAAGCGCACCCGCGAGCACCATGGCGGCCTCATACGCGCGCTCGGCCCGCATGGGCCTGCCGAACATGCCCGCGAGCTTGAGCATCATCCCGAGCTGCGTCATGGTCATGACGGGAAAATCGGCGCCCGGCATGAAGAACAGCGCACCGGTGGCGAGGTTGGCCATGGTCGCCGAGCGCACCACACGCATCGCGGCCGCGATGCGCATGAAGGCGAAGTTCGCGGCAAAGGCGGTATCTTTGTCGGTCCGATCCAAGATCCAACGTGCAAGCAAGGAAAGCAGGTGCGTTGCATCGCTCGCGGCGATAAGCCCGAGCATCGCCGTATCCTGCTGGATAAAGGGCACCTCCACACTTGATTCGCAAAGAACGACGGTCGGGACGCCGGCGATCACGATCTGCTGGACGCGATCTTGCAGCAGCGAGCTGCCCGAGCTCACCACCAGGGCGACGTCGGTATCGGCCTTGACGGAAAACGCGGGCGCATCGAGACGCGCGACTCGTACGAGCCCCGAGGTCGTCTGCGGCACCAGGGCGTCGCGCAGGCACGAAACGATATGGGAGGGCGCGCCGGCGTCAAGGTAGACCGCCACGCGCACCGGCGCATCGACATCGCCTTGGACGCTCGCACCCATCTTGACGGCGTCAACGACAGAATCAACGGAAATCCTCATGTCACTCCTCGAAACGCTCAGACCAGTACGGACGTATCCGCACGACCCAGACGGGTCTATACAGACTTGTTACCCACTCGCCAGATCGACTGGACGATACCGACGGCCGCACATTGCATGAGCATCGACGATGAACCGAAGCTGATGAAGGGCAGCGGAATGCCAGTGATGGGCATGAGGCCGATGCACATGCCGACCTCCTCGAGCAGCTGGAAGGTCCACATACCCACGATGCCAACGCATGCGAGCTGCAAGAACAGGGAGTCGGATCGATGCGCCACGCGAATGGTGGAAAAGATCAGGAAGGCGAACAGGCCGAGCAGCACGAGCGCACCGACGAAACCGAACTCCTCGGACAGCAGGGCGAACACGAAGTCGGTATGCGCCTCGGGCAAAAAGCCAGCACCAGCCTGCGATGCGTTACCCACGCCCTTGCCGAAGAAGCCACCCGAGCCCACGGCGATCATGGACTGCAGCAAGTTATAGCCGGCACCCGAGGTATCGGACTCGGGGTCGATGAAGACGAGCAGGCGGTTCATCTGATACTGCTTGAGCAGGACATCGCGCCCCAGCATGCCGTCGAGGACCGAGTCGAGGGCGAGCATGATCGAGACGAGGCCGATGATGAGAGCCACGGTGCACAGCACCCATTCCTTCCGGGGCCCGCTCATCATGATGATGGCGGCACCGGCAAAGAAGATCACCAGGCCGCTGCCCAGGTCGCCTGCGACCACGGCCGCACCGAAGGGAACCATGAGCATCGCGCAGAACTTGACGTACTCCCTCACCGAATCGATGCGCCCGTTGTACTGCGCACCAAGCGAGGCCACAAAGAAGATTGTGATGAGCTTGGCAAGCTCGACCGGCTGGAAGGTGAGTCCGATGAGCGGGATCTTGATCCATCCGGTCATGCCCTTGGCGTTGTAGGAGAGGCCGGGAATATAGGGGCTGAACAGAACGATCAAATCGATGACGAGCAGGACGGTCGTCATGCCGGCCAGGCCTGAGAAATCGGACCTCCAGCACAGGAACGCCAAGAACAGTCCGAGGCCGATGCCGACGAGCTGGCGGGTGAACGAGGCCTCGGCGATGGTAAGCGACGCGGTCCAGATCACAAAGGCGCCGTAGGCGAGCAGGAGCATCCAGGCGATGAGCGCGGGCACGCTGACCTTCTGCCGCAAGCCAGCCCTGCTGGCGCCCATCTTCTTGTTCACGCGCGAAAGCGTATCTTGAGCCATGTTCCTCACCTACCTCGAGGTATCTCCGCCGACGTACTCAAGCGAGTCGGGGCAATCGTAAATGGCGCCGAGGACGTGACGAACCGCCGGCATGGAGCACGTTCCGCCAAAACCGCCCTGCTCCAACAACGTGGCCACCACGTATTTGGGGTCGTCGTAAGGAGCGTAGGCGATGAACCAGCCGTACAACTCCTCCCCCACCTTCTCGCCCGTGCCGGACTTGCCGGCCACCTGGACGGGCAGGTTTTTGAAGTGCTCGGCGAGGGCGGGAGACTCCTCGTAGATCATCGAGTGGAGTCCCGCATGGACGACGCCCATCTGAGAGTCCTGGTTCTTGAGCTCGACCGTCAGACGTTTCTTCGGCTCGAAGGTATAGGCATCGCCTTGGCCGTCGCGGGCCACGACCGAATGCAGGACATGAGGCGTGTACTCGATGCCGTTCATGGCGATACCGGCATATGCCGTCGCCATCTGAATGGGTGTCACGAGGATGTCACCCTGGCCGATGGCGATGTTGGTCATATCGCCGGCGTTCCATGCACGCTCCTCGGCCGACCAATCCTTGAAGTAGCTCTCTTTCCATTCAGCATCCGGAACGCGACCCACGCCCTCGGCGGGCAGATCGACGCCCGTCTTGGAACCCAGGCCCCAGCGACGGAACATCTCCTGCAGGCCCTCGGTGTCGTGGTCGGCGTAGAAGAAATTCTTGCCCAGATCGTAGAAGACCGCGTCGCAAGAGTCTCTGATACCGTCCTGCAGGCCACGGACGCCGTGGCCCTTGTGCAGCCAGCACCACTTGCCGCTTCCCTCGCCCAGGCCGGTCCACCAGCCCCTGCAATCGGATCGGGTCTCGGCAGTGTACACGCCGTATTCCATACCAGCGAAGGAACTCAGGGGCTTGATGGTGGATGCAGACATGTACTGCCCACCAACGACGCGGTTGACCAGCGGACGTCCGCCCTTGTCATCGTTGAGCTCGGACCAGATATCGGAGGAGATGCCGCCGACGAAGACGGACGGATCGAACGACGGGAAGCTCGCCATGCCGAGGACATCGCCATTGGTGCAGTCGAGGCAGACACAGGCGCCCGCGCCTCCCGGATACCCGGTGCGCTCGGCGGTCTCCTGGCTGATCTTGAGACCTTCCTCGCACGCCTGCTGGATCTTCACGTCGATCGTGAGCTTGATGTCACTGCCGGGCTCGGCGGGCACGGCGCCGGCTTGGGCCGTCACGTTGCCGCTCGCGTCGACCTTGACGGTCTGCTCGCCACGAATGCCCTGTAGAAGGTTCTCGTAGTAGTATTCGACGCCTGCCTGACCCACGATGTCACCATGCTGGTAGACGATCGAGCCGGAATTGGCCTTCTCATCCTTTTGGGCGTCGAGCTGCTCCTGAGTGACCGTGCCGGTATATCCAACGACGTGGCACGCAAGCGTGCCGTAGGGATAGGCACGCTCGGTGCGCTCGGCGATGTAGACGCCGGGGAACAGGTCGATGTGCTCTTGGATGTAGGCGACGGTGGAGCGCCTCACATCGGTGGCAACGGTATGGGGACTTTGCGGGCCCTCGGTGTTGTTCTGGATGTTGCGCAAGACGGCCATATAGGGCATGCCGAGCACGTTGGCGAGATGCCGAACCGTTACCGGATCATCCGCAAGGTCGCGATACGCCGTGATGGCAAGCGAGGGACGGTTATCGACGATGGCCACGCCGTTGCGGTCGAGGATGCGGCCGCGCGGCGCGGGAGTGGTCACCGTACGCGTCTGATTCTTCTCCGCGAGCGCATCGTAATGGTCCGACGAGACCATCTGCATGCTCCAGAGCTTGGCGATGATAGCGGCGAACACCGCGCCGACTCCGGCGGTGAGGAGCTTGAAGCGCCCGTTGGACTTGACGCCCTGGGTGGAACCCTCCCCCTCGGAGGCGCGCGGACGCGTGCCGTTCTGGGTGTCGAAGGTGAACTTACCCGAGTACCCCTTGAGGAACAGCAGCGAGCCAATGATGGCGACGAGCAGAATGACGCCGGCTATGATAACGATGAGCTGGGCATCCATCGGCGCGACCTACTTCAAGCCCTTGAAGCGCGAACCGCGCCCGTAGCCAAAACCGCGCGAGGAGAACCCGCGCTGGGCCGCAGGCGAACCCGCCATGAGCAGGAACGGGATGCTCGCAAGTACGTCGAGCACCGTCGAAGCGAGGCCATGGACGCCAATGGCCACGAGCACGCTCGACTCGGCACCGAGGCCGAACATCGCGATCGAATAGATGAGATTGACACCGAGGATAGCGGCGATCACGACGCGCAGCGTCTCCATGCCGACGCCGGAGGTCAGGCCGCGCGATACGAGGGCCACGCCGTATCCCACTAGGGCAAGCAACAGCGACATCAGTCCGACGGGACCCGTCGTGGTGAGGTCATACAGAAGGCCGGAAAAGAAGCCGACATACACCATGGTGCGGGAATCGAGGGAAATGGCCAGAGACACCGTCAGCACGAGCATGAAATTGAACGCTCCGCCAAATAGGTGAATCTGCGGCGCGAGGGCCAGATGAAGCAGGATGCACGCCACGGCAATGCCCGAGAGACGACCGCGTGAGGGGCCTGAGTTTTTGAGTTCGAATCCCATGGACTACCTCCTATTCGCCGGCCGGGGCGTCCGCATCTGCGGCGCCGTCTGAATCAGTTGCATCGTCTTGCTGCTTGGCCGGACCGCCCTGCGGTGAGTTGTTGGCCGCGGCGACCTCCTCATCGGAGGCGACCTGGTCATCCTCGAGCGAAGTAATGACGAGGACCTCCTCGTTGTTCTCGGCCGTGGAGGCGGGACGCACGACGATCGTGTAATACACCGCGTTCGCGGCACGGTTGATTGAGGCGACGGTACCGAGCGGCAGCCCCTTGGGGAACGAGCCGCCGATACCAGATGTGATGATAATGTCGCCGGCGGACACCTCGGCATCGGAGACAACGTACTCGAGGCGCAGGGTGCCATCGGCTTGCCCGCAGAGCATACCCTGAGCACGCGAACCCTGGACCATGGCCGAAATGCCGGACTGCTCGTCGCTCACGAGGCGCACGGTGGAAGTGGTGGCAGAGACCTCGATGATCTGACCAATGACGCCACCCGAGCTGCATACGGGCATGCCGACCTCAAAGCCGGCGTTGGCGCCCTTGTCGATGATGACAGCGTTGGACCAGGCATCGCCCGTGGACCCGATGATGCGGGCAGCGGTCGACTTCAGACTGTACGTGGACTGGAGCCCGACGAGCTTCTCAAGACGAGCGGCCGTTTCCTGAGCCTCGGAAAGCTCGGCGACCTTGGCGGTCAGGCGCTCGTTCTCCTTTTTGAGCTCCGACAACGTCTCGGAGGAGGCGCCGGCGTTGCCGATCGCGTTGCCGATTGCGTTGAACGGGGCCGCAACCGCACCGCCCAGCATGCGAACGGGAGACGTGATCGTCATCGCTGCGCCACGCAGGGAGTGGATCATGCCGGTGTCCCCCTCACGCAGGTAAAACGTGAGGAGCAGCAGCGACACGAGGCATAAAACAATCAACGGGCGACCACCCGTTGATTGTCTTGAACTATGCAGATTGGAGGAATACTTGGGCTTACCCGGCACAGGCCGACCTTTCCGCTACGCGTTGCTCTGGACGAAACCACCGTCGAAGGCGTTTGCCTCTAGGACGCGCGCGCAGCCGTTCACGACGTTGTCGAGCGCGGTGGGGCTCACGTTGACCGCAACGCCCGTCTCATCGCGCAGGCGGACGTCCAGACCGCGGAGCATGGCGCCACCGCCCGTGAGGAGGATGCCGTAGTACATGAGGTCGGAGGCAAGATCCGGCGGGGTTGCGTCGAGGGCGTCCTTGACGGCCTTGGTCATCTCATCCAGCGGCTTGTTGAGGGCGCGGCGGATCTCCTCGCTCTCGATGCGGACGGTCTTGGGCAGGCCCGTGATCACATCGCGGCCGTTGACCTCGACGTCGAGCTCGTCCTTGAGCGGGACGGCCGAACCGACCTTGATCTTGATGTCCTCGGCGGTGCGCTCGCCGATGGCGAGGTTGTAGGCATCGCGAACATGCTGGAGGATCGCCTGGTCGAACTCATCGCCGGCGATACGGATGGATTGGGAGACGACGATACCGCCCATGGCGATGACCGCGACCTCGGTGGTACCTCCACCGATGTCGATGACCATGGAGCCCGTGGGCTCCTCAACGGGCAGGTCGGCGCCGATGGCAGCAGCCATGGGCTCCTCGATGAGGTAGGCCTGACGCGCACCGGCCTGGATGGTGGCCTCGAACACGGCGCGCTTCTCGACGGAGGTGACGCCGGAGGGCACGCACACGACGACGCGAGGGCGCGGGGTCCAGGGATAGCGCTTCTCACTCGCCTTGTCGATGAAGTAGCGCAGCATGGCCTCGGTCACATCGAAGTCAGCGATGACGCCGTCCTTGAGCGGGCGGACGGCGACGATGTTGCCGGGCGTGCGGCCGAGCATGCGTTTGGCCTCGATACCGACAGCCAGGATGCGCTCGTCGTTCTTATCGATTGCGACGACGGAGGGTTCGCGGATGACGATGCCCTTGCCGCGCACGGAGACGAGGGTGTTGGCCGTACCGAGGTCGATCGCCAGATCGCCGTCGTACTGACCGAAAAACATATCCATCAGAGAAAACAAGTCTGCTCCTACGTCAAACACACGGGGTTCACTGGGACAAGTGTAGCGTCCTCCCGCACGTCAAAGATAACGTGCGCGGAAAACGCATCACCCGTCCACTGAAACTACTACTGTGCGGCAGCCTCGCCGGCAGGCTCGGCAGTCGGGTCCTCCGCAGCGGGCGCATCGGCGGCAGCGGCGTCCTCAGCGGGAGCCTCGTCCGTGGCAGCATCGGCATCGGCGGGCTCGGCAGCGGACTCATCGGTACCAGCGGAGGCGTCGACGTCGCCGGAGACGTTGAAGTCGGAGGCGATCGAGCAAACGACCCAACCGAGACCCTCGCGGACGAAGTCGACCTCATACGTCATCTCGCCGCCCTGCTTGAGCGCGACCTTGACCGTAGCCTTGGACTCGCTCATGCCGGCGTCCATGCCCTCGATGGTCGCGGTGGCGTCCTTGGGGATGGAGGCCACGATGACCGCACGCTGGCTATCGTCGAGGCCGGAGGCCAAGAACTCATCGGTTGCGGCATCGGAGGAGGCAGCCTCAAACAGCTTGGTGAGCGTGTCCTGCTGCGTGGGGAAGCCGAACCCGCGGGTGTAGGCAAAGGCAAGGCCGCCGCCTGCAACAACCAAGATGAGGAGGATCGTGATGAAGATCTTGAGACCGAGGTGACGGTGCTTGCGGCGAACCTTGGCCTCGGCGCGATCCTGCTGGACCATCTCGTGCTCGGAAAGCGTGAAGAATCCGGTGTCGGACGGATCGGGCATGAAGTTGCCGGACTGTCCGAGCGGATCGAGCGGGTCGACCGCGGTGTCGAAGGCGTCGGTCGCCGGCATCATGGCCGCGGAGGCGGACAGCGCATCATGCGCGCGATCGCGAGCAGCGGCCTGGTCGGCCGTGAGCTGATACACGCCGTCCGCGGTTGCGGCGGTGAAGGCGTCGAGCGCATCGCTGAAGCGGTTGGCGGCGGCGTACGCGCAGCCCAGACCGGCGTTGATAGCGCTCACATCATCGCGCGGACCGGCAAAATCGAGCGCGGTGCGGTACGACTCAATGGCATCCTCAGGACGCTGCAGGGCGACGAAGCAATCGCCGAGGCTCGCCAAGGCGCCAGCCGGGGCGGGGTTGGTCCCGTCGATGGCAGCCTGGCGGTAGGCCACACCGGCCTCCGTGAGGTTGCCGAGCTTCTCCAGAGCGCTGCCGAGGCCGAGGTAGGCCTTGTACGGGGTGGCGTAGCTGGCATCCTGGGTGGCAGCGGAGAAGGAGGAGACGGCCGAGGCCAGATCGCCGGCGGCGACGAGGGCCTTACCCTGGTTGGTGAGCAGCGCGCCCTTCTTGCCGTAGGCGTCGTCCTTCAACGCGACGGCATAAGCAGCCGCCGCCTCGGCATAACGACCGAGGCGCATGAGCGAGTTGCCGCGGAGATGGTCGGCCTCGCCCCAGGGCTGGTCGCCCTCTTTGGCAGCGGAGAACAGCTGGGCCGCGGCGGCAAAGTCGCCGGTGCGGTAAGCGCTGCGGGCCTGTTCCAAAACTTGAGCGTTCACATGTACTCCTTAGACGCGTAAGGGCGTTTACTTCTCGCGAGGCGGATCTTTAAGCCTCGTGGACGATCTCGATATGGCGGATCTCGTCGCCGGCACGCAAGCGACCGATGACGTCGAGGCCCTCGACCGTGGAGCCGAAGACGGTGTAACCAGAATCGAGGTTGTGCTGCGGACCCAGGCAGAAGTAGAACTGGGAGCCCGCGGAATTGGGGTCCATGGAACGGGCCATCGCAAGGGCGCCGTCCTCGTGGCTGTTGTTCGGGTTGGTGGTGAACTCCTCCTGGATGTTCCAGCCGGGACCGCCGGTACCGGGCTGGCCGTCGGGACCCATCTGGCCCGCGGCGACCTGCTCGGGGGTCATGTCGCGCGTGTTGGGGCAACCGCCCTGGATCACGAACCCGGGGACGTAGCGATGGAACTTGAGGCCGTCATAGAACCCCATCACGGACAGCTCGCAGAAGTTCGCGACATGAATCGGGGCGCCCGCGCAATCGAGCTTGACGCGGATGGTGCCCTGCGAGGTCTCGATGATAGCGCTCTCGTCGCCGGCGAGCTGGTACTCGGGCGTGCGGGTCTTCTTGAAGAACATGAGTCTCCCCCTAACGTACGTGCATATAGTACTTATCTTACCACGCCCAACGCGACCCGCCCGCACGCGGCGGGCGGGGCACGAACCTTACTTTTCGACGGGTTTCCACGCGGCGACGTTCTTCTCGTACTCGATGACGTCGACGGCGCGGCCATCGACCATGGACACCTCGCGCAGAGGCGCGAGGATCTCGTCTTGATGGTCGGCCGGACGCTCTCCCTGCGGAACCGCGAGCGAGACGTCCCACGATTTACACAGTACGTCGACGCGGTTGTACATCCACGTGGCAAGCTGCTTAAGATGCTCGACGTCCTCGGCATAAGCCGTGTTCTCGGTAAGGCGCAGGGAGTCGAGCTCATCCAGGGTCTGCTGGATGGTAGAACGCAGGTCATACGCGCCTTGGGAAGCCTGCGAGCGCTGATCGAAGTCCTTGATGAGGTATTGCCCGTTGAAGGTCTCGATCACCGGGCCCAGGGCGTCCTGATACGACGTGATCTCGGCATACACAGCGGAGAGCAGCTGGAAGGCCTCGGGTTCGGAGAGCACATGGGCGCCGTCGGCCTCTCCGGTCCCCGTCTCCCCCGCCTTGGCGGCGGAATCGTCAGCGGAGCCCTTCTCGGCCACCTGGCGGCTCGGGTACATCTCGCTCGCGGCCCGATCGAAGGACTCGACGATACCGGGCATCACGCCCAGCGGGTCGGTCGCGACGAACACGCCAACCGCCCCAAGGAGGAGAACCGCGACAAACGGAGCGACCCAACGGGGGCGGCGCGCCTTGGCATAGGCATCGTCCCCACGCGCGAGGTCGTCATCGCTCACGACGGGCCGCGGACGCGGTGCTGCGGAACGCAAGGCCGAGGGCGCCTGCGCGGCGGAAAGCTCGTCGCCATCCAGGACGCTCGTCGCCTGCTCGTCGCGAGGGGCGGCGGAGCTCGTAGAGGCGCTCGGGGCCGGCACCGCGCCGGCAATCATCTCGGCGGTCAGACGCGGGAAGCTCGCGGTACGACCGGCGGCGAGGTCGGAGGCGGCGGACTGCTCAGAGAGGATGCCCGGAGCGGGTCGGCCGCATTTGGGGCATGTGCGGTCCTGGTCGCCCAGGCGCGCACCGCAGCCCTCGCAAAAAATGAAATCAGGGTGCGTGGAAGCGGGGCGCGGCGACAGGTCGGCACCGCACGCGGGGCACGTGCTCGAATCATCGGAAATGGAAGCGTTGCAGATGGGGCAGATCAATGGTCCTTCTTCCGCTTGGTCTTGGGCATCCTCATGCGGATGCCGCCGTTGGCCTGCTCAACACGATAGCGTTTTTTGCGTCCGGACGAAGCTCCGACCGCGGTCTTCACGCTCTCCCGACGGGTAGCGGAAGTCGCGCCCCCGGGCGAATTCGCCCCGGAGGCGGCGCGTGCGGAGGCGTCGGCCTTTCGGCGCGAGAACTTCTCGCGAGCGCGGTCGAAGGCGCGCCGAGCGCTCGAACCAGTGGAGGTCACCTTTCGCCCGCCGGAGCGCCCGCGCACGCTCACCCGAACGCCACGACCGAAGCCGGTGGCGAGCTTGCTCGTCTTCTCGGGCGAGCGCTCGAGCAAATCGGTGAGCCAGGCGAACAGCAGACATCCCACAGCGGCGAACAGGGCGCCGAGCAGTGCGGGAATCAGCTTGAGGCGGGCAATCGAGAAGAATCCGGGGAACCCGATCACGCCGACCGCGAGACCGGCGATGACGAACACAAACACAGCACGGCGCAGCGGCGTGAAGGGCACCGAGATGCGCCAGATGAGGTAGACGCCCGCGGCGCACGCGGTGATGAGGCACATCGTGGAGAGCATCGCCTCGGAATACCCAAAGAGCGCGGTGGCCCCCATGCACAGGATCGAACCTGCCAGCACGCCCGCGCTCGCGGGGAGGGCTCGCTTGAGGACGTTCGCCAAGAAGTTGCCGCGAACGCGCGCCGTGTTGGGCTCGAGCGCCAGGACAAAGCTCGGGAACCCAATGCAGAAGAAGTTTATGAGCGTCATCGTGATGGGCTGGAAGGGATAGGGCGGCACGAAGATGCACAGCGCGGCCAGACCCATCGAGAACAGGGTCTTGGTGAGGAACAGTGCGGCCGAGCGCTGCAGGTTGTTGATGGAGCGGCGCCCCTCGGCAACGACCTCGGGCATGGCCGCAAAATCGTTGTCGACGAGCACGATCTCGGCGACGTTACGAGCGGCGTCAGAACCCGCGGCCATGGCCACCGAGCAATCGGCCTCCTTGAGGGCGAGCACGTCGTTCACGCCGTCGCCCGTCATGGCGACAGTATGGCCACGGCGCTGCAGCGCGTTGACGAGTTCGCGCTTCTGCTGCGGGGTCACACGGCCAAAGACGTGATAGCGATCGACCGCGGCGTCCACCTTACCGGGCGTATCGAGCGTGGTTGCGTCCACATACCTATCGGCCCCGGGGATGCCGACCGTGCGCGCGATCGTCGAGACCGTACGCGGGTCGTCACCGGAGATGACATTGAGGGTGACGCCCTGCTCACAGAAATAGCGGATGGTGTCCGCCGCGGACGAACGAATCTCATCGCGGATGGTCACAAAGCCCAAGGGACGGGGCTCACCGATGATATCGCCCTCATCGGTGAATCCGTCGACCTCGGCAACCACCAGCACGCGGCACAGCGACGCGAGCTCGGCGACGCGGCCCTCGAAACGGGCAAAGACATCCGGCGTGAGCACGAACTGCGAGGCGCCCATGACGCACGCGACCGAATCCGAGCCGAACGCACCGCCCGTGAGCTGCGCGCCGCTCCACTTCTTGGCGGATGAGAAGGCGACGACGCGTTGGGCCTCGGGCGCGCTGGCGAGGTCGCGATAATGTGCGAGGACCGCCGTGCAGGTCTCGTTCGCATCGTCCGACGTGGCGCGGGCGATGCCAGAGAGCGCAGCGTGCATCCGCTGCGAGGCGGGATCGATGTGATCGGCGTCGAAGGCCTCCGCAGGTTCAGCCCCGCCGAAGTCGTCGGCCACATACACGCCCTCGACCTCCATATGACCCGAGGTGATCGTGCCGGTCTTGTCCAGGCAGAGCACGTCCACGCGAGCGAGCGTCTCGATGCAGTAGAGCTGCTGCGCAAGCACCTTGCGACGCGCGAGACGGATGGTCGCGATGGCGAGCACGGAGGAGGTGAGAAGCACGAGCCCCTGTGGGATCATGCCGAGCAGGGCACCCACCGTGGAGAGGATGGCCGACGAGATGGCACCCCACGAATCGCCCGAGGCGACCCACGAGGCAAGCGTGGAGGAAGAATTGGAATCGAGAGCGCACCAGGACTGATAGGAGTTGTGGACGCTCGAATAGAACAGCGCAAGACCGATGGGTACCATGAGGACGCTGGCAAAACGCACGATGGCGTTCAGCGCGTTCATGATCTCGGAGTTGACCTTCTTGACGTACTTCGCCTCGTTGTTGATGCGCGCGACGTAGTTGTCGGCGCCGACATGGATCACACGTGCGTACACGAGCCCCGCATCGATGAAGCTGCCGCTCATGAGCTCATCGCCGGGACGCTTGTGAATCGCGTCGCTCTCACCGGTGAGCAGGCTCTCGTTCACGTGGCACTCGCCCGAGACAACGACCGCGTCGGCCGGGATCTGGTCTCCCCTGCCCAGGCGGATCAGGTCGTCGAGCACGAGCTCGTCGAGCTGGAGTTCGACCTCCCGATCGTCGCGAACCGCGACGGCGCACTTCGAGGCGAGCAGTGTGAGCTTGTCCACCATGCGCTTGGAGCGCAGGGCCTGCACGATGCCGATACCAGTGTTGAGGAGCACGACCCCCAGAAAGGTCAGGTTCTTCCAGGCGCCGGTCAAGATGACGAGCGAGGCCAGGATGATGTTGATGAGGTTGAACAGGGTGCAGGTGTTCTCGATGACGAGTTCCTTGACCGACTTGGTCTTGAGCTCGGTGTTGACGTTGACCTTGCCCTGCGCGACGCGCTCGGCGACCTCGGATGACGTCAAGCCGCGCGTGCCGAACTCGACAGAGGTGCGCTCGTCCGGGGACGCGCCTTTGCTTGCAATACCCATAACCGATCCGTTCCGTAGCGCACGCTGCCTGGTTACAAGAAAGGCCACGTGCGAAACCGCCCGCGACCCATAAGGATTCGGGCTCAAAGCCCGAGGATGTTTGTTGGTGCGCCATATAGGGTTCGAACCTACGGCCTTCTGCTCCGGAGGCAGACGCTCTAATCCACTGAGCTAATGGCGCGCGACGGATTGCATTATACCCAAGTGAGTGGACGGACTGATGCTCTTTGCCAATCTTTCAAAAACGAAACCCCGGGCACGGTACCGCCGTTCTGTAGTCTCTACTCTAATGCACGCGAGCCGCAAACCCCGTCGGGACGGTGGGGTACACTCGATGGGGTCAGTCGGTCCGGCTCTGCCGGGCGCAACTTGCAACGTAAACGAAAGGGGCTCCATGATCGCGATCTCGCACGCACATGCGGCGGAGCCGCAGCGAAAGGTCGACCGCGCCTCGCACCCGAAGGACACGGTCATCGACCTCGGCGGCGGCGTTAAGATCGGCGGCGGACACTTCCAGGTCATCGCGGGCCCCTGCTCTGTGGAGGGCGACAACCTGCTCACCATTGCCGCGCGCTGCAAGGCGGCGGGCGCCACACTCCTGCGAGGCGGCGCGTACAAGCCCCGCACCTCCCCCTACGACCATCAGGGCATGGGCGAGCGCGGGCTCGACCTCTTGCTCGAGGCGCGTGCCCAAACGGGCATGCCGATTGTGAGCGAGGTCATGGACACACGCGACGTGGAGCTGTTCGTGAATCGCGGTATCGACGTCATGCAGATCGGGGCGCGGAACGCACAAAACTTCGCGCTTCTCAAGGAAGTCGGCCGCACAAAGACCCCGGTCCTACTCAAGCGCGGCATGGCAAGCACGCTCGAAGAGCTGCTCATGGCCGCCGAATACATCATGAGCGAGGGCAACGAGCAAGTCATCCTGTGCGAGCGCGGCATCCGCACGTTCGAGACGGCCACGCGCAACACCTTTGACCTCAACGCCATCCCGGCGCTGCACCACCTCACCCATCTCCCGGTCGCGGCAGACCCCTCCCATGCGACCGGTTGCGCCCGCTACGTGGGACCAATGGCACTCGCAGCCTGCGCGGCGGGAGCCGACGCACTCGAGATCGAGGTGCACGACGACCCGGCGAACGCCTGGTCCGACGGCCCGCAGGCCCTCACGTGCGACGAATTCGACACAACGATGGAACGGATCCGCGCGATCCGCTCGGCGATCTCAAACCCGCACGGCGAATAACCGCGCGCACAACACGCACACCCACCACTCGACAAAGGACGGCATCATGGCAACCTCGGCATACACGCTCGACATCGATACGGCGCAGCCCTATCAGATGCACATCGGCACCTTTCTCCTGGAGCAGGTCGGTGCCATCACGCAGACGGTCGCTCCTCAGGCCCAGCGCGCACTCATCATCACCGACTCGAACGTCGGCCCGCTGTTCCTGGCGCCCGTCGAGCAAGGGCTGAAAGAGGCCGGGCTGACCGTGGGCGTTGCGACCTTTGAGGCCGGTGAGCAGAGTAAGAACCCAAGGACCTACGCCGAGCTTCTCGAGCGTGCGGCCGAAGAGCAACTCACGCGCGACGACGTGATCATCGCGCTGGGCGGCGGCGTTGTGGGCGACCTCGCGGGCTTTGTCGCAGCGACATACATGCGCGGCATCGGCTACATCCAGGTGCCCACCACCTTGCTGGCGATGGTCGACTCCTCCGTGGGCGGCAAAACCGCCATCGACCTTTCCGCCGGCAAGAACCTCGCGGGCGCCTTCTGGCAGCCGCTCGCCGTTATCGCCGACGCCGGCTGCCTGGGCACCCTTTCCGACGAGCAGTTCGCCGATGGGTGCGCCGAGGTAATCAAGCACGCCCTCATCGCAGATGCCGAGCTGTTCGCCGAGCTTGAGAAGACGCCCCTCACCCTCGACCTGCTCAAGCAGGACCTCGCACGCGTTTGTTGGCTCATCGCGCGCAACGTCGATATCAAGCGCGCCGTCGTTGTTCAGGACGAACGCGAGGCGGGCATCCGCAAACTGCTGAACTTCGGTCACAGCATCGGCCACGCCGTCGAGGCGGCCGAGGGCTACCGTCTCGGCCACGGCACCTGCGTCGCCATCGGCATGGTCGCCATCGCGAGCGCGAGCGTCACCGCTGAGCTCTGCCCCGAGGAACTGCCCGAGCGCCTCGCCCGCCTCATCAAGGCGCATGGGCTCTCCCTCGCCTTTGACGCGGCGCCCGACAAGATCTTCGACGAGGCGCTGCACGACAAGAAGCGCTCCGGCTCGATCATCGACCTCGTTGTCCCGCGCGGCATTGGGGCGGCGTCCCTCGCACCCACCCCGCTCGACGAATTCAGGCGCATCCTCGAGGTGGGCCTTGCCTGCACCCAGGCGCTGACCGCCGAGATCGACGGCGAGGAGGACGCATGCTAGCCAAGATAAACCCCAGGCCCCTCTCCGGCACCGTCCCGGCCATCTCGTCCAAATCGATGGCGCATCGCATCATCATCGCGGCGGCCCTCGCGAACGGCGTGACCCGCGTCGCCTGTGACACCACGTGCGCCGATATCGACGCGACCATCCGCTGCCTTACCGCGATCGGCGCCAAGATCGACCCCATCGAGGGCGGCTTTGAGATCCACCCCGTGCTCAAGAGCCTCGAGCACGGCATCTTGCGCGCTCTGGCAGGCGCGACCCTCGACTGCGGCGAATCCGGCTCGACGCTTCGCTTCATGCTCCCGGTCGCCTGCGCCCTCGGCGCGGATGCGACCTTCGTCGGCTCGCCGCGGCTCGGCGAGCGCCCCATCGCCCCGCTCACCGATGAGCTCATGGCCGCGGGCGGCACGTTCCAGGGAGCCGCGGGACTCCCCTTGCGTACTTCCGGGCGCATGCGTGCCGGGCGCTTCGAGCTGCCCGGAAACGTGAGCTCGCAGTACATCTCGGGTCTGTTGCTCGCCGCGCCCCTGCTTGACGGGGACACCCAGATAGCCGTGACCGGTGAGATCGAAAGCCGCCCGTATATCGGCCTCACGCTGGCCGTCCTCAACGCCTTCGGCGTGAAGGTCGGCATCGAGGAGGGCGCGACGCCGGGCGGGCTGCCGCTCACCGTCTTTACCATCGAGCGCCAGGGATATCGCACCCCCGGCGCCATCGCCGTCGAGGGTGATTGGTCCAACGCAGCGTTTTGGCTGAGCGCCGGCGCGCTGGGCCGCCACTCCGTGACCGTCCGCGGCGTGACCCCCTCCTCAATCCAGGGCGATCGCGCCATCAGCGCCGCGCTCATGCTGTTCGGCGCCAAGGGGCAGCGCAACGCCCGAGCCGCGACGGTTCGCCCGGACAACATCCACGGTATCGAACTCGACGTGCGCGACATCCCCGACCTCGTCCCCGCCCTTGCGGCGGTTGCGGCATGCGCCGAGGGAACCACGCGCTTCACCGGATGCTCCCGCCTGCGCATCAAGGAATGTGACCGTCTCGAGGCGATTGCAACGGAGCTCGGCAAGCTCGGCGCCAACGTGCGCGTCGACGGCGACGCCCTCGTGATCGAGGGCCGCGACCAGCTCGACGGCGGACGTGTGAGCAGTCGCAACGACCATCGCATCGCCATGATGGCGGCCATCGCCGCCGTGCGATGCGCCTCCCCCGTCGAGATCGAAGGGGCAGAGGCCGTGAACAAGAGCTACCCGCTGTTCTTCGAGCACTACCGCCTGCTCGGCGGCGACGTCGAGCTCATCGACGAGTAAGGGGCGACGATGGCCTCCATGTTCGGCGACAGCTTACGCATCTCCATCTTTGGGCAATCGCACTCCCCCGCCATCGGCTGCTCGATCGACGGCCTGCCCGCGGGTATCCCCATCGACCTTGACCGCCTCCAAACGTTCCTCGTCAGGCGCGCACCCGGCAGCTCGGACACATCGACCACCCGCCGAGAGGCGGACGCGGTCGAATTCATCGCCGGCATCACGGAGGGTCACACGAACGGCGCGCCCATCGCCGCCATCATCCGCAACCGCGACATGCGAAGCTCCGACTACAGCGAGCTCCGCCGCGTCCCCCGTCCGGGCCACGCAGATTGGACCGCCGCCATCAAGTACGGCGAGCATCGAGACGTGGCCGGCGGAGGCCACTTCTCGGGCCGCCTCACCGCACCGCTGTGCGTCGCGGGCGGGATCGCCCTTCAGGCTCTCGAGGCGAGGGGGCTCACAATCGCCGCACACATCGCACAGCTCGGCCCCGAGCCCATTACCGACGAGCCCCTCAACCCCATGGAACTCGACGAAACGCAGCTTGACGCCATAGCCGCAAACCCCCTGCCCTGCATCGACACCTCGGTCGCACGGCGCATGCACGAAGCCATCCTCCTGGCAAAATCCGAGCTCGACAGTTTGGGGGCTGTGATTGAATGCGTGGCATACAACGTCCCCGCAGGTCTCGGCGACCCCATGTTCGACGGGATGGAAAACCGCATCGCCCGCATCGCGTTCGGCATCCCCGGTGTGAAGGGCGTCGAATTCGGCGAGGGATTTGGAGCGACCCTTATGCACGGGAGCGAGCATAACGACCCGTTTTGCGTGCAAGACGGGCGTCCGCACATGGCCACCAATCACGCCGGTGGTATCCTCGGCGGCATCACCTGCGGTACGCCTCTCATCTGGCGGATGGCGGTCAAGCCAACGCCGTCGATCGGCAAGCCTCAGCGCAGCGTCGACCTCAAAGCGCGCCGCGACACGGAACTCACCGTCCGCGGACGGCACGACCCGTGCATCGCCCCGCGCGCCGTCCCCGTTGCTGAGGCCGCCTGCGCGTGCGCGATCCTTGACGCCATGCTCACCTCAGCCGGCACTCAACGGATACTCTAGGGAGATATCGATGAACCTCGATGAACTGCGAAGCCGGATCGATCAGGTCGATGGCAAGATTCTCGACCTGTTTGGCATGAGGATGGCACTGGCCAAGGACGTTGCCCGCGCGAAGTCCCAAACGGGGCGCGCGATATTCGACCCCGAGCGCGAGCAGTGCAAAATCGATGACGTGCGTCGCCGCGCACCCCAGGGGCTTGAAGATGAAGCAGAGGAGCTTTTCCGCTTGCTCATGGACCTCAGCAAACGCTCTCAGGAGCACGTCATGGCCCAAAACTCCCCGCGTCCCTACGGCGTGCTAGGACGCGTCTTGGGTCACAGCTACACACCCGTCATCTATCGAGAGCTCGCCGGGCTCGACTACCGCAAGTTCGAGCGTGAACCCGATGAGCTCGAGGCGTTCATCCGTTCGGATAAGTGGGAGGGGGTGAACGTCACCATCCCGTACAAGCGCGATCTCGTACCCTATATGGACGAGCTGTCCGATGTTGCCCAGCGCATGGGCAACATCAACACCATCACGCGCCTGCCCGACGGCCGCCTGCGCGGCGACAACACGGATTATTACGGCTTCAAGGTACTTGTGGAGTCCCTCGGACTGGAGCTCGCCGGCAAGAAAGCAGTCGTGTTCGGAGGCGCGGGCGGCGCCGGCTCGACCGCGATGATGGTCCTCGCCGACCTGGGCATGGAGGCGGTCTCGATCGACCGCGCGGGCGAGAACACGTACGAAAACCTCGACCGTCATGCAGATGCGGCGCTCGCCGTCAACTGCACACCCGTCGGCATGTTCCCCAAGTGCCCGGCGGCCCCGTGCTCACTCGATGTACTCCCGCAGCTCGAGGGCCTCGTGGACATTGTGTACAACCCCGCACGCACCGCCCTGATGATGCAGGCTGAGGTACGCGGTGTCCCGTGCGCCGGCGGCTTGCTCATGCTCGTCGCACAGGCGGCACAAGCCGTAGAGTGCTATACCGGCGAGGTCATTGGCATGGACCGCATCCTCGATGTCACTGCCCGCCTCTCCGCGACAGAACAGAACATCGTCCTCATTGGCATGCCCGGGTGCGGTAAAACCCGAGTAGGAGAACGCCTGGCAGCCCTCTTGGGACGCGAGCATATCGATATCGACCACGTGCTCGAAGACGAGCTGCAAACAACCTGCGCCGAATACATCTGCCAACATGGCGAGGCGGCGTTCAGAAAGCGCGAGACCGAGGTACTGCGCCGCATGGCCTCTCGTTCGGGACTCGTCATTTCCTGCGGAGGAGGCGTGGTAACGCGCGCAGAGAACTATCCGCTCATTCATCAGAACGGCATCATCGTCATGCTCGACCGCCCTGTCAACGAGCTTTCCAAGAAGAACCGTCCCATCACCATGCGCGACGGCATCGAAGCGCTCGCGCAGCAGCGCATGCCGATCTATCGCGAATGGGCCGATCTCATCGTGGCCTCATGCGACTGTGCCGAGAACACGGCCAAGGCCGTCCGCGACGCGCTGCCACCCATGCTCCCCTAACGGAAATCGCCGGACTGGCCTCAAGGAGTCACTATGAAAGCGCTGGTCGTCAACGGACCAAACCTCAACATGCTCGGCATTCGCGAGCCCGGGATCTACGGCACGGACTCGTACGAGACGCTTGTGTCGATCTGCCAGGATAGCGCTGATAAGCTCGGGTTCGACGGCATCGAGGTCTTCCAGTCCAACCACGAGGGCGCGATCGTCGACCGGATCCAAGAGGCTTATGGCAGGGTGGACGGCATCGTTATCAACCCGGCGGCCTACACCCATACGAGCATCGCGATCCTCGACGCGCTCAAGGCAGTTGGCATCCCGGCGGTCGAGGTCCACATCTCGGCAGTTGAGGAGCGCGAGGCGTTCCGACAGGTCTCGTATGCGGGGATGGCCTGCTTTGCACGTGTATCCGGCGAGGGCTTGGCGGGCTATGCCCACGCGCTCGAAATCCTGGCCGAGCAATTGAGGAAACAGGGCTAACGAACTACCGTGATTTGACCCTTATCGCTTGCTCGACTGTCAAATTCGCCAGATTTGTAACCGCCCTACTCAATGACCTCGTCGGTTTGCTAGAAATAATTGCCGATAATGGCATTACTGGGCCATTGAATTCAATGTGCCAATGTCCATTGTCAGAATAAGCGATATGGATGTCCATTATCTTGGCTCAACAACCATCTATTACGCTTTCTGGCGCATTGACCGCCGCGCGATCAGTTACACAAACGGAAAATTTGACAATTCGCTATTTCGCACTGCGATGCGCGCAAGATTTTTTATCTCGAAAGACAAAAGGAGCCCGCGCATATGCACGGACTCCTTTGCATGAGAGTTGAAATACGACTAGCGCGCAGAAACTCTCGTAAACGTAGGCTTATCTGTTACTCGGCCTCGTGATGACGACGCGGGGCACGGCCGCCGTTGTCGCCGGGACGACGGGGACGGTCACCGCGCTCGCGACGCGCGGGACGGTCGAAACCGCGGGCACCGGTGTCGCGGGCACCACGGCCCGGACGATCGCCGCGCTCGCGACGCTCGCCGCGGCCCTCGCCCTCACCGCGGCCGGCACCAGCCGGGGCCTCGGGCTTCTCGAGGCGATCCAGAGAGATCTTGCCGCGGTCGTCGATCTCGATGACCTTGACCTTGACCTCGTCGCCAACGTTCAGAACATCCTCGACCTTCTCAACGCGGCCCTGGGCAACGCGGGAGATGTGCAGCAGGCCGTCCTTGCCGGGCAGCAGGTTCACAAACGCGCCGAACGGCTGGATGGAAACAACGCGGCCGGTGTACTCCTCGCCCACCTCGGGAACCTTGACGATGAGCTCGATGCGCTCGATGGCAGCGGCGACGGACTCGCCCACGCCACCAACGTACACAGTGCCGTCCTCGTGGATGTCGATGGAGGCGCCGGTCTCGTCCTGGATGCCGCGGATGGTCTCGCCACCCTTGCCGATGACATCGCGGATGTTCTCGGTCGGGATGGTGATGCACTGGATCTTGGGCGCGGTAGTGCGGGTCTCCTCACGCGGGCCGGGCACGACCTCGAGCATCTTGTCGAGGATGTAGGCGCGACCCTCCTTGGCCTGCTCAAGAGCGGTGCGCAGGATGTCGAACGTCAGGCCAGTGGCCTTGTTGTCCATCTGCAGCGCGGTGATGCCCTTCTCGGTACCGGTGACCTTGAAGTCCATGTCGCCGAGGAAGTCCTCGAGGCCCTGGATATCGGACAGGACGACGGTCTTGCCCTCCTCCTGGATGAGGCCCATGGCGATACCGGACACGGGGCGCTTGATCGGCACGCCGCCGTCCATGAGGGCCAGGCAGCTGCCGCAGGTGGAAGCCATCGAAGAGGAACCGTTGGACTCCATGACCTCGGACACCACGCGGATGGCGTAGGGGAACTCGTTCTCATCGGGCAGGACCGGGATCAGGGCGCGCTCGGCAAGGTTGCCGTGACCGATCTCGCGGCGCTTGGGCGTGCCCATGCGGCCGGTCTCGCCGGTGCAGTAGGGCGGGAAGTTGTAGTGGTGCATGTAGCGCTTGCCATCGACGGGCTCAATGGTGTCGAGGCGCTGACCCTCGTTGAGCATGCCAAGCGAGAGCACGGAGAGCACCTGGGTCTGGCCGCGCTGGAACAGGCCGGAGCCGTGAACCAGGGGCAGGTAGTCGCCCTTGACCATGATGGGGCGGATCTCGGCGGCGGTGCGGCCGTCGACGCGCTCACCGGTCTCGACAACCATGCGACGCATGGCGGTCTTCTCGAGCTTCTTGAGGTTCACCGGGATCTCGCGCTCCCAAACGAGCTGCTCCTCCTCGGTGAACTCGGCCTTGATGGCCTCCTTGAGCTCGGCGACCTTGTCCTGACGGGACAGCTTGTCGGCGTCGCGCAGAGCGGCAGCCATCTCGTCGTAGTGGGCGAAGATGCGGTCGTGGACCTCCTCGACCGGCTGGTCGAGCGGGTACTCGCGCTTGACGATCGGGCCGTTGACACGCTCCCACTCCTCGACGAACTCGAGCTGAGCGTCGCAGAAGGCGCCGATGGCCTCCTGGCCGAACTGCATGGCGGCGAGCATGTCCTCCTCGGAGACCTCCTCGGCGCCGGCCTCGACCATGGAGATGAAGTCACGGGTGCCCGCGAGCTCGAGATCGAGATCGGAGTTCTCGCGCTCCTCATAGGTGGGGTTGACGATGAACTCGCCGGTCTCCTTGTCGCGGCCGATGCGCACGCAGGCCAGCGGACCCTCGAACGGCACGCCGCCGATGGTCATGGCGAGGGAGGCGCCCATGACGCAGATCACGTCGACGGGGTTCTTCTGATCGGCCACGAGAGAGGTGGCGACGACCTGGACTTCGTTGCGGAAGCCGTCGGGGAAGGACGGGCGGATCGGACGGTCGATCATGCGAGCGGTGAGAGTGGCCTTCTCGGAGGGACGGCCTTCACGCTTGAGGTAGCCGCCCGGGATGCGACCGGCAGCGTACATCTTCTCGTTGAAGTCGACGGTCAGCGGGAAGAAGTCGTAGTTCTTGCGCTCCTTGGAAACGACGACCGTGGTGAGCACGGTGGAGTCGCCCTGCTTGACGAGCGCGGCGCCGGTGGCCTGCTTAGCGAGCTCGCCGACCTCGAAGACGTAGGTCTTGCCGAACAGGTCGAAGGTCTTGCTTACGAGTGTCATGAATACTCCTATCCCCACGCGCCCCTTGCGCGCGGGCTTCTCTAGGTCGGCGGGACCCTCCCGCCGATCGGTTGCGGGGCGGGCACATGAGGCACCTCTCCCCTTTTGGACGGCGCATTGGCGCCGGCCCGGACCCCTATCGCCGTGATAGCGGCCCAACATGAAAAGGGGCGCCCAGCGGACGCCCCTGCATGCACAAATCCCTACTGGATGTTGTCGCGAATGCCGAGCTCCTTGATGAGCTCACGGTACTCATTGATGTCGTTCTTCTTGATGTAGGAGAGGAGACGACGACGCTTACCAACCAGCATGAGCAGACCACGGCGGGTGTGGAAGTCCTTCTGGTGGGACTTCATGTGCTCGGTCAGCTCCTTGATGCGCTCGGACAGGATGGCGACCTGAACCTTGGAGTTGCCGGTGTCCAGGGCGTTCTTGCCGAACTTGGCGGTGAGCTCCGCCTTGCGCTCCTTGGAAATCGTCATGATTTCACCTTTCTTGTAACGGCCGCGGGATGCGCTCCCCATGGCCTCGATTCGCCCTCAACTGGGAAGCCGCCGGTGGAGCGGATATCCAAGTGGAGGGTACCAACAGATCGGTATGTTACCACAGACCAGCAGCACAATGCCGCAATCGCACAAGTTGACCATGTTATGGACAGGCTAAGCGTCATATCGCTCCAACAATGCGTCCAAGAAGGCATTGCCATCGATATATGCTCCGGAATCGAACTCAACTTCCGAGCAATCCAGACGGCTCATGAGGCGCTTATGGGGATCCTCGCTTTCGATGCCAGGGCGGGGATCAAATGCAGGCCCCTGCATCACATCGCAGATGGCGTCCCAGCGATACTGGGTAAGCTCGGACTCGAAATGCGGGCTCAGGCCGAAGGGCTCGCGTAGGAGCGCCTGCAGGTATCCCCTATCCCCCAGGGCCTTGCGGGACGCGGGCAACTCGAGCTCGAAGGCGAGGCAGACGGCGCCCACAAGGCCATCGAGCGACCCGGGGCGCTCATCGCGCGCGAGGCACCGGCGCTCGCCGAACGCCTCGAACGCCACGTCCGAGATATCCCCGCGCGAGAACTCGCTGGGATCGATCCCCAGCACGGCGTCACAACTCGATTGGTTGAACACGCGCAGGATATCCACCTTGTCGGCATCCCGCGTGATGGTGCAGAAAAGGCGCTCGCGAGCGCCCAGGCCCGACGGGAGCCTGAAGTCGCTGTGCAGGGCAACGGCGCGCTCAATGATGTGCGCCCATTCCGGATCGCAGGTGAAGCTCCCCATCTCGTCTTTGAGCACCTGGATCCCGAGCGCCGCATGGCTGCACGAGTCCGCGTCGCTGAACGTCCCCCATTGGCGCAGCTGCTCGAATCGCCCGATGTCGTGCAGCAGGCCGCACAGCCACGCGAGGTCGACGTCGGCCGGGGGCAGGCCCTCCCCTCGCGCGATCTCGTCGCACAACCCGGCAACCTCATAGGTGTGTTCGACCTTGAGCGCGATCCGCTCATCCGAGGCGTCGTAACGAGCGACATATGAATTGAATGCATCTAAACACGATTGACGCATGAAATCACTCCTGCTGGAAATCGACCAATTCAGTCGAATAATCGGGAATGAATAGCAGGCACGTTCCCAAAACCCAAATCTTCTGGCAAGAGCTAAGGGTCTCATTTTGAATCCTAAGAATCGCAGCGTGGTCAATATCGTTGCAGTAATGCTCATGCTCGGACCTGGGCTCATGACCAGACAGCAACTGGGCCTTAGCGGCGGTCTTAGCAATCAGCATATCAATGTCAGGCTTCTTAAAATCCCTCTCAAAGCTCTGATACCTGGAAGCATTGCCCACGATCTGTTTGTAACGCGACACGTCATCTAAAGTAACCATCCTGTTGATGAACTCGGCATCGGGCATCTTCAAAAAGTGTTTACAAGCCTCGACCATTGGATAGTTGACATACAGTTTGCCGTTATCAGTGCTCTCATTGAAATAATCCTGCATTGTCTCTAGCCGCTCTGGAGAAAACCTATCATCCTGAGGATCGTAGTCAAAAACAAGCAGGATGTCGGAGTAGTCCTGGTCGAATAGCCAACGGTCTCCAGCGGCGGCGCGCTCCTTTAGTACACCAAGGAGTGAAAGCTCGTCCTGCATGCCATCAGAAAACATCTTTTCATAAAGTTCGTAGATATTAGTTCCATAGGAATAAATCTCATACTCCAAATCGAGCCGATAACATGCAAGCAATGCGCGGAATAAGGCCTTTTCTTGTTTTGCTCCCTCAACAATCAGAAGAATGCTCTTTCTAGACATCGAACTCTCCCGCCTTATACAGCTTTTCGAGATTGTGCCCCTCCCTCAACTCTCTGTTCGTGGCATTCGCGGCAGAAGTAATCCCATGGTCGGAAAGAATAAAGAGGCAATCAGGTCTTAGGATCTTATTGCTGAATAGATCGGTGTTGTGCGAGGCGCAAAGAACTTGGCGTCCCGTCTGCCCCTTGAAAAACTCCACGACCTTCTCAGCGAGATCATGGTGGTAAAACGCATCAAACTCGTCAACAAACAGAAGCGAAGGCGTTTTTGCAACGTGAAAATAATTGAACAATCTAAGCAGCGCTACAGTACCGCTGGAACAATTCTCGGCAAATGGGATCAGCCTGCTCTTCTCAAAGTAAAGAACTTTATCTCCCGAAGGGGTCTCACGAGCGGAAAGACGCTCGTCGATTCCGAACTCATGTAAAAACGCCTGCAACTCAGAAACAAGACCAAGCTCGATCACATTACCGGCAATCATTGAAACGAACTCGCGATCGTTTACAAGCGTATCGCCAATGGAATTGATTGAGCGTGCGAACATATAGAGCTTGAAAAGCGGTTTTGAAACATCAAGCGGTATGTTGTTGCACACATAAGCTAGAACAGAAATGCCGGGAGACTTAAATTCCCAATTCAAGCTATCTGCGCCTATGGAAGCCAAGTTGCCATCAACAATGCGCGCGTCGACATGGTCATAGTCAAACGCAAGTTCCCCGTTGATCGCAACAGACTCGCGCAAATAATCGGTTACCCCCGTTTTTTCATAGCGATACTCGACGTCATCGTCCCCGAAGCGAAAAGCATATACAAAAGACGCCGATTCAACACCGTCAACAGCGCTGAGATAGTTGCTAGCATTTGAATAAAGGGTTTTGCGACCAACATTGTTAGAAATATCGAGGAGCGCATTTGAGAAGTTGGTTTTACCCACCGCATTCTGGCCGTAGATAATACCGCAAGAAACGACTCCCTCATCTATGGCAGATGTGTTGAATCGGTAATCCCTGACGTCAGCAAGATCGAGGACGCAACGATACGAGAAGTTGCGGAATCCCTCTACCTCAAACCTCGTTAACATTTGACCTCCATGGTATACTTGCCGTAATACTTTTACGGCAAGTATACCATGGAGTCTGAATGCCCGATTACCTTAAATCGGCAACTTGCTCCATACGCACAGCACGATTCTCTTTAAGGTGTGCAGCAGCGCTTTTCCAGTCAAACATCCAATCGAAAGGATGAGATGGACTCTTTTCATACGTTATGCATTGAAGATGCTTCGGAAGAGGTGCAGAGCTTTTTCGAAAACTACGATCCCATTCCAGAAAAACACAACGCCTCAGCCTGGGAATGGATTGAGCTGAACCAATCCCTTGATGACTGCTATCAGCTCTATTCAATGTTTATGTGGAACTATGATCGATATCATGAAGACATAACTGCAACTTTGTCGGATTCAGTCATTACTAATGCAGGTTGCCTTGGCAAGCAAGAGGTCTTCAAGCGAACATGGCTAGATGTCAACTGCCATACCAGCAATATTATTTCATCCGGTCATAACCTAACGGAACGGTATCGCAGCTTTGCCACAAAGCATGGCGATTCGATCAATTCTGCTTTTGACAACTTCATTGACTATGTTGGCACCCTGTTTGATGCCGGTGGCCCTTATCAGGTGCTTGATAGGCTCCGCAATCTTGCTCAACACGGACAGGCGTTGGTATCTGTATATCCAGCAGGAGGCGACAGCAACGATGAGTTCAAGGCCCGCTTCGATCTCGACCAATTGCTCAGCCCCGTACAGTTCGACATGAAAGGACCACTAAAGAAACTGCTACAGGATAAGATTAAACAAATGGATGCCCTTAAAGCCCGCCATCATCGAGTCTCGTTTACCTGGTGCCTTGAGCAATACGTTGTCGACGTGCTTGGAGTTGCCGACAGATTCTACGAAACAGCGCTTCCTATTCTTAAAAATCGAGAAGATGATTTCAAGGAACTTATCAGTCATGCCCCCAATTGCGTAGCCACACTTTCTGACAAAAGTAGGGTCGCATATATCTACGACGCAGAGGAAAGGATGGCACATCCGATAACCGGTCTTGAGCAGTCATTGCATGACAGTCAAAGAGAAATCCACGAAGAGATCAAGCAAAGGTACAATATTTGCCACTCGCTCATCCAGGAAGCCAGGAGCATTCTCATAACCCCCAAATAAGCGACGAGCTATAAAGTCATCACACGGCTATGCCAAGATGGCGGCGCGATGACATCCATTGCTAATGCAATGTGTTGCAACTGAAAACACTCGCCCCAAACGCAAGCGGCCCGAATCAACCTAAGAGTTGATTCGGGCCGAAAGCCATTACTCAAGTAAGGACCAACAAGAATAAAAGAAGCCTACGAGCCTATCGCTCCTAAGCCGCCGCGCTCGTCGACGGCCGCCCAGAACTCGCCGGCGAAGCGGGGATCGGACGCGGCCATGAGGGCGTTGGTGGCGATCCAGCCGGAGGGGGTGCCGGTGTCGTAG
>ERZ773183.21-NODE-21-length-201741-cov-20.656521_pt1 | contig 201741 bp, 167 predicted proteins | sample MGYA00580532_ERZ773183 | MGnify/ENA primary metagenome ERZ773183 (study PRJEB29015, sample SAMEA2737791) | human gut metagenome | biome: human gut; feature: human-associated habitat; material: faeces | place: China | collected 2012 ...
GCCCGCTGAGCTGGGCCTATGCCGGAATCTCTCCCACAGAAACCACCGAAGAGCCACAAAAAGTCGTTTGGCCTCATCGTCGACTATATCGGTCTCTTCGACAACGTCGCCAAGTCCCTCCACTTCGATGAGGTCGAGGTGCAGAAGGTCATAACCAACATCGATGAGGTAAAGGCCGAGCTACCCAGACTCATGCATTGTTGCCTTGAGTACTTCTCAACGGTCAAAGACCGCCGTAGCGCAGATTGGGAATCCCTTCTCGAAGCCCAACAATGCCTGCCTACGACAAAGGTGAAGGACCAGTTCGGAGCCGACTTCTCGGTCCTAAACAGGGCGTGGGAAGCGCTTTCGCCCGATCCATGCCTGAGCCCTTACAAACTCGATTTCATCTGGCTCTCGCAGGTCTATGACTCCGTGAGGCCAGTAGACAATCGAGGAAAGCTCATCTGGGCGGCGCTCGGACCCAAGACAATCGAGCTCGTACACCAGAACATCGCTGTCGAGAGAGTCCGAGACGATGACGATATCCTCGAACTCGATGAGGACATGATCGAGCACTTCATCAACGACAAGAGCAATACCGAGAAGATCACGCGGAAGCTGGAAATAGACCTCGTCGCCCGAATCCGCAAGCACGATAAAAATGGCAAGTTCCAGAAGCTCGGCGAACGCCTGGAGGACCTGAGGGAGCGTCACGAGCAGGGTCTCATCAACAGCGTCGAGTTCCTCAAGATGCTCATTGACCTCGCCAAAGAGGCGCGAGCCGCCGAAAAGGAAGTCGTGCCCGAGGAAGAGGAAGACAAGGGAAAAGCCGCTCTCACTGAGCTCTTCAATGGCATCAAGAACGGCGACACGCCCATCATTGTCGAGAACATCGTCAACGACATCGACGAGATCGTTAAGATCACTCGCTTCGACGGCTGGCAAGCCACCACAACTGGCGTGAAAGAGGTCAAGAAGCAGCTCCGCGCCATTCTCTGGATGCGCTACAAGCTCAAGGATCAGGCCCTATTCAACAAAGCCTATTCGTATATCGAGCTTTACTACTAACTGAATTGGTCAAAATTGGAGGCTCAACACGCATTGCGAAAAGCGAGCCGAGCCTCCAAGGACAAGCGATGAACAGAATAATCAGAAAGCCCGGGTCAGCACCAAAATACTACTCTCGTGAGTACCAAAGGCTACGGGCTCAATATTCCGTGAGGACCATTTGAGTATCAAACGGATTGCCTTCTCTTAACTTGCCCGGACCGCCGCTCAAGGCAGAAAGCCCAATAATTGATTTCATAATTTTTAGCATGCGCAATCACTCAAGCAACCAAACAGAACAATAACACCAGGTGAACGAGTTAATAAGTTCATATAGGCTTGCGTATATCAGATGTACGAGAGCTAACGGCAAACAATCCCATGCAAATTAAAAACGAGGGAGGCCGTTTCCGACCTCCCCCGCAAAGGGTTGTTGATTACTCCCACTCAATGGTCGCCGGCGGCTTGCTCGTGATGTCGTACGCCACGCGGTTGACGCCGGGAACCTCGGCCACGATGCGGCCGGAGATGCGCGCGAGCACCTCGTAGGGCAGGCGGGCCCAGTCGGCAGTCATGGCGTCGCTGGACTCCACGGCGCGCAGGATCACGGGGCGCGCGTAGGTGCGCTCATCGCCCATCACGCCCACGGACTTGATATCGGGCAGCACGCAGAAGTACTGCCAGCAGGAGTGCTCGGAATTGCGCTCGCCGGTCTGCTCGAACAGGCGCGCATTGTACGCATCCAGCTCCTCACGCACGATGGCGTCGGCGTTCTTCAAGATCTCGAGCTTCTCGGGGCTCACCGCGCCGATGATGCGGATGGCCAGGCCAGGACCCGGGAACGGCTGGCGGTACACGATGTGCTCGGGCAGGCCCAGCGCCAGGCCCAGCTCGCGGACCTCGTCCTTAAAGAAGTGATCCAGCGGCTCGATGAGGTCGAAGTGCACGCCCTCGGGGAACGGGATGAGGTTGTGGTGGCTCTTGATGGTGGCCGTCTTGCCACCGGTCTTGCGCGCGCCGCTCTCGATGATGTCGGGGTAGATGGTGCCCTGGGCCAGGTACTTCACCGGGCGGCCGTCGGTCTCCAGGTCCTTGGCCACGGCGAAGAACTCGTTCCAGAACTGCGTGCCGATGATGCGGCGCTTCTCCTCGGGGTCGGTCACGCCGTCGAGCAGCGCGGCGTAGCGCTCCTCGGCGTGCACATGCACGAAGTCGACATCAAACTGCTTGGTGAAGACCTCCTCCACCTGCTCGGGTTCGCCCTTGCGGAGCAGCCCGTGGTTGATGAACACGCAGGTCATCTGGCGTCCAACCGCACGGGCGCCGAGGGCCGCCACCACGGAGGAATCCACACCGCCGGAGAGCGCCAGGATCACGCGGTCCTCGCCCACGGCCGCACGGAACTCGTCCGTCATGGTCTCGACCAGGTTGTCCATGGTCCACGCTGCCTCGAGGCCGCAGATGTCGAACAGGAAGTTCTTGAGCAGCTGCTGGCCGTACTCGGTGTGCTTGACCTCGGGATGGAACTGCGTGGTGTAGATACGACGCTCGGCGTTCTCCATAGCGGCGACCGGGCACACGGAGGTGCTGGCCGTCACGGCAAAACCCTCGGGCACGCGCGAGACGGCATCGCGGTGGCTCATCCACACGGTCTGCTCGAGCGGCGTGGCGTTGAAGAGCTTGCTCTCGCGGTCGCGCTCGATGGTGGCCGGGCCGTACTCGCCAATCTCGGAGTGGCCCACCTCGCCGCCGAGCGTCACGGCGGTCACCTGATGGCCGTAGCAGAAGCCCAAGATGGGCAGGCCCAGCTCGTAGATAGCCGGATCGACCGTCGGGGCGTCCTCGGCGTAGACGGACGCGGGACCGCCGGAAAGGATCAGCGCAGAGGGCGCCAGCTCGCGCACCTCGTCGGCCGTGATGTCACACGGGACGATCTCAGAATACACATGCAGGTCGCGCACGCGACGGGCGATGAGCTGCGCATACTGCGCGCCAAAGTCGAATACCAGTACCTTCTGCTGAGTCTGCTCAGATGCGTTCTGGGCCATGAACCCTCCCAACCATGCCGCTGCGCCGCAGCGGCAACACGTGTCAGCCAATTGGTACATCATACTCTCCGAGCTGCGCGTACGCAGAAATCCTACAGGGTTTTTGGCCTACAATATCTCGATATCGCCTCGAAGCGCACCGGCCGTCCCCATAAGGGCACCTCGCCGCGCACCGGCCATGCCCACAAAAGGCCGCAAGCTATGAGACGAGGCAACCGCAGGGACTGCAGAGCAAAGGAGCCCGCATGAAGCACATTCTCTTGATCGCCACCGGCGGCACCATCGCCTCCGCCGAGGACGGCAACGGCCTCTCCCCCGCTCTCACCGGCGAGGAGCTCGCCCACAGCGTGCCCGAGATCGAGGGCCTGTGCGAACTCGACATCGTGCAGCCCATGAACATCGACAGCACCAATATGCGCCCCGCCGACTGGCTGCGCATCGCCGAGGTCATCCGCGAGAACTACGACGCGCACGATGGCTTTGTGATCCTGCATGGCACCGACACTATGTCCTACACCGCGGCGGCGCTCTCCTACCTCATCCAGGACAGCCCAAAGCCCATCGTGCTCACCGGCTCCCAACAGCCCATGGGCAACCCCTTCACCGATGCGAAGATCAACCTGTACCAAAGCCTCGTGTATGCCGCGTCCGACCGCTCGCGCGACGTGTCCATCGTGTTTGGCGGGTATGCAATCGCCGGCACGCGCGCCCGCAAGCAGCGCACCATGAGTTTCAACGCGTTCAACAGCATCAACTACCCCGTGTTGGCCTACCTGCGCCAGGACAAGATCATCTGCAGCGGGTCGGTCGCCGTGTCCGCGGGCCTGGCCGAAGGCGAAATCGTCGGAGCGCAGGACAATGCGAATGCAGATTCCGGTCAGATCGCGGTGGCAGCGCAGCCGGTGAACAGCGCCTGCGGAGCCGCACCCAACCAGCAGCGCCCGCGTTTCTACACCGAGCTCAACAGCCGCGTGTGCGCCCTCAAGCTCACGCCCGGTCTCACGCCCGACATCCTCCGTCTGCTCAAGCCCGATTACGACGCCGTGATTCTCGAGACCTTCGGTATGGGCGGCGTGCCCGAGCGGGGCGCCGACGGCGCTTCCTATCAGGAGGCTATCTTTGACTGGGTCGATTCCGGCCGCACCGTGGTCATGACCACGCAGGTGCCCGAGGAAGGCCTGGACCTGGGCGTATATGAGGTCGGCCGCGCATATGCCGAGCACCCTGGAATCCTCAAGGGCGGCGACATGACCACCGAGGCGCTCGTGGCCAAGACCATGTGGGCTCTCGGACAGACGCGCGATGCCGACGAGCTGCAGCGCCTGTTCTACCGCCCCATCAACCACGACCGCGTGGACGAATGGTAAGAGCTTCGTCTAAATGTCAGATGATCCTGACCGCAAACACGGCCAGGATCATCTAATAGCATCAATACTGACGCATAGTCTTACGCAATCGCAACGCTTGCGCCCCTGTTGTAGGATCGGTCCGCATCGAGCGCAGTAACCAGCGACGCCTCAAGCTCATCGATCTTTTCGGGCAGGCACGGATACACCAGGATGTAGACGCACTGCTTGTATTTCACGTCGGCGTACACATCCACGTTTCCCCTGCCGGTAAGATCTTTGAAGATGCTATCCCCGACGTTCTCCGACTTGCCAACGTATAGATCTCGGAATTTGCTGAAGTCGCCCTTCTTGACCGGGTGGGCATACGTTGCGATCACATAACAGCCGCTGAACCCCATGTACCCATCGCCGGGCTGAACAGCTGCCCCGTTCTGGATCTCCCAGTTCTGCAGGAACTGCACGACGGGCATTTGATTGCCAGCGCCATCCAGCAGGGCACGGCGAGCCGCCTTGCGTGCTTTTTCGCGTTCGCGAGCCTCGACACTCTCCTTCACGGAGTCACCGACTGCGCGGCCTCGGTCGGCGGCGGCGTCGGCAGCGCTCTTCATCGCCCCCTTCACTTTATCTGCTCCTACGGCTATTGCATCCGGTGCCTTGTCCTGCAGCGCATCTGCAGCCTGCTTGGCGATCGGCGCCACGTCGGGCAATTTTCCAACCATTCGCTTCGCAACAGGAGCGTATTTTTTAACACCTGAAACGAGCTTCACCGCTTTTCCGCCTGGAATAAAATCTACAGCGATCATCGCGATCTCGATCGCCACGTTTGCCGCCGTCGCAATATCCACCGCACTCTTCTCTTCGTCTTCGATCTTGTTCTCAACCTCAGGCATAACAAAAACCTTCCCTCGGACTGCCCGTCACTTCATTCATTATTGGGCATCGATGAGCTAATCAACATTGCCGTCCCGCCAACGATGCATAGAACCACCTGAACGGAGAAGGGCGGCTAAAACAGCCACCCCTCTCCGCTCGTATTCCCAGCTCGGTTTAATCCACCACGTCGTAGTAGTCAATCGAGATCCGCGTCTCTGCCGCATCGACACTGGATATCGTCTCGAACCTGACCTTCTCTCCCGACTTCCACGAAGCGGTCCCAACGTAGGCATCCTCCGCACGGACGCCGTCGGCATCGTACAGGCCCAAGGTCATACCGACGTTCTCAAAGTCGACACCGGTGGTGTTCTCAACAACGGCCACGTACGTGATGAGGCCGTAACCGTCGTTTTGCTTCTCAAAAACAACCGACGCCATGAGCCCCTCGATTGCTTCGTCGACCTGGCTCTTCTTGGTTGCAGCAGCACCGTTGGCGATGATCTCGTCAAACGCCTCCTGGTACTTCTCATCGACCTTCAGACCGTACTCGTCGACGAATTCCTTCAACAACATCGAGCGCCTATCGTAGATGGAATTCCACTCTTTGTGAAATTCCGCGCTTGCAACGGGATTATTCTCCAGAGCCTTATCGGCATCGTCGAGAGTGTTTATGTAGGCGAGAACGTTCTCCTGCATCTCGCTGTCCTCGAACACGCGGGTTTTCAGCTTGTTCACATGCTCACGCTCGGCATCTATATAGCTTTGGAGGGACTTCATCGACACCGTATCGACACCCTCCTCCTCGTATTTATCGACGAGGTCGGCGCGCGCCATCACTGACTCCGCGATTATCTCCATCGCCTCGTCGTCCGCGTAATCTGGTCCCGCATCCTTTTGCGTCTGACACCCCGTCAGGCCCGTCAACATCAAACATCCCGCAACTACATGCAGCATTTTGCTTTTAAACATCATCTGAATCCTTTCTATCCCCACGACAAAACCGTCATGTTGAATATTGCAAAGGCAATCAAAGCGAGTGCCATTATCGCCACAATTGCCAGCAGAGTCCTCTTACTCACCCTTCAACCCATCCTCTTGATCGACCCACTCGACCTCGACCTTGCACACATCTTTGCCACAGGCGATATCGAACATGTCTTGTAGATTTACCCGGGCATTCTCCTTCGCCTGCTCCAGCAGTCCGCCCTCCTTAGCCTGCTGGTCGCTCTTCGCGATGCAATCGCGCTGAAAGGCGTCGACGTCTTCAACATGGATGGGGTTTAGGATGTTGTTGCGCTCCTCAAGCACCCCGGAAACATTCATGTCGGGAATGTTTTGCGTTGTGGGCTCAGGCAGAACGACCGTAATCGCCGTCTCGCCTTTCGTGTCCCATCGGGCTGCGCTCAGATCGACCGTCGCTTCGATAACTCCCGAGTAGCGATACCAAAAACTATTCTGCGTAAAGGGGATCTCGATGAGATCGAACAGCTTGTTTCGGTCCCCCGCCTTTTCGACGATCGTGTAGTCCTGGGACGCCGCCACCATCTCATTTCGATCGACAATTCGATTCATGATCAGCGAGGCGTCAAACGCAGACGGCTTCGGAACGTCTCTGGGGTTGTACCACTGGAAAAACAATACGCTACCCGATCCGATCAGGATGCCCCCAATCAAGGCGAACACGACGCTCTTGCGGATCGCGAACGTCTTTCCGCGAACTAGCTTTGCCAACAGTCCGTTCTCGTTAGTCATGCCAGCATTCCTCTCTATCAGGTGTATTCGATATCTTCTTACCAGGCGATGGCGGCTTCGCGCAGACGCTCGAACGCACCTGGCCCCGCCCATAACTCGATTGCCAAGTCCATTCCGGGTTCATCGAGAATCCGTCGTATGCGATCGGCCTCTTCGGCGTCGAACTGGGGAGTATAACCGTCCGCAAGGAAGGGCGGCATAAGCTGCCGCAGCACGCTTCGCCAGATTTCAAGCGTCTCGTCACCGATGCGGTTCCGCAAATAACACTCGAGTGCGTCGTGAACCTCACATGGGCGCACCTCCAACGCACAACGCAACACGCGCGCACGCTCCCGCCTTTCGAACGCCTCCTCGTAAGCCTCGGCGGCGCGATCCGCCACGGCGTCCAGATGCTCGCACAGCGCGCCGACACCGGCCGACGTATCCATCCTTTTTGCGATCTCGGGCAGGCTGTAGCCCTGGTCATGCTGAAGCTTGACCAGGTACAACCATGCGATGTCCTCTATGCTGTAATTACGGCGGCCCCATGTGCCGTCGGCCGGCTGCAAGATGCCCGCCCCACCGCGCTTGAGATCCGCATAGCACGATCTCGTGATATCGCGCCTGGACATATTGAGCAGGCTCTCGACCTGCGAGACCCGCCAGCCGCCATTTGCCTCACCGTGACCCATGAAACCCCCTCTCGGTCATTCCATCAAGCCTGTTCAATCGTTGAACAGCAAGGCGGAACGAGGTGTCGCATCCCGCACGGGGAAACTGAGGAATGGCAGCACGGACCCTCCTCGCCCCATCAGAGGCAGTGAATCGAACCCTAAAGGCTGCCCTCCATCTCCGAAACAGCCTTTGTTCTTGCAAGAGTGTCATTGAAGTCTCCCTTCACGACTCTTCGGCGCGAACGCGCCCTGTCGTGAAAGGACTTGAAAAATTCGCGAACCAATTGCGTCCAATCGAAGGGGCCGCCAAACCTAAAACGGGCACCTCAATTTAGGGACTGTCCCTAAATTGAGGTGCCCGACCGCGTGGACGAATGGTAAGCCGCGCCGAGTAGCACGACGGCGGCACGAAGCAGCGGCTTACACGCGCATCGCCACAGCCGCGTTCAGCGCATGCACAAGGCCGCACATGGCGCGGTCGAAAAATGTCTGCTCCGCCGCCACTGAGGCATCGATTCCCGCACCGTGAAGAGCAAGCGCCCTGCCCGCGCTCATCATGGCCTCGCAATCCCTCGGCGTGACGGCGATCACCACCGCTTGCTCCAACGTCGCGCCGCGCTGCGCGCAAAAGCGCGCAAGGGCCTCGGCACGGGCCGCAGCCACCGTGAACGGGGCATCGGGTTCGCTCGCGGGGCCCTCGTCGTCCGCAAGGACAGCCGCAGGGATTCCGTGTTCGGTAAGCTGCGCACGCAAGGGCTCAGCAGGCTCATGTGCGAACACCGCGATCGCATAGCCCGCATCGCGCACCCAGCGCAGAGCGCCCAGCTCGCGATCGGACAGCAGGTCTTCATCCATGCCAAAGGCTAGCACCGACGGCGTGGGCAGGAACCGCCCCCCGCGAACGACCTCGAACGCCCGCTCTTTTGCCTTCGACATGGCTGCACCTCCGCTCAACGTAGTTTTTCTACTTATCCCCCATCGCGCCGATACCTCACCCTCGCGCTGAGTTTTCTTGGAATCGCTATGGGTAATACCCCAGATGTAAAGCGCGCTTTACATCTTATCGCGTCGACGCGCTCATGCTCGAACCATGAATGCGAACGCGCGACAGAACCTGGGCGAGAATCTCATCGCCATCCGCGAGGCCTCGGGATTGTCCAAGGTCGATTTTGCCTTGCAGCTCGGTATAAGCCGCGTGCTGCTCGACCTCATCGAAAGTGGCAACAGCAACCTCAAGCTCTCCACCCTCGAGAAGATCGCCGACCGACTTGGCACGCAACCCTGGAAGCTCATCCGGTAAAGAAAAGGCGGGCGCCTCCTCGGCACCCGCCCAAAATGTTGCAATTTGTACCTGTCCCCAATTGCGTCGGGGCAGGGCGTTAGCGCAGCGCGCCGCCCATGTACTCCTCGAGATAGCGGAAGAACTCCTCGCGGCTCATGCCGGTTCCGGCACCGGGGCCGTCGGACGTGTCCTCCTGCTCGGCCTGCAGGGCCTCATCCGACCCAAGCGTCACCTTGACCTCGGTTTCATCCTTGCCGCGCACGACCGTCAAGGTCACCTCGTCACCCACCTCATGCTCACGCAAGGCGATGATTAGGCCGTCCGCCGAGGCGATGCCCTCGCCGTCGACGGCGGTGACGATGTCGCCCTTCTGGATACCCGCCTGGGCAGCCGGGCCGTCGGCGGTGACCTCCGCCACATATGCGCCGCTATCGACCGCCAGCTCATTCGTGCGGGCGTTGTAGGCATTCACGCTCATCAGAGAAACGCCCAGGTACGGATGGACCGGGGTCTCGCCATCGATGATCTGGTTGGCGATGTTGATGGCGTAGTTCACCGGGATCGCAAAGCCAACGCCCGAGCTCGAGCCAGAATAGGACTCGATGACCGAGTTGATGCCGATGAGATGCCCCTGGTCGTTGACGAGCGCACCGCCAGAGTTACCGGGGTTGATAGCCGCATCGGTCTGGATCATGTTCGCATAGATGGACGTGCCGCCCGCGCTCTGCAGGGCAGTGGAACGGTAGAGCGCAGAGACGATACCCGTGGACACGGACTGCTCGTTGCCGAAGGGGCTGCCAATGGCCATGACCCACTCGCCCACCGCGATGTCGTCGGAATCGCCGACCTCGATAGGGGTGAGCTTGGCGCTCTTGGGATCCTTAAGGCGAATGACCGCCAGGTCGCTGGACTCATCCGCACCGACGAGCTCCGCCTCGTAGCTGTTGCCGTCGTCGGTGTTCACCACGAGCGCGGTCGCACCCTGGACGACGTGATGGTTCGTGAGGATATTGCCGTCGGTGTCCAAAATCACGCCACTGCCGATACCGCCGGAGTTCTCATCCTCGCCCTGAGCGGTGATGGACACAACCGAGGGCAGCGCCTTTGCCGCCACGGCTTCGGACAGCGTGGTGTCCTCGGGGTTGATGTCGATCTTCTGCGGGGTGCCGGAGGTGCCGGCAGCCTCGACGTTCGAACCGGTGATACGGAACGCGCCGGACATGACGAGCGCGATGACCAGCACCGCACCGACCACCAGGCCGGCGAAGGACGCCAGGAAGATGGGAAGCTTCTTGCTCTTGGTCTTGACCACGGTGCGGGTCTCGGTATGCGTGGACGCATGGGCTTGCGTGCTCTGACCCGTGGCGTGCTGACCCTGGGAATACGAGTAATCCACCGGGGGAATCTGGCGGGTGGAGCCAGCCGCGGTGGGGTTGCCGGGATCGACGGGGATGTGCGCCGTGGTATGGGCGCCTGCATTGCCGGACGCAGCACCTGCAGGCTCGACGGGCGTGGGCTCGACCTCGAGACGCGGCTGCGAGGACGGGCGTTGCTCCGATCCAAGGCCCTCGGGGCGCTGAGGGGTCTTTTCTTCACTCATGAACGGTCCTTTCAACGTCTTCATTCTCCAACGTTGTACCCCGAAAGCGCAGCTCCGCTCAGCACGAGCGACGGAGCTTAATCAAGTTGTAAGTCGCGTTAAGGATTTCTCAAGCGTCTTGTTCTGAGGTGCAATCGCTTCGCAGCGCTGCGTGAGACGCCGCGATTTGCGCCCGCCCCTCCACTTGGAACGATAATCGACACCGCGGCGCAATTTGTACCTGGCACCAATTGAGACGTGGCATCAATTGAGACGCAACACCGGCTGAGGCTACTCCTTGAAGAGGTAGCCAACGCCGCGGACGGTGGTGATATGCGCGGCGATAAGGGGACCGACTTTGCTGCGGATACGGCGGATGTGAACGTCCACGGTACGGGTGCCGCCGCAGTACTCGAAACCCCATACGCGATGCAGCAGGACCTCTCGACTGTACGCGCGATTGGGGTGCGTGGCCAAAAAGCTCAGCAGCGAATACTCCATGAGCGTGAGGTCGACAGGCTCGCCATCGAGCGACACCTGGTAGGTGGCAAGGTTGATAGTGAGGTTATCCACGGTGAGCACCTCATCGACCGGAACGGCCTCGCACTCGCCCAAAAGCTGGCGTGCGCGGACCTCAAGCTCGGCATCTCCCGCGCCCGAGCAGATGAAATCGGAGCGGACCCGGGAGGGAAGGCGCATCTCGGCGATATCTTCCTCATCGATGACCAGCAGCATGGGCGCTCCACCGCGCGACTCGAGCCACTTGGCCATGGCGTCCACACGATCGGGGCGAACGCCGTCGGCGTCGAGAACCAACAGGTCGAAGTCGTGCGCCGCTGCAGGCGAATCGGGCGTGGCAACGTGCACCTCGACGCCGAGAGACGTCGAGAGCGTCCTGATGAAATCATGCAGCCGCGTAGTGCGGGCCATGAACAGCACTGTCTTTTCCGCCATGAGCTCACCTCCGTAGACGTCATCTTATCAAAACGACGTGCGCCTCGAATCGCACGGGACGGTTACGAATTGGCCAGGTAGTGCCTGAGCTCCCACTCGGTGACCGTCGAGTTGAAACGTTCCCATTCCGCGCGCTTCTTCTTGAGGAAGAACGAGTGGATATGCTCACCCAGGGCGTCCTTCATGAAATCGGAGCTCTCGAACACATCAAGTGCCTCGTCGAGATTGCTCGGCAGGGGCTCGATGCCGCGGGCGCGCAACTCGGACTCCGGCAAGCGCAGCAGCTCGGAAGTTGCCTCCTCGGGCAACTCGAGCCCACGCTTGATACCGTCCAGGCCAGCGGCAAGCGTCACCGTATTCACCAGATACGGGTTTGCCATCGGGTCGGGGCTGCGGAGCTCGATGCGGGCCGCTGCCTGCTTGCCGGGCTTGTAGATGGGCACACGGATCATGGCAGCACGATTGCGCATGCCCCACGTGGCAAAGCGCGGGCCGTTGCCCGCACCGGCGGACAGGCGCTTGTAGGAGTTCACCGTGGGGTTGGTGATGGCGCTGATCTCGGACGCATGGGCGAGGATGCCGGCCATGTAACTCTTGGCGATCGACGACAGGTGGTTTTGCGAATCGTCGCCCCAGAACACGTTGTTGCCCTCGCGGTCGAATAGCGACTGGTGCAAAAACATCGCCGAGGACGAGCCCTTGGCGATGGGCTTGGGCATGAAGCTGGCATGGATACCAGCCTCGTAGGCGCATGTGCTAATCACGTGCTTGGCCGTCATGATCGCATCGGACATGGTGAGGGCTTCGGCATGACGCATCGAGATACCGTGCTGCGAGTGTCCGGAGCTGTGGAAGGTGTACTCGATGGGGATACTCATCTTCTCAAGCATGAGCACCGTGGAGCGGCGCAGGTCGCGAGCGGAGTCGGACGGCGAGAGGTCGAAATAGCCCACGGCGTCCAACGGCTCGGGGGTACGCTCGTCGGGGAAGTAGTAAAACTCCAGTTCGGCACCGACGTTCATGATGTAGCCGAGCTTCTCGGCACGATAGAACATGCGGCGCAGGCACTCTCGGGAATCGCCGGCAAACCGCTGGCGATCAGGGGTGCACGCATCGCAGAAGATGCGGGCCGCGCCGTCGCGCGTGGGACGCCAGGGCAGGATCTGGAAGGTCGAGGGATCGGGGAAAGCCAGCATGTCCGCCTCGTCGGGCGTGGTGAAGCCCTCAATGGCCGAGCCATCGAAGCCGATGCCCTCCTCAAACGCGACCTCGAGATCCTCCGGGCTAATGGCGAAGCTCTTGAGGCGGCCGAGCACATCGGTGAACCACAGGCGGATGAAGCGGATATCGCGCTCCTCGACGGTGCGCAGGACAAAGTCGATGTACTGCTGCTGATCCATTGCCAGACCTTTCACAAAGCACGGTTGCTGCGACTTCCCATAGTCGCACACGTATGTTTCAACGCGGTTACGCCTTATTTGGGGATAGGCGCAAACTGAGACATTCGCCGCGGTCAAGCACGGGCCGCGCCGCCCGTCCCCCATGGGCCGAAATGTCTCAATCTGTACCTGTCCCCAATTGGCACGCTAGGGACGTTCGTCGAGGGTGCCGGTACGGTAGGCCTCGAGCAGGGCCCGCAAATCGCTGATCTGCTCGCGAATCTGCACGCCCGTATCGGTGTCGCTCACCATGCGGCGGCGCTCGGCCACATCGAAGCGGTCGGTCTCGCTCACGATATCGGCATTGCGCGTGAGCACGGCTTCGACGCTCTCGAACGCCTGGTGCGCCTTGAGACGGCACCCGCGCGAGCTCGAGATGAGGGTGTAGCCAGCGATTCCCGTCTTGGGGTGATACGCGCTGCAAAAGCCGCCGTCGATCACGAGCAGGCGCCCGTTCGCGCGAATGGGCTGTTCGCCCTCGGCGGTGTGCACGGGCGTGTGTCCGTTCACGATATGCCCCGAACCCGCGGACACGCCGAACTCCGCCATGATGGCATCGCACGTCGCCTCGTCCTTGGTCAGCTCGAAATAGGGGTCCATGGGCTCGACCCAGCAATCCGGGTCGTCAATGTAGGAGCGCTCGAAGGTCTTGACCAAACGGCCGCTCGCCGGGGACTTCATGCCAATCCAGAGGTACCACATCCAGTCGAGCGAGTCCTCGTCGCGCTCACGCCAGGCGCGACGCGCGATCTCATCGCAGAAATCGAGGTAATCGCGGCCGCTACGCCAGGTGCTCAGGCAGTTCATGCTCGAGAACGTGCCGTCCTCGTTCAGCGGGACGCAACCGTGGAACAGCAGGTTGTGATTGCGCACCAGGTACATGGAACCGTGGCTGTAGAGGAACTCGATATGGCGACGCAGGTGGTCGGCGCTCGTGAACTCCGCCACGAGCTTCTCGACGATCCGCGCCTCCTCGGGCGTGAGCTCATAGGGATGCTCCGGGTCAAGCGTGGGGAAATCGCGTGTGGCGAGCTCGTATACCGTGCCATCGTGCAGCTCGACGGTCCCCGCCTCGACGTCGATGCGCTCGAGCAGCAATCGGTCGTGCATGTCGAAGCTCCCGTGGCGCATGATGATCTGCCCCTCGAGCTTGAACAGCAAGACGTTCACGGCCTTCGCCAACGGCGTGAGCTTGGCAGCCAGGCCGGTCGCGCCATCGGGAACTGGCTCGTAGGTGCGCTCGGCAAACGCTACAAGCTCGCGCAGGGAGATGCCGTAGTCGTTCTCCAAGATCTCGAAATTGCCGTAGCGCAAGTTGTTGCGCAAAACCGTGATGATGCACGCAGACTGACCGGCGGCCGCGCCCATCCACAACAGGTCATGATTGCCCCACTGGATATCCAGCGAGTGATACTCCATCAAGCGATCCATGATCTTGGAGGCCCCGCCGCCGCGGTCGAAGATATCGCCCACCAGATGCAGATGGTCGATGACCAGGCGCTTGATGAGATCGGACAGTGAACAGATAAAGTCCTCGCCCGCATCGGTCTCCAGGATCGACGCGATAATACGCTCGTGATAGCGCACGCGGTAGTTGTTCTCATCGGGGTGCGTGTGCAGCAGCTCGTCGATGATGTAGGCGTAATCGCGCGGGATGGCCTTGCGGACCTTGGAGCGCGTGTAACGGCTGGACAGGGAACGCGCCACCACCAGCAGGCGCTCGAGCATGACCTTGTACCAGCTCGGCGTCGCGATGTGTTGCAGATGCGCGAGCGCGAGCTTCTCATGCGGGTAGTAGATGAGGGTGCACAGGTCGCCCTTTTCCTCCTCGGAGAGCTCATCGCCAAAGATGTCGTCCACGTGCTCGCGCACCACGCCCGAGCAGTTGTTGAGGATATGCAGGAACGCCTCGTACTCACCGTGCAGATCGCTCATGAAATGCTCGGTACCCTTGGGCAGGTTGAGGATTGCCTGCAAGTTGATGATCTCGGTAAACACCGATTGCTGCGTGGGAAAATGCTCCGAGAGCAGGCGCAGGTACTTGAGAGATTGGTCGGCGCGGGCGATCATGGCGCTGCGCCTCCTTTCTGCTGGACGGCAGACACGTGTTTTCAGGTTACCACGCCCCACCAACCCGCCCCCAGGCGCCAATCGGGGACAGGCGCGAAATTGCACATGGACGCGAAAAGCCCCCGCGATGAGCAGGGGCTTTCGAGAGTTGTGCTTATGACACGGAGAAACGGCACTCCCGATGCAAGAGGGCCTGAGCGCATACGCTCCGTCGTTCATGGCGCGCTCGAACCGGTATTCCCGATGCAAGAGGGTCCGAGGCTCACCGCCTCCCAACCGAGATGTTCTTGGAAAGGCGGTCGGCGATGGAATCGGCGCCCTCGCAGGCCGGGCACGACGAGCGTTTGGAAGTCGCGCAGCTCGCGCATGATCCACCGCATGACCCGGCGCTCGCGCAATCACCGCACGTGCCCTTTTTACGCACGCGAACAACCACGAGAACAAATGCAATTGCAATAATACTCAAAATTATGAAATCTATTGGTCCCATTATGCATTATTTCCTTTACGCGTTGAGTTCATGAAATCAAATTGTCGACTTTTGGCAACTTCATTCTCGCCAACGCGATCATATTCCCCGGCGAGCGCGGCAAAACACGAGATGCGCCCCTCGTAAAATGCCTCGCTACTCCCGAACCTCAATTCGATGTTACCAAAAGTCGACTGAATGACATCGGGACCTCGACGCTCGGCGCGCCTAGCTCCCCATCGCGGGCTGAGCGGCGGAATCTGCCGCCTCATCGTTCCACGCATAGCTCGGCATGGGGCGCAGCAGCTGGAAGACGATCGCGATCGCGAACGCCGCCGCAACGATGGTCCACACGCTGAAGACGCCATTGGCGGCCAGGTAGAACTGGTTGATCATGAGACCGACCACCCAAGCGAAACCGCACTCGTAGGCCAGCGCGATAGCCGTCCACTTGCCCGAGTTCATCTGGGCTCGAATGGTGCCCATGGCCGCAAAGCACGGCGCGCACAACAGGTTGAAGGCGCCGAACGCGGCGATGGCGCCCGCGCTGGGGAACAGCGCCGCGAACGCGGCCCACAGGCTCGGATCGGTCTCGGTGGCGTCCACCAGATGCAGCAGCGAGGCCGCGGTGGACATCACGTTCTCCTTGGCGACCAGACCCGTGACGGACATCGCCGTTGCCTGCCAAGAATCAAAGCCCAACGGCGCGAACATCCAGCTCACGGCACCGGCGACAGTCGCGAGCAGCGAGTAGTCGGTAAACTCCGAAGGCGTACCCTCCATGGACGGCAGGTAGCCGAAGGAGCCTTCGAACATGCCAAAGCTGGACAGGAACCACACGACGATGGTCGAGGCGAAGATAATGGTGAACGCCTTCTTGATGTAAGCCCCCACGCGCTCCCACACATGCAGCGCCCAGCTGCGCAGAGACGGCATGTGGTAAGCGGGAAGCTCCATCACGAACGGCGTGGGACGGCCTGCAAACAGACGGGTCTTCTTGAGCATGATGCCCGAGACGATGACCGCGAACACACCGAGGAAGTAGAACAGCGGGGCGATCCAGCTTGCCTCGGCATCGCCGATCAGCGCACCCATGACCAGCGCAATGACCGGGAGCTTGGCGCCACAGGGGATGAACGTGGTGGTCATGACCGTCATACGACGATCCTTCTCGTTCTCGATCGTCTTGGTGGCGAGTACGCCGGGAACGCCGCAGCCCGTGGATACGAGCATGGGAATGAATGACTTGCCCGACAGGCCAAAGCGACGGAAGACGCGGTCCATGACGAACGCCACACGCGCCATGTAGCCGCAGTCCTCGAGGAAGGAGAGCAGCACGAACAGCACGAACATCTGCGGGATGAACCCGAGGACGGCACCCACGCCGGCGACGATGCCGTCGCACACCAGGGAGATGACCATATCGGACGCGCCGGCGGCGGTGAGCCAGCCCTCAAAGAGCGCGGGGACGGACGGCATGGCGTTGCCGAAGAACTCCCAGCCCTCGCCAAAGAGGTTGTCGTTCACCCAGTCGGTCATGGCGGTGCCGAAGGTCGAAATGGCGAGGTAGTACACGGCGAACATGATGGCGGCGAAGATCGGCAGTCCGAGCCAGCGATTGGTCACGATGCGGTCGATCTTCTCGGAGGTGCTCATGCGAGCGGGGGCCCGGTGCAGACAGCCGTCGACGATGTGCGCGATGAGGCCGTAACGCTCACCGGTGATGATCGACTCGGCGTCGTCGTCGCAATCGCGCTCGCACGCGGAGACGAGCTCCTCCACGCGAGATGCGGCCTCGCTCGAAAGGTTGAGCTCGGCGGTCGCCTCGGAATCGCGCTCGAAGAGCTTAACGGCGAAGTAGCGACGGCGAACAGGGTCGACGAAAGCCGGAATCAGAGCCTCGACCTGGGCGAGCACATCTTCGATCGAGCGGTCAAACGCATGATGCGGACCCGCGGCGTCTGCGGCGGCGACGGTCTTTGCCATGCCTACCTTGGCGCACCCGGCGGCCTTGCGCGCCACCGCGATGAGCCCATCGACACCGTCGTTCTTGAGCGCCGAGATCATCACGACCGGACAACCCAGGCTCTTCTCGAGTGCGGCGATATCGATCTTGTCGCCATTCTTCTCAACCAGATCAGCCATGTTGAGCGCCACCACCACGGGCAGGCCTGTCTCGATGACCTGCAGCGCGAGATAGAGGTTGCGCTCCAGATTGGTGGCGTCGAGCACCTGAATCACGACGTCGGGCTCGCCGCCCATGAGGTAGTCGCGGCTCACGCGCTCCTCGGGGCTGTAGGGAGACAGCGAATAGATTCCGGGCAGGTCCGTGATGAGCACGCCCTTGTCGCGCGACAGGGGTGCCTCCTTCTTCTCGACCGTGACGCCGGGCCAGTTGCCCACATAACCGTTGGCACCGGTGATCAGGTTGAACAGCGTGGTCTTGCCGCAATTGGGGTTACCGGCAAGCGCGATGTGCAGTATTGGATTCGCCATGCGATCCTTCTTTTCTCTTGGCTTTGAAACGTGCTCGTTGCTGAGTCGGGCCGCTATTGAAATGCCACCTGGCATCTCATATATGTTAGATTCGGCTAACTCTACCTGTAGAAATATGCCACTTGCGGCGCCTTAGGCGACCTCAACGATGGCGGCCTCCTCCTTGCGGATGGACAACTCGTAGCCGCGTACGGTGATCTCGACCGGGTCACCCAGCGGAGCGACCTTCACGACCTTGAACGGCGTGCCCTTGATAAGGCCCAGATCCATGAGGTGACGACGCAGCGCACCTTCACCATGGAGTTTGACGATGGTGGCGCTCTCCCCCACCTTCACATCTGCCAGCGATTTCATGCTTCCCCCTTTCTGCAGATCAAAGAACATCCCATGCGTCCTCACGCCCCGACCCGCATGCGGACCATGCCGACACGACTCAGTGTGCCGACACCGCACCTCAGCGGGCGACGAGCGGGTGCGCAGCTTTGCCTAGGCGGCCATGATGTGCTGCGCGACTTTGGAATCCAAGCCGAACCGCGCGCCCTTTACGAGCACGATGACGTTGGACGCCGAGGAGGAGACAACGTGCACCTCGGCACCGTCGACAAAGCCGATCTCCTGCAGATGGCGTTTCATGTCCTCGTTGCCGCGCACTCGGCAGACCGTGACAGTCTCGCCCGCGCGGAACAGCGACAGCGGCATAGCCGAACCAAGTTTCTGCATGACAAAGCACCTCCTGTGAAATGTTCACCTATGTAAACTAGCACAGTGCGGGCACATTATGTCTGAGAAGTTTGCCATGCGCTACATTTTTCACGATGCAGAAGCGGCCTCCCGTCCAGTTCAGATGGAAGGCCGCTTTCCACGTGCTTGCCCCTAAAGCACAGATGGGAGCTCCCCTCCCCACTTGCTCCGAGACCCAAATGGGAGCCGCTTTTCCCTCGCTCGCCCCGAAAGGACAACGCCCTAGCCCAGAAGGGACAGAAGGCGGCGCTTGCTCTCAAGGAATCCCTCGGTCAACGCATATGTCTTGCGCTCAGCGCGCGGGCAATCGATGCGCACCGAACCAACAATGCTCGTCGGCTCGCCTGCCTGCGGGTTTCCGCGCATGACGAACACTTCGTCGGCGAGCGTGAGCGCCTCGTCGATGTCGTGGGTTACCACGAGCGCCGTGGTGCCCATGCGCTCCGCGACATCGAGAAACCACGTGTGCATGTCCGCCTTGGTAAAGGCATCGAGTGCCGAGAACGGCTCATCGAGCAGCATGAACTCCTGCGAAAACAGGTAGCTTCGCAGCAACGCGGCGCGCTGGCGCATGCCGCCCGAAAGCTCACTTGGCCAGCGGCGCTCGGTGCCCTCCAAACCGAAGACCCCAAAGAGCTCGGCTGCGCGCGAACGGGCCTCCTCAACCGGCACACCGCGCAGCACCAGAGGCAACGACACGTTGTCGATGATGCGCTTATGCTGCAAGAGCAGGTCTTTTTGCAGCATGTACGACAAGTGGCCGGGGCGACCGGTAATATCCTCGCCATCCAACAGCACGCGGCCGGCGCACGGCGATGCGAGGCCCGAGATCACATGGAACAACGTGGTCTTGCCACATCCAGAGGGGCCGAGGAGGCAGGCGATCTCGCCGGACTCGACGTCGAACGTCACGCCACGAAGCACGTCGACCTCGCCGAACCCCTGTGAAATACCCTGTATCTCAAGCCGTGCCATCGCGATGAGCACCTTCCCGAACAAAGTGTACGTTTTGGGGATAGTTTCCCCTTCTTTTTCACGGCGTGGGCCCAAACGGTCTTTCGCCAACTGGGGTTTTGCTGCGACGCAATTCCGACAACGCGCAAAATGCCGCAAAACCTTCCCCAAATCGTACACTTATAATTTCTGACACCCTGACTGGCTACTTAATGCCTCGATTAGCCCTGGAACTTATCGGTCATGCCCGCGCCGGGCTCGATCGGGTCGGCAAAGCCCTGGTCGCTCACCCACTCGTAGAAGGCGTCCCAACGCTTCTGGTCGATCTCACCCCAAGTCTCGGCATCCGCCTGGTACTGCTCGGCGAGATAGGTCTGGCTCGCCACCACGAGCTCCTCCTCGAGCTCGGGCGCCGCCTTAAGCAGAATCTCGGCTGCGCCCTTCGGGTCGGCGATGCAATCCTCGTACCCGCGACGAGTGGCGTCCATAAAGGCCTGGACCATTTCGGCGTCGTCCTCGATCACGCCGTTGTTGGCGATGATGACCGGCGTGTAGAAGTCAAAGACGGGGTCGATGTCGGCAAAGGCGAAGTAGTTGGTATCGAGGCCCGCGAGCTTGCACTTCTCGCCCGCCCATGCCCAGTAGATCCAGATGGAGTCGACCTGATCGGTGGAAAGCGCGGTCACCTCGTCGGTAACGGTAGAGGGAATCATCTCGACCTGGGAGAAGTCGCCGCCATCCGCCTCGACGCAACGCTCGATCACACCCTGCTCGATGGGAAGCTCCCACGTGGCGTAGGTGTGGCCGGCCATCTCGGCGGGGCTCGTGATGCCCTTGTCCTTCATGCTGATGATGCCGGAGGTGTTGTGCTGGATGATCGCGGCGATAGCGGTCACGGGCATCGGGTCGGAGCCGGAAACGTAGGAGGCCATGGTGTCCTGGAAGGACACGCCAAGGTCGGCGTCACCGGCGGCGACCAGGGCGTCGGCGCCGTTCTCGGGAGCCTGGACGATCTCGACCTCGAGGCCGGCCTCCTTGTAGTAACCACGCTCGGCTGCAACATACACGCCGGTGTGGTTCGTGTTGGGGGTCCAGTCCAGGGCGAAGGTGACCTTGCGCAGCTTGGTATCGCCAGATGCGGCGGATCCGGCAGGCTTTTCGGCACCGCCGCAGCCGCTGAGCGCCGCGGCACCGAGCAGCCCGGCGCCTGCAGCACCAGCGCTCAACAGCGAACGGCGAGACAGCATACGACCAGTCATCATGGTGGCCATCGTGTTCTTATGCATGGATATCTCCTCTTTAACTGGGGGCAACGCCCCCGAACCTTGTTTAAAATCCCCAGGCCACGGCCCGCATACAGCCTATAGGCCGCAGCCTGTAGACAGCCCACAGGCTCAACCTGCATGCAATCCGCAGGTTCAACCCGCATGCAATCCGCAGGCCCCGCCTGCAGATACTCGGATATGCGACACGGCTATCGCCCAGAGTCGCTCCGGCGTTCCCAGGGCATGGCGATGCGACGAACGGCGTCAACCGCCCACATGAGCACGAGGCTCAAGCCCGAGATCAAAAAGATCACCGCGAACATCTTGTCGAACGAATACGCCTTGCGCACGCGCGTCATGTACACACCAAGACCCGAAAACCCGCCGAGCCATTCCGCGATCACAGCGCCCACAATCGCGTAAGCGGCAGAGATCTTGAGCCCGGAAAAGAACTGCGGCATCGCAGCGGGCAGCTTCACGTGACGCAGAATCTGCAGGCGCGTGGCACCCATGGCGCGCATGAGGTCGATCTCGTCGGGGTCGACGGAGCGCAAGCCCTCGAGCATTCCCACCGTGATGGGAAAGAACGTCGCCACCACGATGAGCATCACCTTGGGAAGCATCCCGTAGCCGAACCACAGCACCAAAAGCGGCGCGATGGCGACGGTCGGGATGGTCTGCGTAAGCACGACGATGGGATAGAACGCGCGGTAAAGCAGGTCAAAGCGGTCCATGGCGAGCGCCGCGATGAAGCCGAGGGCGACGCCGGCGGCAAGGCCCAGCCCGGCCTCGGCAAGCGAGGTCGCAGCATGCCCGACGAGCAGAGGCCAATCGCCTGCGAGCGCCTGCACCACGCGAATCGGACTCGGCAGCATGAACGGGGGTACGAGACCGGCCGAACACACCAGCTGCCAGATCGCCAGCAGCGCAAGGATCGTCAGCGGGGCGACGAGTCGCGACATGACACGCGAAGAAGCGGAAATGTTACGCATCGTTCTCGTGATACTTGGAAATCTTCTCCTCGGTGGTGAGGACGCCCTCCTCAGGGGCGAAGAAAATCTTGACGTAGGTGGCCACCTCGGGTGCGCCCGCCTCGACGCAGATGCGGTTCACGCCCGCCACGACCTCCATGCACAGGTCGTAGTCGCCCTGGATGGTGGTCTCAAACGGCCCTACATAGGCGTCGGGGAATTTGGTTTGAATGTAGGCGATCGCCTCGTCGACGATGCGGCAGACCTCGTCGTTGCCGCCGACGCGCTGGGGCAGGACCTGAATTGCGACGCTTGCTTCCATGAGCTTCCTTTCCGAGGCCACGAAAAAGCGGGCCCCTCGTTTTCCGTAGGGGCCCGTCCGTTCATTCATGGCAAACGCTTCTAAGCAAGCGCCACGTCGGTTTGGAACAAGGCTGCTCGATCCCTACGCCGGCATTACCCGGATCAGGTTGCGGGTCGAAGCGGTGCGGGGCGATGCGGCGCGACGGCCGGCCCGAAGCGATTGTGGCGGATAAGACCGCCGGACAAGCGCCCCGTGCTCCCCACGGGCTTCCTCTCAGCCGGCCTCCGCCAGCTCCCCGTTGGTACGACAGTGAGTATAGAACAAGATGAGACCGATACGAGGGAAGCATCCGTGGTTGCATTCCGCGCAGACGCGAGGCGGGCGCGGCGCTGGATAATTTCAGAGATTTTCCATTGGCAACCAAATGAACGTCTGGCCACCCTCCCTAAGGGAATGATATGCAATACCCCGTCGAAAGGAGCGCATATGCCCCGCATCCTCATGATCGTCGGCTCGCTTCGCGAGCAATCGTTCAACCGCCAACTCGCCCGCGAGGTCATCCGTATCATCGGCGACCGCGCTGAGGTCGAAGAACTCGATTGGCACGATGTGCCCCTCATGAACCAAGACATCGAATGGCCGACGCCCGAGGCGGTTCAGCGCGCACGCGACGCGGTGACGCAAGCCGACGTCCTTTGGTTCTGCTCGCCCGAATACAACTATCAGATCCCCGGCGGACTGAAGAATCTCCTGGACTGGCTCTCTCGTCCCACCGATGAGCACGACCGGACGAGCCCCTCCGCAATCCGCGGCAAACACGCGGTGATCTGCGGCGCCGCGGGCAAGAGCGCCGCAGCGGGCATGCGCAAGCAACTCGAGGCGCTCTTGGGCATCCTGGGCGTCGAAGTTCTCGGTGGCGACGGCCTGGGAATCTCGCTCACGCCGAAATCGTGGCAGACAGACATCCTCACCCTCGAACCCGGCACGCAGGGAATGCTCGGCGCACTCGTCGATGACACGCTGCGCAAGCTGAACCCTTAGCCGGCGGCCGCGCGGGGAGTCGCCACCGGCGCGGGCCAATTCACCAACCTGAAGGTACCGCTCCGATCTCAGGACGGGGTAAGCGCCCGGTCGACGTGTATAAGCATGTCCAACAGCGAGCGTCTGCACACGAAAAGCGCCGCCCGGATAGACCGAACGGCGCTGATCACAATGATGATGAGAGCGAGACAGGAACGAACACCCATCAGACGAGCTACTCCAGGCGCAGGCCAACTTCCTTGAGCTGGGCCATGCTCACCTCGGACGGCGCGGCGGACATGAGGTCGCTGCCGCTGCTCGTCTTGGGGAACGCCATGACGTCGCGGATGGAGTCGGTGCCGGCCAGCAGCATGCACACGCGGTCGAGGCCGAGCGCGAAGCCGCCCATGGGCGGAGCGCCGAACTCGAGGGCCTCCATGAGGAAGCCGAACTGGGCGCGGGCGCGCTCCTCGGAAAAGCCCATGAACTCGAGCATCTTGAGCTGCAGCTCGGCATCGTGGATGCGCATGCCGCCACCGCCGGCCTCAAAGCCGTCCATGACGAAGTCGTAGGTGCAAGAACCCATCTTGAGCGGGTCCTCGTCGAGCAGGTGCAGCTCGTCGACGTGCGGCAGGGTGAAGGGCTGGTGCTCGGCCTCGTAGCGCTGGCCCTCCTCATCCCAATGGAACAGCGGGAAGTTCACGACCCAGAGGAACTCGTGGCCCTCGCGCGGGATCTCCAGCGCGTCGGCCATGTGCGAACGCATACCGCCGAGGATGCCGTTGGCCTCCAAGCGGGGACCGGCGGCGAACATGACGAGGTCGCCGGGCTCGACATCGCAGCGACGACGCAGCTCGGCCATCTCCTCGTCGGTGAAGAACTTCACAATCGGGCTGTTCACGGAGCCGTCCTCACGGAAGGCGATCCAGGCGAGGCCCTTGGCGCCGAAGGTCGCGGCGACCTTGGCGAGCTTGTCGATCTGAGCGCGGGGCCAAGCGCCGGCGCCCTTGGCGTTGATGGCCTTGACCACGTGGCCCTCGGTGGTCGCAGCGCTTGCGAACACCTTGAACGCGGAGTTGGCGAACACGTCGGTCAGGTCGACGAGCTCCATACCGTAACGGGTGTCGGGCTTGTCGGAGCCATAGGTGTCCATGGCGTCCCAGTAGGACAGGCGGCGCAGCGGCGTGGGCATCTCCACGCCCACACGAGCGAAGGCGTCGGACAGCACGTCCTCGAGCTGAGCCATGACGTCGTCCTGCTCGACAAAGCTCATCTCGATGTCGACCTGGGTGAACTCGGGCTGGCGGTCGGCGCGCAGATCTTCGTCACGGAAGCACTTGGCAACCTGGTAGTAGCGCTCGACGCCGCCGACCATGAGCAGCTGCTTGAGCAGCTGCGGGGACTGCGGCAGGGCGTAGAAGCTGCCGGGCTGCAGGCGGCTCGGCACCACGAAGTCGCGCGCACCCTCGGGCGTGGACTTGAACAGGGCCGGCGTCTCGACCTCGGTAAAGGCGCGGTCGTGCAGCGCGGAGCGGATGGCAAAGGTGAAATCGGAGCGCAAGCGAAGGCGAGCGGCCATCTCGGGACGGCGGAGGTCCAGGTAGCGATAGCGCAGGCGCGTGTCCTCGGCGGTCTCGATGCCGTCCTCGATCTGGAACGGCGGGGTCTTGGAGCGGTTGAGCACGGTGGCGTGGTCGACAAGGACCTCGATCTCGCCGGTTGCGAGCCTAGGGTTCACCGCGTCGTGACCGCGGTCGCGCACGACACCGTGAACGCGGATGGGCCACTCAGGACGCATGGTCTCGGCGATCTTGAAGGCATCGCCATCGGAGTGCTCAGGGTCAAAGTTGATCTGCGTGATGCCCTCACGGTCGCGCAGGTCGCAGAAAATCAGGCCGCCATGATCGCGGCGGCGGCTCACCCAACCGGTGAGGGTGACCTCCTCGCCGATGTTGGCAGCGCGAAGCTCACCGCAGGTGTGGGTGTGCATGCAGTGCATGTTGGCGGGGTTGGTGGCAGGCGTCTCGGCCATAAGCCCTCCTCGTGATCTGTGCCGCCCCGTGCCGTAAGCGGGCGGCTGGTGTACAGACTGCCGGGGCGCGTAGACAGCGCGGCTCGGCATATCGCGCGCACGGATTCCGGCTGCCGGGATCGACGATGGAATCGCCCCTCGCCACAGCAACCCTCCGCGCACGACAGCTCACTAGGATAGCGGAAATCCGGGCACTTTATCATAGAAGAGCGTCTGGCTCACGTTGTCTTAACAGGTTCGCAACCCGAACACGGCTCAAACTCGCCCACAGCTAAAGGCCCTCAGCTTTGGTCGCCATGGCTTTACCTATGCAGCACTCGGCTTTGCCTTTGCCTCCCTGGATTTTGCCTATGAAAAAATGCCGCTCAGGACCCCTGAACGGCATAATTCCATAGGCAATGTGATGCACGTGCGCCCGTGAGGGCAACGCGCACCTGAAGGGGCAACGCACCCATGAAGCCAGCACGCACCTGCAGGGCAACGCACCCGCGAAGCCAGCGCGCACCTGCGAAGGCAGCAGACCTTACCCGGTGTTCTGCAGACCGGCGGAGACGCCGGTGACGGTCTCCAGAACCAGGCTCATGAACTCGGCCTTGGCCTCCTCGGATAGCTCGTCCTGGTTGGCACGGACCTCGCGCAGCGCGCGAACCTGCGCGAGCGACAGCGCGTCCACGAACGGGTTGCGCACGCGCACGGCCTGACCGAGCACGCGACGATGCTCGAGCGGCCACGCGTCGCCAACGATGCGCAGCACCCAGGAACGCGTGAGCATCATCTCGTCAAAGACCTTGTCGGCCAGGTCGGCGCGATCGCCGAGCGCAAGATACATCTTGGCAATGCGATTGTCCGTCTTGGCGATCGACATCTCGATGTTGTCGATGAACGTGTTGAACAGCGGCCACTCGCGGTAGGCGCGCTGCAAAAGCTCCAGGTCACCCAGCTTCTCGCAGGCGGTGCCCAGACCGTACCACGCAGCCAAATTGATGCGGGCCTGGCTCCAGGAGAACACCCACGGGATCGTGCGCAGGTCGTCGAGGGACTTGGCACCCAGGCCTCGCTTGGCCGGACGGCTGCCGATGGGCAGCAGGCCGACCTCAGTGAGCGGCGTCACACACGAGAACCACGGCGTGAACTCCTCGGTGTTCAGCAGGTCGAGGTAGCGCTCGTGGCTGGCCTCATTCAGCGCAGCGGCCATCTCGGCATAGCGCGCGGTCATCTCGGTGTTCGTGCGCTCCACGGAAGGCGCGGAGTTGAGCAAGGTCGCCGCGGCAACGGACTCAACATGGCGCTGCGCCAGCGCAGGATTGCCATAGCGGGCGAAGATAACCTCGCCCTGCTCCGTGACCTTGAAGAAGCAGTTGACCGAGCCGGCGGGCTGGGCGAGCACCGCGCGGTTGGCGGGACCGCCGCCGCGGCCGACAGCGCCGCCGCGGCCATGCATGAGCACCAGGTCGATATCGTGCTTCTCGGCCCACGCGACGATGCGCTCCTCGGCGGAGTGCAGGGCGAGCGTGGCGGTAGTGGGGCCGGCGTCCTTGGAGGAGTCGGAGTAGCCGAGCATGATCTCCATGCGACGACCGGACTCGGCAAGGCGATTTTGCACCGCGGGGATGGCGAGCATCTCCTCGAGCACATCGACGCAGCCCTCGAGGTCCTCGAGCTGCTCGAACAGCGGGATCACGTCGAGGGTCGGGACGTCCTCGGCGTGCGCGAACGCCAGGTTCGCGAGCTCGTAGACGTCGGCCACGTGGCTCGCGCTCTTGGTGAACGAAATGATGTAGCGGCGGGCCATCTTCTGGCCAAAGCGCTTCTGGATGGAACCGATGGCGCGGAACGTATCGAGCACCTCTCGCGTCATGGGGGCGAGCTCGCCGTGGATGCCGTGCTCGCGGATGTCGGCGAGCGCGCGGCTGTGGACCACGGAGTGCTGACGGAACTCCATTTCCACCATGTGGAAGCCGAAGGTCTCGACCTGCCAGATGAGGGTCTGAACCGGGCCGTACGCGGCGCGGCGGGCACCCGCGGCGGCCAGCGAGCGCTGGACCACGCGCAGGTTCTCGAGGAACTCCTCGGCGGTACGGTACATGGTGTCGGCGTTGCGCGTCACCGTGGCGTCCAGGCGGGCGGCCATCACGAGCATCACGGCGCGATGCGGCTCAGAGTTGGAGATCTCGCGGGCGCGCTCGGTAAGAACCTCGCTCATCTCGACCTGGTGGCTCCACAGGTTGAGCAGCTCATCCGAGGGTTGCGTATACGCGGCCTCGAGGGTGAGGTTGCGGCCCACGCGACGGCACTTGTCCGCGAGCTTGGAAATCATGTGAGTGGCGTACTTGGCAGCCACCTGGCGGCTCACCTTTGCGGTGACGTTGGGGTTGCCGTCGCGGTCGGAACCGATCCAGCTGCCGGGGTGGAAGAACGCCGGGCACACGGGCGGAACCGTACCCGCAACCTCGCCCAGCACCCAGTCGTCGAAGCGACGGTAAATCACGGGAATGGTGTCGAACAGCGTGCTGTCGAAGATGTCGATGATGGTGTCGGCTTCCTCGACGGGCGTGGGCTTCTTGAGAGCGATGGGACTCGTACGCACGAGGGCGTCGATTTCCTGCAGCATATGGCGCTCGTTCTCCACCAGATCGGAGCCGCCCATGTAGGGGCGCTCCTCAAGCAGGCGGGCGATGCGGCGGATCTTGCCCTCGACGGCCTTGCGGCGCGCCTCCGTGGGATGCGCGGTAAAGACCGGGTGGAACTCCAGGCGGGAGAGCAGCTCGGTGGCCTTGGCGCCGCCGACCTCCTCGTTGAGCTGATGGAACGCCACGGTGAGGGCATTCGCGGGGTCGACCGCGTCCTCGGTGGACACATTGCGCTCGCACTCGCGCAGCTGGGCCACGCGGTAGTTCTCCTCGGACAGGTTGGCGAGGTGGAAGAACGCGGTGAACGCGCGGACGATGACCTGCGCCTGGTCCACGGGCAAGGCGTCGATGAGCGCCACGGCGTCGCGGAAGGCAGACGCGGAGGGCGTGTCGCTCGCGGGCATGCCCTGCGCGTCCACGGCCTCGCCATCGGCCTCGGCGCCGGGGTCGCCGGCGTTGGCGCGAATCACGTTCATCATGAGCTCGTCGAAGACGTCGAGCACCTTTGCGTCATACTCACGCAAGACGCGGCGCTCGAGACGCAGGAACAGCGCGAGGTTGTCGCGGAGCTCGGCGGGGATGTCGATATCGGACAGGACTTCGACGGCAGCCGCCAGGTCGGTCAGGTCGATGCGGCGGGTGCCGGACATCACGTCGGTGACCATGTCACCGGTGATGAAGCCTCCGAGCCGCTGCTCTGCAGACGTATTCTCTGCCACGCTACCTCCTTAGATGTAGGCACGGATGCTCCCACTCCCAGGGGCTCCGTGCGACCGCACTATTATATGCGGGCGACGCATCACCTACCACCTACTTTAGTCTGATAGAGTTCCTCTCCCGCTTTTCAACAAATAATCGGCGGGCGGCGTGTATGTCCCGACGGATGGGCGCACTCGCACCAAAAAACGGCGGGGCCGTTCGCCCCGCCGCAACCATGCGATTCGACTTTCGCGCTACAGCCCTGCGATGACCTCAGCGGCGCTAGCACGCTCGATCAAGCTCTCCTCATGCGTGGCCATGTTGCGCAGCTTGACCTTACCGGCAGCCAACTCGTCGCCGCCGATGATCACAATGTGCGAGGCGTTGAGCTTATCGGCGAGCTTGAACTGGGCCTTGAGGGACTTGCCCTGGTAGTCGCACTCGGTGCGGACCCCGCGACCACGGAGCTCGAGCGCGAGCGCGAAAACCTCGTCCCTCAGGTCGGCACCGGCGTTGGCGACGAACACGCAGCGATCGGCGTCGCAATCCATCTCCTTGCCGAACGCCTCGAGGGCGAGCACGGCGCGCTCGAAGCCGACCGCAAAGCCGACGCCCGGCGTGGGCTTGCCGCCCTCGAGCTCAACCAGACCGTCGTAACGGCCGCCTCCGCCGATGGAGCCAACGCCCGCACCCGGGGCCTCGACCTCGAAGACGGTGCGGGTGTAGTAGTCGAGGCCGCGGACGAGCGTGGGGTCCTCGACGTAGGCGATACCCGCCGCGTCCAGGTACTGTTTGACCTTCGCATAGTGCTCGCGGCACTCGTCGCACAGGGAATCCGGCATGAGCGGGGCGCCCTGCATGATCTCGTGGCAATGCGGGTTCTTGCAGTCGAAGGCGCGCAGCGGGTTGAGCTCCGCGCGCTCGCGGCACTCGTCGCACATCTCATCCTCATGGTCGAGGATGAACTGGCGCACGGCCTCGCGATATGCGGGGCGGCACGCCGGGTCGCCCATGGAGTTGATCAGCAGGCGAAGCTTGGAGAGGTCGAATCCAAGACGCTCGTAGAAGCGCATGAGCATGATGATGCACTCGGCGTCGGCTGCGGGGTCGGGCGCGCCCAGCCACTCGATGCCGACCTGGTGGAACTGGCGCAAACGCCCCTTCTGGGGACGCTCGCCGCGGAACATCGCCTCGGCGTACCACGCCTTGAACGGAGCGGAGCCCTGCGGGACCAGGTTGTTCTCCACCACGGCGCGGACAACACCTGCGGTTCCCTCGGGTCGCAGGGCGAGACGCTGCTTGGCCTTGAGCTTCGCATCGGTGCCCTCCGCGAGGACGCGCTCGAAATTAGCGCCGGAAAAGACGCGGAACATCTCCTTGCGGACCACGTCGGTGGACTGGCCGATGCCATGCACGAACACGTCGAGCTGCTCGATCGCCGGGGTCTCGATGGGCTCGAACCCAAACGGCCCGAACACCTCGGCCGCGACCTCCTGCATCTTCTGCCAAGCGCGCATATCGCGCCCGATGAGGTCCTTGGTGCCCTCTGCTCGCTGTGCCTGCATGTGGCGTCTCCTTCGCATATCCCCCGGCATCCGCCGGGCGGTACATCGTCAATTTCTCCATTATAGGGGCAGATAAGGATGTGCCCCGACATTTTCCACGCGTTATACTTCGTTTTGGCAAAGTGCGTCGCCGAACCTCACCGCGACCCGCGCGCCGTCTTACGCTCAACTCCCGCACGCATGAAGGGCCAGGACATGCACCAGTTCCGCAACGATTACTCCGAGGGCGCCGCACCGGAAATGCTCGAGGCGCTCATCAGCACCAACAACGAACAGGCACCCGGGTATGGCACCGATTCGCACTGCGAGCACGCGGCCGAGCTCATCCGCGAGGCATGCAGTCAGCCTGATGCCTTCGTACAGTTCATTCCCGGTGGCACCGCCGCCAACGCCGTGTGCATCTCCGCCTTCACCGAGGACTTCGAGGGCCCGATCCTCGCCGCCGATGCGCACCCCACCGCGCATGAGACCGGCGCGATCGAGGCCTGCGGCCGACGCATCCTCGCCACGAACGACACCCTGGGCGTGCTGACCCCCGCCGAGGTTGAGCGCGTGTACCACGCCTCGATCGCCGGCGGCTGCCACTGCACGCGCCCGGCCATGCTCTACTTTTCCAACACCTCCGAGCTCGGGCACGTGTACACGCGCGACGAGTTCGACGCGCTGTGTGATGTGGCCGAGAAACTCAATCTCGCCGTGTACGTTGACGGCGCCCGCATGGCCAGCGCACTCGCCGCGCCCGGTGGCGACCTCACCCTCGAGCACTTGGCCGCGCGCGCCGATGCGTTCACGCTGGGCGGCACCAAAGCCGGCATGCTCTTTGGCGAGGCACTCGTGGTGAACCCGCGCTCCGAACGGGGGCGCCGCGCGATCGAGCGAATCCCCTACCTCACCAAACGGGCGGGCCACATGACCGCGAAGGGACGCCTCATGGGCGTGCAGTACACCGCGGCATTCACGCGCGGCAAGGACGGGTCGCTCCCCTATTTCGCCCACGCCGCGAGCGCGAACGAGTGCGCCTGCATGCTCGCCCACGGCCTTGAGGACGCAGGGTTCGAGCCGCACGTGCGCACCAACGGCAACCAGCAGTTCTTCTGGTTTGACTCCGATAACGCCGTTCGCATCGTCGAGGCATGCGGTGCCGAGGTCACTCCCGCTGTGGATCCCGCGGGCCGCGACCGCATCCTGCTGCGCTTCGTGACGAGCTGGGCCTGCCGCCCCGAGCATGTCGATGAGCTGCTGGAGTTTGTCCGAGATCTGTAAAAACAACTGTGCACGGCCGCTTCGGCCTCGCGCAACGCAAAAGAAGGCGCCCGGAGACGGGCGCCTTTTCTCATCTACTTCTTGGGAAACCACTTTCGCAGGAAGCTGAAATGCGTCTCTGACAGCACGATCGACAAGAAGATCAGCACGAAGCCGAAAATCAGCTTACCGGTGAGCACCTCACCGGCCATGAGCACGGAAAACAACACGCCCGAGGGGCTCTCGAGCGAGAGCAGCAGCGAGCCAGTCGCCGGCGGCACGTGCGAGAGCGCCTGATTCTGCAGCAGCAAGCCGATGGCGGTGCACACCACGGCGAGGAACACGAGCTGACCGATAATCTCGGGCGTCCACTGCTCGGCGGGGACGCGGGGCTCGAAGGCGGTGGTCGCCGCAAGCGAGAACAGGCCCACGAACAGGAACATCCACGAGGTCAGGACGCTGACGTCACGCGTGCGACCGATATGGCCCACAACCGCCATATCCACGGCGAAGAACATGGCGCCCACGAGCGTCATGAGGTCACCCATCTGGATGCTGAAGTTATCGAGCGCAACAAAGCCCACGCCCACCAGGCACAGCAGCGCAGAGGCGATATGCCACTTGGTGACGCGCTCCTTGAACAGAATGAGCGCGATGAACGGCACCAGGATGCAGTAGGTTCCGGTGAGGAACGCGTTCTTGCCCGGGGTGGTGTCGACCAGGCCGAGCGTCTGCGCGGCATAGGCCGACCAGATCACGCAACCCATGAGCACGCCGAACCCAAGGTACTCGCGGTTGAAGTGCGCCTTAATGCGCTTGCGGAAGATGATGAACATGATGACCGCCGACAGCAGGAAGCGACAAGCGAGCAACATGAACGTGGGAACCGTATCCAGTACGGTCTTCATGGTCAGGAAGGAATAGCCCCAGATGAGCGCCATCGCGACGAGCATGAGCTTCCAAAACAGAGGCGAGCGGGCGCCGGCGCCTCGAAGCTTTCCCGGAGCGCGGTCCTCAGGCGGGACGGGTACGGCGTCCTTGCTTGCGAACGGATCGTTTTCTTCGATACCGGCGGTGGTCTTTGCCACCTGCTCCTCAATCACGGTCTTCAATTGAGCCCACGCCTCGCTTTCTCCCTCATAACGCACACCGGACCTGCAGGCACAGGCGTATTTCCAGGTGCCACCCTTATGCGCGCGCTTCATCGCACGCACGTCCTCTATGGTTTTGACGGTGGTGATGTCATCCCCACGCTCGCGATCGATGCTGGTCACCCCGGCTCCTCGCGCACCCGAGCGTGGTGTCCGCACCCCATAGGCGCCACTCGGCATCACATAGTTCTAGCGCCGGCCCCCCGACTTGATAAACATTACCATACGCTTTACCTGCAGCTCAACGCACCACGCTAAAGCGCTGGCTCGATATTTGCGAAAACGACGGGGCATCGTTCGCGCTGGCGCCGTGCGGCGAGGAGCAGACCTTGGCTCAGCGCTCCACGCATGTGACGGAGGTCTCGGGAAACGGCGTCACCGGAGGTTGGTCCGTACGGTGCTCACCGAGTATCTTTTCCATCCAAATCATGTTGTACCAACGGCCGCCCTTGAACCCGCATTGGCAAAACTCCCCCACCAAGCGGTATCCCATATGCTCGTGGAAATGCTGGCTGTTGCGGGTAAGCGTCTCGTCATCCTCGCCATCCGGCACGGCGATGCAGGCGTACATGTTGAGAATGCCCTGCGCGGCGAGCGCCCGCTCCAGGGCATCGTGCAGGGCACGGCCGATCCCCTCGCCCGCATGACCCTGCGCCACGTAAATCGAGGTCTCGACCGCCCAATCGTAGGCGGGACGGCCCTTGAAGGTCCCTGCGTAGGCATACCCCACCAAGCGCCCGTCGAGCTCGGCAACCAAATAGGGGTAGAACTCCATGGTTTTGCGCATGCGCTCGGCGAACTCGTCGGCCGTGGGCGGGATGTACTCGAAGGTGATCGCCGTCTTACGTACGTACGGTTCGTATATGGCAGCCAGCTCCTCGGCATCCTCGATACGTGCCAGCCTAACCCTCACGTCTCCGCTCATGGCCATCCCCTCTCAAATCGTTTTCGTCTATCTTATCCCAGGCGTCGCCCCCGCGTCCGACCGTCATACGCGACCGGCAAGGCGCGCCCATACAGAAGGGCCGGCATGGAAACCACGCCGGCCCTTCCGATGGGAGTAAGTTGTTACCGCGAATTAAGCGCGGCCGCAGGAGCCGAGGTTCTCCATACGGATCTTGACGATCTTGGTGATCTCGGCCATACCAGCCTGACCCGGGTTCTTGGGGTCGAAGTTGTTGGGGTTCTCAGCCATGTAGGCCATGTAGCCCTTGGTGTAGGCCTGACGCAGCTCGGTGGCGTAGTTCACCTTGCAGATGCCGTTCTTGACGGCCTCGGCGACCTGCTCGTCCGGCACACCGGAGGTGCCGTGCAGAACCAGCGGCACGTCGACGGCGGCGCGGATGGCCTTCACGACGTCCTGGTCGATGTGGGGCTCCTCGGTGTACACGCCGTGAGCGGTGCCCACGCCGATGGCGAGAGAGGTGCAGCCGGTGCGCTCGACGAACTCCTTGGCCTCGACCGGGTCGGTGTAGGGGGACTCACCCTCGACCTCGACGTCGTCCTCCTTGCCGCCAACCTTGCCGAGCTCAGCCTCGACCGGCACGCCCATGCAGGCGCCGGCGTCGGCAACGGACTTGGTCAGGGCGATGTTGTCCTCGAAGGACTCGTGGGAGCCGTCGATCATGACGGAGGTGTAGCCGGTGCGGAGGGCCTTCATGCAGCGATCATAGCCGTCGCCGTGATCGAGGTGCAGGGCCACGGGCACGGAGGCGCGCTCAGCGGCGGCCTTGACCATGCCGTAGAAGTAATCGAGGCCGGTCTTCTTGATGGTGCCAGAGGTGGTCTGCATGATGACGGGGGACTTGGTCTCCTCCGCGGCGGCCAGGACGGCCATGACGAACTCGAGGTTCTCGACGTTGAAGGCGCCGACGGCGTAGTGGTTCTTCTGCGCGTCGAGCAGCATCTCCTTGGTGGTTACGAGCATGAGCGATCGCTCCCTTCTCGGCCCCGGTTCACCCGTGGGCACCTGCCATACCGCCGGCACCGATACCGACGTAATTGCTGCATCCATTGTACAAAAGCGGCAGCTCACGTGCTGCGCTATTCACGCATGGCCGGCGTGTCCGCACACGCCCATCAGAAGAGAAACGAAAGATTCGCCCATCCTCGCGCATTTCGTCATATTTGCGTTCGTGATAAAACGAAAGAGAAACAAACTCTTTTTGTTTCTCAAAAAGAAAATAATGCAAAATGAACTCATCACATTTTGCACACGATTGGCGAGGAGGCTTCCATGTCCGCATCCACATCCCGCACGTTCGCCGAGGAACGTCGCACGGCCATCATGGATATGCTCGAGCACAGCGCGTCCGTGCAAGTCGTCGACATCGCACAGGCTTTCGGCGTCTCGACCGTCACGGCCCGCGGCGACCTTGATGCGCTCGCAGCAGCCGGCAAACTCAGGCGCACGCACGGCGGGGCCGTCTCGCTGCACAAGACCCTGACCGTTTCGGTCCAAGACCAGCGTGTCAACGTGAATGTCGATGCCAAGCAGTCCATCGCGCGCGCCGCCCTTGAGCTGGTGCGCGATGGCGACACCGTGTTCGTCGATTCGGGCACCACGGCCCTCGAGTTCGTGCGCATGCTGGACATGCGCACGGGGCTCACGATCATCACCGCAGATATCACCATCGCCGACTACATCGACGAGAGCCTCCCCTCGGTCGATGTCATCATGCTCGGCGGCGAGCTCCGCAAGGGCCACCGGTACCTCTTTGGGCCGCTCACCATGGCGGCCATCGCCACCATTCACGCCGACCTCGCGGTGATCTGCCCGGGCGCATTCGTCGCAGGGCGCGGCTTTGTGACCGACTTCCCCCAAATGGCGGAGATCAAGCAAGCCGCGATGAGCGCCGCGAGCCATTCCGTCGCCCTCATGGACGCCAGCAAACTCACCTCCCGCGGAACGTATTGTTTCGCCCCCATCCACGCGGTCGACCACATCGTCATCGATAAAGACGACGAGGGCACCCTCTCGGATGCCCTCGCCAAACTGCCGAACGACGCCAAGCGTCCTCAGCTTATAGTCACCACTGAACAGTAGCGGGTCTTCCAGGCGTCCGAGGTTCCCGTGAAAGAGGAGGGCACACGCCTTGCGTGCGGCGCCCAGCGATTGAACAGCAAGATCGGGTACCCGGGAAAGCCGCCTAGAGCTCGGTGACCTCAACGGCGTTGTAGACCTCGTCCCAGCGCTCGATGACCAGGTGGCCGGTCTGCGGATCCATGGCGTTGAGCTTGCCGCAGGTGTTGGCCGTCTTGAGCACGGTCACGTCGTCGGCGCCGGCGGCGATGGCGTGCGCGAAGCCGGCGATGGTGGAGTCACCGGAGCCGGTGGCGTTCACGGCCGGAATCGGCGGGGTGACGGCACGGTAGATCTTATCGCCGTGGAAGGCGAAGGAGCCGGCGGCGCCCATGGACACGACGACCCACGGAATACCGGCGAAGCGCTCGTCGGCCTTGAGTGCGGCGGCCAGGTCGGCGACCTGCTCGGGCGTGTAGCTGGTGCCGAGCAGGGCGTTGATCTCGGTGAGGTTGGGCTTCACGAGCGTGGGCTTGACCTCGGCCTCGAGGGCGGCGTCAAGCGATGCGCCGGAGGTGTCGAGCAGCACGGGAACGTTGTGCTTGGCGGCCTCGGCGACCATGCCGGCGTAGAAGTCGGCGGGAACGCCCTTGGGCAGGGAGCCGGAGATGGTCACGCAATCGGCCTTGGCGACGAGCTCGGCGAACTTGGCGGAGAAGGCGGCGAGCTCCTCGGCGGAAATCTCGGGGCCGCTCTCGAGCAGCTCGGTCTGGTTGCCCTCGTGCAGGATGTTCAGGCAGATGCGGGTCTCGCCGGCGATAGGCGTGAAGTCGTGGTTGATGCCGTCGGCGTCCATGAGGGAGCCCATGTAGGCGCCCATGTAGCCGCCGAGCAGGCCCGTGGCAACGACGTCGTCGCCCAGCTGGCACAGGACGCGGCTCACGTTCAGACCCTTACCACCTGCGGTCTTCTTCGGGACGACGCGGTTCACGTCGTCGATGATCAGCTTGTCCAGCTGATACGCCGTATCGATGGCGGGATTCATGGTGACGGTGAGAATCATGGTTCCTCCTATTCTCGGACCCGATGTCTGAGTCCGGTACAACACGGTGAGGCCTCGGGCGGCACGACATCCGCATCGTCGTGCCGGACAGAACCGAAGGCGCTAGAGAATCTCGATCGAGAAGGTGCGGACGACGGTCTCGCCGGGCTTCGCGGTCAGGCAGCCGCGCTTGTCCTCGAATACATCGCCCTCATCGGAGCAGGTGGACAGGCCGCCCCACGGCTCGATGGCGACGAAATCGCCCTCGGGCTTGCTCCAGATGATGAGGTAGGGGAAGTCCGGGAAGGACACACGAAGGCCCTTCTCCTCCCCCTTCTTCACAAGGTCGACCGTACGGCTGTTGAGGACGTCGAAGATCGTCTCGGCGAAGTCGAAGAGCTCGTGGGTGAGCGGCAGCGTGCGGCCGATCATCGGGTTGGCGCTCCTGTTCTCCACGTCGATGAGTCCGGTGGACGGGACGGCGGTGCACAGGGTCGCGGCCTCGTCGGCATCGAAGCGCAGCTCGTAGTCGGAGTAGCCCTCGCCCTCGTCGAGCGGGCAGGCGAAGCCGGGGTGGCCGCCGATGAAGAACGGCATGTCCTCGTCGCCCTCGTTGGTGACCTCGTAGCTCACCTGCAGCTTTGCGCCGTCGAGCGCATAGCGGGCGACCAACGTGAACGGGAACGGGAACTGCTCGAGCAGCTCGGGGTGCTCGGCGCTCGTGAGCTTGAACGCGATCGTGCCCTCGCCCTGCTCGGCGAGCTCCCACTCCTGCTTGCGGGCAAAACCGTGACGGCCCAGCTTGATCTGCTTGCCCGAGCGGGTCTGGGCAACGTCATCGCGCAGACCGCCGCAGATGGGGAAGCACACGGGAGCCTGACCGCTCCACACGGCGGGGTCTCCCTGCCAGAGATATTCACGCCCCTGGGAGACCAGGGAAGTGAAGGAGCCGCCGGCGGTGGTGAAGCCCACGCGCAGGGTGCCGTTGTCCAATACGAATTCGGCCATCGCCTTCTCCTCTCCGCACGACGACATGCGAAAACAAGGGATTACATGCGTGCATGAAGCGTGTCTTGATTGTACCGCTCGGAAGCGATATCAGGGTTTCGCCGCGACGCGGGCGGGCCGCCGCGACTCGAATAAAGGAAACCAAAGAAAAGCCCGCACCCCTGTGGAGGCGCGGGCTATCGGGGGTCTTTCGCCGGGGACGGGCTTCCGGGAAACGCCCGGTCGCGCCACCTTCTTCGGGTGGTCGGCTAGTCGTGGTACTCGCCGCGGTCCCACTTCTCGATGAACTCGTCGAAGAAGTGCGGGTCGGCCTGGGCCTCGGCGTCGGCCTTGTTCACGGCGTCGATCTTGGCCACGAGGGCGTCGCGTTCGGGGGTCGACTCGTACTCGGCCTCGAGGAACGCGAGCATGATGTCCGCCATGAGGAACTCGCCGGTGATCTTGCCGCCAAAGCCGACCACGTTGGCGTTGAGCTCGCGGCGGGCGTAGAGGGCGCTCGTCATGTCGCGGACCAGGGCGCAGCGCGCGCCGGGCACCTTGTTGACGGAGTTGGTGATGCCGATGCCGGTGCCGCAGAGGACAACGCCGAGGTCGGCCTTACCGGAGGCCACGGCCTCGCCCACGGCCTTGCCGTAGATCGGGTAATGGGTGCGGGTGTGGCTATAGGTGCCGCAGTCGAGGACCTCGTAGCCGGCCTCCTCCAGGCGGTCGTGCAGGTACGTCTTCTCGTCGGTGACGATGTGGTCGCAGCCGAGCGCGATGATCTTCTTGGTCATGATTCGTTCCCCCTAGGCCATCTTGTTGAGCATGTCGACGCGCACCTGGTGACGGCCGGCGGCGTAATCGGCCTTGAGGAACTCGCGGGCGATCTTCTTGGCGACCTCGGAGCCCACCACGGCGGAACCCAGGCAGACGATGCGGGAGTTGTTGTGCTCGCGCGTCATGTAAGCGCTGCGCTCATCGGAGATGTTGGCGGCGACCATGCCCTTGACGCGGGTCGCGGCCATGTAGCTGCCCACGCCGTACGCGTCGAAGCAGAGGCCCTGCGAGTCCTCGTTCTCCATCAGGTCGGCGGCCACGGCGGTGGCGGAATCCACGAAATCGGCCGCCGGGGTCTCGGACAGGTCCACGACCTCGTGACCATCGGCGAGGAGCGTCTCCTTGACGGTCTCCTTCAAGGGCATGCCCTCGACATCGGAAGCGATTACGACTCTCATTGGCCCTCCTTTTGAGGTGATATGCATCGCTGTATGCGAGCGTTACTTTACAAACAGATATAAACATATACGAACATTCTTGTCGAGCGTTTTTGTTGTATTTCTCAATATTTCTGAGCGTTATGCACAGTAATGTACAAATGTGCGCACATGAAAAGCATGTGCGCACAAATCTACTCAGTTATTTGATTGCCGGGGATCCGAGATCAACCGCAGTATCGCACCACGTTGAAACCGCTGATTAAAATGATGGCGACCATGAGGCCGCAGAACAATTTGTCCACCGCGGCATCGTCGATGTGCTTGTTCACGGCGCGACCCGCGATACCGCCGAGGATGCCGCAGGCGGCCATACCCGCGAGCAGCGCGACGTCGAGGTTGGACACGCCGCCCACGATCGCCGCGATCGTGCTCGCGGCCTGCGAGAACAAGATGATGTACAGCGAGCTTTGGGCCGCGCGTTTGGTACTCATGGTGAAGAAGTAGAACAGGACCACGAGGTTGATGGGCCCTCCTCCGATACCCAGGAAGGAGGAGGAGATGCCCAGCACCAGGCCGATGGCCATGCAGGGAATGGCTCCGGTGACATTGTGGGTGGCGATCTTTTCCTTGTTCAGGGTGTACAGCAGCGTCCCCACCGTGACGAGCATGAGCGTTCCCGCCTGCACGGCGCCGGCGATGTTCGCGTCGCCGAAGAACGATGCGACCGCGGAGAACATCTGGCGCCCCGCCAAACCGCCCGCAGCCGCGCCGACGGCAAGCGGGGTGTCGATCTTCGGATCGATCTTAGAGTCCCCCGAGACCTTCGACTTGATCACCGAGTAGCACGTCATCGACAGCACGGTGCATCCGGACAGGAAGTTGATGGTCGCGACGTCCGCGGCGCCGACGGCATCCATGACGGGCTTGATGATGATGCCGCCACCGATGCCGCAAATGGCGCCGATGGTGGAGGCGAAGAACGCAATGGCAAATACGATCGCTAGCATACGGACTTTTCGAATCCTTCCCTGTTACTTGGAGACGGCCGCGTCGAGCGAGCGCTCCGCACGCTCGCGATACGAAACGGAGCGGTCCTTATCTCCCTTGTTGTCATACTGGATCGCGAGCATCTGGCACAACAGCGCTTCCTCGACTCCGCTCGCGTCGGACAGGGCGCTCTCCATCTCATTGATGTAGGCATGGGAACCCTTGAGGAAGATGTCGTAGGTGCGGCGGTTCGCCTTGGCCATGGACTCGTCTCCATTGGCCTCGAGGTACTCCAGCACCTCATGCGCATGGGGCTCGTCTTCGATCTCGACGTAGAAGGTGAAGGCCTTTGCGGCGAGCGCGAGCTTTTGCTTGTCGTTCATCTTGAGCGAGCTCATCTCACGAATGGCGGCGGCGGTCTTGTCGGCGTCGTCCATGGCGAGCAGTGCGTTCAAGCGCATGAACAGGACGTTGTACTTGGGATACAGGACGTTGGTGAGGGGACGATCGAGGACCTTCAGGTAATTCTCCAGATCGCCCTCGCGCAGATAGGCCTCGAGCTTGGCGAAGGTGGTGCGCTTCTGCACCTCCATGTAGATGGTGAACGCGAGCGCGACCACCATGACCACGATACCGACAGTCTTCATATCCATGTTCTTGCCTTTCTGCTAGCGACGAGGGTGCTCGAGATTGACGGCGGGCTTGCAGCCGACCCTCAACTCACCGTCCTTAACATACCCCTCTTCGCGGCCGGAGAGCTCCTCGATCAAAAGCGCGCGGAGCTCGGCGATGCGCTCGGCGCGCTCCGGACGGTCGATGAGGTTCACGCACTCGCGCGGATCGGCATCCAAGTCGAAATACTGCTCCACGCCTGTCTGGGTGAACCAGATGTACTTGTCGTGCGGGGTCACGATCCACTGGTTGGACTGTTCGCGACTGCCACTGTGCTCGCCGTGCAGGTAGGCGCGGTCGAGCGGTGCGGTCCCGGTGAGCTCTCCCAGAAGCGATGAACCCTCGACGCCCTCGGGCACGGGCAGCCCGCACGCCTCGAGAATCGTGGGCATGAGGTCCATGAGCTCGACAGTGCTCTCGCTCACACCGCAGACGCGCTCGCCGGGAGCCAGCTCGACGTTTTTGCCCACATGGACGATGAAGGGGATGCGCGTGGAGCCCTCATAGGGCAAGACCTTGCGGAACAGGCTGTGATCGAACAGCATCTCGCCATGGTCGGAGCAGAACACGATCACGGTGTCATGGTAGGTCTCGTCGTTCTCGAGCGCCGTGATGAGGCGGCCGATCTGATGGTCCATATGCGTGATGCAGGCGTAGTAGCCCGCCATGGCCTCGCGGCGCAGCTCGGCGTCGCGGCAGCCGTGCACGCTGTCCAAGATCATGCCGTCGCGCTCGGTGGCGCCCGCGTCGTCCCAGTCGCCGACGGCGGGGGTCCGCAACTCCATATCGCGATACAGGTCGAAGTAGGTCTGCGGGGCGTCGAACGGCGGATGGGGGCGTACGAAGCTCGTCATGAGGAAGAACGGACGCGTGCGATCGCGCGTCTCGAGGAAGCGGATGGACTCGTCGACCACCCAGTTGGTGGGATGCAGGCGCTCCTCGTATGCCCACGGATGCGTGATCCACGAGTTGTTCTCCACACCGGTTCCGTTCACGTCGGCGAATTCGCCCAGTTCGTCCTTGAGGAAGCGCATATAGTCGTCGGAGACGTTCTGATGCATCCAGTAGGGCAGGTTCGCCTTGCGGTAGTGCCCGATATAGCCATCGTGCAAGCGCATGTGCTCGAAGCCACAACCCAGGCGTGGCGGATGCACGTGCATCTTGCCGACCACGGCCGTCTGATAGCCACCGTCGCGCATCTCCTGCGCGAGCATATGGTCGTACTCCCACGCGACGCCGTCCCTGTATCCCACGCGTCCTGTGCCGGCGGGCGTCCTGCCCGTGAAAAGGGCTGCGCGGGCCGGAATGCAGCTCGGACACGCCGAGTAGGCGTTCTCGAACAGCATGCCGTCGGCGGCGAGTGTGTCGAGGTAGGGCGTCTTCACATCCGGGTGCCCGTCTATACCCAAGCAATCGCCCCTCATCTGATCGCACATGATGAGGAGCACGTTGGGTCGATTGGCCATGGAAACCTCCAAGCTCATGAGAATAGAGACGGATAGGCGGAAACCGGGACGCGCGTCCGAAGACGGACGCTAACGCCGGGCGAACATGCGCGCCACGCGCTGAAGGCCGGGATAGGCGTACTCGAGAAACTCGCGCAGACCGCAGTACCCCTCGTCGTAATACGCGATGTTCAAGCGCTTGCAGTTGCGATGGCACATGCCCTCGAAGGGGCAGTCCGCGCACTGCGAGCAGGCGCGACGAGGCTCCCGCAAAAACGAGTGCATCGCCTCGCAAGTCGCCATGTCCTCCAGGCCGTCGGTGCGGATGTCGCCCACGCGGTACTCGTCCAAGGCGTAGAAGTCGCATGGGTACACCGAGCCGTCGCTCTCCACCACGAACTGCGGAGCGCAGCGCCCGAGCATCCCGCATTGCGAGGGAAATTGCCCGAGCGCCATCTGCATGATGTTCTCGAACAGCCAGATGCTCACATAGCTCCCGGCTCCCAGCTCGCGCCACCACAGGTCGAACAGGCGACGATAGAAGGACGAGAACTCCCGCGGGGCAAGCGAGAACGCGTCATGCTCGTCGTCGAGGCCGGGCAGGCACGGGATGAACTGGATGTGCGTGATCTTCTCCTGTTTGATGAAGGAGAAGACGCGCTGGGGATGCGCGGCCATCTGTGAGGTGAGGACCGACAGAACGTTGACGTCCACGCCGGCCTCGCGCAACAGGCGCACGCCGCCCATGACGCGAGCGTACGTGGCTGCGCCATGAGCGTCGGGGCGCATCGAGTCATGCAGGTCGCGATAGGCGTCAACCGAGACCCCGATGAGAAACCCGTGCTCGCGGAAGAACGCGGCCCATTCCCCGTCGATCAGATAGCCGTTCGTCTGCAACGCCCAGCTCACCTGCTGGCTCTCGCGGCGCTCCTCCACCCGAGCGACGAAGGAGCGGAAGAAATCCAGACCCGCGAGCGTGGGCTCGCCGCCCTGGAAGGCGAAGGCTACATGGGCGTCAGGGGCGACGGCGAGGGCTCGCTCTATGATCGCATCGGCGACATCCCAACCCATGACGCGGGCGCGGCGCTCCTCGCGATGCGCGGCAACGTCGCAGTAAAAGCAATACCTGCACCGCATGTTGCAGGCGCTCGACGCCGGTTTAATCAAGAAGCCGATATGCTTCGCGCACATGGCACACGCCCCCTTCGCATGGGATCGCCCTCGCTCCGAAGGCCGGACACCACCACCTTACCCGAGGGGGTGGTGTCCGGCCCGCACAATCGACGCCGTCGCCTTAGCCGAGGCCCAGGCGCTCCTTCTGCTCGGCAGGAGACTCGTGCTCCTCGAGACCGCGCAGCAGCAGATCGATCATATGCTGCTCCGCGGGATCGCCCTTGCCGGCAAGGTTGTTGACCTGGCCGTAGTCGTTCTCAAGGTCGAACAACATGGTCTCGGAAACCTCGGCGAGCGGCGTAGTGCCCTCGATCTGGGCCGGCTTCTTGCAGGGAATCTTGAACAGCGGGTACTTGGTGCGCTTGAAGTAGCGACCGCACTCGATCTCCTCCGGGCAGTCCGAACCCATCTTCTTGCGGATGGTGTGCGGCAGCGCGGCGTACTCGAAGCACGGCTGGTTGCCAGCAACCGGGGCGCGGAAGTAGGTGTAGCGACCGTCGGTGACGTTGACGGTCATGGCGTGCACGCCGTACAGGGCGTAGTCGCGCGTGGGCGCGTCAGGATCGGTCATGAGCGGAACCAGGGAGGCGCCGCACACGTCCGCCGGGATCTCACAGCCATGGGCGTCGAGCACGGTGGGCATGATGTCGATGGCCTGCGTGAGCTGATGGGCGTGCTCGCCCGCTCGGGCGTTGCCCGGGAAGTGCACGATGAACGGCAGGTGCGCGAGCTCGTTGTACAGGTGCATGTAGTTCTTGCCCATGTAGTCGCGCTCGCCCAGGAAGTAGCCGTGATCGGTGGTGACCATGACCATGGTGTCCTCGAGCATGCCACGCTCGGCGAGCTTGTCGATGAGCTTGCCGAACCAGTGGTCGGTCATGGTGACGAGAGCCTTGTAGCGGCGTTGCAGGTAATCCTCCGCCTCGGGGTTCACGTCGGTAGCGGAGACGCGCTTGTACTCGGGAATCTCGAAATAGTCGCGGTCGAGCCCGCCGGTGCCGCCGTACATCTCCATGTACTTGTCCGGAACGTCGAAGGGCTCGTGCGGATCGAAGGCCTCGACCATGAGGAAGAAGTCATCGGCCCCGGCGTTGCCGTCGATCCAGTCGCAGGCGGACTGGAAGGTCTTGGGACTCGGCATGTCCTCCTCGCTCGGCCACAGCTGACGGTTCTTCTGATACTGCTCGCGCACGCGCCCGTAGAAGGTCTCGGGCATGTTGTTCGGCTCGTCGATGCGGCTGACCCACGGGTCGCCCTCCTGGCCGCGGTAGTAGTCCCAGGTGTTGAACTCCTGCAGATAGCCCTCACCACCGGTACGCAGGTAATGACAGTGGTCGGTTGTGATGTGGCAGAAGTTGCCGTTCGCGCGCAGGCAGGCGGGCAACGTCACGTCGAAGGGCTCGATGGGACCCCAGGGGCGCTCAAGGAAGTTATAGCGGCCGGTGAGGATGTCGCGGCGGGCGGGCATGCACGGCGCCGAGCCGATCCAGTGGTTGTCGAACACGCAGGACTGGTCAGCGAAAGCATCGAGGTTGGGCGTCTGGACATCGGTCGTGGGGTTGTAGCACGACAGGACGTCGCGGCGCAGGGTATCCATGAGCACGAGAACAGTTCTCATTGGGATCCTTTCATTTGGAGGGCGACACGCCGTCGGCGGCGGATCCACTCGGCATCCGCCCCGTGGCAGGCATCGGTCCCCGGCGGTCGAAAAGGCCCGCGCCCGATATGCGGGTCGCGGGCCTCGAACGATTTGCCTTATGGCAAGCTCGCGATTAGGCGAAGATCTTGAACGCCGGGAAGTAGAAGCCGATGGCGGCGAACACGAGGGAGAACACGATCAGGCCGATGATGATCTGAGCGGAGTTCTTGCCCTGGCCCTTCTTGAGCAGGCGGTAGCAGATGAAGGTCAGAACCACGGGCAGCAGGAAGGGCAGCACCTTGTCGAGCTGATCCTGGAGCACCAGCGGGTCGCCCTCACCGAAGGCAAACTGCACGGCGAGCTTGAGCTTGACGGTCGTGGCGATGAGGCCGCCGGTGACCATGACGCCCAGCACGTTGGCGAGGTTGCCCAGACGGTCGAAGACCTGGACGCCCGCCTTCTCGACGAGATCCATGCCCATCTCGTAACCCTTGTGCAGGCCGAAGTACTTCAGCGGCCAGTACAGCAGGTTGATGAGCAGGAACATCACGAGCGGGCCCACGATGGAGCCGTTGTCGACGCACATGGAGGCACCGATGGAGCCCGCGATCGGGAACCAGGTGAGGTTCAGCAGGGAGTCGCCCAGGCCGGCGAAGGGACCCATGAGGGAGGTCTTGATGCCGACGACGGTGTCCTTCTGGTCCTCATCCGTGGACTCCTCCAGGGCGGCGGTGATGCCGAGGATGAAGGGGATCGCGAGCGGATGGGTGTTGAAGTACTCGAGGTGGCGCTTCATGGCGTTGACGCGCTCCTCCTTGGGAGCGTCCTTGTAGAGCTCCTCGAGAACGGGGGCGAAGCAGTAGGTCAAAGACAGCGACTGCATACGCTCGTAGTTGTGCGCGAACTGGCAACCCTGGGTGCGCAGCAGGACCTTGTTCAGGGTGGACTTAGAGATCTTACCCATTAGAGATCGTACTCCTCGTCATCATCAGAGCCGGCAGCAGGAGCGGCGGCAGGGGCGGGCTGATTCTTCTGGCCCTCGGTAATGACGTCCCACACACCGGCGGCGGCGCAGGCGGCCAGGGCGATGCCCACGGTCGGGACGTTGAGGAAGGCAGCCATGATGAAGCCGGCGAGCAGGAAGATCCACATGTTCTTCTTCATCATCATGGTGAGGAGCATGGCCAGACCGACGGCGGGCATCATGCCACCGGCGGTGGAGAAGCCGGAGAGGACCCACGGAACCTGGTTCTGCAGGAAGTTCATGATGTCCTCGATCACGAAGGAGCCGATGCCCGTGGCGATGAAGACCGGGACGGCGCGAGTCAGGAAGAAGCAGAAGGCGCCGGTCCAGAAGAACTTGTTCACAGCGTTGAACTTACCGGACTCGATGGCCTTGTCGGCACCGTGGACGAGGGAGACGTTGGTGGTCATGACCAGGATGTTCAGCTGCTGAACGAGGGTCGCGGTCGGGATGCCGATGGCAACGGCGAGAGCAATGGCCGCGGCGGTGTCGCCACCACCCATGATGCCCAGGGCAGCGCCGACGATGGTGCCGGAGATGACATCCGGCGGAACATAAGCGCCGATGTTGTTGACGCCGAGCCACATGAGCTCCATGGTCGCGCCGATCATGATGGCGGTCGGCATGTCACCGAGGATGATGCCAACGCCCACGGACGCCAGCAGGGGCTTGCGGAAGCCCAGGTGGGGACCAAACTGGTCCCAGGTGCACAGACCCGCCCAGATGGCGAGCAGAAGTGCCTGAAGCATAAGCCTCTCCTTCCCTATTCGCCCATCGTTCGCTTCGATGGGCACACCCCGGGCCCACATGCCCGGAGCTGGTTACCTACTTAGTAGTTCTTGAGGAGCTCGGACACGGGCTCCTTGGAATCGCGGGTGGTCGTCTGCATCCAGCACTCGACGCCCATGCCGATGAGCTCCTCGAAGGCGGCCTTCTCCTCGGCGGTGACGGACATGTTCTTGTGCAGGCGGTGACGCTGGTCGTTGAAGCGCATGCCGGAGACGTTCAGGTAGTCGAACGGCAGGCCGTTCTCATGCAGCTTGAGGGCGTCGATGGGGTTGGTGAACAGCACCATCGTGGCCTTCTTGAGCTCGGTCTTCTTGAGGACCTCGATGAACTTGTCGACACCGAAGACGGAGACCTTGATGTCAGGGGCGGCGAGGCCGGCCACGGACTTCTGAACGGGGTCGTTGGCGACCTTGTCGGAGACGATGATGGCGGACTCGATGCCGAAGTCCGGAATCCAAGTCGTGGCCACCTGGCCGTGAATCAGGCGGTCATCAATGTCGACGAGCTTAAGTGCCATGATGTTCTCCTTGTCGTTTGCACTTATGTTCATTGCTTCCAGCAAATGACGTAACACGTGGGGCGCCATCCGATGGGGCTGGTCGCGCCCTCGGAACCAGCGATCGCGGGCGAGCTAGAGATCGAGATTGTCCCCATCGTCCTCCGCGACGGGAACAGGGGCCTTGATCTCCTGCTGGGCACCGGCATGCGCAGCGGTGATCTGCGCGCGAACGGCGTCGGCGGACTCGAGGCCGTCGCGCGTCAACAGGAGCTCGACGACCACGGGCATCGAAAGCCCGGTGTACGCGACCATGTCCATGCCGTTGAGCAGGGCGCGGGTGGTCACGTTGAACGGGGTGCCGCCGTAGATGTCGCACAGGGTGACGACCAAGTCGCACTCGGCGTTGAGCGCCTCGTAGGCTTCGCGCATCTCGGCCTCGAAGGTCTCCAGGCTCTTCTCGGCGGTAAGACCAAGCGCCACGACGTCGCCCTGCTTGCCGGCGATCATCTCGACGGCGCCGAGGGCGGCGCGTGCAAACTCTCCGTGGCTCGCGAGGATAACGCCAATACGCATCTGCTGTCCTTTCATGTTGTTTTGTTATGTTCGTTCTGCTCACTTATGTTCGTATATGTTTGATTATTGGTCAAGGATTGTTTTTGCAACGCGCTCTTTTTTATCGTTTTTAACTGGTATCAATAGATTTTTTCCCGTGAGCGTGCTGTTTTGGACGGTAAACGGTAGTTGTGTTTCTGTGAAAGATTTGCGTTTATTTATGTTGTTCGTTTTAATTGAATTATGAACAAACGCTCTATAAGGAAGTTCACGGCCATGAAATCCGAACGTCAGCAAGCCATTCTCGACCTGCTCGATCAACATCATTCCGTTACGGTCAACGAGATATCCAACACCCTGGGTGTTTCGGACATGACCATTCGGCGCGATTTGGCGGAGCTCGCCGACAAGGGACTGCTCGTGCGCGTACACGGCGGCGCCCAACTGCCGCGCTCCGCACGTGGTACGACACTCTCGCGCCTGATCTCACACGAAGAGAAGCGCCATTTCCACGTCGACCAGAAACGCGCGGCGGCGATGGCGGCGGCGCGCACTATCTCCGCCGGCGATACCATTTTCCTCGGCGGCGGCTCCACACTCGAACTCATGTGCTCGTATCTGCCGCAGGAGGACATCCGCGTGGTCACCAACAGCCTCCCCGTCTTGAACTTATTGGCTGACAACCCCCATGTCGACCTCTTCTTCATTGGCGGCATGATGCGCCATGACACCCGCGTCTTCACCATGCCGTACAACGGTCGCGGCCTCTACGGCCTTTCGGCGCCAAAAGCCTATGTCTCCGCCACCGGAATTTTCGGAAATGAGGTCTTCGGCTCTCGCCCCGACGCGACCATGGTTCTTTCCGATGCCCTTGCACACGCCCAGGAGCGCTATCTCGTTGTAGACGCAGAAAAAGTTGGTAGGCGCGACTTCTGCCTGTTCACCACCTTGGAGGAGATGACCGCGGCCTTCGTCAACGCCGACGCAGACCCCCAGACCATCGAAGCGCTCAGCGCTTACACTTCCGTTGTCACCGCATAACCGATTGGCAAGCCATGCTCAAATCTGAACGTCACGAACAATTGCTGGAACTGTGCACGCAGCGCGGCATGGTCACCGTCGCCCAAGCGGCGAAGATCTTCGGCATTTCCGAAATGACCGCTCGCAGGGATTTCGATGAACTCGCGCGAGATGGCGGCGTGAGCCGCGAGCACGGCGGCATCCGCCTATCAAGTGGGACCCCCACCGCCGGCGAGGTCCCCTTCTTTGAAAAGCTCTCGATACGCTCGCCCGAAAAGGAACGCATTGCGCACAGCGCGGTCGGTCTGATCAAGGAGCATGACACCGTTTTCCTCGGACCCGGTTCGACCTGCGCCCTCATCGCCCGCGCACTGCCGCCCATGCAGCTGCGCGTCATCACAAACAGCATCATCGTGCTGAACATGCTCCAAACGCGCAACGATGTGGAGATCTGCGCCCTGGGAGGACAATATCGCAAGCGCTCGGGGTCCTTCGTCGGTCCCGTAGCGGAAGATGCGCTCGCCCCACTCGGTATCGACACGTGTTTCATCGGCACCAACGGCGTGCTCGGCCAATCCATCTCCTGCTCCAACCTCGAGGAGGGTCGTCTGCAGGCGCTCGCTTGCGATCGAGCCGCCGAGCGGTACCTCGTCTGCGACTCAAGCAAGATCGGACAAATGGACTTCTTCGGCTTCTACAACCTCGATCAAATGGACGCGCTCATCACCGATGCAAATGTCAGCGACGAGCAGTGCTCCATGGTCCTCGAATCGACCCGAATAATCGTCGCCGACTGATCCGCTTCGCCTTCAAGAACGTTTCGCATGCAAACGCCCCGATCCGGTACAACCGGGTCGGGGCGTTAAGGATTCATATCGCTCTCGCTAGAGAACGATGGTTACTTCTCGACGTAGACGCTCTCACCGCCGAGATAGGTCTCGACGAGGGACAGGTCGGGATTCAGGACGACGAAGTCGGCATTGCGGCCGGGGCGGATGGAACCGCACTCGTCGGCGATGTCGTTGGCCTCGGCGGGAGCCTGGGTGGCCATGTAGACGGCCTCGGCCTTCGTGGCGATACCCCACTCGTAGACGTTCTTGACGGCGTCCTTCATGTTGAGGATGGAGCCGGCCAGAGAGCCGCCGTCCTTCAGGCGTGCGGTGCCGCCGGCAACGACAACGGGCAGCTCGCCCAGGAAGTAGTCGCCATCGGGCATACCGCCGGCGCACATGCAGTCGGTGATGAGCGCGACGTGCTCATGGCCCTTGGCGTGCATCACGATACCCGCGGAGATGGGGTTGACGTGATGACCGTCGCAGATGAGCTCGGAGAAGGACTTATCCTGGCTGGAAAGGGCGGCGCCCACCATGCCGGGCTCGCGGTGATGCAGGCCGCTCATGCCGTTATAGGTGTGGACGAAGACCTTGGCGCCCGCGTCCAGGCAAGCCTGAGCCTGCTCGCAGGTGGCGGCAGAGTGACCGAGGGCCACGACGACGTCGGACTTGACGGCCTCGGCGGTGAACTCGACGGCACCATCGTACTCGGGGGCGACAGCGATCTTCTTGACGAGGCCGTGCGCGGCGGTCTGCCAGGCGTTCAACTTCTCCATGGTGGGGGCGGAGAGATAAGCCGGGTTCTGGGCGCCCTTGTACTTCTCGGTGAAGAAGGGGCCCTCGAGGAAGATACCCTGGATGCGGGCGTGCGGCGTCTCGTCGCCAGCCTCGACGTACTCAGCAACGGAGGCGCAGGCGCGCTCGAGCTGCTCGGTACTCGCGGTGAGCGTGGTGGGCAGGTAGCTGGTCACGCCGTTGCGCAGGATGCCACGGGACACGATGGCGACGCTCTCGGACTCGCAGTCCATGATGTCGTGGTTATCGAAACCGTGGATATGGGTGTCGACGTAGCCAGGAGCGATCTCGTGACCGGAGTAGTCGCGAATCTCGCAGTCGGGGGCCTCGGTCACATACTCGCCGAAAACGCCATCCTCGACCATGAGGTAGCCGCCACGGGCAACGCGAGTGGGCAGATAGAAGGCATCGGCCTTGATTGCATAAGTGCTCATGTGTTCTCCTAACACGATATTGATGCACGCACTGGGCTTGTACCCAGAAAGCAACGAACGAGCAGCAAGAAAAGCGCCCGCCCGTCCTTGCAGACCGGGCGGGCGCCTTCAATTCGAAATTCCGAGAGCTATTAGGCCTCGAAGGGGTGGATGGTCACGCCCTTGACGACGCGGTTCACGGTGCCGGACGGGGACGGGGTGTCCGGGGTGTTGCCCACGCGCACGGAGTTGAGCAGGGAGATGACCTGGGCGACCATGACGAACGGCAGGGCCAGGTAGCCCTCGGGCAGAGCCTCACCGGCGAAGGTGAAGGAGGTGCCGTCGAACTTGATGGCGCCGTCCTGCTGGATGGCGATGGTCTTGGCGGCGATCTGGTCGCCGTTGATCTCGTTCAGGATGTCGAGGTCGTACTGACGGGTGTACTCGTCGTTGTTCATGTACACGAACACGATGGTCTTGTCGTCGACGAAGGACTTCGGCCCGTGACGGTAACCCATGCAGGAGTCCCAAGAGGTGGCAACGAGGCCGTGAGCAAGCTCGAGGATCTTGAGCTGAGCCTCCTGAGCCAGACCCACGAAGGAGCCGGAACCCAGGTAGGTCACGCGGTTGAAGTCACCGGAGAGGAACTCGGCGATCTCGGACTCGCGAGCGACGACGTCCTCGCCCAGCTTAGCGGCAGCCTCGACCCAAGCGGTCTTCTGCTCGAGGGAAGCGGTGTCGAAGATGAGGGTGGAGAGCAGGGTCATGCAGCTGTAGGAGCCGGTCATGGCGAAGCCCTTGTCGTTGGCGCGCGGGATGAGCAGCGTGAGCTGATCGGCGTCGCCCTCGGACTCGACGGCGAGCTTACCCTCGGGAGCGCAGGTGATGTTGATGAACTTGACGTTCTTCACGAAGGTCTTGGCAACCTGAACGGCGGCCAGAGACTCAGGGCTGTTGCCGGAACGGGCGAAGGAGACGACCACGGTGGGCTCGTCGGGGTTCAGGAAATCGCGAGGAGCGGACACGATGTCGGTGGTCGCGATGGGCTTGAGGTCGTACAGCTTGGTGTCGCCAGCGTGACGCAGATAGGGAGCGCAGGTGTCACCGACGTAGTCGGAGGTACCGGCACCGGTGAACACGACGGAGAGGCGACCCTCGCCCATGGCGCGAGCCTCGGCCAGGAAGGACTCGATGGCCTCGAGGTTCTCCTTGTAGATGTTCAGGGTATCAAGCCACAGCTCGGGCTGCTGTTTGATCTCGGTGGTGGTGTTGAAGCCACCAATCTCGTTGAGCTGGTCAGTCGTCATCTCGAACATTAATACCACTTCCTTTACACTTGTGGTTTTACAAGCTGCTTTTATTATAAGTTGGTTATCTGGTTATAACCAGTAGTTCTCGACTTCACGGGTTAGACACAATTGACGATTCACTGCCTGAGCAGTTGAGGACCCTGCCGGGAAAGAGTCGGTTCTCACTCCCCCGCAATCCCCTCAACTGCCCACGCATGAACTACTCGCTGCGACGGTGCTGGACTCTGTACTTGAACTGGTCGGCACGGGCAACCGACAACGTATACTCGACGATCTCGTTCGAGCTGTTATAGGTGGTTCGAACCAGATCGAGCACGGGAGAGCCCTCAGAGATACCCAAGAGGTAGGCATCGGCAGGACGAGCGATGCTCGCGAAGAACTCCTCCTCCGCGACGCTTATCTTTTCGTGGTAGTCCTTCTCGATCACGTCATAGAGCGGCTTGCATTCAAGCTGCGGACGCTTGAGGGACAAGAACTTGCGAACGGGAAGGTAGGAACGCTCGACCATCATCGGCATGCCGTCGGCGGAGCGAAGGCGCTTGAGCTTGAAGAGCTTCTCACCAAGACGGACGCCCATATGCTCGGCAAGGTTCTTATCAGCCTCGACATCGCAGAATTCGAGGATGGTGGTCACCGGATCGCGACCCAACTCGCGCATCTGCTCGGTAAAGCTGTAAGACTGCATGAGGTTAGTGGTCTGGGCGGAGCGATCGGCCACGAACGTGCCGCGCCCGTGCTGGCGAACGATCAGGCCCAGGCGCTCGAGCTCCTGAAGGGCGAGTCGGACCGTCGTGCGGGACAGACCGTAGCGCTCGGAGAGCTCGCGCTCGGAGGAGATCATGTCGCCAGCGTGATACTCATGCTCGATTTTGTCGGCAAGAATATCCACGAGCTGGTCATACAAAGGCTGTTTGCGAGCCGTTGCCACCATGAGAACCGCCTCCGATACAAAAGGGGAATCGTCAATTCGAACGCAATGCGCTCAACGAGACGATTGCAATCGATGGGAATGGTTAGAAAAAACCCGGCGTGAGAACAAAGCCCACGCCGGGTTTGCAGGCGCATCTGGGGGAGATGTCACCTCATCAGTCGGCTGGAATTACCAGAGACCAGTCCACCAGGTGAGGCCGAGCCACTCGTTGAGCGGCAGGGCGCCAAGGATGCCGATGACCAGCATCAGAACGATACCCTTGATGGGGGTGAAGTTCTTCTTGGCGAACAGGAAGTAAAGCAGCATGACGAGCGCCAGAGGAACGAGCTTAGGCATAACGGTGTCGAGCGTAGAAGCCACGGAGAAGGAAACCGGGGTCTCGGTAACCTCAGCGTAGGTGACGGAGCTCATGCCGTTGCCCAGGTCGACGATACCGCAGTCGACGGCGTTGCCATCAGCGTCAGCAGCCTTGAGGGCGGTGCCGTCCTCGTCGGTCATGCCGAGGGAGCCGGGCTCAGCGGTCTTGGTATCGATGGCGAGGTCGAAGTTCTCGGCCTCCTCGTTGGAAACCACAACGGTGTGAGCGGCGAGGCCACGGGTGGTGCCGTTCGGGATGTTGAGGTTGATCTGGGTGCCACCCATGTTGACCGTCAGGGCGCCAACCACGAAGCAGCCCATGATGGCGGCAGCGCGGGTGAAGGCCTGCATGTTGGAGGTCAGGGAGTCGATGGCAGAGGTGCCCATCTTGTAAGCCCAGTTCATGAGGCCGAAGCGGCAAGCGAACAGAGCGGCGTGGAAGACCACGAGGAAGATGAGCGGGGCGATGATGTTGCCCTCGATGGCCATGTTCGAGGTGATGCCGGCCGTGATCGGCACGAGCGTCAGCCAGAACAGGGCGTCACCGATGCCGCCCAGCGGGGAGGCAGCGGAAATACGCACGGAGCGGATGGTCTGGGTATCGACCTTGTTCTGCTCGAGGGAGAGAACGATACCCATAACGAAGGTGACCAGGAACGGGTGCGTGTTGATGAAGTCCAGGTTGTGGTACATCGACGCAGAGAGGTCGTTCTTGTTGGTGTGAACCTTCTCGAGACCGGGGACCATGGCGAACAGCCAGCCACCGGACTGCATGGTCTCGTAGTTGAACGAGGACTGGAGCCAGTAGGAGCGCCAGACCATGCGGTTGAGCGTCTTCTTATCGACGTTCGGCGCAGGAGTGAGATCCTCGTACTGCGCGGGGACGACAAACTCATTAGATGCCATCGCTCATATCACCTCCGTCAAAAGAAGCGCCCTTGAGCTCGGTCTGCTGCTGGAAGTCCCAGAAAGCGATACCGAAGCCAATGATGGCCATGATCAGGAGCTCAGGCTTGGCGAGCGCGGGGATGCCGTGCACGATGGTGGTGAGACCAAAGCCGAGCAGGAAGAAGGCCCACATGTCGCGGGACATCATGATCTTCAGCAGGATCGCGAAGCCGACGAACTTCATCATGCCACCAGCGGCGGACAGACCAGCGTTGAGCCATTTGGGGATGGCGGAGACGACAGCCTGGCCGGCGGTGAGGCCACCGACGAAGAACAGGGTGACGATCGCGGCGAAGATGAGGCCGAGGATGATCTCGGACACGACGGTCAGCTTGGTGATGGCCTTGGTGTCAGCCTTCACAGCCGCAGCGCGGAAGGACTCCATCATCGGGGCACGAAGGGTGAAGAACAGGGTCACACCGTACTGGCCGAGCAGGGCGAACGGAATCGCGGTCGCAACGGCGACGTTGGGATCCATGTCGAGGGTGCAGGCAAAGACGGCTGCCATAATGCCACCAATAACAGCGTTCGGCGGCTGAGCACCACCAATGGGCATGTTACCAATGGTCATGAGCTGGTAGGTACCACCAACCACGAGGCCGGTCTGCACATCGCCGAGGATAGCGCCGATGATCGGGCCAGTGACGATGGGCTGGTACAGGGACTCCGTAAAGTCGAACTGGTCGATAGCGGCAACGAAGGTCACCAGGAAGACCAGGGCGATCTGAAGGAAATTCACGTCCATCTTTTGCTCCTCCTTTCAAATGTACTTTCTCGTACGAGATTAACGACCGGGATGATTTCATCCCGTATACAAACAAACTGGTTCGCTAAACCCCCAAATTACGCGAACAGCTTGTTGGTATCCTCAACGGGCGTGCTGGGCACACGCTGGATGGAAAGCTCGACGCCATGCTCCTGGAGCTTGCGGAAGCACTCCACGTCGTCGTCGTTGACGGCGACGGTGGTAGCGACCTGACGCTTGCCCTCGGCCATGTGCATGTTGCCGATGTTGAGCTTCTTGATCGGCACGCCGCCCTCGACGAGCTTGAGCGCGTCCTGAGGAGAGTCGAGCACGATGAAGATCTTCTGGGCCGGGGAGGCCTTGTGGATCACGTCGATGGTCTTCTGGATGGAGAAGAAGCGGGTCTGAACACCGGTAGGAGCAGCCATCTTCATGAGGTTCTGGCGCATGGTGTTCGTGGAGACCTCGTCGTTGGCAACGAGGATGAGGTTGGAACCCAGGGTGGAGTTCCACTGGGTGGCAACCTGACCGTGGATCAGTCGATTGTCGATACGGGTGAGAAGGATATTGGGCTCTGCCATTGCGATCCGTCCTTTCGTATTCGCGTACTGGCCTTTACTACCTAAGGGATTGAGCCTCTTATCGGCGAGGCTTGATCTCTTTAAGCTACTTGACGATCTCTTGGATCGCGTAGCGGGAGACGTCGAGCGTCGCGCCGGAGCGGACCTTGACCTCGACAACGTCACCTTGCACGCTCTTCACGTCGCCGAAGATGCCGCCGCCGAACATCACACGCTGGCCGGGTGCCAGGTCGGTGTGGATGTGCTCGAAGTACTTGACCTTCTTCTTCATGTTGGCCTTGGACCAGATGAAGTAGACGACGCCCATGACCGCCATGATGAGCAGCAGGGCGACGGAGGAGGCGAGAACGTTCTGCCCGAAGTTCTCCATTAGATGCCGTCCTCGGCGGTGTCCTCGTCAGCGGCGCCCATGACGGAAGCCAAGGACTGACGGGTGACGGCCTGCTGGCCCACGGTGACGGCCTGCTCGGCGAGAGCGGTCACGTCGGTGGCGCCGTTGCGGGCGAAGAGCAGCTCGATGATCATAGGAAGATTGGAGCCGGTCACGATCTCGAGCTTGTCGACATCGTTGGCGATCATCATGGACTGGTTGAAGGGAGTGCCGCCGAGCAGGTCGACGAAGACAATAACGCCCTCCTCGCACTCACCGCGCATCTTGGTGATGGCGGCACGGAGGTCGTCACCATAGGTGGCAGCCTGGGAACCCTCGAAGGGAACGATCTCGAACGCCTCCTGATCACCAGCGACCATATCGAGCGCGCTCTTGATGCCATTGGCGAAGTTGCCATGACCAGTCAAAATAAAACCGACCATTAATCCCTCTTTCCTGCTCCCGCCGCGTTATTTGGTGCGGCACTGGTAGTAACCACGTAACAAGTCGCTATTCACTATACCAGTTGTGAATGTTCTGTTTCCGACATTTCGGGCTTTTCCGATTTCGAACCGTTCATCGGTTAAAATCGACCGTTCACCCCTTCTGGTTGTGCTCAACTGCATATTCGCTACCGTTTAACGCCCTGTAAGCGTTTGCGCAGGTTCTCTGCTTCCAGCATGTTCGCCCGTAAACCTGCTGGCTAAATGTGCCACTGGTTATACAATTATGAAGATTTGAATTGATTGGTATCTTTTTCCAAGTAGTTGGTTTGACTCGTTTTACTGCCAGCTGCCTCAATTGATTCATCCACTTGCGGTTCGCGCGCCCATCCACTCGCAACCGCCGTGGGCACGGGCCCGCACGCCCGACCACGCCAACCCGCTCATCACGAAAGGCCCGACCATGGATCCAAGAACGGTCATCCTTTACAGGTCCAAGCACCACGGCAACACCAAGAAGCTCGTCGACGCCCTGGTCGCCGCCCACCCCGAGATCGACACCATCGATGTTGCGACGCTCGGCAAGGAGGAGTATCCCGACCTCTCCCCCTACCACATCATCATCGTCGGATCCGGTATTTATTTCACCAAGTTCGACAAGGATGTCCTGCGCGTATGCGACCATTGCCTGCGCGACGGCGACAACGTGATCGGCCTCATGACCTACGGCGGCGCTGCCAAGTTCAATGGCGGCGACCTCGACGGCGTGTGCCGCATGAAGATGGCGACCCTCATGTGCACCTACGGCTGCCCCGGCTTTGACACCTTCGGTCCGTACAAGTTCGTGGGCGGCATGAACAAAGGACGCCCCAACCAGGAGGACATCGATGGGGCCGTCGAGTTCTACGACAAGTTCCTCGCCGATTACGGCGAGATCTTGGTCGAGGAGCGCCTGAAGCGCGACAAGCGTGACGCCTTCAACGCCGCACATCCCGCCGGCGGCCTCTTCACCAATCTCAAGCGCAGCGCCAAGAAGATCGCCAAACGTGTTAAGGGCGACAACGATAAGGCCGCCGATGAGAAGACCACCGTGCCCCTCGCGACGGATGCGCCGAGCGCAACTGGCGAGCCCGGCACTTCCGAAAACCAGTAAGCGCTTAAAAACAAGCAGTACCCCGTCAGGGACACGAACTTGAACCGCCTCCCGTCTCTCATGCTCACGAGATGGGAGGCGGTTCGTCTTCTGGGCCCCAGCGATATCGGCAGCCCGTTTTCGTATTTCAAGGAGTATGGTAGAAGGCAGCAGATAGGCGTGGGCGCCGAAGCGCCCCTCGAAAAGCAAGGTGGATACCATGCCCAAGACCAGAGCACAGCAAATCATGGCCCACAAAGAGCACCGTGATGCCGACCAGATCACCGCGGCGATTCAAGACATCGCCGCCGAGTTCGAGCCCTACATCATCAAGCAGCGCCGCCACTTCCATAAACACCCCGAGCTGAGCCTTCAGGAGGTGCGGACCACTTCCGATATCGCCGGCCAACTCGACGCCATGAACATCCCCTATGAGCAGCCGCTCGAAACCGGCCTTGTTGCGACGTTGCGCGGAACCGCGCCGGACGCTTATCGCGAGGACGGCACGCCGCGCCGGCGCCTGCTCATGCGCGCCGACATCGACGCACTGCCCGTCACCGAGCGTACCGACGACGAATTCGCGAGCGTCAACGAAGGTTGCATGCACGCCTGCGGCCACGATTGCCATATCGCCATGATGCTCGGCGCCCTACAGGTTCTGCGCCACATGACCGACGACATCCACGGCGAGATCCGTGTGGTGTTCCAGCCCTCCGAGGAGAACGGCTCCGGCGGACGCATGATGTGCGAGGCCGGCGTATGCGAGGGTGTCGACGGCGCGTTTGCCATGCACATCTGGAGCGAGGTCGACGCAGGCACTATCAGCTGCGAACCCGGTCCGCGCATGGCCAACACCGATTGGTTCCGCGTGGACGTGCACGGCACGTCCTGCCACGGCGCCATGCCGCAGCGTGGCAGCGACGCCGTGATGGTCGCCGCCGAAATCGTAAATGCGCTGCAGACCATCGTGAGCCGCGAGCTCTCCCCCTACGAGCCCGCCGTGGTCACCGTGGGCAAGCTTCACGCCGGCAGCGCGCGCAACGTCATTGCCGGCGAGGCCCACATGGAGGGCACCGTGCGCACCTATTCCACGGCGACCCATGAGCTCATGCCCGCGCTCATCGAACGCATCGCGGTGCATATCGCGCAGGCTCATGGCGCCGAAGCCGAGCTCTCCGACTACACCATCGCCAACTACAAGGTCGAAAACGAACCCGTCGCAAGCGAGCGTTGCCGCCAGGCGGTCCTCAAAACGCTCGGGTCCGAGGGCGTTGGCAGCTACCGCGGCACCATGTCAGGAGAGGACTTCTCCGAATACCTGCGCCGAGTTCCGGGCGTGCTGGCGTTCGTGGGCTGCCGCAATCCGCAGATCGGGGCGACGTTCGCCCAACATTCGTGCTTCTTCAAGGTAGACGAGTCGGTTCTCGTCAAGGGCTCCATGGTCGCTGCCCAATACGCCATCGACTTCCTGTCCGAGCCCACGCAAGAAGAGCTGGACGGACCGCTCGTAACGCGTGTGGCCGAAACGAACCCGCAGCTCGCCGAGACGTTGCGCGGCGCGCGCAGCAAGACGGTCGGCGCGCACAACGCCTTGCGGGACGCACGCGAGGCCCGAGTCGCCGCCGCACGCGAGATCCGCGAGGCGCGCCACGGGTCTGACACGCGCAACGGCAAGTAGTGGCAGGTGGCAGTAGCGGCAGGTGGCAGCAGCGACAAGTAGCGGCATCCACATATCAAGGAAAGGCCCTCGGGACTCCCGAGGGCCTTTTTCGATGATCGATACACCGCCGCTTGCCGACTGACTAACCCAATGCGACGTCGAGCACCATCATGACCACGAAGCCCGCGATGACCCCCAACGTGCCGATGTTCGAATGCTCCCCAAGATGCGCCTCGGGAATCAGCTCTTCAACGACGACGTAGATCATCGCGCCAGCGGCAAAGGCGAGCATCCAAGGCATGAACGGCGCGATCTGCGTGCTCACCAGCACCACGAGAATGCCGAAGATCGGTTCGACGATACCGGACAGGCTGCCCATCACAAACGCCTTGCCTCGACTCATCCCCTCGCGTCGCAACGGCAGGGAAATCGCCGCGCCCTCGGGAAAGTTCTGCAAACCCATGCCGATTGCAAGCGCCACGGCCATGCCGAGATACGCCGCCCGCTCAGGGCCCGAACTCTGGCCCGCCATCGCGAACAGCAGGCCAACGCTCATTCCCTCCGGAATGTTGTGCAAAGTCACAGCAGAAACGAGCAACGTGGTGCGTTTCCAACTCGTCTTGACGCCCTCGGGCTTATCGCCCTCCATATGAAGATGGGGCAGGAAGGTGTCGAGCGCCATGAGGAACGCCACCCCGAGCAAGAAACCACCCGCCGCCGGGATCCAGCCGACCTGACCGAGCTCTTCGGCCTGCTCGATGGCAGGATTGAGCAATGACCAGACGCTCGCAGCGATCATGACACCCGCGGCGAACCCGAGGAAGATGCGATGGGTGACGGCGCGGTCCTTGCGGAAGAAGAACACCACGGCCGAGCCGGCTGTGGTCATGAACCAGGTGAAGCCGCAGCCCATCGCGGCCCATATGAGAGATTGCATAAGATTGGCGTCGATTTGCATACGATTTCGCCTCCTTTTCGTACGTTTTCCAATTTCTGGTCAAAATACCCTAATTGTGCGCCGACTATGCAGTCTGCCCCCAACAAAACCCCTGGATTCGATTAAATGATTGCGGAGCGCACATGACGGTCGTCCCCACGCGGGCCACGCGCCCGAAGCACACCCTTGCGCGACCTGCGGATTCATCAAACCAACGACTATACATGTTTTCGATCACGTCGCCGTTCGGCGCACTATCAACCCTTTTTGACCACTTCTTCCAAAACGCACGGCTGGGTATAAGAAAGTACCGTCAAAAGGAGGAACCATGCTAACCATCACTACCACCAACAACCTCGACGGCTACGAGGTAGTCGAATACCTCGGAATCGTCACTGGCGAGGCCGTGAGCGGCATCAACATGTTCCGCGATATCGGCGCCGGGCTGCGCAACGTGTTCGGCGGGCGATCTGCAGGATATGAAGACGAAATGGCCCAGGCGCGCGAGGAGGTCCTGCGTGAGATGTCGCAGCGCGCCGAGGCGCTCGGGGCCAACGCAGTCATTGGCGCGAACGTGGGATACGAGACCTTTGCCGAGATGATCATGACCACCGCTTGCGGCACCGCAGTGCGCGTGCGTCGAACGTCATAATCGCCCCGCTCACTCTCGCACTCTGTCCGTTCTCGTCGAAACGGGCACTCAGAGCTGCCGCGATCTCCATCACACGTAAAAACCCGGACCATCCAGAACCGCTATCGGTCGGATGGTCCGGGTTTTAAGGTTAGAGATGCAGAGCAAATCAGAGCACGGGCAAAACGCAGAGCAGGGCAACATCCAAGTCCGGGTATGTCCATGTGGAACGATTTGCCTGTTGGGCAACTTAAACCAGCTTGCCCTGGCAGTGGTCGCACATGTGCTGAATGAGCTCGGCGGGCCACTCGACAAAGTCGCGCTTGCGCGGCTTGAGCTCGCCGTCGACCAGCTCGTCGTATGCGACCTTGATCTTGACGAAACGAGTCACCCTGACGGAACCCTCGCGGGTGAGACAGCTCTCCTCGGCCTTGAAGGCACCCATGCCGAACAGGACCTTGGGGTTGTACATCACGAGCGTGTTGCCCTCGTCGTCGGCCAGGGCGCAGATGGCCTTGGTCACGCCGATCTGGTTGGCAGCCAGGCAGGCGGCGTCCTCGATGGACAGCAGGGTATCCACCAGGTCCTGCGCGATCTCCGCGTCGGCGGCGGTGGCGGGCTCACACGGGGTGGAGAGGATGGCCTCGTCCTTCACGAGCTCCTTGATCATGGGCGCTCCTTTCTCATATGGGCGCGGCAAATCCTCGCCCATTCATTTGTTTCACCTGCGGAACTATACCAGATGCCCATCGAGGCCCGCGCCGTATCGCCGCAGAACCAACTAAACTGATGAGAACGCAGACAATGGCCGCATATACAGGCGGCGCAACGAGGGAGGAAGCGCCATGAAAGTCATGCTCGTCAACGGAAGCCCGCACAAGAACGGCTGCACCCACCGCGCGCTTGCCGAAGTCGCCACGACGCTTGATGCGCATGGAATCGAAAGCGAGATCTTCTGGATCGGCGCCAAGCCCGCCGCCGGCTGCATGGCGTGCGGGCGTTGCCGCGAGACCGGCGCTTGCATCTTCGGCGATGCCGTCAACGAGTTTCGCGCCCGCGCCGAGCAGGCGGACGGATTTGTCTTCGGCGCGCCCGTCCACTATGCCCATGCCGCCAGCTCCCTCATGGGCTTCATGGACCGCCTGTTCTACTCCAACGGCAAAGCGGGCGCGCCCGACGTATTGAGCTTCAAGCCCGCCGCGGCCATCGCGTCCGCCCGCCGCGCCGGCACCACAGCCGCCCTCGACAACATGCAGAAGTTCTTCACCATCTCGAACATGCCCATTGTGAGCTCTCGCTACTGGAACATGGTCCATGGATGCACGCCCGAAGAGGTCGAACAGGACCAAGAGGGGCTGTGGACGATGAGGCAACTCGGGCGCAACATGGCCTGGCTGCTCAAATCCCTCGAGGCGGGGCGCGAGGCCGGAATCGGCCTACCCAATCGGGAAACTGGGTCCTTCACGAGCTTCATCCGATAAACCGACACGGAAAGGGGCGGCGAATCCAACGATGAACCGTCTCCCATCTCGAAGACCCTACTTTCAAGTCCAAGAGATGAGGGGCGGCGCATCCAATGTGGTGCGCCGCCCCTTTATCGAGGTTCGTATCTGTTGGGATGATACTCGTCTAGCCGAGCTCAATCGAATCGGCACCGTCGATGCGGACGTTCGTATCGTAAAACGCCGTGAGCGCCTCGATGGCAAGGTCAACATCGCGGGCCCCGGCCGTCTCCATGCACGAATGCATCGAGAGCTGGGCACACCCGACATCGACTCCGTGCACGCTCACCTGCATGTTCGAAATATTGCCGAGCGTGGAGCCACCCGCCTTGTCGCTGCGGTTCGCAAACGCCTGATGCGGGATCTCGGCGTCGTCGAGCACGGCGGTGAACGCGGCACGGCTGAAAGCATCGGTGCAATAGTGCTGGTTGGCCGCCTCCTTCACCACGATGCCGCCGTTCATCTGCGGGGCATGGAGGCTATCGGCGAGCTCGGGGTGCGCGGGATGCTGCGCATGCGCGTTGTCGCAGCTCACGAGCATGGAAGCGGAGAGCGCGCGGACGTACTCCTCGGGGCCAAAGCCCAAAGCGGCGTTCACGCGGGAAAGGGTGTCGGCCAAAAGCGTCGATGCAGCACCCTGCTTGGTTTCGGAGCCGACCTCCTCGTTGTCGAAACACGCATAGACCGAGACGGTATGCTCGTTCCCGCCGTTCATAAAGGCGACGAGCGAAGTGTAGGCGCACATGAGGTCGTCGAGGCGGGGCGAGGAAATGAACTCGCCGGTGACACCCCACACGCGGCCGCGCTCACGGTTGACCAGGAACAGGTCGCGCGACACGATTTGGGCGGGATCGATCTCGAGGGCATCGGCCACGATCATGTCGAGCGAGCCGTTCGCCAAGTCGCCCGCGGAGAGCAGCGGGAACAAATCGCTTGCGCGATTGGGGGCGAAGCCCTTGTTCACGCCGCCGTCCATGTGGATTGCAAGACTCGGGATAAGCGCGACATCTCGATTGAGGGCCACAAGACGGCTCTCGATACGCGCGCCCTCTCGCACCAACACGCGTCCGGCGAGCGAAAGCGGGCGGTCGAACCAGGTGTAGTCCATCATGCCGCCGTAAGCCTCGGTGTCCAGACGCACATAACCGGCGGGACCTTCGAGCTCGCCATTCGTCTTTACCTTGAAGCAGGGGGAGTCGGAATGCGAGGCTGTGAGCTGGAAGTGGTACGGGGCGCTGTCACCGGCCGATCCAGCGGCGACATCGACGGATCCGGCGACACGGTCGGCGGCTTTGGCAACATCGGAAGCAAAACCCGGAGCGGCCACACGCTCGCCCACGCGCCAGGCCACAACGCTCGATCCGCTGCGCTGCGTGTAGTACGCGCCTCCCGGGCACACCTCCCATGCGGCGCCCTCACTCAGGTACGTGAAACCAGCCGCATCCAAGCGCGCGCGGATAGCCGCAGCGCTGTGAAACATCGTGGGGCTCTCGGCGATGAAGTCGAGCAGGTCCTCGGCTGCCGTCGTGGCCGGGGCCGTGGCTTTTGTGGCAAAAGACATATGCGCTCCTGTTCGTGTCGCATGGTTCGCTTGGCTTATTCGACAAAATCTTACCGCATGCGGTCGTGACGCCGCACACTGCCCGGCCGCTCCGCCCCGTTTACCAGTTTGCCCTTGCTAACTGTTTGCTTTTTTGTATCATTTCTAGTGCTGACACGTTTTTCCTCAAAGGAGTCACCATGACCACCGCCTCCACCCCTAAGACCGTCGCCGTTGTTGGCTGCACGCACGCCGGCACGTTCGCCGCTCAGTCAATCCTCACCGCGCACCCGGACTGGACCGTGCACGTCTTCGAGCGCAACGACACCCTGTCGTTCCTCTCCTGCGGCATCGCGCTGTGGGTCGGCGGTCATGTGAGCGACCCCAACCGCATGTTCTACTCCTCCCCCGCAGCTCTCGCCGAGCTCGGCGCGCAGATGCACATGCAGCACGACGTGCTTTCCGTTGATGTCGCCGGCAAGTCTCTCGTGGCGCGCGACCTCACCAGCGGCGAGGAGTCGACCTACGTTTTTGACAAGCTCGTCGTCACGACCGGCTCCAAGCCCGTCACCCCGCCCATCCCCGGTCTGGCCGAGGGGCTTGAAGATGGCCGCGTGATGCTGTGCAAGAACTGGGACCACGGCAAGGCCATCAAGGAGAACGCCATGCAGGCGGATTCTGTCGCCGTGATCGGCGCAGGATACATCGGCGCTGAGCTTGTCGAGCAGTTCAGTGAGGCCGGGGTGCGCGCCACCCTCATCGACGGGCTCGATCGCGCGCTCGCCAAAAACTTCGATGCGCCCATCACCGAGCAGGTCGAAGCCGTGTACGCCGAGCACGGCGTGGAGCTCGCACTGGGCCAGATGGTCACCGAGTTCCGCCTGAACGAGAGCGGTGCCGGTGTCACCGTCGTGACCACCGCCGGTGAATACGATGTCGACTACGCCATCATGGGCGCCGGTTTCCTTCCCCGCACCGATCTGTTCGAGGGCCAGCTCGAAACCCTTCCCAACGGCGCCATCAAGACCGATGAGTACATGCGCGCATTCCCGGCCGGCAGCACCAAGGCCAACTCCGATATCCTTGCCGCCGGCGACTCCTGCACCGTGCTCTACAACCCCACCGGCACCTATGACTACATCCCGCTGGCCACCAACGCCGTGCGCCAGGCCCTGCTCGTGGCTGCCAATATCGAGGAGCCCGTGCAGAAGTACATGGGCACGCAGGCAACCAGCGCCGTACAGCTCTACGACCTGTCCCTTGCGGCGAGCGGCCTCACCCAGGCAGGCGCCGAGGCCCGCGGCGTGAGTGCCCGTTCCACCACCATCATCCAGGACTACCGTCCCGATTTCATGCTCACCACCACGCCGGTTACCGCGACCCTCACCTGGGATCCCGAGACCCGTCGCGTGCTGGGCGCCCAATTCCTGTGCCGCCACGACGTAGCCGAGGCCGCAAATGCTATCTCCATCGCCATCCAGGCGCGTTTCACCATCGATCAGCTCGCCAACGTCGACCTGTTCTTCCAGCCTAACTTCTGCCAGCCGGTGAACTTCATCGGTGCCGTGTCCATGCAGGCTGTGGCCGAACAGGACGCCTGCTAACCCGTTGCTCGGAACAACATATATCCGCTTAAGGGGCGCCGATCACCTTCGGCGCCCCTTCCTTTTGCAACATCGACCATCTCGACAGCGCGCCCATTGCCCGACCCCAATAGCCCTTCTGAAAGCAAAGCCTCTTGCAGGTAAAACCACCGCCTCAATCCCTCCAAACGAAATCCCGCGCTTTCGAAAGATCCAAAACAGCATAATCGTCCGTCTGAAAAGATGGCGCAGAGCCCCTCGGGCCACGTCTTCTGGCCGCTATGCATCCGCTAGGCAAAAATAGCCCAATTGATGCACTTCTTCAGCACGCCGTTTTCAATTCGTCGACTTTTGGTAATTACTTATCGCTTCCTCGAGATATAAGGCCCATTTGGATGCACACGACCAGGTGTTTTACGCGCCAGAATGCGTTGCTACCGGCCAGTCTGGAAAACTAATTACCAAAAGTCGATGAATTGACTTCAAATGCCTTCGCGCGGCCCGATTCCCCATTTGGGTACAAGCTCATTCACCGAGAGAGGGGCATTTAATGGAACAGGTGATTTGCGGCGCCAGCGCCTTTGAGCTTTATCGAATCCCACCCCAGGTCACACTGCTGCTCCCAGAGTTTCCCCGTTTTTCGACGCGCCGGCAACGCAGCGCCATCTCCCGGTCGAACGACCTGGGTCCTTGGCTGAATCTTCCAATACACACCCTGTGCGACAGCCCGTCAGCCCGAACACGGTCTTCGGCAATCAAGGACCACGTCTGGAGCGGGGACCTCCCGAGTTCAGCTATCTGGGAAAACAACGAAGTCGGTGTTCAGTACACCTCGCCGCTCATGACATTGCTCACCTTGGCGCCGCTCGTCTCGGTGCACCGTCTCACCATGGCCGCTTACGAACTCTGCGGGACATTCGCCGTCTACACGCCCACCAAAGAAATGCAGCGTGAGCTCGACCGCTTGCGCAATCAGCGCCTCGCATGGCCGGGAGGATGGCGACAAGTGTATGACCACGCGGGCAAACCGACGTCTCTTTGGCACCGCGACCCGCTCGTGACGCTTCATGAGCTTCGCGGGTTCTGCGAGGAAAGCAAGGGCATGCACGGCCATCGCCAGCTTTGCCAGGCCGCACGCGCGGTCACGGGCGTTACGGCGTCTCCCCTCGAAGTGCAAGCATCCATGCTGCTGAACCTTACGCGACGACGCGGCGGCGAAGGGTTGGGGCCAATTCTCAACAACCACCCCATCGCGCTGAACCGCGACGCCCGCATCCTCGCCGGCCAATCAACCTGCTACGCCGACATCCTTTTCCCCGAAAACGACATCCATCCGGCAATCGATATCGAGCTTCAGGGCCATATGGTTCACGATGGGGGCCGAGCGGGCGGAATAGACTCCAACCGCATGCTCGGCCTCAAGCGCACGGGTATCGAGGTCATCATGGTGACAGCCGAGCAACTCTATAACCCCGGGAGGTTCCATCGTCTGTCGGCCCACTTGTCGTCGTTGCTCGGAAAACGGCGGAAGGCGAAATCGGCGGGCATGGAAGCCGCCGAGCGCGACCTAAGGTGCGAGGTCCTTTCGAACTGGGAACAGCTGGTTCGCTGAGCTCTCAACGGGATTCCGCGTACTCCATCTCGCGCTCTGCTCGTGCGTTGACCTCGGCGAAGACACGGCTGAAAAATTCCTCATCGAGCAGGCGGTACGCAGCGCCGGTGACCGGGTGATTGGTGCGCACGGTCTCATGGGCGATGGCGCAGGTCGCAGATACCGACGCCGCATCGATCTCGTACTGAGGAAACGCCGCCGCGACCTCGATGAGCTGTGGCGTAAGACGCGGCATGAGATCGAGTTCGAGAGACTTGCCGAACAGGTCGAAATCGCCCTGCTTCTTGATACGGAAATCCCGACTGGGCTGCTCGCCACGCGCATCAAGCAAATCGCTCACGGCCTGGTTCCATGTGCAGTCGGCAAGCAAGTGAACCCATGTGCCGAGCACCATGTCGAACAGGGAGCGTCGCAGCCCATCGCGGCTCAGCGCGCGTCGGGAGGTCGCAAACGCATCGCGCTGGCACGCGGCGGTTTGGGCCACATCGAAATCCCACTCGAACGTCGGCGTGTGCGCGGGAAACACGTGGGCAACCTCGGCTGCGAGGGAGGCGGGCGCCCGCCAGGACCGCTCCAGGGCAGGGTCCCCGGCCGCCGCAGAGCCGGTAGGACCAACGGGCGCACGATCAGAATCGGCACCCACGAAACCGGAGGCACCGGAGGCAAAACCGGGCGCCCCGACACCTCCCCCCGTTGCGCAATCGTCACCGAGCGCATCCAACAGCCCGCACTCACGCGCAAGCGGCCGCACGTACGCATCGAAGAACTCGCCCGCGCGCGGCTTTGGGATGTGCTCAGGCTTGGCGAAATGCGTCACGCGATACGGAACGGGGCGCACCACGCCGGGCACCATGTAACCCACGTAGATATCGGGAATCAAGTTTCCAAAGAGAAACGCATTGCCGTCGCGCACGGCGCGCGCAACGGAGCCGCCGCCCTTGAGCAGCCGCTCCGCATGCGCGATATGTATGTTCCAGCTGGGCACTAGCTGCGGACCTCGCCGCCGGTGGCCTTGCACACCTTCGTCACCAGCTTGGAGTGAGCGCGCTCGACCTCCTCGCTCGTAAGGGTGTGGTCGTCGGCGCGATAGGTGAGCGCGAAGGCCATGGATTTCTTGCCCACGCCAACGCGCACCGGGTCGCGGTACACGTCGAACAGACGCACGCCCACGAGCAGCTTGCCGCCGGCGGAGCGCAGACGGCGCTCCAGGTCCTCGCAGGTCACATCGTCGTCAACAACGATGGCAAGATCGTGCTCGACGCTCGGGAACTGGGAGAACTCGCGATAGGCCTCCTGGGCGCCGGCGCCCTTGATCAGCGCCTCGAGATTCAGCTCAAAAGCCACCACGGGGATATCGATGCCGTAGACATCGCGCGCATCGGGATGGATCTCACCGACCCAACCAAGAACCGTACCGCCGGAGAGCACCTCGGCGCCACGGCCGGGCTGCAGGAAGGCGTAGTCGTCGCCGTCGGCGGGACGGAAGCGGACCTTAGGCGTGCGCAGCTGGGAGAGCAGCTCCTCAACAACGCCCTTGCCATCGAAGAAGCGCAGGGGCATGGGCTTGTGATTCCAGGTCACATCGCCCATGGAACCGGAAAGCACGCCCGCCACGGACTCGCGCTCCTTCGGCGCGCTGGCGTTCTCTCGGCCGAAGAACAGCGTGCCGATCTCATACAGCTGCACGTTTGCGGTGCTGTGCTTGATGTTGTACTCGACAGACTGCAGCAAGCCCGGGATGAGCGAGCGGCGCATCTCGGTCTGCTCGGCCACGAGCGGGTTCATGATCTCGACCGGGCATCCACGGCCCTCGTCCGTCATGCCGATGCGCTCGAGGTCGCCGGGGGCGGCGAAGGAGAAGTTCATGGTCTCGTTGAGGCCGCAGGCGCGCAGGATCTGACCGACCTTGCGGGTGAGCCGCTGCTCGCGGGTAAGGCCGCCGATGTGGTTTTTGGCGGCGGGGATGGTGGCCTCGACGCGATCCATGCCCCACAGACGCAGGACCTCCTCGATCAGATCGATCTCGCGGGTGAGGTCGGGGCGGAACGTGGCGGGCATGACCGCGAACACGCGCGCATCCCCCTCGCCCTCAGCCTCGACGGAGCAGCCGAGACGCATAAGCGCCGTCTCGATGAAAGAGGGCTCGATCGCGGCTCCGCACAGCTCGTGCACGCGGGAAAGGCGCAGGCTGATGGGAGCAAGCTGCTTGGGCGCGGGATAGACGTCCACGCAACCCGGGGCAACCTTGCCGCCGGCAAGCTGCTCGATGAGGGCGCAGGCGATGTTGGCAACATCCACGCATCCGGTCTCGTCGACCTGGCGCTCGAAGCGGATTGAGGCGTCGGAGATCAGCGCGAGGTCGCGGCTGGTGTGGGAGGTGCGGCCAGCGTTAAAGCAGGCGCTCTCCACCAGCACGTCGACGGTGGCGTCGGTAACCTCGGACTCCATGCCGCCCATGACGCCCGCGAGCGCGACCGGGGTGGCGCCGGCCTCGCCGGTGGCGATGAGGCCCATGCCCGCGGAGAGCGTGCGCTCCACGTCGTCGAGGGTGCGGAAGACCTCGCCCTCACGCGCCGCGCGCACGGCCACGGTGCGCTTGCCGCCCTTCTCCTCGAACGCGTTGAGGTCGAAGGCGTGCAGCGGCTGGCCGGTGAGCATCATCACGTAGTTGGTGATGTCCACGACGTTGTTGTGCGTGCGGATGCCGCAGGAATTGAGGCGCTGGACGAGCCACTCGGGCGAGGGGCCGACCTTCACATCGCGCACCACGCGGGCGACATAGCGATCGCAAAGCCCCTCGTCGATGAGCTCGACCGAGACGGTCTCGGCGGTCGGGGCGCCGGACTCAGCGGCGATGGCAGGCAGGTCGACGTGGAAGTCGCGGTCGTAGATGGCGCCGACCTCGCGCGCGATGCCGATCATGGAGAGGCAGTCGGCGCGGTTCGGGGTGATCTCACAGTCGAGCACCGTATCGGACGTGCCCAGGTACTGGGCAAACGGCATGCCGATGGGAGCATCCTCGGGAAGGATCATGATACCCTCGTGATCGGCGGAGAGGCCGAGTTCGCGCGCGGAGCAATTCATGCCACAGGACACGACGCCACGAAGCTTGCCCTTCTTGATCTTGATGTCGCCGGGCAGCTCCGCGCCGATCATCGCGGTCACGATGTGGTCGCCCTCGTTGAAGTTCTGTGCGCCGCACACGATCTGCAGGGGCTCCGGGTTGCCCTCGGCGTCCACGTTGTTGGCGCCCACGTCGACCATGGTGACCCACAGGTGATCGGAATCGGGATGGGCCTCCTTGGAAAGGACCTTGGCCGTCACGATGTGGTCGAAGGACTCGCCCACCGTCTCGATGGCCTCGACCTCGGTGCCGGTGCGGATGAACTCACGGGAAAGCTCGGAGGGGTCCTCCGGCAGCTCGACCATGCTCTTCAGCCAGTCGTAAGAAACTTTCATCTCAAACCTCTTCTATATGCACCTCAATTTGGGGACTGTCCCCAAATTGAGATGAAACCTCTTCTTAGAACTGATTCAGGAAACGCATGTCACCGGTGACGAGCGTGCGCAGGTCGGGCAGGTCGTAGCGGAGTGCCGCAATGCGCTCGACGCCGGCACCGAAGGCGAAGCCGGAGTAGACCTCGGGATCGATACCGCAGTTGCGCAGGACGTTGGGGTCGACCATGCCGCAGCCCAAGATCTCAATCCAACCGGAGTGCTTGCAGAAGGGGCAACCCTCGCCGCCACAGACGCCGCAGCTCACGTCGACCTCGCAGGAGGGCTCGGTGAACGGGAAGAAGTGCGGGCGGTAGCGCGTGGCGCGGTCCTCGCCGAACATGCACTTCACGAAGTAATCGAGCGTGCCCTTGAGGTCGCCGAAGGTGATGCCCTTATCCACGACGAGGCCCTCGATCTGATGGAACTGGGGCAGGTGGCAGGCATCGGCCGTATCGGGGCGATACACGCGGCCCGGGGCGATCATGTAGATGGGCGGCTCCTGGGTCTCCATGGTGTGCACCTGCACGCCGGAAGTCTGGGTGCGCAGCAGCACGTCGGACTCGCCGTGGGCATGCTCCTCGGGGTGCGCCGCGGTACCGGGGGCGTTGTCCTTCACGTAGAAGGTGTCGCGTGCGGAACGGCTCGGGTGATCGAGCGGGGCGTTCAGCGCGGTGAAGTTATACCAGCTGGATTCGACCTGCGGGCCAGCCTCGACCGTGTAACCGATGCCGCAGAAGACATCCTCGATCTCCTCGATGATCTGGTTGATGAGGTGCGCATGGCCGATCTGCGGACGGGCGCCGGGCAGCGTGATGTCCACGGCCTCCGTCGCCATGAGCTCGCGCACGGCGGCGCGCTTGAGGTCCTTCATGCGGCCGTCGAGCAGCGTCTCGGCCATACGGCGCATCTCGTTTGCGCGCTTGCCGAGCACCGGGCGCTCCTCGGGCTCGATCTTGCCCATCATGCGCATGAGACCGGTGATCTCGCCCTTGCGGCCCATGAGCGCCACGCGGGCGGCCTCGAGCTTCTCGGTCGTCTCGGCGCCCTCGATCATCTCGCGGGCTCGCTGCTCGAGCTCCTCAAGCTCGTCGATCAGGCTCATCTGTTCCCCTCTCGTCCATCGGCGCCATATCGACGCCACATTGTTCCATAGAAAAATCCGCCCTTGGGATCGTGCGATCGCTCGCACTCCCAAGGACGGATGAGATTCCGCGGTACCACCTTGATTGGCCGCCGGCTGTCTGCCCGGCGAACCCTCTTTTGCCCGATGTCGCGCGGGCGCGCGGCTTCCCTACTCAGCATGTGCAATCAGGGACGGGTGCAAATCGCACATCGCGCCCCGGCGCCCGCCGTTCAGGTCGCAGCTCGGGAGTGAACTCGGGGCTCCTCGCCGCGGGTGGGCTCGCAGCCGATGGCCCTCCCTCTCTTTGCGGCGATGCGGTGAGGCCCGACCTCTCCGTCAACGCAGTTGTCAAGATGATAGCATACCTGCGCTTCCTTACGCGATCGACAGCTCATGAACCTCGTCGTACTTGCCACCCATGCAGATCTTCGCCGTGCCGCGATCGAGGTTGTACACCACAGACCACTGCGTCTGGAAGACCTCGCCGTTGTCCTTGATCTTCACCTCGCGGCTCACGCTCTGAAGCGTGTCCATGGCCTGCTGTGCATCCATGACGCCATCTGCCGCCTCGAGCGCGCCCATCACGGTGGCGTAACGGTCCTCGCCGCCTCCGAAGTCATATTCACCGGGCGTGAGCAGGAAGTTCGTTGCCGCCATGTACGTCTTGCCCTCGGCGGGCACGCCGGCCGTCGTGGGGTCGCCGGGCTCCAGCACGTTCATCTCGTCGCCGATGTACTCGACCACAACGGTCTTGCCGCTCGCATCCGCGATCTGGAAGTGATAGCTGCGCCCGCCACTCGCGTGCATGTCGTACTTACCCAACAGCGCAACCGCCTCGTCCACCGTGGCGCAGCGATCAAGCATCATGCGAATGGCCGTCGTAGTGGTAATGTCCACGCGGTCGGTCCGCTGGTCGGTCGCCTCGGTGTCGATGAGCAAAACGCCCACGGCCAGGCCCTTCTCGTTCACACCGTCGAGCGGCGCGAAGGGCGCCGCCAACGACACGATGCTCGACGCGAGATCATCGGGCAACTTGTCCTCACCGTATCCGATGAACGCGAGATTCACCATTGACAGCGACGCATAACCATCCTCGGGATTCGTACGGACCATCATACCGGGCGAGAACTCCAGGTCAAAATTGCGGCCGAAGATCGCATCGCCCGAGGGTGTTTCAGCGTTGAACGTCGAACAGGCGAGATTGGGCAACTCGATCTCAATCGGCAGGCCCTTGAGCAGACGGTCTACCACAAAGTCGATAAGCTCGGCGTCATTGGAGGCGCCCCCTTGCTCCAAAAACTCGTCGATGCCGTAATCGCCGGCGTAGTCCATGGTATACAGCGGGTACTCATCGATCTTCTTGATGCTGTCGAGCGTCTTGAGCTCGTTTCCGAACAGCGTGAAAACGACGACTCCACCCACCAGGCACACAACAGCAATGAAGCCCGCCACACCAAGGGCGATGCGCTTCACAATATTCAGCGCGCGCCCCGTGCCATCGTTAGAATTGCTCATAGGTCCCCCCTCAGACAGGTTGTTCCAACGAGCAAGGGATTCTAACTCATATATCTTACATTGTTTATTTTTTGTCTCTTATCTTACTCATTTCATAATGCTGTACGTTTTGAGCTAATCGGCGAGGGGCGGCGCGTTTTGCGGACGACAGTGCTACGGGTCCGTCGTAATCCCCGCCGCTGTTCGACGCGACCCAGCCGATGCAATGGGGCCGCAGCCCGTAATCGAACTGCGACCCCAAGAAGCGATCAATTTATACCTGTCCCCAATTGGTCCCCAATTGGCCTTCGCTAGCCCACGATGTCGAAGGCGAAGCGGGTCCCTGCGGCAAGGTAATCGAGCAGCACATGCTCGCAGTCATCGATATGGCCGACGACATTCGTCTTGCCGCTGTTCTTCATCGGCGCGAGCGCGATCTGGACCTCGCCGGCGTACTGACCGTACAAGCGGTTGTCGATGATCACGTCGCCGCGCTCGATGTCAACCGTGTTGAACGGCTCCACGGGTGCGGGGTCCATGCGGCTCTCGAGCGTTCGAATCATGTAGCCACTCGTGCAGTCACCGCGCACGGACAGGTTCATGCCCAAACGTCGCGCCATGTCCTCGGGCAGGTCGTTCACCAGACGCGTGGTAAACCGCACGCGATCGGAGTTGGCGCGCTCCATGGCGGCGAGCTCGTCATCGGTGGCAAAGCAGTTGCCGATCAGCACGTCGCCCACGCAGCCCATCATCACGAAATGCTTGAGCTGCACCTCGATGGGAAGATCTCGATGCATCTCGAGCGTGGGCAGGCCCTCGGTGACCGGCCAGGGACCGAACGCCTCGGGCGCGTTGGACGAGACGAACGCCTGCAGGCGCATGCCGCGCTTGGCCCAATGCTCGGTACCGCGCATGAAGTAGTCGAGCGACACACCGGTGTAGCGGTGCGGATAGTAGTTGTGGCAACCCACGAGCGCCTCGCGCGGGGCACCGCAGGAGAGCAGCGCACCCACGTGATCGGTCACGGCGGCGCCGTTGATGCAGATCTTGATGCCGTCGGCGTTCTTGGCGAGCGCGGCCTCTTCAAGGTCGCTCATCCCAAGGTCCAGGCGCATGGCGTCGATACCGAGCTCCTTGAAGAACGTCAGGTCGATGCCGCCCTGGAACATGCTGATGCCCACACCCAGACGCTTGAGCACCATGGGGTTGACGTCGCAGAAGATCTCGAAGCCCAACTCGTGCGCAAGGCGGGTGTAGGGCAGGTAGCGCTCGACAACCTCCTCATACGTGCCCTTCGCGCCCAGCAGTGCCAAGAACAGTACGTCAAAGCCGTGCTCGGCCGCGCGACGCAGATAGGCGAAATTGTCCTCCTGGGACGCGAACTCCGGGTACAGCGAAATGCCCAGGCGGCACACGCCGGAGCAATCGCTAGTCAAGATCCTCACCGCAGCTCGCGATGGCCTTCTGATACCAGAAGAAGCTGTCCTTGCGGTAGCGGTCGAACGTGCCGTTGCCCTCGTCGTCGCGGTCGACATACACAAAACCGTAACGCTTGGCCATCTGGCCGGTGGAGGCGGACACGAGGTCGATGATGCCCCAGGGGGTGTAGCCGATCAGATCGACGCCGTCGGCAAGGGCCTCTCCCATGGCACGCACGTGCTCGCGCATGTACTCAATGCGATACGGATCGTGCACGGAACCGTCCTCCTCGAGGACGTCCTTGGCACCCAGGCCGTTCTCCACGACCATGAGCGGCTTCTGATAGCGGTCGTACAGCTCGTTCAGGAAATAGCGCAGGCCCGTCGGGTCGATGGACCAGCCCCACTGGCTGTACTGCAGGTAGGGGTTCTTGGCGCCGGAGCTGAAGTTGCCGCTTGCACGCTCCACGTCGGTGTGGGTGGTGGAGGTGCTGCTGGAGTAATAGGAGAACGTCACCATGTCCACGCAGCCGGCGGCGAGGTCCTCGAAATCGGACGGCTCGGTATTGAGCTCGACATCCCAGGCCTGCCACAGACGACGGGCATAGGAGGGATAGGCGCCACGGACCATGGTGTCGCCGGCGTAGAAGAGCGCCTCCTGCTTGCCCTGCAGGTTGTTGATGATATCGGCGGGATCGCAGGTGAACGGGTAGCTGCAGCGGCCGGCGAGCATGCAGCCCACCATGGCGTCCTCACGCACCTCATGGGCGAACTTGACGGCACGGGCGCTCGCCACGAACTGGTTGTGCAGCACCTGGAAGTTGGAGCGCATCTTGGTCGCCGGGTAGTTCGGCAGGAAGGAGGGCATCATGAGGGGGCTGTTGATCTCGTTGAAGGTCAGCCAGTAACGGACCTCGTCCTTGTACTCGCTCATAACACAACGGGCAAAGCGATCGAACAGGTCGATGGTCTCGCGGTTCTCCCAACCGCCAAGCTCCTGCTCGATGTACAGCGGCGTGTCGTAGTGGCACAGCGTCACCAAGGGCTCGATGCCCTGCTCGCGCAGCTCGGCAAAGACGGTGTGGTAGAAGTCCAGGCCCTCCTGGTTGGGCTCGGTCTCCACGCCCGTGGGGAAGATGCGGCTCCAGGCGATGGACATGCGGAACAGCTTGATGCCCATCTCGCCCAGAAGCGCGATGTCCTCGGAGTGGCGGTGGTAAAAGTCGACGGCGTCGTGATAGGGGTAGTACTCGCCCTCGACCACGTCGAGCTTGGCGCCCTCGGGCAGCGGGGCAAACATCGGGCAGCTGCCGGCGGTGCCGTCGGGCAGGCGATAGGTCACGGAGCGCAGCGACTTGATGCTGCCGCTCGAAGAGCAATCGCTCTCGGTCATGCCGCGGCCGCCCTCATTCCAACCGCCCTCGTACTGGTTAGCGGCGGTCGCGCCACCCCACAAAAAGTCCTTCGGGAACACAGACATGGCTACTTCCTCTCAATCGATGGGCCGATGCGGGCCCATTTCGGCTGCGCGCGCTGTGGACGCGATGGGCCGATGAAAGGCCGCAACGCGTCGAATGCGAAGGGGCGCCCGCGCGCAATCGGCGTCCCTCGTTAGAAAACCGCCCGGCAACCGATGTGGCTGCCGGGCGGCACGAGCGCTCACGCGAACTTACGCGGCGGCCTGCTCGTTGGCAGCCTCCTCGTCAGCGAGGCACTGCTTGTCGTACATCTTGACGAACGGGGTGTACACGACGAAGGCGATCACGAAGCACACGACCGGAATCAGCACGTTCTGCCAAGCCATGGAGGCCAGGAAAGTGGCGAGGCCGACCGGCAGCGGGGTGAGCATCAGGATGTAGGGGTTCTGGAAGAAGCCCACGGAGAAGCCCAGGAACACGAAGCCCATGCAGATCAGGGAGTTGAGAATCATCGGGATGGCGATCAGCGGGTTGTACATGACCGGGGTGCCGAAGATCATCGGCTCGGAAATGTTGAAGATCGCGGGGACAAGACCGGCCTTGCCCACGGCGCGCAGGCGCTCGGACTTGGAGCGCAGGCAGCACACGGCGAGGGACAGCATGTTACCGGCACCGCCGGCGGAGGTGGCCAGCATGAAGGTGAAGATCGGGGCGAACACAGTGGGCTGGCCGGCGGCGACGAGCTCGGCGTTGGTGCCGAAGGCGGCCATCATGGCGGGCAGGGTGACGACGGAGACGATACCCTGGCCGTGCAGGCCGAGGGTCCAGGCCAGCATGGAGATCGCCAGCAGGACGAACATGCCGGGGGTGGAGGTCAGACCGGACAGCGGGATGGAGATGATGCCCATGATGAGCGCGGGCAGGGTGGCGCCGTTCATGAGGACCTGGCAGAGGACGGACAGGCCCTCCCACACCACGAGGTTGATGACCAGCGGGACGATGTTGGCGAAGGAATCCACAAGGTAGGGCGGGATGGAATCGGGCATCTTGATGGTGGCGTTCTTGTCCTTGCAGAACTTGATGATGCGCACCGAGATGATCGGCAGGAACATGGCCACGAAGATGCCGGGGCCGCCCAGGAACTGGGTGGGGATCATGGTGGCGGTGGACTCGCCGAGGGTCACGCTCTGGGACGGGGCGGCGACCATGAGGAAGAGGATCATGGTGACCAGGCCGTTGGCCATGGCGCCCTTCATGCCGAGGGCGTTGGAGTAGGAGTAGCCGACCGCGAAGGCGATGGGCAGGGAGATGAGGCCCATGGTCATGTTATAGGGCACGCAGAGCCACTGATACACCTGGTCGGTGGTCTCCAGGACGCCGGCGACGTTGAGCAGGGTGGCGATGATCATGAACGCGGCGCCCGCGAGGACGAGGGACATGATGGCCATCATGCCGTTGGAGATCGAGGCGATCACCTTGTTGGACTGGACCTTGCCGCCCCACTCCTGCAGCTTGGCGAAGATCGGGCTCTCGAACATCTTCTCGAGTTTGGACATTGGTTCGTTACCTTCCTTGGGGACCTGGCTACTAGCCGAGCAGGTCGTTGGCGAGCTTGAAGACGTTGGCGCAGTTGGCCATGCCGTAATCCGCGGGCGGGATGACGGCGACGGGCTTGCCCGTGGCCTCCTCGACGGCGGCCTTGCGGTAGGACACCTGCGGCCCCATGAGGATGACGTCGTAGTTGGCGCTCACCTCGGCGGCGGACTCGACGCTGGTGGCCGAGATCTCGAGCTCGATGCCGTTGTCCTCGGCGTGCTTCTTCATCTTGTTCATGAGGATGCTGGTGGACATGCCGGCACCGCAAACGAGCAGGATCTTCATTGGTTACTCCATTTCTTGGGACGAACCCATATTCTCGGCGCCCCTTGGGCGCGCGTTCCCTATTTGGCCGCGTTGGCGCGGTGAAGCTCGATCATCTCGGCGATGAGCTCCTGCGCGAGCATGGAGGTCATCAGATGGTCCTGAGCGTGGACGAGCATGACGTTGACCTCGGTATGCTCGCCGTTGGCCTCCTTGACGAGAAGCTGCGTCTGCTGGTGGTGCGCCTCGAGCGCAGCCTCCTTCGACTGGGCGATCAGCTCATCGGCCTTGGCGAAATCGTGCTCGCGGGCGGCGGCGAGAGCCTCGAAGGCGAGGCTGCGGGCGGTGCCGGCGGCGGCGATGAGCGCGAACGAGATCATCTCGACGCTCTGATCCTGATCTGCCATTGAGTGTTCCTTCCTGATATGCGGAGCTATGTCCGTCGTTTCCGTGCTAGGCGACCGTGCCCAACACATCGATTAAGGTGTCCCACGTCTGCTCGCGAACCAACCTCTGAATCGCACCCTCGTCCAAGAACAGGTCTGCGAGGATCCCGAAGAAGTTGTCGAGCTCGCGATCGGCGTCCCGACCGCGGCCACGTGAAAACGCAATGAGAAATACCGCGCTGACTGGGCACTGCGCGCCATCCCAGGCGACCGGGCGGTCGAGCAGGCCGACCGTCACGAAGGTCTGCGCGCTCGCGACCTCGAGCGGATGGGGCATGGCCACGCTGTTGCCAAACGATGTGGCGGCCGCCTCCTCGCGCTTGAAGACGAGCTCCTTGAAGGACACGTCGACGCCGCGCGCGGATGCGGCATCGCACAGCACGTTCAGGACCTCCTCCTTGGTGGAGCAGTCCAGGTGCGTGAAGAAAAGATCGCGATCGAAGTAGCGACCGATCAGATCGGTCTTGTCGCCCGAGCGCAAAAGCTGACGGACGCCCTCCACCTCGCTCGCATCGAAGAAATGGCTCACCTCGCGCACCGGCACCGGCAGAGTCCGGTTGATGGGCACGGTGGTGAAGACGTAATCGACATGGGAGAAATCGGCTTCATCCAAGTGCAGGACATCGCACGTCGAAATGGTGTCGATGTACTCGCCGAACTCCTTGCGGCAGCGGTACTCGAGCAGACGGGCGCTGCCGGCTCCCGAAGCGCACACCACGAGCACGTTCTTGCGCGGGGTCTCGCCGCGGGTGCGCTCGAGTGCGAGTGCGAACGCGAGCGCGATATAGGCGATTTCATCGTCGGAAAGCGGTCCTCCCCAATGGTCCTCGATCTCCTCGCAGCTGCACGTGGCCATGGACCAGGCAAGCGGATACCGAGAGCGGATATCGGAGAGGAGCGGATTCTTGAGGCTCATGTTGTAGCGCAGGCGAACCGAAAGCGGGACGATATGACGAGCCAGGTTCATGCGCAATTCGAGATCGTTTCGGAAGTCGAAGCGAAACGCCGCCCACACGCTCTCCAGCATTTCGGTCACGACGGACCACACCTCATCGGAGATCACGATGTTGCGGCTGTCCTCGCCCTCGTCGTAGAGGGTCTGCTTGCCCGCCAGGTGAATGGCGATATAGGCGACCTCCTCGCCGGGGAGCTCGATGCTCAGGCGCTCGCCGATCTTGCAGGCGATGCTGTGCGCGACCTCGAACTCGTGCGTCTGGCCGATGGCCTCGAGTCGGTCCTCGGGCATGGGAACGTAGCAGCCCTCCTCGATGCGCAGGAGCGCGATCGAGATGTGGACCAGCAGGTTCTGATGCGCGACGGGGTTGATATGGAAATCGCTCTCAACGAGGACCGCGTCCACGCATGCGGCGATCTGGTTGAAGTCCTTGGATCCGTCCGCGTCCGCGAGGGGGAAGGCATCGGCATCGCCCACCTTGCGGTTGACGCCCTCGTTCGCCTCCATGGCCCCAGCTGCGAGGCACAGTCGGCGAGACATCTCGGTTCCCGACACGCGCAGGCCGTATCGCGGGCGCTTTTCGAGCACCAGATTGAACTGGGCAAGCCTGCGCTCGACCTCGTGCAGGTCATTTGAAAGCGCGCTCTTGGAGACATACAGCATCTCGGAGAGGTCGTCCAGGGTGATCCAGGACCGACGCATCACCAGGTCGTTCACAAGATAAGAGACGCGCTCGGCGGGAGTGGACGGCGTGGCGCGCACACCGTCGCGGCGGTTTGCCTCGAGCCAGGACTCCCAGGCCTCGACATCATCGACGAGCAGGCTATAACCGCCTCCACGATGACGATGGACACGGGCGATTCCGTCGAGCTCCTCGTTGATCCGGCGCACATAGGTGCGCAGCGTGCGCTCGCTGATGTCGAACGCTGAGGACAGGTCGGCGGAGGAGATGTGCGGGTTCGCGGAAACGACTTCGACCAAACGGATGTCGCGTGCGTTCATGGCCCCTCCTTCTTATCGCTCGACCGGACGCCTTTGAGAATCTGAGCGAGGCGATCTCGCGGATTCCCGACGACATCAATCATGCCGTGCAACAAGGGGCGACTCAAGCGCGGCTCTTGCCAACCAAATTGGCAAGAAGCTGAACGAGTTCATCTGAAACGCAGGTAAATCGCCACATCAGACCGTAAGGAAGACCATGGCGATGATCAAAGCGAATCCTATTAGATCGGTAGGCATAAACACGGTACCCAAAACGATGACGCTCGAAACCGTGGCGGAAAGCGGTTCGATCGTGCCGATGAGGCTCGCTCGAACTGAACCGATCTCCTTGACGCCCTGCATGTAGAGCGAATAAGCGAGGAACGATCCAACGACGGTGAGCAGGGCGAGGGCGAACCATCCGGTGCCGTCCATCACGGGCATGTTCTGCCAAGGCCTCACCACTGCGCTCATGCCGATCCCCGCCCCGAACATGGCGAGGCCCGTGACGGTCATCGATCCGTATTCGGGCAAGATCTTGGCGGGAATGATGCAAATGCACGCCCCGCCGATAGCGCAGAGCAGGCCCATGGCAAGGCCCATCGGGGGAATCGACAGCGTGGTGGGATCCCCGCCCGTGGCGATCAGCAACGTTCCCAAAAACGCCAGGCCCGTGCCGATGATCTCCCGGCGACGAGGCATGCGGCGGCTCGTGACGCACGAGTAGACCATGATGATCACGATCTGCAGGCACTGCATGACCGTCGCGGTGCCCGGATTGGTCATGCGCACGGCAAGCAGGTAAAACAACTGGTTGGTGATCATGCCGAACAAGGCGAACCCCGCCAAAGTGAGCAGGTGACGCGGACGACGCAGCAACTTTTTGAGCCCGTCGCGGGCAAAAAGCAGGATATAGACCATGAACAGGCCGCCGGAGCCGAGCAGGCGCATGCTCATGAGCCAGGTAGTCTCGACGTGGTGGTTGGTGAACAGGAAACTCGCGGCCGTACCCGAAAAGCCCCAGAACGTCCCGCCGAACAACGCAGCCAGCACCCCGAGCACGATCTGGCGCGAGGCGGTCCTGTTGTTCGCCTCACGGCGCTCCGCCCGGGCTCGCGCGCCCATCTCGCGCTCCTCAAACCCGTATAGCAAGCTCGCCGCGCGGGCGGCCTCGGCAGACGGGACGGGGGCACCGCCCCTGGGAGCGGGGGCGACGGGAACGGGGAACGGGCAGTCGGCAATGGGGGCCGCCCCCGCCTCGCTCGCGATCTTCTCGGCGCCGTTGGCCGCCGATGGCTTGAAGTCGCCCATATGCCCTCCCTCGTTTTCGCGCTGATTCGGCACTGTGCACCTTACCAGCCGCGACCACACGCACTCGTCCAGCTTTTTTCCAACACCGCCAGGCCGTTTGCGCATCATTGACCGCCCGGGAGCGTGTGCAATCGGGGACGGGTGCGTTTTACACATGGGGCTCCCGGGATCTGCAAAGCGACTACGAACATGCGCCCATGTGTAAAACGCACCCGTCCCCGATTGCACGCCACCGTGTTAAGGGCGAGTGGGTACACTCATGGGCAGTGACCGCGAAGCACGAAAAGGAGGCCTCATGCCCGAGACCAACTCCGCCGAACTCACCGCGCGCCTCGATGCGCTCGAAAACAAGCTCTGGACCCGCTCCTACCTCATGAAGATCGCCGAGTTCGACGGCGCCACCATCGCCCCCGAAAACGGCGCAGCCGCGCGCGGCGAGGCCATGGCGGCCCTCGCCGGCGAGCATCACGAATTCCTCACCAGCAATGACGCCGTCGCCCTTGTGAGCGAGCTCGAGCAGGGCGTCGCCGCGGGCGAGATCAGCGACCCCAAGCTCGTCGCCCAGATCCGCACGCTCGCGCGCGATCAGCGCGAGGCCCTCGCCTTCCCCACCGAGGAAGTCGAAGCGTGGAGCCGCCTCACCTGCGAGGCCGACGCCGTGTGGCACAAAGCGAAGGTCGCCGACGACTGGGCGAGCTTCGAGCCCTATATCGACCGCATCGTCGCCTCGCTCAAGCGCCAGGCCGCTTATCTCGACGACACGCGCGACCCTTATGACGTCTGGCTCGACCAATACGAGCGCGGCATGGACTCCGCCGGATTCGACCGCTTCTTCGGCCAGGTGCGAGAGACGGTCGTGCCGCTCGTCCAGGCGATCGGCGAGCGCGGCGAGCAGCCCGAGGCGCCCTTCCTCACCGCGCACGTGGACGAGGCCACCCAGCGCGCGCTGTCCTTCGACCTGATGCGCCTCGTCGGCCTGAACGACGCCGACACCTGCCTCGCCTTTACGGAGCATCCCTTCTCCGAGGGCTTCTCGGTGGGTGACGCCCGCGTGGCGACCCACATCTACGAGGACAACCTGATGTCCAACGTTTACTCGATCATCCACGAGGCGGGCCACGCCGCCTACGAGCTGGGCGTCGATCCGGCCTACGCGCGCACGTGCCTCGAGGGTGGCACCTCCATGGGCATCCACGAGAGCCAGAGCCGCTTCTTCGAGAACACCGTCGGCCGCAGCCGCGCGTTCATGACCCCGCTGCTCGGGCTGCTCCGCCGTCATGTCCCCGAGGTCTACAACGGCGTGACCGAGGACGAGCTGTACCGCGCGGTCAACATCGCGACCCCGTCCCTCATCCGCACCGAGGCCGACGAGCTCACCTATCCGCTACACATCATGATCCGCTACGAAATCGAGCGCCTGCTGTTCTCCGGCGAGGCGACCGCCAAGGACGTGCCCGGCCTGTGGGCCGACCTCACCCGCAAGTACCTCGGCCTCGAAGTTCCCAACAACGCCATGGGCGCACTACAGGACACGCACTGGAGCGGCGGCAGCTTTGGCTACTTCCCCACGTACGCACTCGGCTCCGCCTACGATGCACAGTACGTGCCGGCCATGGAGCGCGACGGCATCGACCTCGAGGCGGCGTGCGCAAGCGGCGACCTCGCCCCGGTGCGCGCCTGGCTGGGCAACAAGGTCTGGCGCTGGGGCCGCGGCAAGGACGCGCCCGAGATCATCGAGGCCGCCTGTGGGGCACCCTTCGACGCCACGTTCTTCTGCGACTACCTCGCCAAGAAGTTCGGCGACCTGTACCAGCTGTAACCCGCATGTAAGCCGCGGGTAGGACATGCCGTCCCGCCCGCGGCGACAGGCCCGCCCGCGGCGACAAGCCCGCCAAGGCAAAGGCGCCCGGCTCGAATCGATATCGAGCCGGGCGCCTCTTTTTTCATTCAATCAAACGATATGCAGCCGTCGGGATATGCAGCGGTCGGTCAACCTATACCGTGAGGAACACCATGGCGATGATCAGCGCGAAGCCGATCAGGTCGGTCGGGGCGAACACGGTGCCCAGCACAAGCGCGCTCGTGACGGTAGCGGAAACGGGCTCGACCGTGCCGATCAGGCTCGCGCGCACGCTGCCGATGTCCTTGACGCCCTGCATATACAGGTTGTACGCCAAGAACGAACCGACCACGATGAGTATCGCCAACGCGAGCCAGCCGGGGGCATCGATCGCCGGCACGTTTTCCCACGGGCGCACGAACGCCGAGATCACCAGGCCGGAGACGAACATCGCCGATCCGGTCACGATGGACGAACCGTAGATCGGCAGGATCTTGGTCGGAACGATCGACATGCAGGCGGCGCCGATCGCCGAAATGAGGCCGACGGCAAGGCCGGCAGGCGGGATCACGAGCGTGGTTGGGTCGCCACCCGTGGCGATGAGGAACGCACCCGCAAAGGCCAGCACCACGCCGGCGAGCTCGCGTCGACGCGGAAGGCGATGCGTGACGATGCAGGTGTATACCATGATGATAACGAGCTGCAAGCACTGCATGACCGTCGCCGTTCCCGCATTGGTCAGGCGGATGGCGAGCAGGTAGGAAAACGAATTTCCAAACACGCCGAACGCCGTGAACACCGCCATGGTCGCCAGGTGGCGCGGGTTCTTGAGCAACTGGACGAATCGGGCGCGGTCGAACAGCAGGATCACCACCATGAACATCGCGCCGGCAAGCAGCTGGCGGACGCTCAGCAACCAGATGGTGTCGATTTGGTAATGGGCGAATAGGTAGCTCGCCGACGTTCCCGAGAAGCCCCAGAAAATACCGCCCAAAAGTGTGGCCACCACACCGACGATCAGACGACGTGCCTCGCGATCGTTCAAGCGTTCGCGAACCGTGCGGCGACGAGCGCGCGAAGCGGCGTCGGCATCGGCGCCAGGCCTGATGGACGAAGCGAGGCCCATGCGCTCACGCTCGTTCTCGCAAGATTCCAACTGCTCCTCTGTCATGCACATCCCCCATCGAATCTGATTCCCCGACAACGATACCGTAAGCGACCGGAAAACGTGAGCGTGCGCCAAGTGGGTATACTGGGCGCAGCAATCAACCTCCATAAAGGAGTCCCCATGAACCAACCCACTCCCGTGCGCGAGCGCGCCGCGACCACCCTGCCGCTCGGATCGACTATCTCCGGCTTCACCGTCACCAGCAAAAAGACTCTGGCCGAGCTCGATGCCGACGCCTACGTGCTGCATCACCGCGCCTCCGGCGCCCGACTGCTCTATCTCGCATGCGAGGACGAGAACAAGGCGTTCTCCATCGCATTCAAAACGCCGCCCACCGACGACACGGGCGTCTTTCACATCCTCGAGCACTCGGTGCTGTGCGGCTCTGCGAAATTCCCGGTGAAGGAGCCGTTCGTGGACCTCATCAAGAGCTCCATGCAAACGTTCCTGAACGCCATGACCTATCCCGACAAAACCGTCTATCCCGTCGCGTCCACCAACGAGCAAGACCTGCTCAACCTCATGGACGTCTACATGGACGCGGTGCTCAACCCCGCCATCTATACCAAGCGGGCGATTTTCGAGCAGGAGGGCTGGCACTACGAGCTCGACGTCCCCGAGGGCGCGCCTCTCGCGGCGGGCACCCTGCGCTACAACGGCGTGGTTTTCAACGAGATGAAAGGCGCGCTCTCCGATCCGATGAGCGTCCTCGACGACGCGGTCAACCGCGCGCTGTTCCCCGACACGGCCTACGCCTGCGAATCGGGCGGCGACCCGCGCGCCATCCCACAGCTCACCTACGAGCAGTTCCTCGACACGCATGCACGCCACTACAACCTCGCGAACAGCTATATCGTGCTCTACGGTGACATGGAGGTCGAACGCGAACTCGCATTCCTGGATGAGCGCTATCTGGGTGACGGGGCCCGTCTGCGCGACGAGGCCGAGCGTGCCCGTGCGCTGCAGGCCGCCCGCGATGACGAGGCCGATGCGACGTCCGACTCCCATTCAACCGATTGCGCCGCAGCGATAGGCGGGCCCAACCCACTCGTGCGCCAAAATCCTCTCGTCTGCGATTACGAGCGCGTCGAGATGGCCACCACGCCGGACAACGCGCTGGTGGGCATGGCCTACGTGATCGGCGATGCGGCCGACCGCAAACGCCTTGTGGCCGCCGACGTTCTCATCGACGCGCTCATGGGCACCAACGAGGCCCCCGTAAAGAAGGCCATCCTCGCAGCCGGCCTGGGCGGCAACGTGGTGAGCTACACCTCCGGCGATCTTTTGCAGCCGCACACGCTCATCATCCTGCAGAATGCAAAACCCGAAGTCGCGCGCGAGTTCCGCCGCGTCATCGAGGACGAATGCCTCCGCCTGGTGAAGGAGGGCATCCCGCGCGAGCGCCTCGCGGCCATCCTCGCCAACGAGGAGTTCGACCTGCGCCAGCGCGACTACGGCTACGCCGATGGCGTCGCGCTCGCCTGCGACGCGCTCGGCACCTGGCTCTACGACGACGCCGACGAGGCCGCCACGCGCGGCATCGAGTACGGCCCCATCTACGAGGAGCTCAATCGCGAACTCGACGGAACCTACTTCGAGGACCTGCTGCGTGAGCTCGTCCTCGAGAGCGAGCATCGCGCGCTCGTCGAGCTCGTCCCCGTGGCCGACGACGCCGCGGCCTCGCGTGAGGAGGAGGCCGAACTCGCCGCGGCCAAGGCGGCCATGGACGATGCCGACCTCCAGCGCATCGTCGAAGACGTCGCCGCCCTGCGCGAGCGCCAGGAGGCCGAGGACGCACCCGAGGCCCGCGCCACCTTGCCGCGCCTGCACGTGAGCGACATCGGCCCCGCCCGTCCGGAGCCGCAGCTCGTCATTGACAAGCAGACGCCCATCCCCTGCCTGCGCCACAACTTGCCCACCCACCAGCTCGCCTACGCGCTCACTTACTTCGACCTCTCCCACCTCTCCTTTGCCGAGCTGCCGTATGTGACCGTGCTCACGCGCCTCATGAACCAGCTCGCCACCGAGCGCATGAGCGCCGGCGAACTCGACAGCTACGTGTGCGCCAACCTCGGCTTCCTCTCCTTCACAACCGAAGTCGCCACGCAGCCCAACTGGAAGCTCGCGCACCCGCGCCTGCTCGTGTCGGCCGGCGCGCTATCCGAGAAGATGGACGCGCTCGCGCGCATCCCGTACGAGGTCTGGTCCGAAACGGTCTTTGAGGACACCGAGCGGATGCGCGATGTCCTCACACAGACGCGCATCGGCATGGAACAGAGCTTCCTCATGAACGGCCACAGCGCCGCGCTCGCCCGCGCTATGTCTTACGGTTCGCCGGCCGCCGTGCTCACCCAGCAGCTCTCCGGCGTCGACTTCTATCTGTTCCTGCGCGATTTGCTCGACAACTTCGACGATCGCAAGGAGGGTCTGTGTGAGACCCTGCGCGAGCTGCAGACTCGCATCTTCACCTCGACCGGCGCCGTTGCGAGCTTCACCGGCAGCGACGAGGATTATCGACGCTACTGGAACGCCGCCGGCGATTTGGGCCTCAGCCCCCGCACCGCGGCCACCAAAGAGCTCTATGTACCCTGGCCCGAGGACAAGCGCGAGGCCTTTGTCATCCCGAGTGACGTCACCTACCTCGCACGCGCCTGCGACCCGCGCACACTCGAAATCGAGCCCGACGGCACCTGGAGCGTCGCCTCCAACGCGCTTTCCTACGACTACCTGTGGAACGAGATCCGCGTGAAGGGCGGTGCCTACGGCTGCGGTTTCCGCTCCCCCAGCCCGCGCCATGCGAGCTTCTACACCTATCGCGATCCCGCCATCGACCCGTCCCTCGCCCGCATCGAGGCCGCAGGCGATTGGCTGGCCGCCTTCGACCCGGACGCCGACACCTTCGAGGGGTTCATCGTAAGCTGCGTCTCGGGGATGGACGCCCCGCTCAAGCCCTATGCGCTCACCAAGCGCCGCAACACCGAATACTTTTGCAAGACACCGAGCGGCAAGCGCGCCGAGCGCCGCCAGCAGATGCTCGAATCCACGCCCGACGCCCTGCGTGCGCTGGCGGCGGACATCTCGCGTATCGCACGCGAAGCGCCCGCTTGCGTGTTTGCCGGACGCGAGGCGATTGAGACGAGCGAGGCGGACTGGAACGTCGTCGAGCTCATGGGGACTGACGAAGCCGATGAGTGAGGCCGCAAAAGAGGGGGGCCTCCAGGACGGGGCGGCGGCCGCGCGCGTCGCCCATACGCTCGGCCCGATATTCGATGAGCGGTCGCGCGTGCTCGTGCTCGGGACCATGCCCTCGCCCCGCTCGCGCGAGGTCGGTTTCTACTACGGCCACCCTCAAAACCGCTTCTGGCGCGTGATGGAGCGCCTGCACGGCCTTCGCGATCACGAGCTCATCGATAACGACGCGCGGCGCGCGTTCCTGTTGGCGCACCGCATCGCGCTGTGGGACGTCTTGGCGGCATGCAACATCGCTGGGGCGAGCGACGCAAGCATCGCCAACCCAGAACCCAACGACCTCGCGCGAATCCTCGATGCCGCCCCCATCGAGACGGTTTGCACCACCGGCGGCAAAGCCGCCCAACTCTGCCGCCGATTTGACGGACCTGTGCTCACCCAACGCGGGATCGAACTTGTCGAGCTCCCCTCCACCAGCCCCGCCAACGCCCGCATGCGCCTGGACGACCTCGTCGCCGCGTATCGCGCGAGCGGGGTTTTCGGCGAGACGGCGTGATTCCGTCCACCCGAATCGCATGACGCGGCGGCACCCAACGTCGGCCGCCCACGCGGTAGAATGAAGCAATGAGACGTCGAGAGGAGCCGCACCATGGCGACTACAAAGCAAACGAAAAAAACCACCGTTGCGCCCACGACGGCAAAATCGCAGGATGACACCGCGCGGGAGATTCTCGACCGCAAGGCCGACGTGCGCCGCGCCGCACTCACGACGCGCCAGGAATTGCGCCCCGCCGCCCGCTCCAACAAATCGCGCGAGATCTGCAACAGCCTCATCGAGGAGCTTCGTTCCAGCGGCATCAAGGGAAAGAACGGGCAGCCGCCAACCCTGGCCGTCTACGCCGCCCTGCGTTACGAGGTCGACCTCGACCGCTTCATCCGCGGCGCCTATGCCTACGGATACCGCATCGTATTTCCGTGCATGATCCCCAACGCAGCGTCCGGCGCCATGTGCATGCGCTCCGTCTCCTGCAATAACTACCTTGGCGGCAACGTGCCGTTCATCGTCGACCCGCGCAAGCCCTGGGGCCCGGCCGTCACCGAGGAGCATCAGGCCCTCACCAGCACGCGCGCCGGCGCCACGCGGCGCTTCATTCCCTCACGCGTAAAGGGCAGCGTTCCGCCCAAGGATGACACGCGCTTCCCCGTCGTGCCGCCGTCGGAGATCGACTTCGCGATCGTCCCCGCCGTCGCCTTCGACGCGCAGGGCAATCGCCTGGGTTACGGCCGTGGCACCTATGACCGCTACCTGCCTCAGCTGCGCGAGGACTGCCAGGTACTCGGCGTCGCGTTTGCCGAGCAGGAAGTCGAGCAGGTCCCCCGCGACGAACACGATTGCTCAATCGCGCGGTTCATCACCGCATAGACGCTTGCATGTGGCGTGCCCGCTCGCGCCCACCCATGCAAGCGCGCGGGCACATCACACGGGCGCATGGGTGAGCATGGGCGCGTAACATGGGCGCGCACATTATTTTCGTTTCCATTTTTCCGGCAGGCGGATATCCACATGTCCACCTTGCGCAAAGAAAATGATCGTCAAAACTAAGAGCACACCGGGCAGCAACTTAAAGGCACCCGCGAGGACAAAGCCCAGTGCTGACAACACAAATGAGATGATCGCCGCCGCCACAAGCAAAGCGGCGATGAGATGTAAAAGGCGCACGGTGCTTCCCCATCCGGGTTTTCCTGACCCATATCTGACCATATAACTGCAGGTAGAGTACCATATCACGAGTTGATTATTATCTCAGCCCTGTTATCGTTGATCCATGGACGCGATCATTTGTGACATATCGGCCTGGGAGTACTGGCGCACGCCGCCAGCCCTGCGTGACGTCGAAATTCCAGTCGACATTGCCAGCACTAAAAAGCCCGACGGGCTCGGACTGAAATGGCTCTCAGAAATACCGCGCCTGAACATTCGCCCTTTAGACGCTAGCATTCGCGAAAGACTTCTCACCGACCTCAAGGGCGTGACGAAGCCCGTGCACATCATGCTTCCCGAATCCACGCGGTACTCCTCCGATTTCATAGTCGCACACCGCGTTCCTCGGGACCTGCCCTCGTCATGTGTCGTTGATCTTGGCTGCAATCTAGGCGTTCTCTCTCCCTCCTACCTGCTCGTCAAAGCCCCGCGCAAAACCGACCCGATCGCCCTCGCGCTCGCCATGTTCGAAGCTTGCGGCATATACGCCGTCTCTCCGACGAACGAGCGCATGGCCTTTGCTTTTGACCTGCTCAGACGGGAGGGCGGACTTAAAGAGAATGGGCCACTCAACCCCGATGTCAAAATCTGCGAATACTACGACGCCGACGGCAAGCGAACCTCTTTCCTCGATATCGAAGGCGAGCAGCTCCCCTGGAGCATCTGCCTCCCTTCAGGCAAAACGACATCTAACCTTTGGAAGCGCCCGCCGCTCACATCACTCGAGCAACTTGCCGAACTTTCAGCCAGCCTTCAGGGAAAAACAAGCAATCGCACGGTATCACAGGCGTTGCGCCTCGCCCTGGATGGGTCGGCCTCACCACTCGAATCAAAAATCGCCCTGTTTCTTACCGCTGATATGCGTTTTGGCGGTGAAGGCTGGCCCAAACCGCGGCTCAACCAACGTATCAACTTCGATACCGCGGCGCTCAAGCTGGCCTATCAAGGTCATTGCGTTGTCGACCAGCTGTATCCAAGCACCATGGGCGTTGTCGAGGTAAACGGTGAGGGCTTTCATTCGGACGACCTGACGTTCAAAAAGGAGACGGGCCGCACCGCGGCGCTCGAGAGCATGGGCCATAGCGTTGTCTCTTTCACCTATGATCAAGTCTCTGATTTGGAAAAGTACGACTCGCTTATCGCGCAGCGCGCGGAGACACTCGGGTTAAAACTCGCAAATCGAACCGCGAGCTTCCTCGATCGACGAAATACGCTCCACGGAAAGCTGTTCCCCGCATCGAGGTAGCGCGCAGGAAGCCCCTGGGCGAATCCGGAAGTCGCGAAAATCATAAGTGTACGTTTTGGGGAACGTTTTGCGCTCTTTTCATCAAGCTGACGCGCAAGAGCCAACAAAACCGCAGGTCGCGAAAAGCCAGTCTCGAAGCAAAGAGCCTCAGAGAACAAAAACCTTCCCCAAAACGTACACTTATATTTTTTGACGCTCTATTTTGCATCGAATCGAGGGGTGCGGGGGCCGGCGGCCCACATGCTGATCGCCGTCACAGCCCCCGTGGTCAACATGGCGATATCCAATATCCCCCCAAACACTTCCAGAGAATCCACAATCACAGCTTGCACCTCCCTATTCAACTGCGTAAACACCTGCTGTCGATATTCCAACGACCGCTTCCATTTGCCCTTACGGCATCTCCCGACCGGCAAAAACGACGGGAAAGGACGCTGTCACGTCCTTTCCCGTCTCGATGGCACAGTCAACGTGAATGTCGCCGTTGCCGTCTCACGGCGAATACGCACTTCGAACGGTCAACACCTGCACTTTGCACACGCACGCATCGCTCGGCCAGCCTGCGCGATGCCGTTAATGAGCATGCCTCACACGTATCGCGTCGGACACGATCCCCTTGCTCATGAAATACGTGACCATAAAGTAACCGCCATAACACAGCAGGAAGATCGCGCAGGTTGCAGCTACCGTCATGCCAATCGAAATACCGCCGAACAGCGCCACAATCTCGATGACAACGTGCAGCGCCACCATCGAATGTGCGACGCCCATAATCAGCGGGAACACGAAGAACACCGTCTGCTGCGCCAACATCGAACGCACGATTTCGTGACGAGAAGTACCCAGCTCGGAGAGGATGCGGCAGTTCTTACCGGAATCGGCGACGCTCGAAAGCTGTTGGATGGTGAGGATGGCGGCGCAAGCAATAACCAGGACAAATCCGATATAGATCGCTAGATAACTGATCAAGCCGTTCATCGTGTTCGTACCCTCGTAATTCTGGATGCGCGTCGTCTCCATGCCCCACAAGCCGACCTCATGGCCGTTCGCGTCGCACAGGTCCGGCGCCCACCCGCGATCGGTGCGCACGTAACCCTCGGTCTCCTCGTATGTGAGGCCCTCGCGATAGTCGCCCAGAAGGTAGCTCGAATACAGCGGCAGGTTCGCGCGCTCAGCAACCGCATCGGGAACAATGATCGTTCCGGAATTGCTGCCCATACTCGAATCGGCAAACGTGCTGGCATCCTCATCGACCTCTTTGGCCTTCGGGTGCAGCGTCACATCGCCAAACGGAATGGCAACGTCCTCGCGCATGGCCGCGTCGTACACCTTGTTCACCGTCTCGCCCATGTCGGACGTGAGCAGGTACCCATCCGAGCCCAAATCGACCTCGCCCAGCCCGCGGAACGCACGATAACGGTTGTAGTCGCTCTCTTTCATGACCTGCAGACCCATGACGTTTGAATTCGCGCTCCCGGTACCGACCGGCAGCGGCATGTCGACCGCGTCGCACAGCTGGTTGAGCGTGACAATGGGCTCGCTTCCCCCGCGAGGCGTGGAATCGTAGCCTTCCACCTGCACTCGCTTACCGAGGATGCTATCGAGGTCGAACGCCTCCTCGTTGGCAAGGCCGGGGTTCACGCGGTCGCCCTTGCTCAGTTCCACGATGTCGAACGGCTCCTCCGCGATCCCCATGGGGCGATCGGAGTCGTAACTGTTCTCCAGCGTCCTCTCGCCGTAGTAAATCACGATGCGCGAGTAATCCGCGGGGTTGTTGCGTTCCACGCTCGTGTTCATCACGTTCGCGATAGACATGCCGCCCGTGACGCTCGTGATCGCGAGGAACAGAATCATCGAGATCATGGCCATAGAGAAGCTGACCGTGTTCACCTTGGCAGAGAGCTGACGCAGCGTGAACATGTTGAGTCCGCGCCAATACAGGCCCTTCGCGCTCTGCAGCACCCTGAGCAGAAAACCCGAGAGGCCAAAGAAGAACAGGATCGTTCCCGCCACCACGATACCCGTGGTAAGGGAGAACTGGGCCATAGCCGCGTCCATCTCATTGGCCGGCGCGTCAACCGGAAGACCGTCGCGCAGCAGACGGTAGTACGCAACACCGATCAAGACCGCGCCCAGCACGAATACCACGGCAGACAGCATCGGGTTGCGGGTCTTGATGGCCTCGTTCTTACGGCCGGCGCTCATGAGGTCGATGATGCTCGTCCGACCCACCACGAGCAGGTTGAAGGCAAGCGTCACCAGGAAGATGACGAGCAGGCACCCCACTGTGAGCGTGAACGCCTGCATGGAGAAGAAGAAATGGAAGTTCGCGATTTGCGTCTTGAAGATTGACGCCGTGAAGAACGTCATGAGCTGGGAGACCCCGACGCCGAACAAAATGCCCAGCACGAGCGCTGCGCCGGAAACGATGGCCGTCTCGAGGGCCATGACGCGGGCCACCTGTCCACGGCTCATGCCGAGCACCTGGTAGAGACCGAACTCCTTCTTGCGGCGCTTCATGATGAAGCCGTTCGCATACACCATCAAAAAGCCCATGACAGCGGCGAGAAAGAGCGTCAGCCCCGAGAAGATGCCGCCGAGCAACTGTGACAGCGCCTCTTCCATGGAAACAAAATCGACCTGAATGGATATGGTATTGAACGCATAGAACACCGATACGGCGAGTGTGAGCGTGAGGAGATAGACCAGGTAGTCCTTGCCCGCACGGCGCACATTGCCCCAAGCGAGCTTACAGAGCATCGGAGCCCTCCCCTCCCATCATGGCGACGACCTCCATGATGCGGTCGAAGAATTCGCGGCGCGGACTGTCGCCGCGGCGAAGTTCGGTGAAAATGCGGCCGTCGCGGATGAACAGGACGCGGTTGGTATAGCTCGCGGCGAAGCTGTCGTGCGTGACCATGAGAACGGTTGCCTGATACTGGCGGTTCATGGTCTCGATGCTCTCGAGCAGCAGGCGGGCGTTCTTGGAATCGAGCGCGCCGGTGGGCTCATCGGCCAAGATGATGGCCGGATCGGTCACCAGGGCGCGGGCTGCGGCGACGCGCTGCTGCTGGCCGCCGGACATCTGATACGGATACTTGTCGAGCACCCCTGCGATATCGAGGCGCTGGGCGACCTGCTCCACCCGGGCAAGCGTCTCCTTAGCGGGGACGCGGGCGATGGTGAGCGGCAGAGCGATGTTCTCGCGGGCCGTCAGCGTATCGAGCAAGTTGGAGTCCTGGAAAATGAAGCCCAGCTGCTCGCGACGGAAACGCGTGAGCTTGGCGTGCTTCATGCGCGTGACGTCGGCGCCGTTGATGACCACGTTGCCGCTCGTCACGGTATCGATGGTGGACACGCAGTTGAGCAGGGTGGACTTGCCGGATCCCGAGGCGCCCATGATGCCCACGAACTCGCCCTTGTCCACCGCGAAGGACACATCGGTCAACGCTCGCGTCACGTTGTTGCGGCTGCCGTACACCTTCTCGACGTGATTGACCTCGAGCGCGGGCACGCCCGCTCGCACGGCGGCACCGCCGGCGACGCTCACGCCCGGGACCCGGGGTTCCGCCATATGGGCGCCGTTCTTACCAAATGCCATCTCAATCATTCCTTTCACAAGCTCTCGATGCGAGGCGAACTTATTGGCCAACCATGGCGAGCAGTGCGAGCATAACGCCCGCGAGTACCGCCATCACGCACAGCCATACGGTCATCTCGACCTGGGACATGCTCGCATTGACCATCGCCGCGTCACCCTGAACGAGCTCGGGAGCGAACTGCGTGTTCATGGATTTCATCGTAATCTCCTTTTCTCGCTGCGCCACGCGGCGCCTCGCTTCTTCGACCCCTATACTGGCAGGGCGCCCTATTGGCAACCATCGATTTGGCTTACGAGCCGGTTGCATTGTTGTAAGGTTGCCCGTACGGCGCGACGATTATGAGAAGGCGAGGTGGCAGCATGAAGACCGTCCGTGTGGCAGCCGGAATCATCCAGCGCGACAACGAGGTCCTGGCCGTGCAGCGCGGCTACGGCGAGATGGACGGGCTGTGGGAATTCCCCGGAGGCAAGATCGACGCAAGCGAGACCCCCGAGGAGGCCTGCCTGCGCGAGCTGCGAGAAGAGCTGGACGTACGCATCACGAGCCTGCAGGACTTCTACACGCTCGAATACGATTACCCCGACTTCCATCTCTCCATGAACTGCTTCCTGTGCCACTTGGACGAGGAGAGCGGCGAACCCGCGCGCAACGATCGCCAGCGCGATATGCGCTGGGTGCACAAGAGCTCGCTGGCGACCCTCGAATGGATGCCCGCCGACATCGAGCTCGTCAACATGCTCGTGCGCATGGGCGAGGAAGAGGAGCAGGCGCTGGTGAAGCGCCGTGCAGCCGTGCGCAAGTCCATGCAGGGCAACAAGCGCCGCGACACCAAACCGGAGCTCCTCGTACGGCAGCGTCTGAGGGCGGCCGGCCTCACCGGCTACCGGCTCGACTGGGCCAAGGCACCCGGCCGGCCCGACATCGCCTTCCCCGGGCGCAAGATCGCCATCTTCGTCAACGGGTGCTACTGGCACCGTTGCCCACACTGCAACCCCAGCATGCCGAGCAAGAACGTCGAATTTTGGGAGGCGAAGTTCCGTCGCAATGTCGAACGGGACGCCCGCGCCCTCGCCGAGCTCGAAGAACTGGGGTGGTGCGCCATCACCATATGGGAATGCGAGCTCAAGCGCGACCGTATCGACGAAGCCATGGAGCGCGTGATCGAAGCGATACACAAAGCCTCAAATTAGGGACAGTCCCTAATTTGAGGCTTAACGCGCCCGACGACGCGATCCGAGCCCCCACCGAGTAAGGAGCCCCATGCATATAGGAATGTTTCAAGCCGAGGAATTCGGCGACCTGCAGCGCCTGGTGGACGGCCTGTTCACGGGGCGCGAGACGATCGATCGCCTCGACCTCATCGTCCAGGCCGAGATCTTGGACCTTGCACCCGACCTGCTCGAAATCGTGAATCTTGTTCCCCCGGGGACCTACAATCGCACCCGCCTGTGCGACCAGATCAACTCCGCACTCGCCGCCCACGGCTGGGGCGCCACGTACGGAACAGTGGAATAGGCGCCCCGAACAAAGCATGAGGCCTCAATGCGGGACCTCAATTTAGGGACTGTCCCTAAATTGAGGTTTCGGGGTCCGCTTTCTTTTTGCACACCGCGCTCATGAACGCCATGCCAAGAACGGCCGCGCTCACCGACCCAGCCAGAATGGCGGCTTTCGCAGCCAGGACCTCGTACGGCTCAGTCGGGAAGGCCAGGCCGGCGATGAGGATGGACATCGTGAACCCGATACCTCCCAGAATACCCACACCCAGGATATGAGCGCCCGTCACGTTCTTGGGCATGTCGGCGATACCGCTGCGCACCAGCAGGAACGTCACACCCACGATACCCAATGGCTTGCCCAACAGCATGCCAAAGTACGTACCCATGGCAACGGGGTCGAGCGCGAGCTGGACCAAGTCGACGCCGACGAGACGCACCTGCGCGTTCACAAAGGCAAAGATCGGCAGGATGATGAAGTTCACGGGCGTGTGGATCATGCGCTCCAGGCGGACCAGCGGCGGGGACACGCGGTGCATCACGCGCTCGGCACCAAAGGTGGCGCTGGTGAAGTCGTGCTGGTCGAGGATGTGTGCATCGTCATCGTAGCTGTCGACCATGTCGGGCATGTAGCCGCGCAGCCAATCGGTCAGGTTGTTCAGGCGCATCCCAGAACGCGCGGGGATGGTAAAGGCAAGGATCACGCCGGCCAGCGTGGCGTGCACGCCGGACTGGAACAGGCTAAACCACAGAACCAGGCCTCCGACCATATACGGAGCGAGGCGGAAATGCTGCGTCTTGTTGAGCCAGAACAGCACGGCCGTCACCACGACGGCGCACCCGAGCCAGAACAGATTGGGCGCGTGACCGTAGAAGATCGCGATTGCCGCAATGGAAATCAAGTCGTCGGCAATGGCGAGCGTGGAGAAGAAGACGCGGACACCGGCCGGAACGCGATCGCCAAGCAGCGAGAGCACGCCCAGGGCGAAGGCGATGTCGGTCGCCATGGGGATGGCCCAGCCATGCATCGCGCCGCCCTTGTTGAACAGCGCGTAGATGATGGCGGGCATAACCACGCCGCCCACCGCGGCGAGCATGGGAAGCAGGGCCTGACGCGGACGACGTAACTCGCCGACGGTCATCTCGTACTTGAGCTCGATGCCCACGAGCAGGAAGAAGATCGCCATGAGGAAGTCGTTGACGAAGACCTCGACCGAGACCGCCACGGTGAGCTCACCGATGCCCACATGGATCGGCTCCATCAAGAAATGATGGATCACCTCATAAGCATCCGTATTGGCACAGATCACCGCAGCGATGGCGGCAAGCACCATCACGGCGGCGGCAACGGTGCCGTTCTCGAAAATGCGCCCCCACGTGTCGCGGCGCTCGATGCGCTTCCTCTGCTTCTCGGTAAACAGCTGCTCGCGTGCGTCCATGGCGCTCCTTGTCTCTTCACTACGCGTATGCCAAGGCGCGCCCCTCGCGAGACGGCCCCATGCGCGCATAGGTACGAAAAAAGCGGCCGCACCACATGCGTGATACGAACCGCTTTTCTATCAAACACGTATGGTCCTATGGTACCCAACGGTTACATGCGCCTAAAAAGAGCAGAGGGTCGGCTACAGACCGAATCCAAAACTCGGCGACAAATGTAAGCGTTTTGTTTACCGAGCTGCTAGTTGGCGGCGAGAATCGGAGCGGCGACCTGCTTCTTGCGGGAGAGCACGCCGGGCATCCACACGCCCTCGGCCACATCCTCGATCTGAAGGCCCTTCTGCGCAGTGGCGGTATCACCCTCGAGCAGGACCTGGGAGCCCTCCTCCATGATGTCAGTGATGCACAGCACGATGCCATCGGCGGCCTTCTCGGCCTGGTAGGCGCGCATAGCCTCGCGAATCTCGGGAATCATGCCGAGCGCGCGGGACTTATCGACCGTCTCGTACTGGCCGATGAGGAGCTTGGTGCCGGCGACCTCGAACATCTTGATGTCGTTGCCGACCATCTGCTCGGCGGTGAAAGAACCGGACGGACGGGTGAGGAAGACCTCCATGCCGAACTTGACCGGATCGACGCCGAGCTGCTCGCCGAGCTTGGCGGCGATGGCAGCGTCCACAGCGGTGGCGGTGGGGCTCTTGAGCATGAGGGTGTCGGTCATCATAGCGGAAAGCAGCAGCTTGGCCTGGGTGTCCGTAGGCTCGACGCCCATGACCTCGAAGAGCTTGGCCACGATGGAGCAGGAAGAGCCCCAGGGCAGCGCCACGATGTGCAGCGGGGCGGCGGTGGTGAAGTCACCGAAGCGATGGTGGTCGACCACGCCGAAGATGGTAGCGTTCTCGAGGCCGGCGACGGACTGAGCGGGCTCGTTGTGGTCGGTGAGGATGACGAGCTGCGGCTCGGCGCCCTCGGCGGCGGGCTCGATGGCGTCGATCAGCGTCGGAGCGGGCACACCGGCGTCCTCGAGGAGCTTGGCGGACTCGGCGGGCAGCGGCCCCAAGCAGCAGGCGGTATAGGTGTTGCCCTGGTACTCGAGCTGATTGAGCAGCTGAGACAGGACGACGGTGGACATGATGGCGTCGTTGTCGGGGTTCTGGTGACCGAACACGAGGACGTTGGCCATGGGGTTCCTCCCTTGTTGCGAATACATAGATACTGCTATTGTAGCGCGCGAACGGCGCCGTGATGTCGTTGCAAGCGCGGTATCATACGTGCGGAATACGGACACCCCGCCCCCGCCTCGAGAGCTTGCCGCGGACGTGAAACCGCCATCGGGGGCATGCCCGCTCGCAAGTCCGCATCACGAGCGGCATCTTGTCGGCCGATTCTCCCGAATCCCGCCACTCGTGATGCGGACTTCACCCTAAAGATTGGACCCCCATGCTCGCCGACTACCACGTGCACTCCGAATTCTCCGACGACTCCGTCTTTCCCGTGAACGACGTCTGCGCCCTCGCCATCGAGCGCGGCATCGACGAGATCTGCTTCACCGACCATGTGGACTTTGAGATCCGTCCCGACTGGGACGAGTACCGCGCCGACCCAAGCTGCGCACCTATCATCGAGGGGCAGCCGTCCATCAACGTAGATTACGAACGCTATTTCCCCACAATCGCCGAGGCTCGCGACCGTTTTGCGGGCGAGCTCACCGTGAAGACGGGCATGGAGTTCGGCGTGCAATCGCACACGATCGGGCGCTTCGCCGAGCTGTTCGAGCGCTTTGCCGGCGAATGGGACTTTACCATCCTGTCCATTCACCAGGTGGGCAACCAGGAGTTCTGGAACGGCATGTTCCAGCAGGGCCGCACGCAGGACGAGTACAACATGGGGTATTACGAGGAGATGCTGCGCGTGGCGCAGCGCTTCGACCATTGGTCGGTGCTCGGGCACCTCGACCTCATCAAGCGCTATGACCAGGCCGGCCCCTGGCCGGACGCAAACGCCCGCGATGTTGTGGCCGAGATCTTGGAGGAGGCCATCCGCCGCGGCAAGGGCATCGAGCTCAACACGTCGTCCATCCGCTACGGGCTCGCCGACCTCACCCCGAGCACCGAACTGCTGCGCCTGTACCGCGATTTGGGCGGGTGCATCCTCACGATTGGCAGCGACTCGCACAAGCCCGAGCACCTCGGCGCGCACATCCCCATGATGCGCGAGCGCCTGAAGGATATCGGATTCACCGAGTTCTGCACCTTCCAGGACATGGAGCCAATGTTCCACAAGCTGTAGGCTCCGCGCGCCTGGATGCTGTGCACGATTGGAGCTTATGAACGATTTGTCGCACGTCGATTATTGAGGGCAACCAAAACTGCAGCTCAGGGCATGTACAAAAATGGAGCTTATGAACGAATCGTTCATAAGCTCCAAGCGTGACAAGAAAACCGTTCATAACCTCCAGCTGCTCGCAACCGTAATGGCAACACGACTGCAGCCGAAAGCCTACACCTCGCGAGCGGCGGCGCGCAGCGCCACGTATGCCGCTCCGAAGATGCCGGCGTCGTTGCCGAGCGAGGCGACTTCGATCGCCGTGGCGCGACTCGCGGGGAACGCGCGGGCCTCGTACTTCGCGCGCAGGGAATCCAGGAACATATCGGCCGAAGCGGACGCACCACCGCAAGCACGTAAACCTCGGGATCCACAACGGCGGAGATAATCTGCAAACCGAGCGAGAGATAGTCCATGGTGACATCGATCGCGGCGAGCGCCGTCTCATCGCCCGCACGAGCCGCGTCGAACACCGAACGCGAATCGCTCGGACCCACCAGCTCAACAGGCTCGACACCGCGCTCCTCGCACACGCGCAGGTAGTTGCTGACCACGCCGGAAGCCGAGGCGTACTGCTCTAGGCATCCGTGCAGACCGCAGCCGCACGCGCGCTCCTCGGCCGGATTCACGCAGATGTGCCCGATCTCGCCGCCGGCACCGAACGCGCCGTCGATGACATCGCCGTTCACCACCACGCCACCGCCGAGGCCCGTTCCGATGGTCACCATAACCATGCTGCGGTGCCCCTGCGCACTGCCGCGCCAGACCTCGCCCATCGCCGCCGCATTCGCGTCGTTCACATAGCGAACCAACGCATGCGGGCAACGTACCTCGAGCGCCTCTTTGAGTGCCGGGGCGTCGATCTCGATGTTGGCCGCCATGGTGATCACACCGCTTGCGGGCACCGGACAAGGCACTGCCAAACCGATACCACGCACGAACAGCATGGGCTGCTGCACGCCAGCCATGAGCTGCTCGATGCCGCCAATCACGGCGGCGTGGCCCTCACCGCATGCCAGCGAGGGCGTGGGAACGCTCGTCTTGCCGAGCAGGTCGCCCTCCTCGTCAAACAAGCCGAGCTTGACGGAGGTACCTCCGACGTCGACACCGATGTAGTACTGCTTGCTCTCCGCCATAAGGTCTCCTTTCACGCCACCCAAACCGAACTGAGGCGACTGTATTGCTTCCGCTCTCGACTATACCTAGCATCGCGCGGCGTGCGCGCCACAACCCGGCAGACGGTCCCAACGCCTATTCGACGGCAGAGGAGCGGATGCCCGACACAGCAACGCCGATGACCATACCCACCAGCGCCGGAAAGACCCAATTCATGCCAAGGTCGGCGAAGGGCATCGCATCGAAGGGCAACCACGCGCCCGCGAAGAACGCATCGCGCAGAGCAGTGGCAACGCTCACCACGCCCGTGAAGCCCACAACCCACGGCCACACACGAGGAACGAGGTCGCACCCTTTACGCATCATCCCCATGAGCACGATCACGATCGCCACCGGATACAGCGCGTTCAACAGCGGGACCGAGAACGCCAGAATCGCATCGAGGCCCACATTGGAAACGGCACAGGAGAACACGGCGAAACCCAAGGCCCACAAGTGATAGGGAACGCGCGGAAACGCCTCGGAGAAATACGTGCCGCAGCAACTGATGAGGCCGATGCACACGTTCAGGCAAGCGATCAGGAAAATCGCAGCGACAATCACCGTTCCCATGGAGCCGAAATGCAGGGTGGCCGAAGCCGTCAGAATCGCGGCGCCGTTAGTCGCATCCGGCATGGTTGGGGCCATATTCAGGCCCACCACGGCCAAGCCGCAGTAGATGAGGCCCATGAGCAAGCCGGCGAACACGCCTGCGCGCGAGACCTCACGCGTGAGGCCCAAATCATCGCTCACGCCGAGCTCGCGGATATTCGTCGCGATGATGATGCCGAAGGTGAGCGACGCAAGCAAGTCCATGGTCTGATAGCCCGTCTGGAAACCCGCCATGACCGCATTGCCCTCATACGCGCCGTGAGTCGCGCGGGCGGCGTCCACGGGGTTGAGCAGCGCGGCGCCCACCACGGCCACGATCAGCACGATGAGCGCGGGACCGGTGATGCGCCCCAGCAGCTTGGTGAGCGCATTGGGATGCATGGCCAGCAGGTAGGCCACGACAAAGAACGCCACCGAGAACACGAGGCGCGCCACTTCGAGCGAGATACCGGCGGGAAGCAGCGGCTGCAACATCTCAAAAGAGGTCGACGAGGTACGCGGGATGGCCAAGCACGGTCCGATCGCGAGGTAGATGGCGGCGACGAACACGCTCGAGAACACCGGGTGCACACGCGAGGCGAGGTCGCGAATCGTACCGGCAAGGCCGACGGCGATGATGCCGAGCATGGGCAGGCCGATTCCGGTGATGAGAAAACCGATCATAGCGGGTACGACGGCGCCGCCCGCCTGCAGGCCGAGAAGGGGCGGGATAATGAGGTTGCCCGCCCCGAAGAACATAGAGAACAAGGTGACGCCCACGAACATGGACTGTCGGGACGTGAGTTTTGCGCTCGTCATGTGCGCCTCCCTCCGGATCGTCATTTCCGCAATGGGAGAAACTGTATCAGAGTGGAGTGCCTATCCGCTAGACGAGTTTGACGATGGGGGCGAATCCCTTCATAAGCTTCTTGGTCTGGCCGGAACGCTCGAACTGGACCTCAATCATATCTCCGGCGGCGGAGATGACCGTACCGGGGCCGAACGTCTTGTGACTCACGCGATCGCCGGCGACGAACGTCGTTGCCGCCGCCTCGACATCCACCTTGCGCTCGACCGTTGCCGAGACGGCGCTCTTCTTGGGGCGCGGGGCGCCGGAGCCAAACGTTGCCGGCTTGCGCGATGCCGCTCCCCTATCGGAACCCGCCGCGCCCACACGGCCGGCATCCGGGCTGATTGCCGTACGGCGCTGCGTACCCGGCGTGGACCGCGTATAGGAACCGAACACGCGGCCACCATACATGTCCGAGCCCTGACCCGAGCCAAAGGTTCCGCGACGGTCGCCGCGCTTCTCCCAGCCGGTGCCCTCGAACCCGGAAGAACCGATCCCGGAAAACTCGATGTTCTCGGCGGGGATCTCGTTCACAAAGCGCGAACGCGGGTTTGCCTGCGTGGAACCGTAGGTGCGGCGCGTGGCGGCGTAGGTGAGGAACAGACGCTTGCGTGCACGCGTGATGGCAACGTAGGCAAGGCGGCGCTCCTCCTCCAGCTTTGCCGGGTCGTCGTCTGACCAGCCGGCGACGTGCGGGAAGATGCCCTCCTCCATGCCTGCCACGAACACCGCGGGGAACTCAAGGCCCTTGGCGGAGTGGACCGTCATCATGGTAATGGCGTGGCTCTCCCCCGCCAGGGCGTCCAGGTCGCTGCGCAGGGCCAGCCACTCGAGCAGGGCCGGCAGGGCCTTGCAGGCGAGCGGACCGTACATGCGCTCGACCTCGACCGCGGCGAGGGCGGCGGCGTTCGGGGCGGGAGCGGGCGCCATGGAAGGGTTCGCCAATGCATCGGACAGCGCGCTCGTGGCAGCGGTCATCGCGGTGCCCATCGGCATCGCGGTGCCGGCAGGCATGGGGGCGACCTCCGGTACGTCCGCCACGCCGGCGGCGCGCAGCTCCTCGAGGCTCTCGAGCGTGCCCTCGATGTCCTCGTGCGTCTCCTCGAATTCAGCGGCAACGCCCAGGAACTCCTGGATGTTCTCGGCTCGGGACTCGGCCTCCATGGTGCCCTCGGCGCGGAACGCCTGCACCAGGCCGCTCTTGTCCACGATCATCTCGACGACGTCCTTGAGCTCGCCGTCCATGCGACGTCCCTCGCGCACGATGTTCACAAAGTCGCCGAGGGCATGACGCACCTTGGCGGAGAACATGCCCGTCTCGGCGATGGCGAGTTCGCACGCCTGGAAGAACGAGCAGGCGTTCATGCGGGCCAGGTCCTCGATCTTGCCGATGGAGGTTGAGCCGATGCCGCGACGCGGGGTGTTGATGACGCGCTTGACGCTCATCTCGTCCGCGGGATTCACGATCATCTTGAGATACGCCATGACATCGCGAATCTCGGCGCGGTCGAAGAATCGCGTGCCGCCCACGATCTTGTAAGGCACACCGGCACGCAGGAACATATCTTCCAAGATACGGGACTGCGCGTTCGTACGGTAGAAGACGGCCATGTCGTCATAGCTGGTGCCGGCGGCGCGCAGCTTCTCGATTTCGGAGGCGATCCAGCGCCCCTCGTCGCGCTCATCGCTCGCCTGATAGGCCTGGATCTTCTCGCCGTCGCCCAAATCGGTGAACAGGCGCTTCTCCTTGCGCTGTGAGTTGTTGCGCACCACGGCGTTGGCGGCGGCCAGAATATGGCCGGTCGAACGGTAATTCTGCTCGAGCTTGACCACCTTGGCCTGCTTGAAATCCTTCTCGAAGTCGAGGATGTTCGAGATGTCGGCGCCGCGCCAAGAGTAAATCGACTGATCGTCGTCGCCCACGACCATGAGGTTCTGGTACTTGGCGGCGAGCAGGTTGGCGATCTCGTACTGGACATGGTTGGTGTCCTGGTACTCGTCGACGCTGATGTAGCGGAAGCGCTCCTGGTACTTCTCGAGCACCTCGGGGCGGGTGCGCAGCAGCTCGAGCGTGCGCACGAGCAGATCGTCGAAATCCATGGCGTTCGCGGCGCGCAGGCGGCGCTCCAGCTCCAGGTACACCTGGGCAGCCTTCTGCTCCTGCGGCGAGCTCGCCTTCTCGATGAGCTCCTCCGGGCCGATCATGGCGTTTTTGGCCGTGGAGATCTTGGAGCGGATCATGTTGATGGGGTACTGCTTTTGCTCGATGCCCAGGTGGGTCATGATCTCGCGCACCATGCGGCGGGAATCGTCATCGTCGTAAATGGTGAACTGGCCGGTGTAGCCGAGCAGATCGGCATCCTCGCGCAGCATACGCACGCACATGGCATGGAAGGTGCACACCCACATGCCGCGCATACCGCCGTCGGGCAGCATGGCGGAGAGACGCTCGCGCATCTCAGCAGCAGCCTTGTTGGTGAACGTGATGGCGAGAATCTGCCAGGGGCGAATACCCAGGTCGCCGATCATGCGGGCGATACGGAACGTAAGCACGCGCGTCTTGCCCGATCCAGCGCCGGCGAGTACGAGCAGCGGGCCCTCGGTGGTGAGGACCGCCTCGCGCTGTGCGGGGTTGAGCGTGTCGATGTCGACGAGGGGACGCGCCGGGGCGGCAGCGTTCGGGGCCGCAGCGTACGCCGGGGCGGCAGCGGGGGCGTACGACGGGGCTGGGGCCGGGACGACGGGGGCCGCGGGCTCATAGTCCACGGGGATGTAGTCGGCGGGAACCTCGACATGGTCGGGCGTTGCGCCATACGCGTCGAGCGGCACGAGGTCGGGCTCGGGGGTCGGAACGGGAGCGGGGGCGTCCCAGAGGCCAGGCTGATTCGACATACACTCTCTCCAAAACACACGAGGGCCGACACAAGGCCGGCCTTCAATTTGATCTCATTCAGTATACCGAGGCGTGCGGATAGAAACGCCCCGGGCGCGCGGATGAACCCCTTCTCCGCAAGAGGGACCACACGCGGGCGATTTGCAGCCCGTGCAAAAATGCAGCTTATGAACGATTGGAGCTTATGAACGATTTTGATTTTGCCTCACGGTACGGCCCATCAAAAGCCCAGGTAGAAAGCGTGCAAAATCGCAGCTTATGCACGAATCGTTCATAAGCTGCAAAAATTGCCAGCGAAATCGCGCATAAGCTCCAAGGGCCCTGCGCGTCCGCCGCAGGCCGCACGCCCGCCCCGTCGCGGTCGCGCTCCCGTCACAGGCCGCAGCCCCCTGCCACCGCAGCGCGCCTACGCGCCGACGCGGGTCACGTCGTAGGGCGTGGTCTGGTACACGTAGTAGTTGAGCCAGTTGGTGTAGAGCAGCTGGGCCTGCGCGCGCCACGAGCACAGGGGCTCGCGCGCGGGATCGTCGTCGGGGAAATAGTTCACCGGCACGTCCGGGTCGATTCCGGCGCGGACGTCGCGCTCGTACTCGAGGCGCAGCGTGTCGGCGTCGTACTCGGGATGGCCGAACACGAAGAACCGTCGGCTGTCCAAGCTCTTCACCAAGTACAGGCCCGCCTCATCGGAGCTCGCGATGACCTCGAGCTCGGGATGCTCGCGCACGGCGTCCTCATCAACGCCGGTATAGCGCGAGTGGACGGCAAAGAAGCGATCGTCCAGGCCGCGGACGAGTGGCGAGCTCGGCTTTTCCAAACGGTGCCCGTACACCCCCGAGAGCTTGGCGGGCAGCTCGTGCTTGTCGATCTCGTAATGATGGAACAGGCCCGCCTGCGCGCCCCAGCAGATATGAAGCGTGGAGTGAACGTTGGTGGTGGACCAGTCCATGATCTCCACGAGCTCGTCCCAATAGTCGACGTCCGCGAAATCGAGCTTCTCGACCGGGGCACCGGTGATGATCAGCCCGTCGAAGCGCTCGTCGCGCACCTCGTCGAACGTGCGGTAGAACGTCTCGAGATGCTCGGGCGAGACGTTCTTGGCCTCGTGGCTGCGGGCGCGCAGCAGCTCGACCTCGATCTGCAGGGGCGTATTGGAGAGCTTCCGCATGATCTGCGTCTCGGTGGCGATCTTGGTGGGCATGAGGTTCAAGATCAGCACGCGTAGCGGACGAATGTCCTGATGCAGCGCGCGATACTCGGTCATGACGAAGATGTTCTCGCTCTCGAGCGCCGCGGTAGCGGGCAGGGCGTCGGGGATGCGAATGGGCATGGGGCCTCCTTGGTTCACATCCCCCTATGGTACGACACAAACGTGCGCGCTGGGAGGTTGGCTCGATGCGAACCGGTGCCGGAGCGAACCGCGCGCCACAGACGCCGTACGTGCGTGCCCGCGCTGCCCCGCAACCCCGCCGCGCCCGCAACCCGCTGCACCCGTTGCACCCGCTGCACCCGCTGCACCCGCAGAGCCCATCACGCCCGGAACGTCCGCCCCCCACATGCCGCCACCGCAATGTGTCAGAACGAAGTCGTGTCACTTTATCTCGGCACAGTGCTCGGCGCGAATTACAATTTCCCTTACGCGAACTTCGGCCGAAAGGACTCGAATATGTACCAGACTCGAAAGATCGGCGTGATCGGCCAGGGCCACGTGGGCGCGCATGTCGCCAACAGCCTGCTGATGCAGGGTATCGCCGACGAGCTCTACCTGTGCGACATCAATGAGACGAAGGTGACCTCCGAGGTCCAGGACCTGCGCGACTCACTCAGCTTCGTGCCGTACAACACCAAGATCGTGAACTGCGGCGACCGCTACGAAGAACTCTCCTGCTGTGACATCGTTGTCAACGCCGCAGGCAAGGTCGCACTCGCCGCGACCAACCGCGACGGCGAGCTGTTCTACACCACCGACGCCGCGCGTACCTTCGCCAATCGCGTCGTCGACGCCGGGTTCGACGGCATCTTCGTGAGCATCTCCAACCCCTGCGACGTCGTGTGCACCGAACTCTGGCACCTGACCGGCTATGATCCCAAGAAAATCATCGGCTCGGGCTGCGGTTTGGATTCAGCGCGCCTGCGCACCGAGATCTCCAAGCAGATCGGCATCTCGCCCAAGTCCATCGACGCGTACATGATCGGCGAGCACGGCTTCAGCCAGATCGGCGCGTTCGAGGCGGCGACCATCGCCGGCAAAAAGCTCAGCGAGCTCGAGGCCGAGAACCCCGAGAAGTACGCGTTCGATCACATGCAGATCGAGGAACTCGCACGCAAGGGCGGCTATGTGACATACGCCGGCAAGCAGTGCACCGAGTACGCCGTTGCCAACTCCGCCGCGCGTGTCTGCGCCGCCGTTCTGCACAACGAGCACGCCGTGCTCTCCGCCTCCACGCTCATGACCGGCCAATACGGCGAGGAGGGCATCTTCACCTCGCTGCCGTGCGTGATCGGTGCTGAGGGCGTCGAGGAGGTCTACACACTCGATCTTTCCGAGCGCGAGCTCGAAGGCTTCCACAAGAGCTGTCAGCACATCCGCGACAACATCGCCCAGCTTGATTGGTGGGACGAGGCAGCCTGGAACGCCAAGTAGCCGCGAGACGCGCCTCACGCGACGAGCGGCATCATGATGATGATCATCGCGAAGCCCAACAGGTCGGTCGGTGAGAACACGACGCCGATCCACAGTGTGCTCAACACCGTGGCGGAAATGGGTTCGACCGTGGAGAGCATCGCAGTCTTGAGCGATCCGATCTCGTGCACACCCTGCATATAGAAAAGGTACGAGCACCAAGTGCCCAAGACCACAAGCGCGCCGAAGACCACCCAGCACGAGATGTCGAACGAGGCGACGGCCTGCCCCCAATCGGGCACGAACGGAGCGGCGATGAGACCGACCAGCAGCATGGCCCAGCCATTCACCGCCGAAACACCGTAGGTGGAGAGGATCTTGCCGGGAAACACCGCAAGGCCGGCCCCTCCCAAAGCGGCGAGCAGGCCGAACGCGAGACCCGCGGGCGGAAGCGCCATCTGCGAGGGGTCCCCGCCGGTGGTGATGAGAAAGGTGCCGGCGAGTGCAAGGACCATGCCGATGACCTCGCGACGCTTGGGCGCTCGTCGGCCGATCACACACGCAACCGCCGCAACGGGCAGAAGCTGCAGGCTCTGCAGGACCGTTGCCGTGGCGGAATTCGTCGCCTGGATGGCCATGAGGTAAGAGAACTGGTTGAGAAACAGCCCCGCGCCCGCGAAAAGCAGCAAATCCCGCACAGCGGACTTGTCGCGCAGCAGCTCAAAGGGACGGCGATCGCCGCGCGCAACGGAAAACAGCAGAAACAGGATGCCCGCGAGGACCATACGCACGCTCATCACCCACATGGGGTCGATTCCGCTCGAGCGGAACAGATAGCTCACGGCCGTACCGGAAAAGCCCCACAGCGCGCCGCCCGCCAGGGCGCAGGCCACACCGCGCAGGTTCATGTGATACGACCCGGCACGCGATGCCGTGCCGGCGTGCGCCTCCGCCATCATCCATCCCTCCGTCTTCGGCAACCGAATCTTTGATCGCCACCCATCATGTCACATCGCCCACCTCGCATGACGTCGAAATGCGCACTCCCCTTGCACTACACGCAATTCCCGCTTTCCCGTGTCGTCCGGCACCCGTGCAGAACAATGAGCCCGGCCCGAACGCATCGTTCAAGCCGGGCGACCCCATGCCCCAGAAGCGCCTGAGGGGAAGCACTCGGGGCGTCATATGGCCTCTCTTAGGCGAGGAATCCGAAGAACGCGCCGACCAGGGCGATCGCAATCGTCATGAGCAGGATGCCCGTCGCCTTCATCCCCTTCTTGAGGCAGCCGAACATGAGGAACACGTACAGCAGCGAGAGCAGGGACGGGAAAATCTGGTCGAGATAGGACTGCATCTCGAACGTGGTCTCGCCGATGGTCATCGCCAGAGGGGTGGACAGCGCCACCATGCTCGCGCTCATGCCGCCGATGACCATGAGGCCGACGATCGTCGCGCCCTTGCTGAGCTTTTGCAGGATCGCCCCGCCGCGAGCGCCCTCGACCAGGCTAGTGCCGGACTTGTAGCCGAGCATGGTCAGGAAGTAGCGGATGATGATGTGGGGGATGTTGAAGATCAGCAGGAACAGGATCGGGCCCAGCGGGCTTCCCTGCTGGCACAGGGAGATGCCGATGCCGCTCGCGATGATGCGCAGCGTGCCCTGGAAGAACGAGTCGCCGATGCCCGCGAAGGGCCCCATAAGGCCGACCTTCACGTTGTTGATGATGGAAGTGTCGAACTCGGGGTTCTCGCTGGCCTCGCGCTCGAGGGCTGCGGACACGCCGGAGATGGCGCCCACCACGTGGGGCGTGGTGTTGAAGATCGCCATATGGCGAGTAAGGGCAGCGGCGCGCTCCTCCTTGGTGTGCCAGAAGCGCTTGATGGCGGGCCACATGGCAAGCGCGAAGCCGAGGCCCTGCTGGCGCTCGTAGTTGTAGCAGTTCTCCAGGAAGAACGAGTTGACGAACAGCTCCTTCACGAGCTTCTTGTCGTCAGTGGAAAGCGTGGTTTTCTCGCTACTCATCGAACAGGTCATCTCCCTCGTCAACAGCGGCAGCCTGAGTGCCCGCGGAACCGTTTTCATACGCCACGATGAACGCGACGCCGACGCCGATGATGGTGATGGCCATGATCGGCAGCTTGAGATATGCGAAGAGCACGAATCCGAGCAGGAAATAGATGAAGTTGCGACCGTTCATCATGGGCTGGAGCAGCAGCGCGAAGCCCACGGCGGGGATCATGCCGCCCGCAAGGGTCAGTCCGCTCATGATAACCGGCGGGATCGCCTCGACGAACGAGGTGACGGCGGGGGCGCCGAGCAGCACCGCGATGAAGCCCACCAGGAAGTACATACCGCTCTGCAGCATGAGGCCGCCGAAATTGAGGGCGTGCATTCCGCGGATGTTCGCATCGGCGGCGAGCTTCATGGCGAAGTCCATAAACCAGCTGCGGACGATGAAGAGCGCAACCTTGATGGACTGGGCCAGAATCGAGATGGGCAGGGCAAGCGCGAGGGCGGTCTCGGTACCTTTACCGGATATGATGGCGAACGCCGTGCCCAGGCCGGCACCCACGATGACGTCCGGCGGAACCGCGGCGCCGATCTGCATAGCGCCCATGAACACCAGCTCGAGGCTGGCGCCGACGACGAGACCCGTCGCCAGGTCGCCCAAGACAAGGCCGACCAGCGGCGCCACGACGAGCGGGCGCATGACCATGCACGTTCCGCCCATCTTCTCGAGGGTCCAAGCGATGGCCATGACCAAACCGACCATGATCGCTTCGTACATAGGAACTCCTTCCCCTTTACTTCCGGCAAACCGGATTGATGCCTGATTTCAAATGCCTGGATTAGAACTTCTCGCGCAGATGTTTGTAGGACTGCGCCGTCGTCGAGGGGACCTCTTGGACCTCGATTTCGATGCCCATGGCGTCGATGTCGTCGAGAGCCGCCACGTCCTCATCGCTCACATACACCATGCGAGAGAACAGGCGCTTGCCCTCCCCGGAGGCCATGCCTCCCAAATTGACGAGCGGACGGTCGGGAATGAGGTCGAGGAGCCGCTTGACCGTCTCCGAGTCGGGGCATACCACGAACACGCGCATGCTCTCCAGACGGGGGTTCTTGAGCAACTCCGCGGCATCCTCGACGGTGCGCACGGCGAGCTTGACGCCCTCGGGGCAGCACATCTTCATGATCTGCTTGCGCATCGGGTCGTTCGCCGCCGCATCGCTCGCGATGACGATCGCGTTGAAATCGAGCTTCGACTTCCAGCTGAATGCAACTTGACCGTGCAAAAGCCTGTCGTCGATTCGGATTCTCTGAATCATGGATAAATCCTTTCCCATTCAGGCGTGAAACGCCTACAGCTCCTTCGAGATGTACGCGCTGATACCCGCATTGAGCCTGCGCGTGAGGTCCCGCCCGTGGTCATCTGCGAGGCGATACGCGAGCACCTGCGCGAACGTAAGGTGTTCCAAGGCACCGAACAGCTCGCTCGCCTCCTCGAACACGAAGTCCCGCGACCCCGTTCCGACACCGCCCACCAAGGCGCAGAAGCCGATCTCTTCGTTCAGGAACGTCGCGATCGCGCGCGCCTTGTCGGCGTCAGCCCCCTTTCGGGCGAAGATGAGGTACGCGCCCGAAGCGTCGAAGGCATTTTGCGGACCGTGGATGATCTCCTCGAGCTCGAAGCTGCGCGTGACCATCGGCACCATCTCCATCGCCTTGATATCCGCCTCGCGGGCAACCGCCCACAAGTCGTCGGAACCAGCGCACATCAGGTAGTCGGCGCGCATGAGGGAGAAACGGTGCCGGTCGTACCAGGCGAGCGCCCGATCCATTCGCTCGGGCATGACGCCGATGACGGACAGGATCTCATCGTCCATCTGAGACGCTCCGGCCTCTGAAACGGTCCCCGACTCGATCCCCATCGAGATGGCGAGCTGCCAGCAGCTCAGAATCGTCGTGCAAACGCCGACCGTTCGATAGAGGAACCGTTCCTCGCCGCACCCCATCTCGATTGCGACATCGGAAGCCGCGGCGATGGGTGATTCGACGTCCGCGGTAATCGAGCACACCGTGCAGCCCGCCTCATGCAGCTTCTCAACCGCCTCGTACACAAGGCGCGTCGCACCGCCCTGGCTGATTACGACATACAGTGCATCGCGGTCAAAAGAAGTCGCGTACGAGGTGAACTGGTTCGGGAACACTGGCTGCGCCTCGATGCCCAGGCGATCGAACAGCGGGCAGGCGGCAAGCGCCCCGTTGTAAGAGGATCCGCTGCCGATGAAGACCGCGCGCTTATACCCGCGTCCGGCGATCACATCCATAAGCGAGTCCATGCGCTCGCTTCGAGACCGCACCATCGATTCGAGGATCGGCGGAATCGAGGCGATTGAATCCAAAAACGTCAATGCTCCTCCTTGCCACTATCAGATATCAGGACAATGCGAGGTGTTTCTCGCGTTGCTGGTGATATTGATAGAACAATTTGATTCTATTTGCAATGACATATTGGTGGACTATCGGTTTAATTGTCATGTTTTATCGGTAAGCGGTAGCACGGCGCGAGGCATTCGGACGACTAAGCACCTCCAACCTGCCGATACATTTCGCTTTTCCCGGGCTTTTTGACAACATACATCTCGAGACCTTCACGCCTGATACCGCTATCCACCGGTTTTAAGCCATTTATCGGCAGCTCGGATAATGTGAACCCCCTGCATTGCATTCTCGTCTACCATATAAGACGTTTAGGAGGATTTGTCATGTCAAAGATTTCAAAATACCAAGTCGTCGAGCGTGCCATACGCGACGCCATTATCGACGGAACCCTCAAGGTCGGCGATCAGCTCATGACCGAAGAGGAGCTCTGCGCGCGCTTCGGCTTTTCCCGCACGACCATCGGCAAGGCACTCGACAACCTCCGCGCACACGGCTATATCGAACGCGTCGCCGGACGGGGGACGTTCGTCAAAGCGGCGCACGTGGAAAAACAGGCCGGAAGCTCAAGCAGCTTCACCGAGGACATGGCGTCCATCGGTCTCAAGGCCGGCGCGAAGCTCATATCGTATGAAGTGCTTCGCGCGCGCGACGTGCCCGAGATCGCAAAGCATCTGCACGCCGATGAGAACGAACTCATACACCACTTTGTTCGCCTGCGCACGGGCGACGAGCGCCCCGTCGCGATCGGCTACACCTACATCCGCGGAAGCGTCATCCCCGCAGTCGACATCGAAAGCCTCGACGGCTCCTTCTACGCATATGTTCGTTCCCTGGGAATAGAGATACATCCCGCCGAGCAGGTGCGCATTTGTGCGGTCCTGCCGAGCGATGAGCAGCTCGAGCTCCTCGAAGCGAAGGAGATCGCCCTTCTTAGGTCCTCGCATGTCAACTGCGCCGTAAAAGACGGGTCGACGGCACCCTTCGAATACACGGAGACCTATTACAACAGCGACATGTTCTCGTTCACCGCGCAAGACCCCCAGGCGACCGCCACCCCCCAGTGGTAACGACGGGGAACCGGACGTACGGCCCGCCTCCGCTCGGGGGCGGCACCTACCGCACGCTCGCCTCGTAATCGGCGATCGCAGCAAGGAAGGCCGCCCCATATGCGTCAGCCTTCTTCTCGCCGATGCCGGGAACGTCGAGCAGTTCCTCTCGCGTGGCCGGCTGGTGGGGCGGCCACGTGGACGAGCCGCTGCCCACCGCGGCGCCCGACCCGGACAAGCCCGCCCGCCTGCTGTCCAAGCAGGCCCGCCGCCAGGAGCAGTCCGGCCTGCAGCAGGACGACGGCAGGTAATCCCCGCATATCTCATATGACGGCGCTCTGCCGAAGCGCCGTCATATCGAGCACTTTTGCCTACAGGACGAAGCGGTACCTGCTGCCCACGTAGTACTGGCGGCCGATGCACACGGGATTGTCCTCGTCGTCGGCGAAGCAGGCATTCAGGAAGAGCAGCGGGTCGCCCGCCGAGATCGCCAGCCTCGACGCCTGCTCCTGCGTGGCGCGAACCGCCTCGACTGTGCGCTGGGGCGTGCGCGTGGGACGATGGCCGCCTACCCGCGCGATGCTATCGAACAACGAAGCGTCCTCAAGGTCCATAGTGAGAAGCTCCTGGTAACCCTCATAGGGCAAGAAGACGTTCTCCTCGAAAATAGGTTGTCCGTCGGCGGTTCGGATGCGCTGGATGTAAAGAAGTAGCGCCTGCTCGTCGAGGCCGAAGAACTTGGCCTCCTCCGAACGCACGGGAACAATGAGGCGGTTGATCACGTGGGCGCCGGGCACCATCTCGTTATCGCGGCAGACGTCGGTGAAGCTGCGCGCCACGGTGTACTGCAAAAGGCGCCGGTTAATGTGGGGCGTGCTCACGAAGGTGCCGCGTCCCTGCTGCTTCACGAGATAACCCTCGACGCAGAGGTCCTCGACGGCGCGACGCACGGTGATGCGGCTGACGCCGTACTTAGAGGCGAGCTCGGGCTCAGAGGGAATGCGCTCCTTGGGGAGGTATTCGCCCTCCTCGATAGCACTTTTGATCTCTTCAAAAATCTGCTGGTAGAGAGGTGCGTTTTTAGCGTTGGCCATGGGTCCGCCTCAAATATACATGTATATAACGTTATAAGTATAACCTTTTTTATGATGTTTTAAGCTGAGACACACACGGTGCGCAAAAAGCACGCTCTCCCGCGCAACGCGGCCCACGTTGCACGCCGCTCGACAAAGCGCACACCTATGCGGCAACCTCATTGAGCAAGTCCCACAGCGAGTCGATGATACGGTGCGCCTTTGACTGGTCCAGGGAGACGCCCTCATGGGGGCGCAGCGCGAGCGTGCGGCACCCCGCGCGCAAACCCGCCTCGATACCAAGTGGTGAATCCTCAACAACCAGGCACTCCTCGGGCGACACGCCCAAGATCTCCATCGTTCGCAGGTACACCGCCGGATCGGGCTTGAACGCCGAAACCTCGTGACCGCTTACCGTTGCAGCAAGACAGTCGCGCAAATCGGCCGCTTCGACGAGCTCCTCGATGATGCGCTTCTCCCCTGAGCTCGCGATGGCACTCGCCACGCCCCGCTCCCGCAGGGCCTCCATGACCGGCTTGGCGTCGGGGTTTTTGAGCTCGTCATACGGAACCGGATGCTCCTTCATGTAGACCTCGACGTACTCGCGCCTGAGCTCCGCTCGGCGCTGCGCGTCGTCCGGCTCGAAGTACTCCCACACGTAGATGTCGTTCGTGCCGGAGAGGTCGGGGATTTCGTCGAACACAAAGCCCTTGGTCTCCAGATACGCGCAGCGACGGCGGTTGTAGAACCATTCGGTGTCCACCAGGACACCGTCCATGTCGAACAGCACTGCCTTGATCATGCCATCCCCCTTCGTTGCCGGGGCGCATACCCGCCCCTTGAAAAAAGGGACGGCCCGCAAGGACCGCCCCATCCGAGTCGTTCTCGCAATCGCCGCGGCCCACGGTTCCGCAGCTCGATCGCAGCAATCGGGCGCAGTGCCGATTAGTAGGTGAGCTTCCACATGTAGCGACGCTTGGTCAGCGGGTGCTGACGGGCCTCGGCGATCTTGTTGCCGTAGACGCGCATAACGGCAAGGTGCAGCAGCGGGTTGAAGTAGGTCACGACGCTCGCCGGCACGGCGTCGGCCAGGCCGTAGTCCTTGGCGTCGATGAGGGCAACCTTGGCACCCATACGCTCCAGGAAGGTGAGGGCGCGGGCGTCCATCGGGCGGGTGGCGCCGTCGGACATGAAGAACACGTAGGGCTTACCAGGGGTGGTCACCTCGAACGGGCCGTGGAAGTACTCGCCGGTGTTGTAGGAGGCGGCGTCGATCCACTGCATCTCGGTGAAGAGGAAGGCGGCGTGGGAGTAGGCCATCTTCTCGGAAGCGCCAGATGCCATGAAGTAGATCATCTCATCGTCCTTGAAGTCCTGTGCAAACTGCTCGGCGACCTTCTCGGCCTGCTGGGCGGACTTCTCGCAGAGCTCAAAAACGTTGGTCAGACCGGTGACCATATCCTCGTAGTGGTCATAGCCCTCGGTCTGCTGCAGGATCTCCAGAGCAAGGGCGATGGCGTAGCCGGGCTTCTCGCACTTGGCGGCGAAGTTGGCGTGGAAGCCGTGGACGATCACGTGGTCGACGCCCTCGGTGAGGGGGGAACCGGCCTTGTTGGTGAGGGCGACGACCGGGCAACCGTGCTTCTTGGCGGTCTTGTTGGCCTCGACAGTCTCGGGCGTGGAGCCGCCCAGGGAGCAGGTGATCACAAAGGTGTGCTCACCAACCCAGGAAGGGGTGTCGTAGTTGAACTCGTTGGCGGTGAAGATCTGAACGTTCAGCTTGTCCGTGTTGTTGGCCAGGAAGTACTTGGCCGGGTACAGGTCGGACATGGAGGCGCCACAACCGACGAAGGCGACGCTGTGGATCTCGTGCTTGGACAGAACGTCGGCGACAATCTGCTTGGGGAGGCTGAGGTCAATCTCGTACATTACGTGCTTCCTTTCGTATGTGTGCGTCACCCTATGTGACGCATTGATACCGTTGGATGGGCCGGACGGCGCAGTTCATAACCCGCCCGGTCCCATGGCTGAGGACGGCTTAGGCGAGGACGCCCAGAGCAGAGAGGGCGATACCGCCCACAATGGCGATCACGAGCAGGCCGCCGGTGTTGACGCCCTTCTTGATCAGCCAGTACATAAGGCCGGTAAGGGCCAGGGGAATCATGTTCGGCATGATCGAGTCCAAGATGTCCTGGATGACCACGGTGCCCGCGGAGAAGGTGACGGGGGTCGTGGCGCCGATGAGGGTCGCGATCATGGCGCCCACGGACATGAGGCCCACGATGCCGCAGACGTACATGAGCTTGTCCATGGTGTTGCCACCCTGAAGCTTGCCCAGGTACTCATGGCCGCCCTGGTAACCGATCTTCGCGGCGAACCAGGTGATCAGCGCGGAGGGCACGATGGAGATGAGCATGGCAAGGATCGGGCCCATGATGGAGCCCTGCTGGGCAAGCTGCACGCCCAAGCCGAAGGCGATGACGCGAATGGTGCCCTGGAAGAAGGAGTCACCGATGCCGGAGAGCGGACCCATGAGGGAGGTCTTGATCGCGTTGATGGAATCGGGGTTCAGGGACTCGGGGTCCTTGGCGTACTGCTCCTCCATGGAGGCGGACAGACCGAGGACGAAGGCGCTCGTCTGCGGGGTGCAGTTGTAGAACGCCATGTGGCGACGATAGGCCTCTTTCTTGGCCTCGAGCTGCTTGGGGTCGTTCTCGTCGGGGTAGCAGCGGTCGATGGTGGGCACCATGCCGTACAGGAAGCCCATGTTCATCTGGCGCTCGTAGTTCCAGGAGTCCTGGATGGCCCAGGAACGCCAGAAGAACTGCCAAATCTTCTTGGTGAGCGAAACGTCGGTGGTGGTCATCTCGGTGGTTTCGGTAGCCATGACGTATTCCTCCTTACTCGTCGTCTTCAAGCGGGTCGTAGTCGGCGCCGGCACTCGCGGCGGCGAGCGTTCCGTTGTTGGCGTACTTGATGCTCATGAGCACCACGGCGAGGATGACGCCGAAGATGGACACGGCGATGACGGACAGGCCGAGGTAGGAAGCGAGCATGAAGCCCAGGAAGAGGAAGGGGGTCATGCCCTTGTTGAGCATCATAGAGAGCAGCAGCGCGAGACCGTAGGCCGTCAGGATCTTGGAGGCGACGTTCAGACCGTCGGTGACCCAGGCCGGGATCATGTCGACAATCATCTGGACCACATCGGTGCCCACGTAGACGGCGGCGAAGATGGGCAGGAAGTACATGAGGGAGTACAGGATGGTACCGGCCACGATGTGCATGCGGTACGCCTTCTTGAACTTGCCTTCCTCGATGGAGGCGTCGGCAACGTGGGTGAGCGCGGCGATGATGGAGCGGAACACGATGCCGAGCAGCTGACCGAGCACGGCAACCGGGATGGCGATGGTCATCGCGGTCTCAGCGGAGGCGCCGGTGAGACAGGCGAACGCGGAAGCGACGATGCCGCCCAGAACCATATCAGGCGGCACGGCTGCACCGACCTGCACGAGGCCCATGCTCACAAGCTCGACGGCGGCGCCGACGGCGAGGCCGGTGGGCACATCGCCCAAAACCAGACCGACGAGGGTGGCGCCGATGAGCGGCTGCTCAAAATTCAAGCGACCGAGCAGGCGAGAGTCGAGCATGCAGAAGACGCCGACGAGGCCAACGAGGATCGCGCTAACGAGCGTATCCATTACCTTTCTCCTTTCAGTGGATGCATATCCGATCCCCTACTGCGGGGCACATGCCGAAACTTAGAACGAGGTGATATCCGTGCGGGGCTGCGTGGGGGTCTGCTGCTCGTAGACCTTGACGCCCAGGTCGATGATCTTCTGCGCGTCGGCCTTCTCGGCGGCGTCGAGGAACACGGAGCTGTCCTTGCCGCCCACCGGCTCGGCGCCGTCGTGGTTGGCGGCCGCGCCGAAGTTGACCTCGGGCAGCTTGTAGGAAGTGAGGAACTCGAGCATCTCGTGCACGTTGCCGAAGACGAACATGACGTTTTCGCCCAAGGTGTTGAGCTTCTCCATCTTGGAGAGGGCCTTCTCAACGGTGTAGACGTTCAGGTACACGCCCGCGGGCTTGGCGAGCTTGAGCGCGCCCTTCTTGATCTCATCGTTGGCGGCGGCGTCGTCGACGACGATGATGCGCTGGGCGGCAACGCTGTTGACCCAGGAGAACACGACCTGGCCGTGGAGCAGGCGGTAGTCGAGGCGGGCGAGGACGATGTTCGCCTTGCCGCCCTTCCCGGCGACCGCGCACTTCTTGGCGGGGGTGGCCACGGGCTCCTCGGGTTCGGCGCAGTTCACCAGGCCGGCGCGGGCCTCGCGCACGATGGCGCGCAGCTCGCTGGAGGACAGCGGGCCGGCGGACACGGCGAGAGAGAACACCAGGGGCATGTTCATACCGCCGATAACGGTGATCTTTGCGCCGTTGTTCATGAGCTCGACCACCGAGTTGTTCACGCTGCTGCCGAGCATGTCGGTGCAGACGTACACGGCGTCATTCTCGTCGAACGACTCCACGAGCCGTTCGACCTCCTTCGAGACGGGCTCCTTGTCGTCGCGGGCAAGCGTCACCACATGGACGTTCGGCACGTCGCCGAGCACCATCGAAAGGGTGTCGCGGGCGCCTTCGGCGAGCCCGCCGTGCGATGCCAGAATAATCTGATTCATCACTCCTCCTTAAGTCGTTATGGTCATTATAGATGTCTCACATGTCTTGTGAACACAAATAGTTTAAACGGTCAAAATGGGGCACAATATGCCGCTTGCGGAGCGAAATCGACCGTTCACCTGCATGAAATCAAGGAGAAACCTGCCGCTTACCGCCAGTTAACGCGGCGCAACCCACGTCTGCCAGTCGCCGCTGTTGACGAAGTCGTTATAATCGGCGATCTTCTCCTGCTGCCAAATGCGCCCGTTGAACGCCATGGACTCGTGCCACAGACGCACCGCCGCGCTCGACCGCACACGGGCAAAGTCCATATTCATGGCGACTATGGACAACAGAACGAGACAGATTCCCGCCACCTTGACGAGGTCTGAGCTCTCGCCATACATCAGGATTCCCACCAGCACCGTCGCCACCGTTTCGAACGACGCGACGACCGGCACCTTCGATGCCTCAAGCCCCAGCGAGAGGCCGCTCATATAGAAGATGTAGGCAAGTGCAGTGGGTATTAAGCCGAATCCGAATAGCAGCAGGATGAATTCCGGGCCGAACGCGCCCGCGATCTCCGCCCAAGGTCGCGCAATCGCCAGCATGGTAGCGCCACCGAACATGAACCCGTAAAACGTCACTGCGAGCGGATGCATCTTCTCGGTCGCGATCTTGCTGAATACCGCCAGCAGCGCGCCCATTAAACCGGCAAACACTCCAGCGCCCACGCCCAGCAGGGAAAACTGCATACCTGCAAAATTCCCGGACGTGACGGCCAAAAGGCAGCCGGTGATATTCAACGCGACCGACAGCAGCTTGCCGCCCGTCACACGCTCGCCGTACAGCACCCTACCAAACACCACCCCAAAGACCGGCGAGGTGTACAGCAGAACCGATGCGGTGGACATGCCCACCTCGCCCATCGAGATGTAATACCCGAGGTTGGCAAACGCAAGGCCCAAGATACCCACGAGGGCACACGCAAACAGGGTGCCCGGCATGGCGCGAAACAACGAGAACGCCGAGTGCCTCTCCCCTGCCGGGGTTCGGACGCCGCGCATACCCATAACCACGAGCACGGGGGCGAGCAGTGCCGCCCCCATCAACAGACGCAACGCCGCGATACTTGCCGAGGTGAGGCCGAGTGCCGAGAGGCTCTTCACGAAGATGCCGATGCTGCCCCACATGAGCGCTGCAACCAGCACCATCGCATATCCCTTTTTCGCCTGCATGGCATCCGCCCTTCCTCGATACTTCATTCCCCCAACTATAGCAGACGTCATACTCGTTATAGATGTATTTTAGTAGTCAAGCTTCCACATATAGCGGCGCGTCATATAGTCCTTGTGCGTCACCGCCGAGAGCGCGCGCATGTACACGTTGTTGAGGATGGGCGAAAAGACCAGGTGGTTGAAGTACTCGCTCACCGAGTCCTTGATGTCGTTGAGACCAAGCTCCTTGGCGTCGAGCTGGTACACGCGATCGCCGCCGTACTGGTCGACGAAGCGGATGCCGCGCTCATCGTTGGCGCGCTGGCGCCCCACCGAGATGAGCTGGAACAGCGAGGTGCGCTTATCCAGGATCTCGAAGGGACCGTGGAAGAAGTCACAGGTGTTGATGGTGCAGGAATCGATCTGCAGCATCTCCTGCACGTTGCAGATCGAGAACACGTACGCTGCGCCGTACAGCGGTCCCTGGGCCATGACGTTGATGCAGGGCCTGTCCGCGTTCTGCTGCGCCCACGCGGCGGCCAGCTGCTGGCAATAATCGAACGCCTTGCGGTAGATGGGGTCGACGAGGTCGAAGGCCGCCATCGCCGTCTCGTACTCGGCGTACCCCTCCGTCTGCTGCACGAGTTCCATGGCGATCATCATCACCACGGCGGAGTTGGTGTGGCCCATGTTCGACTCGTCCACGGCGAGGCTGTCATACTGGACCTTGTAGTCGCACACATCGGTGAGGCGGGACTCGTCCACATACACGCCGATCGTTACGGCGCCGCGCTCATGCGCGACCTCAGCCGCGACGATGGTCTCACGCGTGCCGCGCATGGACACGGCGACGACCAGGGTATTCTCGTTCACATACGCCGGGGTGGCGTGCACGAACTCGTTGCTCGTGTAACTGGAGGAGACAACCTTGGTCGCCTCGTGCTCCATGAAGTACTGGGCCGGATAGTTCCCGCCGTTGGATCCGCCTGCACCGACCCACACCACGCGCGTGATGCCGCCGGCATCCTTCTTGCTCTCGAGAATCTGCGCGACGACGTCCTGCACCTGCTCCTGCTTGGTCATGCCCGTTCACCTTTCTTTGGCATGTACGATACAAGTTAGGTATACGTCCAATACATAACATGTACCGACCATTCACCGTAAACGGTAGTTTATTCGCTGCAAACGGTATATCTTGATACTATTTACGCCAAACATAGCTCAATTCTATGCCCAAACTTATATCTTATTGTGATGGTAGTCGATACAAGTTTTCCGCAGGAGGTCGACATGAACATACGAAGCGACTCGAGCACCCACCTCTACATGGAGCTCGCCGCGACGATCAGAAACCGCATCGTGGGGGGAGCGTATGAAAACGGCTCGAAACTCCCCTCGGAATCGGAGCTCATGGCGGACACTGGCTATTCGCGCAGTACCGTGCGGCACGCGCTCAAGGTGCTCGTCGACGAGGGGCTCGTCGCAACGCAGCGCGGGCGCGGGGCATTCGTGACCCACGAGGCCAAACCCCATGGCGAGGACCTCTCGTTCTCGAGCTACACCAAGATGATGGAGCACAGCGGCGGCAGGGCGGAGACGCGCACCGTCGACGCCTGCATGGCGCGCGCCGCGGGCGTGATCGCCAAATTCTTCGACGTTTCCCCAGGCTCTCCCTTGGTGAAACTCGTGCGCATGCGGTATCTCGACGACGCCCCGCTCTGCCTCGAGACCACGTACCTCATGCCGGAATTCTCGCCGCTCATAGACGAGAACCTCGACGGTTCCCTTTACGCACTGCTGCAGGATGGGTTCGATCGCACCGCAGGCCGAGGCCACAAAGCGTTCGAGGTGTGCTTCGCCAAGCAGAACGAGGCGTTCCTCCTCGACGTCCCGCGCGACACTGCCCTCATGCTTATCACCGACTACGTGTACGATACGAACGGCGAGCCACTCCACGTCTCGAAGCGCGTCCAGCGTACAGACCGCGCCAAATACGTCGAGCCCATCGGGTAGCCAGCCAAAGGGGCCGTATGCCGAGCGGGTTCGACGTGTTCACGGCGACGCTCGGGTACTCGAGGCTGCACAAGTTCAGCCGGAAAAGCCCCACAGTGCGCCGCCCGCCAGAGCACACGCCACACCGCACAGGTACATGCGGCATGAACCGTTATGCCCGTCCGTTCGGCCTCCATTGACCATCCCTTCTTACGCTCCGGCCCACTTCGTTTGACACCAATAATGTCACATTCGAGCTGTACGCCCTACCGCACGCTCGCCTCGTAATCGGCGATCGCAGCAAGGAAGGCCGCCCCGTATGCGTCGGCCTTCTTCTCGCCGATGCCGGGAACGTCGAGCAGTTCCTCTCGCGTGGCCGGCCTCTTGCGACACATGCCCCGCAACGTGGCATCCGAGCAGATGATGTAGGCGGGAACCTGATGCTCGTCGGCGAGCTCTCGACGCAGATCGCGCAGCTCCTCGAACAGCTCGGCATCATCGCCCACGCGCGAGCGGGCGTCCAACGCCGCCTCCTCACGCACCAAATCGACGGCGCGCCGCGCACGGCTGGCCGATTTGGTCTTCGAGGCGCGTTTCTTCACGGTGAAGGCAAACTCGCCCGCATGCTGCGGCGCCAGGGCCTCATCGGCGCGAGGGCCGAGGCCCACCACCGGGAAGCGCCCCTGCGACTGCACCAGGTACCCGCAGCCCACCAACTGGTCCACGACCTCCTTGATGCGCTTGAGAGGGACCTCGCCCACAGCGCCGTACCCGGGAGCGTCAAACAAGTTGAACTGCCGGATCTTCTCGGTATTCGCACCATGCAGCACATCGGCAACGAGCGCCTTGCCAAAGCGCCCACCCGTCGCGGCGACCATCCGCAGGGCGGAGAGCGCGACGTCCGTCACATCCTCGACCTCGTAGTGCGTCAAACAGTTGGAGCAGTTTCCGCACCCCTCAGATGACGAGGCCCCGCCGGTCTCGATGCCAAGAGCCCCCTCGTCGCCGAAATACCGCAGGATGTAGGCGCGCAGGCAACCGGTCGTTTGGCAATAGCCCTCCATCTGGGCGAGCAGGCGATAACGGTTCTGACGCGCAAACTCGCGCTCCTCCGGGCCCAACGTGTCGTCCGGCACATCCTTCTCGATGAAAAAGCGACGCAGGCTGAAATCATGCCCGTTCCAAAGCAGATAGCACGCCGCCGGATCACCGTCGCGCCCCGCGCGGCCCGCCTCCTGGTAATACGCCTCGATGCTCTCCGGCACGTTGTGGTGGATCACGTAGCGCACGTTCGGCTTGTCGATGCCCATGCCAAAGGCGTTCGTAGCGACCATGAGCGGCGCGGCGTCGGCGATAAAGGCCGCCTGCTCGGAAGCGCGATCCTGTTGCCCCATACCCGCGTGGTACCGCGCGACCCGGATGCCGTGCGGCCCCAGGACACGGCCGAGCTCGTCGGAGAGTTCGTCCACCGCCTTGCGCGTCGCGCAGTACACGATGCCGCTCTCGTCCTTGTGGGCGAGCGCATAATCGCGGATCCAGGTCGCCTTGGCCTTGTCTCCCATCTCCTCCACGTTGAAGGAGAGGTTCGCACGGTCGAAGCCAGTCACCACCGACTGCGGCGAATGGAGCCCGAGCATCTCGGAGATGTCGTCGCGTACGCGGTTCGTCGCCGTGGCCGTAAAAGCCGCCACCACGGGGCGCTGGGGCAGCACGTCGATGAAGTCGGCGATTGCGAGATAGGAGGGCCGGAAATCCTGGCCCCATTGGGATACGCAGTGCGCCTCATCGACCGCGATCAGGGGCAGGCCCAATCCACCGGGCTGGGCCAGGCGCTGGGCGAATTCGACGAATCGAGGATCGGACAGACGCTCGGGCGCCACGTACATGATCTGATACCAACCCTCTGAGGCGCGCTTGAGCACCGTATTCTGCTGGGCGGGCGTGAGCGAGGAATTGAGATAACTCGGTCGGGCGCCGACTTCCTTGAGTGCGCGGACCTGGTCGCCCATGAGCGAGACAAGGGGCGAGATGACCAGGGTGAGCCCCTGCAACATGAGGGCCGGGACCTGATAGCAAATGGATTTGCCCGCGCCCGTGGGCATAACGCCCAACGCGTCCTCACCGCAGAGGATGGCAGAAACCATCCGCTCCTGACCCGGACGGAAGGAGTCGTAGCCAAAGTACTGTTTGAGTGTCTGCTTTGCCCCGTCTATCACGCGCCGCACCTTTCGCTTTCGATACCGCACACGATGATAGCCGTTCGTGCAGACAGTGTATCGTAGCTTGAATCGTCGATTTGGCGATGATAGACTCACATTATCGTCGATACCGATAGAACCGGGGGTCGTCATGGAGCTGAGGGAATCCGACCGCATCGAATTCAAGCTCGAGGTAAACGAGCGCATCTGCAAGACGGTCGTGGCGTTTGCCAACACGCTCGGCGGCACCATCTACGTCGGCATCGACGATTTCGGCAATCCAATCGGCGTCCCCTCCGAAGATCTCGACGGCGAGATGCTCAGGCTCAGCAATCTCATCCATGATCTCGTCTGTCCCGAGATCATGCAGTTCGTATCAATAGAACCATATGATCTCGACGGAAAGATGCTCATCAAGGTCGGCGTCGACGTCGGCGACGAACGCCCCTACTATCTTTCGAACAAGGGACCCGTACCCGCCGGGACATTCACCCGCGTGGGGCCCGCGAATATCCCCATGTCTCGACGGGACATCCGACGCTTGATCCGCCTGGTAGACGGAGATTCATACGAGACGCGTCAGTCTCGCATACAGGACCTGACCTTCCATGAAGCGAGGCGCGCATTCGATTACCGCGGCATCCCCTTCGACGAGACCCGCTTCCAAGCCCTCGGTCTTTACTCCCGAGAAGGAGCCTTCTCCAACCTCGCGCTACTCATCTCCGACCAAAATCCCCATGAACTCAAGCTCGCCATCTTCAACGACGATGCGGAAACGGAGTTTCTCAACCGCCTGGAATGCACCGGTTCGATCCTCAAGCAGTTCGATGACGCCCTCCAGTTCCTCACATTCAACAATAACCTGCGCTCCTACTTCCCAACGGCGCAGCGCATCGACAAGTACGACTACCCCCTCGAAGCCGTGCGAGAAGGACTGCTCAACTGCCTGCTTCACCGCGACTACGATGAAGACACACCCACCTTGGTGAAAATGAACAGGACGCAACTGCGCTTCATATCGCGCGGAGACTTATTCGACATCAGCCTTGAACAGGCGATCATGGGCTCCTCGAACAGCAGGAACGGAGCCCTCGTGCAAATCTTCCACCGTCTGGGAATCGCAGAGGCGTACGGTTCGGGCCTGAGAAAGATCTTCAAGCTCTACGAACACGAGGAACTCCAGCCAGAGGTAGAGGCCAACGGCTTCTTCTATCTCACGCTGCCCAACTGCAACACGACGCGCAACCCGTATCTCAACCTCAGGAGCAACGAGGGACCCGGCCTCCGCGGGGATTACGACGCATTCAGGCGGCTCGACGACGAGGGGGCGCTGCCACCTGATGTCGCTCGCGCATTCCGCCCGCTACGAGAGCAGACGGAGAGCCGGTTGCGCGAGGCCAAGCGGTCCGACGGGCGCATCGCCGCGAGCCATGAAGCCGCCATCCCCTCGGACGAGAAGCGACCTCACGCCAGAAAGGTGGAATTGGACGCAAGGTGGACCGGTGACTCAACAGAACGTCTGATCCTCGAATACGCGCTCAAAACGGACGGTGAGCTCTCTCGCCAAGATGTCGAACACGTCCTTTCCTGCGGGCGCGACACGGCGCTCAAGGTCCTTAACGGGCTGGTCGAGCGTGGAATCATGGCGAAAGACGGTAAAGCGCGCGCAACGCGCTACCACATCATCGAAGCCAAGGGCGCGTGATACAATCGGCCCACACTTTTATCCAATCCCCACCTCGAAGGAGCTGCCGTGGCAAACGCCGTCGACGCACTCACCGATCGCGCGCTCGAACTTGCACGCCTCACGATCGTCCGCCGCATCATCACCGCGGTTGCCGTCACGGTCTCGGCGCTCATCCAGACATTCCTGATCCAGGCGTTCGTCCAGCCCGCCGACCTGCTGCCGAGCGGTTTCACCGGTGTGGCGGTCCTCGTCGACCGCATCACCGCGCTCGGCGGCGTACACATCGATACCTCGCTCGGCATGCTCGCGCTCAACATCCCCGTAGCCGCCATGTGCTGGAGCGGCATCAGCAGGCGCTTCGTCATCTTCTCGATGACCCAAGTCGCCCTGTCCTCGCTGTTCCTCAACATCTTCAACTTCGGCCCGTTTTTGGGCGACAAGATCATGCTCATCATCTTCGGCGGCGTGGTCTCGGGCCTGTCCATCGCCATCGCCCTCAAGGCCGGCGCCTCAACGGGCGGCACCGACTTTATCGCCCTGTGGGTCTCCAATCACACGGGCAAGACCATCTGGGGAGCCATCTTCGCCTTCAATTGCCTCATCCTGGTGATCTTCGGCCAGATATTCGGCTGGGACAACGCCGCGTACTCCATCGTGTTCCAGTTCATCTCGACCAAGACGATCGACAGCTTCTACCATCGCTACGACCGCGTGACGCTGCAAATCACGACGCGCCTGGCGGACGAGGTCATGACCGCCTACGTCAACCACTTCCAGCACGGCATCAGCTGCGCCGAGGTCGTCGGTGGATACAGCCGCGACAGGATGTACCTGCTTCACACCGTCGTATCGACCTATGAGAGCCAGGACATCATCAAGCTCGTATGCGACGTCGACCCCGGCGCCGTGATCAACGTGTTCCACACGCTCGACTTCGTGGGCGGCTGGTGGGGCGGCCACGTGGACGAGCCGCTGCCCAGCGCGGTGCCCGACCCGGACAAGCCCGCCCGCCTGCTGTCCAAGCAGGCCCGCCGTCAGGAGCAGTCCGGCCTGCAGCAGGACGACGGCCGCTAACCCAACGTCAAATCGCTCCGAATCGGTTGCATCCCCCGATAGATCTCCGCCTCAATTGGAGACGGCCTCAATTGAAGCGTCCGGCAAAGCGCGTGCAATGTCGAAATTGGCACGCCTCAACGCTGCATTTTTCGACATTGCACGCACACCTCGATCACGTCTCAATTGGTGCCTGTCCCCAAGTGAGACGCATCTCCGAACGAGGCGCTAGTCGTCGTCTCCCGAGGGGCCGAGCTGGATGAGGATCTCCAGCGCCGCCTGAACGGGCCCGATGCCGCCGTTGGAGACATCTGCGTTGATGCCGCGACCGATGCCGCTGCCATTGCCCGCCCCGACCTTGTACGGGACCGTGAACTTACGCGTCTTGGGAAATGCGATGGCCCCCAGCTTGGTGCGCAGCTCGAACGTAACGTCCTTGGGCACGTCGACACCCTGGTACGTGAGCTTGCCCGCGATGAGCGAGACGCTCTCGAGCCCGAGCCTGTCGGCGCGAATGCGGATACGCGTACGGTCGAACAGGTTCTGCGCGGCCTCGGGCAGCGCCCCGAATGTCTCCTCGCACTCCAGCTGCAGCGCGTCCACCTGCTCAAGCATGTCCGCGGCAGCGAGCTTTCGGTACACCAGCACGCGACGGTCGACCGCCGGAACGTACTCCTCTGCCAGGAAAAAGTCGGCTGGCAGGTTGATGGCAACGCACGACTGTTCCACGTCCGCACCACCCTCGCCGCGCGCCTCGGCCACGGCAGCCCCAAGCATCTGCGTGAACAGGTCGAAGCCCACACTCGAAAGATTGCCGTGCTGCTCGGCGCCGACGAGCGAACCCGCACCGCGAATCTCCAAGTCTCGCATGGCGATGCGCATACCGCTGCCCAGGTCCTGGAACTCGGAGAGAGCGGTGAGACGTGCCGTGGCCTCCTCAGTGAGCGGAAGCTCGCCCGGGAACATGAAGTACGCGTACGCCTGGGTTGCCGAACGACCGACACGGCCCTTGAGCTGATAGAGCTGCGCCAAGCCCAAGCGCTGCGAGTCCTCGATGATGAGGGTGTTCGCGCTCGAGTTGTCGATTCCGCTCTCCACGATGGTGGTGGCGATGAGCACATCGATCTTCTTGGTGGCGAACTGCACCATCACATCCTCGACCTCGCGCGGGCTCATCTTGCCGTGCGCCACGCCGATACGCGCCTCCGGCGCCGCCTCGAGCACGCGCTCGACGGCGTCGTCGATGGTCTTCACGCGGTTGGACACGTAGTAGACCTGGCCGCCGCGCCCAATCTCCAGACGAATAGCCGCGCTCACCACATCCGGGTCGTACTCACCCACATGCACAGCAACCGGACGGCGCCCGGTAGGCGGCGTGGTGATGAGACTCATGTCGCGCACCCCGCTCATGGCCATCTGCATGGTGCGTGGGATGGGTGTCGCGGAAAGCGTGAGCACGTCGATCTGCTCACGCATGTTTTTGAGCTGCTCCTTGTGTTGGACGCCGAAACGCTGCTCCTCGTCGATGATGACCAGGCCGAGCTCGTGCGGGTTCACATCGGCCGAGAGCAGGCGATGCGTGCCGATGAGCACGTCGACTTTACCCTCGGCAAACGCGGCCAGCGCGCGGCGCTGCTGCGCGGGCGTGCGGAAGCGAGAAAGCACCTCGACTTCCACGCCAAAGGGCGCAAAGCGCTCGAAGAACGTCTCGTAATGCTGCTGGGCGAGAATCGTCGTGGGGCACAGGACCATGACCTGACGCCCACCGTCGACGCACTTGAACGCGGCACGCAGGGCGACTTCGGTCTTTCCAAAACCCACGTCGCCGCAAAGCAGGCGATCCATGGGCTTGGTCGACTCCATGTCGGACTTGATGTCGGCAATGGCATCGAGCTGGTCGCGCGTCTCGTCGTACGGAAAGCTCTCCTCCATCTCGATCTGGCTCGCGCTGTCCGGCCCAAAGGCGAAGCCCGTGATGGAGCTACGGCGTGTATACAGATCGACCAGATCGAACGCGAGTTTCTTAGCGCTCTTGCGGGCCTTGGTGGTGGCGCGACTCCAGTCGGCGGTGTTGAGACGCGTGAGACGCGGGTTGTCGCCGTCGGGACCGACGTAGCGCGTGATACGGTCGACCTGCTCGAGCGGCACGTACAGCTTGTCGCCGCCCGCATACTCCAGCATGAAGTAATCGCGCTCCTTGCCGCCCACCTCCTGGCGGACGATTTCGGAGAACAATGCGATACCGTGCGTGGCGTGAACCACGTAGTCACCAGGCTTGAACGGGAACGTCACCTCGGTGATGTCCACGCGACGACGTGGGCGGCCGCGCTTGCCGTCCATGCGCGAATTGAGGTCGGCCAGACTGAACAGAGCCAAATGAGCCGAAGGTACCACCACACCAGACGGAATGGGGATGTCGACAAAAGTCACGCGACCGCGCGTGATGGTGGGCACGGCCACGGAGCCCTCCTCGAGGCCGCGCGCGTTGAGCGCATCGACATCTCGCTTGAGCAGGGAGACGGTCACGTCCGATCCCACACGGCCCGCGTTTTCCGGCGCCGCCTGCAGCGACTCCTCGAATGGGACGGAGAGATCGGTGAACGAGAGCTCCATCGACTCGCGCGCCCCGCGATCGGGGATGGCGAACACACAGGCATAGCGGTTGTTCACCACCTCCTGGATACGACTGACGAATCGGTTGTCGGAGCCTGACAACGCCGGCTGCTCGATCTTGAGCTCGGCCGTGACCTGGCCGCCGACGCGGATGAGGCTCACGTAATTCAGGCGCTGCTGCCGCCCGAAATCAAGTTCCTGGGGACGAACGTAGAGGCCGTCCAAACGCGTGACCTTCGCATCGGCGGCACGACGCTCAAGATCCTCGTACGCACGCGTGCAATCGTCGAACAACGACCGCGGCTCGGAAAGGATCACGAGCGCATCGCGGTGCACGTGCGCGAGCGGGCTCACCGTGCCCCCATACATCAGCGGCAAGAACCGCTCGAGTTCAGGTGTGACCACGCGCGCCTGCACGAGCTCGAGCAGCGCCGCAAGCTCCGTGTCATTCTGCGCGGGAAGATAAAGCGCCTCCGAGATGCGTTTCACCGCGTCATCGGTGAGGGCGAGCTCGCGAACGGGACTTATCTCGACCGACTCCTCATCGCCGATCGTCTGGCCGGTCGACGCCACCATGAGGCGGATGCGGTCGATCTCATCGCCAAAGAACTCGATACGCACCGGGGCCGTGGATTGGGCGGCCCAGATTTCGACGGTATCGCCCTGCACGCGGAAGAGGCCGGGGGCATCGGCTGCGTCGGCGCGCGTGTACCCCATGCCCACCAGGCGTGCAGGAACCTGCTCGAACGGAATCTCCTCCCCCACCGAAAAGACGGTCGATTGCCAATAACGGCTCTCGAGCGGCGGGACGCAGCGCAGCAGCGAACGCGCCGAGGCGACCATGATGCACGATTCGCCCTGGGCAACACGCGACATGGCGGCACAGCGAGCGGCGACCACCGCATCGTCCGGCTCGTTGCTTTTCCAGGGATAATCCTTGCGCTCGGGAAAACGGGCCACGTGCTCCGCGCCCACATACGCCGCAAGCGAACGGGCCGCCCGGTCTGCCGCCTCCTCGCCCGAAACGATATACACCGTGGGGCGCGGGGTGCGGGCAAACTGCGCCGCGACCGCAAGGGTGCGGCCGGATTGGGAAATCGCAAGCGTGGCATCTTCACCAGCGGCGAGGGCCGCCTCGATATCCTGAAGCGCTTCTGCGGTGTAGAGCTGCGCGGCTATGCGGTGAATAAGCATGAAGGGTGCCTCTCAACAAATCTCAATGGGCTATCCCAGTTTGGCGCTTGGGCAGATGTCGGCCAGCGGGCACTCGCCGCACAGGGGCTTGCGGGCGTCGCAGATCTCGCGTCCCAGCATGATCCACTGGTGATTCACGTCATTCCAGTACTCACGCGGCAAGATTTTGAGCAAGTCCTGCTCGGTTTTGAGCGGCTCCTTCTCATGCGTTTTGGGCGAGAGCTTGAGACGGTGGGCGATGCGGTTCACATGGGTATCCACCGCAATGCCATCGACGATTCCGTAACCGACGTTCAAAACGATATTGGCCGTCTTGCGCCCCACACCCGGAAGCTTGACGAGCTCCTTCATCTCGTTGGGAACCACACCGCCGTAATCGGCCACGATCATCTGCGCGCACGCGATGCAGTGCTTGGCCTTGGTCTTGTAAAAGCCGAGCGACTTGATGACGTCGGAAAGCTCCTCGTATGTCGCCCCGGCCATCTGCTCAGGCGTGGGCCAACGGCGAAACAACTCGGGCGTCACCTTATTTACCTGGGCATCCGTCGTCTGTGCAGAGAGCAGGACGGCGATGACCAATCTGAACGGCGTTTCATGGTCCAGGAAGCACTCAACCGGGCCATAGCGCTCGTTGAGCCTACGACATGTCTCGATCGCGCGCTCGCGCTTGGCCGCATTCGTCTCACGTGGCATGATTCGTGCACGCTCCTTGCTTACTCTTCGTCGTCCGCTACATCGCTGGATACATCCGAGATCTCGAGCAACTCGGCCGCCAGGGCGTCATCCTCCATCGCGGTGACGCTCTTGAGCTTGCGCTCAATCACATTCGTGCGGGTGTTGATGATGCTGTCGACAGTCTTGCCCGCCGTTTCGATCTGCCGAAGTGCGCGGCGCAACTCCGCCTGGTATTTGGGAAACTCAGCTTTCACGGCACTCAAGACCCTTTGGATCTCATCCGCTCTGCGCTGGAAGGCAAAGGTCTGATAGCTCATCTGCAGACTGTTCAAGATGACCGCCATGGTCGAAGGGCCCGCGATGTTCACCTGATAGTCGCGCTGCAGGCATTCGATAAGGCCGGGACGGTCCACCACCTCGGCATATAGCCCCTCGAACGGCAAGAACATGATTGCGAAGTTCGTGGTCTCCGGAACGCTCAGATACTTGGAGGAGATATCTTTGGCCTCGGCTTTGATCACCTGCTCGAGGGCTCGGCGCGCCGCTGCCACCCCTTCCGCATCGCCCGCCTCGATGGCGTCGCGCAAATGCTCATAGGTGTCCCCGGGGAACTTGGAGTCGATGGGCAGCCAAATGGGATCGCCGCCCTCGACGGGCAGCTTGACCGCAAACTCCACGCGCTCCGCACTGCCCGGCTTCGTGGCCACGTTCTCGGCGTATTGGTCCGCCGTCAGTATGTCCCGCAAGATCGCACCGAGCTGGACTTCGCCCAAGATACCGCGCGTTTTCACATTCGAGAGCACGCGCTTGAGATCGCCCACCCCCGAGGCGATGTTCTGCATGTCGCCAAGACCGCGATACACCGCCTCGAGCTGGCTGCTCACTTGTTTGAACGAAGCCCCGAGGCGGTCGTTGAGGGTGGTGGCGAGTTTCTCATCCACCGTGGCCCTGATTGCCTCGAGCTTGAGCTCGTTATCCCGACGAATAGCGCTGAGCTGCACGTCGACGGTCTCGCGGACCTTGTCTAGGCGCTGCTCCACCGCCCCGCGATTCTGCTCGAGATTCTGGGCGATTTCACGACGCGCCTCATCGGCCTTGGAACTCACCTGGTCGATCGCACGCACCTGCGAGTCGAAATGCTGCTGCTCGATGATCGAGGTGCTGGCCGCCTGGTTGAGCGTCGCCTGCGTCGTCGTGAGCACCTGGGAAAGCACAGATTGGACGGAGACGAGCGCTTCATTTGCGCGCGCCATCTGCTCGCTCGCCTCATCCATGCGCGAACGGCTGCGCTCGAGCTCACGATGTGCGCGCATCTGCATTACGATCGCCGTGGCCGCGCACACCGCAGCCGCAACGGAAGCCAACGCCGCAACCAGTTCCATGCCCATGCCATTGCCCTCACTCAAACGGCCAAATGCCCCACGAGGCGCCGACCGACCTAACATTCTCCCAAACCATCTTAAAGCAGTCGGCGAGTGCTTCCACGACTTCCTCGGGGCTAGCCCCACTCAACACGAACGTCAGCGCGTAGGAGGCGATGAACACCGCCACCAGAAGGACGGGCACGGCCAAGATGAGCACAAGGGTCCGAAGCACGGCCAACACCCGGCGCCTGCGAACTCGCTTGCGATCGAAGGCCAGCTCAGCCTGATGCTCTTCATAAGCGACAGGGTGAGGCGAATCGTCCAAAACGGCACAAGCCGCTTGGGATCCAATAGATTTCCGCTGCTCAATAAAAAGGTCCATGCAAAGCCCTCCTCCTTGGGAAGGACGCACATGGATCGGAACTCTTAGCATTGCGCGGCCGGCGTCCAGAGTCAAGACCCGTTCGCCGACCGCGCTCACCTATCACCCGTGCGGTGTCACCGCAACAGCCCGATCATCACCTAGGACCGGCGAAGCCTTTGCATCAAGCCGGCAAACGCCGTGCTCAGACCAAGCACCAAAGCCCCCAGGGCCATCGGCATTGAAGCATCGCCCGTCGAGGGCAAACCGCTGGCGGGCTTACCGTTGGCAGGCTTACCGCTCGCGCCGGGCGTTTCCTCCGATGTATCGAGCTCGGCATCCGGCTGAGACTGCTCGCCTTCGGGTCGCTGAGGCTTCTCGGAGCCGTCGGGAGCACTGCCGCTGCCGTCGGACCCATCGCCACCGTTGCTGTTGCCATTGCCGTCGCCGCCGTTGCCATTGCCATGGTCACCGCCGCCGTTGTCGCCACCGTTGCCGCTATCACCGCCGTTGCCATTGCCGCCCTGATTGCCATCATTGCCATTGCCGCCATCGGGACCAGGAAGCTCGGGACCAGGCTCGGCGGGACCCAAATCGACCTGGACCTCATCCGATGTCACCGCGTCGAGGCCGGGCAGACCCTTCACGCGCGCAAAGGCATAGTATTTCTCGCCCGGCATCAGGCTCGTGAACACCGGGTCGGCTGTCCACGTGTTGAGCGGGTTGCCCTGAACCGAAGGCTCGTCCCCCAGAAGCGCCGGAGCCTCCATGGGCGGATTGGGCGAATCGCACAGCGCGTACTCAATCCGATGCTCCAGCCCCTCAACGCCCGAAACCGTCGCGCTCAAGCGCAGCGAATCCCCGCCGATCTTCTCGACCGAAATCGCCACCTGCACGTTCGCTGGCGAGACCGTCACCGCAAGCGGGACGTTGAGCTGGCGCGCCTCAGCGCTCGAACCCGCCGCACGGTACGTCACCGTCGCCACGGCCTCATGCGTGCCGGCCGCGATGCCCGCAGCCGGAGAAATCTTCCAGCTCGAATCGGTCCCCTCGGGAGCCACCGCGGAATTCCCCTTTGTCACGACAAACGCATCGGAATCAACGGTGACGGACTCGATGGTCACCTCGGCCTTGCTCGTGTTGACCAGCTCGACGGGCAGGACCTCCACAGGCTGACCGACCTCCATCGGCTTGAAGCGCAGCGGCTCGGCCTCCAGACCCGGCTCATGAACCTCGTAAAAATCAAAGAGCGTCGCGCTGAAGTAGATGTCCGTCAGGTGAATCTTGAAGTAGCGACCGCGTACCGGACCGCTTGCAAACGTAAAATCGCAGCTTCGAGGACCCTTATTCCAGTTCGGCATCGCCGCGCTACTCGTGCCGTTCTTTCCGTAGCTTTCGACGACCGTGAACTGGTCACCGTCAACCGGAGTGCCCGCCGGCAACCCAGTATCGGGGGCTGCCGATACCGTCACCGTCATCCTGTCCCAACGCGGCACGCCGTTCGTGCCCGCGTTGCCCGGCCTCCAGTAGGTGAGCGAACTGATCTCGCGCTCATGCCCCAAATCGATCACGATCCATGCGTCGGGACCGCTCTCCGCCTTCGTGATCCAAAACTCGTTGCCCGGGCCGTAATATCCGTCGATGACGCGGTTCGCCATCGCCACGCCGTCGCGCGAAGACGAATACGAGTTCACGGCCATCTCCTCGTACGGCACGAAACTCGCATCGCGCTCGCCCGCGGTAAAGGTAAACGTCACGGCCTCGGAAGCCGCTGACATTCCCGTTGCGGGACGGCGCACCTCGACCGTACGATTTCCCTTGTACGTGCGCCCGATATCAAAAGGCTTCCACGTTCCGCCGTCGACACGCATCTGCAGCCCCTCGACGACCTTGCCGTCCTGGAAGTAGATGCGGTTGGCGCGATCGTTGCCCTCGATCATGATGCGGCCGAGCTCGCGCCTGGAAATATCGATTGAGTTGACTACATTCGCGCCGATGAGCTGGATCTTGATGTCGTTCTCGGCCGTGATCGACTCGAGCTGATCGCCCGTGAGCTGGACCTCGGTTTCGCCGGCGGTCAACTGCGTCCAGGAGGAGCCTCCGTCCAAGCTGTACTTCCAAGCAACGCCGCCGCCGCGCAGGTGCTCGCCCAGGCGGATCTTTCCGCCATGCTCGCCATCATAGGAGAACAGCGCCACCGCGCCATCGGAGCGGCCCATGAGAGCATGGGCGATGCTCACGCACGCATCGCGGTTGACGGTCTCCTCCTTTGTCACCTGAGCGGCTTTTTGCAACGCATCCATGCGGATCGCGTCCAGTGCCACCAGATACTTGTTTTCGGTACGACGGTTGATCTCCTTAATGAGGTCGTGCATCGGCAGCGGATGGAACTTCAAGTCCTCCGCGAGCCTGGAGGCGAATGTCGCCCATTCCTCGGCCGCAACGCCGCGCTTCACCATAAGGTCGATCTGCCCGCGAATGGCATCGTAGTTGATGGCCTGCGCAGCCCGCGCCGCATTCATCGCCTCTTCCTGGGCGGCGGCGTCGCCGTCAAAGCTCGCAGCCACCAGGCGCGCCTCGTAGCTGTGACGATACGCCTCCGCATCCGCCAGCGCCTCCTGGGCGTACAGGGCGTAACCGCCGCGGAAATCATAAGTGGAGGTACGGCCCCAGTCGCCCATCCAGTGCGCGACGTCGGCGTTCCGGCTCCGCCCAAAACCCGACACGTCATTTTGGACGCGATACGTGGGCACCATCTTGCCCGACGCGTCCCGACGCGGCTCGTACGTGAGCGTCGCCGCATGGCCGGGCTGTCCCACCACGAATGAGGGGACACCCACCATGCCGTTGAGATTGGCGAACGTCTTTGCAAGGGCACCGCACACGCCGCCCTTCTCAAACGCCATCCACAGGCGGTGGTACCTCGTCTTATCCTGCGTGGCACCCGGGACCTTTGAAGTTTCGCCACAGCCGATGTGGTAGGGATCGGTCGGCTTCTGATTGGGGAAGTTCGGATCATCGTAAGCGAGGCGATACTTCTCCTGCCAACCGCCCCGCCACGTCGTAAGAGCACCGCCATCCGTTCCGGTGGAGGACTTGATCTCGGTCACAGGGCCGGTGAACTTCGCATCGTCGTAAAAATCGGCGTAGCTATACCCGCCGTTGTTGGTGAAATCGCCCTTGTACCACACATACGAATACGCATTCAGGCGACTGTCCTCATGCTCGGCGTTGGGATAGCGATGCAGCGAGTAGTTGGCCAGCCACGCGAGCTCCTCGTCTGGGATCTGGTTCTCGAACACATAGCGCATGGTTTCAACCGGCAGTCCGTCGAAGAGCTCCTTCTGGAAGCGATATCGGCTGTCCGCGCGAAAGACCTTGATCATGTTGTAGCGCACGAGCGGATCGGATACGAAACCCGGGTCGCCCGTCCACAGGCGCGCGCGACCCGAAACGTCGAGCGAGGCGGCGATCATCATGCGCAGGAAAACGTCGGCGTCGGTACCAGTCAGATCCCCACCATAGGCCTTACGCAAATCGCGCAAAATACCGAGGGACTGGATGTAGTCGGCCGGAAGCGCCGCGGCGTTCTGCCTATTTGTATGAACCTTGCCGCCCAGGATGTAATGACGCAACGCGGAAAGATCGCCCATCAGCCAGTCGACGAGGTCGGCATTGGCCGAATCCTTCTCGCAAAACTCGCGGAGCTGCCGTTCACCCGCGCGGTTGACGAGCTCCCGCTGCAAAAGTAGACGCTCCGCGGCCTCATCCAACGTGCCCTCGGCGGCACGGGCCGCAAGGTCGCGCGCACTACCGAGCTTGCGGATCTGCCCATCCAGGCTCGCAAGCGACTGAACCGCGCTCGCCGGCGCCGCGTGGGCAGCGATGGGCGGCATCGCCATGGGAACCGCTACCGATGCCGTGACGATACCGGCGGCTACGGCGGCCGCCCTGATCGCACTCGTCGCAGTGCGGGAGGTATTCACATAACGGGTAGTTGCGAGATGGGCCTCGCGGGGGCGCTGGTCGGTCATGGCCATGGCGCACTCCTTTTATGCTGCGTGTATGGTACCCGCTCATTTTACCCTAGCAACCTGATGGGGAATATGTTTTTCGCACCGCGAAATCGCCTATCACGGATAAGCCCCCGCGACCGCTCGATCACGGGGGCTCTCTTTGCTTGCGATACGCGAGGCGCCGATCCTAGTAGTTGACGACCTGCTCCTCAAAATAGGCCTGCGGATGAGCGCATACGGGGCACAGCTCCGGCGCAGTGGGACCAACATGCAGATGGCCGCAGTTCAGGCACTTCCAGACCTTCACGCCCTCGCGAGCAAAGACCTCGCCCTTCTCAACGCGCTCGGCAAGCTTGTTGTAGCGCTCCTCATGGGCCTTCTCAACGGCGCCGACGCCGCGGAACTTGGCGGCGATGGCCGTAAAGCCCTCTTCCTCGGCGGTCTTGGCGAACTCGTCGTACATGGTGGTCCACTCGTAGTTCTCGCCCGCCGCCGCGTCGCGCAGGTTGTCCAGCGTGCTCGGGATATCGCCGCCGTGCAGCTCCTTGAACCACAGCTTGGCGTGCTCGGCCTCGTTCAGGGCCGTCTCCATGAAGATGTTGGAAATCTGAACGAAACCCTCCTTCTTAGCCTTGGAGGAGTAGTAACGATACTTGGTATGCGCCTGAGACTCGCCGGCGAATGCGGCCTCGAGGTTCTTCTTGGTCTGCGACTGCTCGAAATCCATGAGTTCCTCCCTCGGTGGTGCAACACAGGCACGGCGCCGCGGCTGCACCACATCCGCGACCCGATGATGGGCCGGCCCCTATCGAGAAACCGTCCCAATGAGATAGTTGTACCCCAATTCCACGATGCCTCAATCAGGCGATGCGCCAAACCCCTTCGTTTTCACAGCAGAACCCCTCGCGTTCCAGATCCGAGAGAATGGACTCGACCAGCTCACGCTCCACCGGAGCTCGGCCTGCATCGCGCTCGGAGGCGCAAAGCGCCGCGTGCACGGACGGGGCATCCATCCCCTCCCCGAGTTCGCCCGCCGCGAGAAGCATGCGCACGATCTCAGCGCGTTTCTGACGACGAGACCCCTCGAACTTCGACTGGCGCGTATACGCCTTAGCGCGTCGAGAGGGGTTGGGAACGGTCTTTTTGAGGTACGCACCGTAATCGAGCATCGCGTAATACCAAGAACGGGGCGTATCGTCTTCGTCCTGAGGAACGGCGTAAGCACCCAGGGACCCGCCATCGACGTCGATCGATGTTTCGAACGAATCCAGCCCCGCCGGGCAGGTTGCCTCGACGATGGGAACAAGCTCCTTGTCGGGCACAGACGGCACGTCGGGAAAGAGATGGTGCAGCACCACGGTCCTCACGTTCGTCTCGAGGTACACCCCGGGCAGATCGAAGGCGAACGCCCGAATCCCCTGCGCCGTCGCAGGTCCGATACCAGGCAGGGCGACGAGCCCCTTCACTTCAGTGGGGAAAACGCCGTCGTAATCGAACGCGATTTGTTCGGCCGCCGCCTTGAGCGCCAACGCACGGCGGTTGTAACCCATGCCCTGCCACGCCGCCAACACCTCGGCTGTACCGGCTTCGGCGAGGGCGAACACGCTCGGGAACCGGTCCAGCCATTCGACCCAACGGGTCTCCACGCGCGCCACCTGCGTTTGTTGCAACATGACCTCGGACAGCCATATCTCATACGGATCGCGCGTGCGGCGCCACGGAAGGTCGCGATACAGACGAACCCCTTCCGTCCTCACAAGCGTACGGAAGGGGTTCATGTCCATGCGTGCTCCTTAAGGGCGAGCAGCTTACTTGCCGCACACCTTCCCACACGACGCGTACTCTACAAAGCGGTCGCGGTCGGTGAATTTAACGTCAACAGCGGGATATTGACGGTGATTGACGACATCGTCAAGCGTCACAGAATCAAGGTAGTCGCGCAGCAGCTCCTGAGCACCGGCCCAGATGGGGTGATAGCAGCAGCACTCCATACGCGGGCACATGCCCTCCTCGGCGGTGCAGTCGTTCATGACGAGCGGGCCCTGCACGGCCTCGACGATCTGGCGAATGGTGATCTCGGACGGCTTGAGGCGCAAGCGCATACCGCCGCGCACGCCGCGCAAGCTCTCCACGATGCCGGCCTGAACCAGACCGTGCTGAATCGAGCGAGCGAAAGAATACGGGACATCCACCGCCTCGGCGGCGGTGCGGACCGACAGAAGGCTCTTGTTACCTTCGGCAAGCATCGCCAGCATTCGGAGGGCGTAATCGGTTTTGCGGGAGATATCCATCTCAATAAACTCCTTGCTGGGCTTCACGCCACTCGACCGCAGGTTAAAACTCAATCAGTATGAACATGGGAGCCCCGAGAAGACCCCCTATCAATTTATATCAGATTATTTCATCAACTATACAACGTTTGACGAAAGACGTCCTTTTGGGAACTCATGTACTTTAAGACTTAAATCTAACGCAAAAAGCCCCGTCAGAAGACGAGGCTTTAATTGCGATGGCGGGAAGTACGGGGCTCGAACCCGCGACCTCCGACGTGACAGGCCGGCGCTCTAACCAAACTGAGCTAACTCCCCAGGCAGGCAATTCGCTTGTGTTCCTTGCTGCGGGGATTAGTATACACAGAGAACAACGATGGACGCAAGAACTTTTTTTCAAAAAAATTTTCCCGTTGCCCAATGGATATAAAACCGCAGGTCAGATGCAATAAAACTCGCCTTAAACAGGCTTCTTCGCGCCGATGAGCGTAAAACTTTTTCTCTAAACCCATCGCCCATCTAAGAAAAAAGGGCCGCGCACATGCGCAGCCCCTCCCTATAAATCGATGATCTCGGCCGAGAGAACTCGGCCCGCCTCCACCATCAAACGCGCGATGGTGGGCCCGCGCATGCCGCGCGGCAATGAAGCCGATCCCGGATTGATCACCAAGCACCCATCAAGACTCTCGATCATGGCGCGGTGCGTGTGACCGCACACGGCCACGTCGACGTCGCCCAAAGGCAGCCGCTCGCGGAAGTGCGATACCGCGAAACGCAGGCCCTCGTACGTGAATTCGTTCAAACGAACGACCTCGGGGCCGTACGCGTAAAAGCCGTCATTGTTGCCGAGCACGCCGCGAATGGCAGGCACGCTCACCTCAAGCTCGGCCCAATTGGACTCCGAAGTGATATCCCCCGCATGGATCAACAGGTCGCACCCGTCAATCTCACGCTTGAGCTCCGGTGCGAGATAGCCGTGCGTATCCGAGACGATGTCGATGCGGCGCGCCATTACAGATTCAACGCCTTCTTGAGCGGAACCACACGGCGACGGCTCACGGGGATACGCTCATCTACACCGCTCACGCCGAGCTGGATGGCGCCGGAAGGCACGGTCTCGACATCTTCGACGTTGACGAGGTTCACGATATAGCGGCGATGCACGCGGAAGAAGCCGAACTCGCCCAGCTTGGACTCGAACTGCGCGAGCGAGGTGGTGGACAGATAGCGATCGTCCTCCGTGAAGATGCAGGAGTAATCGTCCTTGGCCATGATGAAGCGGATCTGATCGACCGGGATGAGAACCTTGCGACCGCCCTTTTCCACCGGGATGCGCTCGATGTTGGTTGGCTTGGCCACAGGCTCGACCGGCACCGGCTTGGCGCGAGCGATGACCTTCTCGATCGCGCGGTCCAAGCGAGCCTCCTCGACCGGCTTCATGAGATAGTCGACCGCATCCACGTCGAACGCCTCGACCGCATGGTCGCTGTAGGCGGTCACGAATACAATCGCAGGCGGATTCTTGAGCTTATAGAGGGCCTCGGCAAGCTGCAGACCCGACGCTCCGGGCATCGAGATATCCAGGAACACGACGTCGACCCTCGTCCCCATGAGCATCTCGATGGCGGAGCGGACGCTCGACGCCTCGGTGATGGAGCCGATCTTGCCCGTCTGCTCCAAGAGGAAACGCAGCTCAGAGCGCGCAGGGGCCTCGTCATCGACGATCATCGCACGTAGCATATAAATCGATTACCTTTCATTCCTACAAATGGGACCCGGCACAGGCGCCGTCCGTACGGTCTCGTACCCATTCTACCCCTCGTCGTACATACTGCCCTCAAGATCGAGATGCAGGCGAACGGCGGTTCCATGTCCGGGCTCGGACTCGACGCTCGTGCGCGACTTGGGCCCGTAGAAGCGCTTGATGCGCTCAGATATGTTGTGCATGGCAACGCCCGCGCCACCGCCCTGGGGTGCATTAGGGTCGGGAGGTGTCACCGATTGGTCGAACAGGCGCATGGCGGTCTGCTCGTCCATGCCCACGCCGTCGTCGGCGACCTCGATGGACACTGCGCGATTCCCCGCCATGGCAACGGTGATGGAGATGCCGAGCGGCCCCTCGTCGGGCATGGCATGGCGCACGGCGTTCTCCACCAGCGGCTGGATGACGAACGCGGGAATCTGCATGTCCTCCGCGTTCTCGTCCACATTGGTGGTCACGACGATACGGTCCTCACCAAAGCGAGCCTTCTCGAACTTCAGATAGCGCAACGTCTGGGCGATCTCTCGCTTGACGGGAATGAGCTGGCCGGAGTTCTCGAGCGTGGCGCGGTAGAACTGGGAGAACTCGCGCAGGAGCTCGCGAGCCCGCAGGGGCTCGGTACGGGTGAGCGCCGCGATGGTGTTCAGCGTGTTGAACAGGAAATGCGGGTTGATCTGGGCTTGCAGCGCACGGATCTCGGCACGGGCGGTGAGCTCGGACTGGCGCTCGAGCTCGTGCACCGTGAGCTGGGTGGAGAGTAGCTCGGCAAAACCCGATGCCAACGCATACTGGGTGCGGTTGACGTGGCGCGGGGAGCGGAAATAGAACTTGAGCGTTCCCACGGCCTGCCCGCGCACCATGAGCGGCGCGATGATGCCCGCCGGAATGTGGCGGCGACGTCCCCGCTCGCCGCGCACGTCCATCACGTTGGTGAAGGACTGGGCGATGCCGTGATCGATGACATAGCGCGTGGCGGGGGTGTGAATGGACGACCCCGCCGGAAAATCCTCAGAGAGCTCACCCACGCAAGCGAGGACGACCTCGCGGTCGGTGACGGCGATGGTCATCGCACGGGTATGCGGCAGCAGGCGGCGGCAGATCTGCTCGGCGCTCTCGGGCGTGAGGCCACAGGTGATGTCCTCGAGCATCTCGGACGCGACGGCGAGCGTCTGCTCGGTGTACTGGGAGCGCAACGTGTCAGGCGTGAGGAACGCGTAGATGAACGCGAGGACCAAGATCACGAGTAGCGTGAGCGCCGCGAGGGTCGTGATCGATTCGACGCCCGTGAGGATGGCGTGGCCGAACAGGCAGACCAGCGCGAAAATCGCCATCGCGCTCAACAGGCGTATGGCGGGAAGCGCATCGACAGGGGCCAGGCCGCGCGCACCGGCGGCGATTCGGGCACTCGCCCGCATATCTTGCTTGTTCATTAACGCTCCAACAGGGCACGCAGCCCCTCGTCGCCCGCGAGACCGGCCACGATACTCGGCCAAAAGCTCACAAAGCGCAGATAATCATCTTGATGCTCGCGCGCATGCTCGCGCGCCTCGTCTATCCCATGGCGATAGACGCGCCAATATCCGCGATGCTCACGGGTGAACAGGGCGCGGACCAGCGCGGTCTTGCGCACGCGGTCGTCCAGCCCATCCGAGATCCACGGGCCCGGATAAGGCATGAGCGAGGCGGCCGTGACCGATGTGATATCGGGTCGGCGCGCGGCGCTGGCGAGCTTGGCGCGCTCGTAGTACCAGCGGTACACGTTTTGCATGAAACGCGGCGCGTACTCGGCCTGGTGGGGCGGCAGATGCTTGACCACCCAGGCGTTGTCGAACCACACGTCCATACCGGCGAGGCGCATGTTGAACAGGAAGTCCAGGTCCTCACCGCGGGTGATAAACGGATCGAAGGACACGCGGCGAAACGCCCGCGCGTGCACGGCAAAGCAACCGCCGCACACGTAATTCGAACGCGAGATGCGCGTGCCCGAAAGAGCACGCTCCATCCAACGGTTGAACTCGATGCGCTTGGTCCACCAGCGATTGGTGAGACCGTTCTTCTTCGTGGTATCGGCCAGGGGCGAGCCAGCCTCGTTGTAAAAGTAGCCGCTCTTGGCGAGGATGGGCAGGCGCTGGCGCGTCTCATGCCCCAAGCCGTACAGGGCCTTCTCCAAGAAATCGGGGGCGAGCACCACTTCATCGTCGTCCAAGAACACCACGGCGTCATGGCCGAGAATAGCGGCGCAGACCAAGCCCATGTTGCGAATGGCGCCGTAGCCGCGCAGGGACACGCCCTCGCCACGCACCTTGGGCGCGATCGCGGCGACACGGTCCATGATGACCGAGGCCTCGCGGTTGGTGACGAGCGTCACCTCGAGCGAGGGATGGTCCTCGATGATTCCGTGGACGCGCTCGGCGATGCGCTCCGTGAGCTGCTGGGGGCAGACGAGCAGCACGATGATGCGGCCGATGTTCCTGACCTGCTCGAGGGAAGCCAGGCAGCGATCGAGCTCGGGGCGCTCGGAGCCCACCTCGGAAGCGTGATCATACGCCCCCGGCGAGTCGAGATCGGCGGAATCGCCCGCCCAATAGCTCGGTATCACGATGGCTGGATTCATGCGCCCTCCCCTCGGCTAACAACTCGAGCGGAAGCGCCTGTAATCGCGCGCCGATTCGCGGCGCGCGGTGCGAGCGAACTCCCGCAGCTATTACCTGTTTGTACCCGTTTGCGCGAGTTCACGCTTGATGAGCGGCGTTTTTGCCAGCGAACGGGCAAGCGGATACCCCAACAGATACATGATAACCGCTTCACCCAGCCCCGTGGTCACCAACCCGAAGAGATACATAAGCGGATAGGTACCATCTAGCGAGATGGACGTGAAGGGAATGGTGTAAAAGCCGATCCCCTGCAGCAGCAGAGGAAGATACGCCGGAACGATGAGGGCGTTGGCCAGCACCGGGCCCATGAGCGCGATCGCCGGGCGGCGGCGCAGCTTCCAGGTGATGGACGCGCCAACGAATGTGGCGAGGGAGCCGAACACCACGTCGAGCATGCCGAGCATGCCCGTACCGGACAGGGCGATGTTGGCGATATTGGCGATGGCGCAGCCCAGGGTAAGCCCCGGAACGGCCGCGGGCGTGAACAGGGCCAAGACGCACAGGGCTTCGCTCACGCGGAACTGGATCGGGCCCCAGGCGAGACTGCCCAAAAACATCACCGTGACAAGCGTGGCGGCGGCGTACACGGCCGCAATCATGCCCACGCGCGCGATGTAATGCGTGTCACGCGAGCGCACGGGAGCCTCACCCGTCATGGCGGAAGGGGTGTTCTTGCTGTTCTGTTCCATGTTCTTCATCACCTTCAAAGAATCGGAGGGCTTTGCTGTTGCTCGCAAAGCCCTCCGCAAAGGTGACCGATGTCATCCCCCGCACCGGACGGCACGGGGCACAGGCAAGCGCTTAGACGCGCGCCTCCTGCATGCGGGAGAGCTTTACTAGCATGACCAAACCCACTACCAGCAAGATCCCGATGGAAAGCACTCCTAAAGAAGGATCGTGCGTGAGCGAGGTCACAACAGATACTAGCAGAGTACCCATGACGGAAGCGTAACGTCCGAAAATATCAAAGAAGCCGTAATACTCGTTGGAGCGCTCTTTGGGGATGAGACGCCCGAAGTAGCTGCGAGAAAGCGCTTGGACGCCACCCTGGAACATGCCCACCAGGACGGCCAAGATCCAAAACTCCGCAGCGGACTTGAGGAAGAAAGCGGCAAACAGCACGATGCCCACATAGGCCGCCACCGCGACGATGATCATGCGCAAGGTGCCCACGCGGCCGGCGAGCTTTCCGTAGATGATCGCCGAGGGGAAGGCCACGAACTGCGTGACGAGAAGCGCCAGTACGAGCTGGGTGGAGTCGATGCCAAGGGCGGCTCCGTAGCTGGTAGCCATGGAGATGACCGTGTGTACGCCGTCGATGTAGAAGAAGAACGCGACCATGAAGACGAGCAACACGCGGTCGTGCATGATGCTGCGCATGGTGTCGGCCAGGCCCTTGAACGTGTTCTTGATGTTGTGGACCACGCCGCTCACGCTCTCGTCGCGCTCCTTGCCAAAGCGCTGCTGATACGTGCGCAGCAGCGGAACGGTGAAGGCGAGCCACCACAAGGCGGTGATGATGAAGCAGATGCGCGTACAGGTTAGGGTATCCAGGCCGAGCATGCCCGGGCCGGCGAAGATCAGGGCGATGCATGCCATGAACGGAATGGTAGAGCCAACGTAGCCCCAGGCAAAACCGGAGCTCGACACCGCGTCCATGCGTTCATCGGTGGTGACGTCGGTGAGCATGGCGTCGTAGAACGTCATCGACGAGTTGAGGCCGATGGTGCACAGCACATACACCACCAAGAATGGCAGCGCCCCCATGGGGATTGCCTCGACCATGCACAAGATGACGCCGGTGAAGAAAAAGCCCGTGAAGAACTTGATCTTATTGCCCGCATAATCGGCCAGCGAACCCAGGATGGGCATGAGCAGGGCCACCACAAGCGAGGCGACCGTCTGGGCATTGGCCCAGGCGGTCACCAGCTCCGCCGGGTGCGCGCCGGTGTTGATGGCGTTGAAGTAGATGGGCACGACGGCGGTGTTCAGCAGGACGAGGGCGGAATTGCCCACGTCGTACATGACCCAGTTGCGCTCCATCTTGGTGTATTTGAGTGCCATGCCAGCGGCCCTTCCCGTCGATTCCTAACGCAGCTTTAAGCAAGTATCGTAATGATACGGCACGCCACGTTAAGGCTCGGTAAGTATTCGGCCAAACGGTCGCAAGGCAGTGCAACGGGCCTCACGTGGGGGCCCACTTGGGGACTCACTTGGGGACAGGTACAGATTGCAACTGCTGGGCGAATTGGCTGCTGTAAAGCGTGGCGTAGAACCCTCCCGCAGCGAGAAGCTCGTCATGCGTGCCGCTCTCGACGATGCGACCATCGCGCATGACCAAGATGCAATCGGCGTTTCGGATCGTGCTCAGGCGATGCGCGACCACAAAGCTCGTACGGCCCTTCATGAGCTCATCGAACGCGGCTTGGACCTGGAGCTCGGTGCGCGTATCGATGGAGCTCGTAGCCTCATCGAGCAGCAGAATCGCCGGATCGGCAAGCATGACGCGAGCGATGCACAGCAGCTGTCGCTGACCTTGCGACAGAGAGCCGCCATCCTCGGGAAGCACCGTGTCGTAGCCATGGGGCAGAGCGCGCACGAACGCGTCGGCATGAGCACGACGGGCGGCCCGCTCAACTTCTTCGCGCGTGGCGCTCGGACAGCCGTAGGCTATGTTGTCGTGCACGGTGCCCTCGAACAGCCAGCTGTCCTGTAGCACCATGCCGAACGACCGACGCAGACTCTCGCGGGCGCACGACTCGATGGGCACCCCATCGATGCGAATCTCGCCCGCGTCCACGTCGTAAAAGCGCAGGAGCAAATTGATGAGAGTCGTCTTGCCGCACCCAGTGGGGCCCACAAGCGCCATACGCATGCCAGGGCGCGCGTGCAGGCAGATGTCTCGCAGCACGGGATGCTCTTTGACATAAGAAAAATCAACATGGTCAAACACGACATCGCCCGCCGCAACAGCCGGGCCTGCCGCATGCACGTCCAACTCGACCGCATCTTCCGCATCCGGCACGTCCTCAGCGGCATCGAGCAGCGTGAAGACACGGCGCGCCGAGGCATATGCGCCCTGAATCTGCGTCACCACCGCCGAGATCTCGTTGAACGGCTTGGTGTACTGGTTCGCATAAGACAGGAAGATTTGGACCTCGCCCACAGTAAGCGGGGCGGGGAACCCGGTAATCACGCCGACGAATCCCGCCACGGCCACTGCGGCGTAGATGATGTTGTTTACAAAGCGGGTTCCCGGATTGGAGAGCGAGCTTAAAAACTGCGCGCGCTCGCCCGCCGCATAGAGCTCACTATTGATTGCCGAGAACCCCTCACATGCCCGGTCGCCATACGCAAACGCGCTCACCAGACGCTGCGCCCCGACGTACTCTTCGATATACGCCGAAAGTCCGCCCTGGATGCGCATCTGCGTAGTGAAGCTCTTGCCCGACAAGCGCGCCATGGCACTGGCCGCGAGCATGGAAAACGGAGTTGCGAGCACCACCACGAGCGCCATGGGCAGCGAAGTCACCAGCATGAAAACAAGGGTTGCGAGCACGGTCACCACGCCGCTGAAGAGCTGATTCAATCCCTGGAGCAGACCGTCGCCCACCTGGTCGACATCATTGACCACGCGTGAAATGAGGTCGCCATGAGCATGCGAATCCACGAGCGATAACGGGACTCGCGTGAGCTTGTCGTTAGCCTCGACGCGCAGGTCGCGCACGGTGACATAAGACACGCGATTCACGCACACGCCCTGCAACCACTGCAGCAAGGCGCCCGCGACAACCACCGTCGCGAGCTCGATCAACAGCGGGGTGAGCGCGACAAAATCAACCCGGCCCGCACCCAGAATCATGTCGATGCCGCGACCGATGAGAATCGGCGTGTAGAGCTGCAGCACCACGCCCGCCGCCGAGCTTGCAAACGCGGCAACCAGCGTCATTCGGTGCGGACGAACATATGCCAGCAAGCGACGCGTGACCTGAGCCGCCGACATCCTTGCGCCCGAGACCGGGTCGCGATCGGGACCGGACGGCCCCTTTAGCTCATTCAGGCTCTCGCTGCCGGCAACTGCGGCGGTGATGGTAGCCGCGCCGGCCGTGGATGCGTACGGATTAGGCATGAGACGTCGCCCCCTCCCCTGCCCCAAGCTGGGACGCGCAGATTTCGCGGTAGATATCGCAGCTGCTCAGCAGCTCTTCGTGCGTGCCCACGCCCACGGCCGAGCCATGCCGCATCACGCAGATGAGGTCGGCATCACGCACCGAGGACACGCGCTGACTCACAATCACCGTGGTCGGGTCTCCACCCTGCACGCCCTTTGCGCACGTGAGCCCCCTAATCGCCGTGCGCAGGGAGGCGTCGGTCTTGAAGTCGAGCGCCGAAGCCGAATCATCCATGACGATGATCCGAGGGCTGCCCACTAGCGCGCGGGCGATGGTCAGGCGTTGCCGCTGCCCGCCCGAGAAATTCTTGCCGCCCGCCTCAACCGGTGCGTCGAGCCCCAAGGGAAGCGCGGCCACAAACTCGCGTGCCTGCGCCGTCTCAAGTGCGGACCACAGGTCGGCGTCCGTGGCGGAAGGATCGCGCCACGCCAGATTCGAGCGTATCGTCCCGCTCACCAACTCGGCTTTCTGCGGTACAAAACCCACCTGGCGACGAAGCGCATCAAGGTCCCAGGCCCGTACATCACGTCCGAGCACCTCGACAGAGCCGCCCGTCACTTCGTGAAGACGCGGAACGAGACTCACGAGTGTTGATTTGCCCGAGCCGGTGCCTCCAATGATCCCAAGCGTCCCGCCCCAAGGCAATTCGAGTGTCACATGGTCGACGGCGTTCACCGTGCTCCCGGGATACGCAAAGCAGGCATCGCGCAAGGCGATGGCGAATTCCGCATGCTCATCCGGCTCGGTCGCCGCATCGGCCCCCGAGCGAATTCCCGGCTCGCAGTCGAGCACCTCCAGGATGCGCCCGGCGCTCGCGCCCGCCTTGGTGAACACCACGACCAGGTTGGCAACATAGACGATCGACAGCAAAGTCTGCGTCATGTAGTTGACGAACGCCATCACCTCGCCCTGCGTAAGAGCGCCGGCATTCACCTGCAGACCTCCCACCCACAGAATCGCGCAGACGGCGAGATTCATCACGAGAAACGTCGCGGGGTTGAGCACACAGGAGAGCTTTCCAACGGCGATGGCAATGTCTGCCTGCTCATCCGCCGCATGACGGAAGCGCTCACGCTCGTGGTCCTCCCGCACAAATGCGCGCACGACGCGAGCGCCCGACAGACCCTCGCGCGTAAGCAAGCCGATGCGATCGAGCTTTTGCTGCATGCGCTTAAAATACGGGACGCAGCGGGCCATCACGAACCAGAAAATACCGCCGATGAGTGGCATTGAGATAAAGAAGATGATGCTCAGCTTCGCATCGATGGCCATCGCGGCGATCATCGAACCCACCGAAAGCAGCGGCCAGCGCGTGAGCTGACGCACGCCCAAAGCGATGGCAAGCTGAACCTGATTGACGTCGTTGGTGATACGGGTGATGAGCGATGGCGTACCGAAACGGTCGATCTCGGCATAGGACAGGGCATTAACGCGCTCGAACAAGGCGTTTCGCATGTCGGTTCCCATGCCCTGCGAAGCACGAGACGCCATTTTTTGGCAGACAAGCGTAAAAACGAAGCCCGCACACGCCATGAGCACAAGCAAACCGCCGTATGCGAGCACGGCCTCCACACTGCGGCCGCCCACGCCGCGGTCGATCATCCGCATCACCACGAGAGGGGTGATCAGATCGAACACGACCTCGATCAGTTTGCTGAGGGGCCCGAGGATGCACTCGAGGCGAAAGGGCCTATAGAATCGCTTAAGCAGCTCGATCATGCAGGACATTCCCAAATCGAAGGCGTTTACATCCAAGGAGGCCCGGCCAAACGCCAACACGAGCCAATGTCCCGTATTCTACTCTGCCGATTACCAGCTCCCGATTAATTGCCCGTGAAAATACGTCGCACCCAACAATGCGTACACGGCAGACGCAAGGGCGCACATGGCAGACACCAAGGCGTACATGGTAGGTACGCGGGCCCTCGAGCAGCAAATGCCGTCCAATAGGGGGTTTGTTTTTATTCGTTTTCCCGGAAGTGGTCAAAATACCCTGATTGTGCGCCGAAAAGAAGGGCATCGAAGCCGTGCATAAAAATGGATTCGTCCGAATCCTGGCATTTTGCCCAATTGTCAACGCAAGCGTTCGGCAATATGGCCCCCTCGGCAGACCATTGCCCTCCCTTTCCGGCTTCCGACCAACTCTGGAAGCGAAATTCAGCGCACAATCAGGATATTTTGACCACAACACCGAAAACGTACGAAGCGATTTCCGTCATTCGCAAAAATCTATTCATTGCGCACGGCGAAACTTTGATTTTTATTCATTTGCGGGAAAACGAGGGCCGCAGGGCAACAGTGACGCCCAAATCGGACACACACTCGGACACGCACGGGGTGGGACGCAATGCCCTCCAGCGCCCCCCAACAGCTAGCATCGCTGAATGGGCGTGCGCATCGAGCGCTGCGTGCGTACCGAGCACCGCGCGCATCGAGCATCGAATCAGGGCATGAAAAAAGCCCCATTGGTGGGGCTCTCTCAATCAGTGGTGCGGGCGAAAGGACTTGAACCTTCACGGGGTTGCCCCCATATGGACCTGAACCATACGCGTCTGCCAATTCCGCCACGCCCGCGTGATTTCCAATAATAGTGAAAGACACGGGGACGGGCAAGAACTTTTTTCATTTTTTCTCACCAGGCGCTTCGATACGACCCCAACCGCACCAGCGGGCCACGCGAGCGCATCGATTGCCAGGAATGCCCCCTATGAACGTGGCCACATTCTGAGCGAGTGCGAACGGGACAGCAGGCGGCACCCGCGCATGGTACACTTCTCCCCTATGGAGGCGTGGCGGAATTGGCATACGCAGGAGACTTAAAATCTTCGGCCTTCGGGATTGTGGGTTCGAGTCCCACCGCCTCTACCAGGATGAAAAAGCCCTCCGGCTACGGAGGGCTTACTTGTTTACCAACTGGATAGCTCGGGGATCCAGCCGATGACGGTGCGACCGCTCACAGCTGCCTCGTAAATCGTTGCCGCTGCACCCGCAAGCAGGCTGTTCTCACTCACCGTCAGGCGGCCGTACCCGCCGGCGCGCATGAGCTCGCGCACTACGATCGCACCCGCCAAGATCACCGGCGCGCGCTTGGCCTGGATGCCCGGAAGCTGCGCAATTTGCTCAACGGTGAGGCTTCTCATCCGATCGATACCGTCCTCGACCTGCTCGATCGTCAAATCTCGCAGATGCACGAAATGCGAGTCGTACACCGCGAGCTCGTGGACCATCGCAACAAGCGTGGTCACGGTGCCGCCCACGGCGACAAGCCGCTCCGGGCGGTTGGCAAGTCCCGCCCAATAGGGCTCGAACTGCGCGCGCGCCCATGCCGCGGCCTTATCCACCTCGTCGGCACTCGGCGGAACACTTGAGAAGAAGCGCTCCGTCACACGACGGCATCCGATGTTGAGCGACTCGGTGCAATCGAGCTCCAGGCCCCCATCGCATGCGCGCCCAACCACCAGCTCCGTCGACCCGCCGCCGGAATCGGCTACGGCAATGCGCTCGTTTGCAAAGTCGTGCGCGACGCCGTAAAACGTCAAGCGAGCCTCAACCTCGCCAGGAATGACCTGCGGAACAAGCCCGAGATCTCGCAAGCGATCCAGCAGATCATTGCCATTGGACACATCGCGGGCAGCACTCGTCAGCGTGCAGCACACGTGTTGAGCACCGAATTCTCGCGCCTTGCGGACGAATTCGGCGCAGGCCTGCGTAACGCGGTCGATCGCGGCGGGGGCAAAGACGCCGGTAGCGTCCACCCGCTCGCCCAGGTCGGTAATGACGGTGCGCTTGATCGATGCCGTGATTTGACCGTTGCTCATCTCGGCGCACAGCAAACGAGAGGACACCGTTCCCAAGTCGATAGCGGCGATCTTCACCGTGCTCACTCCTTCTCCCCCGTCGAGACCACGGCCATGCCTTTCGCGCCGTCAAACCCGAAAAGCACGTCGAGCACCTTCCAATACCAAGGGGAGTTCTCCAACACGGCACGCTCGGCAGCCTCGACTTCCGCAGAGGTCATCGGCTTTTTCGAAGGGTCGACCGCAGCGGCGCTCGACCCGGTCTTGTCCTTGTTCGCGGCGTCGGCGCCCTTCAGAGGCTGGGAATCCTTATCGGCATCGGCTTTGGCGGGGTCCTTGGCAGATGCCTCGCCCGAAGCGCCCTCGCCCTCCTCGGCGGGCTTGCTCGGATCGACCACAACCGGATTGCCCTCGCTGTCCAAACCCTCGACGGTGATGGTCTGCTCGCCGGGCATCACCATGCCCAAGTCTTTGCGCGCCGTGTCCTCGATACCCTCCTGGGACATGAGGCTGCCCACCTCGTCACCGAGAGTCTCGTTGTACTCCTTGCGAATCGCGGTCTGCTCCTCGAGGATCATCACCGTGCGGCGCGCGATGTAAAAATCCTTTACCGGGCCGTAAATCCCCACCAGCACCAGCGCGACCACCGCACCATAAAAGAGATAGCGGCGCGGGCCGGTGGTCAGGGCGTAGATCCACCGCACCACCGCGTTGTCCGAAGCGTAGCGCATGAGATCTTGTTGGGCCGGGCGCGGCGTCTTGCCGCCTTTCGCGCGCAGGGAGCCGCTCGCAACCGGAGCGCCGGCAACCGACTTACGCATGGAGCGCGGAGCGGTCGCGGCCTGTTTGCGAGCGGCGCGGCGCTCCTGCTTCTCGCGCTTGACCACATCGCTACCGCGGGCTGAACGCTTATGCGGTTTGGACGGGGCCGCTGCCGCAGCAGCGGCGGACAGATCCCCGGTCTTATCGGGATCGCCCATGCGGGCGGAAGATGTTTTGTTCGAAGAAGAAATAGCCATGGGCGCCTTGTGCGATTGAAGGTGTATGTGCGCTTATGCGCTGTCCATTATCGCACGGCGGGCTCTGACAGGGATGCAGGCTTTGTGGTTGCTGCGACGGAACGAGCTCGACGGGGGGCGCGTCCCGACAAAGCCACCGCTCCAGCGGGGCGGCGAGAGAGCGCCTGCGGGTGCAACCGCGCAGGATCCACCCGCCGCCCGAATCAAGCGGTCCCCCCCTACAAGAGACGGGCCAATAGAACAAAAACCTAATAGAGGGCCAGCTCGACCAGCGCAAAAAGCGTTTCGCACGAGGAGTCGTCGCGCTTGATGCCCATGAGCATCGCCGTCCACACGAATTCGGCCACCTTGCCCATGTCGAGCTCGGCGCGAGCGCGCTCCGAAATCGCCGCATCGCGCTCAAATGCATGGCACACGGTGAGCTGGATGTCCTGCAGACAGGCACGCTCGGCCTCGGCGGCGCGCTGACGCGTGCGGCCATCGGCCACGCCTGCGTCCCGCAGCCATGCGCTTCGAAAACCACGCAGTGATTCCGCGAGGGTCTCCGTGAGCTTGCGGCAATAATCCAGCGCCGAACCCGCCTCGCGGGCGCACTGATCCAGGTCCGCTCCGTTCAGCGCCTCTCGCCAAAAACGCCTCAGCACCTCGGTGCGCAATTCGGCGATGTCGGTGATGTGGTTGTACATGGTTCCGGTTGCCACGCCACACGCTTCGGCGACCGCGCGGACGCTCAAGGAGGAAAGGCCCTCCCGTTGGGCTTTCTCGTACGCGACGTCGATGATTTGCTCTTTGGTGATGGCTTTCCTACTCCCCATGACGGGCTCCTTTCCTCACGTTTTCCAGGCATCGCCCGACCGCACCCCTTATGGCAGGCAATTCCGCCAGCTGAACAAGCTCGTGAAACGTTCAGGGTGAATCCGGAAATCGACCGTTGTTTCTTGCCCGGCCCGTCCTCGAACCCTAACATGAACATTGTTCAGATGAACGTTGTTCATATTATATGCGAATAACGCACGTTTTACTCGTGGAAAGGAAAGACGTATGTCCCCCATGCTCATATTCGCTAGCCTTGCCATCACAGGCGCACTCGTCCTCTACACCATCGGCGTCTTCAGAGAACGGGCCGACGGAAGCCTGCGCGGATCCCACGTCGTCTTGTTCTGGATCGGCCTGGCCTGTGACACCACCGGCACCACCCTGATGTCCATCATGGCCCGCACCAGCGCCGAAGCCGCCCCCGCGATCCACGGCATCACCGGGCTCGCCGCGATCCTGCTCATGCTCTTCCATGCCGGCTGGGCGACGCTCGTCTACTTTCAGGGTAAGCGCGGTGGCGCAGCCGCCCTCAAACGCGAGCGCACCTTCCATCGCCTGAGCGCCGCCGTGTGGGTCGCCTGGCTCGTCCCCTATGTCATTGGCATGCTCGTCGGCATCCCCATGATCAAACTCGGCACGGTCCCCGCCGTGATCGCGAGCCTCGTGGTCGCGGCTATCGCCGCCGTGCTCGTGTTCCGTCCGGCCAAACGTTCCTAAGGCGCACGCGTTCCGGACGCCCCGTCCCATCCATTCGTCAGGAGGCGCATCATGAAATTCCTGAGCGTTCACAAGAACACGCTGCTGCTCATCGCCAGCATCGTCTGGCTCGCGGCCGGCGTGAACATCGCCCGCATCGGCCTGGAGGCCTACGCTGCCGGGCACCTCACCTTGCTCAACATCGTGCTGAGCGCGGTTGTGGGCATCGTGTTCTGGACCTTCATTTTCGGCAAGCTCGTGGTGAAGCACACCGCACGCATCACCGGCTATGAGGAGGAGCGTCATTTCTTCCTCAAGTTCTTCGATGTGCCGGCCTTTGCGATCATGGCTGTCATGATGACGGGCGGCATTTCGATCCGCGCGTTCGGCCTCGCCCCCGAGGGGTTCATCGCGGTGTTCTACACCGGCCTCGGGTGCGCTCTGGCGCTCGCCGGCCTGCGCTTCGCCTGCATGTGGCAACGCGAGGTCCGCGCTATCCGCGCTTGACCTCGTCCCACAGCGAATTGAGCTGCTCGGTCGTAAGAGACTCCAGGGAAACCCCACCCTCATAGGCGGCGTTCTCCATCGCGGCCCAACGCTCGCGGAACTTCGCCGTGCTCGCGCGCAATGCGCTCTCGGCGTCGATGCCCTCCTTGCGGGCCACGTTCACCAGTGCGAAGAGCAGGTCGCCAAACTCGAGCTCGCGCTCGGCGGTGCCGGGTGCCTCCGCCTCAAACTCCGCACGCTCCTCGGCCACCTTGTCCCATACGTCTGCGACGGTCTCCCATTCAAAGCCCGCAGAAGCCGCCTTGCGCGAGACCTTCTGAGCCTCCATGAGCGCCGGCAACGACCGCGGAACGCCCTCGAGCAGGCCCTCTGGACGCTCGCCGGCCTCCGCCGCATCGGCGTCCTTGGCGCCCTTCTCGGCAAGCTTGACGCTGTCCCAAATGGCGAGCACCTCGTCGGCGGAATCGGCGCTGCGCCCTCCAAACACATGCGGGTGGCGACGGATGAGCTTGTCGTTGATGTCGCGCGCGACGTCGGCCATTGTGAAGGCACCGGCGTCCGCCGCGATCTGGGCATGCAACACCACCTGCATGAGCACATCTCCGAGCTCCTCGCGCAAGTGCGCCTCATCGCCGGCTTCGATGCAGTCCAGGGCCTCGTAGGCCTCCTCGATCATGTTCTTGCCGATACTCTCGTGGGTCTGTTTGCGATCCCAAGGGCAACCATCGGGCTGGCGCAGGCGCCAGATCGTCTCAACGAGGGATTGCATCTCCTCGCGCGCGTCGGAAAGCGTCGAGGTGTCGCGTGTGATGCTCGCCAGACTCGACGACCCGGTCTCGGTCCATGAACCCATGTCTCGTGCTCCTTTTGCTCTGACGTCTCAATTGGGGACAGGTACAAATTGTGACTTCTTGCAAAGTCACAATTTGTACCTGTCCCCAATTGCGATTAGTCCAGGGTGATGTGGCGGAAGGCCTCACAGAGGGGCAGCCCGCTCTCGTAGATGCCGCAACTGTTCGACCCGTCCTTGGGAATCGACACGCTGCCGGGGTTGAACAGCCACAGACCGGGATGGTCCGCACTCTCCTCGTTCACCTTGATATGCGTGTGACCGAACAGCAACGCCGAACCCTCCGGGAGCTGCGGCACGCGGTCCGTGCTGTTATGTTTGCCCGCGCCAAAGACATGCCCATGGGTGCAGAACAGCTCGCGGCCGTCGTTGTCCAAAACCACGGCACTGTCGGACATGCAAGGGAAGGCGAGCACCATCTGATCGACCTCGGCCTCGCAATTGCCGCGCACGGCGATGGGGCGCCCAGTCGCTGCCAGACCGCTCAGCAGCTCGATCACGCGCTTGGGAGCGTAATCGCGCGGGAGGTCGTTACGCGGGCCGTGGTAGAGCAGGTCGCCCAAGAGCAGCACGCGGTCGGGCCGCTCGCGATCGACGACCTCCATCAGGCGCTCGGTCCAGTACGCCGACCCGTGGATGTCGGAGGCGATGACGAATTTCATGGTGAACCCTTCCCGCGCGACGTGCGCCGCGCTGCATCGAGGTGTGTCGGGAGAACCCGGCCGATCAAGGGGACGCGCGCGCTGCATCCCCCGTCAGGTCAAAGGGACGCGCGCACCGCATCCATCACGGCGGTCAAAGGCACGCCGGCCGCCCGAGCCGCCGCGGCACAATCCTCGTACTCGGGAGTCGCGCGCTCGGTCCCATCGGACAGCACGGCGATCTTTACGGAGATAGGGCCGAACGCGGTGTCGCGCACCTCGAGGCGACGCGGCAGCACCGTGCGGTCCATGATGCAACGGCGGATGCCAAGCGTGCTCGTCTCGCGAAACACCACGGCCTCGATGGCCGCAGCCTCCTGCGCCTCACACAGAACTTGCAGCTCGTAGGCGGGGCGGCCCTTCTTGGCAACGATCGGCACCCAATGGACCTCGCGCGCACCGGCCTCGGACAGCCGCACGGCGGCGTAAGCCATCTGCTCAGGCGTCATGTCATCCAGGTCGCACTCGAGCTTGCATACCGCGGTCGGAGGCTGCGTCTCGCTCGAGAGGGGCGCGGGCCGAGACGAGGGTAGGGGCTCGGCAGGGGCATCTTCGCCCACGGCACCGCGGCGCCCGCGATGGAAAGTGGGCGTCGGCCCACTCAGCGGCTCGATCAGCATCGCCCGAAGGATGGACGGCCGCTCGTAGGCACGCTTGCCGGCACCGAGGCCCACGCTCGCCACGACGTAACGCTCCGGAAGCACGAACTCGGGGTTGAGCGCCGCCACCAGGGCGGCGCCTGTGGGCGTTACCAACTCACCCTCGACCTCGCAGGGAGCCAGCGGCAGACCGTGTGCACGGCACACGCCCACCGTCGCCGGAACCGGCACGGGCATGACGCCGTGCTGGCAGCGCACGGTTCCGCGCCCCTCGACGAGCACGGGCACGATCGCGCGCTCGATGCCAATCAGATCGACGAGAACCGCCGCCGCCACGATATCCGCGATCGAATCGACCGCCCCCACCTCGTGGAAGTGCACCTGCTCGACCGGCAGACCGTGGGCCTCGGCCTCAGCCTCGGCGAGGATGCCAAAAGCGCGGCGGGCGAATGCGGCGGCCCCAGGAGTGAGCGGAGCGGCCTCGATGATGGCGAGGATGTCGGCGAGGTTGCGATGGGCATGGTCGTGGGCTCCGTCTCCCGCATGATCATGCTGGTGGGCATGGTCGTGAGCGTGGCCGGCATGGTGGTGATGGCCCTCATGGTGATGGCCGTTGCAATGGTCGTGGCCGCACCCGCTCTCCCGGCCGTGGATGTGACCGTGATCACCCTCGCACGCATGCCCGTGCCCATGCAGGTACGCCATGTCGTGGTCGTGGTTCTCATGCGCCTCGTCCAGCACCACATTGAAGTCCAGGCACGAAATGCCCGCCTTGGAGACACGGCCCACCTCGAGGGAGAATCCCTCGACCGGCAGAGCCGCCAGCGCGGTGCGCACGGCTCGCTCGGCCGCCCCCGAGTCCTCGGCCGCATCGATCAAGGCGGCCACGAGCATATCGCCCGCGACACCGGCCTGGCAGTCGAGCCACAACGTGCGGCCGCGGCCAGCGGCGTTGTCAGCGGTGCCATCCGCCGATGAGGACATCCCCTTCTCATTCACCATGTAGCTTATGCCTCCCTACCAGGCAGATGATTGATGAGCGAAGCTTGGAACCCAGCTCCAAACCCGTTGTCGATGTTCACGACGGACACGCCGCTCGCGCAGCTGTTCAACATGGCGAGCAGCGCGGTCACACCCTCGAAGTTCGCACCGTAGCCCACACTCGTGGGTACCGCGATCACCGGGCACCGCGCCAGACCGCCAACCACGCTCGGCAGCGCCCCCTCCATGCCAGCGACAGCGATGATCACCTGCGCGCGGGAGATCTCCTCGGCATGGGACAACAGCCGATGGATGCCCGCGACGCCGACATCGTGAACCACATTCACGCGATTGCCCAGGAAACGCGCGGTGAGCGCAGCCTCCTCGGCGACGGGCAGGTCGCTCGTGCCGGCGGTGAGCACCAAGACCTCGCCATTTCCATCCGGCTCGGGCAGTCCGCCCACCACGCCACAGCGGGCGGCCTCAACATACTCGAACGGGCAACCCAGGTCGGCGAGGTCCCGAGCCTTCGCCTCGTCGAGCCGCGTGATGAGGACGCGCTCCTGGCCGCCCTCGCGCATGGCACCGACGATGCCCGCGATTTGACCGGCAGTCTTACCCGCACCGTAGATGACCTCGGACACGCCCGTGCGAAGGCCGCGCTGCATGTCTACGCACGCGTAGCCGAGATCGGTCGTCGCACCGGCTTGGACGCGCCTCACCAATTCGTCGGGAGCCACGCGTCCGCCCGCAACGTCGCGGGCGAGAGCTTCTAGTTCATGAACCTCCATCGGCCTCTCTTTCGATTCCCCGGATGGCACTTCCATCCACGTGATCGGCCGCAGCGCGGTGCCGCGGCCGGACTCAAAGGTATCCGGGCGAGATGCCCGACGTGAAACATATGTCAACCGCCGCAGAAGCCACACGCGCGCCGCACCGGGACATGCTCGCGCGGTGTGCGGCTACAGGAGCGCCTCCGCCCAGGCGTCCTCCTTGAACCCTGTCAAAACGACGTTGTCCGCAACGATCAGGGGGCGCTTGACCAGCATACCGTCGGTGGCGAGCAGCTCATAGGCCTCCTCGTCCGTCATGCCGGCGTCGAGCTTGGCCTTGATGCCGAGCTCGCGGTACTTCATACCGCTCGTGTTGAAGAAGCGGCGCAGCGGCAGGCCGGAGCGCTCGTGCCACTCCGCCAGCTCCGCCGCCGTGGGATTATCCTCGACGATATGGCGGTCGTTGTACTCGACGCCATGCTCATCCAGCCATTTCTTGGCCTTTTTGCAGGTAGTGCACTTTGGATATTCGATAAACAGGACGGCCATGAGGGCTCTCCTCTCGTGTTGGATGCCAAACTCCTAACAGCGTACCCAACCCGTATAATGACAAGCATGAGAAACTCAGCTGACACATCCGATAACGGGCGACGCACGGCGCCCGCAGCACCGGCCTCGCCCGGACGGCGCGCCGCGCTCTACGGCGCGCTCACCGCCGCCGCGCTCGTATGCGGCTACCTCGAACTGCTCATCCCCCTGCCCGTCACCGTACCCGGCGTTAAGCTGGGCCTGGGCAACATCGTGATCCTCATGGCGCTCAAGCGCCTGGGCGCGAAGGCGGGCCTCTTCCTCATGTTCATCAAGGTCATCGCCTCGACACTGCTGTTCGCCAACCTGCAGATGCTCGTCTTTTCCCTGGCGGGCGGGCTGCTGTCGTGGGCCGTCATGGCACTCGCCGTGCGCAGCGGGGCCTTTTCCACCGTCGCCACATCGGTACTCGGCGGACTCGCCCATAACGCGGGGCAGCTCGCCGCCGTCGCCGCACTGCTCTCCGGCCGCGTCGCACTCGTGAACATGCCCGTGCTCGCCGTGTCCGGCGTCCTGTGCGGGGCCGCCGTGGGCGTTGCCGCCCGGCTCGTCCTGCGCGCACTGCCCCAGGAGGCATTCCATGGGTAGGGAAAAGGGCACGCCGATCTCCCGGCGCGGCCTCATGCACGGCAGCGCCTGCTCGGTCCTCGCGCTGATGCTCTCCGGATGCACACAGCCCAAAAGCGACGCCTCCGCCGCAAAGCCGATCACCGGATCGACCTTCGCCTTCGACACCTACTGCACATTCGGCGTCTACGGCGACGACACCGCGCCGGCGCGCCTGGCCGACGCATGCGCCCACTTCGACGCGCTGTTCGACCTCTACGACGAGAAGTCCGATATCGCCCGCATCAACGCGGCGGCAGGCGAGCCCGTTCGCGTGCACACCGACACCGTTGACCTCCTGCTCGCCGCCAAAACGTATTGCGGGCAGGCGGACGGCCTGTTCGACGTCACGATCGGCGCAGTTTCCACGCTCTGGGATTTCACCGAAGGCGTGCGCCCGGCACCTGAGGCGATCGCCGATGCCCTGCCCCATGTGGATTGGCGCTGTATCGAGATAGACGAGGAGGCGCTCACCGTGCGCCTCGCCGACCCGCAGGCCAAGCTCGACTTGGGCGGCATCGCCAAGGGGTATGTGGCCGACCGCCTCTGCGATCTGCTACGCGACGAGACGAGCGCCACCGGCGCCGTGCTCTCGCTCGGCGGCAATATCGCGCTGTTTGGGGAGAAGCCGAACGGCGAACCTTGGGAAACCGGCATCCGCGATCCCAACGACCCAGACGGCAACACCGTGGTGGGCACCGCACGCGTCCAGGGAGGGTCGCTGGTGACGAGCGGCCTGTACGAGCGCGTGTTCGAACAAGACGGCGTCACGTACTGGCACATCCTCGACCCGCGCACCGGCGAGCCCGTCCAGACCGACGTGGCGAGCGTCACCGTGCTCAGCCCGTCCTCGACCGCCGCCGACGCGCTCTCGACCACCCTGTTCGTGGCCGGCAGCCGCCGCGGCGCCGAGATCGCTGACGCGCTCGAGGACACGGCGGCGTACTTCATCCTGCAAGACGGACGGACCGTCGAGTCCACCCGCTGGCAAGAGCTCACGAACTTCTCGTCTCAAATGGGACGTTAGAACTCGCCGATCATGCGGACCTCGGGTTCGAGGTCGACGCCGAACTGGGACTTCACCTCATCCTGCACATGCTCGATGAGACCGAGCACGTCCTTCGCACTCGCATGGCCGGTGTTGACCACAAACCCGCAATGCTTCTCACTCACCTGCGCATCACCCACACGCGCGCCGCGCAGACCCGCGTCCATGATGAGCTTGCCGGCGAAATAGCCCTCGGGACGTTTGAACGTGGAGCCCGCGCTCGCCATCTCGAGCGGCTGCTTTTCCTCGCGACGGCGCTGGTAGTCGTCCATGGCGGCGCGGATCATGCCCTCAGATGCGGGCGAGAGCTTGAACGTGGCGGAGATTACGATGAGACCGTCGTCGTGCACGCGGCTCTTGCGATAGCCGAGGTTGAGATCGCGCGCCTCGAGCGTGATCACGGATCCGCGGTTGCCGTGCTTGCTCGGCACGTACACGCGCACGGACTCGAGCACCTCGCCCGTCGTGCCATCGTAGGCGCCGGCGTTCATGAAGCAGGCGCCGCCCACGGTGGCGGGGATGCCCCACAGCGGCTCCATGCCGGAGAGGCCCTGGTCGGCGGCGGCAAGGGCGACATCGCGCAGCAACGCGCCCGCCTCGGCCGTCACGCGCCAATGCGATGCATCCACTTCGATGCCCGCAAAGTTGTCGCGCAGCAATACGACGACGCCGCGGATGCCGCGGTCGCCCACCAGCAGATCGGAGCCGTTGCCCACAATCGACACAGGCACGTCGCCCGCGTAGCAAGTATCCAGCACGCGCACGAGGGCATCCGCCGTGCGCGGCGTGACCAGCACGTCGGCCGGTCCGCCGATCTTGAACGTGGTGTGCTCGCGCATGGGCTCGGTCATAAGGACGTTGTCCTCACCCGCAACCTGCGCCAGAACGCACAGCATCTCTTCGCTCACGTACTCATGCTCGTGCATCGGGATACCTCCCCCGTGTAGAAAACAGTCACACCCCACTATACCCAAGCGCACACCACCCCACCCGCGCGACCCCATAACCCTTTCGAGGAGCTTCGCCGTGGGAGCCCTTGCCGGGCGCCCGGGTTTAGCTAAGCAAACATTCCGCAGGAGCCGAGCAAAGCGAGGCGACGAGGACGTTTGCGTGTTAAACCCGGGCGGCCGGCAAGGGCTCCCATTGCGCGCCCCCGAAAGGCGCGTTATAGTCGTTTTGTTTCAGGGCGGGGTGCAATTCCCCACCGGCGGTAAATGCGCGGCAAGACCCCTTGCCGGGCGCATGAGCCCGCGAGCCGCCGCGCGCGGCCGACCCGGTGCGATTCCGGGGCCGACGGTATAGTCCGGATGGAAGAAACGGAAGGTCTTTCCATGAACAATGCTATCGATACCCGCAAGATCGCCCTCGCCGCGCTCTTCACCGCCGCCTCGCTCATCCTGAGCTTGGTGCAGATCCCCATCTTCCCCATCGCCCCGTGGCTCATGTACGACCCGTCCGGCATCGTCTGCCTCATCGCGGCCCTCGCCTTCGGGCCCAAGCTCGGTGCGGCAGTCGCCATCATCTCCTGGCTGCCCCGCGTCTTCCTCGATCCGTTCGGCGCGCCTATGGGCATGCTCTCCACCTGCGCGTTCATCGTTCCCGCAGCCATCATCTACCTCAAGGGCGAGCGCTCCCGCAAGGCGTCCGTCGCCGGCATGCTCGTGGGTGCAGCGCTCTCCATCGCCGTCTCGTGCGCCATGAACCTCGTGGTGACGCCGCTGTACACCGCCATCGCCGTCGAGGATGTCGCCGCCATGATCATCCCCGTGCTGCTCCCCTTCAACACGCTGAAGATGGTCATCAACGTCACGGCCGGCCAGGTGCTCCTCGCCCCGTGCATGAACGTTCTCAAGGCCCGCAAGGGCGCATAGCGATGACCGAGGTGACCGAAGCAGCCGAGCCGGCGCCCCCGTCCGCGGACTCCACAACCCCGTCCGTGCGCCCCACAAGCCGCCCACGGCCCGCGGAACCGCACATCGAGCTGCACGGCGTCCATATTTCGTACCCCGGCGCCCCCAATGAGGCGCTCGCCGGCATCGACCTTCAAATCCCCGCAGGGCAATACGTGTGCATTCTAGGCGGCAACGGCTCGGGCAAATCGACCTTGTTGCAGCTCATGAACGCGCTGGCACTTCCGAGCGCGGGCGAGGTCCGCGTGTTCGGCGTGAACACCTCCGAGGAGGGCGCGCCCCTCGCGATCAGGAGCCGATGCGCAAGCGTGTTCCAGCATCCCGAAGACCAGATGGTCACGAGCATCGTCGCCGACGACGTCGCGTTCGGCCCCGAGAACCTCTGCGTCCCTCAGCCCGAGATCGCGAGTCGGGTCGACGCCTCGCTCAAGGCCGTCTGCATGTCCGAACACTCCCTAAGCGACCCCGCCGACCTGTCCGGCGGCCAGACCCAGCGCGTCGCCATCGCCGGCGCTCTCGCCATGGAGCCAAAGATCCTGTTGCTCGACGAACCTTGCGCCATGCTCGACACCCAGGGCCGCTCCAGCATCCGCGCCATCGTGAACGCCCTTCGCAAGCGCGGCATCACCATCGTGCATGTGACGCATTTCATGGACGACGCCTTGGATGCCGACCGCGTGCTCGTCCTCGAACAGGGGCGCATCGCGTTCGACGGGACCGCCGCGGAGGCGTTCGCATGCGACGAGCGCGTGCAGGCCCTGCACCTCGAAGTACCTCGCAAACCCGCGGAGATCTTGAGAGTCGCCGCCGGTCGCGCGGTCGCACCGACATCCGGGGACCCCAACGTCACGTTCGACCGCGTATCGTTCTCCTACGCTGCCGCACGCAACCCGCGCAGGCGCCGGGGGCTCTTCGGCGGGCGCAATCGCGCTGAGGGAAGCGTCACTACACCACTCGCCCTCGAAGATCTCTCCTTCCAGGCATTCCCCGGAACGCTCACCGCGCTCGTCGGCCAGACGGGTTCGGGTAAATCGACCACCGCCGAGCTCGCATGCGCGCTCAAGCTCCCGCTTGCCGGAACCGTCCGCATCTGCGGCGTGGACACCGCGGACCTGAACCACCGCTCGGACATCCGCCGGCATGTCGGGTACGTCTCCCAGCTGCCCGAACGCCAGCTGTTCGCCGAGACCGTTTTCGACGACGTCGCCTTTGGCCCGCGCAACATGCACATGCCCGAAGACGAGGTGCGCTCGCGCGTGTGCGAGGCGCTCGTCTCGGTCAACCTCACCCCGACCGACGAGCTGCTCGCGCGCTCGCCGTTCTCGCTGTCCGGCGGCCAGCAGCGCAGCGTCGCACTCGCGGGCGTGCTAGCCATGCGCCAGGATGTCCTCGTGCTCGACGAGCCCATGGCCGGCCTCGACCCCGATGGACGCCGGCACGTGCGGGACCTGCTGCGCGCCCTCAAGCGCGCGGGGAGCACGCTCATCATGGTCACCCACAGCATGGAAGACGTCGCCGAGCTCGCCGACCACGTGATCGTCCTCGAACGAGGACGCGCCCTCCTGTCGGGCTCTCCCACGGAGGTCCTCCCCACCCTGTTCGAGCCCGAGGAGGTGAGCCCCCGTGGCGATTCGCGCTAGCATCGGCCAGTACTACTCGGCCGACTCCCCCATTCACCGCCTGGATCCGCGCGTCAAGCTCATGGGTACCCTCGCCTTTATGGTGAGCTGCTTCTTCGTCGATTCCGTGGAAACGCTGCTCCTGGCGGGCGCCGCGGTGTTCACCGCCATCGCCCTGGCACGCGTGCCGCTCCGCCGTCTGCTCGCCCAAATCAGGCCCATCGCGCTGTTCCTCGTCATCACCTCGGTGATCAACTTGTTCCTGGTACAAACTGGGCCCATCGCGCTCCAGCTGGGACCCGTCGTCATCCACGCGGACGGCGTGTCGGCCGCGGTTCTCTACACCGTGCGCTTCTTCCTGCTGCTTTTGGGCGGATCGCTGCTCACGCTCACAACCACCCCAGTCGCCCTCGCCGACGCCGCCGAGAAGCTGCTCGCCCCGCTCGAGCGCGTGGGCGTCCCCGTGCGCCAGGGCACGCTCGTGCTCTCCATCGCACTGCGCTTCGTGCCCACGCTCTCCCAAGAGGCGGAGAACATCGTCGCCGCCCAGACCGCTCGCGGGGCCGATCTTGAGAACAAGGGCGCCCTGGCCTACGCGCGCGCCTGCGTACCGCTCATCGTCCCGCTGTTCGCCAGCGCCCTGCGCCATGCCGACAACCTCGGCCGTGCGATGGACGCCCGCTGCTACACCGGAGGCGCCCGTACGCACTACCACGTGATGAGGCTCGATTCGCGACGCGACGGCGCCGCCTGCCTTGCGCTCGCCCTGTATCTGGCCGCCCTCGTGGCGCTGCGCCTCGCATAGCCCCGTCGCACGGTCGCTCTGGGCAACACCCGAACGGGTCTTCATCAAATAGACGCGCAACGTCCATCTTGCGATGCCGCCTGTGCGGTATCCTTAATCTGCATATGTGACACCACAACACACGCAAAATGGAGCTATCTATGTCACACACCGCCAAGAGCACGCAGCGCACCCATGGTGCCGCGGCTCACGTCCCCCCTTCGCTTTCCCGCCGAGCACTGGTCGCATCCGCACTCGCGGCCGCAAGCTCAGCCGTGCTTTTCGGGCTTCCCGCCCGCGCACACGCCGCCCGCGCAACGCAGGCAACCATCGACGCTCTTGCCACCGCCGAGGAGAAACTCGCCGCCGTCGAGGCCGAGCTCGATAAGCTCGCCGCCGACTTCGAGGCCCTCAGCCATGAGCAGGACCGTACGGTCTCCCAAATCGAAGAGGTCCAGGCCCAGCTCGACGAGACGCAGGCGCAGATCGACGAAAAGCAAGCCGAGCTCGAGGACAAGCAGGGCGTCCTGTCCCGCCGCGTGTCCAACAGCTACAAAGACGGCGGTACCAGCATGCTGACGCTGCTCATGGCCGCCGACTCCTTCGATGACCTCCTCTCCAACAGCCACTACATCGAGAAGGTCAACGACGCCGACAAGCAGGTCATCGGAGAGATCCAGGCGATCCGCGCCGAGCTCGAGCAGCACAAGTCGACGCTCGAATCTCAAAAGGCCGACCTCGAGGCGCTCAAGGAGCAACAGGCCCAGCAGCTCTCCGTGATGCAGGCCAAGCAGGCAGAGGTCCAGCAGCTCGTGGACGGCCTCTCGTCCGACGTGAGGGACCTCATCGCCAAGCGCGATGCCGAATACCTCGCCGCCGTTGCGGAAGAGGAGCGCCAGAAGGCCGAGCAGGACAAGTTCCAGCAGGGTGCCGGCGGCTCCTACGTCCCCAGCACGGGTCACGTCTCGGGGCCGGTCAAGTCCCTGGAACGCGTCCTCTCCGCATGCCGCGCCGTCCCGAGCCCCGGCAACGGCCTGTGCGCCATGTGGGTCTCCCGCGTTTTCGCTTCCGCCGGCTTTGGCTATGTGGGCGGCAACGCGAACGACATGTATAACCGCTACTGCACGAGCTCCGACCGCGGTTCCCTGAAGCCCGGCATGATCATCGCCTCGCCCACGCATCCCCATACCTCCGCCGGCCGCATCTACGGCCATGTGGGAATCTACGTGGGCAACGGCACGGTCATGGACAACGTCGGCTTCATCCGCTCCATCGGCGTGGACGAATGGATCGCCTACTACGGCGTCACGGTCACCCCGCGCTGGGGTTGGATCGGCGGCTGGGTCCTCGGTTAAATCACCCCTCAAGCCGCTGCGGTATACTTTTCGAACATCCCCATGAAAGGAGCAATCGCATGACTCAGACCCTCGCTGCGCAGGACACCTGCGTCCTCGTCACCGGCGGCGCCGGCTTCATCGGCTCTCACACCGTCGTCGAGCTGCTTGAACGCGGATACCAGGTCGTCATCGTCGATGATCTCTCCAACGCCTCCGCCAAGGTGGAAGATCGCATCAAGACCATCGTCGGCCCCGAGGCGGCCGCGAACCTCACCCTCTATGTCGCCGACGTCAACGACCGCGAGGCCCTCACCCGTATCTTCGACGCGCACCGCATCGACCGCGTGATCCACTTCGCCGGCTACAAGGCCGTGGGCGAGTCCGTGGCCAAGCCCATCGAGTACTACAGCAACAACATCGGCAACACGCTCACGCTCGTCGACGTCATGCGTGAGCACGACTGCAAGTCGATCATCTTCTCCAGCTCCGCCACCGTCTACGGTGACCCGGATAGCCTGCCGCTGACCGAGGAGAGCCCCAAGAAGCCGGCCACCAACCCCTACGGTTGGACCAAGTGGATGATCGAGCAGATGCTTACCGACCTCCACACCGCAGACCCCGAGTGGAACGTCGTGCTGCTGCGCTACTTCAACCCCATCGGCGCCCACGCCAGTGGCCTCATGGGCGAGGATCCCAAGGGCATCCCGAACAACCTGCTGCCCTACGTCGCGCAGACCGCCATCGGCAAGCGCGAGGCCGTCCACGTCTTTGGCGACGACTACCCCACCCCCGACGGCACCGGCGTGCGCGACTACATCCACGTCTGCGACCTGGCCTCCGGTCACGCCGCCGCACTTGCCTGGATGAACGGCCGCGAGGGCGTCGAGGTGTTCAACCTGGGCACCGGCCGCGGCACCTCCGTGCTCGAGATCATCCGCGCCTTTGGCGAGGCTTGCGGGCACGAGGTCCCCTACGTCATCGACCCGCGCCGCCCCGGCGACGTGGCCGAGAACTACGCCGATTGCTCCAAGGCCCGCAACCTCATGGGTTGGGAGGCCCAGTACGGCATCGACGACATGTGCCGCGATGCCTGGAACTGGCAGTCCCGCAACCCCAACGGCTACGAGGGGTAGCGGTCATTCAAGGCGCGACGACCCATCCCGCCTCGGCGTCGATCGAGCGGATGTGACGTCACACGCAACCATAGGAATCCCGTGCGGGGCGGTCTCGACCGCCCCGTTTTGCTAGCATTGTCCGAGAGAGAACTCCCATGGAAAGGGCTGCACATGAGCGATATGACCGGACACGCGGGCGAGAGCTTCGTCGCGTATCTGAAAGACAGGCTCCCGCTGATCGAGCGCGCCCTGCATGAGGCCGACGCCGTGGCGATGAGCCATGAGGGCGCGCCCACGGAGGACCTCGACCGCTACCTGTACGCCCCGCTTGCGCACTTCACCGCGGGCGGCGGAAAGCGCGTACGCCCCGTGCTGGCACTGCTCGGAGCCGAGGCCGTAGGTGGCCGCGCCGATCAAGCGCTCTCGTGCGGCGTCGCCATCGAGCTGTTCCAAAGCGCCGCCCTCATCCACGACGACATCGCCGATGCGAGCGAACTGCGCCGTGGCGAGCCCTGCCTGTATCGCACCGAGGGGCTCGGTCTCGCCATCAATGCCGGCGACCTCGCCCTCACCCGCGTGTTCGAGATCGTGCTCGCCGATGGGTCGCTCCCCGCGGAGCGCCGACTGCGCGTGCTCGAAGAGCTTGTGCGCATGGAACGCCACACGCTCGAGGGCCAAGCGCTCGACCTCGGCTGGGCGCGCGACGGCCGCTGGGATGTCACGAGCGATGATTACCTCTACATGATCGACGGCAAAACAGCCTGGTACACCGTGGCCAGTCCCCTGTACGCAGGAGCGCTCGCCGCCGGCGCCGAGCCCGACGCGGTGCGCGGCCTCATCGAGGTCGGCCTGCCCGCGGGACTCGCCTTCCAACTGCAAGACGACCTGCTGAACCTGGTGGGCGATGCCGACGCACAGGGCAAGGACTTCCGCAGCGACATCACGGAGGGCAAGCGCACCCTCGCAGTAGTGTGGGCGCTCGAGCATCTTGGCGGCGCGGAGCGCTCGGAGCTTGTCGAGCTGCTCGAATCCGGCACGGCCGATACCTCGCGGCTCGCGCGGGCCGTCGAGCTCATCGAGCTGGGTGGCGGCATTGATAAGTGTCGTGAACTCGCCGCCGAAAAGACCGCTGAAGCTCAAAAGCGCGCCCGCGAGCTCGCCGAATGCGGCGTCATTAGCGCCAAGGCGGCCGAGCTGCTCGTTTCCATGGCGGATTTCTTCATCAATCGCCGCGCGTAAGGGGGCGCACTCGGCCAAAAGCATCAAAACCTTCCCCAAAACGTACACTTATTTAGCGTTTGCCCAGGATTTCGAAAAATAAGTGTACGTTTTGGGGAAGGTTTTGCGCTTGGATGCGAGCCTTGGCACCTTTCACCGCGTGTGGCTGCGCAGGCGTCGGTACATCAGGCCGCCCACCGCCAAGAGAAACGCCGACGCCACCAGCGTGCACGCGACCAGCGGCCAATTGCCGGAGCCGACCGCTGACGCCGCGATTGTCGAGGTCACGATGGATGGAATACGCCCAAACGTGGCGATCAGGACGACCGGCAGAAAGCGCATGTTCGTCAACCCGGCGAAATACGTCAGGAAATCCTTGGGCGTGCCGGGAATCAGGAACACGATGAGCATGATGAGCTCGAGGCGCTTGGCGCTCTTCAGCCAAGAGAAGCGGTCGAACAGCGACCGATCGAAAAACAGCCCGACGAGCTTCCAGCCCCAACGGCGCGTCGCCCAGTAAATCGCCGACGTCGCCAAACCCGAAGCAACCAGGCACAGGGCCGTGCCCTCCCAGAAGCCGAACGCGTACCCGCTGGCGAGCTCCACGGGCTCGCCGGGCAAAAACGCCAGTAACACCTGCACGATGTTTATGCCGAGCATGGCAAGGCGGCTGACAAAGGCATGGTCGGACACGAACGCGCGAACGGCGCGCGCGTCGGCAAGCCATGTAAGCAGGCCGGGGAGGTACTCCCAGCACAGAAGCGCGGTGACCGTGGCAGCCGTGACCAAGCCGATGAGCACGCGACGACGCAGAGCCTTGCGGCGAACGTCGATTTCCGGGTCCTCGTCAATAGACTCACGAACCTCGGCGGGTGCGGTGGAACACGCCACCTCGGCAGAATCCGCCGCAGCCCCGGCGCGATCGCGCTTCCAGGCCTCGGCCAGCTTCTTGACGTCCAGCTTGCGCGCTGCACCGCCACATGCCACAGGCTGCTGCGGAAGCAGGGCGTTCATCTCCATGGGAGCCTCGCCCTCGGTCTGCATTCTCATCATCGCGGCACCTCCTACGTTCCGTGCGAGTTAAGTGTCGCAAGAGGGTGTCTACGTTTTGTCGACCAGCGATGACAATTACGTAAGCCTTAGGCATTCCTAAGTAATTCTTTACAGACGGCATGAGCCGCCCCGCCATGCGAACGTCCCCATCTATGGAAGGGCCTCGCCGCGGGGGCCATCCTCGGACTTGGCGGGGCCCCTGCTGCGGGGACCGCCCCCACCTCTCTAGAAAACGCTCTCCCGGTCAGGTCGGACATCGAACGTCGCGATAACCCGAGCGCCGCCCGTCTCGGCGTTCGTCAGGGCGATCTTGCCCCCATGGAGTCCGCACAAGACGCTCGACACATTGAGCCCCAATCCGAAGTGCTCAGCGGACTTGTTCTCACTGAAGAACGGGTCGCAACCGCGGTGAAGCGCCTCGGGGGTGAACCCCGGCCCATCGTCGGTTACAACCAGGGTGAGCACCCCCGCATCGACCATCATGTCGAACGTCACGATCGACGATGCGTGCACGCAAGCATTGCTCAGCAGGTTGTCGAGCACCTCCTCCACCAGGGGAAGATCGATGGCGAGAAGCGCGGCGGGACGACCGTCTGTCGCGGCTTTGAGGGTGGATTCCGACGCGCAGCATGTTTTGGGCGCGGGCGCCCTGTCCGCCTCGGACACGGTCGGCAAGTTCAGCCCCAAGCCGCCGCCGCGCACGGCCATCACCTCGGACACATGTCGGCCCAACTCCTCACGAAGGTCGTCAAGCGCAAAAGCCTCGCGCTCGACGGGACGGTCCTCCAACTTGCTGAGACCGCCCATCGAAGTCGCATATCGCTCGAGACGTGCGACCTGGGCGGAAAGCGCGTCGAGCGCATCCCCATCCAGCGTGTCGCCGCGGCGCAGCCGCATCTGGGCCATCTCGACCGTTCCCTTGAGCACGGTGATGGGCGTGCGCAGGTCGTGCGCGAACGCCGCGTTCAGACGACGGCGCGATTCGGCCGTGCGCCATAGCTCGCGCTGGGCCTCGAGAAGCGAGGCGCGCATGTGCTCGAGCGTTTCCGACAAGCGGCCCAGCTCGCGACCGCGAACGACGCGGATGGTAAAATCCAAGTCCCGCTCGGCGATGCGGTCGGCCGCACCGGCGAGCTCGGCCAACGGCCCGGCGATATGAACGCGGTAGAAATGGCGGAACGTCAGCCAGCCCAGAACGCCATAGGCAAGGACGGGCGCGAGCCCCGTCGCGAGCGTGAGGATCCAAGGCACCAGGCTCGCAGGCGGCTGCGATGCGGCATAGTATGCGGTATTCGAGACAAGCCCCTCGCCGAACGTCTCCTCCAGATCCGCGCCGGTCACGGACTCGAACAGCTCGACGCTCTGTGCACGCCCCTTGCGGCTCAGCTCATCATAGCGAGCGAGATTGTCTGCAGAGATCGTGCTGTTCGCCTCGAGGATTTCCTCTTGGGGGTACCCCTCGTTGTAGTTGAGCCCCCAGTCGTACAACTGGACCTGGCCGCTGCGAACCAAATCGACGGTTGCGTACAGCGAGCCGATGGTGCGACCGCTGTCCGGCACATACCCGCTTCCGGTCCCCCAGTCCCCGGTCGCAATGAAAACCGCATACGGCCCGTCACCGGGCAAGTCAAGCTCGGAAGCGGGGAGCAGCTCACCCGCGTTGGGGTCGTAGATATACGGGCCCGAATCGATTGTTCCGCGCTGGGTCAGGCCGTTTTCGAGGCTCACCTCGAGTTCGTAGTACCCGTTGTTCCATGTCGAGAGAACCTCGACCATGCCCAGCGCCAGTAATGTGGCAGCCGCAAGATACACGGCCAAATACACCGTGAACGTCACGCCGAGTGGACGGGTGCGCCACCACGCGTGCGGGCGCTCGCGCTTGGGGAGCTGTTTCAGGACCTCGCGCTCGCGGGCGCGAGCCTCGCGACGCAGGGAACGACGATACCGACGGCCCTCTTTACGCACGTCATGGCAACCACGGCGCTTTTTCCGGCGAGCCGCCGCGCGAGAACGGGGCCCGCTCACGTTGTCGGCGTCGCATTGCGGGCCACGGCCGACAACGGGGCCAGCAACGGGCTGATCGTCGTATTCCGCGTCGGGCATGGTTCCGTTTTGTGCGTCGGGCGTGGTGCCGTTTTTCACGTCAAGCCTGGCGCCGTTTTGCACGTCGCCCCTCACTTGGCCACCCACTTGTAGCCCACGCCCCACACCGTCTCGATGGGATCCTCGGCCACACCGGCGGCAGCGAGCTTGTTTCGGATGCGGCGCACATGCTCGCGCACCTGCGACGGATCGCCCGCGGCGTCCCAACCCCACACGTGCTCGTAGATGGCATCGCGGTCGAACACCTGACCCGACCGCTTGCTGAGCAACGCAACGATGTCGAATTCGAGCTTGGTGAGGTCGACGCATGCGCGAGAGGGCGCGTCGTCCCCGGCTGCCAGCGGCCCGGCAGCGCGCTCCGCAGCCCCGTCCCCCGGCTCACCGGCACCGGGTCGCACCTCTACCGTGCGCCGTCCGTAATCGATGGTGAGTTCTTGGAAGAATCGGACAGCGTTCTCGCGCTCGCGCACACGACCCTCGCGCGCCATATGCGCGGCAACACGCCGGCCGAGCACTTCGAGCGAGAACGGCTTCATCACGTAGTCATCGGCGCCGGCGGCAAAGCCGTCGAGTTGGTCGACGTCCTCGATGCGCGCGGTGAGGAAGATGATCGGGCAACTCAGGTGCTCGCGCACGCGGCGGCACACCTCGAAACCGTCCATGCCCGGCATGTTCACGTCGAGCAGCATGATATCGGGGGCGACACCCGCCGAAGCGGCAGCGAGCGCCTCGGCCCCGCTATTCGCGCACACGACCTCGTAGCCCTCCATGCGGAAATACTCCGAGAGCATATTCGCGATATCGACCTCGTCGTCGACAACCAACATGCGCATAGTGCAGTCCCCCATCTTCGCCGAAATCTCAGCTCAAAGCATCGTCTCGTCAGCCCAAAGCATCATCCCGCCGGCTCAAAGCATCATCCCGCCGTTTCCCTTTCGCTATTTTCCTCCATACCTGTCTATGATTTGTCGATACAGATAGGATGCCTCCCCTTGGGAGGATATGAACGATTGGAGGCTATGAACGATTGCGAAGATTGCATTCATTGGACTTGCAACGTTTTCCCAGGTAGAGAGCTGTACAAAAAAGGAGCTTATGAACGAACCGTTCATAAGCTCCTTTTTCTGCTGGCGAAATCGTTCACATCCTCAAAGAACGCGGCAGGCAGCCCGCCACTTCGCCGGGCACCGCGGCCGCAACGCCAGGCGCTACCACTTCGCCAGGCGCCGCGGCCGCAACGCCATTAAACACTGGCGCCGCCCCGGACAAGCCGTCGGGAATTCCCCTACTTCAGCTCCGGCCAGAACTCCTTGTTGGCCTCGATCATCTCGTCGAGAACCTCCTTGGCGACCGTCATCGACGGGACCGTCTTGTTGAGCGTGAACGCCTGGAGCGCCTTCTCGTACGACCCCTCGATGCACGCCTGGACCACGAGCTTCTCGGAATTGAGCTGCTGCATCATAAGGCCCTGCTGGAACAGCGGGATGTTGTCGCGGGAGATGACCTCGGGGCCGTTCTTGCCGATATACGCGGGAAGTTCGACCATCGCGTCGTAAGGCATGTTCGGGATCGCGCCGCGGTTCTGGCAAATCACCAGGAAGCGCGCCTTCGTGTCGTTCTTGAGCGCGACGGCCAGATCGGCGATCCAGTCTCCGTGGCTGCCGGCGTAGAACGTGCTCTCGTCGATCTCGCCCGTGGCCTCATAGCGGTCAATGCCGGCGAACAGGTTGTGCTCGCGCGTCTCCTCCACCTCGTTAGCACGCGTGCGCTCGGGGTTGGAATGCTCGACGAACTCCTTCTGCTGCAGGTAGTAATTGAGATACGTGTTGGGCAGGTACTCCGGGAAGAGCTCCATGATCTCGTAAACGCCCTTCCAGACGTAATACCAGCTGCCCTTCGTGTGGCGGTTCTGCTTGCTCTCGTCCTCGTTGTCGGTGTTGGACTTCATGAGGGAGCTCATGCCCTTGAGATAGCTGCTGGGAAGCAGGATCTCATGCTCCTTGATGTACTCGCGCAGCTGCGGCAGCACCTCCTCGCCCTTGTGGCGGATGCTGGTGAACCAACCGAAGTGGTTGAGGCCAAAGTAATCGTACTCGACGTCCTTCTTGTCGATCTCGAGCGCGGCGCACACGAGGTCGATGATGGCGATGGGCATATCGCAGATGTTGATGATTCGGGCGTTCGGGCGCATCACGCGGCACGCCTCGGACACGATCGCAGCGGGGTTGGAGTAGTTGAGGATCCAATACGTGGGCTTGGCGTACTTCTCCACATCATCGATGAGCTCGACCATGGGGAAGATGGTGCGCATGCCGTAAGCGAGACCGCCGCAACCGCAGGTCTCCTGACCGACGCAGCCATGGCGCAGCGGAATCTTCTCGTCCTGCTCGCGCATGGCGTAGCCGCCCACGCGCATCTGGGCGAAGACGAAGTCGGCGTCGGAGAAGGCAGTCTTTTTATCGGTGGTGACCGTCAACTTGATGTCCAGGCCGAGGTCCTCGTGCAAGATCCAGTCGACGAGCACGCCAACCTTGCGCTGGCGCTCCTCGTTGATGTCGTACAGGCGGATCTCCTCAACCTCGAGCTCCTCTTTGCGCAGCGCGATGGACTTGACGATACCGGGAGTGAAGGTGGAGCCGCCGCCGGCGAGGGTGATGATCATGGTGCATCCTTTCTCATGCGTGAAACGAAAAATGCGCTTGCCCATGTCTGAAACGGCGCGGAATCGCCGCGCGATACGCGGCGCGGGACCGTGCTGACGGGGGGCCGGACGGGCTTGCGCGCCCGGCCCCGGTGCGAGGCCGACGTGAAGGGGATCGGGACCGCCGTCGAACGCACCGCGCTCGCCGCGTCATCCCAAGAGTCCCCCATTTGCGGGCCTACATGTTCTCGAGGGCCTCCTCAACCTGGCCGCGGACCTTTGCGACCTCCATGCCGAAGATAATCTGAATGTCGTTGCCGTTGCGAACGATGCCGCTGTTCTTCATGTGATTGATGAGGTCCTCATCGATGAGGGACTCGTCGGCGACGTTCACACGCAGACGGGTGAAGCAGTTCTCGGTGGACTGGATGTTCGCCTTACCGCCCAGGCCTGCGATCAGATCGAGCACGGGGTCGCCGGCGGCGGGAGCGGCGGCAACCTCGTCAGCGGACGCAGCTGCCTCGTCAGCGGGAGCGGCGGCCTCCGACACAGCGGAAGACTCGACGTCGTCCTCCTCGCCCTCGCGACCAGGGGTGTGCAGGTGCAGCTTCTTGATGAGCACCGTGAAGACCACGAAGTACAGGGCAGCGTTGATGACGCCGAGGACGATCATGAGCGGCCAGTTGGTCTTCTCGACGCCGAGCACCAGATTGGAGACGACGATGTTGATGATACCGCCGGCGGTCGCCGCAGGGATGTTCAGAACCTTGAGCAAGACGAGGCTGATGCCGGACAGCACGGCGTGGACCACGAACAGCACGGGGGCGGCGAACACGAACAGGAAGTCCATCGGCTCGGTGATGCAGGTGAGGATCGCGGTGATGATGAGCGGGAGGATGATGGCGCGGGTCTTGTCGCGATTGCGCTTGTAGGAGGTCACGATGAACGCCGTGCCGATACCCAGATAGGGCCACAGGTTGTTGAAGGTGTAGCTATTGAAGTAGGTGCTCGCGGAGAACGGCTGACCGACCATGGCCATCTCGGCGACGCGAATCGGATAGGCGCCGGCGATAACCGTATCGCCCAGGGCGAGCGTGCCGCCCACATCGGAGAACTGGAAGGGCGTGTAAATGAGATGGTGCAGGCCGAGCGGGACGAGCAGCTTGTTAAGCATGCCGTACAAGAACAGGCCGATGTTGCCACTCTCCTGGATCATACCGGCGAGCGAGGCGATACCGCCCTGCACGGGAGGCCAAGCATAGCAAGCGGCCACACCGAGAAGCAGGGAGATGCAGATCATGATCAGGAACGGGAAGCGGACGCCCGAGAACATGGAAAGGGCGATCGGGAACTGCTTACCGCCGAACTTGTTGAAGACCCAGCCGGCGATACAGCCCAGAATGATGCCGCCGAAGACGCCCATATCGAGCACCTGGATGCCCAGGACCTCGCTCTGACCGGTGCCGACCAGCCCGAGCTGCGTGGGCTCAGCAAGCATGCCGAGCGCCTCGAGGGTGATGTTGTTGGCATTCAGGAACAGGAAGAAGGACATGAGGCCGATGAGCGTCGCATGGCCCTTGTCCTTCTTGGCCATCGCGCCGGCGATACCAGCGCAGAAAATCACCGCGAGGTTGTTCACGATGAACATCAAGCTGTTGTAGATGATCTTGCCCATGGTGGCAAAGAACGGCAGCTGCAGGAAGGGAACCACCGAGGTGATGGTCTGATTGGTGAGGAGGATTCCCAAGATCAGCACGGTGCCCGCCACGGACAGGTACATCAGCGGCTGGACGATCGACTTGGAAAACACCTCCAGCGAACTCTTCAGCTTATTTGCCATTGCCTTACGCTCCTTTCTGTTGGTCGCCCGCTGCGACAGACGACTCCCCGGACGCGTCCGCATGCGGGGCGTGTACGAGATTCGCGATGTGGTACACCAGATATCCCTTCTCGGCATCGCTCACGACGCAGCCATACTCCTGCTCGATATGCGCACCGATGCGCTCGGTGCACTCAAGCGCATCAGGGTACTGGTCTTTACCCAGGTGGAATAGGAAGGTGTCCTCGGACTGCGCGATGCTCTTGTCGAGCACGCGCTGGGAGAAGAACTGAAGGTGGCGCAAAAAGCGCTCGTATTGGACGCTACCCTCGTCATACGTGAGCCCAAAAGTTTCGGCCACAGTATTGAGGATGCCGTTGATCATCTTGATTGAAAGCATCAAATGGTCGGCACGTTGCTTCATCGTCGCATTCACTATGTGCAAGGCGATGAAGCCCACCTCCGCCTCGGAGATCTCGATGCCGAGATGACCGCGAATGATCTCCCGAGCTTTGAGAGCGAGCCCAAATTCGCGCCCATAGAAGCGCTTGATCTCGAAGAGAAGAGGGTTGTCGCATATGATGCCCGCCTGCTCGCGCTCAAGGGCCATGGAGATATGGTCGGTTAGAGCGATGAGAACGCTGTCATCGATAACGGAATCGGATTCGCGGCGAAGCATCGCAACGATGTCCTCGGCGATGAGCAGGTACTCGCTCGGAATGCCTTTGATGAGGCGCTCGAGGCGCGAAAGCTGCGTGGGGTCATCGAGGGTGAAGACCTTTTCGAAGGACGCCGAATCGACCATATCTCCGCGCTTGCGACCAAAGGCGATACCTTTGCCCACGGCGATGCGTTCGGTTCCCGCATCGTCGACCATCACGACATTGTTGTTGTAGACACGCTTGATATACACGGCTGTGACCTCGGTCCGAGCAACCGGCTAGCGAATCAGGGAGAGGACGACGTCGCCGCGCGAGACGGCGCCAGCAGGGCACTTGGCCAATGAGAGGTCCGAACCAAGCTCGGTGACGACCATCATCGTCGTGTCCTCGAAACCGGCGGCCGCGATCTTCTCTCGATCAAACTCAACGAGAATCTGGCCCGCCTCGACGCGATCGCCCTGAGCGATGCGAGCGATAAAGCCATCGCCCTTCATGTCGACCGTATCGATGCCGATATGAAGCATGACTCCCATGCCGGCTTCGTCCTTGATAGCGAGCGCGTGGCCCGTCGGGAACAAGGCCTCCACCGTTCCGGAAATAGGCGCGACGAGGACGCCCTCGCTCGGCACAATGGCGATACCGTCGCCCATGGCCTTGCCCGCAAAGACGGGATCGTTCACCTCAGAGATGTCCATCACGGTGCCGGATACTGGGCAGAGAACCGTCGCAACGGGGGCGGCCTGAGGGGAGGCTTCGGCCGTGCGACCGTCCTCAGTCGCCGACTGCTCGACCTCAGATGTCTTACCGCCAAACAAGTTCGAAAGGAAACCCATTTCGTAATCACTCCTCGTGTTGCCGCATCGCGGCATGAAAAAAGACCGGACCGAAACTGTGCGGTTGCGCAAGAATACCGCCACTGGGCGGCGCTTGGCACTGCAAGAGTTTGGTCAGGCCCACGAAGCGCGTCGAGGTAACCTTCCTCATTTCTTGTTGCGGTTTGGAGTATAAGAATCCCCCGTGAGCCGCGTCAAGCCGCAGCACCGAGATGGGGCCTTCGTGCAACCGTGAACGGTAGCTATTTTATGGTAAACGGTCATTCGTTTGCAGAGCCGCATTCAAAAGATCGGACCGGAGGCCCTTCTTGGCTCCTTGGGAGCCGCAGGCTGACGAGCTCCCAACGAAGCAACGCAACGCGACGCGTAGCCATCAGGAACCACGTGCGGTTGAAACCCGTGCGCAAACGAGAGCTTATGAACGATTGGAGGATATGAACGATTGCAAAAATCGCACTCATGAGTCCATGACGTTTTCCCAGGTAGAGAGCTGTACAAAAATGGAGCTTATGAACGAATCGTTCATAAGCTCCTATTTCTGCCGGCAAAATCGTTCATATCCTCAAGGGACATGGCGGCACGACGGCGATGCCGCGCGGAAACGCGATGCGATGCCTTGCTACTCGGCGGCAGCGCCACCGAAGACGGCGCCCTCGACGTCATCATGCGCGACAACGGAAGCACCCTCGGTATCGATCGGGCCGAAATCCTCGGCCCCGCACTCGGCGCCGTTCGCCACGGCACCCGAGCCGGCACCGGCCCCATCGCCTGCAGCGGCCTCCCCGCGCAGGCTGCCAACCAGGCTTGCGAGCGCGGCAACCGTACCCGGGAAGTCCGGCGGCGTCTGATCGGCGTGCAGATACGCCCAATTCATCATGAAGGAAGCGGAGGAGAGCGCACCAACGGCGAGCGCGTCGTCGGGGCAGGAGATCTCAACGTCAAACAGGCGATCGTCGCCCATCACACCACGCGTGCGACCACTGGAAATACCGCCGGCGAGCCCCGTCTCGTTCATGATCTCGACAGTCAGGTGCTCGAGCAGGTGGGCAAGCTCCGTATGACCCATGCAGTCCTGGAACTTGGAACCCGCATCGCCCAGGCACATGTGCTCGGCGATGGCGGGGGCGAGATAATACACGCGGGCGGTCGCCTCAACGTCCTCGGACGTCATGAGGGGCATGCCGGGGTTCACAAGCACGCGGGCGGTCAGCTTCTTGGGTCCCACCGTGACCTTGAGAATGTTGAACAAATCGGCCATGGCCTTACCTTTCTCATCGGCGCCCGAACGGCGCTGATCGACTACATCGCTACGGGGCGACATGTGCACCACGCACACGCGCTCACTTAGCATCCGGGCGCCAGCGTGGCTCACTCGCCTTGCGGCTCGCGCCCCGCCGGAGACGCGTCGCCCCTACTCGCTCTGCTCGGGCTGGTACTCGGGCGTGAGATCATCCGGCGAGATGTTCGCGCCCGCGCGCACCGAACGGGAACGCGTGGCGTTCTCCTGCACGTGCTCGCGGATCGCGCGCTCGACTCCGGACCGAACGTCCGCGGCGCGCTCCTCCTCGGAGGGCTTGGGCTCCTCGAGAGGCGCGATCACACGGATGAGCGAGATGCGCTGCCCACGCATGGACTGCACCTTGAACTTGTACCCATCGGACTCGAAAACCTCGCCGATATCGGGCAGGGAGTCGCACAGATCGAGGATCCAGCCGGCAATGGTCTCGTACTCGTCACTCTCCTCGATGGGCCAGCCGAGCTCGATCGCATCATCGCACGGAAAACGCCCATCGACCAGCCACTCGCGCTTGGAGAGACGCGTGAGGTACTTGTTGTCGGGGTCGAACTCGTCCTCGATCTCGCCGACGATCTCCTCGACGATGTCCTCGATGGTGATGATGCCGGCAGTGCCACCGTATTCATCAACCACCACGACGATCTGGTCGTGCGCCGTCTGCATCTCGGAGAGCAGGGGCAGGATGTCCTTGGTGTCGGGGATAAAGGTGGCGTCGCGCATGAACTCGGACACGGGGCGATCGCCCTCGCCGCCCATGACGGGGCCGATCAGGTCCTTGATGTGGGCGATGCCGACCACGCCGTCCTGATCCTCGTGAAACACCGGCATACGGGAGAAGCCCGTCTGGCGCATGAGGTTCATGATCTCGGTGACCGTCTGAATATCCTCGGCCATGGTCACGTCGACGCGCGGCACCATGACCTCGCGCGCGGAGGCGTCACCCAGGTCGAACACCTCATGGATGATGCGCTTCTCCTCGTCGAGCAAGGTGTCCTGCTCGTTGATCATGTAGCGGATCTCCTCCTCGGAGACATTCTGACGGTCGTCGGCGTTCTTGATGCGCAAGACGCGAGCGAGACCGTCGGCGGAAGCCTGCGTCAGCCAGACGAGCGGGCGAGCGATCTTCTGGAACACCGTGAGCGGTTTGGCGACGCGCTTGGCCATGCCCTCGGCATCGGCCAGGGCGATGCGTTTGGGAACAAGCTCGCCCACGACGATCGAGAGGTAAGACACGGCGAGCGTGATGAATACGGGCGCGAGGCCGGGGGCGACCATGGTCAGCGCATCGATACCGAAGCTCGACAGCCACTGCGCGAGCGGGTCGGACAGGCTCGTCGAGGCGACCGCAGAAGACGCAAAGCCCACGAGCGTGATCGCGACCTGGATGGTGGCGAGGAAGCTGCCGGAATTGGCCGCGAGCTCGGCGGCGCGGGCGGCGCGACGGTCGCCTCCTTCCGCCTCGTGGTCGAGCACGGCGCGCTTGGCCGTGGTGAGGGCCATCTCCGACATGGAGAAGTAGCCGTTGACGACGGTAAGGACGAGTGTGGTGATGATACTGATGGTGATGTCCATGGGGACGGGTTCAAACCTCCTGGGTTAGTGAATGGCGCGAGCAATGCGTAATTGGGGACGGGTGCGAATTACACATCGCACGATGCACGCAAATCGATGTGTAATGTGCACCCGTCCCTCATTACACATCCGAGGATTTACGCACCAGAAGCTAAATCACGAAGAGGACCACCGCCAAGAATTGCAGCACGCTGCCGGCAAGAACCCACAGGTGGAAAATACTGTGCATATAGCGAATCTTCTTGAGAACGTAGAACACCGCTCCAACGGTGTAGCACACGCCGCCCACGGCAAGCAGCACGAGCGCGGTGGGATGCAGCGCGGCGACGAGCTGCGGCAAGCGGAAGACGACGAGCCAACCCATCGCAACGTAGATTGCGGCGGTGAGCCAATGGGGCTGGCGCTCGCGCATGAACGCCTCGAACAGCACGCCCGCGATTGCGATCGCCCACACGGCGATGCACAGCGGGATACCGCCGGCATCGGCCAGCGTGATGAGGCAAAACGGGGTGTACGTGCCCGCGATGAGCAGGTAAATGCAGCTATGGTCGATCACGCGAAAGACGCGCTTGGCAGCCGGGACGGCAATGGCGTGATACAGCGTCGATGCAAGATATTCGAGGATGAGCGCGACGCCGAAGATGATCGCACTGGCGAGCGACGCCGGATGAGCCCCGTCCACGGCCGCCTTCACGACCATGACGACGAGCGCGGCGATTCCGAGGGCGGCGCCTATGCCGTGCGTGATGGAGTTCGCGATCTCCTCGCCCAGCGTATACTGGGGCACCAAGTGACGCTTGACCGTGCGAGCCGCTGCCTTGACCGGCGCTCCGACGGTGGCGACCGCCTCCTTTGCGGTCGAACCGGCGGCATGCAGCAAGCGCTGCGCCCGCGATGTCGCGTCAGCGCGCGCTATGGGAGCAGGGACAGCCGCGACATCGGGTCGCGGCGAGGGACTGTCGCTCGCGTCAGGCATGGTCTCAGATCGTCCTCCAAAAATAGCTACACTGCTCGTTACTATAGCAAAATGACGTGGTACGCGCGAGGAAGCGCACCACGTCACCCATGTCTATGAAGACTCGTCACAACCCGCGCGCGGGAGCGACGGCGGCTCATCACGCCAGGCCGAGCTGCTTTTTAACACCGGTCGCACGCCTGCGGCTGACCGGGATGCTCGCGTCCGTCCGGCCGAGCTTGAGCTGCATGAGACCACTCGGCTTGAGCACCTCGACATCGCGGACGTCGTCGATATTCACCAGGAAGCTGCGGTGCACACGTAGGAACCCCTCGTTCGCCAGACGGCGCTCCAAAACCGAGATGGAATCATTGACCAGGTAGGTGCCGGTCTCCGTATGAGCGGAGGCGTAATCGGCACGAGCCTCGATATAGGCGATGTCGGTCACGGGGATGTAGGTGCGCTTGCCGTTGCGCTCACCCTGGATGCGGCGGACGGGTTCGGCCACCGCCGGCCGGCGGGCGTTGAGGGCGTTCTCGACCTTGTCGAGCGCCTTCTCAAGTCGGTCCTGCTCAACCGGCTTGAGCACGTAATCCGCCGCGTCGAGTTCGAACGCCTCTGCCGCATACTCGGAAAACGCCGTCACAAACACGATCACCGGGGGCTTCTTCAGCTTTTGCAGCGTATCTGCGAGCTGAACGCCGCTCGTGCCGGGCATTTGAATGTCGAGGAACAACACCTCGGGGCCAAAGGCCAAGATCTTCTCGACCGCCTCCGTCGCCCCGCCGGCCTCCTCGATGCGTCCGATGCGGCCGTCCTGCTTGAGCAGGTAGTTCAACTCAGCGCGAATCGGCGGCTCGTCATCGACAATCAAAACACGCCATGCCTGGTCGGCCATGCCATCTCCCTTGTCCCATGGGCTCTGCGCCCAACACGCCATCCAATCAAATCGGCCACGACGCGCAACCGTATGTCGCGCACAGTCAGGGCCTTAGTGTAACGCGGGCGCAGGGCACGGCGCGCCCACATCGACCCGCAAGGCGCGCTGCGCCGCGGACCGAATCGCCGTCACCTGGCAGAGGGAAGCGCCGTCCCCTCCGGCTCGTGAGGCTCGCCGATCAGGTCCACCGTCACGCGCGTTCCCACGCCCTCCTGCGATTCGACGTGGATGCCCGATTCCGCGCCGAAGAAGAAGTGTATGCGCATGAGCACGTTGACGAGGGCCAAACCGCCGCCGCGCCTGAGTGAGCCGTCCGCCGTAGTGGGAGCGCTCCTCCTGCTCATGGATTCGAGCTTGGCCTCGACGCACTCACCATCCTCCTCGGCGCAACCGCACGGGCATGTATTGTCCACATCGCGCTTCACGTCGAGCAGGTGGGCGAGCGTCTCCTCGCTCATGCCGATGCCATCGTCCTCGACCACAATCTGGATACCGTCATCCGTCTCAAGGGAGGAAAGCTTGATGGACAACGGCTCGACCTCACGCATCGCATGCTTGATGCAGTTCTCGAGCAGCGGCTGCAAGATGAACGGCGGAACGCGGCAATCGAGCGTGAACGGATCGAAGTCGACCGAGAGCTTGAGACGGCCTTCACCGTAACGCGCCTGCATGAGGTTGATGTAGCGCATGCCCTGGTCGAGCTCGTTCTCGAGTGAGGTGAGCGCATCGGAGTTCGACAGCGTCTGGCGATAGTAGTTCGAGAAGTCGATGAGCAGCGAGCGCGCCTTCTCCGGCTCCGTGCGCACAAGCGACACGATGGTTCCGATGGTGTTGAACAGGAAGTGCGGATCGACCTGGGACTGCAGCGCGCGCAGCTCCATGCGGGCGCTCAAATCCTCCTGGCGCTCGAGCTCGAAGCTCGCCAGCTGCGTGGAGATCAGCTCGGCAAAGCCCGTGGCGAGCGCGGTTTGACGTGCATCGATGTCGCTGTAGCGCGGATAATACAGCTCGAAGGTCCCCATGCAGCGGTCGCGCACGATGAGCGGGGCCGTGATTCCAGCCTGCAGGCGCGGGAAGAAATACGGCTCATCGGGACCGGTTGTCTCGCGCGCGAAAACCTCCATGCGCTCGTTCTCGATGACGCGCAGCGTGCTCTCGAGAACGACCGGCGTGCCCGTGGGGCAGCGGTCTGAATCCTCGCCCCAACTCGCGACGACCGCCGTGCCGTCGGTGATACAGATCGCCGAGGCCAGGGTCTCGGGCAGGATCAGTTTGCACGCGCCCAACGTCGCCTCGGGCGCCAGGCCGTGACGGGTGTAAGCGAAGATCTTGCTCGCGATGCCGAGCGTTCGGTCGGTCGCGGAGAGCGAGAAGTCATCGGGCGCGACGAACACGTATGCAAAGAAGAAACACAGCAAGACGAGGCCGGCGATGGTGATAACCGCGGGGACCGGGTTGGGGTTGGTCACGAATTCGAGGGCCAGCAGGCCGAGCAACATCGGGACGCACAGGATGAGGCCGCGCAGCGCCCAACTCTGGGCGACGCGGAAGAATTTCGTCTGATTCCAACGGGCAAACGGCCGCCGCACGCAAACACCTACCTTTTTGACATTCATCACACGTGCTCCATGATACCAATCGGCCGAAAAAAACGCCCACCCCGAATAGCGGGATGGGCGCTCGTGTCGTCCCCCTGGAGCGGCGCCCTGCCCCGCCCCGGGTAAACGTGGGGACCCCCCGGCCCCTCCAGGACGCCGCTTCTCTATCTATTGCGAAGCCGCTACGCCTGGAGGCAGAACCGGGGAGTCCTATGGGAGTAACTCAGCTACTCAGAGTACTTGTTGCCCTCACCGAAGGTACCGGCGTCGACAATCCAGCCGTCCTTCATGATGACGTCCATGTTGTCAACGTTGAGGGTGTGGATGTCGGCGGCGACATCGCCGTTGACGACCAGCAGGTCGGCGCACTTGCCGGCCTCGAGGGAACCGGTCTCGTCCTCGATGTGGCACATCTTGGCACCGTTCAAGGTGGCGCAGGTGATGGTCTCGACCGGGGTGAAGCCGATCTTGTCCACGAACTCGTACATCTCCTCGATGGAGCAAGTGCCGTAAGGAGTGACGAAGGAGAAGGAGTCGGAACCGATGGTCATCACGACGCCGCGCTTCTTGGCCTCGCGCAGGCAGTCGTAGTTGCGCTGAAGCTCCTTCTCGACGAGGGTGCCCTCGTACTTGTCATGCAGCTCGGGCACGTAGACCGGCGGATAGGTGGAGTACCAGGTGGGCAGGAAGGCGATCGTCGGGGTGAAGAAGGTGCCCTGCTCGGCCATGAGGTCCATGGTGCGCTCGTCGATGTCGAAGCCGTGGATCAGCTGCTCGCAGCCAAAGCGGACGGAATCGTAGGCAGCGGCGTGGTTGTTGTAGCAGTGGCTCCACACCGGGATGCCGACCAGCTTGGCCTCGTCGATGACGGCCTGGATCTCCTCGGAGCAGTAGTGCTGGTCGCGGCCGGAGTCCCAGCGCCAGATGCCACCGCCGGTAGCCCAGATCTTGATGGCGTCGGGGTTCTCACGCAGACGACGACGAACGGCCTTGCGCAGATCCCACGGACCGTCGACCTGATCGCCCCAAGGATGGGACTCTTTGTTCTCGAGCTGGCTGCAGTGGTGGGAGTCACCGTGGCCGGCGGTGCGGCAGAAGCCGAGGCCGGTGGCGAGGACGCGAGGACCCTTGAAGACGCCCTTATCGATGCAGTCGCGAATCTGGATGCCGAAGCGGCCGATCTCGCACACGGTGGTCAGACCGTGGGTGAGGCAGTCGTAGGCCTGCTTGACGGCGACGGCCTGCTTCTCGAGGAGCGGCTGCATGACCCAGTCGGTGTCATCGTCGGTGAGGTTGCCGGAGAAGTGCAGGTGGGTGTCGATGAGGCCGGGCATGACGGTCTTACCGGTAGCGACGATGACCTCGTAGCCCTCAGGGGTGTCCTGGTGGGCGCCGGCGTACTCGATCTTGCCGTTCTCGTCGACGAGAACCAGGGAGTTCTCAACCGGATCGGCACCGGTGCCGTCGATGAGCTTGCCGCCGACGATTGCATACTTCTTACCCATGTTGTTCCTCCTTATTGGAACGATGGATTGGCTAGTGGCACCCGACCGCGCGGGGTACGTGCACGGCCGGGTATGCCGCAAGAGAGGAGAGACGCGGCGGATATGCCGCGATGGAACGCGGAGCTCGGTGCACTTTGTTCCATGGTGGGGTCGGCGCCGGGGCGCTCTCCCCTGGGGGGTCGGTGTGGACCCCCGGAGTGCGGCGGGCGCGTCGTGTCGTGCGCCCGCCGACGAAGGGGTTTCGCTACTTCTTGGCGCGAGCCTTGGTGGCGAACATGAGGATCAGGCCAACGACCAGCCAGCCGAGCACGATGGACCACTCAACCATGTTGAGGGAGGCCGGGCTGAAGGGCAGGACGAGCAGGCCGATGATGATGGCGCCGGCCAGGATGGCCAGGAGGATACCGAACTTGCCGCCAGGGACCTTGTAGGGACGAGGCAGGTCGGGCTCGGTGTAGCGCATCTTCAGGCACGCAAGGGCGACCATGGTGCAGGAGAGGATGAACGCCAGGGCGGACACGTTGGTCAGCGGGATGAGCATGTTCTTGCCCAGGAACGGACCGATGACGGTGATGATACCGAGGACCACGCAAGCGAGCTTGGGGGCGCCGGACTTCTCATCGACCTCGGCGAACTTCTCGGGGAGCTGACCCTTGCGGCCCATGGCGAGCATGATGCGGGAGGTAGCGCCGTAGAAGGAGTTCATGGGACCCATGGGCCCGAGGGTGGCGATGACGAGCATGGCCACGTACAGGATCATATTGATGTTCTTCAGGCAGGCCAGAGCGGGAACGGGCTGAGCCACGAACTCGTTCCAGGGGAGGATGGTGCCGAAGGAGTAGATGCAGACCATGTAGAAGCCACCGGCGGCCAGGAGGGCCAAGGTGATGATCTTGCCGAACTTGTTCCAGTTCAGACCCTCAGCGGCCTCCTCGGCCTGCTGCGGGATGGTGTCGAAGCCCGCGTAGAAGAACGGGGTAAGGACCAGGACCGAGACGATACCTGCGAGCAGGTTGGTGGACTCGGTCTCGGCGACACCGCCGCCAGCGCCGGCGACCTGGGAGAACACAGGCATGGCGTTGTCGGGGGAGCCGGTCACGATGGAGACGCCCATGGCGAGCAGCATGCCGCAGAGCAGGGCCTTGGTGAGGAAGGCCTGCAGCTTGGCAGCGGAGCTGGCGCCGCGGAAGTTCAGGAAGACCACGTAGCCGGCGAAGGCGAGCGCGATCAGCGTCGGGAACAGGTAGACGTCTGCACCGAGGATGGTGTAGAGCTTGACGGCGCGGAGCCACTCAAGACCGGGCAGGCTGCCGAACATGTCCGAGACCAGCGTGGAGATGGCGATTGCCTCCCACGGGCACAGGATGCCGTTGCCCAGAGCCAGGAACCAGCCGGTGATGTAGGACGCCGTGTGACCGAAGGTGCGGTCGACGTACTCCACGATACCGCCGGAAACCGGGATGGCGGCCGTAAGCTCGCCAAACACCGCTCCGATGGGCACCAAGGCGATGGCGCCCAAGAGGAATGCGATCATAGCGGGGACAGGACCGCCGCCAACGACCATCCAGTCGCCGACCTGCAGGACCCAACCGGTACCGATGATGGCGCCGAAGCCGATGGTAAAGAAGTTCCACAGCGACAGCGTCTTCTTCATGCCGCCCTGATCGGCAGCAGAAGCGTTGGTTTCCGCCATAGCACGCCTCCTTTCTTTTGTTTGGGGCCGACGTGTCCACTCGTCGACCCGCCCCCTCGCGCTCGCCGGTTTGGCGGGCGCCTTTTCCATGTCCTGAAGAATATTGCCAACCGATGTGAAGGTTTGCGGTCAGTCGACGTTCGGAATGTCATCGCAGACGAGCGGGCGCCGTTCTCCGACTAACGGTCGTTGCGCGAAAGCGCGGCCGCGCGCGATTTTCCGCTCACCGCCCAAATCGACCAGTCGCGGAAGTGGGGCTCGTAACCACCAAAGTAGGTTATAAGGCGAGCGGCCCTTCGCAGCGCCCCGACCTGCTCGCACCCGGACGGACAGATGCCCAGGTGTTTATATTTGGGCTGGTAGAATGTACTTCGTTTGTTTTCGATGGCGTTTGAGCCGTCTCGATCCAGGAGGCACCGATGGACGACCGATACCGCGGGGACGACCCCCGTCGCTCCGTGTGCCTTGCATCCTCCGCGAACAACGGGGCCACGCGCGACCGCGCTCCCCTGCCGCTCGGCGTCAACGAGCGGACGCGCGGCGTGGGATCGCGCCCGATGAACGGCAACGGCGTTCGTCCGAGCAAGGGCGCCGCCCCGCATCCCGAGTTCCGTCCGCCCGCGCGTGCAGCGGCCAGCGCTCCCGTGTATCGCGGCCCCCGCACGCCGCGCTCGCCGAGCGCCCACGCCCCGCAGCCACAAGGCGCTCGGGACCCGCGCCCCATGCGCCGAGACTCCTATGGACGCGATTCCCGCGTCGGACGAGCATATCCCGACCCACAGACGCGCCCAACGGGTAGGCCCTCTTCCAGAGGCCGCGCTCAAAACCAACCGTCTCGCGGCGCCGGTCAGCGCCGAACCCTCAACGGAAGCTACGCCCACACGCCCTCACGTCACCGCTCAAGCAAAGGCCGGGGTTCGCGTGCAGGATACGTAGGCGGGCCATTGCGTGGGGGCCGCAATACCGGTCGCATCTTCTCGCGTCCCACTTGGCGATCCGTGCTGTTCAGCCCGCGCGGGATCGCCGTGCTCTTGGTAATCGCGGTGATTGGTGCGGGAGGCCTTGGCATCAACGCCAAAATCCAACGAGACAAAGCGGAGGAAGCCGCGCGCATCGAGGCGAAGAAGGAAAAGGAGCGCCTCGCCAAGCAGACGGTCGACCCGTTCAAGCTCGGGCCCACCGCCATCCCCGCCTCCACGCCGCGCTCGCAATGGACGGCGGGCACAATGCCGCATCTCTATCAAACCGACCCGCTCTGGGCAAACAAGCCTTACGCAGGAAGCAACATCCGCATCGCCGGCTGCGGCCCCACGAGCCTTTCCATGGTCTACACATACCTGACGGGTAAGACCGATCTCGATCCGGTCGCCATGGCCTCGTTTGCCGAGGAGCACAACTTCGCCCCCACCGGTGCGACCGAATGGCGCTTCATGACCGACGGTGCCGCCGCCATCGGATTGAGATCGACCCCCGTGGCCCCTTCGCGCGCGAGCATCGCATCCGCGCTGGATGCCGGCATGCCGATCATCTGCTGCCTCACTCCCGGCGACTTCACCACAGTCGGACATTTCCTTGTCATCAAGGGCATGGACAGCCGCGGCATGGTCGAAATCCATGACCCCAACAGCCCCTACAACAGCGCAAAACGCTGGCCGATCAGCCAGATTCTCCCGCAAATCGAAGCGCTTTGGGCCTTCTCGATCTAACCCCATACAAATAGACGCCCCGGGGCAGTAAGCCGGGGCGCCTGGGAGAGGGAGGCTCTGTAAGCGTCACGCGCGATGCAGCAGCCACACGCGACAACGGAAATCATCGGGCGCCCGGCCGGCTCGAAGCGGCAGCCGGGCGCCTGACGACATAGGGGGTACTAACCGACGATGCGGGTACCGGAAAGGCCGGCCATGGTCTCGGCGGCCTTGTCCAGGGCGCCGATGATGCAGGTGCGGCCCTTGCGGGAGCGAGCGAACTTGATGGCGGCGCGGACCTTGGGCTCCATGGAACCCTTGCCGAACTGGCCCTCGTCAGCGAGCTTCTCAGCCTCGTCGGCGGTGAGCTCCTCGAGCTCCTGCTGATCGGGCTTGCCGAAGTTGATGGCGACGTGCTCGACGGCGGTCAGGAGGAACAGGACATCGGCGGAGCAGTCCTCAGCGAGGAGCTCGCCACCCATGTCCTTGTCGATGACGGCGGCGACGCCCTTGTAGCAGCCCTTGTTCTCGTAGTCGCGGACGACAGGGATGCCGCCGCCACCGCAGGCGATGACGATGAACTCGTTGTCGAGCAGGTTGAGGATGGAGTCGGCCTCGACGATCTTCTTGGGCTCCGGGGAAGCCACGACGCGACGCCAGCCACGGCCGGAGTCCTCGACGAAGGTCATCTCGGGGTTCTCAGCCATGATCTCCTTGGCCTGCTCCTCGGTGTAGAAGGGACCGATGGGCTTGGTGGGGTTGGCGAAGGCGGGATCGTCCGGGTCGACCTCGATCTGGGTGACGACGGAGGCGGCGTGCCAACGCTTATAGCGCTTGTGCATCTCGCGACCGATGCCCTGCTGCAGGTGATAGCCGATGTAGCCCTGGGACATGGCGCCGCACTCGGGCAGATCCATGGAGGGGGTGCCGATGGCGTCGTGAGCAGCGGCGAAGGCGTTCTGGATCATGCCAACCTGCGGGCCGTTGCCGTGGGTGATGATGATCTCGTTGCCCTGCTCGATGAGGCCGAGCAGCGCGTGGGCGGCGTGGGCGACCTTCTCGATCTGCTCTTCAGGGGTGTTGCCGAGGGCGTTGCCGCCGAGGGCGACGACGATGCGATCGGGCTTGCCAAGGGGCTTGGACATAACTGCCTCTTTTCTTCTCGTTTTGCTGGTAACAAATATTCACCAGCTGACGTACTTTATGCAATATACCCTCCCAAGCACAATCGATTAACAGTGATTTCGACTGTCTTGGTGAACGGACGATAATTGGCGATAAACGTAATATCCCAAGGATATAGGCATAGTTTGACCACATTGCTCAAACGGTTTTGCACGCCTTAAATCTGTATACCCATCCTGCCGATTTGGCATGTCTATTCATCTCTATACAAAAATCTGGGCGAATATGCGTACCTGTTATTGCAATGGAGTGACATCCGATCCGCCCGGCCCCGCAGCAGTCGCGAGGCCGGGGCTGGGCGCAGGACCGGGCGTCCGGTCAGGCGCGGGACCGGGCATGGGCACAGGGCCGGGGGCGAGCACGGGACCGGGGCTGGGCGCAGGGCCGGGGGCCGTTCGGCCTCTCGAGATGCAACGTAAGTCACGTTTGGACCATCAAAAACGTGACTTCGGTTATATCTCGAGCCCCGGCTCAACGGCGCGGCCGCATCTCGGACCCAGGCGCAACGGCGACGGTCGCATCTCGGGTCCGGTCCAACGGCGACGGCTGCACCTCCGCTCAAAACGAAAGCGCCCCCGCCGAACATCTCGGCGGGGGCGCACAAATCGCTCTGTTCTACAAAGCGCAGCTATCGAAGACTACTCCTCGTTATAGAGGGTCTTGAGCTTGACGAGGTGCTTGTAGCGATCCATCGCGGCGGCCTCGTTGGCGGCGAAGAGCTCCTCGGCGCGCTCGGGGAACGCGGCGGTCAGGCTCGCGTAGCGGGCCTCGTTCATGAGGAACTCCTGGTAACCGCCAGCCGGCTCCTTGGAGTCGAGGGCGAACTTCTTGCCCTCGGGGGCCGCCGGGTTGTAGCGGAACAGGTTCCAGTAGCCGCAGTCCACGGCCTTCTTCATCTCGGCCTGGCAGTTCTGCATGCCGCCCTTCTTGATGGAGTGCATCTCGCAGGGGCTGTAGCCGATGATGATGGAGGGGCCGTCGTAGGCCTCGGCCTCGTGGATGGCCTTGAGGGTCTGAGCCGGGTTGGCGCCCATGGCGACCTGCGCCACGTACACGTAGCCGTAGCTCATCGCGATCTCGGCGAGGCTCTTCTTCTTGATGTTCTTGCCCGCGGCGGCGAACTGAGCGACCTGGCCCAGGTTAGAGGCCTTGGAGGCCTGGCCGCCGGTGTTGGAGTACACCTCGGTGTCGAACACGAAGACGTTGACGTTGTTGCCAGAGGCCAGGACGTGGTCAAGGCCGCCGAAGCCGATATCGTAGGCCCAACCGTCGCCGCCGAAGATCCAGAAGGACTTCTTGGTGAGGTACGCCTTGTCGGCCAGGATCGCCTTGGCCTTATCGCAACCACAGGCCTCGAGCTGCTCGATGTAGGCGGCAGCCGCGGTCTTGGAGGCCTCGACATCGTCGCGGGAGTCGATCCAAGCCTGAGCGGCGGCCTTCAGCTCGTCGGTCGCGCAGTCGGAAGCCATGAGCTCCTCGCTCTGAGCGACGAGCTTGCCCTGGACTGCCTTGTAACCGAGCTCGAGACCGAGACCGTGCTCGGCGTTGTCCTCGAACAGGGAGTTGTTCCATGCCGGGCCATGGCCGTTCTTATCGGTGCAGAACGGGGAGGTCGCGGCCGGGTTGCCCCAAATGGAGGAGCAGCCGGTGGCGTTGGAGATGAACATGCGGTCGCCGCAAACCTGGGTCACCAGGCGAGCGTAGGCCGTCTCGGCGCAGCCGGCGCAGGAGCCGGAGAACTCAAGCAGGGGCTGCTTGAACTGGCTGGACTTGACGTTGTTGCCGATGAGCTCGGGCTTCTCGGCGACGTTGGCCACGCAGTAATCGAAGGTCTTCTGCTCCACGAGCTCGCCCTCGGCGGGAACCATGGTAAGCGCGTCCTTGGGGCAGACCTTGGCGCAGTTGGTGCAGCCCATGCAGTCGAGCGGGCTGACGGCGATGGCGAACTTGTAGCCGGTGTCCTTGGGGATCTTCACATCCAGCATGCGCATGGTCTCGGGCGCCTCGGCGACCTCGGCCTCGTTGAGCGCGAAGGGACGGATGGTGGCATGCGGGCAGACGTAGGCGCACTGGTTGCACTGGATGCACTTGGTCTCATCCCAGTGCGGGACCATGACGGCCACTCCGCGCTTCTCGAACTGGGAGGCGCCCAGCTCAAACTGACCGTCGGCGTAGTCCTTGAACGCGGAGACGGGCAGGGAGTCGCCGTCCATGCGGGCGATGGGCTCCATGAGCTCCTTGACCTGCTTGGCGATGGCGCTCTTCTCCTCGTCGGAGAGGACGGAGGCGGGAGCGGCGTCGGTGGCGTCGGCCCAGTCGGTGGGCACGTCGAACTTCACAAAGGCAGTGGCGCCGGCATCGATGGCCTTGTGGTTGGCCTCGACGATGGCCTCGCCCTTCTTGGCATAGGACTTGGTGGCCGCTTCCTTCATATAGCGGATCGCGTCCTCCTGCGGCAGCACGCCGGCCAGGGCGAAGAACGCGGACTGCAGCACCGTGTTAGTGCGCTTGCCCATGCCCACCTTGGCGGCCAGGTCGATGGCGTCGATCAGGTAGACGTTGATGTTGTTCTGGGCGATGTAGCGCTTGGCGTTAGCCGGCATGTGGGAGGCGAACTCCTCGGGCGTCCACTGGCAGTTGACCAGGAACGTGCCGCCGGGCTTGACGTCGCGGACCATCTTGAAGCCCTTGATGATGTAGCTCGGGTTGTGACAGGCCACGAAGTCGGCCTTGTTCACGTAGTACGGCGAGCGGATCGGGGAGTCGCCGAAGCGCAGGTGCGAGGTGGTCACGCCGCCGGTCTTTTTGGAGTCGTACTGGAAGTAGGCCTGGACGTACTTGTCCGTGTGGTCGCCGATGATCTTGATCGAGTTCTTGTTGGCGCCAACGGTGCCGTCGCCGCCGAGGCCATAGAACTTGCACTCGATGGTGCCCTCGGCCGCCGTGTTGGGGGCGTCCGGATCCATGGGCAGGGACAGACCGGTGAGGTCGTCCTCGATACCGATGGTGAACTCGCGCTTGGGCGCGTCCTTCTTGAGCTCCTCGAAGACCGCGAAGGCAGCCGCCGGGGGCTCGTCCTTGGAGCCGAGGCCGTAACGGCCACCGGTCACCACGAGGTCGGAGCGGCCGGCCTCGTACAGGGCGGAGACGACATCCTGATACAGCGGCTCGCCGATGGAGCCGGGCTCCTTGGTGCGGTCGAGCACGGCGACCTTCTTGACGGTCGCGGGCAACGCGGCCACGAAGTCCTCGACAGACCACGGACGGTACAGGCGGACCTTGACCAGGCCGACCTTCTCACCGTGGGCGTTCAGGTAGTCGATGACCTCCTCGAGCGTATCGCAGAAGGAGCCCATGCACACGACCACGCGGTCGGCGTCGCTGGCGCCGTAGTAGTCGAACAGGTGATAGTTGGTGCCGAGCTTGGCGTTCACCTTGTCCATGTAGGACTGGACGATGGCGGGCAGCGCGTTGTACGTGCCGTTGCAGGCCTCGCGGTGCTGGAAGAAGATGTCGCCGTTCTCATGGCTGCCGCGGGCCGCGGGATGCTCGGGGTTGAGCGCGTGGTCGCGGAACGCCTGGACGGCGTTCCTGTCGCACATGTCCTTGAGGTCCTCGTAATCCCACACGGCGACCTTCTGGATCTCGTGCGAGGTGCGGAAGCCGTCGAAGAAGTTGACGAACGGCGTCTTGCCGGTGAGCGCGGCGAGGTGGGCGACGGGCGAAAGGTCCATGACCTCCTGGACGTTGCCCTCAGCGAGCATGGCAAAACCGGTCTGGCGGCAGGCCATGACGTCGGAGTGATCGCCGAAGATGTTGAGCGCGTGGGTGGCGACGGTGCGGGCCGAGACGTGGAAGACGCTCGGCAGGCCCTCGCCCGCGATCTTGTACATGTTCGGGATCATGAGCAGAAGACCCTGCGATGCCGTGTAGGTGGTGGTGAGGGCGCCAGCGCCCAGGGAGCCATGCACGGCACCGGCGGCGCCGGCCTCGGACTCCATCTCGACCACGTTCACGGGCGTGCCGAAGATGTTCTTCTTGCCCTGAGCGGCCCACTGGTCGACATGGTCGGCCATGGGGCTGGACGGCGTGATGGGATAGATTCCCGCCACCTCGGTGTACGCGTACGAAACGTACGCGGCGGCCTCGTTGCCGTCCATAGATTTGAACTTGCGATCTGCCATATACCCCTCTCCTCTCGAACTAGGTATATAAGGCGCCGGGGCCAGGCGGACCCCGGGTTATATATGAGAATGGCCCCGCGCGGGGCGCCAAGCGCGGCCCGGAGACGGTCCTTCCCATAGGTGGTGCGCGCGACATGACGAATCGACGCGAAACTACGCACATGTCCTCATTGTACCCCGCTCGGCGACGCGGATGCCGACAATCGGGGTTCATCGGCAAACGTTTTACCCAACTAAATTCGCAGGTCATCGAGCAGTTTGAGCAACGCCCGACAGCGCTTGCGAGCAGGGCCTCCCCAAGCCGGACCCCCTATCAGATTTGTTGCTCAACATTTTGTCCGCACGGGCGCATACGGTAGAGACATCGGATTCTATGGACAGGAGGAGCCGTGGGAAACTCGAATGAAACGCCGGCGGCCCAGGCCGGCATGACCACCGCCGAAGCGCGCGCGGCGGTGCGCGCCCGCAGAGAGGCCCTCGCCCGCGCCGAGCGCAGGCATCGGGAGTGCTGGGATGAAACGGAGCGCATCTCCAACCTGCGCGAGCGCCTGTGCGATCTCAAGCGGGAGGACCGGGCGCGCCAAATCGCCAGCCTCCAGCTGGACGCCGAGGGCGCCAAGCCCGGATGCGAGGTCAGCGCCGTATGCGACCGCATGGCCGAGGAGGCCGCCGCCCTCAAGCCCCCGTGCACCGAGCCCCACGCCGAGCAATGCCGCTGCCCCAGGTCCACCACCTGCCGCGAGCTGCGCCGCCGCATCGCCCACCTCAAAAGCGCCGTGACCCAGACGGACCTGCAGGCGGCGTTTTTCGACCTGTACTCCGCGGAGCTCGAGATGGACAAGGCCCGCGCAGAGCTGCTCTGCCTGCTCAGGGACCTGCCGGAACGCATCGTGCAAGAAATTGGCGAACAGGTGCCCACGCAGGAAGATTTCGACGAGCTGCCCAACGCCTGGGGCATCGCCGCCGTCGAGAACCACATGCGCAAAGGGGGCTCCACCGACGAGTCAGATCCAGTCGACCAGCTCAATTACCGTAGGTGGCTCGTCGAACTCTCCCAGGGAGCGCTCGGCTATTCCGGCCACCTCGAACATGAGATGGCCCGTCATCGCATCGAACTCGAGGTGCTCGAGCAGCAGGCCGCGACCGTCGATTTCTTCGAGGGAGACGAGCTCGAGCAGATCGCCCAGGCAGCGGTACTGCAAAAAGCGCGCATCGCCGCATGCCAAGAGCAGCTCGATGAGCTCGCCTCCGCCGCCGGCGCGCTCGACAAGCGCATGGAGGCGTGCGAGGCGGAGCTGCAGCGCTTTCTCGGCAGGGAGGAGTAGGGTCGGGGCCCTTCGGCGGGGTGCCCGGCGACGCGCCGTTAGCGCGCCATCTCGGCCGCACCCTCCACCAGGACGAACGTCGTACGCGAACCCAAACGGACCTCATCGCCGGGATGTATCTCCACGGCCTCGTCTTTTGCGATGCGCAACGGGGCCGAGCCGTCGCCGTCAACCACCACGGTCCCGTTGCTGGAGCCAAGATCACTCAGCATCCAGCGTCCCGCGCCGGCATCGGCGGCCTCGTACCACACGCGCGCATGATGGGCCGAAACGTCTCCGGCCACGTCGGTGATATCCTCCGCACCCGTGGCCAATGCGCCGATCTCGGCCCCGGCCGAACCGGACGAGACCCAATACGGCTCGCTGGCGATGACCCCATCCACGATGCGCACAAACCCGAGCACGCGCGGTAGCACAAGATCGACCTGCGTCTTCTTGGGATCGAGAGAGACCGGGCAGGATGTGGGCGTGCCGAGCCTGCCGCCCATCAGACAACGGATGTACTCCGTGGTGTAATCGACCGCTCGGCCAACGTTGGCCGAACACCCCGCCGCCACGAGCAGGACCAAGGCCGCCTCGGCACGCTCCCCCACCGTGTAACCCTCGCCATCGCGCACGCGGGCCAGGGCGTTGCGGTAGAGGCGCACGTCATCATGGCTCGCCTCCAGCGCACGCACCATGGGTTCGCCGGCCTCGCCGCACACCATGTCGAGAATCTCCGCGCAGGTGCGAGAGCCCGAACGGCTGGTGCGCAGGCGGTTCATCACGCGCTGCGCCGCAACACCGTAATCGCGGAACAGCCGCTCCTGAGACGCATCGGCCGGGGCGTGCACCACAAATCGCGACACCCAGCTCCGATCGGACGAACGGCTCTGCGGGCTGCGCCCATCGGCAAGCGGTCGTTCGGACAAGATCATCGAGGCCAGCTCCTTATGGCTGATCCCCCCAAATCGCTTCAGTATGTCGAACAGGGCCCCGCAGGGCGTCTGCTCATTCGCGCGCTTCAGCGGCATCTGGGACCTCCGTATCCTCGGGCAGGGAGGCGTGGGCGTCGGGCTCCTCCCCCATAATCGAACGTTGCGCCGCCATATGCGGCAAGCCGGCGACGGGTGCGCCGAAGGGCCGTGGCAAAGCCGTGGTGGCGTACTCGAGCACAAGCGGGCACCACGCCGCCGCAACCGCCAGGAACAGCGCGGCGAGCAGCGGGGACCTTCCGATCACGCCCAAGAACGAGACGTGCGAGACGAGCGCGAGTACGAGTGCCGAGCCCGCCGCCAGAGCGAGCGTCCCGCGCACGAAGCCCGCGCGCGTGCCGCCGGCCCGAGCGCGCCCCGCCAGGGCGCAGACCGCCGGGAAGGCGAGCGTGAGCCCCACGAGCGCGGCGGGAACCTCCCCGCGGACCGCGAAGGATCCGAAGCGGAACAAGACCGTGACCCCGTCAAGCAGCAAGGCGGTCACGCAGATCACCGTGACGAGTGCGGCGCCAGACAAAGCCATGCCCACCACGCCAATCAGGCGGTTCACCGCGTACGGGGACCGACCATCGCGACGACGCACCTCACCCCGGCACGGAATCAGGCGCTCGCCACGCAGGGCGCGCCGAACATTTTGGGCATAGCGCGCGCAAAACGCCGAGAGAGCATCGCGCAGGGCCTCTGCCGAGGGGCGCGCCTCTTGACCCGATGCGAACGCGGGGGTAAGCACCTCAGCGAGCTGGCCATCGACGCGATCGAGAGCGCGTTTGAACTCGAGCTCGTCGTGCGCATCGGTCACATCCAGCGAGGCCTCCGTCGCAACCGCTGCGACCTCGGGTTCGAACATGAGCACATCGCCCAAGTGGAACGCCGCGTGATGCGCGGCCACGAGCGGGCGCGGAGGCTCGTCCATCTTGATGCGGTAGAGCGACTCGCCCGCTCGGCCCTCAAGCTCGAAGGGCGGCAAGCCGCAGGCCAGCTCGAAGATGACGCTCGCTGCGGCGTAGACGTCGATCTTCTCGGATTTGCGCAGCTCGACGAGATTGGGCAGGTCGCCCGTGAGCATCTCGGGCGGGGCGTAATCGGGCGTTGCGCGCCGCAGCGTCGCATAGCGCATGGTGTAACCCGGAGCCCCCATGGGATCGAGGTGCACAGAGGAGCCGAAGTCGATCAGGCAGAGGTCAAAGGCGCCGTCGGCCGCCTGCTCGGTGACCGACAGGTGCGCCGTTCGCACAAGGATGTTCGACGGAGATATGTCACGGTGGACGAAACCGTCCCCCACCAGGTCGAGACGCGTGAGCAAGTCGGCCAGGTCGCGGCCGATGCGGGCGGCGACGAGCGGGGCGACTCGACCGGCCTCGTCGACCGAGAGCATGCGCGCCGCCACGCTGAGCGTCACGCCCTCAACCCACTCCATGACGATCGCGGGGGTGTCCCCGATGTGCGCGAAACCGAACAGGCGCGGGAAGCCCTTGAAACCGGAGAGCGATCGGTGGCTTTCGTATTCAGCGCGAAACGCCGTGTGCGCGAGGTCGACGCGAGCTGCAAAGGACACATCGTCCTCGTGCTCGGCGCGAACCGGCGTATTCAGGGTCTTGAGTGCGCAGGTCTCGCCCAGGGCATTCGTCGCGCGCACGACAGTGCCCAATCCGCCGCGGCGGGCGGAGGAGTCATCCACGAACAAAATGCCGAAACGGCGGTGATATGTCTCGCGCTCGGGCTCCGCCATGCGGAAGGGCTCCTCAAAGCCCTCGAGGCGCACCATGCGCGCACCGCGGACATAACCGCTGGGATACGGCGGTGTGGAACGGCTCGGATCGGCGCCCAAGTGAACGGGCGCCTCATGGGACGGGCCGACCTCCGCGGGCCCAAGCGGCTCGGTGGTGCGCGGGGTCATGTCCTGGGTGGATGCGCTCATAGGCTGAACCTCCCGTACACCTGCTGAAATTCGGCGAGCTCCGCGCCTTGGGCCCGACGGATGGCATCGATGCCCGTGTTGACGGTATCGGGATTGCCCGCATATTGCCATGAACTGTGAACGACCCCGGCATAGGTTGCCAGCAAGCGATACATCCCGATGAGATCGCCCTGCGCCGCCTTGTACCGTGAATCGTTTGCGACCAGGATCTCGTCGCGCACATGTATGTATTCGTTGACCAGGCGGTCTCGCAAACTTGCGGCCTGTGTCGCGCGGGCACCGCGCGTGTTCGCGTCCGCCATGCAATCGTTGTTGAAAGCGGCGGTGATGCCATTGATCTCGCCAACATATCCGTTGATGCGGCCGGCCGAGGCGCTCAAGGCGTTGTAGAACTGCCGCTCCTGCTCCTCCGTAACGGCGGGCTCCGTAGGAACCTCCACCGGCGGGGCGGGCTCGGGCGCGGGAGTCGTGGTGCCACTCGCATTGCCGTGCGAGCCGCCAGGTGCATTGGGGCCAGTGCCCGCACCGGTCGAGCCCGACGCGCTGGGCGCCGAGGACGCACCGGAAGCTCCGCCGCCCACAACGCCGGAGATAACCTGCTCGAAGGCCACGCCGCCCAGCGTGAGACCGCCGGCGTGACCATCCTCAGACGAAGTGGAACCATCCGCGGCCGCCTCGCCGGTCTGTGCCCCGTCATCGGAACCCGCACTCTGCGAGGCGCCGCCGACAAGGGCGCCGGACCCGAACAGCCCCTCGACGAACGCATCGGCGAAGCCTCGCTCCTCGGTGCGCTGCGCGACCTGGATCAGCGACGGCAATGAGGCGGCATAGGTGACGACGCCCAGGCCAAGCAGGGCGAATGAAAAGGTGACGAGTCCCACCAGGCGAGGGGGCAGCGCCGTGCGACGCAGGCACCTGCGCGATGTGTCGAAGATGCGCATCGCAACTCCTCTCGCGACGGACGGGGCGCTAGAGCGCGCGACGCGCCTCGATGGCACGCCCAAGGGTCAGCTCGTCTGCATATTCGAGGTCGCCGCCCACGGGCAGGCCGCTCGCCAGCCGCGTGACGGTGATACCGAGCGGCTTGATGGTGCGCGCCAGATAGCTCGCGGTGGTCTCGCCCTCGATGTTGGGATTCGTGGCGATGATGACCTCCTCGATGTCTTCCGTGCCCAAGCGGGCGAGCAGCTCCCGTACGTGAAGCTGCTCGGGACCGATCTTGTCCATGGGGCTGATCACGCCGCCGAGCACGTGATACAGGCCGCGATAACTGCCCGTGCGCTCGATTGCCGAGACATCGCGGGGCTCCCCCACCACGCAGATGCGACCGCGGTCGCGCGAAGAGTCCTCGCAGATCGCGCACTCATCGCCCGTCGCGTAGTTGAAGCAGCGGCTGCAGAAATGGACCTCGCTCTTCACCATGAGGATGGCGTCCGCCAAGCGGCGAGCCTCCTCGGCGTCGGCCTCGAGAAGGTGATAGGCGATGCGCTGGGCGCTCTTGGGACCGATGCCCGGAAGGCGGCCCAGCTCATCGAGAAGGATTTGTAGACTGCGGTCGGCGCTCATGCGCGTTTGCCCTCCCAAAATGGTGCGACAGGCAACACATGTGCAATTGGGGACGTACCCCAATTGCACATGCCCGGCTAAACGATGCGGTCGAGGTGGAATCTCTTGGATTTAGAACGGCATACCGGGCATGCCGGCGCCCATGCCACCAGTGGCGGCGCTCATGCGCTTGTTGGCGATCTCTGCCACACCGCGGTAGGCCTCGTTCACAGCAGCCACGATCATGTCCTGGAGCATATCGACGTCCTCGGGGTCGAGCGCGTCCGGGTCGATGGTCACGGACTGAAGCTGCATGTTGCCATCCACGGCAACCTTGACCATGCCGCCGCCGGCGCTGGCGTCGACGGTGACCTCGTTCATGGATTCCTGGGCCTCGGCGAGCTTCTTCTGCATCTGCTGGGCCTGCTTCATGAGCTGCTGCATGTTGATTCCGGCCATGGGTTCTCCTCACTGGTAAAGCCTGCGGTTTAACAGGCGGGTCATTCCAAGGTGCATGGTACCACGTGAGGTGGACACAAGCGCGTATCTCCCCTGTGCGGAAGAGGGTTTATGAGCACGCCGCCCCGCGAACGGCTGATGCCGCGCGAGGCGGATGCAGGGGCGCCAGTTGGGTCGTCCCATGCCGACGCCATGCTATTTGAAGGTCACGTTGCCCCAGATGTTCTGAAGCACCTCTTTGGGGTCGACCGGAGCATCGCCGTCGGCAGCCTCGCCCAGATCGGGAGCGGGAGCAGAGGCGGGAGCCGATGCCGACGCGGGAGCGGTAGCGGGAGCCGATGCCGACACGGGGGCGCCGGCGGAGGCCGATGCCCTGGAAGCCTCAGTGGGCGCGGAACCGGGCGCCGGGGCAGCTGCAGGCGCAGGCGTCGGGACATCGAACGGCGGGACTTCGGCGTCGTCATCGTACGACGCGATGAACGCATCGTCATAAGGCGGCATGTCGTCTTCCCATGCCTTGCGATCGGCCTCTATGTCACGCTCCGAGAGGACCGTGGGGCCGCTAGCGTGATCGGCGACGGGCGCCGCGGGGGCGGGGGCGGAAACGGCCGACTGGGATTGCGCCGGCACCGGGGAAGGAGCTGCGGGGGTAGCGGTCGCAGCGCGGGGCACCGCGGGAGCCGCAGTGCCCATCGGGGCAGCCGGGGCAGCCGAGGCCGCCGAGACCGGAGCGGCCTGGGGGACG